>Ga0256407_10000099_pt1 | contig 212448 bp, 173 predicted proteins | sample RumenRJG_04DNA_FD_193489 | JGI IMG/M metagenome (GOLD analysis project Ga0256407, IMG submission 193489) | Bovine rumen microbial communities from Lethbridge, Alberta, Canada - RJG_04 | ecosystem: Host-associated > Mammals > Digestive system > Stomach > Rumen | place: Canada: Alberta...
CGTCGCCGAAGCCACCCATGTCGCCTCCACCGAAGCCGCCCATGTCACCTCCGCCGAAGCCACCCATGTCTCCGCCGCCGAAGCCACCCATGTCGCCACCGCCGAAGCCACCCTGGCCTCCGCTGACGCTCGAGGAGCTTTCCACAGGATCATTTGCATACGAGACCGTGCTCGCAGAACTCAAAGCCGGATTCGAATCCGTGCTCGTAGCAACGGACGCACTGGACGCAAAGATGTCCGTACCGTCCGAACTTGTTACGGTATCGCCGCCAGTCGATTCACTCGAAAGTGCGGGCTGATTATCACCGACAGTATCGTTACTGGCAGCTACGGAATTGTCGCAAGCGACAAAGGCAAACGCGGAAGAGAGGATTGCCGCGAGTCCAACTTTTTTGAGATTCATGTGTACTCCTTTGGGAAAGTTTTAATTAATATATTTTTTATTTTACAAAAAATCCCCATTTTTTAATCGTAATAAGCGGTTTTTACAAAAACACTGAATTAATTCTTACACATTAAGTGTGATGCAAATCAAATTCTCCGTTTTCATGCAAAAAAAAGCCTGCATCGACGATGCAGGCGTTTAAGAACAAAAGATGTAAAGTTTACTTATGGACGACCGTATTGCAGACCTTGCCGTTTGCAATCTTGACACCATTCCATACGATGGCGTCGCTGATGGTACAGCCAGAAATCTCGCAGTCGTCACCGATGGACACGTTAGGCCCAATCTTGCAACCGTGAATTTTCGCGTTCTTGCCTATATAGCAAGGCGGCACAATCTCGGTGCCCTCGAACTTGAGGTTGCCGGAATTGTCGTTGCGCTTGAGCACGTGGGCGTTCGTCTCGAGGAGTGTCTCGACAAGGCCGCAATCGAGCCAGCGGGAAACAGGCGCCGTGCGGAACTTGCAACCCTTCTCGAGCATCATCTCGAGAGCGTCGGTCAGCTGGAATTCGCCCTTAGTGCGTATGTCATTATCCATCAAGTATTTAAGACTTTCCTTGAGAACCTTGACGTCTTTGATGTAGTATATGCCTACAATCGCTTCGTCGCTTACGAACTCCTGCGGCTTCTCGACCAGACGGGAAATTCGACCATCACCGTCGGTCACGGCAACACCGAAACGCTTCGGATCGTCAACCTTGAACGTGTAGAGGATATTTTCCTGAGCCCCGTCCAGTATACGCAGATCGGCCTCGAAAAGCGTATCGCCAAGGATAATCAACAGCGACTCGTCGTCGTCGACGAACGGGAGGGATAAGCTGATGGCTTCGCCCAGACCCTGCGGCTTGGACTGGACTACCGTACGGACTCTGCCCCACTCGGGCTTCGTCTGCAGGTACTCGTCCATCTTCTCGGCCTTGTAGCCCGTAATAAAAATCGTCTCGGAAGGCTTCAGGATAGAGGCCTCCTCCACAATCCAGTCAATGATCGTTTTTCCAGCCAGCGGAAGGAGACACTTTGGACGATCCTCAGTATAGGGGCGCAGTCTAAGTCCATTTCCGGCAACAGGCAGTACGATTTTCATCAAAAAAACCTTTTTTTAACAAACACTCAATTCAACCACCCTAATCACCGCTCGATAAAAATAACAAAAAAAAACTGAATGGAGTATTTTGTATGCGTAAAACCAACAAAAAATGAAAAAAAGACCCCGGATGATTCCGGAGTCTTTTTTTCGTGGATGATGCAGGGGTCGAACCTGCGACCCGCTGATTAAGAGTCAGCTGCTCTACCAACTGAGCTAATCATCCATTGTCGCTTGGACGCGCACAATTATAGAAAAGAGCGCAAGGCTTGTCAAGGGTTTTTCATAAAAAAAATAAAAAAATTTTTCTACATTCATGACCATGAGCCTAAACACAAACCGCATGGATGCCTACCTGGCATTTTTGGGGGTGGAAAGGAACCTTTCGCCCGCCACCATCCAGAGTTACCAGGAAGACTTGCGGCATTTTGTCGGTTGGCTCGACGAGAACTCGATTGATCTCAAGGAACTAACCCCCGAAAGGCTGGACGACTTTTTGACTTTTACCGCCGGGCAAGTGGAATACTCCCCCACCTCGATTGCGAGACATTTTTCGAGCCTGCGCGGGTTCCTCAAGTACATGCAAAAAGAAGGCGAGTACGACTACAGCACCGAATCGATGCTCGAACGCCCCAAGCTCGGGCATTACTTGCCGCAGTACCTCACCCGCGAGGAGGTCGACAGCGTGTTCGAGAGCGCAGCCAACGGCAAGAACCCGCTCCGCGACACGGCGCTGTTCGAACTCATGTACAGCGCGGGCCTGCGTATTTCGGAAACGCTCGGCATCAAGCTTTCGCAGCTGGACCTGGACAACGAATGGCTCACGCCGATTGGCAAGGGCAACAAGCAACGTCTGGTGCCGCTCGGCAGCAAGGCAAAAGAAAACCTGCGAGCCTGGATTGAAGAAGGACGTCCCCTCACCCACCCGACTACAGACAACATAATTCTTAATTCCCGGGGCAAACCGATGACGCGCATGGGTGCCTGGAAGATAGTGCAACAGCACACCGCGCACCTCGCCAAGCAGGTCTCGCCGCATACGTTCCGTCACAGCTTTGCCACGCATTGCCTGGAAGCCGGCATGGACTTGCGCGTACTCCAGGAGCTGCTTGGCCACGCCGACATCAGTACCACACAAATTTATACGCATATCGACAAGGAATTTATAAAGCAGGAGCACCGGGCGTTCCATCCAAGGGAACAGGCGCATTGACATGCACGGCATTTCTATTTAAATTTTTAGTATAAAAAACATGCTTTATCCGGAAAATCGAGGGAACCATGAAAAAAGCAATTCCAGCCCTTCTGTTCGCGGCCATGATGGCCGCGGCATTCCTTGCCGCCTGTAGCGACGACGATTCCAGCGACGAAATCCTCCCGAGAAAGGTCATTACGGAGGTCAACTCCATCTACGAACTCGGAAAATGCGGCGACGAAAACGAAGGCGATACCGTATACGCCAAGGAACAGGACGCAGAATACTATTGCCACGAAGAATCCTGGACCCCCGTCCCCAAGAGCGATTCCTTAAGCTCCGCGAAATCTTCCAGCAGCAAGGCCAGTTCATCGTCCATGACCAAGGACGAACTCAAGAAGTTCAATGACCTGTGCAAGGCTTCGGGCGGTACGGCAAAAGACGGAGCTTGCGTCTGCAAGAGCGAACTCTGCGATATCGGCGCAGTCTGTAACACCATCACGGGCGTCTGCGGCAACCAGAGCAAGCCTACCGACATAGACTCCACCGCCAGTTCATCCTCGACCGAAACAACATTCGCCGACTTGTGCAAGGCTTCGGGCGGTACGGCAAAAGACGGGGCTTGCGTCTGCAAGGAAACCGCTTGCGACGAAGGCGTTCTCTGCAACACCAAGAGCAAGGAATGCGCGAACAAGGACGCTGTTGAAATCGAATGCGACGACAGCTACAAGAGCACCTGCTCCAACAGCCCCGCAAGCATCGGCGTTGTCAAGGAATGCGTGAAGGGTGTCGTCGTGAACCGCTCGTGCGGCACGGTCTCTTGTAACGAAGAGGGCACGGACTGCGGCGAATGCCTCGACGACGTGCAGACCTGTGCCGAGGACAAGAACTTCAAGGCGACCGTCACCCGCTGCGAAAAGGGCAAGAAGGTGACCGAGAGCTGTGACGGAAAATCCTGCGACCCGCGCGACAACGGTTGCGGCGAGTGCACGAACTACGAACACACATGCACCAACGATGACGAAGGAAAGGGGACCGTCTACGAGTGCGTCGCCGGCGAAGCCAAGAAGGCCGTTTCCATATGCGGCAACAAGTCGTGCCGTACCGACAAGGCCATCTGCGGCGAATGCCTGAACGGCGAACTGAGGTGCGACAACGACAACAACAACAATGCCGTCATGTACAGGTGCGTCGACGGGCAATGGGAACGGCTCCATAACAAGTTCGACCCGCTCGACAAGGAATATTACAAATGTCCCGTCGCTTGTAGAGAGGGCACCGATCCGCAGATAATGGATTACGAATGCGACATAAACCAATGTTCTGATTGTGATCCATGCTGGGGTGAACCAATGGTGGGATCTCCCTCCAATCCAAACCCCTGCTACGACGAGAAACGTTGCAAACAAATTCTCAAGGATGAAGATCCCGACTACCCGCCGTTCAGGGATTTCGAAACGAAAAATAAATGGAAGGCCCTGATTCCCGAAGAAAAAATGGCCGTGAAGACCGTTACAGGATACAACTGGAAAGACTATACCCACACTGACGTTAATGACCGAGTGGGGCCTTTCGAGTTTGACCTTACAAACGAGACGCGCCGCGTATCGTGCAACGCCTTGGGAACCTACTTCGGCAAATGCCACAACACCCTGCAGACCTGCATTAACAAGACTTATCACAAAGGTGGATTCATGGTTGTCTGCTCCAACGGAGACCTTGTTGACGCCGTTGATGGTGAAGAACCCAATGGAGACGGAATCGCTTGCAATTGCGAAATAACAACTAACAACGCCGAGGGATGTTGTTACACCAGAAGAACATGTTTCAAGCAGACCAACTGGGCAACGACCAATTGCAAAAAGCCCTCGGGCAACGAAAACGACGATTAATTTCATCGACATTTCAAGCAGAAAGGAACCGCAAGGTTCCTTTTTTTCTATCTTTGCCTTGGTCAAAATTTAAACCAAGGATTAACAATGAGCAAGAATTACAAGATTGCAGTGCTTCCGGGCGATGGTATCGGCCCCGAAGTCATGAAAGAAGCTGTCCGCGTGCTGGACGTCGTTTCCAAGAAGTTCGGTTTCGACGTGAACGCCGAATGGGCAAACGTCGGTGGTGCCGCCTATGACGAAAGCGGTTCCCCGCTGCCGGAAAGCACCCTCAAGCTCGGTGAAGCTTCTGACTGTATTCTTTTCGGTTCCGTGGGTGGCCCGAAGTGGGAACACCTCCCCCCGAACCTGCAACCGGAACGCGGTGCCCTCCTCCCGCTCCGTAAGCACTTCAAACTTTTCTGCAACCTCCGCCCGGCCCGCGTCTATAAGGAACTCGCTGGCGCATGCCCGCTCCGCGCTGACATCGTTGGCGACGGCTTCAACATCCTCACTGTCCGCGAACTGACGGGTGACGTTTACTTTGGCCAGCCGAAGGGCCGCGAAGGCGTTCCGGGCTCCAAGGAAGAAATCGGCTTCGACACCATGAAGTACAGCCGCTACGAAGTCGAACGCATTGCCCGCTTCGCCTTTGACGCCGCCATGCTCCGCAACAAGAAGGTTGCCTCTATCGACAAGGCCAACGTGCTCACCACGAGCGTGCTCTGGCGCGAAGTCGTGAACGAAGTCATCAAGGACTATCCGGAACTGACTCTCGAACACCTCTACGTGGACAACGCTGCTATGCAGCTCCTCAAGCGCCCGCGTGAGTTCGACGTGCTCCTCTGCCCGAACCTCTTCGGCGACATCCTCACCGACGAATGCGCAATGCTCACCGGTTCCATGGGTCTCCTCCCGTCCGCTTCTATCGCCGAAGGAAGCTTCGGTCTGTACGAACCGGCCGGTGGTTCCGCTCCGGACATCGCTGGCAAGGGTATCGCTAACCCGCTCGCCCAGATCCTCTCCGTGGCCCTCATGCTCCGCTACACCTTCAAGGAAGAAGAAGCGGCCAAGGCTATCGAAGCTGCTTGCGAAAAGGTCATCGCCCAGGGCTTCCGCACTGGCGATATCTACCAGGAAGGCTGCACCAAGGTCGGCACGACCGGCATGGGTGATGCGATTATCGCCGCTCTCGGCTAATAGCATTGTCATCCCCGCGAAGGCGGGGATCTTTTTGTGCTTACAGAAAAGCGACCGGATTTCTCCGGTCGCCTTTTTTGTCCCCCTAGCCCCCAAAATTACGGCTCTATGAAATAAATCTTCTCTATTTCGAATTCGACCGGTCGCGTATTCGAACTAGAAAATTGATATCTGAATCCTGCAAAATGTTTTAAGGCTGTTTCTTTATCAATCTGGGAACCATACCGTGAAAATCCAAAGTCATCCCACGACACGCAGTTCGGGGCCGCCCTGGGAGTCAATTCAACTTTGTACAACGTATCGTTCACGACTGCATTCAACGAATCGCCCATATCCAGCATGACCTTGACAACGGCATCGGCATAATGCATAAAGCAAACTCCTTCCTTGTCGCTTACATCAAAAACACTATGCCCCTTCTTCGTCGTTTTCCCATCAGGCCAGATGCCCAAGGATACATAGGCATCAGCACCGTTGTCATTTAGGACAAAGACGGCCTTTCCCGACAATTTGTCTTCTTCATTATTCCATTCGAAGTGTGAATCACCACCATACGCAGAATCATTTTCGTAAAGACCAATATATGTTCCCGTTAGGCTATCAACACCCGTTTCCAGATTTGAAGTCGATGCATCCCAGATGAGATTTTTCTTGGTTTTCAAAGCTTCTGCACAGGCGTCGAGATTCCTTTCCACTTTTTGAATGTAAAGATTCTTAGCCACCGTAAAGACCTCAACAGAATCCTTATCGTTCTTGATTCCCAGTTCCTGCAAAAAATCTTTATATCCTTTTGTATAATACACCTGATCGCTATTGCACCGATAAGACTTGATAAAAAAGTCAACGCTGAAATTTGATTCTCTTTTAATCAAGGGTTTTGTCTTTAAATACCTCCGGGCACAAGTCCGAGTCGCCTCGTCTACCGATTCATCTTGTGACAAGGAATCCAGTTCGCTCTTAAATTCCGCATTGGCAAAATCGTCCGCATTCCAAGTATAATCCATCTCATAAACGGACCTCTCATCAAGAATTTCCTCGATATTGCAGGAATCCGGAACATCTTCCGAATTGAGAGGATTTTGGTGGACAACAAAACAAGTGTTTTGAGCAACAAGAATCGTATCCCCTTCCTGTCCATCCACATAAGAACGAATAGAAGCACACGATTGCCTATTAAATGTCGATGGATTCCTCATGTTCGGGTCTTCGGTAGACCCAGCGACAGATGTATCGTTATCGGAACATGCCACCCCAAAAAGCATTGTTCCCAAAACAAGTAGACTATACAGATTCTTTTTCATTTTTAGCATCCTCCAAGTTATTCAGTTTCCACGTCATCGGGAACAGCTGCACGTTCAGACGGTAAATCTGGTCGGCCTCCTCTGCATCCGAAACAATGGCGATAATTTTTTTTCTGAACGCATCCACTTCTTGCGCAATGCGTTCGTAACATTCCCTATTGACCGCAAAGGTAACTCCCGATACGTTACGGTCCTGCGGCCCAAAGCGATCGATGGATTCCATGGCAAGGCCCATCATCTTGCGTTGCATCGCATGCACGGCGTAAGCCATGCCCTCCCTGGATGCCGTCACGTTCTTCTCGGTCTGGCGGTAGGCGCCGTCGGTATTCTTCTTCAAGAATCCCGCCTTGGTGAGGAACTCGAGCGACGAGGCGACTTCGGCAGCAGAAATGTCGTTGCAGCACATCTTCGCGATTTGCCCCGGAGTCGCCCCCGGCATCATCGGAGCCAGTTCACGGACAACGGGATTCTTCCAGCCATCAAAATACTCGACGGCCTCCTTGTCTACAACGCGCACCTTGTACTCCAGCGCAATCTTCTGCATTTCCTTAAGGTACGCCGCCTTGCGTTCGCCTTCCTTGGCGTTGCCGTAATTGACCATCGCCTTGAAATAGTCCACTTCGTAGCCAGCGAGTCCCATCGCATTTACCATGCGGTCCATCGTCACGCGGCTCAGGTTGCTTTTGCCTTCACTCACGAGCCTCAAGTAGGTGGGAGAAGAAAATCCTGCCACCTTCGCGAACTCCCTCCAGGAAAAGTACGAGGTCCTCTTGCGTTCCTCGTAATAATCCTTGATGAGGAGGTGATAATCTTGATATTCAACTATCGGTTTCATGTCTTTAAATATAGCTTGATTTTTTAAAGAATGATACAAAATATTGGTTTTTAAGAAGAAAATATATTCTTTTTTAAAAATATTTCATATATGACACATATTTTAGTGCATATAGCACAACCGCCCATAGGAGGGGGTTCAATCAAGCGATAAAACTAGTCGTCACGGTTGTCAAAAGCCTGGGCTTCTTCGGGTTCCTCGACGGTCCATTCACGAATATGGTCGGCCAAATCCTTCTGGCCATCCTTTTCGAGTTCGTCCGAAATTTCGTTGAGGACTTCCGCATCCTGCGCGGTCAGGTCGCGCTCGAACATGTCGAGGTAACCCTTGAGCACGTCGTAGGCCTTGAGCGCCACCAACAGCTGCAGGAATTCCATGTCGAAACCTTCCCCGCTGCGGAACTTGGCGTAATCCTGGAGCATGGAATGCGCCTCGGACGCGTCGACAATGCTGCAGAGACGGCCCAAGTGGATGACCTTCGGGAACGTCTCGTAGAGGCGGCGGGCAATCTTCACGCAGTCGGACTTGCGGCCTTCGCGGTCGGCAATGGCGGCCATCAGGTCGAGGTAGGCTTCTTCGTCTTCGTTGCCCGGATTCTGGACGTCGCCGAGCCACTGCTTGGCAAGTTCGATGTCGCCTGCGACAAAGTATTCGTTCGCGATGTCGATGAGCGTCGCGTTGCTCTTGTCCGGGTCCTTGAGAAGGGCTGCCTTCGTAAAGTTCTCGGTATCCTTCATGGAAGATGCCATGTCGCCTATCGCGTCCAGTACGTCTTCGCGGTTCTCGAGGTCCACTTCATCAACCGTCGCGAGAAGCTCCACGAGCAGGGCCTTGGCGCGTTCCGCCGGCAAAATTTCGTCCAGCGCGAGGAATACGACGGATCGGCCTTCCCCGCCCACGTGGCGGAGCGCAAGGTCGTGAACCAGGTCGGCGATGTAGTCCTTGTCATCGTACTGGCCGGCAAGTTCCACAAAGAACGTTCCGGCGTCGTAAAAGAGGCTATCCCACTCTTCGCGTTCCTCGTCTTCGGCCTTGAAGGGAAGGAAGTCCGCGCGGAGCGTCCAGGCAAGCAGTTCGAGCTTGAGGCGGGCATCCTTGAAGACCTCGATATCGTCTATCGTCTTCGCGATGAACTCGTAGAGTTCGTCGGGACGGTGGAGCAGTCGGCTTTCGCCGCCAACAATCTGCGAGAGCGTTTCACGGATGCGGTCTTCCTTGCCGCGGAAGGCGGCGGCACCGCTATGGGATTTCCAGACTTTCTTTTTCTTGGCCATGCTCCAAATGTAGAAACATTTAGCGGCCGCGAGACTTGAGGAGCTTCTCGCGTTTTTGTTTTCGGCGGAGGCGGCGACGTTCCCGGCGGGCGCGCTTACGCTGTTCTTCCATCGTCTTCACCTGCTGAAGCACGTCCATGATGCGTTCGGTGGCGAAGGCGTTATTGAGCTTCTTGCGCGTCACGTAATCGAGAAGGCAAACACAGAAAAGCAACGAGCCTACAAAAAACGCAAGGGCGATAGGCCAGACAATCGCGGAAAAATGGCCCGCGACAAAGCCGAACGCAGGCGGCATGATGATGGAACCGAGGTACGAGCCCGCCATCTGGATACTGATGGCCCTGCCCGAAAGTTCTTCGCCGAACCGCGCCGGAGTCGCATGGATTAGCGACGGGTAGACGGGCGCGCAACCGAGGCCGAGCAGGCATATACAAACCGGAGTCACCCACAGCGGCAGCGGAAACACCAGAACCATGCAGCCGACGACGACAATCGCGATACCCGCATGTACCAGGCGCATGTCCGTAAAGCGGATGGCGAAAAAGCCGCTGAGGATGCGGCCGACCATCACGGAGGCGAACATGAGCGAAACGGCGAGCGCGCCCACCTCGGGCTCGAAACCGCGGGCCACCAGATACGTACCGCACCAGAGGCTCGTCGAAATTTCAAGCGACGAATAAAAGAAGAACGTCCAGAACGAAAGTTTCATTCCCGGCACGCGCAATGCGGCCCGGAGCGAGATGTCGGACATTTTCGAAGACGGAGCCTGCCTGGAATCGCCACGTTCCATCCGCTTCCATAGCGGGAGCGAAACGAGCATCATGACCGCGATGACACCGAGTAACAGAGCCACCAGTTCGTAGGCGCCGCGCCAGCCGAAGCCGAAAAAGGCGGAACCCGCAAGCAGCGCGGGGCCGAGGCAGGCACCGATGCCCCAGCTCGCATGGAGCCAGTTCGTATGCTTCGATTCCAGATAGATTGCCGCAAAGTTGTTCATCGCGACATCGATGGCACCGGCGCCAAGCCCCATCGGGATGGCGAACAGGCTCATCACCCAGAACGCGGGCGCAAAGCCGTAACCTACCGACGCGACCGCCGTAAGCGCGATACTCACAAAGACGAGCTTGCCCGTACCGAAAAGGCGCAACAGCCTCGGCGTAACGAGGCTCGAGACAATCGTCCCGACACTCACGATAATCGAAAGGAGGCCTGCTGCCGAAAGCGGGGCATGCAGGTCAAGCTGCATCAGCGGCCAGGCGGCGCCCAACACCGTATCCGGGAGCCCGAGGCCGATAAAGGCCACATATATGACAATCAGGAGAAACAAGCGCTACACCAAAACCATTCTATTTCTTCTCGCGGATCCGCTTGTACAGGCTTTCAGCCTTTTCGGTATCGCCCGCGTTGGAGTACACGTGGCCCACGTTCTCGGCACCGATGCGGCCTTGCGAACTGCCGGCAAGCCAAGCCTTCATGTAGCATTCGAATGCTTCATCGTAGCGCTTCTGGTTGAAATAGATCTGTCCCAAATCCAGGTTGAGGTCGCCCTTGCCCTTGCTATGCCGCAGGCCCTCTTCCAGCGTGAAGATGGCCATCCACGGGGATTCGTTTTTCACGTACATCTGCGCCAAATAACGGCGGGCCGAAACGTTTTCCGGGTCCATCAGGAGCCCGTTTTCCATCTCGTTCAGGGATTGCCTCGTGGAATCCATGCTACGGTAGTAATAGGCCAGCGTAAAGTGCACGTCGGCACCCGCGGTGGCCGTCATCTGGAGCGCATTCTGAAGCGTCTTGATGGCGTACTCGTAGTCACCCAGTTTCTCGTAGACTTCGGCGAGGCCGTACCAGGCGTCCATGCGGTCGGGGTTCAGCTGCAACGCGCGTTCGAAGTTCTTCTGCGCCAAGGTCCAGTCGCGCCCCTTCAGGTAACATTCGGCAAGAGCGAAATGCACATGGTCCGATTCCACGCCGAGTTCGATGGCGCGCCTGTAGGCGGCAATCGCGTCACCCGGAGAATCCGCGAGGTAGTAGAGGTCGCCCAGGAGCATCCAGGCTTTCTCGAAATTCGGCAGGAGTTCCACGGTGCGCTTGTAGGCGACCATCGCCACCTGCTTGCGGTCGAGTTGTACCATCGCGTTACCGAGGTTGAACCAGGCGAAAGGCTCGTAGCGGCCCTCGTCAATCGCCGCACGGTAAAGCGGAACCGCTTCCTTGAACTTTCCCTGGTCGTAGAGTTCGTTCGCCTTGAAGAAGTAATCCTCCGCCGCATGCGAGAAAGCAATAAATAATGTGAAAGCTATAATAAAACAGGCCTTCGCAGTAGTGAGCAAGCGAGTGTCGCGGAGGACTGCTTGCAGACCGACATGACCGAGCGCAGCCACGGACGCCGTAGGCGTCCACTCCGAGCTGGGGCCCCGCCCGCAAGTTTTTCTTACAAGAGGTTTTAACCAGCTAAATTTGTAATTAAAATTATTTAACAAAGCGGAACTCCTTTGTAGCCTTCTGCGCCACGGGGTATCCGCCAAGCTGTGCGGGGCTGAACTTCCATTGACGAACGGCCTTCAGCGCCTCGTTCTCGAAGCCGTATCCCGGAGGATCGAGACTCATCACGTTCGCCTGCGCCACGTCGCCATACACGTCAATCACGATCATCACCTTCACGTATCCCGAGATGCCGAGCTTCTTGGCTCGTTCGGGGAACTTCGGCTGGACTTCCTTCAACACTTGCGCCTGTTCGTCCACCTCGCCCGCCTCATAGACGACATTCTCCATCGAGCCCGTCCCTACGGCCACGCCATCGCCAGCCGCACCGCGGGCAAGCGAGAGGTCCATCTGGAAATTCTGGCTGCGCGAGACGCCCATGTTCGCCGAAATCTTGAACGGGTTCGGGTTCACGATGGTGCGGATGACCTTCTGCTTCACCTCGGGCTTCTTTTCGCTCACGAGCACTTCCACCTCGGTTACCGCCTCCAGCTCCTTTTCCGTCTTGACGCCCTTGTCAAAGAACAGCGCGTTCAATACCGGCACGGCAAGGAAGAACACCGCACTCACCACGAAAGAGAGCACGAATGCTGCCGGGAACCGGATGTATTTAGCGAGGAAATCGAGCACTACTCCTCTTTATTCGCTGAAATGGAAACCTTGCGGACCTTGGCGAGGTTGCATTCGTCCAAGATGTCCACGACAACGCCGTTGGGGGCATCACGGTCGCTCACGATAATCACGGGGCGGTCGGGAGCTTCGGCCATCATCTGGCGCAGCACCGTCTGGAGCGTGGAGAGGTTCACCTGGGTCTCGTTGATGTGAATCGTACCCTGGCGCGTCACGCCTATCAAGATGCTTTCCTTGGCGAGTTCCTTCGCGGAACTTGCCTTGGGCTTCGTCACGTCCACACCCGTCTCACGGGTGAACGTGGATGTCACGATGAAGAAGATAAGCAATATGAACACCATGTCGAGCATCGGCGAAACGTCAATTCCGCCGGCATCGCGCGTTCTCTTGCGTATAAAGCTCATTATTCCTCCTCCGCAGGTATTTCTGCGATGGACTCGGGCGACACAGCCGCACCTTTATCAAAAACATACGACTCGTACTTGAGCGCCTCGCTCCATGTTTCGTCTTCGACTTTTTCGACACAGCCGGCAAGGTAATTGTAGGCCAGCATCAGCGGGAAGGCTACAAGCAGGCCCGCCTGCGTCGTGAGGAGCGCTTCCGAAATGCCATCCGCCAAGAGCACCGGGTTACCGAACCCGAACTGCTTGATGGTCTCGAACGTATGCACCATGCCCGAAACCGTACCCAGAAGCCCCATCATGGGCGCGAGCGCGGCACAGGTAGAAATCGTCTTGAGCGACCTGGACAAGTTGAGCGAAATGCCGTGGCGGGTCGCCTCCATCGCGTTACGGACGGCAACCGGGCCTCGGTCGCGGTACTTGCGCACATCTTCGGCGAGCGCCAAAAAATAACCGTTGGGGCGCACACGCAACTTCTGGAAGGCGTAGTCCTCCCCCCACTTTTCCAGATTCTTCCAGAATGCAGAAACGGACTTGCCGCGGAGCATGAAGTAATAGCCGTAGCGCTCGAGCATCAAGAACCAGCCGAACCATCCGAGCAGGAAAATGGGCGCAAGCACCCATCCTCCCCTGAAGAGGATGTTCATGGCCGCTTCGAAAAGCGAATTCTGGTCGACGCCGACAATCACGGATTACTTTTCCTCTATCCAGAGGGCGTTCAAAACGGCGAGTCCCGCCTTCTCCATGCGTCCGCGCAAGGCGTCGCAGCGGTTCGTGAGGAACGTGTGCAACAGCTGCAGCGGAATGGCCGCCATGAGGCCAGCTTCCGTAGTCACGAGGGCAATCGAGATACCGCCGGCAAGGAGCTTCGGATCGCTCGTGCCGTGCATCGTGATGACGTCGAAGAGTTCAATCATACCCATCACCGTACCCAAAAGGCCAAGTAGCGGAGCGGTAGAAGCAAACACGGATACCCACGTGAGTCCGGACTCGATTTTCGGGACTTCGGCGGAGAAAAGTTCCTCGAGGGATTTCTCCGCGCTTTCGCGGCCCGGGAACGGACGCGAAAGCACAGTCCGCAACACCTTGCCGACCTTGCCGAACGACTTTGCGGACTGCGCGCGCGCAGTCTCCACGTCGCCCTTCGCAAGCGCCTTGAGCGCGCGCCGCGTAGAAATCCCGCCGAATCCGGCCACCAAGAGCCAGATGAACTTGACTAGCGCAATCAAGAGGCCGAGCACGAACAGCGTGGCAATCGGGTACATCAAGATACCGCCGTCCCTGAAGAACTGCTTCGCGTCGTCCTTCCAGGTCGTTTCCGTATGGTGCGCAAGTTCGCTCGAGAGTTCCGTACTCAAAAGTACATCCACGGGAACCATCACGAAAGCGGAATCGTGCACGCCCCTGAACGCGGCGGCTATTTCCTTCTTGGTATCGGGAGTCAGGTTTTCCTGCCAGCTGTAGACTCTCTTCTTTTCGCCCGCCACGGGGAGCATCAGGGCCGCCGGATGGAGACCGTTGATGTCGACGGCGTTCGCCATCTGCATGGCATAAAGGCCACCGAGGCGCATGCGGTCACCCTGTGCGACAGCCGTACCGAACATGAGTTCAGCCTTCTCCACCTTGCTTTCGCGGGTAAAGGCCATCTCTTCACGGGCAGCATCGAGCACGCCCTTCGCTATACGGAGCGGATCGTCGCGGTACAGCGACATTTCTTTCTTGACCTTGTTCTGGACTTCCACGCGTTCCGCCATCTTGAACGGCACACCCTGTTCCTGGAACTTCGCAAGCGTCTCGAGACGTTCCGGGCCAACGGCCAGCGAGAGGAATTCGGCGCGGGCCTTCTCGGCCTGCAACTTCACCTGGGCAAGGTCCTCGCGCGCCACGCGCACGTCTTCGAACAGGCGGGTGCGCTCCGACATGAGTGCGTCCACCTTCTCCTTGCTCTCCTGGTACTTCTCGTTGAACATCTCGCGTTCCTGGTTCGCCGTCTCGCGGTCCTTCCAGCGGGCGGCCACAGCCATGTCGCGCTTTTTGCGGGCTTCTTCCAGGTCGGCCTTCGCGCTGTTGAGTTCGGCGCGCTTCTTGACAGCGTCGATGTCGGAGTTCTGCTGTGCATAGACTGCGGGCGCGAAGAACGCGAAAGCAGCAAGAATCAGGCCAGTGACGGCCACGCGACCACGGCGCTCGCCATGACAATTCATCCTAATCATCACTGAGCCTCCTTCGGAAAGGCGACCGGAATGGTCACGAGTCTCGGGGCGGTCTTCCCTTCGGCAACCTTCATCACGTCCTTCAATACGGTACGCATCGCGAGGTCGTCGGAAACGTTCTTCCAGGCATAACCGCCATCGGCGGTACGCTCGAGCCACAGCACGTCGTTGCCGTCGTTGCTCACGAACACGGAAGCAACCGCGCCATAGCGCAGGTAAGTGCCGGGCACACTGCGGGCGTCCACCTGCAAAAATCCCTTCCATACCTCGGTCGTGTAACCGAGCCTGATGCGGTCGTAAAAGACCTCGAGCGTACGGTTCAAGGCATCGTCAGCCTCGATAACGCCCTTGTGCAGCTGGTCCGCAATTTCCTGGACGCTTCTAACCGTCTCCTCGTTGCGGTACGGGAAATCCGACTCAAACACCGGGACGAGCGAATCGATTACCTTCGCGAGCGATTCGTTGTAACGGGCCTTGCGGCCTTCGAACCACTTGATGGTGCCCATCGTCTTCTGGCGGGCTTCGGCGATATGCTTCAGCTCGGACTTCAGCGAGTCGATTTCGGAATTGATGGTCTTGGTCTGGCTCGAAAGGGCCTGGACCTTCTTGCGACCGACCTCGACGAACTCGGCATGACGTTTCTTTTCGGCGTCATGCAGGTTCTTTTCGCGGGCGGTTTCCGCCTCGACAGCCTTGATCTGCCGACGGACGCTTTCCACCGTCTCCTGGGCGCCAGCCAACACGCAAGTCAGCCCGAGGCATAACAAAAATCTTGATAAAATACTTGATTTCATATGTAAACGAAAAATACAAAGAACCGCGGTCACTAGACCACGGTTCCTTGCGAAAAACAACTAAAATAAGGCCTGTATAGGCATTACTTCTTGGAATCCCTGAAGTACTGCGGAGTGTTCTTGGCACCGGCCTTCTTCAGGGCCTTGATCAGGCGCGGATAACCTTCGTTGGTCGCCCAGTCGAGCACGGAGTAGCCCTGGCCGCACTTAGCGTTCACGTCGACACCCTTGTTGATGAGGAACATCATGGCGTCGTAGTTGCCGGACTTGACCGTCCAGTGGATAGGCAGGTAACCATCGGCGCTGCGGTTCTCGAGCGGAGCACCAGCGTCGGCGAGGATTTCGAGCATGTCGACCTTGCCGGTCTTGGCAGCAATCAGCACGGCAGTACCGAGGTTGGCCGGGTCGGCGCCTTCAGTCTTGAGCTGGGCAATAAGGCGGATGACAGCGTCCTTGTTGCCCATCATCACGGCGTTGTCGATGACCGGCTCGCCGTTACCGTTGCGGACATCGGCCTTGGCGCCATGTTCAAACAGATAGTTAAGAACCATCACGTTGCCCTTGTTCGCTGCGATAGCCACGGCGTTGTTGCCGTTATCGGCGAGGGCGTCAATTTCGTAGGAGGCCTGGAGGAACAAGGTCATCTTGGCCGTGTCACCCTGGGCGGCAAAAGATACGAAGTTATTGGGCGTAAAGCCAATTTTCTGCTTCGTCAGATACTTGCGGACAGACTGCGGATCGTTCGGGTCCAGCTTGTCATCACATGCGGTAAGGGAAAGGAGCATGCCGAGAGCGCACACACAAAGCAATTTTTTCTTCATTTTTTTACTCCAGAATGGGTGTTCTTGATTTTCTGTCTGTAAAACTACTCTTTTTTTCGCGAATTTATCAACATAAAAATCTTTTTTCGTAAAAAAATTCGCATCCGCCCGCCTAGGTAAACTTTTACTTACCCGGTTTCTTGATCTTGAGCCTTTCCCCCACCTTGATTTTGGTGTCGCTCAGGCCGTTCCACTTCACGATATCCTCGATGGTCACGTTGTACTGGCGAGCGAGGTCCCACAGGCCCTCCCCCTTCTTGACTTCGTGCGTAATGAAGCCGTCGTCGGCCTTGGGAGCCTCGGATGCGGCGGCCGGAGCCTTCCCCGCGACCTTGAGCTTTTGGCCCGGGTAGATGGAGGTGGAGTTCCCCATCCCGTTCAGGGCCTGGATATCCGCGACCGTCGTATTGCACTTCTTGGAAATCGAGAACAGGTTGTCGCCCGACTGCACCACGTAGACATCGCCCGTGAACTTCACTTCTTCCTTCTTCGGCTCAGGCTTCTTGACCAGGGGCTCCTGCTTCTTGGCGCCCTTCTGCTTCTTGGGCTGCACGAATTCCGGGATGACGATGGAATCGCCCTCGGTAAGGCGCTTGTTGAAGCCGCCGTTCGCCTCGAGGAGCATTACCACCGGCACGCCAAAGGATTTCGCGATGTCGGCATAGGAATCCCCGGACTTCACCACGTACTTCTCGCCCTTGGCGAGAGGAGCGCGGACTACTCCGGCAGAGGGTTTCGGTTCAGGCTTGGAAACAAGCAAGGTGTCGCCCGGCTTTACCACGGCGGCAGCGTCCAGGGTGTTCCATGCACGGAGGGAATCCTGCGACACGCCGAACAGGCGCGCCACAGAGGCCAGGTTGTCGCCCTGCTTTACGACATACGTCTTCACCTTCGTCGGTTTTTTGCCGGTAGATTTTTTGGGGGTGACCTTGATGGGGATCAAGAGCGACTTGCCCGCACGGATGCGGTCACTCTTCATGTCGTTCGCCTGCTTGAGTTCCGTAACCGAGATGCCGTACTGGCGCGCAATAGCGCCAAGGTTCTCGCCCTTCTTGACCTTGTGGTGGTGCCAGCTGGAGAAGCTGTTCTTTTCCATCTTGTCGTAGCCGTCAACAAACGCGCCGCGGGTCCCTACGGGCAGGCGGAGCAGATAATGGTCCTTGTTGGGAGGCGTGCACCACTTCACGAGTTCCATGTTCAGCACACGAAGCGTATCCTCGCTCACCTTCAGGAGTTTCGCGACTTCTTCCAGCGGGAAGGAATCGAACACCGTCACCGTGTCAAAATCGGGCTGGTACTGCTTCTCGACCTTCATGTCGTACTGTTCCGGGAAATGCCCGATGACCATCGCCGCAAGGATTCGGGGCACATAGCGCATCGTCTCCTTCGGGAGTTCCAGGTCCCAGTACGTGACCGTTTTCGTCGTGTCCCATGTGGAATCGGCCATCATCTCCTTGACCAGGCGGCGCACACGGCCTTCACCGCAGTTGTAGGCGGCCATGGCCAACAGCCAATCGTTAAACTCGTCGTGCAGGCGCTTAAGGTACTTGAGGGCGGCCATCGTCGCCTTCTCGGGATTGCGGCGCATGTCGACCCAGTAATCCACCTCGAGCCCGTAGCGCTTGCCTGTTTCCGGGATAAACTGCCACATGCCCGAAGCCTTAGCTCGGCTGTAGGCCTTCACCTTGAAACCGGACTCCACCAGCGCCAGGTAAATGAGGTCCTTGGGCATGCCCATCTGCGAAAGCTGCGCGTAAATCATGGAATCGTAGGCCGTCATGCGGTTGAGCGAGCCTTCCGTAAAGTTGCGGGCACCGTTGGTCATGTAGAAAATCTCCTGCATGACCCTCTCGTTGAACTCGACCGGGAGCGTAAACTGCTTCACGTCCACCGTATCGAGGAAATTCTCGATGACCTGCAGGGAGGCGCTGTCGGCCAGGGCCTCGTCCAGGGCGTCAATACCCTCAATAGAAACGTCATTCTGCTGGAAAGTCTCCGCGCTTTCGCCGAGGTCCGCTATGTTCGGGTACACCTCGTCAAGCGCCCGCACGATTCGCGAGGGCATCATGGCACGGTAGGCGGAGTCTTCCGCCGGAGTCACGTTGCGGTAAAGGGAATCGTATTTTTCGGAAACGAGCTGGCGGAGCGACTCGTCGAGATAATGCCTCGCGAGCATCCATTCCTGGTTGTCCATGGCCTGGAGGGCGTAGCGGTAATAGGTCCAAGACGGGCGAACCGCGAGGGAATCGGAAACTTTCTCTCTCAGGGCGACCATGGCGTACGAAACCGAATCCGGCACATGAGGTTCGGCGTCACCGCCCATCACGGACGGCTGGACGGCCTGTTTAGGCGAACAGGCCGAAAGAATCGCGACAGAAGCGCCCAAAGCGAGCAGGCGCATCAACTTATCCATGCTAATCACTGGTCGTAATCCAAATCTTCCGCGTAGTCCGACCAAATCTGGTCACGCCTGAAGGTAGGACGGTCGAAATCCACTTCTTCGTCAAGTTCCTCTTCTTCCTCCTCGATTTCCTCTTCCTCTTCGGGGAAAGGGGCCGGGAGGTCAAAAGCATCGCCCTTGGGACGGCGACCGCACTGACGGACAAAATCTAGCATAGAACCTCTTTTAGTGCATGACCTTCTCTACGCCAAGCCAGAGGACGGCGCACATCACGAAGGCGGCGACAATCTGCAACAGGATGATGATGCGATTGATACGGTAGGCCTTCTGCGACTTGCGGTGCCACGGCGGACGTTCGATTTCAGATTCCTTTTTAAACATTCCGAAAGGAAATATACTCATAATCGCCAAAAAGCAAACGAGCAAATCGTTTTTTTTATATAATTTCTACCGGATTTCTATGCGGAAAGTTTTCACCATACTCCTCGGTACGGCGGCGCTACTCCATGCGCAAGTCGGCGTCGCGCGAAACGCGCACGGCATGAGGGTTCCATCCGCACATACGCTGGAACAGGGGTTCGTCTACTTTTCCGGCAATTTCGAGAACATCAGCGACGGCGAGCCTTTGGCCCTGGACGGCTATACCGACATGTCCACCGGCAATTCCTATTACGTCCAGAGAGGTGCCGCCGCATCTGGCGGGGCCGTTCAGGTAAGCTACGGCGTATTCGACTTCCTCGAGCTGGGGGCATCGCTTCCCTTCTACTACGAGAGCAAGGTCATGGACTCGAGGCTCGAGGGCTTCGCCCTGGGCGATATCCAGGCTTCCGCAAAGGCGAGCGTTCCCATCAAGGAGCTGCCCCTGTACCTGAGTTTCGAGGGCGACGTCTACATCCCGAGCGGCGCACGCGGACGCGGTTTCAGGCCGCGCCATGCCTGGTTCATCGACGAGGACAAGGCCTCTTACGCCTACACCAACGGCGGATTCGCGCTGGCAGGCTCGGCTTTTCTCACGGTAGACTTTTTCGGGCTCCTGCTATGGAACAACTTCGGTGGCTACATTTCCACCATGGGTTACGGGAGCGACGCCTTGCTGTGGGGCTCCGGCGTAGAACTGTTCCCGCACAAGCTGATCAGCCTTATCGCCGAAATTTCCGGCGAGACACGCACTTACAAGATGGCCCATCCCGGCAACATCCTGAACGAGCCCGTCAGGTTCACGCCCGGACTCAGGCTGCACCTGCCGAGCAATGCCGACCTCATGTTCGGCGCCGACATCGGCCTCGATTTTTTGCGCGGGCGCAAGGCGGGTAACGGCATCGAGGTCAAGCGAAACGTCCGCGACCGCACCATCAAGTACGAAGTACCCAGCACCCACGAGATTTCGTTCGTATTCGCCTTTTCCAAGACGCTCAACTTCAGCTGGAAAGATTCCGACCGCGACGGAGTGGCCGACCGCATGGACATGTGCCCCGGTTCCACGTTCGGCGTGAAGGTCAACAACCGCGGATGCCCTGTTGACGAGGACCAGGACGGCATTTTGAACATCGTGGACGACTGCCCCAACACGCCCTTCGGCATCGAGGTGGACTTCTTCGGCTGCCCGCTCGACGAAGACCGCGACGGCGTGCCCGACTACAAGGACAAATGCGCAGCGACCCTTGTCGGCAGGGCGGTAGACGGCGACGGATGCGAGCTTGACTCGGACGGCGACGGCGTAGACGACAACAACGACCTTTGCCCGGAAACCTCTCCCGAAGAGCAGGTCAACAACAGCGGCTGCCCCATAGACAACGACCACGACGGCGTATTGAACGAGAGGGACAAGTGTCCCGAGACCCCGCAAGGACGTTCCGTGGACCAGGACGGCTGCCCCCTGGACTTTGACCACGACGGCGTGCCCGACGACATGGACCAGTGCCCGAACAGCGCCCCCGACGAACTCGTGGACGCCTCGGGATGCCCCTCCGACCAGGACAAGGACGGCGTTCCCGACACCAAGGACCAGTGCCCCGACACGCCGAGCGAATTCTCCGTGGACCGCAGCGGCTGCCCCGCCGACAACGACCTCGACGGCGTGCCCGACGACATGGACAAGTGCCCGAACACCCCCGCCAAGGCCCCCGTCGACACTACCGGATGCCCCGCCGACAACGACGGCGATGGAGTCGCCGACTACCTGGACAAGTGCCCCGACACCTTCCCCGACGTGCTCGTGAACGCCTCGGGATGCCCCTACAACAGCAAAAAGAACCTGAACAGCATCGCAAAGCAGGTCAAGTTCCGCGACAGCAACGAGGAACCGCTCAATTCCGCCTACACCGCCGTAAACGACGTCATCGAGCTCATGCGCCGTTACGGATTCGACCTCGAGGTCCAGGTTTCCGCCAGCGGGCCGAGGGCGAAGGCCGTCTCCGAAGCGAGAGCCGAACACCTGCGCGAGATTTTCAAGATAAAGGGATTTGACGAGAAGAGGGTCCAGATCGAGGCCGTCGGTGCCGCGTTCCCGCCCGGAGTCAAGTTCACAGCGAAGAATATCAAACGATGATCAATACGACACTCTGCTATATAGAGCACAACGGTAAATACCTGCTGCTCCACCGCGTCAAGAAGAAAAACGACATCAACAAGGACAAGTGGATCGGTATCGGCGGCAAATTCGAAGAACGCGAATCCCCCGAAGACTGCATCCGTCGCGAAGTCCTGGAAGAAACCGGCCTGACGCTTACGCGCCTAGCGTACCGCGGCATCGTCACCTTCATCAGCGACGGGATGGCCGAAACGGAGTTCATGCACCTGTTCACCGCGACGGAGTTCGAGGGCGAAATCAAGGAATGCGACGAGGGGACTCTTGAATGGGTGCCCAAGGAAGATGTCCCGAAACTCCCCCACTGGGACGGCGACCTCATCTTCCTCGACCTGCTGCAGCGCGGGGCCCCGTTTTTCTCCCTCAAGCTCACCTACCGGGGCAGTACCCTCACGGAAGCGCTCCTGAACGAGAAACCGGTCGAAAAAATCCCCGGCCAGCCCTAAAATTTGCATTTAATCACATTTTACACATTTTTTTCAAGCAACACCTTTTCAAAACGAAGAAAAAAAACAATATTTAGTAATACTCCAAACCAACCCCAAAGAAGCCGGCCTTCAAAAGGTCGGCTTCTTACTTTTTTGACGAAAATTGGGGATTACCACTTAGCTAGGGCATTAGACACAATCAGGTCCTGCATCTTCTCGATGGCGCGGGCCTGGCCGTGGCGATCTTCGGACTCGTTTTTCTGGATATCGTACGTACCGTCTGCCGAAAGCGACTTGCTCTCGTAGATGATGCGGTCCTTCACGTTGTCGTAGAACTTGACACTCACGCGGATGGTAACGCGGTAGGTTTCCACATCGCTGTTGCTGTTGTAGTTCTCGGGCTTGTTCGTGTAGCTGAGGAGCGTCATCTCGAAGTCGGCGTTGGCATTCTCGTTCACCAGGCGCACACCGCCCGCGTTCTTCTTGAACATGTCGACGACTGCCGTATGGATATTGTTCGCGAGCACCGGGTCGAGCGTCTTGTCTTCCACCTCGTGAATCTGGACCGTCTTGATATGGCTGGGCAGCGTGGACGCCGTAAAGCTGTAGCAGCCCGCCAAAAGGCCCGCAACGAAGGTCACCGCGACAAGAAACAAGAATCGGGACATATTCCTAGAAAGCATGATGCAAATTTAAAAACAAATGCGCAAGGCGAAGGAGGAATTAAAAAAAAACACTCCCCGCAGGGAGTGCTTTTAATGTTACAATCGTCTAGTTTTAGAGCGAGGTCTTGAACGTCCTGGAGCCCACCTTCACGATGTACATGCCCTTGGCACCGGTGTAAACCTTCTGCTGGGCGCCGAATCCGCGAGTCGTGCGGACGACGTGGCCGAGGCTGTTGAACACGGTGATGGACTTGCCCTGGGCATTGGCAACTACGATGTAGTTGTCAGAAGACGTGAACACGGACACCTTGAGCAAGGTAGGATCTTCGGGCAGGGCGGTCGTGGAAGACGACAAGCTCCAATGCGAGTCACTAGAAGACACGACTACACCACTCGAAGAAGACCTCGAGAAGGAGCCGGAAGACCTTACACGGGAAGAAGAAGACCTTCCAACGGAGGCAGAAGAAGTCGGCTCGCTAGCAGAAGATTCGACGCTAGAAGAGGATGCCGGCGCGGCGCCAATCGGGCCATCTACGTCGTAACCCTTCACGAAGTTCCAGATATCCGAAATATCCGCCTTGGAGGGGCTGTGCATACGACCTTCAAGTTTCAGGTGCTTTATATAGACGCCATTGTCACACGGGCCCCAGGAGTAGAGCGTCGCCGAGTTTTCGCTATTGGGATAGTTTTCCTTGACTTCCGCCTGCGAGGGGCAATTGAACTGGTCACGGTAATTCTTCAGGAATCCGTCGACCTGGCTATAATTCAACACATCGTCCTTGGTTCCGTGAGGATGGAAAATGGGCATAGGCCGCTGCGCCTTAGATGCGCCATACACATTCGTTCCGGAACAGGGGGCAATAGCCGCAATCTTGTCGGCAATCTTGCTTATCGCATGGTACGAGAACATGCCGCCCATAGAAAATCCAGAAAGGTAGACGCGTTTGGGATTGAGCTTGTAATCCTTGACCAGCTGGTCAATGACCGCCGATATCCATTTGGTGTCCTGATCGCCACTGATGTCCCAGGCACTGTATCCTTCGCCGCCCTTAGGGTAGGCAACGACGAAACCGGCCGTATCGGCGACAGTTTCCCAGTGGGTATTGGACTGTTGGTAATCGGGGTCCTGGTTGGCGCCGTGCAACGAAAGCAACAGCGGGCTATTTTCGGCGAGGCCGGACGGTGCGTAGACATAGACATCTCGGCCCGAAACCGACACCTTCTTGTAATCACGAATGGTTTTTCCACCGCCGCCCCCCCATTGGGCGAATGCAAACGACGCAGCAACAAGAAGCAATAGTGCTTGTTTCATTTTTGTTCTCCTCGGATAATAATCTACCCATAATATATGTCCAAAAAGAGCAAACACTATACGCCGCTATTAAATAGCGATGTAAACGAATACAACAGGATTCTATTTTGAGAAATAACAAAGAAATCGGGAATGCCTTTATTAATTTTTACAAACGGACGTCGCGAAAATTCTATATTTTGACCCGAAAAATTTTCTAACCGAGGCATAACATGCTTGACATAAAGAAAATCCGTGAAAATCCGGAATACTACATTGCTGAAACCGAAAAGAAGTATACGACCGTCAGCTTGAAGGACGTTCTCGAAATCGATAACGAGCGCCGCCCGCTCCTCACCGAAGTGGAACGCCTCAAGAGCGAACGCAACGCCGAATCCAAGAAGATTGGTGACTTGAAGAAGAAGGGCGAGAACGCCGACGAGGCCGTTGCCGCCATGCGCGCCCTCGGCGACAAGATCGACGAACTCGACAAGAAGCTCAAGGACCTCGACTACAAGCAGACCGAAATGCTCATGCACGTGCCGAACATCGCCCCGCGTTCCCCGGAAGGCAAGGATAGCTCGGACAACGTGGTCGAGAAGGACGGCCCGATTCCGTTTGACTACTACACCAAGAACGATGATTTCGCCCGTGTGGACCACAAGACCCTCGGCGAACGCCTCGGCATCTTTGACTTTGAACGCGGCGCCAAGATTTCCGGCTCCGGCTTCCCGGTCTACCGCGGCTGGGGCTCTCGCCTGGAACGCGCCCTCATCCAGTTCTTCCTCGACGAACACATGAAGAACGGCTTCGAAGAATTCACGCCGCCGTACCTCGTTACCCGCAACACCATGCGCGGCACGGGCCAGCTCCCGAAGTTCGAAGAAGACATGTACCGCTGCGACAAGGACGACGACCTGTTCCTCATCCCGACTGCAGAAGTGCCCCTGACCAACCTCTACGCCGGCGAAGTGATTCCGGAATCCGAACTCCCGAAGCGCATCTGCGCCTACTCCGCCTGCTTCCGCCGTGAAGCTGGCTCCTACGGCAAGGACACCCGCGGTCTTCTCCGTCTGCACCAGTTCAACAAGGTGGAAATGGTCTACTTCGCCCACCCGGAACGTAGCTACGAAGACCACGAAGAGCTCACCCGCTTCGGCGAAATGCTTCTCGAAAAGCTCGGCCTCCCCTACCACCGCCTGGCCCTCTGCAAGGGCGACCTCGGTTTCGGTGCCGCCAAGTGCTACGACCTCGAAGTCTACGCCCCGGTTGAAAAGAAGTGGCTCGAAGTAAGCTCCTGCAGCAACTTCGAAGACTACCAGGCTCGCCGCGCCAACATCAAGACGAAGATTAACGGCAAGAACACGTTCGTGCATACGCTGAACGGCTCCGGCCTCGCCACCCCGCGCGTGATGGTGGGCATCTGCGACAACTACCAGCAGAAAGACGGCTCGCTGTTGATCCCCGAAGTGCTTCGCCCGTACATGGGTGGCATGGAACGCATCGAACCGAAGAAGTAATTCCGCGACAACTCGCGACAATTCAAAAAAATCAAGCAAGGTCCAACGACCTTGCTTCTTTTTTTGCGACCTTATTTCGTTTTAGTCTTCTATGCAGCGCACGGAATAACCGAAGCTCTTCTTGTTGGCGTAGCTGCCCCAGAACTTGTCCGTGGCATAGTAGAGGTTCCAGTACGGGGCGTGGCTCGGGTTATCCGATTCCTCCGAAATCCAGAACCCAGCATCGTTCCCGAGGTCGTCGAATGTGCCGTCGGCATTGCGGCGTCCCGCCGGTTTCGCATTGAAGCCGTAGCGGTTCGTCCCCACCGCGCATTCTGCGTCGGTCGTGTCGCAGGCATTCCAGTCGTGTACAGACTTGAGGCTCGTGCCAACGGCCTCGAGCGGACCGACGCGCTTGGAATTCTTTTTGCCGATAAAGGTAACGAGTTCGTTCATCTCGGCCGCAGATGGCAGGTGCCAACCTTCCGGGCAAATACCACGGTGCTTCGAAGAAATCTTGTCTTTCGCGGAAGATTCCTGGAACGAATTGTCTACATGGACGGCTGCGGTCCAGCTGTAAAGGCGGCCGAACTTCTTGCAGAGGTCCGCCTTGTTATTGTAGCACCAGCTGCCTTCCGCCGCAAACCTCAAGTTCTCGGACATCCACACCTGGGAGCCTATACGGACCATGCGGTAGACTTCGCCGTCACGGGGATCGCAAAGCATGCGGGCCGAGGCCTTTGCACAGCGGTCCACAGTATCCTTGACCACCACCGGTTCCTCGACAGAAGACGACGATTCGACAACCGGTTCAGCCGTCTTCTTTTTCTTGGACTTTCCCTTTCCTGTTTTGGGTGAAGGTTGTTGTGAAGAAGAAGAAAATTCTTCGGAAGACGAACTCTCTTCTACGACAGAATCAGGTTCTGCAGTTTCGGAACTTTGAATAACAACTGGAGTATCTTTCGGAATGTCGTAGACATCCCGTAACACCGGACGATCCTGGCCCGGCGAATCGCCGTTTCCGCATCCAGCAATAAGGAGGATGCCCGCGGCAAGCAAGGACAGATGTTTAACTTTTGTTTTCAATATTTTTCCTTCTTTCACCAATAATATACATAGTTTTTGAGAAAGATGAAAGTTTTCAGGCCACTTTGTTCATAAAAAATTACTTTCTCGCATTTTTTTACGATTTCCTTACTCAAAACGGAGTATCATAACTATATTTATTGCGTACATCAACCTCAAAAAGGATACAGCATGAATCTCAAGTTGACAACACTTGCCGCTGCGTTCGCCGTTACGGCAGCAATGGCTCAAGATAATGCCGCCGCTCCGGCCCCGGCACAAAACGCCGCCCAGGCAGAAGTCGCAGCTCCTGCCGAACAAGCTGCCCCGGCTGAACAAGTCGCTCCGGCTCCTGCTCCGGCCCCCGCTCCCGCTCCGGCTCCCGCTCCTGTAGCAAAGCCTGCCGAACCCGCAGTCGCCGAAGCCCCCGCTGCCGAACAGCCGGTCGATTCCAACGCCGCCTTCTTCGACGTGCTCCGCGCCAGGGCCTACAACAATGTCGCCAACCAGGCCGCCGCCAGCACCGTTGGCGACGTTCTCGGCACCCCGTACATGATGGCCGGCAGAAAGTTCGTCTACCTTGAACCCACGAATAGCTTTGCTGCCGTAGCCTTTGGCACCGGCCTCACCAAGTTCATCGCATTCGACAACAGCGAAAACCTCGGCTTCACGACCGTCGGTCTTGCCGGAAAGTCTTTCGGTGTCGCTCTTTCCTATGCTCTCGGAAAGGCCTACACCTCTAGCGAGACAACCAATCCGAACACGAAGACAACAGTCGACCAGTACACCGTATCTGCCGGTGACCGCATCGACCTCACCGCAGCCTTCCCGATTGGCGGTCTCGACCTCACCATCTACGGATCTTGGCGTACCTACCAGACCGAAGTCAACTCCACCACCGAAACGAAGTCCGCCAACAACAGCACCAAGGACGAAAGGGATCCGGACTACTGGTCCATCACCGGTGGCGCCATGATTACCAATGGCCCGTCCGCGAAGAACATCTCCTGGCTCGCTGGCATTTTCGTCAACCGTTGGGAAAACTACACGGAACGCAAGTACAAGGATAAGGCCAATCCGGACAACAACGTGAGCACCAAGGTTACCGGAACGAGCGCAAACACCACCATCACTCCGGAATTCAACATCGGTGGCACAATCCTTTCCGGTGAAAAGTCCCGCGTGCTTCTCGGCCTGAACACCTACGCGCCTCTCACCTTCTACGACAAAATCAAGGAAAAGCCGGAATTTGAAGATGACGACGTGAACAAGGACGAATACTTCACCATGGACATCAATACCGCCCCGAACATCTTTGCCGAACTCGGTCTCGGCAACTGCTGGATGGTATTCGGCGGAGCCAGCTATGTCTGGTCTCTCTTCTCCATGAATAACGAAGAATTCATCCGTGACTACAACGACAAGGATAACAAGCAGACGACCAAGAACATGTCCATCAGCACCAGAACCGGTACTGTGACGGTCTCTGCCGGTTCCCGCTTCCAGTACAAGAACTTTGCTCTCGAAGCGAGCATCGCCAACAACTTCTACAACAACCCGCTTACCGGCTTCAACGGCGGCAACATGATCGCCAACCTCGGCGGCTTCCTCAACTTCTAATAGGAGAAATTAACCATGAAAAAGATTTTTTCCGCTATTGCAGCAACATTGTTGATTTCTGCCCTCGCCGCTTGCACCGCTGCTGATGATTCTACCATCTCCGGCCCGCGCTCCGGCGCAACCACTCCGGACAACGGCAACAACAAGAAGACCGGCATCGCCGAACTCTGTGACGACTATTCTACCATGGGTTCCATGAGCGAAGTCACGGTCTACGAGTGCGACGACAACGACAAGCTCTACGCTTGCGGTGGCGCAAACAACGCTTGCCAGGAAGTGACCGAAGAAGAGGCTAACATGATCCTCGGCTACGATGATTACGAAGACTAATTGTCTAGAAAAAAATCAGAAAAAAGGATAAGCGGCTAGCTTATCCTTTTTTATTTGTATTCCGGAAGGGATTCGATGGGCTTGAAGCGGAGGGAAACCCCGTCCAGGGCAAAATACCTGACCGCATCCCCCAGGGCAAGCATCACGTACTTGGGCCTGAGCAATTTGAGGTACCTGTTCAACTGCGCCTGGAGCGCCTGCCATGTGTACTCGCCAGGAGCCTTGCATTCCACCAAGAGCCACGGCTTGTCGAGAGCGGCGCCATCGCGGAAGTTGTGCACCAGTATGTCGACGCGGTCATCCGTCTTGGGGTCGATAGCGCATAGGCCGAACTCCACCGCAATGAGGTGCACCGGAACCTTAACCTCGTTCAGCAAGAACTGGATAGTCGCCTGGCGCACGTGTTCTTCGGGCGTGGCGGGCACATCCTTTTTGCGGATGGGGTCATATAGCGTTCCGTGGAGCATATAATTAATTGATAATTGATAATGGATAATGGATGACGGGTTCATAAAATAAAAATTTTTCGGCGGGGTTGACACTTCACAAACCTATGAACTATATTTAGAACCGTGAACAAATTCTTTGGACAGACCTCCATCGCAGCAGCGATTGCAGCAAGCCCGGCAGCAGCCCGAGCTATTGTGGGGCTGTCCAGAGAAACCAAGATCTGAGAAGCATAGCGCTAAAATCCAGACCAAAAGTTTCAAGGGCAGCCCCGCAAACGGCTGCCCTAACTATTTACCCAAAACTTTAACTATAAACCAGGGAATCGGAAGTTCTTAGATAAATATTATTCTATAATTACGCTGTAAAATTTGAGAATTTTCGATACCTATACAGGAGCATAAAATGCGCAGAAGACTATTGAGCGAAGGTGCCAAGGAACTCTCTTACGAAATCCGCGAGATCGTGAAGAAGGCAAACCAGCTCAAGGCACTCGGCCTCCCCATCCACTGGGAAAACATCGGCGACCCCATCGAAAAGAAGTGCCAGATTCCCGACTGGATCAAGGACATCGTGGTCGACCTCGTCAAGACGAACCGCAGCTACGGCTACTGCCCCTCCAAGGGCATGCTCGAGACCCGCGAATTCCTGGTCAAGGAAAACAACAAACTCGGCGGCGCACAGATTAACGTCGATGACATCCTGTTCTTCAACGGCCTCGGTGACGCCATCGCCACCATCTACGGTCTGCTCTCGATGAACACCCGCATCATCGGACCTGCGCCGGCATACAGCACCCACAGTTCCGCAGAAGCGGCACATGCCCACACGGCCCCCATCACCTACAGCCTCCAGCCCGAAAACCACTGGTACCCGGACCTGGAAGAACTGGAAAACAAGGTGAAGTATAACCCGAGCATCGCGGGCATCCTCATCTTGAACCCGGACAACCCGACCGGCATGGTCTACCCGCTCGAAATCCTCCAGAAAATCGTGGATATCGCGAAGCGCTACAACCTGTTCATCATCTGCGACGAAATCTACAACAAGATTACCTACAATGGCGCCCACGCCTACGCGCTTGCCGAATACATCGGCGACGTGCCGGGCATTGCGCTCAAGGGTATTTCCAAGGAATACCCGTGGCCGGGCGCTCGCTGCGGCTGGGCCGAATACTACAACCGCGACAAGGACGAGCAGTTCGACGCCTTCTGCCGCGCTATCGACAACGCCAAGATGGTGGAAGTCTGCTCGACCACGCTCCCGCAGATGACGATTCCGCGCGTGCTGGGCGACAAGCGTTTCATTGAGCACCGCACTGCGCTGAACGAGAAGATTGGACGCCGTAGCGCCATCATCAACGAAATCCTTTCCGACATCCCGGAACTGTACTTTAACCCGACCTACGGTGCGTTCTACAACACCATCATCTTCCGCGAAGGTACGCTCAACAGCCACCAGACGCTCAAGATCGATAACCCGATTATCAAGAAGAAGGTGGAAGAATGGTGCAGCAAGACCACGAACCTCGACTACCGATTCGTGTACTACCTGCTGGGCGCGAAGGGCATCTGCGTTGTGCCGAGCACCAGTTTCTGCACCGACTTGAAGGGCTTCCGCGTGACGCTCCTCGAGGAAGATGAAGAAGAACTGCGCGAAGTGTTCACTACCATCCACGACGCCATCGTGGAATACCTGCATTCTTAGCATAAACTGAACAGGGAGGAATGAGAATGCTAAAGAAAGCTCTTGCCGTCTTGGCACTTTTTACAACGTTGTCTTCGGCCGCCTGGGACTACCTCCCTATTCTGCCGAAGGGCTTGGGACAGACAGCATTCCAGTTCGAGTACACCTCGATGGATCCGCTGTCTTCCATCGACCTCCGGGCGGGAATCCGCTTTTCCCCGCTGAACTGGCTCGAAATTTCTGCCATACTTCCCTACCGCATCGCTACGTCTTATGACGGGGACGAGCCGGAAATCGAAGCCATGGTAGACGAAATGGACGGCATCGGCAACATCACTTTCGGAGTGCGATTCCAGTTCACCGAGACATTCAGCGCTTACGTGGACGGCTACCTGCCCGGCGAAAAGACCTACACCGAGGACACTTTCTTCCTTGGCGTTGGTCTCCAGCATTCCAGCATATTCTCCCACATGATCTGGTCGACGGACCTCAGCTTCATCTACGGTGACGAATGGACTAACATGTTCATCAACTTCGGCAACGAACTGAACATTCTGTTCGGTGCCGTTGTCCCGTACCTCCATGTCGACTTCATCTACGGTCTTGAAAACGATTCTAGCGCAAACGGCTACTATTCCGACGAGGATGAAGGCGGCAATAACGGCCTGGTTATCGGACCGGGCGTAAAGTTCTCGCTTATTCCCAACCTGACCCTGGAAGCCGTCGTTCTGTTTTACATGGGCGACAGATTCTCTAGCGAAGACATGGACGACCCGATGACCATCGGCCTGGGCATCTACTACACCTTCTAGAAACCATTTATTGAATCTACATATAGCATCATGGCATCTGAAAACGCGATTATCGAACGTGCAGAAACATATCTCAGAAAACTTTCTTGCGGAGTAAACCCTCTTACCGACGAAATCCTTCCCGAAGGCGACTGCTGCCGCCAGGAACGCATCAGCAAGTGCCTCGCCTACGTGGCGTCGCTGTTGCAGCAACAGCTGGACCATGAGCAGGTCGCCCCGGTAAGCAAGCCGCAGCCAGAGCGCAAGCCCAAGCAGCAAAAGCAGCCCAAGCAAGAACGGCAGGAACTCGCGCTGGATGCCGAAGCCATCTCGCATTACCGCTTTTTCGACTATCCCGTCTCCATTTCCAGGGTCGTCCGGAACATCAACGAACTGATTCCGGCGAAATCCAACATGAACCACCTGCTCTATGCGGATGTAGCGAACTTCCTGGTTCAGGAGGGAGTGCTCTCGAGACAGGCCACCGCCGACGGCAAGGAAGCGAACCTCCCCACGGCTCTCGGCGAATCGTACGGATTCGAGAAGGGAGAATCGGACCTGCGCGGCCACCACAACATCTACACGCAATGCTGGCAGAAGGCTCAGCAGTACATCCTCGACAACATCCAGAAGTGCATCGCCATAGCGAACGAGCGCCTTGCCGCCAAGAACGCCACGCCAAAAGAAGACGAAAGCGAAGAGACGGCCAAGAAGCCTTCCAAGCAGAAGTTCCGCCTCACCGCAAAGGAACTCGAGAACTATCCTGCCGAAGAGACTCCGATTCCCGTGAGTGAAATCGCGAGACGCCTCAACACACTCATCCCTGCCGACATGGAGAGAATCTACTACAAGGTCATCCGCGACTGGTACGTGGCCCAGGGCTACCTCGAACTTAAAACATCCCCCGACGGACGCGTTGCCTTCCTCCCCACCGAGAAAGGCGCCGTTGGCGGCATGTTCGTCGAGTCGCGCACCGGCAAGGACGGCGAGCTGTACGACGTGGTGATGTACGAGCAGAAAGCACAGAAACTCTACCTGGACAACCTCGCCCAGGAAGCTCTGCAGGGATAACAGACAAACTAATTAAACGATTGTGAGCGAGCGACTACTCGTGGCCAATCGGCTGCGGGGCGAACGGCGGTTCCAGTTCGATGCTGATGGGGCAATGGTCAGAGCCCATCACGTCGGCATGGATTTCGGCATTCACCACGTTCGGCACAAGACCTTCGTCCACAAAGGCGTAATCGATACGCCACCCCACGTTGCGCTTGCGGGCGCCAAAGCGGTTGGACCACCAGGAATAGCGGTCGCGTTCATCCGGATGCAACAGGCGGAACGAATCCACGAAGCCGTTTTCGACGTACTTGTCCATCCAGGCCCTCTCGATGGGCAAGAAACCGCTAATCCCCTCGTTCTCCTTGGGGCGGGCAATATCGATTTCCTTGTGGCAGGTATTGTAGTCGCCGAGCGTTACCACGTGCTTGCCGTCGTTGAGCCAGCGGCGGCTGTTCTCCAGGAACGCGTCATAAAAGCGCAGCTTGTAGTCCAGGCGGTCGTCGCCCGAGCCACCGTTAGGGAAATAGATGGAATTGAGCACCCAGTCCGGGAACACGAGCTGGAGCACACGGCCCTCCTCGTCGAATTCCTCGATATCGAAGCCGTAGTTCACGGCATCGGGCTCGATCTGGGAAAAAACGGCGACCCCGCTGTAGCCCTTCTTACGGCGGCAGGGATTCCAGTAGGCGAAATAGCCCTCGGGATTGCGGAGGCTCTCCGGCACCTGGTCCTCGTCGGCACGGGTTTCCTGCAAGCAAAGGATATCGGGCTTCTGGGTATTGAACCAGTCCTCGAACCCTTTCTTGATCGCTGAACGGATACCGTTCACATTCCAACTATAAATGTTCATTTTCTCCTGCTTTACAGACAGTACATTCCCAAAGATAGGTTTTAGGGCCGCGATAGTCAACGGTACACCACCCTTTACTTTATGAACCTGCCCAAAACAAGCAAATTTGGGAATTTTTTTGTTTTTTTTATAAAAAATCAGAAAATAAAACGCATTTGCTTGAAACGTATTTATATTTGTTATATGAAGTTTTTCCGAACAGTCCTCCACCTAACCCTCCTGTTCGCCCTTACCATGCTGGCCGGTTGCGCCGGATCTGGCGAAGAGCAGCTCGAAGTCCCAACGAACCTTCCCCCGATCTGCCGCGACATCGACTTTTCGGCAAACCCCGACATGCGTGAAGTCTGCGGAGTCCGCAAGGCCCACAACAAGGCATACAAGAACATCCCGCAACAACGCTACCTCATCAAGCCTGCCGAGACTTCCATCGTGAGGACCGGAAACAAGCTTGAACTCCGTTTCCAGAACTCCTTGCCGATTACCCTCACGGGCGGCATCGTCGACGACCTTCACTTTAGCCAGGACCTCCGCCTGGAGCGCGTCAAGAACACTTACGACTACTACGAAATCTTCAACAAGGAATCCGGTTCCCGCATGAGGATTTTCAAGATGGGCATCCCGACCGAAGCCCGTACCACCTACAGCTTCTGCTTCCTCATCCCCGAAAAGAAGGGCGGAGCGAGAACCCGCAACAGGGCCATGGGTACGAACATCGAAGAGATGGACTGCAGCGATTTTGAACAAATCGTAGCCGATTACCTTGCCGCCAAGAAGGCCGAAGAAGAAGCCAAGGCCAAGACCAAGTAAAAAACAAGAATCGCCGATTTTTCTACATTTCAGTCACGGTAAAAACTGTGACTACAGAGAATAGGTATATACACAATGCACTCAAGCAGGTCCGCCTCCATGCGGCCTGTTCTAGCATGCAGGGATTTTCCATTTCGGGACTCGCGACATACCTGCAGTTCCCCGAGATGAATTTTTGCGTGGACATGGGCGAATGCCCCCTGAGCGCCACCCCGATTGACCACGTTTTCTTGACGCACGCCCACGGCGACCATGCCCGTTGCATCATGAGGCACAACAGCCTCCGCAAGATGATGGGTGTCGAGCGCGACAGCGTGTACTACATTCCCGAAAGCATCTACGAAGGCGCCAAGGCCTGGATCAAGGCAGAGGCCATGTTCGAGGGTGTAAACGAATCGAAATTCCGTTACCCCGAACTCGAACCGGTCAAGGCCGGGACAAGGACTCCCCTGCGCTACCGCAAGGACCTCGTCATCGAACCCTTCGAGGTTAGGCACTCCGTGCCGGCGATGGGAGCCACCGTCTACCTGCACAAGAAAAAACTGCTCGACGAGTTCCTCGGGAAATCGGCCCAGGAAATCATCGAACTGCGCCAGAAGGGCGTCGAGATTACCCGCGAGGTGTACGACCCGCAGCTCAGCTTTATGGGCGACTGCATGGGAGAATCCCTGCTCGACCATCCTGAAGTATTCAAGTCGAAAGTGCTCGTTACGGAATGCACCTTCCTCGACAAGGACGAAGAACAGATGGCCCACAAGAAGGGGCATACGCACCTGAAGAGCATCGTCCACGCGCTCAAGGAACTCGGTAGCGAGGTGAAATGCGAACAGATTGTGCTGACGCATTTCTCGATGAAGTACTCCGAAAGGCACATCACGGAAACCATCGCGAACGAAATCCCGGAAGAATTCCTGGAGAAGGTGGTAGCATTCATTTAGACGAAAGAACGGCCCCGCGGGCCTACAGACGAGAGACGAAAGATATTTTATGGAAAACGAAGAAAAAGAACCTAAGGAAGTCGTGATTCCGGAATTCTACCGCGACCTGAACGCCGATGCCGAGCAGAAAGGCCTCTGGCACTACGTGTTCCGCACGAACGGCGACCGCAAGCCCATCAAGACCGCCGACGGCAAGCCCCACAAGCTCGATTTCAACTGGAAGGACATGTTCCCGAACGAAAACGGCCATGTTGAAGTCGAAATCGGCAGCGGCAAGGGCAACTTTATGACGGACTATGCCCAGAAGCACCCCGACTATTTTATCATGGGCAGCGAATGGGACTACACTTGGGCGGCCTTTGCAGTCGAGCGCATGGCCAAGCGCGGCGTAATCGAGCAGGGCAATGCAGCCATGTTGCGCGGGGATGTGTTCTACTTCTTGCGTGACGCGGTCAAGGACAACACCGTCGACGCTTTCCACATGTATTTCCCAGACCCGTGGCCCAAGGAACGCCACCACAAAAACCGCCTGCTGCGCCCCGACTTTTTGACCGAGGTCGCCCGTTGCCTCAAACCGGGCAAGAGAATCTTTTACTGGGGAACCGACCACAAGGAATACAACGAGATTGCCCTCGAGACCTTCGACGCCTTCCCCACCTGCAAGGTGATTGTCCGCAACACGGCCGAACCTACGGAAGGCATTACCACCGGATTCGAGCGCAAGTACAGGAAAGAAGGAAGGCCCATCTACAGGAGCATCATCGAGTTCGAAAAATAGGCGAAAGGCCTGTCGGCACATGATGTCATTTTCTGTCATGTAGATTTTACTAGTTTATCGATACTATGTTAAAGCAGCTTTCCATAAACAGTTTCACCCTCATCGCCGAGGAGACGGTTCCCTTCCACGAGGGCTTTACCGCCATTACCGGCGAAACCGGCGCAGGCAAGTCCGTATTGCTCAAGGCGCTCCGCATGGTCTGTGGCGACAAGTCGCAAACATCGATGATACGCACCGGCAGCGAAAAGGCCGTTGTCGAAGGGATATTCGACATCTCGAACGCGCCGCAGGTCAAGAGCCTGCTCGATTCCCTCGAAATCGATTCCGACGACGAACTCGTTATCCGCAGGGAGATTCTCGAGAACGGCAAGGGACGCGCCCGCGTGAACGGGACCGTCGTGAGCATTGCCGACCTGCAGCGCCTAGGCGATGTACTGGTGCAGATGCACGGCCAGAGCGAGCAGCTTTTGCTCCGCGACACGCGAACCCACACACGCATGCTCGACGATTACGCCGGCGACGGCGAACTGCTCGCACAATACGGCAAAAAATGGACCGAGTGGAACGATATCGTCCGCAAGATTGAAGAAACCGAGAACCGCGCCAAGGATCTCGCCGCCCAGAAGGACTTCCTGAAGTTCCAGTACGACGAATTAAGCAAGGCGAACCTCCGCGAAGGCGAAGAGGAAGAACTCGAAGAAAAGGTCGGCCAGGCGAGCAAGATTGAATCCGAAAGCCGCTACCTGGACGAGATCCAGGGACTGCTCGGCAACGAGAACGGACTCTTGGACCAGGTGCAGCTGCTACAATCCAAGATGCGCGCCCTCGCCGCGAGAGTCCCGCAATACGAGGAGTACGTTTCGAACCTTGCCGATGCCGCCGACCCGTTCGAGAGCGTGTGCAAGGAACTGATGAGGCTTTCGCCGGCGAGGGCGCTTTCCCCCGCCGAACTGGACCGTGCCAATTCAAGGATTGCCACCATCCAGAAGCTCAAGCGCAAGTACCGCACCGATGTCGCGGGGCTCATCGCGCTCACGGACCAGCGCAAGGAAGAGCTCTCGTGCCTCGAGAATCTCGACGCCGACCTCGAAGAGCTTGCGCGCCAGGAATCCAAATGCAAGGCGGAACTCGGCAAGCTGTCTACGCAACTCTCGGCAGTCCGCAAAGAGGCCGCCGTCAAGTTCGACGCGGCCGTCCAGGAACTGCTGCAGCGCCTCGGCATGCCCAAGGCGGTGTTCACCACGGCCATCGAGCCGCAAGAAAACGCTGCGAACGGCGCCGACAAAATCGAGTTTATGCTGGCGCCCAACCCGGGCGAAGGCCAGAAATCCCTACAGAAGGCCGTGTCCGGCGGTGAACTGTCACGTGTTTTGCTTGCCATCAAGAGCGTCATGGCCGACCTCGACAAGATTCCTTTGCTAATTTTTGACGAAGTTGATTCGGGTATCAGCGGCGAAGTCGGAAACCGCATTGGTGAAGCCCTGCGCGATCTCGGCAAGCACCACCAGGTTCTCGCCATCACCCACCTGCACCAGGTGGCGAGCCGGGCCAGGAATCAGCTGGCCGTGAGCAAAAAAGAAATTGACGGACGCACGTTCACGTCGGTCAAGGACTTGGACGCCCCCGGAAGAATCGACGAAATTGTACGCATGCTGGGCGAAAAATCGGATGCAGTCCGCAAGCATGCCGAAGAACTACTGGAGAACGGGAAATGACCGAAAAAACATCTGATGTTCGCTTCCGCTCGCGCATATGGAGCGTTCTCAGGGCCATTGTTTTTATCTGCGTTATCATCTTCATATGGAACGGCATGGCCAAGACCGCCTGTTCCTTCGTCGCCATCGCGCTCATTATGGGCTGGGTCAACCTTTACCAGCTCCGCTCGCAAGAAATCGAGAAACCGTACTACAGGCTATGGCTAAACGTTGTCGACGGCTTCCTCTCGTTTGCCGTGATGACAAGCATTTTCATCCGCGACCTGATGCAGAACGACCAGACCGAGAAGCTGCTCGCCGTAGGTTGCGTATTCCTGCTCGCCCGACTCATTGCGCATTCGCTGTTCTCGCTGGGCGTGCTGCGCGAAGGCAAGTCCCTGCCGCGCAAGCGCCGCTGGAGCAAGCTTTCGAACATCGCCATCACCATCACCATGGGCGTCTACCTGTTAAATCTCGAGGACTACCAGCAAATCTGCATGGTCACCTCCATCCTCTTGATTCTCGCCTCCACCGTCGCCTACGCCTACTGGTACTACCGCGACCCCGCACACCGCAAGCCGCTTTCCATCGCAAGCCAGCTTACCATGAGCCGCATCGTGCTCACGCCTTTCTTCTTGTGGGTTTTCTTCTACGACAACGACCTTGACTACAGCAACAACAGCCTCGTCTTCAAGAGCCTTTCGCTGGTGATGGTGCTCGGGTTCATGCTCACAGACTTCCTGGACGGGCACCTCGCACGCAAGATGGGCGAAGTCAGTACGCTCGGCAAGTACCTCGACCCGTTCAGCGACAAGATTTCGAACATGACAATTTTCATGTGCTTCATCGCTACCGGATATGCACCGGTGTGGATGGTCGCGCTCATCTATTTCCGTGAATCGAGCGTAGAGACGCTCCGCACGCTCGCCGCAAGCGAAGGGCTTATAATGCCCGCACGCCGTAGCGGCAAGTGGAAGACGGCTCTCCAGGGCATCGGCATTGTCGCCATATTGCTCGGCGCCATCGACCCCGTACGCATGCTGGTTCCGGGCCTAGACGCCATCTGGGGCTCCTTCCCGGTAATCGTCATGGGAATCATCACCGCGATTACCATCATCAGCGGCATAGATTATTTCTATTCCAGCAAGCACATCCTGAAAAAATTCGTATAGAAGTCTTGCCAATTTGGCTCCATTTTGCTATATATGGGCTATCCTCGACGCGGGGTGGAGCAGTTGGTAGCTCGTCGGGCTCATAACCCGAAGGTCGCAGCGTTCAAGTCCTGCCCCCGCTACTAAAAAACTCGGTTTTCACCGAGTTTTTTTTGTTTTTGATTCACAAAACCGAATTTTCGCGCAGTTCTTTCGCGCAGTTCTTTCGCGATTTTCTTTCGCGCCTTTTATTCCGGGTAGGCGCAGCAGCGGAACCCGATAATCGGGGACTTGTAGAAGGCCGAGACTTCCCTGTACGACACGCGTTCTCCCGTGAAGAATACCGCCTCTACACGGCTCGGCTTGTACACGAGGCTGCCGGCAATCTTCGAAAGCCATTCGTCGCCGCCCTTCTTGTACTCGGAATACGGGGCGTAATCCTCGCCCAGGGAATTGCCGCTGGAATCCTGCACGTCGAAGAACTGCAGGCTGTCCTTGAAGTCCTTCTGCGTCAGCACCTTGTAGAGCGTGCGCGATGTATCGGCAACCAATACCGTATCCACCTTGGCGCCTTCCCTGTACAGGTAGACGGAATCCTTCGTATAGGCAAGGCGCGTGTAGAACGGGAAGAACCGGTTGGTGCACTGCCCCATCGTTTCGCGGTCAATGCCGTCAAACACCTTGTAGCTTGCTCCCTTGATGACGGCGACCGTATCCTCGGAGCGGCCCATCACCCATTCCTGCAGCTGGCCGGGCATGTCGCGCACGCCCATCGGGTTGGCGCACTGCGCATCGCGCTTCGCATAGGTCATGGCCGAAAGGGAATCGTTCGTCGATACATTACACATGGTATACAGGTACTCTGTCGACTGGAAATCGTCGTCTTCCACGACGCCGTACGTGAGCGAGCCGTCCGACAGGCACACGAGTTCCCAGTCACGTTCCTTGCAGAGACTCACGGTAAAGCCGCTGGCACTGATGGCCTCGCAGGCAGCCTGGGCCTCGGAATGAAGCACGTCCGTAACAAAATCGCCGTTCTCGTCACGGTGTTCCAGGCGTTCCATGCAGAAGGCCGCCGTAGAATCGGTCGCCTTGACCGCGATAAAGCCTTCGGGACATTCCACTTCCTTCGCGAGAGCACCCGGAGAAACATAGACCGTGTCGATCAGGGCCTTGGAGATGTACTTGGACTTGTCGATGGAGCGGATGCGCAGAATGAGCGTATCGCCCGGGGAAACGCGGCGGATGGTATCCGTAATGAACATGCCCGTCGCAGAGACGGCAAACGTGTCGGCCTCAAGTTCGTATCGCTTGGCATTGCGGGCCCCGCTCAGGGTATCGTACAGGACCCATTCCTTTTTGGCTACATCGTACAAGTCAATCTGGTACCGCGCCACCGTATCGTAGCAAATCCCGAATACGCAGCCGCTCTTGGACAAGTCGATGACCGTGTCGACATCAATCTTGTAACCCAGGTCTATCGGGTCGATGCTCTCGCTCCAGAAGATGCGGAGCCTGTTGTTGCTGTCGAGCCTAGCGAATCCCGGGAACAGCGTATCCTCGATCGTGAATATCTTTGTCGGCATCAACGGCGCAATCGAGTCGGTCGTGATGAACAGCATGTTGGTTTCCACCGTGCCCACGCCTTCGTTGCCGGAGGAATTGCCGCAGGAATCCCACGACGATATGCCGACCGTGTAACGGCTTTCGGCCTTAAGCCCCTCGACAACTACCCTGAAGCGGTTGAGCGAGTCGGTCTCGAAGTCAAAGCCCTTGCCGTCAAGAATCACGACGCGCAGGTAATTCTTCACGTTGTCGCCATGGGCCACGGTATCAATCCATACGGAGTCCGCATCGGAACGTACGCGCGCATGGCGCGTGTAGAGGCTCTCGCCCGTGGAATCCACTTCGTCGACCGTCATGACCTTGATCTTGATGTCACGGAGGTCCTCGTCCTTGTCGTAGGAATAGATTTCGAGATTGTAGCCCACGATCGGGCCGGAAAGGTCCATGGGCCTGTAGAAGTCCGTCTGGTCCGTGGGGCGGTACCACTCGAACATGGCACCCGTAGTCCAAACGGAATCCTGGATGGAGGCGCGCGAAGGCGGAATGTCGTCACCGAAATGGAGGTACACATGCTGCACGGAGCCAACGTCATCGTCATCGGAATAGTCGCAGAAAAGCGCTATGTGCAAGCTGTCGTACGCATCCAAGTAATCCTTAATCTTGTCCGTCAGGTCAATCGTATCGTAGAGCGCCGTGTTCTTGGAGGAATACGGATAAAATCCGTCGGCCTGCTCAATCTGCTTCGAAGACGCTTCCTTGGTCGTATCGTCGAGGACTTCGTCGCCAATCCAGATATACACGCCCGTGAAGTTCTCCCTGGTCATCGGGAAACGGTAGCGCACCTGGTAGCACGCGGCCCCGCTATCGGCGTCCGGGCCACATTCGCGCAGAACAGTTATCTCCGTAGCCTCGCGCTCGAAGAGGTACTCGTTACCGCTGTCATCGTCGGAACAGGCGGCAAAAAACGAGAGCAGGGCAACTAAAACGAAATAAAGACAAAATCTCATACGGTTCACTACTATAATCTAGAAAAATAGGGCTCCGCACATGCCGTGCACGGGCCGAAAAAATAAAAAAACCGGTCGCTTTCACGACCGGTCCCTAAATTCGTGTCAAAACGACTTAGTTGGCTTCTTCAGGATAGACAGAAACCTTCTGACGCTTTGCATCGAGGCGTTCAAACTTCACCTTGCCATCAACGAGGGAGAACAGGGTGAAATCCTTGCCCATGCCCACATTGTTGCCCTTGTGGAAGTGAGAACCGCGCTGGCGCACGATGATGTTGCCAGCCTTGACGGTTTCGCCCGCGTACTTCTTGACACCAAGATACTTGGCGTTACTGTCGCGGCCGTTACGTACTGAACCTTGACCTTTCTTATGTGCCATGGATTAAGCCTCCTTAGCCTTGCGCAGAGAGTTCTTCTTGACCTTGGCCGGCTTGGCAATACCCTGAGCAATCTTTTCCTTGCGGGTAAGGGGCTTGTTCTGCTCCTTCTGCTTGGCGAGGGCAGCCACGCGAGCGCGGTTGCGTTCGATAACCTTGGGATCGACCTTTGCGGATTCTGCTCCGGAGCGAAGTTCCGTGACCAGCACCTCGGTATAGCCCTGACGATGACCGTTACGGCGTTCGTAACGGGTGCGACGCTTCTTCTTGAACACGATGATGGTGTCGTACTTGCCGTGGGCAAGAACTTCAACCTTCACGGAGGCGTCATTCAGGACAGGGGTGCCGACCTGTACATCTTTTCCTGCGAAAAGAAGGACGGACTTGAGCTCCAGTTCGGAACCAACAGCGGCGTCAAGAGTGGGGACCTTGTAGGCCTTGCCCAGCTCGACTTTATACTGGAAACCACCTGTTTCAACAATAGAATACATTTTTGTAATCCTTTTTTGGTTGCTATTGGGGCCTCAAATATAGAAATTTTGGAAAATTTGTAAAGACAACACCCCATTTTTTTCTAAATTTACAGCGAAAAATCCAAAAGGTACACTCAATGAACAAAATTATGAGCCTTAACGGCGATTGGGAAATGATCTGGGACACCGAAGATCTGGGAATTTCCAACCGCTGGTACGCCACCTATCCTGAAAACACCGAAACCGTACAGGTCCCGCACATCTGGGAAAGAAAGTTCGAAAAACTCCTGATGTCGCAGGATTGCGCCTATTACTTTAAAAGATTCACGATTGACGACGAAAAACAGGTTTCCAAGCGTATTTTCCTGCGTTTCAGCAGAATTGCCACCCACGCCACCGTGTGGCTGAACGGCAAGTTCCTGGGAACGCACTTTGGCTCGTACACCTCCTTCGTCCTCGAGACCCAAAAAGCCATCAAGCTCACCGGCGAGAACATCCTTTGCGTGCGCGTCGCCAACATGGGCGCCTCCAATAGCCGTATCGACCTCGGCCGCGAAAGCCGCGAAGGCGCCGACGACCGCTACGTCCACCCCGCCGAAATGCCCGTGGGCGAACCGTGGCTCCAGTACCCGTTCGGAGGAATCTTCGGCGACGTGGACCTCATCCTCGGCAACGCGGCGTTCATCGAGAACATGCGCGTGGAACCCGACATGGACCAGGAACGCGTGGCCGTGGAACTCACGTTCAACAACCCGCGCGGATGCTCTACGCGCCTGCGTTTTGTCATGAGGAACTCCAGCGGCGAAGTCTATGAATTCTTCAAGGACGGCATCAAGCTCGACCGCGAAAACGCCACGCAGCGCTTCGTTTTCGCCATCAAGGACTGGAAGCGCGACAAGTGCGTATGGAGCCTCGAAAAACCCAACGTGTTCGCCATCGAGGCGGCCATGGAAAACAAGGGCGGCAAGAACAAGGGCCTCGACTTCAGCTTCCCCGTGATGAGGACGTTCGCCTTCCGCAAGTTCGACTGCATCAAGGGCGACTTCTACCTGAACGACCAGATTCTCAAGATCCAGGGCCTCTGCTACAACCAGCAGTGGAGCGAAGGCGGCCTCTGGACCACCGCCAACGAAAAGCTCCGCAAGGACCTCGAAGCCGTGAAGGCGGCCGGATTCAACGCCATCCGCAGCTGCGGCGCTCCCCTGAGCAACGAAGCGCTCGACCTTTGCGACGAAATCGGCCTCCTGGTGTTCCAGGAATTCCCGATCCACACGATGAGGTCTACCGCCCAGGGCCTCGAAATCGCGAAAAAGCTTATCAACGACATCGTCCGCGAGCAGCACCACCACCCGAGCATCGTCACCTGGGTCATGGGTTCCGAGAACGGAACGTTCATGCTGCAGAACGGCAACAAGCTCCTGAACGCCATTAGCCCCGTGGACATGTGCCGCCCGGCCATCAGCAACCTGGACAGCATCTTCATCGACAACGAAGGCAACTTCCACAAGGACACCGGCAAGCTCTTGCCCGTCTCCGTCGACCGCATTTCGCAGTACTCCTCGCTCCGCATCAACCCGCGCCTGAGTCCGAACGCAAGCTACACGCACTACCTCGCCCACTGCTTCGACAAGGAAGCCAACGAGGAAGAAGAGCTCATGGTCCCGGATTCCGGATTCGGCGACAGCCAGTTCCAGGATAGCGAAGAAGGCCCCATTGACGTAGACAACAAGATGCTCGTGACGCTCTCGAACCACACGCTGTTGCCCGCCAAGGCGACCAACATCGTGGGCCCGCGCAGCGCCAAGAACCAGAAGGCCATCAAGAACCTCTTCGCCGACATCCAGACGTTCATCAAGGAATCCGGCCTCTCCGTTTGGAAGGACTTCGAGGAATTCCGCCAAGACGTGAACCGCATCTCGCTCAAGAGCAAGCTCGACCAGATTGCGGCACTCCAGAGCAACCCGCAAATCGCCGGTTACTTCCTCGCCCACTGGGCCGACTACGGCGTGAACCTCGACGGCCTTTGCGACGAAAACCGCAAGAGCAAGGGCTTCGAGGAATTCGTCAAGGAAATCACGATGCCGAGCCGCATCCTCGTGAGCGAACTGGAACACGTAGTCGCACCGCACAGCGAAGTCAGCTTCCAGCTCACGCTCCTCAACAACGCACGTCTCGAGAACGCCTACGCCGAAGTGAGCCTGCTCGACGCGAAGGGCAAGGTCATCGCGACCCAGACCCAGACTCCCGAAGAACAGACCGGCAAGACCAGCCTCACGCAGTTCGGCATCTGCACACTCATGACGCCGCGCACCACGGGCAATTACCAAATCAAGATTACCCTCAAGGACGGCAACACCGAAATCAACAGCTCGGTCGAAGACCTCGTCGTCATCGACCAGGTGAACGTGAAGGACGCCATCAAGAAGGTTTGCTTCCTCGACAACAGCGAGGAATCGAGCGACGCCCTCGCCGCGCTCACCGGCCCCGAACAGATCATCTTCACCGCGAACCTCAGTTCCTGGCCCGACGAAATCCTCGACAAGATCGTGGACGTCACGAAGAACGGCGGCAAGACGCTCCTGCTTTCGGACATGACCCAGGAAGATATTGACTTCCTGAACCAGAGCCACCAGTTCGACTGCACCCTGGACTCCCACTGGACCACGGGCGCAAGCGAAACGAGCCTGCACTACCTGCCCGAAGATTCCAAGCTTCTCCCCGTGTTTGGCGGCGAGAAGGTGCTGGACCACAAGGCTGCCGCGGTAATGCCCGGCCTCTCCCTGAACGAACTGCCCGGCGCCACCGTGTTCGCGCGCTCCGTGAGCATCTCGGGCGGCCAGGTCAAGACCGGCGTGGACATGCAGCTCATGCCGTTCGGCAAGGGCAAGATCATGTTCAACCAGTTCAGCGTTTTCGAAGGTCTCGAGACGAACGCACTCGCCGATGCGCTGTTCGCGGCCATCGTCGACCTGCTCTAGACGGAAAAAAACGATTATCGGGGCGATGTTCACGCATCGCCCCTTCTTTTTTTCATTTTTTTTAGTACATATACGATTTTTTTATATAAGTTCCGATAGGAAATACAAACAACGACAAGGAGAAATTTATGGCCCGCATTAAAAAGAACGACGCTGACTTGCCCGATGAAGAACCGCTGGACGACGAACTCGACATGCTCCACGAAGAAGAAGAGGACGAGTCCGAAGAAGACAAGGGTATCGACGAGATTCTCGGCGACGCGACTCTCGGTCGTGCTGGCTCCGACCTCGACGGCTGGGGCGGCGGCGAAGACTACGAAGGCTAGCGGAACAGGCCCCTAGGGCCCTGTCGCCGTTCATTAAATCACTGGATATAAAAATAGGAGGCCCCGCAGTGCGAGGCCTCCTAAAATTGTTTCAAGGAACTAGAGATTAGCCCTTGTAGTTGGTGATAACGCGAGCCATTTCGCAAACCTTGTTGCTGTAGCCCCATTCGTTATCGTACCAGGCGCAAACCTTCACGAAGGTCGGGTCGAGCTGGATACCAGCCTTGACGTCGAAGATGGAAGTGCGAGCGTCGTTGCGGAAGTCGGTAGAGACGAGAGCTTCGTCGGTGTAACCGAGGATGCCCTTGAGTTCGCCTTCAGAAGCTTCCTTCATGGCCTTGCAGATTTCTTCGTAGGTAGCCGGCTTTTCGAGTTCGGCAGTGAGGTCGACGAAGGAAACGTCGGAGGTCGGAACGCGGAGGCTCATACCAGTGAGCTTACCGTTGAGCTGCGGGAGAACCTTGCCCACGGCCTTGGCAGCACCCGTAGAAGACGGGATGATGTTTTCGAGGATGCCGCGGCCACCGCGCCAGTCCTTCTTGGACGGGCCGTCGACGGTCTTCTGCGTAGCAGTAGCAGCGTGGACGGTGGTCATGAGGCCACGCTTGATGCCGAACTTGTCGTTGAGGACCTTGGACATCGGGGCGAGGCAGTTGGTGGTGCAGGAAGCGTTGGAGATGATGTCCTGACCGGCATAGGTGGTGTGGTTCACGCCGTAGACGAACATCGGAGTAGCGTCCTTGGACGGGGCAGACATGATGACCTTCTTGGCACCGGCCTTGATGTGGGCGCGGGCGAGTTCGTCGGTCAGGAAGAAGCCAGTGGATTCCACGACAACGTCAACACCGAGGGCACCCCAAGTGATGTTGGTCGGATCCTTTTCGGCGAACACCTGAATCTTGTTGCCATCGACAATGAGGAAGTTGCCTTCGAAGGACACGTCGTGCTTGAAAGCGCCGTGCACGGAGTCGTACTTCAGCATGTAAGCGAGGTAATCAACGTCGAGAAGGTCGTTGATACCGACAACAGTAATGTCCTTGGAGAAGTTTTCCACAGCAGCGCGGAAGACCATACGGCCGATGCGGCCGAAACCATTGATACCGAGTTTGAGAGCCATTATTGGATCCTTTTTTGTTTTATTGTGAAATTGCTTCATCCCGCTTTTGGGGGCAGGATGGTGCGTTGACGGGCGTAAAGATACAAAAAATCGGGCAAACCGGCAACGGAGGACGGGGGAAGCCTCCCCCTCGGCGGCACTGCGTCGCCGCCTACCCCCTCTGCGGGGACACCCCGCAACGCCCCCAACCGCATCATCCCCCGAGTGAAACGAGGGGGGGGCCATCACTCTTGAAAACAGCCGTCATCCCCCGAGCACCGCGGAGGGGGGCCCATCACTTTTATAACCGCACTTGTAGAAGTTCAAAAACGTTTTTTGAATAATGTTTGCTACGAGGTCGGATTTACACACTCACACATTCACTTCGTTGAAGTGTTTGCTTTGCGAAACGCCTCCTCTCCGCAAAGAAACACGAGAGGGGCTCTGGTATGTAATGTTACTGCTGGGTACGTGTTAAGAACGGTTACTGCTCAGCCCTCGTGACGATTCGTCCCATCGGGCTTCACGAACCTCGGGTTTTATTTTGAACCGCCAGGACCGTCTTGATGCGGGACTAATAATCCTTTACGCAGCGGACGGAGACCGCATTACCTTTTAAAAACATCAGACCATGTATGTATTCATAGTGATAAGCATCTAGACGTTCTCCACCACCAACGGTCTCACTAAATTCCCTTGGTGTCCAGAAGTATCCCCAAGTTTCGATGCTGGCATAAGCATTTGATTGTAAATCATAACATCCACCATACAAGGCAGAGAAACCGGTTAGATTACTACCTCTAAAAGCTTTAGACAGAACTCTAGAACAAGTTTCCTCACCGGCAATCATGGCTCGCCATTCATCTTCATTCATCACATGCCAATCGTCCGGACATATTCCCTGGCGCTTTATTATCAGGCTATCCTGTTGATACTTCAGGCCCGTTGCCAAAGGCTCCGGACAGTCCGGCGTGGAACCCGTCAACACGCTGTCGCACGCCTTCGGGAACCCCATCGCTTCGCTCCAGCTGTACAGGCCGCCAAAGTAAGTGTCACAATACCACGGATCGTCATCATAGCAGTATTTTTCGACTTTGTTGTCATCAAATTCCGTCGTTTCCAACTTGATCTGTTTCCCATAATTGAGGTTCTGAGCGAACACCGTTATGGAATCAGCGCCATCGTAACCGAATTTTATTTTTACGGTCTTATAGACCTGCCCATCGCGGGGGTCGGTAAAAAGGCCATACTCCTTTTCTTTATCCACACTTGCAAAAACACTGTCCACCTCGAAACTTTCCTTGAACGTGGGAATCGCCTGCGATGAACTGGACGGCCGTGTGTAGGGTTCAAGGAAACCGTCCTTGCAGATCAAGTCACCCCATTTGCCGGAATACGAAATTCCTCCTTCAACATTACAAGGCATTTCCGGGAAACTGCTTGAAGACAGATCGCCTGACGAACTGGATTTTTTTGAACTGGACGACGAAACAGAACTACTTGACTTGGCCGAAGACGAGGGACTGGATGGATCCCCTCCGCTGCGCTCCGAGGATGACTCGGCAATGGAACTGCTCGTCTCCTTCTTCGGACTCACGAAGCTGCTGCTGTCGTCGTCACCGCAGGCGGCGAACAGTAACGTCAACGCAAGCGCCAAAACATAAACCAAATGCTTCATAAAGCCCCCAAAACATTTTTTCATAAAAAATCTAGCTAAATATAATCCGCTTCATCCGTAATTTAAATTTACTAACAACATCCCCAAATCGTTTTTGTATCTTTGCACTTATGAATTTTTCCGCGTCCAAGAACTGTCTTCATAATGCCTGTGCCCCGCTATCCGCACTGTTTTTCGCCTTGTCGCTAGTTTCCTGTGCCGGAAACGGGCAACCCCTGACCGAGTCCGACCCCCAGCAGAGCGCAGACGAGAGCGGCTATACCGACAGCTATTTTGACGACAGCGAAAGCACTGGCACCCAGGCCCCCAAAAAGAGCGCACGCAAAAGCTCCGACGGATACGACTCTGACGGATTCAGCTTCAAGCTCCCCGGAGGTGACTGGGCGATAGTCGGCGAAGACGGCGTCCACGAGAGCGGCGTCCCCTACGAATTCTACAACGCGAGCACAGGCCGCCGCGCCGTGCTCGTGGAAATCGAGCTCCCGAAGGGCGAACCCTTGAAGCTCATGGACCGCGCCCAGATGGAAATGCAGACATACGAGGCGAGCGGCAAGAAGGCGACCCTCGCCGAAACATACCCGGAAGTGGCCTTCGGGGTCACGGGGGCGTTCTTCGACGTGGCGGGCAAGCGCTACGAAACGCCCTACGAGGCCGTGGGCCTCGTCACCGGCGCCGGAAACCGCATTTACTCGCTCAGCCTGTCGGCGACGGACGTGACACTGCCCGCCGGAGCGCTCAAGGACGAATGGAAGGAGTTCTTCGCCGGGTTCGAACTGAAGGACATCCCCGAAGAGGAAGGCCCGGAACTCTCCCCGGAACGCGTCCAGCAATACGAAAGTACCGCTCTCGGCTACAAGTGGAGCACGAAGGACACGCTTTGGCACTTCTGGAGCGGAATCGCAAGGCAGAACGACGACCCGGACCTCGTACTCAGCAACAAGGCCGAAGACATCTCGCTGTTCGTGTACGGCGCGATGGTCCCGAGCGAAGAAGTGAACCAGCAAGACATGTTCAAGGTGCTGCTCGTAAAGCTCGGCGTCGACCCGAACGAACCAACGCTCGAAACACAACGCACCAAGGTCGGCGACCGCTACGCCCAGGAATTCACCCTCACCCACACCGTCAACAAGTTCGACTTCTACTACAAGGGCCGCTACTTCTACGATAATGGCCGCGGCATCCTCATCGCCAGCTGGACCCAGGGAATCAACAAGAAGAAATATTCCAAGGTCATGGACAACGCCGTCGAGGGGCTTTCCGTAGGGGCGAAGCCGGAACAGGCGACGGACGCCGAATCTGCCAAAAAGCAGGCGAAGTTCAACGCCGCCGTGATGAGCCAGGTGGGCATCTTGCGCCTCCTCGAGAACCAGCCGCTCGTGGCCCTCAGCTACTTTGAACGCGCGAACAAGATGGACCCCGAAGAACCGCTCTACCTCATCAACTGCGGCTTTGTGTACCAGATGAAGGAACTGTACGGCCCGGGCATCAGCCACTTCACGAGCCAGATGGAACTCGTGCGCAAGAACGGCAAGCTGCTATCCATCCTCGGCGAGATGTACGAGGCGCTCTTTGACTACGGCCACGCCCGCGAATGCGCCGAAGGGGCTTTGCGCTACACGCCCAACAACCCGGAATACGTCATCAACTTAAGCGACGCCCTTTGGGGGCTCGGCCAGCGCCACCAGTCGCTCGTGGTAGTGCAGAGGCTCTACGACAGGCAGCCGAGCAGCCGCCTGGGCGTCTACCTCGCAAAGACTTACATGGGTCTCGACCAGTACGCCGAAGCCGTCGACGTGCTGTACGGCGTGCGCGGACGTTTCGGCATGAGCAAGGAACTCGGCGAAACGCTGATGGACGCCCTCGTGTTCCTCGCCCGCTACGACGAAGCACGCGCCATCAGCGAAGAGACGCTCGCCAAGGACAAGAACGACTACAAAATTTGGACCATGCAGGGCAAGATCCTGTTCTATAGCCGCAACTACCGCGAAGCCGAAAAGTCGCTTACCAAGGCGCTCGCGCTCAAGCCCGACAACGAAGACGCAAAGAGTTTCCTCAGCGCCACCAAGGCGTTCCTCGGCAAGGCCGACAACCGCACGCTGCAAAAGCCCATCACGCCTGTCGAAGAACGTCCGAAAGACCTAAAGTCCCTGCTGCGCCCAAGCGCAAAGTCCGCCGGTACCGAAGGCGACTTCCCCGCCGTCGTGCACTACCAGAAGGAGACCATCAAGGCCGAGAAGGCTGGCGACAAGGGTTACGCCTGGACCCGCACCGAGGAGACCCTCATGGAAATCCTCGACCAGCGCGGTGCCGCCATCTACCGCGAGTTCACGTTCGACTTCTTGCCCGGTTTCGACCGAATCTACATCAACGCGCTCGAGGTTTACGACAGCAACTGGAACTTGAAGCAGAAAGCTAGCCTCAACGGAGCCTACATCACGTACGCTACCGAGATTGGCGGCGGCAACGAGAGCCAGACGGCGCACTTCCCGCTGCAAGACCTCGCTCCCGGCGACTTCATCTACATGCAGTACAGCCGTACGAACATCCAGAACAAGGGAATGATTCCCTATACCAACTTCGTGAGCAGCAGGGACATTCCTGTAGGCCAGTCCATCTTCCGCATCTACGCGGACACTTCCAAGTTCGTGACCGAGGAATACGGCCCGCTCGAAAAGAGCAACATCAAGGGCGGCATCGAATGGAAAATCGACAATCCGGTCGTGATTCGCCACGAGATGTACATGCCCGTGTACCGCGATTTCGGCGCAGGGCTCATGCTCACCGGCAAGCAAGAATGGAACGCTGTGGGCGAAGACTACCACAATCTCATCAAGCACCAGTTCAAGCAGGCCGTGAGCGTCCGCGAAAAAGCCTTCGAGGTACGCGGCAGCAGGCTCGGTGACGAGGCCGTGAAGGCGATAGTCCGCTTTGTGCGCCACGACATCCGCTACCGCGATGTCCGCTTCGGCGGTCACAGCCTTATCCCCCAGACCGCCGAAGTGACGCTCAAGGAGCGTCGTGGCGACTGCAAGGACATGGCCCTGTTGCTCAAGGAAATGTTGCAGGCCATCGGCGTCAAGAGTTACCTCGCCGCCATCCACCTTACCGAAGAAGGCTTCGAGCACCTCCCCACCATCCAGCAGTTCAACCACATGATCCTCTACATCCCCAAGCAGGACAAGGTTAGCGAGATGTGGGTCGACGCGACCGACAAGACGGGTAACGAACGTCCCGTGCCGCTCGACATGGAAGGAAAGGTCGCGCTCATCATCGACGACGAAAACAGCAAGGTCATGACGACGCCGATTCTCGAAGACAACCAGGAACATAAGATTGCCGTAGACCACCGCCTGTTCATCGGAAACGACGGCGAATGCGAATTCCGCGACTCCGTATCGCTGGAAGGAAAGTTCGCAAGCGCCATCCGCAACAAGTTCTACGGCCGCGACATCAAGGAACAGGAACAGCTGCTCGAAGACTTCATGGCCGCCGGCGTGCCCGACGTGAGCATCGGCAACATCCGCATCGAGAACCTCGGCGAATTCAACAAGCCGCTCAACCTCATCGCCACGTATGCTTCCAAGGTTTACTTCGGTCAGGGCGGTTCCGAACTCAAGGGACGCTTCCCGAACGTGTGGGAACGCAGTCTCTTCAAACTTCCGAAGGTTTCCAAGCGTCACCACCCCATCCGCATGCCGCACGAAACGCAGTTCAGCTACAGCCTCACCGTCAAGGCGGCCAGCGGGCGAACCGTAAGCATCGTCGGTCCCAAAAAATTCCAGCGCACGCCCGACTACGTAAGCTTCGAGAAGGGTAACGACAAGGCCAGCGGGACAACGGCACAGTCTTCCATCAAGTGGACGACCTTCGCGCTTTACGCAGACCCGAGCGAATACGAGAAGATCCGCGAGGAATGGAACTACCTGCTGAGCGAAACGAGCCCGATGATTGTGGTGAAGTAGGTTTGAGGAATGAAAGCATTAATTCTATCTGACATTCACGGTTCCGCGATTGCCGCAAGGCAAGCGCTTTCGTTCTTTGAGAAGTGGAACTGCGACCGTCTCTTTTTGCTGGGCGACACGCTGTACCACGGGCCGCGCAACCCGCTCCCCGCAGGGCACGGCCCGATGGGTGTCGTGGAAGCGCTCGAGCCCTACAAGGGCCGCATCACCGCCGTACGCGGCAACTGCGATGCCGACGTGGACCTGATGATGCTCGACATGGAAATCGAGAACGAATTCGCCGTCGTGAAAGACGATAATGCGACCCTGTTCTTGAGCCACGGGCACATCTTTATGCCGGAATGTTTTCCGGCAGATGCGCTACACACCTTGTCGCCCGGCGATCCGGAACTGGACGGAATCCCTGTCAACGCCTACCTCTATGGCCACACGCACATCTGGAAACTCGAGAAGAACTTCAAAGGCGTATTGCTCGTGAATCCCGGTTCCACGAGCCTCCCCAAAGGCGGCAACCCGCCCACTTTCGGGCTGTACGAAAGTGCGAATGGCGCCGCCAAAGCCCGATTCAGCATCCACAAGCTCGAAGACGGCAGCGAAATCGCCTCTGCCGAGATTTCTTAACCTATATTTAAGCCATGGTTCTAAACATCATCTGGCTCATCTTTTTCTTTGGCGCTTTTGTCGCATGTATGGTCCAGTGGCTCGCCTTCGGCGACACGGGCATCTTCAACAAGGCCATCATGGGCGCATTCGACATGTCGAAAACCGCCTTCGAAATTGCCATCGGCCTCACAGGCATCCTTTCGCTCTGGCTCGGCATCTTGAAAATCGGTGAAAAGGCCGGTGCCGTGCAGATTCTCGCCCGCATCGTCCAGCCCCTGTTCACCAGGCTCTTCCCGGAAATCCCGAAAGGCCATCCGGTTGTGGGCACGATGCTCATGAATATCAGCGCGAACATGCTCGGTCTCGATAACGCGGCCACCCCGATGGGCCTGCAGGCGATGAAGCAGTTGCAGGAACTCAACCCGAACGAAGACAAGAGCGTCGCGAGCGACTCGCAGATTTTATTCCTCGTCTTGAACGCGAGCGGACTCACGCTGATTCCGGTGAGCATCATGACGTACCGTGCACAGCTCGGGGCGGCAAACCCGAGCGACGTTTTCCTCCCCATCTTGTTAGCGACGTTTTTCAGCACGATTGCAGGCATTGTCGCCGTAAGTTTTTTCCAGAAGATTAAACTGCGCGACCCCGTGACTCTCGCCTGGATTGGCGGTCTTACCGCGGTTGTCGTCGCGACCCTCGCCTACTTCTCGAGACTCACCGCGGAAGCTATCGGCGTTTCGAGCCTGTTCATCAGTGGGATTGTCCTCTTCGGCATCATCGTCGCATTCCTCGCTCTTGCCGTCTACAAGAAGGTCCAAGCCTACGAAGCGTTCGTCGAAGGCGCCAAGGAAGGTTTCCATACGGCCGTCATGGTGATTCCTTACCTGATTGCCATCCTCGTCGGCGTCGCGGTTTTCCGTGCCAGCGGTGCGATGGACTTGCTCATGAACGGAATCTCGTGGGTACTCGGATGTTTCGGTATCGGCAATGACGTCGTTCCTGCACTCCCCACCGCTTTCATGAAACCGCTCAGCGGTAGCGGTGCCCGCGGCATGATGATTGACGCCATGAAGACGCTCGGTCCCGACAGCTTCGCAGGCCGTCTCAGCTGTATGTTCCAGGGTGCCGCCGATACGACGTTCTACATCATTGCGGTGTACTTCGGTTCCGTGGGCGTCAGGAAGACGCGTCACGCCGTCACCTGCGCGCTCATCGCCGACGCTGTCGGTGTGATTGCAGCTATCGCGATTGCGTACCTGTTCTTCCCGCCGAATTAGACGACTGTATTTTTCAGCCAACGTCATGGCGGACTTGATCCGCCATCTAGGTTCCGGCTCGGAGGCCGGAATGACGTCTGTTAAATTCTACATCGCCTGTGCAATCAGGAATGCGATGTAGCCCACGTATATCGCGAGGAAGGTCGCCCCTTCAATGCGGTTGATACGCCCGATGCGATGACCGCCGGCGTCAATCCGTTTCTTGCGCACGGGCAATCCGAAAAGCAATAGCAATATGGTCAAGACCGCCATGACAGGCATGTCCCGACTCAACACCGACGCTTCGAAGGAATCCATCGGCGCAATTGTCGCAGCGATACCTACGACCGCGAGCGTGTTGAACAAGTTAGAACCGATAATGTTGCCGAAGGCGAGATCGTCTTCACCCTTGCGGGCCGCGGCAATGGAACTCGCGAGTTCCGGGAGCGAGGTGCCCACAGCAACAATCGTAAGGCCAATCAGCAGGTCGCTCACGCCCAAGGCGCGCGCAATTGCCACCGCACCCCAAACTAGCGCACGGGAACTTGCCACCAACAGGGCAAGCCCGAGCAAAAGCCACAGCAAAGACTTGCCGAGCGAAACATCCTTAGAACTTTCTTCCGAGTCCTCGACATGGCCAACCTTGTGCTTTTGGCGAATTTCCGAAACGATATTGAAGCCCATCACGCCCGCGAACACGAGCAGGAGCACGATACCGTCGATACGCCCGATAGCCCCGTCCAAGGCAAGAATCACGGCAAGCACCGTCACCGCAATCAGCACGGGCAAATCGCGCTTCAGCGCCTTCCGCACCACGATGACCGGGGAAATCACCGCCGTCACGCCGAGAATCAAGGCGATGTTCGCAATGTTACTGCCGTAAGCGTTACCCAGTGCCAGTTCAGGCGCGTCCTGCATCGCCGAAATGGCCGAAACGACCATCTCCGGCGCCGACGTCCCGAAACCGACAATCACCATCCCAATCAAGAGCGTGGACATGCCGCAAAACTTCGCGACACCCACGGCGCCGTCCACAAACTTGTCCGCACTCCATACGAGTACGGCAAGTCCGAGAATGACAGCAATGATCGGTAAAAGCATTTTTTAGAGAATGTAGAAGGAAAGTCCCAGCATGAAGGAGGATGCAGACAACGAATTGAGGTTAAACAGGTCGTAATCAGCCTTCTCGCAATCGTACATCTCGGAGAAACCGCCGTTGATCTGGAAATCCAGGCCCACGTACTTGTTCGCACGCACGGCGAAACCAATGACAAGATCCCAGTCAAGCATCTTGCGGTAATCCTTGTCAATCATGTCGAGCTTGTAGCTCTCATCCGTATAGGAAACCTTGAACTCGTCCTTGATCGGGAAGGACATCTGCGTACCGACCTCGAACATGAACGTAGAGCGCGGGCTCTTGAACGCAAAGAGCACAGGCACGTCAATCTTGCGCTGCTTGAACTTTGCCTTGATAGAGCTGGAAATGTAGGTCTCGGTCGTGCTGGCCTCGCTCTGTTCATACAAGACTCCCAAGCGCAGACCCACCGTATAATCCGTCAACGGGAAAACGGTGAATGCACCCACGCGCCAAGTAAGGCCGTAATAGTCCTCGAAGTAATCGTAGTTGTCCCTGTTCGAGGTAATGATGTACGAACCGACAGATCCCTGCAAGCCGACAAGCGTCTTGACGGGGACAAAGCCACGGAGTTCATCAAACGTCACCGTATCCTTGCCGGGATTCTGCGCCACGTAGACCGTCTGCACCGGCGTGTATTCGGGATTGCGGACCGCAGTCGGCTCGGTCGTGTATACCGGCTGGTAGACAATCTTGGTCACGGTCTTGGTCTCTGTCGGGGCCGGAGCGGCAACGGCCGGTTCCTGGGCCGGGACTTCCCCACCACGTACCGCCACCGGGGCGGGAGCTTCTTCAGCGGCAGGAGCAGCGGCAGGAGCTGCAGGCTGTTCTGCAACAGCGGCAGGGGCCGCTTCGGGAGCGGCCTGTTCAGCAGGGGCTGCGGCCTGTTCGGCGACCGCGGGAGTTTCTGCGGCAGGAGCGGCTGCAGGGGCAGCCTCGGGAGCCTGCGCAAAGGCAAAAGCCGAAAGGGCGAGCACAGAAAGAATACCGGATAATTTCTGATTCATGAGAACCTCCATTTTTACATTGTTATTATAGCATTTTTGACGGCAAAAAACAAAAATCCGCCGAAAAAACTACATTTAAGGCATGAAACTGAACATCATCGCAAACGAACCGGCCAAGGCCAGCAACGAAAAGGCCTACGCCCTATTTTTTGTCAAGGAATCCATCCAGTTTTCCAAGGTTCTTTCCGGCAAGGCCCTCGACCAGGCGGAATCCGTTCTCAAGGGCATGAAGGACGGCCCGTTCGAAGACCTCGAATTTCTTGAAATCGACGGCAACAACACCTTCTTCGTGGACGTCGCCAAGGAACGCGGACTCTCGGCCCTCGACCACCTGCGCATGGCCGCTTACCGCCTCGCCAAGAAGGCGATGAAAAAGCAGGTCGCCTGCGTGAGCCTATTCCTCGCCGACGCCGCCAACGAGCAGTTCAAGGCCATCGTCCACGGCCTCCACTACGCCGACTACAAGTTCGACGCCTACAAGAGCAAGCAGAAAGATGATTTCCAAGTGACGTTCGAGATTGTCGCGGGCGACCGCCTCAAGGAATTCAAGAAGATTGCCGAAGACGTAGCCGTCGAGCAGAAGGCCGTCATCCTCGCCAAGAACCTCATCAACACGAGTTCCAGCGACCTCTTCCCCGCCGAATTCGTGGACCGCGCGAACACCATCGCCAAGTACACCCCGGGACTTTCCATCAAGGTCCGCAACATGAAGCAGCTTGAAAAGGAAGGCTTCATGGGCCTCGTGACCGTCGGCAAGGGCAGCTCGCACGAACCGTACATGGTCACGCTCGAATACAAGCCCGCCAAGCGCACCTCCAAGGACCACCTGGTCATCGTCGGCAAGGGCCTTACCTTCGACACCGGCGGTCTCTGCCTCAAGCCGCCCAAATCCATGCCCGAAATGATTAGCGACATGAGCGGTGCGGCCACCGCGCTCGCCGCCATCCAGGCCATCGCGACCCTTGAACTTCCCATCAAGGTGAGTGCCGTCTGCTGCCTCGCCGAGAACGCCATCGGCAACAAGTCCGTACTGCCGGGCGACATCTTCAAGGCCAAGAACGGCAAGACCGTCATGGTCGACAACACCGATGCCGAAGGCCGCCTAGTGCTCACTGACGGCTTTGCCGAAGCGGGAATCGTCGGCGCCACGCACATCGTGGACATCGCCACCCTCACGGGCGCCATGGTCCGCGCCCTCGGCTATGCCGTTGCCGGATTCTTCAGCAACGACGACGACCTCGCCCTCAAGGTCATCAACTGCGGCGAAGCCTGCTGCGAAAAGTTCTGGAGCATGCCGCTCGAAGAAGAATACGCCGACGCGCTCAAGGACAAGTTCGCCGACCTCAAGAATACGGGAACCGACGCAGGTGCTATTGCGGCAGCACTGTTCTTGCAAGAATTCATCCCCGAGAATACCGCCTGGGCCCACTGGGATATCGCAGGTACGGCTTTCGTAACCAAGCAGTGGAAATACACCGACTACGGCGCGACCGGTTTCGGCGTACAGACGCTTATCGAACTTGCGCGCGAAATGAGCGCCGCCGAGTAAAATTTCTATTTTTGGCCCCGTATGAAGAACGTCGATACTATTGCAGTTTTGGACTTTGGCGGGCAGTACGCCCACCTGATTGCTAACCGCGTGCGCCGCTTGGGCGTGTTTACCGAAATCCACTCCCCCGCCGCCCCGGTATCTGAACTGGAAGGCGTGAAGGGAATCATCTACAGTGGCGGCCCGAGTAGCGTGTATGCTGCTGACGCCCCGGAATACAATCCCGAAATCCTGAACCTCCCCGTGCCGAAGCTCGGCATCTGCTACGGCCACCAGCTCATCGCCCAGCAGTTGGGCGGTCACGTGGAACCGGGCAAGGTCAAGGAATACGGCATCGCCGACCTTATCGTGGGCGACGAAAAGTGCCCGATTTTGAAGGACCTCCCGAAGGCATCCCCCATGTGGATGAGCCACGGCGACCAGGTCACCAAGCTCCCCGAGGGCTACAAGATCGTGGCCAGCACCAAGGACTGCGAAATCGCCGCCGTCGCCTTCGACAGCGACAAGCCCGAACGCCAGATTTTCGGCATCCAGTTCCACCCCGAAGTCACGCACAGCAAGTTCGGCATGAAGTTGCTCGAAAACTTCATCGACTTCACGGGTGCGAAGAAGACCTGGAACATGAAGAGCTACCTGCCGCTTATCACGCAGAGAATCAAGGACCAGGTCAAGGACCGCAAGGTGTTCCTGCTCGTGTCCGGCGGTGTGGACTCCACCGTCGCCTTCGTGCTCCTGAACCGCGTACTCGGACCGGAAAAGGTCCTGGGCCTGCACGTGGACAACGGCATGATGCGCCTCGGCGAATCCCAGAAGATTATGGACTTCCTCACAAAGGAAGGTATGAACAACCTCAAGGTCCGCGACGCGAGCGAGCACTTCCTCGCGAAGCTCAAGGGCGTGACCGCGCCCGAAACCAAGCGCGGCATCATCGGTAAGGAATTCCTGACGGTGAAGGACGAGGAAATGGCGAAACTCAACCTCGATCCGAACCAGTGGATGATGGCGCAGGGCACTATCTACCCCGACACCATCGAAAGCGGCGGCACCAAGAACGCCGACAAGATCAAGACGCACCACAACCGCGTGCAAGAAGTCTTGGACCTCATGGAAAAGGGCCTCGTATTGGAACCGCTCGCCGACCTGTATAAGGACGAAGTCCGTGCCCTCGGCGAAGAACTCGGCATCCCGCACAGCCTCGTGTGGCGTCACCCGTTCCCGGGTCCGGGCCTTGGCGTACGCCTGCTTTGCAGCGACGGCGTGCTCTCCGATGACATGGTGAAGTTTGAAGACGTGAAGGATACCGCCGGTCAGTCGCTCGCCGACTACCTGAAGGCGAACAACATTGCAGGCCGTCTGCTCCCCATCAAGAGCGTGGGCGTGCAAGGCGACGGCCGTACTTACGCGCAGCCGTTCCTCATCACCACTCCGGGCTTAAGCTGGAAGGATTGCGAAAAGTTCTCGACCGAACTCGCCAACCGATTCAAGGCCATCAACCGCGTGATTTACCAGATCGGCAGCGTGGCCGACGAAGACCCGAAGCTTGTCGAACAGTTCGCCACCCGCGAAAACTTCGATACGCTCCGCAAGTTCGACAACATCTGCACCGAATTCCTGCAGGCAAACGACCTGTACGAAAAGATTTGGCAGATGCCTGTGGTGCTCGTCCCGCTCCGCACGGCTAACAAGCCCTGCATCGTGATGCGCCCGGTGAACTCTACCGAAGCCATGACGGCAAACTTCGCCGAAATCGATCAGGGATTGCTCGCCGGTCTCTGGCGCAAGTTCGAGGCCGAAGGCGCAGGCTCGCTGTGGTACGACGTGACGCACAAGCCGCCCGGAACCATTGAGTGGGAGTAGCGCGGAGCCGAGTGTCGCAAAAATGAGCTTGCTCATTTTTATGACCGAGGCGAACAAGCAGACGCTGAAGCCGTAGGCGTAAGCGTCAGTAAGGCGAGTTGCGAAAAATTTTAAAGCCGAATGAGGTTCACTCACTCGGCTTCTTTATTTATTCAAAATAAATCACTTTACTTGAGTTTGTTGCCCAGCAAATCGAAGCGCATTCCGTTCTTTTTCATAATCACAGAATGACCATCGAAATACACCTTTGACGGTTGATTGCTTCGTATTGCGGGACCATATACAATAGATTCTATAGACGAGCTAGAAGATTCTGCAGAAGAGGAACTTTCGACAGCGGTAATAGACGCAACCAATTGCGGCATTACAAGTTCATAGTTCGCAACCACCGAAGAATCGCCCACTAAAGTCAAACCGGAAAGAACCACTTTCTTGTTTTTTCCCTCTTTTGCATTTTCAAACGTGGCAGTAACGGTTCCCTTCAGGGTCACACCGTCATCTTTACAAACCCCTTCAATTTTGGGTTCACCCGTAACCGTCGCATCGGTAGTTCCATCATAAACTTTGTCCTCAACAGTAATGCCCGTAACCTCGAGTGCCAGTGGTGCAATCGGGATATCAAGCGTATCGCTGACAAACGTATAGCCATTCTGGTTCAGCGCATAGACTCCTGAAAAGTCAACCACCATTTTGTCGCCAATTTCCACCACGTTGAATTTTCCACCGTAGTTTCGTTCATCCAAGCCTTCCGGCATCAGCGCCATTCCGATACCCACCTTTTTTCCCGTGCAGTATTGCTTTGCATACCAAACGGGCTTCACGCCCTTGACAACAGTCAAATTAGACTTCAGGAACGGAGATGTTTTACCTTCGTTAATTCCCCATGTATTTTCAAAATCGAAACCGGCAAAGAATTCTTTGTCCTTCATGCCGCCATTGTAATTGTAGTCGAAACAATCGACCGATGCGCTGTTTTCATCGACAGAGCCTAAATTCGAGCCTACCACTTTACGTTTGTCGCAATCGGCATAGGTCATTCCGTACGAATTTTCGACAGTTCCCGTAATTTCATTTACACCGACAACTGTGCCGATATTGTACTTGGAAGAGTATATCCCCTGCACGACACCTTCATTGATGGCGTAGCTCGTTTTTACGGTACCCGTATTCATGCCGACGATACCACCGATATTGTAGTTTTCGCCGATTTCACCAACAAAGTAGCAATCCTCGATTGTACCACCGAACACACCGGCAATGCCGCCGATATAGGATTCCTCGGGTTTGTACCCCGCATACTGGACTCTTCCAGTTACATAAACATTCTTAATTTTTCCCGATCCGCCATAGCCGACAACAGCTCCCGTATAATAACCACCATTGAGAAAAATATCCTCAAGACCAAGGCTATCCACCAAGCCATCCATATCACGCCCAAACAGCCCTTCGTAATTATCATTGTAAAGCTGAAGGTTTTTGATCTTGTGTCCCGCACCATGAAACTCGCCCGAAAAACCAGACGGTGCACTGAAACCACCAATCGGCTGGAAACCATGCCAGTCATCTTCACTTTCAGGGGCGATAATATCGGCAACCAAACGGTATTTGGCATCCAGGACACAATCCCCGATACCCACCTTCGTCAAATCTTCAAAGGAACCCACTTCATACTCACCCGCCTCATTCAATACCAGGTCACAGGCAGCATGTACCGCAAAGGGGAAAAAAAACAGAGATGAAAGCAACCTTTTCATACATCATATTCCATGTAAAAATTTATTCTCAAATATAGCAATCTTGCAAAAAATGCTATTATTTTCACAAAAAGAAGGCTTAAACTATCTCAAGCATTCCATCTGAACAGGCATAAAATGGCAGGCATAACGTACGAAGTTGAAGACAAGAACCTTATCGAACAGATTCGTAACGACGCGATGAACGCCGCCAAAGAACTTGTAGAAAAGGCTCACCTCACGGCGGGCAATATCGTGGTTGTCGGTTGCAGCACGAGTTCTACGCTCGGCAACGACATCGGGAGCCATTCCGTGCCCGAAGTCGGCAAGGCGATTTTCGAAGGTCTGCAATCCGTTTTCAAACCGCTCGGCATCTACATCGCGGCGCAGTGCTGCGAGCACCTGAACCGCGCCATCATCATCGAGCGCGCAGCTGTACCCAACGCCGAAATCGTGAACGTGGTACCGCAGCCCAAGGCCGGCGGCTCTTTCGCCACCGCCTGCTACAACGCATTTGAACACCCCGCTGCCATCGAGCATATCAAGGCCGACGCCGGAATCGACATTGGCGGTACGCTTATTGGCATGCATTTAAAAGAGGTCGCAGTTCCGCTGCGGCTACAACAAGACCACATCGGTAAAGCTATCGTGCTTGCCGCAAGGACGCGCCCGAAGTTCATTGGCGGAGAACGCGCCCACTACGACGAAAGCCTTAAGGACGGCTACCCGATGCGCTGATTTTTCGTAGAGAAATCCGTATCATGAAAAAAATAATTGTCGTAAACAATCCAAAGCATTGGAAGTTCCATATTCCCGAAGCCGAAATCGTATCGGCAAAAGACTACCTCACCAATCCTGAGTTCACCACGCAAAGAAGCGTGCGCGTGTTCAACCTGTGCCGCGACTACAGCTACCAGAGCAAGGGCTACTACGTGAGCCTGCTTGCCGAGGCGCGCGGCCACAAGGTCATCCCGAACGTCAAGAACATCCGCGACTTCAAGGCCCCGGCCGTCGTAAAAATCATCAGTGACGACATCGACGAACTCATCCAGAAGAGCCTGCACAAACTGACCGGCACCGAATTCGTGCTCTCCATCTACTTCGGCCAGAACGTGAGCGCCCAATACCTGGAGCTATCGCAGGAACTCTACCGCATTTTCCAGGCCCCGCTGCTCCGCGCCAAGTTCGTATTCAAGCAAAAGTGGTTCATCCAGAGCATCCGCCCCATCAGCGTCGACGAAATTCCCGAGACGCACAAGGAGATGGTGGACCAGTTCGCCATCGAGTACTTCGAGAAGACTCGCTACACCTCCGCCAAGAGCGAAGACTACGTGTACGACCTCGGCATCCTCGTGAACCCCGACGAGGTGGAGCCGCCGAGCAACAAGCAGGCCATCCACAACTTCATCGAAGCCGCGCAAGATACGGGATTCCGCGTGGAGCTCATCACGAAGAAGGACTACCACCGCGTAGGCGAATTCGACGCCATATTCATCCGCGAGACGACGAACGTGAACCACCACACGTACGCGTTCGCGCGCCGCGCCCAGAGCGAAGGCATCGCCGTTATTGACGACCCCGACAGCATTTTGCGCTGTTCCAACAAGGTTTACCTGCAAGAGCTCATGACCGTGGGTAAGATTCCCGCCCCCAAGACGATTATCGTGCACAGCGAGAACCGCCACACGCTCGCAAAGGAACTCGGCTTCCCCATGGTCATCAAAACGCCCGATTCGAGTTTCAGCCTCGGCGTCAAGAAGGCGAACGACAAGGAAGAACTCGAACAGATTCTCGACACGATGTTCGAGCACAGTGACCTGCTCATCGCGCAGGAATTCACGCCCACCGATTTTGACTGGCGAATCGGCATCCTCGACGGCAAGCCGCTTTACGCCTGCAAGTACTACATGGCCAAGAACCACTGGCAGATTTACAACTGGGACAGCAAGAACAAGCAGGGCACTTGCGGCAAGTGGGACTGCCTGCCCATCGAGAGCGTGCCCCACGGCATCGTGAAGACGGCGCTACGCGTGGCCAGCCTCATCGGCAACGGCCTCTACGGCGTGGACCTCAAGGAAATCCACGGGCATCCGGTCGTGATCGAAGTGAACGACAACCCGAGTATCGACCACGGCATCGAAGACCTCGTGGGCAAAAAGAAACTCTACCTCACCATCATGAGGAGCCTGCGCCGCCGCATCGAGGAACGCATGCACGCCGCGCAACACAAGATAATGCAGCACGAGAAAGACTTCTGGAATTATTAACGAGACGTCATCCTGAGCCCTGAAAGGATTTGACGAAGAGAGATTGTCATGAGTAACTACAAAATCTGGGAACGCTTCGGCGTCGAAATGGAATTCATGATCGTGGACCGCGATACGTTGCAGGTACTTCCCCGCGCCGACATCCCGCTCGGCAAGGACAAGGACGGCAACCAGCTTTCCGATGTGGAATACGACGATATCGGCCTTTCGAACGAGCTCGTGAGCCACGTGCTCGAATTCAAGTGCGCGCACCCCAAGTCCACTTTTGACGGGCTCGGCAAGCGCTTTTTCCACGAAATCCGCCGCGCGAACAAGAAACTCGAGAAAATCAACGCCATGCTCTTGCCGAGCGCCGCGCACCCCTTCATGGACCCGGCAGAAATGCAGCTGTGGCCCTACGACTGCAACGACATCTACCAGACGTACGACCGCATTTTCAACTGCAAGGGCCACGGCTGGGCGAACCTGCAGAGCACGCACCTAAATCTCTCTTTTGATGGTGATGACGAATTCGGCGAGCTCCATGCCGCCATTCGCCTGCTCTTGCCGCTCATTCCCGCCATCGCGGCGAGCAGCCCCTACCTCGACGGCAAATACACTGGCTTCAAGGACGCCCGCATCGAGGTCTACCGCCACAACCAGGACAAGGTCCCCGAAATCGCCGGCCTCGTGATTCCCGAGAAGGCGTACACCTACGACGAGTACAATACACAAATCTTCGACAAGGTCAAGAAAGCCATCGCCCCCTACGACCCCGAGCACCTGCTGAACCATTTCTTCTTGAACAGCCGCGGCGCCATCGCGCGATTTGACCGCGGCGCCATCGAAATCCGGCTCGTGGACATCCAGGAATGCCCGAACGCGGACATCGCCATCGTGGAAATGGAAGTCGCGACGCTCAAGGCTATCGCGAGCGGCAAACTCGCAAACAAAAATGCGCCGCATACCATGAACGAATACCGCGAGTTTATCCGCAACTTCGATACGGAACGCCTCGCCGCACTCCTTACGGCCACCACCCGCGATGCCGAAAATACCGTCATCGACTGGCCCGAATTCCTGGCCGTGTTCGGCATAAGCGGCAAATGCACCGCCGGCGAACTCTGGAAACATGTGTTCGACGCCGTGAAGGGCGACCTCACCGAGGTTTCGTACAACGTCATGGAACAGATGCTCGCCCGCGGTACTCTCTCGAGCGCGCTCTACCGTGCCCTCGGCGATGCCCCGAGCCACGAGAAATTCGTCACCGAGTACAAGAAACTCGCCGACTGCCTCGCCCACAACCGCCTCTACGGCATCTAGGGCGCAAAAAGCGCAAAAAAAAGACTCGGTGTGGAGAGAAGCACACCGAGTCTGAACACCCAAGTCCGATACCCTGCGACTACAAACCTTTGTCGCGAGTAAAAACAAACCTGTATTTTTAAAATACACTATTGTGTGACGAAAATCAAGTTTCTATATTAAAATTATGACTCAAAAATATTCCAACTTGGACGAATACACTGAAATTTTGGCAAAAAACGCCAAAAACGCAAGCAAGAACCTCCGCACGCTGACCGCCGAGAAGAGAAGCGCCGTGCTTAACCTCGTGGCAAAGCTCATCCGCGAGAAGAAACCGGAGATTCTCGCCGCCAACAAGATTGACCTCGAAGCCGCCGCCGGAAAGCTCGACGACTCGAAGATGGACCGTCTCACATTGAACGACGCCCGAATCGAAGCCATGGCCAAGGGCGCCGAAGAAATTGCCTCCTTTGCCGACCCGCTGAACCGCGTGCTCGAAAGCCGCGAACTCAAGAACGGCATCAAGATTAGCCGCGTGGCCGTGCCCATAGGCGCTGTATTCTTCATTTTTGAAAGCCGTCCGAACGTGACTATCGATGGTGCATGCCTCTGCTTCAAGGCGGGCAATGCCGTGATTTTGCGCGGCGGCAAGGAATCGCTCAACTCCGCGAAGTGCCTCGCCGGAATCTTCCACGAAGCGCTTGCCGCAAACGGCGTTAGCGAAGACGCCGTGCAGCTCGTGACCGAAACGAGCCACGACCTGGTAGGCAAGCTCTTGCAGCGTAACGACTGCCTCGACCTCGTGATTCCCCGCGGTGGCGAACGCCTCATCCGCGCGGTGGTCGACCAGAGCAAGATTCCCGTAATCAAGCACTTCAACGGCATTTGCCACGTGTACATCGACAAGTCCGCCGACATGGACAAGGCGGTGAACATCCTGATTAACGCCAAGACGCAGCGCACCGGCGTGTGCAACGCGATGGAATGCGTGATTATCGACCGCCATATCGACGACGCCAACGTCAAGAAACTGATTGACTGCCTCGCCGACCGCGGCGTGGAACTCTTTGGGAACAAGGACGCCCAGAGCCACGACAGCCGTATCAAGGACATCGGCGACGACTCCAACTACCACCACGAGTACCTCGCCCTCAAGGCAAGTGTCAAATTCGTGGACGACGTAGCCGAAGCCTGCGACCACATCGAGAAGAACAGCAGCCGCCATACCGAAGCGGTTGTGGCCGAAGACACTTCTGTTCAGGATTACTTTGTCGCGAACGTGGACAGCAGCAGCGTGATGGTGAACGCGAGCACCCGCTTTGCCGACGGTGGCGAATACGGCCTGGGCGCCGAAGTGGGAATTTCTACCGACAAGCTGCACGCCCGCGGCCCCATGGGCGTGGAAAGCCTCTGCAGCTACAAGTGGATTCTCCGCGGCAACGGACAGGTGCGCGGCTAGTCTATTCTTTATTTTCCGGAGAGCTTCTGCAGGCGTTCGTTCATCTGCTGGAGTTTCTGGTTCGTATTCTCGAGATCCTTGGACGCTTCCTGGATGAATGTCGCCATGCGTGCCGCAAGCGGCAACTTGGACGACGCCTTCTCGTCGAGGAGCTGGCTGAAGTGGCGACCGGTCACGTGCGGTTCGCCCTCGCGCATGCCCGCCATCACGAGCGTGATGTTGTGCTGGTTCAGGTGGCCGTTTTCGCGCAGGAATTCGCCGTGCGAGAAGAAACCGCTGTTAGAGGCGATTTTTTTGAGCGAATAGATTTCGTACGTCGGCTCGCGGGTAGACCAGAACGCCTTGCGCGCCGCGCACGAGAAGATGTGGATGACCTCGGGGTAGAACTGGTCTATGCTGCGGCTCTCGTTCATGATGCAGTCGACGATGGTGTTGGGCTCGCCGTACGAGAGGCGGACCACCGACCCCACTTCGATATCCGAAGACATCACGAGGGAACCGTCGAAGCGGCACTCGGCCGGCGCACGGACAATCGTTGTCCCGTTATGCTCGTAGAACATCGGGAACTCGAGCGCGTTCATGAAGAAGTTCTCGTCGTTCGCGATATTCAGGTACTTGTGGTAGACCTCGTATGCAGGCATGCCGTCGAGCTCGTACACGATGCTCCCCGATGCACGGGTTACGCGGAACGTACGGCCAAGGGGCTGCCAGCCGCTAATCTTGATAGAGTTCAGGTAGAAATTAACGCCGCCGTAGAACGCGACAAGGATGCCCGAACGGCAGAAACCGCCCTTCGAGGAGAACACCATGGAATCCGGGCTCATGAGGTCGGGCGAGCAGACGATGCCGCCGAACACCTGGATATTGGGATTCAAGTCCTTGAGGGCATCGCAGAAACGCGTCGTGGAAGTACTCGGGATTGTATAGAAAATCTCTATGCCCTTGACCCAGGGCCTCTTGGCAGTCTCTTCGAGCACGCTCTTCGCGATATCGTCGACATCCATCTTTTCCATGTCGTACTGGGCCAGATCGAATTCCGTCGTGCTGTCCTGGAAAAGCGTCGCCGAAACAACGATTTCACCGCCCAGCTCGCTATCGACAATATTGCCGCTGGTGGAATTGCCCATCCACGGCACATCCGGGAAGACGTCCTCAATCACATCGGTAAGGGTCTTGAGGCGCACCTCGTCGAGAACGGACGAGTATATCTGGAAAAACATCCTGTGGATGTTGTTCAATTCGCCACTATCCTTCAAGGCAACCAAGTCGTGCCTCAACCCCTCGGCGTCACTTACATTAAAAGACCTTCTGATCATACCCATCCCAATTATTCATAAAATTTCACTTTACCTTGTTCACATATAAAATATATTCCTTAAAATACAAAAAAGACACATTTTTCTTATAATTATCTGTTAAATACGGCTTTTAACCATATTTTTGGCCAAAAAGGGCAAAAAAAACAAGTATTTTTTATAAAAACAAGACATTTTCTATTTTTCATATCATGAAATTCGAAGAAATCTTAAAAGAAATCAAGTTCGAGGTTGAATTCGGCGGGGTAAAACTCGCCCCGGCCATTGTGCAAGACGCCGACAAGGGCGACGTGCTGATGATGGCCTGGATGGACGAAGAGGCCCTGCGCCGGACGCACGAATGCGGCGAGATGGTGTTCTGGAGCCGCAGCCGCAAGGAATACTGGCACAAGGGCGACACGAGCGGGAACGTGATGACCGTCGTGGAATGGGCAGCCGACTGCGACAGCGACGCGCTCCTGTTCAAGGTGCGCATGCAGGGTCCGCAGGTCGCCTGCCACACGGGAGCAAGAAGCTGCTTCTTCAAAACCTGTGAGAAATAAATAGAGTCTATGATTACGTCATGGCGGACCACGATCCGCCATCTGGAATACAATCGAGATAAGGAAACATGAAAAAAGCATTTGTTTTTCTGCTCGCAATTGCCGCGACTTGCTTCGCCCAGGATTTTCGCCAGATGGGCAGCAACTACTATGCCTACCCCACGCCTAGCGCCAAGTACGCCAAGGTCCCCGCGGGCTACAAGCCGTTCTACCTGAGTCATTACGGCAGGCACGGCAGCCGTTTCCATCAGCCCGCCGACCACTACCACATGCTTTTCAAAACGCTCGCCAAGGCCGACTCCCTGGGCAAGCTCACCGACATGGGCAAGATTTTGCTCGCCCACGCCAAGTTTCTGGAAGAATACGCCGCACCGCGCGCGGGCGACCTCACGCAACTGGGTGTCGCGCAGCACCAGGGAATCGCGATTCGCATGGTCAAGAACTTCCCGGAAATATTCAAGAACGACGCTTTTGTGGAAGCCTACGCGAGCACGTCGACCCGCTGCGTGGTAAGCATGGCCGCGTTTCTCGAAGAACTGCGCGCCCAGAGGCCCAAGATAGACATCCACCAGGAATCGGGCAAGTACCTGATGAGCTTTATCAGCCCGCTCGACTTCGGGAAGATCATCGGCGAATCGAATACACCCGCATGGCAAAAGGAAAACGAGAAGCTTTACAGCCACGTGGACCCCTCGCGCATGATGAATTCGATTTTCAACGACCCCGCTTACGTAAAGAAGAACATCGACGCGGGCGACCTGTACAGCAAGATTTACGAAATCGGCAACAGCCTGCAGGGCAGCCCCGAAATCGCATTCAGCTTTGATGAACTCTGGACCCCCGAAGAGCTCGCCGCACGCTGGCACGCGCAGAACGCCTGGTGGTACAGCGTTCTCGGGAACAACCCCTTCGCGAAAAAGCAAGGGCTTGAAAACGCGAAGCCGCTCCTGAAGAACTTCCTGGATGTTGCAGACAAGGTAATCGCCGCGGACACCGTAAAGCCTTCGAAGAACGCCCCGAAAAAGACGGCCGCCACGCTCCGCTTCGGGCACGATACGGTGATTTTCCCGTTTGCCGTACTGCTGCAATTGGAGAACGGCTCGATGAATACCGGCATCGAAACCGCCGACATGGAGAACCTGCACAAGGTCTGGCGCGACTACGAAATCAGCCCGATGGCCGCGAACGTACAGTTCGTATTCTACAAGTCAAGCAAGAAGGGCGCCCCGATTTTGGTGAAGGTGATGCTCAACGAAGTCGAGCAGAAGTTGCCCGTAACGTGCGATTCAGCGACAATAAAGAACTGCCCCGCCGCCCCGTACTACCGCTGGGAAGACGTCAAGGATTTTTACGGCAAGATTGCTACGGGCAAATAACCCGCAACAGCCTGTATAAAAGAGAAGTCCCCCGCATCGGCGAGGGATTTTTTGTGTTTAAGGGTTCTGGTGTATTTCGTCTTGTCGCGGACGATTCTAGTCCGCAGGGTGGCTCCATTCTGGGAGCCGTCTATGCGCTGCTTTCTGAGCCTTGCGCTTTCTTTTGCGTCGTTTTTAGCCATAACGGCCTCCTTAAGGAGCAAATATAAGTTATTATTTTTGTCTCGTAAAGGACCTTATTTTGTCATTCGATATCGCAGAAAATATCCGCCGTCATGGGTTCAAGCGCCTGCTGCTTGCAGTTTCGGGCGGTCTGGATTCCATTTGCCTCGCGCATTATTTCATCGCTAACCGCGAAGCGCTCGGTATCGAATGGCTGGGCATCGCGCATGTGCATCACGGGCTGCGCGAAGGGACTGCCGACCGCGACGCGAAATTCGTCGAGGCATTCGCACGCAAACAGAACGTTCCCTTTTTCTTGAAGAAATTGGACGGTGAAGCGCTAAAGAATGCCGAAGGCTCGTTGGAAGAGAACGCGCGAGACGCCCGGTACAAGGCATTAGTTGATATAGCCCTGGATCCTTCGGCTTCGCCTCAGGATGACGCACCCCGCATCTCATACCCAACATCATCAATTATCAATCATCCATCATCAATTATCGTCACCGCACATCATGCAGGCGACCTGGCCGAAACGATGTACATGCGAATTCGTCGCGGGACAACACTTGCGGGACTTCGCGGCATTCAGGAGACAAGAGAGCTCAACGGCACAATCCTCTATCGCCCACTGTTGAACCTCACCCGCGAAGAGCTTCTCGCCTACGCCCGCGAAAACAATCTCGAATGGTGCGAAGACGAAAGCAATGACGACGTAAAGTTCGCACGAAACAAAGTGCGTCACGAGACGCTGCCCCGGCTGGAACAGGAATGCCCCGGTGCAACAGAACAACTCTGCCGGATGGCAGAAATTGCCGACAGGGCGTACGCGAAGGTGATTGCCAGGTGCGAAGAAGTTTTCGGGAACACCATGACGTTCAGCACACGTCATTCCGGCCTCCGAGCCGGAACCGCCACGACGTTAGTGTTAGACAAGAAAAAGCTCAACAAGGTCCTGCGCGAACATGCGGAGGCCGACATGGCGGAGCTGTTCAGGCTCTGGCTTTCGGAGCAGGGGTTGCGCTTCCCCATCGGCTTCTTTTACGGCGAAAGCGAACCCGCACACGTGAAAATCCCGCACCGGGCAGCCTACCGCAGGCGTTCTATCGCCAAAATTGGCCATACTGTCCAAATTTGCGAGTTTTTCACCCCCGAAGAAGCCCAGAAATTTGTATCTTGCCGAGAGAAAGATAAAGGATTATAATGAATCAGCCCAAGAAGCCAGCTACGCCCTTCAAGAATAGGAATTTCATCATCGTTCTCCTGATGCTCGTGATGCTGTTCGTGATGTTCCCGCTCACCAGCAAGAATACCGAACAGGACATGACCCGTACGGAATTCCTCGCCATGATGGGCGACTCCACCAAGGTCATTACCGAACTTACCCTCCAGAAGACCCCCGACGGAATCATCATCGAGGGTGCCTACGAGATGAGCCCGGACGAGATTGCCGAAGCGAACAAGAAAAGGAGCGCCCTCGCCCGCTTTACCCATGCCGAAAAGGAAACCGGCAACACGCGCCATTTCACGAGCCACATGCTCGACATTTCGAACGAGCAGATTACGGCCTGGGAAATGATCAAGGGCGTGAAGGTCAAGGTCATCCACGAATCGACCACCTGGATAGACACCATCATGGCCTTCCTCCCGGTCATCATCCTCATCGCGTTCTTCTGGATTATGACTAGCCGCCAGATGGGCGGTGGCGGACGGAACCCGTTCAGCTTTGGCAAGAGCCAGGCGAAGATTCTCGCGAACGACCCCAAGAAAAGGACCACCTTCAACGACGTGGCCGGTTGCGACGAAGCGAAGCAGGACTTGCAGGAGCTCGTGGAGTTCCTCAAGGCGCCAAAGAAATACGACGAACTGGGCGGACGCATTCCGAAGGGTGCGCTGCTCGTGGGGCCTCCGGGTACCGGCAAGACGTTGCTTGCCCGCGCTGTCGCAGGCGAAGCGGGAGTCCCGTTCTTCAGCATGTCGGGTTCCGACTTCGTGGAGATGTTCGTGGGCGTGGGCGCAAGCCGCGTGCGCGACCTCTTCGAGACGGGCAAGAAGAACGCCCCGTGCATCTTGTTTATCGACGAAATCGACGCCGTAGGCCGCCAGCGTGGCGCAGGCCTCGGCGGTGGACACGACGAACGCGAACAGACCTTGAACCAGCTGCTCGTGGAGATGGACGGCTTTACCGCGAACGAAGGCGTAATTTTGATTGCCGCCACCAACCGCCCCGACGTGCTCGACAAGGCGTTGCTGCGCCCGGGCCGCTTTGACCGCCAGATTGTGGTGGGACTGCCCGACCTGAAGGGCCGCGAAGAGATTTTGAAGGTTCACTTGAAGAAGAGAAAAGTTCCGCTGGACAAGGACGTGGACGTTTCCGCCATCGCAAAGGGAACGCCGGGACTCGCCGGTGCCGACCTCGAGAACCTGGTGAACGAGGCAGCACTCCTCGCCGCACGCTTCAACAACAAGAAGGTGACGATGCTCGACTTCGAGGAAGCCCGCGACAAGCTCAGCATGGGTGCCGAGCGCCGCACGCTCCTGATGACCGACGAGGAGAAGCGCCACACGGCCTACCACGAAGCAGGCCACGCCCTCATGACGCTTTTGTGCAAGCACAGCGATCCGCTCCACAAGATTACGATTATCCCGCGCGGACGCGCCCTGGGCGTCACCATGAGCCTGCCCGAACGCGACCAGGTGAGCTACAGCCGCGAATACGCCGAAGAACGCATCATGATCATGATGTCCGGCCGCCTCGCCGAGCTCATCTTCTTCAACCACCAGAGCACGGGCGCATCCAACGACATCCAACGCGCTACCGAACTTGCCCGCAAGATGGTCACCGAATGGGGATTCGACGAAGACATCGGTCCGGTCTGCTACAGCCGCGCCGACGGAGAAGTGTTCCTCGGCCGAGAAATTAGCAAACCCAAGGAAATGTCCGAGATGATGGCCGAAAAGATTGACAACGCCGTCAACGGGCTCATCAAGCGCATGGACCAGGCCGCCCGCAAGCTCCTCGAAGAGAACAAGGACAAGCTCGTGGACCTCGCCGAAGCGCTGTTTGAATTCGAGGTGCTCGACCGCGAAGAGATTGACCGCGTGATGGCGGGAGAAAAGCTTACCGGCACCAAGAAGAGCCGCCAGTACCAGGCGCTCGAGGAAATGGCCGCGAAGAAAAAGCGGGAAGAGACTCCCCCGCCCGACCCGGGCAAGCAACCGCCCATAGCACCGGTAGCGAACGAGACTCCTGTAGTCTCCAAGCCGGAAGCCGCCGGAATCTCCCCCGCCGCAGGAATCGAACCGGAGGACCCGAAAGCCTGATGCTCAAGGATTATCTCGACAGGAACCGCGCTCTCGCATGGAAGATCGGGAACGAGCTTGTAACGGCGGAATCGATGCCGCTCGTGATGGGCATCGTGAACGTGACGCCCGACAGCTTTTTTGACGGCGGCAAGCACAACACGCCCGACGCCGCCTACGAGCATGCGGTAACGCTGTTGCGGCAGGGAGCGACGATTCTCGATATCGGCGGCGAAAGCAGCCGCCCCGGGAGCGAACCCGTGAGCGAACAGGAAGAACTGGACCGCGTATGCCCCGTGGTAGAAGCACTCGCCCAGCTGTCCGAGATTTCCGAGGACCTTGACAACCCGGGCAACCGCAAGTTCTTTATTTCCGTCGATACCGTAAAGGCGAAAGTAGCGGCGGAATGCATGCGCCTCGGAGCGCACATCGTCAACGACATCAGCGCCTGCACCATGGACCCCGAAATGCCCGCGACCGTCGCCCGCACGGGAGCCTCCGTAGTGCTCAACCACATGCGCGGAAGTTTCGGCAAGATGCAGCAGGACTTTAAGCCGTACACGGACGTGGTACAGGAAGTCCGCGAAGAGTTGCTCGACCAGGCCAACAAGCTGCTCGGCCTCGGCGTTGCCAAAGAAAAAATTTGCCTCGACCCCGGAATCGGTTTCGGAAAGTCCGTACAAGACAACATCGACCTGATGAAATCCGTTGAAGCTTTCCTGGATGACGGCTACCCCGTACTCGTCGGGACTTCGCGCAAGTCGTACATCGGCAAGATGCCGGGACTAGAATCCAGCGACAGGCTTATCCCGACCGTCACCGCGGGCATAATCGCTACCCTCGGAGGCGCAAGTGTCATCCGCGTGCACGACGTACGCGAAGCAAAAGAATCTATACTTTACCTGGAGGCGCTGAGGTCCTATGGTACTGTTTAAGATATTCGATGTCATCGACGTGAGAATGGCGGACATTCTGGACGTGCTCCTCGTGTCCATCATCCTCTACTACGTGTTCCTGCTGTTCCGCGGCACCCGCGCCGTGCAGATGATTGTGGGCGGCCTCCTGCTCATTCTCGCCTGGCTTATCGCCCAGTGGTGGGAACTGCGAAGCATTACCTGGTTGCTCAGCAACCTGACCGGTATCGGTATCGTGGCGTTGGTGATATTGTTCCAGCCCGAAATCCGAAGCGCCCTGACGCGAATCGGCCAGTCCATCAGCCGAGCGGACCTGCGACAACTGTTCTTCCATTCCAGCGGCCTCGACGAAGTCACCGAATCCATCACGTCGGCCGTGCAGGACCTCGCCAAGAACCACGTGGGTGCATTGATTGTGCTTGAAAAGCGCGTGGGCCTGCGCAACTACGAAGAAACCGGTGAAATTTTGAACGCGAGAATCAGTTCGCGCCTGCTGCGCGCGCTGTTCTTCCCGAACTCCGCGCTCCACGACGGCGCCGTGCTGCTGAACAGCCACAGCATCGTGGCCGCGGGCTGTATCCTCCCCATGCCCACGGGTAACGTGGAAGGCGATGCCGGCTACGGCATGCGCCACCGCGCGGCCAAGGCTCTTGCCGCCGAATGCGACGCCATGGTGATTGTGGTGTCCGAAGAAACTGGCGGCATTTCCATCGCCTACCGCAACAGCCTGCGCCGCAAGCTCAGCATCAAGGAAATCGAGGCGGAAATCAAGCGCCACTGGGCCGAACTCTTCCACGAAGAAAGAGTCGCCGCCGAAAAGGCCGCCGTCGAAGACTAACCTCAAAAGTTTTTACTGCCATGAATACGAACAAGCAGAATAAAGAGAATAATCCGCAGAACCGCAACAAGAAACGGAACATTGCCGTACTGGTGCTCATGTTCCTCCTGTTGCTTTGCCTTTTTATAGTGCAGTGCCAGTTGGACAAGATGAAGCAGGAAGCGCTCCGCGAACAGCAGGAATCCGAACTGGAAGCCCGCCAGAAGCACATCCTCGACAGCCTGAGGCAGCTTGAAAAGATGAGGGCCGACAGCCTCGCCGCCCTGGAAGCCGCTCGCATCGCCGACAGCATCCGCGTGGCCGACTCGCTAGCAGCGCTCGACACCACCGACAAGACTCCCAAGCCTGCACTTAACCGCGACAGCATCCGCCACGTACGTGACAGCCTCGCCGCGCTCGAGAAGGCCCGCCAGGATAGCCTGCAGCATATCGCCGACTCCCTCGCCGCACTCGAGAAGGCCCGCGCCGATTCCCTCGAAAAGAAGAGAATCCAGGACAGCATTCGCGCCGCGGACCAGGTTCCGCCCGTCGCCGAAATCACGCCGCCTGCGGGCCGCTACTACGACCCCATCAAGCTGAAGGTGAAGTGCGACGAGATCAAGTGCAAGACATTCCTTTCCATCGGTGACACGATGAACCCGCAAGAGGCCTCCAAGGCTATCGACTACAACAAGACGGGAAGCGTATTCTACTTTGCCGAAGATTCCGTTGGCAACCGCACCGCCTGGGAAGAAGCCAAGTACGACATGGCTAGCGACAACATTTGCGGCAAGAACGCCTACCCCGTGCCCGTTGGCGGCAAGACCGTATGCGTAGACGCCTACGAATACCCGAACCTGGCCGACGAGAACCCGCGTGACATGGTAAGCCACGAACAAGCCGTAAGCCTTTGCGAACAGGCCGGCAAGCACCTTTGCACCATCGACGAATGGCAGGCCGCCTGCCGCGGCAAGGACAACACCAAGTATTCGTACGGCGACAGCTACAAGCAGAACAAGTGCAACACCAACACCAAGGCTGCCAAGCGTAGCGGACGCAAGGAACAGTGCCGTAGCTGGTGGGGCATGTACGACATGAACGGAAACCTTTGGGAATGGACGGCTACCGCGAGCAAGGAACACCCCAACATGTTCTACGTGGCGGGTGGCGCCTGGAATACGAACAACGGTAGCCGCTGCACCGAAAGCAAGTTCAGTTTCTACCCGCAAAACCAGTACCCGAGCGTCGGGTTCCGCTGCTGCAAGTAGTTACTCCAACAGTTCAATGTGCAGGTGTTCGGCCTCGCCCTTTTCCCAGATGACCCGGGCCCGTCCTTCCAGCTTTTTGGTGGCAAGCTCCACGATACTCTTCTTTTCTTCGGGAAGCAGGAACTTGATGCGGAAATCGAGCGCCTTGTTCTCGTAGTGCTTCGACTTTTTGGCATGGTAGGGCCAGTCGTTGCCGCTCGTAATCACGGGCACGTACTCGAATCCCATTACCGAGTGGTACACGTTGACAACTTCGAGGCCGATAGAATCCAAAGCAGGCTCCAGGCTCTCCAGGTACACCCCCGCCTTTTGCCTGGTGCGCTTGAGCAAAAGCCTGTGTACGCCGCGCGTGCCGAAGGGCTTGTGGTCCTTCTTTAGCTGGCGCAAATATTCCTCGGCATCAAAGATAACCTCGGGTTCTTGCTTGGGTTCATAATGGGGAATAGGCCTGCGGTTCGTTTGTATAAGAAAATATACAGCGAAAATCGCGAAAATTGCGAGAATTGGAGCCAACAGGTATAAATGTTTCATTTTTCGAGACAAAAATAACTATTTTAAGGGCATGAAAAAGATTATCGCCATCGCAACATTCTCTCTCGTTTCCCTGTTTTTCATCGCCTGCGGCGAAAGTTCCTCGAACTACGTGGGCTACTGGCAGGGTGAAGCCAACATGATCTTCGAAGTCCTTACCGAAAACGGTACCGACTACATTATCCGCAACATCAACGGCGACCTCGGTGCAAAAATTTCCGACGGTGCGCTCCGCGGAAAGAACTCGCTGGACATGGAATACGTGATGAGAGTCAAGGGCGATTCCGCCTACTACGACTTCGGTTCCATCACCACGGGATACAAGAGAATCTCCAAGGCCCAGTACGACGAGATTTTCGAAGCACAGAAAAAGGCGAGCGTAAACTAGCCCGCCTCCCCCGCATCATTATTGCGCCATTGTCTCTTGAACGATCTGTTCAAGAGCTTTTTGGTTTGGGACGCCGCTCCACACGCCCTTGATATAGCCCTCGCTGTCCAAGAGCATGAGCGTGGGGACCGACCTGATACCGTAACGGCGCCAGAGTTCCTTGGTCGCGTCGCGGTACAGCGGGTACGGCGAGCGGTGCTGGCGCTCGTAGAAGGCGTTCAGCGTGCCCAAGTCCTCGTCGGCAATACCGATAATCTCGAGGCCCTGGTTGCCGAGCTTGGCGTAGATGCTTTCGAGAATCGGGAGCGTCTTGCGGCACGGACCGCACCAGGTGGCCCAGAAATCGAGGAGGGTCGCCTTGGGCTTTGCCTTGCGCTTGTCCGCGTTCTGGTAGAAATTCTTGCCCAGCTCGGCCATCTTGCTGCCAATGGCGGAGCCCGTGAGGCTCGAGATGTCGTCGGGACGGTCGGTCAGCTTGACCTTGAGCGGGATTTTCTTGCCTCCACGCTCGATTTCAATCTTCATCGTCGCACCGGCCTTCGAGTTACCGATGAAAGAGGTAAGCTGCGACATGTCGCTAAGCGGCTTGCCTTCAACGCCCACAATCTTGTCGCCAGCGACGACTCCGGCAGTAAAGCACCCGGAGCCCGGATGCACGCCCTTCACGTCGAGGGCCAGGTGATTTTCGAACGTAGTCTTCTTGAACGTGACCCCGAGCCACGGCACGGCAAAGGCGGGAATCGTACAGAGTGCAAACAAACTAGCAATAAAGCGAATATTCATCTTGAATAGTCCCCCTATCAAAAGAACAGCAACGAAAGATCGAGCGATATCAAGAAGTGGGCTTCCTGGTCAATGAGGTGGTTATCCTTCTTTTTAGATACCGGCTCGCCAATAATGTAACTGCCGCTCAGCTGGATTCGTCCCAGCAGGTCGGCGTTCTTGAAAAACAGGATGTCTCGCCCGTAACCGAAGGAGATGACCGGCGGAAAGTAGGATTCGTCTTCCTTCTCGATATAGATGCCCGAAAAGCCGAAGCGCAAAAAGTCGTCGTGCCCGGTTTCCATGAGCCTACCCGAGAAATAGAAGCGGTAATCCAGGCCCGCCTCCATGAAGTCGTCCCCCAGATGGATAAGGCCGAACAGCCCGAGCGAATGGTGCTTGTGGACACGGAAGTCCGTCGAGGCACGCACGCCGCCATCAACCGAGTTGAGGTAATAGCGGAGAAAACCTCCCCCACCCAGCACCACCAAAGGCAGGGGGCGCACTTCGCTAGCGGGAGCCTCCTCGATGGGAATACCCATGAAATCCTTGCCGAACGAGAGACCCGCGGCAAACGCCAGACAGAATATGACTCGTATCAGCTGTTTCACTTTTTAGGATTGCGGTCGTCGTATTCGCCGAGGGACTTGTAACCGTCATTCAGCATGGCGTCCATCAGTTCGTTACGCATCGCATGGGCCGCCATCCAGCGGAAGGCCACCACGGAATAGCACTGCACGGCATCGACGCCCATCTTGATGAGGTCGTACACCTTGTAGCCGTGGTCGATACCGCCACAAGCGATAATGCTCATTTGCGGGTAATGCTCGCGAATGTACTGGACATTCCAAATCATGTTCTCGTAAAGCGGACGGCCAGACATTCCGCCACAGTCACCGTCGTCGCGGAGCGGACGAAGTTCGTCATACTTGGTAGTGACAGGCAGCTCGCTAATCTTGGCCGTCGGGTAAGTGTTGCCCACCACCACGCCGTTCACGCCCGTGCGCACGAGCATTTCCATGATGGCAATCAGGTGGCGTTCAGAGAGGTCGGGGCTGAGTTTCGCGTACACGGCCTTGCGCAGCCCGAGTGTATTGCGGAACTTCATAATTTCGGTAAAGATGCGCTCCGAGAAACTCATGTCGAGGTCCACGCGGGATTCGCCCGTATTGGGGCAGCTCACGTTGATTTCGATGTAGTCGGCAGCCTTGTAGGCGATGGAGAAACTCTCGATGATGTCCTTCAGTTTTTCTTCGGGGTCGGTAAGGCCCGGAGTCTCGGCGACGGAAATGCCAACGCAGAGGCCCGCCTTGTGCGCCTTGACCAGCTGGCGGTCGACGCGTTCGGCAATGACTTCTACACCCTCGTTGTTGAGGCCCATGCTGTTGTGGATGGCCCTCTCCTTCTCGAGGAAACCGATACGCGGCTTGTGCGTATTGCCCTTGCGGAACCTGCGGGTCGCGGTACCGACCGTGATGCCGCCAAAACCGACGTTCGCGAAATCGGAAATACGCTCGGCAGTCTTGTTCGCTCCGGCAGCAAGGATGATAGGACAACCGAAATACAGGGAATTGCTATGGTCCGAGAAGGTGACGACGCGCCTTAACGGCTTGCGCAGGTCGGGCCTGCCGCCCATGAAGGGGATATAGGGGGCCAAGCGGGCGACATGCTTGAAGGAATCATGCCTAAATTCCGGATAGTTATGGAAAATTTTGCGTATAAGCGCCAGAATGCGGTCGCTAAAACGCAAGTAATACTCATGATTGATACATTCGACTGCCATATAATTATAAATTATAAAAAAAGAGGTTTACAAAGTGGTTTCCGAGACAGAAAAAAGAATTCATGACGGCATGCCCGGGTATATCGAGGCCCTCAAGCGCCTCGTGAGGATTCCCTCCATCAGTTTTGACAATTTTGACCAGAAGTTCGTTCTCGAAAGCGCCGAGGCCGTGAAGGCCATGTTCACCGACGCCGGCTACACCAACGTCCAGTTTTTGCTGCCCCCGAGCGGGCGGCCCACCGTGTACGCCGAAAGCCTCACCAGGCCCGAGAACCCGACCATCTTGCTTTACGCCCACCACGACGTGCAGCCCCCCATGCGCGAGCACCTGTGGGACACCAAGCCATTCGAGCCCGAAATTCGCGGGGAACGCCTTTACGGGCGCGGCACTGCCGACGACAAGGCGGGAATCATCACCCACGTGGCCGCCTGCGAGCAGGTACGCAAAGCGTTCGGCGACAAGGGGCCGAACCTCAAGTTCATCATCGAGGGCGAAGAGGAATCCGGTAGCGCCGGGTTCGCCGAAATCCTCGCGAAAAACGCCAAACTGCTCAAGTGCGACGCGGTCATCATCGCGGACCTCGGGAACTTCGCCAAGGGGACGCCCTCCATCACCACAACACTGCGCGGCATGAGCGCCGTGAACGTGACGCTCAAGTGCACCAAGGCCCCCCTCCATTCCGGAAGCTGGTCCGGACCGATTCCCGATCCGGGACAGGCGCTGTGCCGCATGATTTCGGAGCTTACCGACAAGGACGGGAACATCGCCATCCCGCATTTTGAAGACGGCATTGTAAAGCCTACGCCCGAGGAACTTGAATCGTACGGGAGTCTCGGGTACAGCGAAGAGACGTTCCGCAAGGAAGGCGGCGTACTCGACTGCGTAAAGCTGAACGTTCCCGGCGACAAGATTCTCGAGACGCTGTGGCGCAGGCCTTCCATCGTGGTCACCGCGATGGAAGTGGGGAGCCGGACCAACGCGGGCAACGTCTTGCAAGATAGCGCCTACGCCCGCATCGGCATCCGGCTCGCCCCCGGCATGGATGCCGACGCCTGCACCCAGATGCTCGTGGAATTTTTGCACCAGCACGTGCCGAGCGGCATGGAATGCAGCATCACCGCCGAAGACGGCGCGAACCCGTTCACGACCGACATCGCCCACCCGTTCTTCAAGAAGATGGGCGACGCCATGGCCGAAGCCTACGGGCAGCCGACAAAATTCATCGGATGCGGGGCAAGCATCCCGGGTGCAGAACTTTTCCGCAGCACCCTCGGTGACATTCCCATCCTGATGACGGGCCTCGAAGACCCGGAATGTGCCGCGCACGGCGAAAACGAAAGCCTTTACCTCCCCGACTTCGAGCACGGCATCGTCGCCGAAGCCCTGTTCTTTGAAAGCCTAGCCAAGGAGCAAGAATGTCGATAAGACTAGTCGTACTGACCGGTGCCGGAATCAGCGCCGAGTCCGGACTCCGCACGTTCCGCGGGAACGACGGGATGTGGGAACACGAGAACATCGAGGACGTCTGCACGCCCGGAGCGCTCCGCCGCGACCCCAAGCGCGTGATGGACTTCTACAACTTCTTGCGCAAGGGCCTGCCCGCGCACAAGCCGAACGCCGCACACATAGCGCTCGCCGAACTCGAAAAGCGCCTGGGCGACCAATTCCTGCTCGTGACGCAGAACGTAGACGACCTTCACGAGAGGGCCGGCAGCAAGCGCGTGCTCCACATGCACGGCGATTTGATGAAGCTCCGCTGCATGGCGAACAGCGATCACGAATTCATGTTCAACGGCGAAGAGACTCTCGAAACCAAGTGCCCGTTCTGCGGTGCCAAAACGCGCCCGGACATCGTGTTCTTCGAAGAAGTCCCGCTCTACATGGACATGATACAAGACGCCCTGCGCCAATGCGAAGAATTCGTGTACATTGGCACGAGTAGCGTTGTGTACCCCGCCGCGGGCTTCAAGAACTTTGCCAAGCGCTGCGGCGCAAAAGTCACCTGCCTGAACCTCGAAGTCCCTTCGTACGACCCGGATACCGACGTAATCGTGCAGGGCAAGGCCACCGAAATCGTACCCAAGTGGTGCGAGCAGTTCAAGTAAGTTTCAAGCACTCGCGACGCCATCGGGCGCCGCGATTTCTATCTTTAGTGCATGCCCCGCCTAAGCGAACAAGAAGCACTCGACCTTTTTCTAAATGCTCCGCTCGACGAACTCTGCGCACGCGCGAACGCCGAAAAGGAGGCCCGTCACGGAAAATCCGTCTACTGGGTGAACAACCGCCAAATCAACTACACCAACGTGTGCGTTCTGCACTGCAAGTTCTGCGCCTTCTCGAAAATCAAGAAGGATAGCCCGACCGCATACGACTGGGATTACGACACCATCCGGAACAAGGCCGCAGAGGCGATTGCCGGCGGCGCGCGGGAATTGCACATCGTAGGCGGGCTCCACCCCGACCATCCCTTCGATTACTACATCGAGATGTTGCGCAAACTTCGCGTAGAATTCCCGAAGGCGAACCTGAAGGCCTTTACCGCGGTAGAAATTTGCCACTTCGCGAAAATCTCGGGCCAGACGCCCCTGCAGATCATGACCACGCTCAAGGAAGCGGGCCTGGACGCCCTCCCCGGCGGAGGTGCCGAAATTCTGGTGCAGAGCGTACGCGACCAGATTTGCCCCGGCAAGGAAACCGGCGAGGAATGGCTCGACGTGCACCGCGCCGCACACAGGATTGGTATCCCGACCAACGCGACCATGCTGTTCGGCCACATCGAGAAACCCGAAGACCGCATCGCCCACATGAGAATGCTGCGCGATTTGCAAGACGAGGCGCCCGGATTCTTCGCGTTCATCCCGCTCGTGTACCACCCGGAGCACAATGCGCTGCACAAGATTGTCCCGAACATCACGAGCGAAGAAGACATACTGCGCACGGTCGCCGTCGCCCGCCTATTCCTGGACAATTTCCCGCACATCAAGGCATACTGGATACAGATGGGAATCGAGACCGCGATGAAGGCACTCCATGCCGGAGCATCCGACCTGGACGGCACGATTATCGAGGAAAAGATTACGCATGCGGCTGGCGCCACCGTACCCGTAGGCATGAGCCCCGAGCGCATGAAGGCCCTGATTGCGGGAGAAGGGCTCGTTCCCGTGGAAAGGGACGCAAAATACGAAACATACTAGACTTTCGCCCTCAAATCTTCGTATATTGAGGGTATGAAACTCTTTTCAAGCATTTTATCTACGCTTTTGTTGACCGCGGCCTTTGCTGCCGCCGATACTACAGCCGTAAAGCCCGCCGATTCCGCCGCGACCGTTGCTGCAACGACGGATTCTACCTCGAAGGATTCCGCCACCACGGTTTCCGCCACCGAACCCGCGACAACTGATTCTATCGGTCGCGAAGCTCCCTCCAGAATGACAGATGCAAAAAAACATGCTGTCTGGATAAAGCTCGAAGGCGACGTGGAACCCGCGATGTTCGAATTCTGCGCCCGCGCCATCGACGACGCGCTCAAGGAAAATCCCGACTACATCGTCTTCGAAATCAACACCTTCGGCGGACGCCTCGATGCTGCGTTCGACATCGTCGATACCATCATGGCGGTCAAGGGTCCCGAGACCATCGCCCTCGTGAAGAAGAAAGCCATCAGCGCGGGCAGCCTCATCGCGCTCGCCTGCAAAAAGCTGTACATGCTCGAAGCCACGACCATCGGCGACTGCGCACCCATCGTGCAGGGCGGCGACGGCACCCCGCAAATCGTCGGCGAAAAGATTCAATCTCCGCTCCGCGCCAAGTTCAGGAACCTCGCCCAGCGTAACGGCTACCCCGAACTGCTGAGTTCGTCGTTCGTGACGCCCGAGCTCGAAATTCTGGAACTCACCGCCAAGCTCGACAAGGGCAAAAAGACGGAACGCGACACCGTCCTTATCATCGAAGGCGAAAAATACTCCGTCCTGGATAGCGCCGCCAAGGCCTTCTGGGGTGCGCCCAAGATTCTGGTGAAAGAAGGCGAACTCCTGACCATGACCGACAAGGAAGCGCAGGAACTCGGGTTCTCGAAGGGAACGTTCAAGGACAGGGCCGACTTCGAGACGGCACTTGCCATCGAAAGCCGTAGCGAAGTCGAGACGACCCTCGGCGAAGATATCGCCTCGGCCATCGCGGCTATCGCGGGAATCCTTTTGATTCTCGGTTTCGGCGCGCTCTACATCGAATTCAAGACGCCCGGATTCGGCCTCTTCGGCATCATCGGCATCATCCTCATCGGCATCGTGTTCCTCGGGCAGTTCGCACCGCAGCTCGACGGCTACATCCCGGCCATACTGCTCGTCGCGGGCGTGGTGCTGTTCCTCGTCGAGATTTTCGTGATGCCCGGAACGTTCCTCTTTGGCGTAGGCGGCATCGCGTGCATGATTCTCGCACTCGCGCTCTCATTCTCGCCCTCAGAAATTCCCGAATACATCCCCGAATCCGTCGAGACGACCTTTGACGCGACACCATGGCTATTCGGATTACTCTATATGCTATGTTGCGCGGCCATCGCGCTCGTATTCCCGATTGCGGCAAGCAAGTACCTGATTCCGCTCTTGCCCGAAGGCTGGACGCCCATGCTCAAGACAGATCTCGAGAATGCGGCCTCGCCCACCGAATCCGTGCAAGAAATCCATGTCGGCGACGTGGGCATCGCGAAGACGTTCCTGCGCCCTGTAGGCCAAGCGAGCTTCACCATGAGCGACGGAAGCACAAGGCTTTTTGACGTGCAGACCCACGGAGAAATCATCGAAGCGGGCACCCCCGTGAAAGTGGAATCTGTGCAGGAAGGCCACATATGGGTGGTACTAGACGAGAACGCCTAAAAAATTTTAGTAGAATTTGAAAAAATAACACCGGAGATAAACAATGGAAAACCTCCTCATCGTTGGAATCATTATCGCGGCGATTGCCGTCATCATCCTGCTCGCCTTCATCGGCAAGTTCTTCAGCCTCTGGCTCCAGGCCTTGTTCTCCAGGGCGAACGTGAGCATCTTCCAACTCATCGGTATGCGCCTGCGTAAGGTGCCGCCGCAGGTGATCGTGGAAGCGCGAATCCTCAGTTGCAAGGCAGGCCTCCCGGTCGACACGAACCTGCTCGAAGCGCATTACCTCAGCCGCGGTAACGTACTCCGCGTAATCCAGGCCCTCATCGCCGCGAACAAGGCGAACATCAAGCTCGACTTCAAGGAAGCCGCCGCCATCGACCTCGCCGGCCGTAACGTGCTCGAGGCCGTGCAGATGTCCGTGAACCCGAAGGTCATCACGACCCCGAAGGTTTCTGCCGTGGCCCTCGACGGTATCCAGCTGCATGCCGTGACCCGTATTACCGTGCGCGCGAGCATCCAGAAGTTGGTCGGTGGCGCCGGCGAAGACACCGTGATTGCCCGTGTGGGCGAAGGCATCGTGTCTTCCATCGGTTCTGCCAAGAGCCACAAGGACGTGCTCGAGAACCCGAACATGATTTCCAAGAAGGTATTGGCTTCCGGCCTCGATGCCGGGACCGCCTTCGAAATCCTCTCCATCGACATCGCCGACGTGGACGTGGGCCAGAACATCGGCGCTATCCTTGAAACTGACCGTGCCGAAGCCGACAAGAAGATTGCACAGGCCAAGGCCGAAGAACGCCGCGCCATGGCATACGCCGCCGAACAGGAAATGAAGGCTAAGGTCATGGAAATGAAGGCCAAGCTCGTGGAAGCCGAAGCCCAGATCCCGATGGCCATGGCCACCGCTCTCCGCGACGGCAAGCTCGGCGTGATGGACTACTACAACTTGAAGAACATCGAAGCCGACACGCAGATGAGGAAAGAAATAGGCAACGCCCCCGAAGCGAAGTAATCGATGGAAGGCCTACTCATACTCATAGGCATCTGGCTCCTGGATGTCGTCATCAAGAAGGTTGCCGCCAACCGAAAGAAGCAGCGGCAGTTTCCGCCGACCGTAAGCCGGCGCGAAGAGATTGAAGACGACCAGGACGAATACGAGGCCGAAGAACCTCCGCGCGCGCCACGTTCCCTGCAGGATTTAATCAGGCAGTTCAACGAGGCGCAGCGAGATGCGAGCCAAGGTACGTACGTGCCGCCCGACCCGCCTGTAGAAAGGCATCGCGACCCGAACAAGCCCATCACGCTCCGCGATGTCGCCGAAGTCGTCATCGACGTCGACACCGTCAACCTGGAATTTTTGATGGATGAATTCGAGGTCGACGAGAATACGGCCGCCGAGATGCTCATGGCATTGCAGGCGCACCGCATCGTGGGCCACGACATGGGCGAAGGCGACTGCGACGTACTCGTGCACGACATGGAAGAGCTGGACAACCTGCTCAGCCGCGAAAAACGCGCCGAAGAAGAGCGCAACGAACCCCTTCGACAGGCTCAGGGTGACAATGACACGGAACGCGAAGACGCCCGCCGCCAGGAACTCGAGCGCCAGCGCCAGCTGAACGAACTCGAAGACCGGGCCAAGTCTGCACGCGAAGCGGCTGCCGCAATCTCCGGGATGGACTACGCGAACAGCGACGGTACCGCAGCAAAACGCCGCGCACCGCTTGTGTCCGCAAAGAGCATCGCCGATGTGCGCAAGGGATTCATCTGGGCGAAAGTCCTAGACGAACCGCGATTCAAGCGCCGCTGGAGCGCCGCCACAAGATAGTCGTGCAACAGTATTGAAAGAACGGCCTGCTACGGCGCAAGACGCGTCTTCAGCAGGCCAATTTCATATTCGTCGAGTCCGATGTTCACAAGGTAACTGGCGGTCGCTTCCGCCAGGTCAACATTCTCGATATCGGAGATATCGACTTCCGCATCGGCATAAACCGATACCCAAAGCGCGATAAAGGTATCCTCGATGCGCTCAAGCTCTTCGCGACGCGGAGGAACATGCTTCCCCCCTTCCACATTGAAGAAGTTCGTAAAGCTCTTCAGGTAATCGGCAAGGATTTCTTCCAGCGGAGTACCCATCAGGGCTTCCAGAACGGCGCTCACGAATCCCGTACGGTCCTTGCCCTCCTTGCAGTGCAAAAGGAACGGGCCGTCGTTGGTATATATATAGCGCAGAATGTTCACCAGGTGCGACTTGAATTCTGGCAGCAGGTAATTCGTCGGGAGCCAGGTATACGTGACATTCTTGGTAGAATAGTAAGTGTCAAAATAGCCTTTGTAATTTGTAGCAGTCCTTCTGTCGTCCGTCAAATTGACAAAAGCCTCTATCCCGGCCTTCCGTGCCAGGGAATCTACGTAGGTACTGCGGCCAATCGACGAATCGATCGGGCTAGAGGCGCGATAGAGCAGGCTGTCCTTTATCCCGGAAACCGCAATCATGCGGAAATTCGCAAACTCCTCCACCGTCAAGTCAGGGTAATAGCTGATAGAATCCTTGCGCTTCAAGATTTGCGAACTGTCGACAGGCACGGGCGGGGGCGCCTTGCTATAGAGTTCAATGTTCACCTTGAGAGGGAACTTGACCTCGCCACTCAAAAAACGCCAGCGCTGCGTGGCTTCGTCATCCCTGCGGAAATCCACGTGAAGCCCGTACATGTTCTTAGCAAGGATGATGTACGGGAATCCCGGATAGGCCCACAGAAAGTTATCGCCCGACATGACCTGGTAATAGTCCGAAACGACCGGGGCGTAAATCGTAGGATGGCCTTCGGGAGTAATGGCGACGTAATCGCCGTAGTCGAAGCATCTCAGGAAATCATCCGCACTGAAGTCGATATCTATTTCCGCGTTGTTGAACAGTTCGTTCTGCATCACGAACGGTTTCATCGGCGAACACGGGTCGTAAGAGGATGAATTACTGCATCCTCCCCAAAAAAGAATGAACCCGGATAGAAGCACGACAAGCAAGCGCGGCATGTCGCCAAATATACAAAAAGCCCCCGGCATACTGCCGAGGGACTTTCTAAACGGATTATTAAGATTACGTGTGAGCAACAAACGCCTCGTATTAACGAGGCGTGGTTGCGAGAGTGAGCGCCAGCCCTGTACTTGTCTACTTGAGTCTAGCGCGAACGGTTAGGTATGAGCGTCGACCCATTCGGCGTTCTTCTTGCAAGCCTCAACAGACTTTGCGAAGGCAGCCTTTTCTTCGTCGTTCATGGAAACTTCGAGAATCTTCTCGACACCGTTGGCACCGACAACGACCGGCACGCCGCAGTAGAGGCCCTTCACGCCGTATTCGCCGTTCAGCATGGCTGCGCAGGAGAACACGTTCTTCTTGTCGAGGAGGTAGGCTTCGGCCATGTGCACGGCAGAAGTAGCCGGGCTGTAGAAAGCGGAGCCGCGGCCGAGGAGGTTCACGATTTCGCCACCGGCACCGGCGGTACGCTTGGCGAGTTCAGCAAACTTTTCCTTGCTCATGAGCTGAGAAACCGGGATACCGCCGACAGTCACGCATTCCATGATGGAGACCATCGTGTCGCCGTGGCCGCCCATCACGAGGGCCTTGACGTCTTCCACGGAAACACCGAGTTCGTCGGCAACGAAGCAAGCGAGACGGGCGGAGTCGAGCACGCCAGCCATACCGATGACCTTGTTGGCCGGGAGGCCGGACTGCTTCTGCATGTTGTAGACCATGGCGTCGAGCGGGTTCGTGATAACGATGACAAAAGCGTCCGGAGCGTTAGCCTTGATGGCTTCGGCGACGGTCTTGATAACGCCGCAGTTCTTGTCGAGGAGATCGTCGCGGCTCATGCCCGGCATACGCGGGAAACCGGCGGTAACGATAACCACGTCAGCACCCTTGAGGTCGGCGTAGTCGGTAGAACCCTGAAGATCGACAGAGGAGTTGATGACGGAACGGCCTTCCATGATATCGAGAGCCTTGCCCTTCGGCATGCCCTGAGTCTGCGGAATGTCGATAAGGACGACGTCGCCGAGATTCTTCTGGGCGAGCACGAGAGCCATTGTACCACCAATTTGACCAGCACCAACGAGTGCAATCTTCTTTCTAGCCATGATTAACCTTCCTTTTAAGGCATTTAAAAATTTTTACGTGTCAAATATAGCAAAAAAAGACCGTGCGACAAGGACTCTCCTCCATACCCAGTACTACTTTTTTCCATAATGCACATTTGAACACATTTGCAGCAATTTGAAAGAGGGACGCCTCCCCCTAAAACCGCTACGTCTCGCGCCCTACACAAAAAAGCTATCTTTACTGCCACTATGAGCATTTCTATCCCTCAGCTGCCCAAGGGCACGCGCGATTTTTACCCGGAAGCGCAACGCATCCAGAACTACATTTTTGACACCTGGCGCAAGACCGCCGAAAGCTTTGCCTACGAAGAATACGAAGGACCGATGTTCGAGCATCTCGAACTCTATACGGGCAAGTCCGGCGAAGAAATCGTAAGCCAGCTCTACAACTTCAAGGACAAGGGCGACCGTGAAATCGCGCTCCGCCCCGAAATGACCCCGACCCTCGCCCGCCTCGTTATCCAGAAGGCCCGCGAGCTCAAGAAACCTTTCAAGTGGTTCAGCATGCCGCGCCTTTTCCGCTACGAGAAGGCTCAGAAGGGCCGTCTGCGCGAGTTCTTCCAGCTGAACATGGACATTATCGGTACCGAGAGCATCTACGCCGAGGCCGACCTGATGGCAGCCATCGCCACGATGCTCCGCAAGTTCGGCCTCAAGGACGGCGAATTTGCGATTGGCGTTTCTAGCCGCAAGCTCTTGGCCACCTACCTCGAAGAAATCGGCGCCCCGAACCCCGCGCTCGTTTACCCGGTGCTCGACCGCCGTTTAAAAATCGGCCCCGAAGCATTCGCCAAGGCACTCGCCGAAGCCGGTCTCACCGAAGAACAGGTAAAAAAGCTCGACGACTTCATGAGCTGCAAGAGCATTGAAGAAGTCAAGGCCAAGGTGCACAGCGAAAACGCAACCGCCGCCCTCCAGGAAATCGAGGACCTGTTCGCCACCCTTACCGCCGCAGGTTACGGCGAATGCGTGAACCTGGACCTCTCCATCGTTCGCGGTCTCGCCTACTACACGGGCATCGTGTTCGAAGTCTTTGACAAGGGCAAGTCCATGCGCGCCATCGCTGGCGGTGGACGTTACGACAGCCTCACCGAGAAGCTTGGCGGCGAACGCATCCCCGGCGTGGGATTCGGCATGGGCGACGTGGTGCTTGCCGACCTGCTAGCCGAGCACAACCTGCTCCCGAGTCCCAAGCAGAGCGTAGACTTCTACATCGCAAGTTTCACGAACGACATGAAGAAGGTGTTCGAGACCGCACAGGCGTTCCGCAACATCGACAATGCCACCAGGCAGTACTCCGTCTCGCATCCGCTCGCACCCATGAAGATGGGCAAGCAGCTGGACCAGGCGAACTACCAGGGCGCCAAGATCGTCGTGTACGTGGACGGCTCCAAGGCAAACGAAGGCGAATTCGAATTCAAGGACATGCGCGACGGCTCCATGCATGTGGGCAACCCCGCCGCTATCGTTGACCGCCTATGATGTCGCCCCTAAAAGTCCTGATTTCCATCATCAGCCTTTTTGTCGTCTTGGGCGTTATAGCCCTGGTCTACCCCGACGGCGGTATCCACATCGGCGACATCACGCTCCGCTACCCGAAGCTCACCGAGATTTTCGAGAAGGACGGAGGCAAGTCGCTTGGCGACTCCGCCCAGGCCGACCCGGAAGAAGCCATCCGCGAAATGATGGAAGCGACCAAGAGGAAGGAATTCGCAGCCTTCAGCGACTCGCTCAAGTACTACGAGAACTTTTTCAAGAAGGGCAAGACCCGTTTTGACCTGCCGAACAACGACCCCACGTGGTTCGACCGCTTCTTCTTGCACCTCGAACTCGCTGAACTGGACTCCAACGTTGTACACATTGTGCATTACGGCGACTCGCAGCTCGAGGAAGACCGCATCTCGTCGGCCATCCGCGAAGACCTGCAAGACGAATTCGGCGGATCGGGCCCCGGCATGATGCCCCCCATCATGACCGTCCCCTCGCAGACCACCAGCCATTCCAGTTCCGGCGCGCTCTCGCGCTACATCCTCTTTGGACCCAAGGAAGAAGAAGCCGACCACAGCCGCTACGGGCCGCTCGCGCAGCTCGCCCAGCTCGACGGCGAGGCCTCCATCACCATCCAGAGGCGCCAGGAACGCAAGAAGCAGTTTTCGCACGTGGGCGGCTACCGCACCATCAAGCTCCTCACCAACAAGAACGCCCGCATCAAGACCAAGCTCAACGTGAACCGCACCTTTATCGACACCGTGGGGACGGATACCGAAGGGAATCCGAAATTAAAGACGACCACCAAAACGGTCGAAGCCGGCGAACCGAAGGTGGAAACCTACAACAAGCTAAAAGTCTATACCTGGAAGCTCAAGGACACGACATCCATCGCCAAACTGTACCTCTCGGGCTACGGCGAAATCTATGCCATCGCGGCCGACGGCGCTTACGGCGTGGCGGTCGACAACGTGGCCATGCGCGGTTCCTCGGGCACTATCTTCCACCGCATAGATTCCGAGCTCCTCGCCGAATCGTACAAGGCGATGAACGCCCGACTCATCATCATGGAATACGGCGGCAACCTCGTTCCCGGCACCAGCAAGAGCAACGTGGAATACACCAAGAAGCTCATCACCCGCCAGATACAGGCCATCCAGAAGGCGAATCCCGACGCCGACATCCTATTTATCGGCCCGGCCGACATGGCCCGCCAGCAAGACGGGCAGTGGAAAACCTACCCCGCGCTCAACATGACCATCAAGGCGTTGCGCCAGGTCGCTCTCGACAACGGAGCCGCCTACTGGGACATGCACCGCGTGATGGGCGGAAACGGTTCCATGATCAAGTGGGTGAACCGCGAGCCCGCGCTAGGCTTTACCGACCACATCCATTTTACGCGCAGGGGGGCCGCCTACATGGGTGACCTGTTCTGCGCCGCCCTACGCATGCACTACGACTACTTCAAGTTCCGCGACCGCCACCACATCAGCGACGAGAAGCTGAAGGACATCCACGAATGGCGCGAGGAATCTAAGGAAAAGCCGAAGGCCGATAACGCCAAGAAATCCGAGAAAGCCGCCAAAGACGCGAATTCCGGGAAGGGAGTGAAGAAATAATGAAAAAGACCTTGCTCCTCTGCACCGCAATCGCCGCCGCAAGCCTTTTCGCCAAGGACATCACGACCGCTCCAGGCGCCTACGCCATCGACCTCTCCAAGTACACGTTCATCGACACGACGCTCAACACCATCCAGTTCCCCAAGGGTTCGGCCGAATTCCAGCCGTTCTTCAACAAGATGGACACGCTCGTATTCGAGAACAAGGGCCAGGTCCGCATACTGCACATAGGCGGTTCGCACCTGCAGGCCGACGTCATATCGGGCCGCATCCGCGAGCACCTGATTAAGGAATACCCGGGCGCCTCCGCAGGGCGCGGATTCATATTCCCTTACGCCGCCGCACGTACCAACACTCCCGCGAGCTACGCCAGCTACTACCAGGGAATCTGGGACATGAGCAAGAACGTGCGCAAGGAAATCACCAAGCCGCTCGGACTGCTCGGTATTGCCGTGAGCACCAGCGACCCTCGCGCCGAAATCACGCTGATGCTCGACAGGTTCAACTCCGAACCCATGTGGGGCGAAACCAAGTTCCGCCTGTTCGGCTACAGCGACAACGGCGACGTCGTTCCCGTGCTGCGCGTCGATTCTACCGACATCTACGGCAAGCCCGACACGGCAAGCAAGAGCTTCGTGTTCGTAAGCCCGCGCCCCATCGACACCATCCGCATCCAGTTCCGCTGGCTCGACACGCTCAAGCAGGCCAAGGTCGCCCAGTTCATCACCGATTCGCTTGTACAAGATTCCATCGAACGCGCCAAGGCCGATTCCACCAAGGATTCCGCAGAAGCGCTCAAGCAGGGGCTGAACAAGGATACCGCTGTGAAGGCCAAGATTCCGAACAACGTTGCGCTCCCCAGCACTGCCCCCGCCCTCGATTCCATGTTCCAGGGCGAATGCGACGTTCTCGATTCGGCCTGTCTCGCCCGCGAAGAAGCCAAAAACGCCGCCGCGAACGGAGTCGTCAAGTGCTCCGACATGAAGCCCAAGGGCCCAACGCCCAACTACGCCGAAGGCGAACTCGACGAAACGAACGCCGCCAACGAACATTGCGTCGCAGAATCCGAAGTTGTCCCCGACTCCGTCAAGAAGAACGCACGTCCGCGCTTCACGCTCACCGGCATCATCGCCGAAACCGACCACCCCGGCATCAGCTACACGAACGTCGGCATCAACGGTGCCAAGGTCCACGACTACTTCGAGGAAGTCTGCCCGCTGTTCGAAAAAGAACTCGCCTTCTACAAGCCCGACCTCGTGATTTTCGCCATCGGCATCAACGACGCCAACGTACAGCGCTTCAACGACAAGCAGTTCAAGGACGACTACGACAAGCTCATTGCACGCATCAAGAAGGTGAACCCGAACGCGGCCATCATCTTCGAGACGAACAACGACATGTTCCGCAAAGTCAAGAAAAAGCGCTACGTGCAGCACCCGAACGGCGACGTCGCCCGCAAGGCCTTCTTCGCCCTCGCCGAGAAGCACAAGGCCGGCGTCTGGGACAAGTACAGCCTCATGGGAGGCCTCGGTTCCATGGCCAAGTGGGAAAAGGCCGACCTCGCCAAAGCCGACAAGGTTCACTTCAAGATGGCCGGCTACCACCTGCTCGGCGACCTGTTCTACAAGGCCCTCATTGGCGCCTACCAGGAACATATCGCGAACCTCCCCGCACAGACTAGACGAGAGAACGGGTCTGCGGCCCTACAGACGAAAGACGAGAGAGGTAACAAATAAGGATTATGCTAGACTATTTGATTCCTTACCTCACGCGCACGTTCTCATTCGACCCGAACAGCCCGTTGCTGTTCACGCAGTTCTACTTCTGGGGATTCTTCGCCGTCGTATTCGCGCTCCTCACCGTCATCAAGAACCGCATCTTGATGCGTAACGCGTTCCTGTTCGCCACGAGCCTCTTCTTCTACTACAAGACGAGCGGCAGCTACGTCTGCATCCTTGCCTTCTGCGTGGTCGCGAACTTCTTCATAGGCAAGTGGATTGAAAAAGCGGAAGCGCACTGGAAAAAGAAGTTCCTGATGATCATTATCGTCATCATCGACCTGCTGGTGCTCTGCTACTACAAGTATTCCTACTTCTTCCTGGACGCCCTCTACGAGTTTACGGGCATCGAGCTGCACGTGTACAACTTCTTCGCGGCCGCAAGCAACAAGATGTTCGGCACGAACTCGCTCGTCGACACCATCATCCTCCCCGTCGGCATCTCGTTCTTCACGTTCCAGGCGATGAGCTACTGCATCGACATCTATCGCGGCAAGATCAAGGCGGTCACCAACATCCTCAACTTCGGTTTCTACCTGTCGTTCTTCCCGCAGCTTGTCGCAGGCCCCATCGTGCGTGCCGACAAGTTCGTCCCGCAGCTCTACAAGAAGTTCTTCCTGCCCCGCCGTACCTTCGGCATCGCGGTATTCTGGATTCTGAACGGGCTCGCGAAGAAGATTATCCTGAGCGACTACCTCGCGACAAACTTCGTCGACCGCGTTTTCGATACACCGCTCCTGTTTACCGGTCTCGAGAACCTCATCGCGCTGTTCGCCTACTCCCTGCAGGTTTACGCCGACTTCTCGGGCTATACCGACATCGCCATCGGCGTGGCGCTCCTCATGGGATTCCGCCTGCCGCAGAACTTCAACAGCCCCTACAAGGCGCTCAGCCCCACCGAATTCTGGCGCCGTTGGCACATTTCCCTTTCGAGCTGGTGGCGCGACTACCTGTACATCCCGCTGGGCGGTAACCGCGGCGCCTCCATCGGCACGTTCTTCTGGATGGGCTTTTTGAGCTTTGTCGCCATCATGCTTTCGGGCAGCATCTGGGTCGCCATCGCCCTCATCGTGCTCTTCCTCTACATCGGCATCTACGCCTACTTCAAGCCCGATTCACGCAAGTTCATCTCTACGAACATGAACGCCATGGCCACGCAAATCGTAGGCGGCTGGTGGCACGGAGCGAGCTGGAACTTCATCATCTGGGGCGGTCTGAACGGCTTTGGACAGGTGTTCAACAAGATCTGGGTCAAGCGCAGCCAGACCTTCCGGGCAGTCGCCTCGTTCGTCCTGTTCGCGGGTTCCGCAATCACCTTCAAGCAGACGCACATCGCCATTTTCGCCATCACCGCGGCCTACTTTGGCGTGCTCTTCACGGGCATCTACGCCGTGATGACCTTCAGGCTGTTCAGCCAAAAAACGTACCACTGGATTTACGTCGCCTGGAACGTCTCGCTCACCTTCGTGTTCATCACGTTTACGCGACTCTTCTTCCGCGCGGGCTCCAACCTCGACCCCGCCGAAGCGAACGAAGTCGCCTGGAATACCGCGAAGAACATGGTGCAGCAGATGGGTACCGCTTGGAAATGGGGCACGCTAAGCACCATCGCCTGGGAACACATCAACATCATCCTCGTGTTCGTCGCAGGCATGCTCATCCACTGGGTTCCCAAAAAATGGAAGAGCCGCTACCGCATCATGTTCGCCTCGCAGCCCCTCCCGCTGATGGTACTCAGCACGGCGTTCATCATCTTTGTCATCTACCAGTTCATGAGCGCCGACAGCTGCCCGTTCATCTACTTCCAATTCTAGTGACATAAAATCACAAGAATTTGCATTTTCCTCTTTTTTACACTCTTCGTTCATCCCTTAGTTTATATTTAAGGTATGAACAAAAGAGTGCGTAAATTTTTGGGAAATCTCTTCATTTCGTCTACGGCATTTCTGTGGACCGCCTGTGACAGCGACTCCACCAGCGCCACACAAGACATTTCCGCGTCAAACGAGCCCCGCCCATTCATTGATATCGAGAAGGAACTTTCAAAGCTGGAAAAGCCTGATACGACCGGATTGAGAGGCACAACCGTATCGGGATATGAGGCCTGCATTGCAGGAATTTTAGCCGCTGGACCTTCGGAATTCACCAGTTATATTGGAGACGACGGCGAAATCGAGGCAAAAAACGTTGCGACCCTTAGAATCGATGAGTTTCTGGAAAGCCCCAAAGGAGCTTCCCTTTCCAATAGCTTATGGAACTGCTACAAGTCCGCCAACTACCTGATTTCTGCAGGTGCATTGGACTACGGCGTCATTCCCTGCAGTTCCTATTCCGATGAAGTTGTCGTTGACGACCAGTACATCAACAACCTCCTGAAAGCAGACGAGCTCAAGCGCAGTTCATTCAAAAAAGCCCTCGAAAGAGTCAATGAATATATCGCCGATTGCGATTCTCTTGAATAGCCGGCCATAAAACCTATATTTGAATCCGTGGACAGCGCCCCGGAAAAAATTTCTGCTTTCGATAAGCGAGTAAAGCGGCAGGTCATCGGAAAACCTCACCGCTTTTTGGCCGTCGTCCCGCTCGGTTTCGAACAAACTTTCGTCCAGGAAATGTTCGGATCCAGTCAGGACTCTATTACATACAACATTATCGGAGACGGCAAAATCGAATTCAGCGCAAAACTCGTAGAAGCCTGGAAAATCGTGGCTTTCAGCCGCATCGCGAACCGCGTTTTGATGCACATCTCCGACTTCAAGGCCGAAAATTTCCGCGACCTTGAACGCAAAGCATGCGAAATTCCTTGGGAACTTTTTTTACCGAACGAGAGAAGTGTCCACTTCCACGTGACCTGCAAGCATTCGCGCCTGTACCACAGCGACGCCGTCGCCGAACGTTTGCAAAAAGTGATTGAAGGGGGAAGCCTCCCCCTCGCTTCAGCTACGTCGTCATGGCGGGCCGCGACCCGCCATCTAGCCGTATCTTCCGCTACCCCCTCTGCGGGGGCACCCCGCAACGCCCCGAAAGCCGAAGAGAACGTTCTGCCGCAAAACCTCTACGTCACGCTTGTTGACGACCGCTGCACCGTCTGGCTCGACCTCGCCGGCGAAGAACTCTACAAGCGCGGCCACGAGCGGTTCGTGAACGACGCCCCGCTCAAGGAAACCATCGCCTCCGCGATGCTCTTCGAAGCCATTTCCACACTCCACATCATCCATCATCAATCATCCATCATCAATTATCCATTATCCATCGCCCTCATCGACCCGATGGCAGGCAGCGGCACGTTCAGCCTCGAGGCCGCCTACATGGCGAACGGATTCATCCCGGGCAAATGCCGCGACTTCGCTCTAAAGCACCAGCCCGCGTTCAAGCAAGCGACGTGGGATTTTTTGATTAGACGAGAGACGAGAGACGAGAGACGAGAGAAAGGAAACAACATTCTCAAAATAGTCACCTCCGATATTTCGGAAAGGGCAGTTGAAATAATCCAGCACAATGTGGAATGTTGCCCGCTCGCCACTGTCACTCCGGACGGCACCGCGCTCAATCCGCAGCACCGCGATTTCTTCAGCTACACCGCCGCTGAAATCGCCGACGCATGCCCGGAAGGTTCCTCTCCCGTCATCGTGTTGAACCCGCCATACGGCAAGCGCCTCGATTTTGACGCCCCCAAGCTCTACACGAAAATCGGCAAGAAACTCGCCGAACTCGCCCGCGAACTTGCGCCTCTCGGCAACGCTCTCACGGTCGCGATTCTCGCTCCCAAAGACGACCCGCGACCAGGCTCAAAGTACACCTGCACCGCGAACCTGCTCCGCGAATGTCCCGCGCTCGACGCGGCAAAAAATCGCGACGCAAAATGCATCGTCACGAGCCACGGCGGGCTCTCCCTGAACGCCATTTTTGCAAGAATCTGACACCCCCTGCAAGGCACTTTTCGCCACAAAAAAAAGCTTTTTTTAAGCTTCTTCGTTATCAAAAAATTACAAACGAGACCCAAAAGAACACCTCGGGAACACTTTATTTGACTAGGGTCACGCTAACCATTTTTTTACATACTATATGTCAACCAATAATCTAGTTTTCAAGCGGAAAAACTACGAATTTGAGGTAAAAATGAAGTTTCCCTATTTCAAGACCCTGGCTCTTGTCGGCATTATCGCCGTCGCCTGGAACTGTTCCTCCGACTCCGTCGATGCCGCCTCAGCTACCCTTAACCAGGGTTCGGGCGAACTCGATGCCCCAACAGTGCCCAACTGCTGGCTCATCCAGGGAGACGTCAATTACGTCATTATCCCGACAAACGAAGCCTTCATCGTAACAGACATCGAAGGCAACAACATCGGTATCTTCGATCTCGGCACCGGCTCCATCCTCGACGCTGAAGGCGCCGTCATCGCCGGTGGAATCATCCTGGACGAATACCCGGTAATCACGCCCGAAAAGACGATTGTCTACCCCGACGGCAAAATCACCGACATGACCGGCAACATCATTTACGACCCCGCCGGCCAGCAGATTCCCGGAATCTCCTCCAGCTCCGTCGTCCAAGACTTGCCGGCATCTTCGGCCATCGCCGACCTTCCCAAGTCTTCCTCCTCGATCCAGAAGGATCAGCCCAAGTCTTCCAGCAACCAGGACCAGCCCAAGTCCTCCAGCAGCGCCAAGTCTTCCAGCAGCAAAGACCAGCCCAAGTCCAGTTCCGAACAGAAGCAGACCTCCGGCTCCATCACCGCTACCGGCAGCCTGAACCAGACCGTTGCAAAAGGCAGCTCCATTAGCTCCATCGTGTTCAGCAATGTCACGCAGGAACCGCAGAGAGACTGGAAGGCCTATTTCCTCCAGGGCAAGCTCGACCAGAACGCCAAGACCTACACCGTCACCGGTACGGTCCCGGGCGAACTTGGCGACGGCTCCAAGTACACCGAAAAGTTCACCTTCAACGACGGCAGCTTCGAGGTAACGATTACCATTGGCCAGGGCGGCCAGCCCAAGTCCTCCAGCAGCGCAAAGTCCTCGAGCAGCGTAAAGTCCTCGAGTTCCCAGCAACAGCAACAGCAGCAGTCCAGCAGCTCCCAGGGCAGCGGACAGACCGACGCCGAAGCCTCCAAGTACGTTGATGCAGGCAAGGGCGGTCAGCAGGGCTGGGCAACCCGTTACTGGGACTGCTGCATGCCCAGCTGCGCCTGGAACGAGAACTCCGGCGGCAACCCGACCAGGACTTGTGACGCCAAAGGCAAGAACCCCGTAAGTGGCGGACAGAACATTTGCGCAGGCGGCCAGCAGACCACCTGCACCACCCAAATGCCTATAATTGCGAGCGACAAGGTCGCCTACGCCTTCGCGGCCGTGCCCGCATCCTCCGGCGGTCAGTGCGGCAAGTGCTTCGCCCTCACCTTTACCGGCAGGGGTAAATACGAAACCAAGGCTAACCACGAGGCTCTCGCCGGCAAGACCCTCGTCGTCATGGCTTCGAATATCGGCGGCGATGTTGCTGGAAACCAGTTCGACGTGATGATTCCCGGTGGTGGCAAAGGCGCCTTCGACGGTTGCAGCCAGATGGGCTGGGGCAGCCAGGGCAAACAGTATGGCGGTCTTCTCTCCGATTGCGAAGAATCTGTCGGCTACGACGGTGACCTGCTTAACAAGCGCAAGCAATGCCTCACCAACAAGTGTAACGAAGTCTTCAAGAACGACGAACAGGCCAAGCAAGGCTGCCTGTTCCTTGCCACCTGGATGGAAGCCGCAGGCAACCCGGAACACACCTATAAGGAAGTCGCGTGCCCGCAGGCTCTCAAGAGCAAGTGGTAATTTTTTCGCCCCGGTGAAAACCGGGGCATTTTGGGATGTTAGGAATACTTAAATTTGAAGTAAAAAGAGGATAATTGAGGTTAAAATGAAGTCTTCCTTTGCAAAAGCCCTGGCAATTGTGGCTGCAGCCGCAATCGCCTGGAATTGTTCAGACGAACCTATCGCCGACCAGGGCGAAGAAAACATCGAAGCTACCCCAATGACAATGCCCACAAGGTGGTATGTCCAGGGCGACGTCACATATATCATCGCCGCCAGCGAGACCGGTTTTACCGTCCTTGATGAAGAGGCGAGCATTATCGGGTCGTACGACATCGTTTCTAAAAGCATCCTGGGTCTGGATGGCTTAGTCATTGCCACCGATATCGACCTGGCGGCATGCATTCAGGTTGACCCCGACGGGACCATTCACAACCCGGATCTCAGCCTTTTGCTGTCCAGCTCTTCCGAAGCGATTCTTCCCGAATCCAGCGCAATGTTCATGAGTTCCGAGGGCGGTGACATTCCCGCATCCAGTGAATCTATCGATGAAGAATCCAGTTCCAGCGTCAAGAGCTCGAGCAGCGTCAAGTCGAGTTCCAGCGTAAAGTCCTCTTCTAGCGTAAAGTCCAGCTCCAGCGTGGCGTCTTCCGCCAGCGACAACTCCAAGTGCCCGAACATCAACGTCACGGGCGGCGGCAGAACCGGATCCGGCTGGGCCACCCGTTACTGGGACTGCTGCAAGCCCCATTGCTCCGGAGCGACAAACACATCGTATCATTCCAGGCAATGCACAAACAGCGGAAAGTCCGAAAGCCAGGACTGGGGCGCAGGAAGTGTTTGCTCCGGCGGAAACATGATGGCATGCACAAGCCAGATTCCATTCACTATCGACGGTTGCACCGACATGGCCTTCGCCTTTGCCGCCGTACCGGCAAGTGACGGCGGTACCTGCGGCAAGTGCTACCAGCTCACCTTCACCGGCAAGGGCAAGTACGGCGACAACATCAACATCAGCTCCATCAAGGGCAAAAAGCTTATCATCATGACCACCAACATCGGTGGCGACGTTCAGCAGGGTCAGTTCGACATCATGATCCCGGGTGGCGGCGTCGGCATGTTCAACGGATGCTCCAGCATGGGCTGGGGTGGCCAGGGCGAACAGTACGGCGGACTCCTTAGCGACTGCGAAAAGGAATCCGACTACAAGGCCGCTGCAACGCAGACCTGCCTCAAGAACAAGTGCAACAGCGTGTTCGGCAATGACGCCGATGCCAAGAAGGGCTGCATGTTCCTTGCCGAATGGATGCACGCGGCGGGCAACCCGATGCACAACTACGTCGAAGTGGAATGCCCCGAAGTGTTGAAACAAAAATACTAGTTTGGATTTTCGGTGTGGGATATTAGGAAACGTTTAATTAAAGACAAAAAGAGAATATCGAGGTAAAAATGAAATTTCCGTTCCTGAGAACCATGGCCGTCACGGCAATCATTGCTCTCGCCTGGAACTGCGGTGGAGAATCCGAGTCTTCCGAAGAAACTCCGGTCGGCGGCACCCAGGCCGAAATGCCCGCCAGGTGGATGGTCAGCCATGGTGAAGAGACATACATCATCGTGGCGAACCCCGAAGTGTTCACGGTCTACAACTTCGAAGGCACCTATATCGGTATTTTCGATCCCGCGAACAGCGCCATATTGAACGACGAGCTCGTGACCATCGCTACCGTTGACTTCAGCCAGGCCATCACGCTCAATCCTGACGGTTCCACGATCCATCCCGACGGAAGCGTCTACGACAAGGACGGCAACATGGTTGTTCCGCCGTCTTCCGCGGTTGTCGAGCTTTCCAGCGCTGCACTCCCCCTGCAGGGATCCAGTTCCAGCGTGGTCACGCCCGCCAGCTCCAACGCCAAGTCTTCCAGCAGCGTGAAGAGCTCGAGCAGCGTCAAGTCTAGCTCCAGCGTCAAGAGTTCCAGCAGCGTCAAGTCCAGCTCCAGCGTCAAGAGCTCCAGCAGCCGCGCCACCACGACCGAATTCAAGGTGCTCAGCGGCGGTCACCAGGGCCACGGCTGGGGAACCCGTTACTGGGACTGCTGCAAGCCACACTGCGGCTGGGACGGCAACGTCAGCAAGAACAACGCGGGCGAAGCCATCAGCCCCACCAGGACCTGCGACAAGAAGATGGAAGTCATCGGTAACGGTTACAAGAGCGTTTGCGACGGTGGCGGCGAAGCCGGCGTCTGCGATTTCCAGGCCCCGTGGGCTGCCAACGACAACATCGCCTTCGGCTTTGCGGCAGTCCCCGCGGCCGACGGTGCCAAGTGCGGCAACTGCTACCTCCTCACCTTCGACGGCGGAGACCACCAGGGTGGCGGCAACGGCCTCAACGGCAAGAAGATGGTCGTGATGGTGTCCAACATCGGCGGCGACGTGCAGCAGGGACAGTTCGACATCATGATTCCGGGCGGCGGCGTGGGCGCGTTCAACGGCTGCGGCAACCAGCTCGGCATCGGCTCCATGGGCGCCCAGTACGGCGGCTACCTCAGCGAATGCGGCGGCGGCAACAAGGGCTGCCTCCTCGACAAGTGCAAGCAGTTGAGCAAGTTCCCCAAGCTCCAGGCCGGTTGCGAATTCCTCGCCAACTGGCTGAACGCGGCAGACAACCCGACCTTCAAGTACGAAGAGCTCAGGGAATGCCCGTGGGAACTCGAACAAAAGTGGTAAACTTTGGAAGTCCGGCCACCAAGGCCGGGCTTTTTTTATTAAGGGATTAGGTTAAACGCCTTCCAGCGAAAGCTTGCGCAACCTGATACGTACCGGGATGGACCGAACCTGCATCACCACAAAGTCGACTCCCGTCCAGAACACTTCCGCCGGGGCAAACGGCAGGCAACGCAAAAGCCTCCAGCGGCGCGCCATCCAGCGGCGCACAAGCCCGCGTTCTTCTACGGCATAGAGGCCAAGGTTCCCGCCCGCAAAAACTTTGGAAAGCAGCCAACGCCCGCGGAAACCGTCCGGCCTGCACAGCATGCGGTTCCGCTCGAGGCCAAGCTTCTCGCCCAGCACCCACATCAAGGCGCCAGCCATATGCGACAGCCCGAAGGCTCGCAGGCGCGCGGCAACCTCGGTACGGTCCGCTTCCGTCGAATTCTGCAACAGCACATAATAGTCCACTATCTGGCGCAGGCCAATCCCCGTAGAAATAAAATGCCTCTGGATATGCGACAGCTGCATCACGAGCGCGAACTTGATGGACGGCACGCAAAAACCGCCGGGCGCCATACACGCCTTGGCAATCTCGCCAGCAAGGTAGCGCATCATGCGCCGATTCGCAAACGGGTCCTTGTTGCCCGAAGACGGTTCGAAATGGATTTCGACATGGATACCATCCGGCCCGGGCGCGATGTCCACGTGGTGGGGAGCCGCATACAGCATCATCAGGGAATGCACCCCCGCAACTAGGTTCTTCTGTTTAAGCAGGTCCAAGACGCTCTTGCGGCCGCCTTCTACCCAGAGGTCGATGTCTCCGCACTGGCGGCTAAGCGGGTCCGAGTAGAGCATCGCGTTGGCAGGGCCCTTCAGTACCGCCGTCTTACGCCCGGCCGCCGCAAAGAACTCCGTGAGCCGCGACGCCTCGGCGTTCACCAGGCGGTTGTGCCCGCGGACCGCCTCCGCCTCGCTCGCCCACTGGAACGCAAGCTCCATCGACGGCTGGGCATCTTTCGGCAAGCGCTCGATACCCGCGTAGGCGATCCCCAGCACGGACTGCTCCCCCGCCATGGAATAGAGACGCTCCCAGTCCTCCGCAGACAGCGCAAATCCCGAAGGCTGCGGTTCTGCAACCCCCAGACCAATCCGCAAAAGCGTAAAAAGAGCATCTTCTAACATCGGGGTCATTGGCCTATATATAAAAAAATCGGGACCGAAAACGATCCCGATAAAATCTATTCCAGACGCATTAAAGCTAGGCGAAATAGTCCTTTTCGACGACATCTTTGAAAGCGCCGCCACCCGTGTAGCCGCTAGCCGCCATCAAGGAGGCCTTGGCATGGACTTTACATACCTTCATCTGGGGTGTTTTGTATTCCTTTTTGGTTTTCATATAAAAGTCCTTTTTAATCTATGACGACATCGCCATTATTGCTCCCCGACATCAGGGTTGCCTTAGCATGAATAACACATACCTTCATTTGGGGTTTCTTGTATGCCTTTTTGTTATTCATGAAGGAGTCCTTATGATGAGGACAATTGATTGTTAAGCGGAAACGCCTTTCAAAAGATTTTGATTTTAATCGGCGCACTCCGGAGATCCCGTACAATTCCAGACGTCACCACCACCAGGAGTACTACCATCAAGCAGAGAGCCCTGAACGGCGCAGTCCAAGACTTCCATCTGCGGAGTGGCGTATTCCTTCTTCATCTTTTCATTGAATTCTTTCATTTTCGTATTCCTTCTTTTACTTAATAATAACTTTTTTTCCGTTTTTGTAGTAGGTTCCCTTCGCAGAAGGCCTAGAATTCAGCTTACGGCCCTTCAAATCGAACCAACGGTCCATACGGACCTCGCCCGTAACGGTATTGAGTTTACCCGTCTGTACAACAATGCCGTTCTCGTTCTCGATTTCAATATCGAGTTCGTCCGGGAGCAGGATGTTGCTACCAAGAGCGCCGCTGGCAGACTTCGCAAGAGTTTTATGGTAAACCAGGTAGGCACGCATCGGGTTAATAAAGGCGCCTTCGGCGATTTTCACGAATTCGCCCAGTTTAGCACCATCGCGTTCCTCATTGGCAAACAGATAGATGGGATTGTCGTTCTCAATAACGAACTTCTTGTATTGATAAGCTCCAATGAATTCCCAATTATTCGCCTCAGTTGTTTCACCGGCCGTTGTCGTATTAAGGGTTACAGGCTCCGTAATATTAAAGGTCACCTGCGTTCCTTTGGGAACAATGACATACGGAGTATTAGGCTTCACCGTGGTTGCCGTAGCCACCTTGAACTTCCAGCGGCCATCCTCCCCCTTCACAACCGTCTTGAACTTGTAGACCTCGGTACCAACGACATTCTCGGCATCGATTTCAAACGGGACAAAGAGCGTCGCAATCTTCCCCGCATTGAACGTGCGGTTCAAAGTCACGCTGTTGACCACGATGTCCGTAGAGATATCAACAGCGTCGGCTCCCTCGTATGTGCCGTTGATAACAGCGTTTGCGTGGTCATCATAGGAATAGACAGTCACCGCACCATAGTGATTAGCATCAGGATTTCCTTCAACCCAATGTGGGTAGAGAATCAAATCTTCGTTTTTAGTATAGGTTGCACCAAAATTGTAAACTATTGGGCCGCCTTCAACCAGGCTCCAGCCGTCATGAATGTATCCTTGACGTTTAAAAGCAACTTCATCGCCTTTCAGCGTTATGCTTTCACCCCAATTTTTTGTACTAGAGACAATTGTAGCCGAAACAGCACCACCCGAAGCATAATGGATGGTGTAAACAAGCGGTTTCCATTTCGCATACAAAGTTTTTTCACCCGTTGTGCTCCCCGTAGCAATTTCTGTAGCCGGATTGGTAAATTCAGAATCATAATACCAGCCTATAAATTCATTACCGGCTTTAGTCGGATTAGCAAAAACAATGTTATCACTCTCCACCGTATACGTAGTCGGATTATCAACAGAATTTACGCCATCGTCCAGGTTATAGTTTATGGCATAGCGAACAAGGTCCCATTTAGCATAAAGAATTAAGTTAGTATCTAACGGGGTTTCAAAGTTATATTTTTTGTTTTGCGAACATGCTTCATCGGTATACCATCCCTCGACAACATATCCCGGATCAGAGATTATTGCATTTGGTTCCGCAACAGTTTCTCCTTCAGTGATTATCTTGACGAACTGGACATCCGTCTTGCCATGTAGATTCGTGTTAAACGTTACAGAATATGTTTTCGCTTTGGTCCATACAGGGAACAAAGCTACATCTGCAACGACATCAATATCAGCCAAATGAAGTGTATCATTCTCTGTAGGGTCTTGATCGGCGTTTAAATATTTAGTTTGATAAGCCCATCCCGTAAAATAATATTTTATCGTATTTTCTTCATTCTCCGGGTCGGGAACCGTATAAAAATCAGGAACAGCAAAACCTTCCACCGAAACAGTTCCATGCTTTGGAACACGAATTATTTCAGTTTGATGTGTTATAGAATTCGTTTCAAAAGAAACATCATAAAAATCATACCAGACAGCATAAAGAGTCGTATTTTCATGAGCTTCGCCAAGATTAGAGGACGAATCAGGTTCTTCAGCATCATCAACTTTAGCCCAACCGGCAAATTTTTTCGTTTCGTACGTTGGTACAGCTATTTCGTCAGCAGTGATAGTAGCTCCTGCCGCAATAATTTTTGACGTTTTTGCACCAGAGGCAAAAGAGCCTCCGTTCGCGCTGAAAGATATCGTGAATCCATCAGAGCCATTGATTGAAGGTTCTGACATACCAACAGACCAATTATCCGATTTTTCGCCCGAACAAACTCCACCCGTCCATTCACCTCCATTGAGAGCACAGATGACCTTTTCAGAATTTAAATCCGATTCTTGTTCAGAATTAAACTCCTTGTTTCCCAGATTTGCGCCCACAGCAGGATAATCAGCGGAATAATAAAGATCTTCTGTCGTAACGCCACTTGCTTTTTCGTAATTACCCGCAATTGCACCAACCGAACCATTAGTGCTAACCAGTTCTTCTCCCGCATAAACACAAGAAGTTAGCGTAACAGTGCCACTGCCTCTAAGAGCTCCAACAACACCACCAACATGCGTGTCTTGTCCACTCGCTAAAATATTGACTTCGCTCAAAGTATTCTTTATAGTCGCTGCCCAAACATTTCCAGCAACGCCACCAACTCTATTAACGTTTCCACTTGTTTCAATATTACCGGACACAACAACTCCATCTATGGTACTCGAGGCCTCAATAAAACCAACAAGACCACCGACAGAGATTGGATTGTTTGCGCCTTGAGTTCCTGGATCGCCCGCCGAAGACGATGCATAAATTGTAATATGATCCAATATGAGATTTGTAACTGTGGCACTATTCAGCGTAGCAAAAAAACCGACATTCTGCGCGTATGCGGTATTTCCGCCATTTTCACTCTTTACTATTTCAGAAGCGTCAATAAAAAGATTCTTCACCGCAAAACCATTTCCATCAAACACGCCTCCAAAAGAAGGCGTTCCCTTTCCTGCAGAAATCGGAATGAACAATTTACCTTGCAAATCAATAGATTGCGTTAATCTGGCATTTATTTTTACCTTTTTGCCTTCATTACCAGTACCATACTTTGTCACTTCACAAGCGAACCACGCCAATTTCTCGGGCGTATCAATTTGATAAAAACCATCGGCACCCTTAGTTGCGATTTCTGTCGTGAACCCGCCCCAAGTCGTACCAGCTTGGCATTTTTCACCATCAGCAAACACCTGCCCAACAAACACGAGGCAGGTCATAAGGATCAATGTTTTTAATCTACTTACAAATCGCATAAAATTTCCCCTTTTTCCTTAAATTTAGCTTTTTTCTGTAAAATTAAAATAAATATACAGAAAAAAGCGTCGTCAAGAGGGGAAATCGTGAGTCAAGTCACGACTGAACCACTATTTTTCTTTAAAATAGTGGTCCAAATCACTTAACAATGACCCTTTTCCCGTTCTTGTAGTAAGTTCCCTTCACGGTCGGCTTCGAGTTGAGCTTACGGCCCTTCAAGTCGAACCAGCGATCCATGCGGACCTCGCCCGTAACCGTGTTGAGAGTACCTGTCTGGACAACAATGCCATTCTCGTTCTCGATTTCGATATCGAGTTCGTCCGGGAGCAAGATGTTGCTACCAAGAGTGCCGCTGGCAGACTTCGCAAGAGTTTTATGGTAAACCAGGTAGGCGCGCAGCGGGTTAATGAAGGCGCCTTCGGCGATTTTCACGAATTCGCCCAATTTGGCACCATCGCGTTCCTCATTGGCAAACAGGTAAATGGGATTGTTGTTATCAATAGTGAACTTCTCGTATTGATAAGCTCCGATGAATTCCCAGTTGTTCGCAGCAGTCGCTTCGCCTTCCGTTGTCGTATTGAGAGTAACGGATGTCGCAATGTCGAAGGTTACCTGGGTTCCCTCAGGGATAATGACATACGGCGTATTCGGCATAATCTTGGTCGCCGTAGCCACCTTGAACTTCCAGCGATTATCCACATCGCTCTTTACAACAGTCTTGAACTTGTAAACCTCGGTACCAGCTACGTTCTCGGCATCGATTTCAAACGGGACATAGAGCGTCGCAATCTTCCCCGCATTGAACGTGCGGTTCAAAGTCACGCTGTTGACTGTAACGTCGGAAGAAATCACAGTTTCATCGGCTTCATCAAGATTGGGTTCATCGCCACCACCGTAGTTGCCGTTGATGACTGCTTCCTTACGATTGTCAGAGGCATATTTGTAGATAGTTACAGCACCAGACTGAAGAACAACTTCACGATTTTCCACCCAATGCGGATACAGCGTCAAGTTTGCGTTGGTCGTGTACGTTTCACCAAGTTCGTAAACTTTTTCGCCACCATCCGTTGTGGACCAACCGTCAAGGGTGTAATTTGTAAGTACGAAATCATTTATAGATTCCCTAAAAGTATAAGTACTGTCCAAAAACTTCTTATCTGTCGTACTACCCAATTTACTATTCACAGCCTTCAACCTACTACCAGGATTGTAGATAATCTTGTTATACCACTTGGCATAAACTGTAATGGGGGCATCAATTTTTTGAACATCACGTATTTTACTTTTGAACGATGATTCCAAAAACCAATCATCCATAAATATTCTCTTTGTCTTCGCGGTATCATAAGCATTCTTCAAAGTCAACTTACCAGGCCCAACATATTGTTCAGGGTTATCTGCATGATTAATGGCAATGCCTTCTGCACCAGTTATGACATAGGTTATACCATACGCATTGCAAGTCCAATGCGGGAATAGTTTCAGGTCAGCATTATCGGCATAAGAAGCCCCAAATTCATAATCTATGCCGTGTCCATCCTGACCAAAATCGACTTTGGACCAGCCATCCTGCGTGCACCCGGCAATAGCGAACTGTGACTGAGCAGTTTTAAGCGAAATCGTTTCACCATATATCTTGGTATCGTTCTTTGCCGTAGCAGTGACCAAATTTCCGGATAGATACTGAATTGTGTAGATTATGGGAATCCACTTCGCAAAGATTACCTTATCTCCCGTGGAACCGGCATCAATCTGGGTAGCCGGATTCGTAAATTCGGCATCATAGAACCATCCACCAAAAGTAGCCCCCTCCTTGGTCGGAGCAGCAAAGACAATGTCGTCACTATTGACATTGTATGTAGTCAGATTCGTTGAGGCATTTGTGCCACCATCCAATTCATAATTAATAGAATAGGATTCAATTTCCCACCTTGCATGGAGAACCAGATTACCCTTTAACGAGTCAGCAAAGGAATATTCGTTTTCCTCTGTGCAATTTTCGACTTCACACCATCCGACAACTTTATACCCGGCATCCGTAATAACCGTATCAGGACGAGAAACGGTTTCGCCTTCTGTAACCATCTTGACAAAATGGACATCCGTCTTTCCATGTAAAGAGGCGTCGAAAGTGACGGAGAATGTCGGAGCCTTTGTCCAAACGGCATACAGGGTAACAGGTGCAGTCACATCAATAGCAGAGAGGTGAAGCGTGTCATTTTCAGCAATAGTGTCATTCACATCAAATGATTTTGGTTCATAGGCCCAGCCGGTAAAATAATATTTCACCTTATTTTCATCTGTTCCAATTTCATATACCGTGGGAACAGAAAATCCATCTACAGAAATCGTGCCATGTTTGGCTACAGAAACGGTTTTAGTTTTAGTTGAATCAGGGAATTTCGCATCGGAAAAAGCTGTGTCGCAACCCGTGTTAAAGGTAACCTGATAGAAATCATACCAAACAGCATAAATAGTTATGGCTGCATGAGCGACACCAAGATCCGAAGGTTCTCCAGCATTCGCTGTCGTTGCCCATCCTGCAAATTTCTTTCCTTCACGGGTCGGCACACCAATTTCATCCACCGTGATAGTTGCATTCTTGGCTAAAACTTTCGAGGTCTTTGCGCCAGAGGCAAACGATCCACCATTCGCATTGAATGTAATTTTATAGCCATCGGAACCATTCATGGAAACATCAGATTGACCAACAGACCATACATCGGATGTGTCTCCGGTACATACACCTTCATTCCATGTACCACCATTCAACGCACAAACAACATCTTCGGAATTTAAATCATCCACTTCTTCTGTATTGAAAGTCTTTCCTTTAGGCAATTTTCCAATACCCGAACAAGTATCAGAATTTGCAGTGTCTTGACAAAAAACATCCGAATAGTACAAATCTTCCGTTGTCAAAGTTCCCTTAGAATTTTCATAGCTACCCGCTACAGCACCGATGGAACCATCAACCGTGTAAAGATGGTCTCCAGAATAAACACATGATGTCAGGGTAACATTACCATCGTTACGAATCGCCCCAACGACCCCCCCCACATTGGTATTCGCACCACTGGCGGTCACGCTTACGGAACTGACGCAATTGGATATCGTCGCATGCTTCACGTTTCCCGCGATACCACCGACACGGTTTGTAGCACCACTCGTTTCAATAGAACCGGACGCCGCGATATTTTCAATATTTCCGCCCTCACCAACCCAGCCGACAAGAGAACCCACAGAAATCGGTTTATCAGACCCAAGACCCGTGGTTCCAGAAGAAGCTGCTGCGTATATCTGGACATCCTTCAAGATCAGGTTCTTAACTGTTCCTATAGAACCATTTTTTACTCTAGAAACAATCCCAAACAATCCAATATTTTGGGTATAGGCAGCAACACCATTCTTGGATTTTCCGGTAACACTGGATATATCACTATTGATTTCGGATGTATTGACATAAAGATTCGAAATGGTAAAGCCCTGACCATCAAAAATTCCTTTAAACCCAGTTGCATCACCAGTACCCGACCCAATAGGAATAAACAGTTTCCCCTGCATGTCAAGGGAACCGGTCAACTTAAATTTTTCAGTGTTCAAAGCCGCATTCGTCACCTTGCAAGAAACCCACGCCAACTTTTCAGGAGTGTCGATTTCGTAATAGTCGTCAGTCGTATCCTTGGTAGCCACTTCTATCTCGAAATCGCCCCAACCCGTGCCCGTGGCACAGTCAAGAGCAAACGCCTGCCCCACGGCAAGCAATCCAAACATCACACACAAAGTAGCCGTAATTGTAAATTTTCGCATACATTGCCTCGTTTTTTCCCAAAAATAGAAAAAAATAAGGAAATTACAATAATTTTACGAAAAAAAACAGAAACAGAGGGCTCAAAAGTGCCCTCCGTCACGAAAAAAGCCTCTTTTTTCGCGTAAGTCGTTGATTTTTATGTGATTTAGGTCAAATTTTAGCCTTACACGTTCGAGCTTCTTTTCGACACCCTCCTCACAATACCAAAATTTCTACATTTTTTGAAAAAGTTTAAGACACAAAAGAGGATTATTATGCCGAAACTTCGTTCGCTCAAGACTATGGAAGGCCGTGAAATGGCCGGTGCACGCGCCCTTTGGCACGCAACAGGAACCAAGGTGGAAGACTTTGGTAAGCCCGTTATTTGCGTGGTGAACAGCTACACCCAGTTTGTTCCGGGACACGTTCACCTGAAGGACTTGGGCCAGGTGGTCGCCCGCGCGATTGAAGCCGCCGGCGGTGTCGCGAAGGAAATGAACACCATCGCGGTCGATGACGGTATCGCCATGGGCCACGACGGCATGCTCTACAGCCTCCCGAGCCGCGACCTGATTGCCGACTCCACCGAATACATGGCTAACGCCCACCGCGCCGACGCACTCGTGTGCATCTCCAACTGCGACAAGGTGACTCCGGGCATGCTCATGGCCGCCATGCGCCTCAACATTCCGGCAATCTTCGTCAGCGGCGGCCCGATGGAAGCCGGCCACGTGACCACGAAGGACGGCAAGGACCGCGCCCTCGACCTGATTGATGCCATGATCGATTCCGCCGACAGCTCTGTCAGCGACGAAGACGTGGCCGCCATCGAAGCGAACTCCTGCCCCACATGCGGTTCCTGCTCCGGCATGTTCACCGCGAACTCCATGAACTCCCTTACCGAAGCCCTCGGCCTCAGCTTGCCCGGCAACGGCACGATTGTTGCCACCCACGCCGAACGCAAGAAGCTGTTCGAAGCCGCCGGTAAGCGCATCGTGGAACTCTGCCACCAGTATTACGATTTGAACGACGAAAGCATCCTCCCGCGCAGCATCGCCACGAAGGACGCCTTCGAAAACGCCATGCGCCTCGACATCGCCATGGGCGGTTCCTCCAACACCGTGCTCCACCTGCTCGCCGTGGCCCAGGAAGCGGGCGTCGACTTCACCATGAAGGACATCGACCGCCTCTCCCGCAACACGCCGTGCATCTGCAAGGTCGCCCCGACCGTCCACAACATCCACGTGGAAAACGTGAACCGCGCCGGTGGCATCATGGGCATCATGGGCGAACTCGACCGCATGGGCCTCATCCACAAGAATGCAAAGACCGTTCACGCCGCTACCATGGGCGAAGCCCTCGAAGTGAACGACCTCAAGCGTAACCCGACCGCCGAAGCCAAGCAGCGCTACCTCGCCGGCCCCGGCCGCAAGTACAACCTGGTCGCCTTCTCGCAGAACTTCATGTACCCGGATCACGACCTCGACCGCGCTACGGGCGCTATCCGCGACGGCGAACACGCCTACACCAAGGACGGTGGCCTCGCTGTTCTGTACGGTAACCTCGCCGTGGACGGCTGCATCGTGAAGACTGCCGGCGTCGATGAATCCATCTTCAAGTTCACCGGCCCCGCCGTGGTGTTCGAAAGCCAGGAAGATGCCGTGAAGGGCATTCTCGACCCGAACGTGGTGAAGGCGGGCGACGTGGTCGTTATCCGCTACGAAGGCCCGAAGGGTGGCCCCGGCATGCAGGAAATGCTCTACCCGACCTCTTACCTCAAGAGCCGTCACCTCGGCAAGTCCTGCGCCCTCCTCACCGACGGACGCTTCTCCGGCGGTACCAGCGGTCTCTCCATCGGCCATGCTTCTCCGGAAGCCGCCAACAAGGGTAACATCGGCCTCGTGCACACGGGCGACGTCATCGAAATCGACATCCCGAACCGCTCCATCAACGTGCAGCTCACCGACGACGAACTCGCCGCCCGCCGCAAGGAAATGGAAGCCCGCGGTGCCAAGGCATGGCAGCCGGAACACCGCGACCGCAAGGTGTCCAAGGCATTGCAGGCATACGCCGCCATGGCATCGTCCGCAGACAAGGGCGCTGTGCGCGACCTCTCCCTCATTGGTGTGAAGTGAGATTCCGGCTCGGAGGCCGGAATGACGCATAAGGTGGAACTGATTAAGACGTCATGGCGGACTTGATCCGCCATCTAGAAGTGAGAAGCTTAATGGATTCTTTGCTGAAACCCTTTATGAATTCCCGCAAGGTGTATGTTCCGGGGAAAATGTACCCTGACATCCGCGTGGGAATGCGCGAAATTTTGACTGAAGACCCCGAAACGCCGGTGGTTCCCGTGTACGACACGAGTGGCCCTTACAGCGATCCGGATGCAAAACTGGACGTAACGAAGGGCATCGAACGTTTCCGCGAATCGTGGATTATGGAACGTGGCGACGCCGAACAGCTCGACGACATGACGTCTGCTTATGGCCGCGCCCGCCGCGCAAACCATGAGTTGGACCATCTGCGTTTTAACGCCGAGCACCACCCGCTCCGTGCCAAGGCAGGCCACCACCTGACGCAGCTGGACTACGCCCGCAAGGGAATCGTCACCAAGGAAATGGAATACGTAGCAATACGTGAAAACCAGCGCCTTGACGAGCTCATGGCCCAGGGCAAGATCAAGATTGAAGGCTCCCCCATTACGCCGGAATTCGTGCGCGACGAAATCGCCGCGGGCCGCGCGATTCTGCCGGGGAACATCAACCACCCCGAATGCGAGCCGATGATTATCGGGAACCGCTTCCTCACGAAAATCAACAGCAACATCGGCAATTCCGCCATCACCTCTTCTATCGAAGAAGAAGTTGAAAAGATGGCTTGGTCCGTGCGCTGGGGTGCCGACACCGTGATGGACCTTTCCACCGGAAAGCACATCCACGAGACGCGCGAATGGATTATCCGCAACAGTCCTGTACCTATAGGGACTGTGCCTATCTACCAGGCGCTCGAGAAGGTGAACGGCAAGGCCGAAGAACTCACGTGGGAACTGTACCGCGACACGCTTATTGAGCAGGCGGAACAGGGCGTGGACTACTTCACCATTCACGCGGGCCTCTTGCTGGAACACATTCCGCTCACCGCCAAGCGCACCACGGGTATCGTGAGCCGCGGCGGTTCCATCCTTGCCCTCTGGCAGATGCGCCACCACCAGCAGAATTTCTTGTACACGCACTTCCGCGAAATCTGCGAGATTCTCGCCGCCTACGACGTTGCCGTTTCTTTGGGCGATGGTCTGCGTCCGGGAAGCCTCGCCGACGCCAACGACGCGGCCCAGTTCGGAGAACTGGACACGCTCGGCGAGCTCACGAAGATTGCCTGGGAATACGGCGTGCAGGTGATTATCGAAGGTCCGGGCCACGTGCCCATGCACAAGATTCAGGACAACATGGCGCGCCAGCTCGAAAAGTGCCACGGAGCCCCGTTCTACACGCTCGGCCCCCTCACCACCGACATCGCTCCCGGTTACGACCACATTACGTCGGCCATCGGCGCGGCACAGATCGGCTGGTACGGCACCGCGATGCTCTGCTATGTGACGCCCAAGGAACACCTCGGGCTCCCCGACCGCGACGACGTGCGCGCGGGTGTGGTCACCTACAAGCTCGCCGCCCATGCGGCCGACCTTGCAAAGGGCCATTTCGCAGCGCAGTTCCGCGACGACGCCCTTTCGCGCGCCCGCTTCGACTTCCGCTGGAACGACCAGTTCGCGCTGTCGCTCGACCCCGAGAAGGCGATGGAATTCCACGACAAGACGCTCCCCGGCAGCCAGGCGAAGGCCAGCCACTTCTGCAGCATGTGCGGGCCGAACTTCTGCAGCATGCGCATTACAAGAGCTGTACGCAACTTTGTTGCGACTGGCGAAGTCGGCGACGTGTAAAGGCGACGTTTAAGCCGCGCAAAACATCTAAAAAAATGGCCCGCGAAAGCGGGCTGTTTTTTTCGGTTAGTGACTACACGATGGTAAGGATATCCGCGAAGCCCGTGACATCGAAGATTTCCTTGATTTCGGTGCACACGTTGCGGATGACCATCTTGCCCTGCTTGTTCATGATTTTTTGCGCCAGCAAAAGCACACGCAAGCCGGCAGAAGAAATATAGGACAGCTTGGAAAAATCAAAATCCAGTTCCGTCACGGAGTCTAGCTTACCTTGGAGTTCATGCTCCAGTTGCGGAGCGGTCACCGTATCGAGGCGGCCATCCAAAGCAATACACACAACGTTGTTTTCAACCTTCTTTTCGATTTGCATTTTGGTTCCCTTTTATTTTTTCAAACTTTTTGGATGGATTATCCAAGCTTCTTGGTGACCTTGAGGATATTCTTCTCGCCGTCGCGCTTGTATTCTATACCGTCCATGGTCTTCTTGACCAAGAAAATCCCGAGCCCGCCAATTTCGCGGTCTTCCGCCGAAAGTGAAATGTCCGGATCGGCCTTGGAAAGCGGGTCGTAGGCAATACCGTTGTCGATAAACGTGAGCGATGCCGTGAGCACGTCTTCCACCACTTCCAAAACAAGCGTCATCTTGGACGAGCCCGAATAGTGGACCACGTTGCTGAACAGTTCATCAATCGCAATGTTTATCTGCATTTGCGACTTCATCGAAGGCTCGTACGGCTTGAGTTCGTTTTCCACAAATGCGGTCAGCGTCTCCATGTTTTCCATCTTGGAGTCGACCGTTATTTCTTTCCGTAAATTCTGCATTTTATCCAGCTTTCAATTTTTTCTGTTCATAAAGACGTTTATCCGCCCTCGCGAAAAATTCCGGCAGGGTCTCGACTCCCGTCACGTTGTCGGCATAGCCTATGCTGAGCGCGAGCGGGAACTTGAACGTTGCCACACGCTTTTTCAATTCGGCCTGTACAGCATCACAAATTTCATTGGCGGCAGAATCGTCGTCCAATTCCGCCACCAGGTTAAACTCGTCACCGCCAAAACGCGCAATAAAGCAACCGCGCGGCCCGCATACCGCCTTGAGCACTTCGGCCACGAGTACCAGCGCCTTGTCGCCCTCGTTATGGCCGTACGTATCGTTAATCTGCTTGAACTTATCCAAGTCTATCACGAACAAGTAGAGGCGCTTGCGACCGGATTCCTTTCTCATCTTGGAACTCAGGAACTGGTGAAGCTGGTTGCGGTTGTTCAAGTGCGTAAGCGGGTCCACCGAAATCAGGTGCGCCTGCGCCAATAGGAACGAATAGATGGTCGACAGCATGATACCGGCCGGGATAATCGGCAGGCTCCCGTTGAAATGGACATGCAAGGGAATCACCACGATGGAAAGGGCACCGAACGAGGCTGCGGAGCTGTAGATGGGGCGCTCGGCGTAGTTCCGCTTTTGTACCACCTTGACAAGCGCAAGAACCATCCCTGCAACCGTATAGAGCATGCAGACCGGCAGGTAGATTGAAAAATAGAGATCGTTACGATGATAGATATTGAAATCGTCCACGTAAAAAACGCATCCGTTCCACAGCGAAAGCACCACCAGCAAAAGCGCAACCATCATAGGCAAGCCATACAGGGCCAGCCTCTTGTGGTCGTTCCAAAACGGAAGCTTGAGCACGTAGCCGGCATAGCGGAACCACGAAAACACAAAGAACAAGGTCACCGCGAAATAGAACGAGTGCAAGAGGCTATTGGCCATGGGGCCGAAAAGCCCGTTAGGCCCGTTCACAAAGCGGATTAAGAAATCGAGACCCATGGAAAGGGAGGCAAAGGCGAGCACGTAAGCAAAAGTCCTCTGGTAGAGGAGCTTGTACATGCCGAGCCTCATCTTGAGGAAGATCAATATCTCGACCGCCATGCAGAAAAAGACTATTTCAGTATATGCCGCATCCTGCATCTTGACTTACCTTGTGGAATGCCGCTGCGACTTCACCTTGTAAAGTTCGCTGTCGGCCCTTTCAAACCATTCGTGAATCGTATCGTTGCCGTGGCAGTATTCCGAGAAACCGACACTCAGCGAAATATCGTAGGGCAGTTTTTCGGACTCGCCCGCCAGGGCGTTCTTGAGCAGGGCAATCACCTTGTCCGAATCGGAAAAATTCCTCAGTTCGGCCACCGTCACAAACTCGTCGCCACCGATTCTCGCGATGTAGAACCCGCGCGGTCCCAAAATCCTCTTCAATACGTTCGAGAGAGTGATAAGGGCCTTGTCGCCTTCCATGTGGCCGTACTTGTCGTTGATCTGCTTGAAGAAGTCCAGATCCATGATAAACATTACCAAATGCTTTCCAGGTGAGCTGGCGGCCACCTTCGTATCGAGGAATAGCCTAAGCTGGGTCCGGTTGTTCAGGCGTGTCAGCGGGTCTATCGAGACTCTCTGGTGCTGGTCTTCCATGAAGATAATCAACAGCCCGAAGGTCACGCCCACGCAAAAGACGGAAAGTCCCGGGAGCAGGAGCTGGGCGACGCTCGCGACAAATGCAAGCAGGCCCATGGACGATACCAGGAGGAGGCGCTTGCGGTTCGGATAATTGTGGCTCGAGCGGAAATGCATCCACGTGATAACGGCAGGGAGTATAAGGTAGGTGGACCCAATCAGGTGCTGGAACCAGATGAGCGGACCGCGATGGTATACGTTATTTGCGTCTACGGAAAAAATCCAGCCCGTCCATATCGAAAAAACGTTCAGCAACGCGAGAGCGTACACGGGGGCCGCATACGCATGGCGCTTGAGGCTGCGCCCCATGCTGTGGTTCGGGTCGATAAAGAAGAAATACCTGAGCCAGGAATATCCCAGCATGGCCGCCTGGATAAAGTATGCCGCCGAGACAAGCTCGATAAGCACGTGGGCGCCAATAAAAGACCTTCCGTTGCAAACGCGCCAAAGAACATCCAAAAGGAACAGGAGGAGGGAATGGATGCTGATGTTCGTGAAGACAATCTGTTCCATCTCACGGACAACGCCGCGCCAGTTCACATAAATCAAGAACAGCAGTATGCTGGCGCACACCACGTTGATTTCTATGTACAGGGCATTTTCCATACGTTACAAAAAAATACTCAAAAAAAAAGGTCCCGACCGCGCCATGCAAAAAAACGCCCCTCCAGTGTGCGGAAAATCCCACTTTGGGGAATTCCGCACGTCCAGAAGGGCGCTTTCGGGGCAATTATGTTACTTTTCTCTTACAATAGTGCCGTAACGACACCGCCGAACTTGACAATGACGCCCGCAAACACGACGCTCACCATGGTCATGAGCTTGATGAGGATATTGAGGGACGGGCCGGCCGTATCCTTGAACGGGTCGCCCACGGTATCGCCGACGACTCCCGCCTTGTGAGCATCGGAATGCTTGCCGCCGTAGTTACCCTTCTCGATGAACTTCTTCGCGTTGTCCCAGGCGCCTCCCGCGTTATTGAGCATCGTGGCAAGCGCAAACCCACAGGCTAGGCCACCCGCCAATAGCCCGAACACGCCGGCGACGCCCATGAAGATGCCCACCACGACAGGGACGATTACCGCGAGGAGCGACGGGAGGATCATCTCCTTCTGGGCACCGGTCGTAGAGATTTCCACGCAGCGCCCGTACTCGGGCTGGGCCGTACCTTCCATGATTCCGGGAATCTCGCGGAACTGGCGACGCACCTCTTCCACCATGGCCGAGGCCGCGCGGCCCACCGCCTTGATGGTCAAGGCACAGAACACGAACCCCATCATGGCGCCAATGAAGAGCCCGCCCAAAAGCATCGGGTTCATGAGGTTCAGCTGGTACACCTGCATAAAGTCGGCAAGTCCCGCCTTGCCGGCCACCATGGCCAGCAAGTCACCGTTGTCGGTGATGGCGCGCGTCCCGTCGCCCACGATTCTCGCACCGGGGATTCCCGACACGATTCCCTGGAGGTCGGCCGCCTGGTTCACGAAGAACACCTTCCCCGCCTGGTAGATTCCTCCAGCCGTATCCGCAAGGCGTCCGAGCCATATCTTGATTTCTTCCACGTACGATGCAAGCAACGCCATGGCAGTAAGCGCCGCCGAACCGATGGCAAAGCCCTTGCCCGTCGCGGCAGTCGTGTTGCCGAGCATGTCGAGTTCATCGGTGCGGGCGCGGACGCTCTCGTCGAGGCCCGCCATCTCGGCGTTACCGCCAGCATTGTCGGCAATCGGGCCGAAGGCGTCGGTGGCAAGCGTTATGCCAAGCGTACTGAGCATGCCCACCGCGGCAAAGCCAACGCCGTACAATCCCATCGACATGTCCGTGAATCCGCCGGAACAGCCGAAGGCCGCGATGATGCCCGCGACAATCGTCACCACCGGAAGACCCGTGGAGAACATACCCACCGAGATGCCGTCGATGATGGTCGTTGCCGCGCCAAGCTTGGCCTGCCCCGCGATACCGCGCGTAGGCTTGTAGGCGTCGGACGTATAGTATTCAGTAAACTGCCCAATCAGCACGCCGGCGACAAGGCCCGAAAACACGGAGCCGAAAACGCCGAACGAGATGAAACCGATTTTCACGAGAGCGAGAAGCGCCACGAGAATCAACACGGAAGACCCGAGCGTTCCCGTCAACAGCGAACGCAACAGCGACTTGGTATCGGCGTCTTCGCGGGTACGCACCATGTAGATGCCCACGAGCGAAAGCAGAATGCCTATAGCGGCCACGACCATCGGCGCAATCACGTAGGTGACGCCTTTGCCGAGAGCTGCGCCCAGGGCCGCCGTCGCGAGGATAGAACCGCAGTAGGACTCGTAGAGGTCGGCACCCATGCCCGCCACGTCGCCCACGTTGTCACCGACGTTGTCGGCGATCGTAGCCGGATTGCGCGGGTCGTCTTCGGGAATGCCCGCTTCCACCTTACCCACGAGGTCGGCACCCACATCGGCCGCCTTGGTATAGATGCCTCCGCCCACGCGCGCAAACAGCGCCTGGAGCGAAGCGCCCATGCCAAACGTAAGCATAGTCGTGGTAATCTCGACCATCTTGGCATGGTTCCAGGCGTCGTTACGCACAAACGACGGGTCCCAGGCGCCAAGCGAAACCTTGTTCGCAATGTCGGCACCGAAGCCCCACACGTTATTATCGTAAATGTAGTTGAGCAAGAAAAACCATCCGGAAATGTCGATAAGCCCAAAGCCCACCACCACGAGCCCCATCACCGCACCGCTGCGGAATGCGATGACAAGCCCGCGATTCAAGCTGGAGATGGCTCCGTTCGCCGTACGCGAGCTCGCATACGTGGCCGTTTTCATGCCTAGGAACCCGCATAGCCCGCTGAAGAAGCCACCGGTAAGGAACGCGACCGGTACGAACGGGTTCTGGATGCCCATAAAGGCGAGCACCACGAAAATCACGAACAGCACCGCAAAGACAACCGACACGGTCTTGTACTGCCTCCGCAAATAGGCAAACGCCCCCACGCGCACAAAATGCGCAATCGCTTTCATCTTCTTGTTGCCATCGGGCGAACGCTTCATGAAGCGGTAAAAGTGGAACGCCATCGCGAGCGCGACAACGGCGGCTGCGGGCACGAGCAGCCAATAGAGGGGGATAGACATCATAAGAGCCTCGAATTTTTGACAAACACCGGATAAAAATCAAAAAAAGAGACGCACATGCGTCGGAGCGCAAAAAAAAGAGGGAGGGCGTATATAATCTATTATGTTTTTTCGGGAATACGCCGAAATCAATTTTTTTTAACAAACAAAGTTCAATTATTCCAAATTGGAATATGGCGGAACTAGAGTTCCTTGTGCCTGCGCATGGCGCGGATGTTTTTCGGAAGCACTTCCTTGTGCCACTTTATCCATTCGTCAAAGAATATATAGCGTCGTTCGCGCTGGCGGAATATGCGACCGTGAACGACGCGGCGGCCGTTCTTCTCTTCTACCGGAATCACGATGTGCAGGCACTCGTGATAGACGACTCCCGCCACGGCGTACTTGGGGCAGTTGGCAGCGTCGTAACCCTTGCTGATGCTGATGAGGTGGAAGTCCTCGCCCGTAACCGGATCCTTGCGCATGGAATGGAAGCTGAGTCCTCCGACGCGGTTGCTCCAGGTAATGCGGCACGTGAGCGAACCGTCAAAGTACGTCTCGTTCACCGCGGCAAGGATGTCGTTCAAGTCGTGGTACTTTCCCTTGGGCTTTATCGGCGGAATCCTGCCGCGAGTCTCGAGCGGGGCGTCGCCGCGGTCCACAAACACCTGGTCGACCACCTGCCAAAAGCGCGCCACGAGTTCCTTGACCGTCTCGCGGTTCTTTTTAGTCTTGCGGCGTACGGCATGTTCCGCCCACTCCGCGGCTATCTCGCGGGCGGTCGCGAATTCCGGAGCCTTCATGTAGCCGGGCAGCATCACCTCGGGGTGCCCGAACAGCACTCCGCCCTTGCAGCGGATGCTCTTCTTCAAAAGCGGGTTGTACTTGAACGTCACGAGACCGTTCGCCGAGCAGTCGGGCGACTGCGCCTGCACCGCGGGGGCCTTGGGCGGCTCCGGGTAGTTGCCGAAAAGGTCTAGCTGACCGAACATGTCCAACTGATCACCCGGCATCGGCAAGCAATCCCTCGTAGGCGTTCGCGGCCAGCAGGCCACCGAAAAAACTTTCGGGCAGATCGAGCCCGGCGTAATGTTCCGATACCGCGTAGATGGTCTCTTCGATGGGGTCCGGCAAGTAGACTATATAGCTGTCGTTCTTCTCGGTCTGCAAGAATTCGGGCGTGCAGTAGCGCGGGTCGGTTTCGCTGAAGTACATGCGGCAAGAGACGGGCCTAAAGCGGTAGATGCCGCAATCCCCCACCTTGTCCGAGAACGGGCACGGTTTCCAGTCGGCAAAGTAGTCATGCAGCGCGAGGTCCTCGGCGTCTTCGTCGCTTTTGGCGGTAGAAAGCCTGGTCTCGTAAATCTTGTTGAACCGCGACGCGCGCAGCTGGCAGGCTTCCATAATCGAGAGGAGGTCGTCGCTCTTGCGCAGTTCGCTGTACAGGCTCAGCAGTTCGAACGGTTCCACCGACATCGGGTAATGGTGGCAGCAGTTACCGCAGGCGGGGCGGCACTGTACAGGCTTATCGTGCTGGACAAGTACGGCATTGAGGTACTGCGCGTAGACCTCGTGGTATTTCGCGGTAAACTCACGGATCATCGGCATCTGCGACGCGAGGTTGTCCGGACCGACGGCATATTCCCTACCGAGAGACTTAGCAACACCATCCAGGCGGTCGAGTTCGGCGCCCAACAATGTTCCCATCTTCATTTTGGCAAATTTGTATGCCTTGGTGGGGAAATATTCTCGGTAAAGTTCCATTTTAATCAAATATAGATACAAAAAAAGGGGTAAAAAACACCTAAAAAAAAGAAATTAAGAATTTTTTGTTACAGTAATATTATTTTTTAGGACATGGAATTCAAGAAATATCTTTGGCGAATCGCCCTCACGGCCGCCCTCGGGATAGCAGGTTGTAACCTGTTCAACCCGACTCAGAGCGTCGACATCGCCTCGGACGATGCCGCAGCCCTCACCTACGAGGGTTACCTCCACTACCAGAAAACCGAATACGGCATGGCCCGCGAATATTTCGAAAGAGGCATCCGCGCCGACTCCGCCTATTCCGAAGCCTGGTACGGCTACGCGAAAGCGGTCGCCAGCATGCAGCCCGGCCTCAACCCCTTCGAACTCGTCAAGCTTACCAAGTCAACGGCCACCGATCCGTTCGGCCCCATCTACGCCATGAACGACAAGGATGCCGCAATCCTCCGTTCCGGAATCGATTCCGTCATGATGGTCCTTAACGTTTTCATCCACCGCGACACAACCGGTCTTACCGACAAGCGCGTGAGGTTCTCGCAATTCGCAGACAGCTATTCCATTCTGAGCATGGTACGCGCAGGCCTGATTGCCCGCGATGCGAGGGTCGGCCTCAGTGAAATTTTCTACGCCGACTCGGGCGGAGTCCACTTTGACCTCGGGCGCCTTGGAACCGACGCCCAAAAAGCGGTTCAATTCATGGACGCGATGGCCCAAATGGCCGAAGGCGTAAAGGCCGACCCCAAAATGGGTGCGACCCTGGTCAAGGGAATGATGCCGGATTCCTCCGCGGAATGGTTCACCGACAAGGCCTTCAACGACCTCGTCGTCGGTGTTTCGAACCAGATTATCGACGGCAATAGCCGAATCCAGCAGACCGACATGAGCCGTGTCGACGTATTCCTCAATATCGGCAACGGCATTGACGAAGACGGTGATGGATGCCTGGACGAAGAAATCAAGGATGGTTTCGACAACGACGGTGACGGCGAAATAGACGAAGACACCCGCTCCGAAAGCGTCATCATTCTCGAAACAGACATTACCAAGCTGGACTTCAACGGCAAGAAGGACTTTATCCCGGTGAGGGAACTCCAGATTGTCGGCCTGTACGAGAACGGCGGTGTCGATATCGACATGAACGGCAAGGCCGGCGTGGACGACCCCTACGAATGGAACTACGCGCAGAAGGACTTCAAAGCCCGTAAAAAGAACAACAACCACCTCTTGCAGTTCATTACTCCGAACTTCTACAGCACGTATTTCCTGGGCCTCGACTACGAATCCCGTATAGCCCTCAAGGAAAAAATCAGGCACGATACCGATATCGATCATCTCCAGTTCGATCTTGAAACGCGCAAGGAAATGATTGGAGGATGCTGGAACAACTATGACGAAGCAAAGTTCCGTCAGTGGATCATGAAGAGGAACTCCCTATGAAAAATTCACTGACGCTAATCTGTCTGGCATGCTTGGTCGGGTTCAGCTTTGCCGCCAAGGCCCCGACGCACCACTCCCTCCGTGCCGAAGGCATGGGTAACGCCCACGTGGCCGTGGTCGACGACAAGGAAGCCATCTATTACAACTACGCAGGCCTTACGCAAATCAACAGGCTCGGCAACTACAAGCTGCGCCCCGAAACGGGTTACTACCCGCGCAACTTCGGCGACATGCGCCTGAACCTGGGCGGTGCGGGTCCGTTCGAAACGTACTTCTCCACCTACAACGACGTGAAGAACCTGCAGGGACTTTACCAGAGGGCCGCCTATGCGGCACAGGTATTCGGGCTCAACGGAACGACCGTCCTCATGGACTCGCTCGCAGCGCACCCGGAACTTGCCAACATGCTCAACTCCTACGACCACAAGCGTCTGGACATGAGAATCAAGATGGATGCGGAACTCGCGTTCCACTGCATCGGCGCGGCCATCTGGGTTGACGGAAGCATTGCCCCGTACCTGGACCGTGGCCTTATCCTCCCCTACATGACCATCGATACGTTCTACGTGGACGGCGTTATGCAGGGCGGTCTCGCCTACGGCATCAACGACAGGCTCTCCGTGGGCGTGGGCGGCAAGATCGCCAAGCGTCAGAAGGTGAACATGATTACCATGGACATCATCAACTACAACTCCTTGCAAGACACCCTCGAAGACCGCTACCACGACGCGACCGACCACATCTTTGACTTCAGTTCCATTTCGGCGGCTCTCGACTTGGGTGTGCTTTACCAGCTGACCCGCGAAGTCCGCGTGGGCGCATCGCTCAACGACATCTACTTCAAGGAGCTCGCCGGCGACAAGATTACGCCGAACTTCACGATGGGCGTGAACTACAGCCCCAGATTCTTCAACAAGAATTCCGCCTACGCCCGCAAGTTCAACATCGCCTGCGACTACGCGAACATGTTCTACAGCGAAACGAACTACATGCCGCTGTCCCACTTGAACTTCGGTGTGGAAGTGGAACAGACCCTGCTCGCCTGGCCCGGCTACAACAACGAACTGCGCGGGCTGGCCATCCGCCTTGCCGGAGGTTTCCGTGGCGGTTACCCGACGGCAGGATTCGGCCTGGAAGTGCTGCGCGTGTTCACGCTCGACCTAGTGACCTGGGCCGAAGAACTCGGCTACTACACCGGCCAGGATGAAGAACGCGTATACATGGCACAGCTCAGTATAGGCTTCTAACGCGCAAAAAAGCATAATTGGCGTCACGCAAGATCGACAAGGTCTTGCGTTTTTTAGTTTACATATATATATTAATGAGGTAGAACCTTTTCGGAAGGAGTTTCAGATGTTATACAAACATTGGAAAAAAGTCCTGCTTTCAGTAACAGCCTTCTTCTGGGCCAGCTGCGACGACCCGGCCTCCAGCACCGCGTCCGAAGAACCGGTATCTAGCGCCTCTGTCGACCAGCCCGCCTCCAGCGCCGCGGTAACGCCCCCGGGCTCGAGCGCTTCGACCGAAGGTGGAAGCTCCGCCGAAGCGACCTCCAGCGCAGCCGAAAATCCGGCCTCGTCCGAAGCGGCTGCAGAAAGTTCCGACACCGATACTTCGGCAGCCAGCTCCTCCGACAATCCGAACGTCGCAAGTTCCGGTTCCGTAGCCAAGAGTTCCAGCGATGGAATGATTGCCCCCAAGTATGGCGTGCCGATGAGCTCCAGCATGATTGCCCCCAAGTACGGCGTGCCGATGAGTTCCAGCGTGATTGCCGCCAAGTACGGCGTGCCGATGCCCGTTTGCGAAAGGTTCGATTCCAAGCTGGTTTGCACCGACGGCGTCACCTGCACCGAGACCGTTTCCGAATCCACTCAGGCTCCCGAATGCACCGGCGACCAGCTTTGCGCCAAGTACGGAGTCGTGGTTGTCAAGGAAACCACCTACAAATGTGACGACGGCAAAACCTACAGCGAAGCCGAGTTCCTCACCAAGTACAATATCTTGGACGGAGCCGTAGACCTGTACGGATGCCCGAGCGACATTTGCGGCCCCGACACCCTTGTAGAAGCCCAGCCCCTTTACGGTGTCTCGAGCACGGTAATGCACCCCTAATAAAAAATGAAGCTCGGACTCAGGAAAAAACTGGCGCTCGAGGCGCACCGCCTTTACCGCCATAACGAAATCAAGGCCCATCCGCTAACGTATTTCTTCTGGGAATGCACGTTGCGCTGCAACCTGCATTGCCAGCACTGCGGTAGCGACTGCGTTGCCGACGCCATTCCGGACATGCCCCGCGAAGACTTCTTGAAGGTGCTCGACGGGCTCGCCCCGCATATCGATCCCAGGAACTTTGCCGTGGTAATTACCGGCGGCGAACCCTTGATGCGCGCCGACCTCGCCGAATGCGGCAACGAAATCAAGAAACGCGGTTACGCCTGGGGCATGGTCACGAACGGACTCGCGCTTACGCCCGAACGCTTTACCAAGCTCATGAACGCAGGGCTGCGCTCGCTTACCATCAGCCTGGACGGCCTTGAAGAAAACCACAACCTTTTCCGCGGCAACCCGCACAGCTTTGAACGCGCCGTGCGCGCCATCCACATGGCGGCAAGCGTCGAGGAACTCACCTTCGACGTGATGACGTGCGTGAACAAGAAGAACTTAAGCGAGCTCCCGCGCATCCACAACCTGCTCGTGAACCTCGGCGTGAAGCGCTGGAGAGTCTCGAACGTGTTCCCGAAGGGCCGCGCCAAGGACAACCCGCTTTTCATGCTTACGAACGACGAATTCCGCCAAGTGTTCGAGTTCATCCGCGAAGCGAAAAAGCAGGGCCAGATCAACGTGAACTACGACTGCGAAGGATTCCTCGGCAGCTACGAGAAGGTCGTCCGCGACCAACCGTTCTTCTGCTGGGCAGGCATCAACATCGCATCGGTGCTGTGCGACGGAAGCATCTCGGCATGCCCGAGCCTGCGCGGCGACTACATCCAGGGAAACATCTACAAGGATGACCTGTGGGACGTGTGGCAGAACCGCTACCAGGTGATGCGCGACCGCAGCTGGGCCCGTATTGGCGAATGCAGGGACTGCAAGTACTGGCGCTACTGCGAAGGCTCGAGCCTGCACCTCAGGGACGAGAAGACCAAAGAAATTGCTTATTGCCACGTAAAGCGCCTTGAAGACGCCGGCGTATAGGCTTTATTGTTTCACCCAAAGATTCGGGTGCCAATACTCGCCGCCATTCACCAGATTGACAATGGAAGAGTCCCGCATATTCACGAGGACAATCTTGGCGTGAGTCATTTCTCCAATCTGTAGGGTGCCGACCACATAATCTTCAAAACCAACCCATTCCGTATGGTCGTATGCGGACGTATCCGGCGAAGGCACCGCGTCAATCAGGGTTCCGTATTCGTCAACCACCAGAATGCGATGGTGAGGCCTGTAGTTTTCACCCGCAAACTCGATACCCTGAGCCCCGCTCATATCCAGGAACAGCGTCCTGTTCGTCCCGTCCTTCGACAAGGAGGCATTGCAGGTCTGGTCCCTGTCGAACCAGATAGAATCATGGGTGCTCTCCACGCTGCCATCCTTGGCATAGACAATATGGCGCCCCATAAGAAGCGCGGCTCCGTTGACCATAAAGGTCAAGTCATCCGACACTCCCCCGTTGAAGGTCCCGCTGGCAATCTTTTTAGGTTTCCCGAATGAGCCTCCCTTAAAAGGCACCATCCAAGTCCCCTTGGTTTTCCAGATTTCGTAGCGTCTCTGGACTTCAGAATCGTCGCCTTCAATATTTTTTGACGGAAGGACTCGCGTATCGTCTACATAGACAATGACGGTATCCCCGTTGGGCAACACTCTCCAGCGCGGGATAGCGGCGCTTGCGACATCCAGCTTTTTAGGGCGCCGCGTACCGCCAATCCTCTTGACATACAGTTCGGAAACAGCTCCGGAATTTTCGTAGGATGTGGAAAAAGCGACCCATTTCCCGTCGGGAGAGACTTCCGGATGGTAGCAGTCCAGCCCCATGTTCAAATCGACTGCTTCGGAATCTACAAGCGTAAATCCCGAATCGGCAATACTTCCCATGAAGGGAATGTATTTCAGGTGGCCAGAATCGTCATCCCTGAAAAAGAGGTATCCGTCGGGAACTTCGCCCAAAACGATTTCCTCTTCTTCGATATCTTCTTCGTCCGAAGAACTGTCCGTATCGGAACCGCACGCGAAAAGCACCAGCGACAAAAGAGCCACCGATGCCAAGCGCCATGTATTCCAAAAACGTTCCATAAAATCGCTACTTGAACTTAGCCGTATACTTGGAACCCTGGCTAGGCGTCACGAGGCGCGGATTCGCCTTGGAACCGTCTTCCCAGGAATCAAAGACTCCACCTTCCAGCGGAACCGCGGTAAGGAGCATGTCATTGTATTCAAAGAACCTTCCGGTATAGTCGTTGCTCGGGAGCGTCATGCCGTCCAGGAGCACCTTGCCCTTGCCGGTCGAGGCAATCTCGACAGAAATATCCTGACCGAGACCGAATTCCAGACTGATTTCCGCGCGAAGGATAGTCGTCCTGGTACTCGCGTAGCTTTTCAACGTCTCCCCGGTCCTGTCGAAGGAATGTTCGGTCTTCGGGTACTTCGCTATGTCGCGATCCATCTCGGAAGAAGGAATCGTCGCTGTCATCGCGTCTGTGGCCTCCACGAGCTTCTGGTATGTCAAATAATAATCGAGCATGACCGCGGCATGGTTGATAAAGAGGCGCCTAAAATCGGGATTCTCGATAAGCTTGATATAAATTTCCGCAAAGCAGTGTTCCCCGTTGCACAGGTTAGTACCGCCACGCTTTATCCAGCTGAACATGTTGTGGCTTACATAATTGAACCCGCTCACGGCCCAGTCCCAACCGAATCCGTGGTCCAAATCGAACACGAGGAACTTGAACGGCCTATCTGCCGTATTCCAGGCGCGGACGTTATTGTCGGGCCAGTCACCGTTGTGGTAGTAGATTTCGGCAGCCATGTAGTCCGCATAGTTTCCGACATCCATCATGGTCTTAAGCTTCGTATAGGCGGCCGTGTCCGTCGAAAAGTCGTGCGCATGGATAAAGTCGAGCATCGCGACGTAGGAATCCACGGTGCCTCCGCTTGCCGTCACATCCTTCTTGATGTGCTTCACCATGTTCACTTCCTTGGAATCGATGCCGTAATTGGTTTCGATGAAATGCTCGTTCAGGCGCTCGCGCAAATCGTGAATGCCATAGTACGTACCGTTATAGAACACCACCACCTGGCGGCTACGCTGGTAATCCACGCCGCTCCCTTCCAAAAGGCTCGAGAGTACAGGATCCTCGATATAGTCGCCCACAAAACGGTTGCCGTTGTTGCGCAAGTTGAACGCCTTGAACTTGTTGTCTTCCGGCCTCGTCTTGAAAATCGGGTACTTGAGACGTCCGTCCTGGTATTCGCTCTTCATCTTGATAGCAACGGACTTCTTGGCCCTGTAGCGGCTCCACTGGCCAATGATGGAAAGCCCAGCATCAATCTGCCAGTCACGCTTCATCGCAGAGCTTCCTTTCTCGAAGTATTCCACATGCACGGGGAGTTCGATGTCTTTCCAGTAGTTCGCCTCGTAGCATGGTTCGGTACAATAGCGGACGCCCTGGCTGTAGTAGCCGTTCAGCGGGTCGAACATCTGGTAGGGATCGATACTGATGGCCACCACCGGCATGGACACGTTCTCGTTGATAAAGTACGTGTGGCTGGACTTGCGCGCAACCGAGTCGCCGACGAATTCCGCACAGCGCACCGCCGTATTCTTGGTGACCGTGTAGGGGCTCGTGAATGCGGTGGTCACGGAGGTAGGCTCGGAACCGTCGAACGTGCAGCGGATTACTCCGCCATATTGCGGTGCAGGCACGGGAATCGTAATTTCGCTGTAGAAGCCAGCCGGCGGAAGCAGGCGAAGCTTGGAGGCGTCGGCATAGTCTTCGCTCGCATATACGGAATCGCCAAGCAATCCAGCGGAACTGCTGGAAGAAGAAACGGAACTGGAGCTACCGGAACTGGAATTGCCGGAACTGCACGAGCCCGCAGAACTGCTAGACGCGCCGGAGCTGTTGGTAGCACCGGAACTGCTTTCCGCTTTTTCGGAGCTCAGGGCGCCCGGCGCCATATCCTTGAGATACCAGCCGTAAAGCGTATCCGATTGCGCTATGCTGTCGGGAAGGATAAGTCCATCCGTTCCATCAAAGACTTCAACAGCATTCCATTCATCCGTATCGTCAACGCTGCACGAAGCAAGAACCAGGAGGGAGGAGGCAAGCAGAGTTTTCTTTAACGAAAGCATATTAATCCTCCCCCGAGATTTCCACATTCACCTTAGGACAAACGACGCTCAATTCCATGCCATTCGCATCCGTGACAGCCACAGTAGGCCAGTATGTTCCGGGTTCGGGGAATGTTGCCGAAGCGGTCTCCGGATTTTCGGGGTCAGGCGTTACATCATTACTCCATTCGTACGTATAGGGAGCAGTCCCTCCACAATCCGAAACAGTCCAACTGACGATACTACCCTGCCCCTTTCCAGGGGACACGTCGTACTCGCACGCGCAGGTCCGTTTGACTTTCGGCTTCACATACAACGGGGAACAATTGATCAAGTAGTCATCAACCAAGTTCTTGTTGAGTTCAAGAGTCGCAGACACGTTACCCACCACCTGGTGCTGTTCCATATGCGTTCCGTTACTGGACGTAGAAACCACTCCATCGCCATTCGTGAAAGTCCAAAGAAACGTTTTAATGCCACCGAAATCCACTGACGTATTAAAAGTCCAATTCCACACGACGGACTCGCCAACTTCAGCGGTATCCCGATCCGGCTTACAGGAAGCCTGCATCAACTTGGCTGATTCGCAATACATATTCTGTATCATTCCATCGGCATTCGTGATAGTCACAAAAGGAGACAGGCTGTAGTATTGCGTGTAACTATACTCGACAACGGTGGAATCGCTCTCGAGCGGTACAAAATAGTCGTCCCAAGTGTATTTCAACGGGGTTGCACCGTTCGCATCGCACCCCGTCACGTGCCATCTGTATTTCACCACATTTTCTTCAAAGTTATACGATTCCGAAAGGAGTTCCGGCTCACCGCATGTACAGCCGGTAACGGGCCTCGGCCTAGGGCTGACCCAACCGCAATTCACAGTAACTTCATCCGGCAAGCCGCGGTTCAGCGTCAGCGACGTATAAATCGTTTTAAGATCTGAATATACCCATTTGGGGAACTCATCCGTCGATGTGATGGTATCTCCATCATCCTCCCTGAATTCCCAGTAGAAAGTGGGATTCTTGATGCTTCCGTCTAAAGAATAATACCATTTTACGGTATCGCCCATTTGAACACTGATAGAATCGGTCCAGCAACGGAGATAAACCGCCTCCGCCTCCGGGCATGTCAAATCCTGCGACGCACCATAGGTATTCGAGACCTTCACCGTCGGCGCATAGGGGCCGACATTATAAAAATACGCCCAGCCCGCAGAATCGTTATTATACAAGCTGAACTCGGAATTATAATATCCAAACCATTCGTAAGTCAATTTTTCCCCATCGCTTTCACATCCGTCAACATACCACCCGTAAACCGGTACATAGTCGGCAACATTGAAGTTGTCCGATTTGAGAATCGGGCCATTACAGGCACACCCGGAAACATTCGGATTCACAACCATATCACTACACGCGAGAGTCTTGGTGTTTTTACCGTCCGACACCTTGAGCGACCCAGAAACAGTTCCCACAGAAGTCAACGGGACCTTCACCGTGGGAACCGAGCCGGTTATGGTTGTACTGTCGGGCAGATTAATCGTCCATTCACTGAATTCTGGGAAGTATTGAGTTCCATCCACGCGGATCGACCACAGGGAAGTATCTCCCTTTAAGAAATTGGAAGACGTTCCTTCAACAGGTCCGCACACTGCACGAGTCGCACGGCAAACGGTATCACCTGCATAGACAGCCGCGTAGGTAGTCCAGGGGAGCGACGAATCGGGCAAGAGAATCGAGGCGTTCGACCTGTTCGTAGACCAAGAATACCGAGTGTAGTTCTTGTCTTCGGCATAGTTATAGGTCTGGTAACTGCTGGTCGGCAGGAGAGTCACATACTCCGACATCCCCTCATCCGATACAAGTTTCACCTCAATCGAGGAGAGACTCGCATTTGCGCCACTCACATAAGACACCGTGAATTGAGACGAGTTCACGGAGCACCCGAATGTCATGGGTGTAGTCACCGCGACAGGCTTGCACACGGGTTCCATGGTTTCGCCATCGCTGTTGTAAACCGTAAGCGTCGGAGCAAAGCTACCTAGCCCCGGAGGCAGCCAAGTCGAAAAGGAGTCCAACCTGATCGGGGTATCACCCCACTCGTATTTAAACGGCCCCGCTCCGGAACACCCCGTCACATTCCATTCAACCGGCATTATTTCCGCATCGCCCGCCAGCACCATGGCAGTCTGTTCCGGGACGCAGCTACAGCCCGTCACGGGAACGCCGCTCACCTTCACTCCGGTACACACGATAGTATCGCTTGCAGACTCACGCCCCTCGTTCACGACAAGCTTTGCGTTGAACATTCCGCCCTTGCCGAACTTGACCGTCGGAGAGACACGGGTGCTATTCTCGGGAGATCCGTCTTCACCAAAAATCCAGTTGAACGTCAGCGGGGTTCCGCCCAAGTTGTAGAAGGTGTAAGTGACCTCGTCACCCTTGACAGCCTCCCTGACCGAAGCCATGCAGACACCGCGGACCTTCGTCCCGTCATCTTCGGGGACGGTTGTCGAGCTGACCGGCGAACTCGAGGACTTAGCCGACGAAGAACTGCCCGGCTTGTCCGAAGACGAACTCTTCTTGTCACCCGACGAGGAACTCTCGGTCTTTTGCGATGAGGAACTGGCTGCAGGAGTCGAGGAGGAGCTGATGGCCTCGCCGCCCTTGTACCAGACACCGTTCTTGCACTCGTACGCGGAGACCTTGCTCAGAACGTACACATAGCTTCCGTTCTCCACGCACTTGGGAAGGTCCCCCTCCGAAATGACCTTGTCCATGATGTCGACCCATTCATGGGACGCGCACGACACCAGGTTCTTGCCGACCACAGACAGGGAACCTTCGCTTGCGGAATTGCAGTTCTTCAGGAATTCTACCGAGGCGACGGAATCCTGAACTACGGCATCGAGGAAACATCCTATAAAATCATCTTCCGAAAAGGACTTGCCATCAAGTCCCTTCCAGGTATTGGAAAAACAGCGGTAGACGCGACTGTCCGAAACAGAATACACGCTCAGGCCTTCCCCATCCCCGTCGCATGCCGGGATATTGCAGACGCCGGCGACAACCTTGTCTACAAGGATCCATCCGCCAGCAACGCACGCATAGTAGTCGCCGGCGACATCCGCGAGCATCCCATACTGATCGGACGTACAAGTCGGAAGCTCTTCGATAGACGCGAACTTCTTCGCGGTAACGGCATCATCTTTCGAAGAGGCACCGGAAGCGTCGTCGCCACAAGCAACAAATAAAAAAGAAAGTAATATGGCACAGGGAAGTGCCAGGGAAACGGTTCGGATTCGCTCAATCACGGAAGGCCTCCATAACATTCATTGTAAATTTAGCTTTTCCCAATTCCTTTTTTTTGGCCACCCTAATGAACATCGCCAATTAACGCAGCGTTCGGCACATAAACAAAAAGTAAGTTTTTTATAAACTCCGTCCAAATGGGAAAAAATTCTCATAATTCTATCTTGTCCCCCCACAAGAGGTTATATGAAACTGAACAAGTACCCCAGTGTTGTCGCGTACCTTATTTTTGTCTTTTGTGCCATCTTCGTACAGATGGGACTGTTCGTCCACTTCCAGCGCTGGCTCTCGTTCTCGTTCGAAGGTTCCGCGTTCTGGTGGCGCAGCATGCTGCTCCAGGTCGCCATTTTCGCCCCGAGCATCTTCATGATGCCTGCCGCAAGCTACTTTGCCGGGCGTTTCCATAAGGGCCGCGTGATGGCCTGGTCGTCGGTGGGCATGCTCGCCTCCGTCATCGCGATTGTCGTGTGCTACGTGGCGGGCGCCGAATGGGTCGCCTACGGGCTGCTCGGCCTCTACGGCGTGTTCCTCGCCGTCCTTACCCCCGCCAAGCTCGGCATCATGAAAGAGATGGTCGAGAGCGAAGACCTCGTCAAAATCAATTCCTGGTACATGGCGCTTTCCGCACTCGGAACCGCCGCTGCCGCCTTCTTCGCCATGGGACTTTCGGGCAGGCCCGACTCCCCTGTAAGCATCGAACTCACTCTCTGGATTTACCTTGGCCTGAGCGTCATCACGAGCATTGCCGGTTTCTGCATCAAGGCGGGCGTTACCCACGGCTCGCTCAAGTTCCGCTCCCCCAGGCGCAATTTCGCCGCCACCTGGCGCCACCCCATCGTGCGCCTTTCCATCCTCGGCCTTTCCGCCTTCTGGGGCATCACGCAGATTTTCTTGATTCTCATCCAGAACATGGCAGACATGCTCAACACGGCCGTTATTCCCGTCTCCATGTTCTTTGCGGCAGTAGGCTACGTTGTCGGTGCCGTTATCGCAAGCAAGGCCTCGAAGGGGTTCGTCGAAACGGGGCTCATCCCGTTCTCTGCAGCGGCCGCCGCCATCACGATGTTCTCACTCCCGTTCGTGCATAACGGTTGGCTCCAGGGCGTCCTCTACGGCATTATCGGTATAAGCACGGGCCTTGCCTTCGTCATATTGCGCACCGTCATCCTGAACTTTACGCGCCCCGACACGGCCGGCCGCATCCACGCCGTCGCAAACATGATCCAGATGGCCTTCCTCGTGCTCATCATGGGCGGCCAGACGCTGTTGCTCATCTTTACCTCGGTCACGCTCAATCACTGCTTCATGATCCTCGCGGTCATCCTCGCGCTGACCTTCATCACGAACCTCAAAAAGAACCCGATGGCCCTTTTGCGCGCAACGCTCCGTTTCGCTTTCGCGTTCGTGTTCCGCTACCGCGTCAAGGTGATGGGCGTGCAGAACATCCCGGAAACGGGTCCGCTGCTTCTCGTGGGGCCGCACTTCAGCTTTATCGACTGGGCCGTACTGCAGATGTCGAGCCCAAGGCCGCTCCGCATCGCCAGTAACCGCAATACTTTCGCCGACTGGTACCAGCGCTGGTTCAAGCACGGCAAGTCCCTCATCAACATCAACCGCAGGGACCCGGAGCCCGCCATGGCCGAAATCCACAAGGCGCTCCTCAACGGCGAAGCCGTCGTCATCTTCCCCGAAGGCGAAGTATCCAAGACCCCGTTCGTATCGGCCTTCTCGCTTGACTATTCCAAGGCCATCGAAGGTACGGGCGCACCGATCGTGCCGTTCTACATCCAGGGTCTCTGGGGCAGCCGCTACAGCCACGCCTCCGAATGCGTGAACCGCCCGCAGTCCTTCAACCGCGTCATCTGCGTGGGTTTTGGCAAGTCGCTCCCCGCAAGCGCTCCCGAAGAGACCATCCGTAAGGACCTGCAGTTCCTGGGGACCGACATCTGGAACCTCGCCATGGACAACTCGGAATCGATTATCCCGCTCTGGTTCAAGGCCATGCGCAAGCGCCGATCGCGCGTTATCCTCATCGACCCCGCCGGTCACCACGTGAACGGCTACGGCATGATTCGCCTCTGCCACTACTTCGGTAAAAAAATCAAGGCGGTCACCAAGAACGACCGCAACGTCGGTTTCATGCTCCCCACGAGCCGCGACGCCGCACTCGGCATCATCTCGATTCTCGGTACAGGCAAGACGAGCGTCAACCTGAACTATTCCTCCCCCGTCGATACAATCCTCGGCTGTATCGAAAAGGCCGACGTCAAGACGGTCGTCACCACGCACGCGTTCTACGAAAAGCTCTGCGGCAGGAACGCTGCCTTCGGCCAGATTGCCGGAAAATGCCAGATGATTTACCTGGACGAGGAAGAATCGAAGATTTCCAACATCTCGCGCATCGTGGATTCTCTGATTGTTTTCGCGATGCCCAAGGCCTTGCTGAGACGCCTGTGGTTCACGGCAGCCAAGCTGAACGACGATGCCGTCATCCTCTTCAGTTCCGGTTCCGAAGGCACGCCGAAGGGTGTAGAACTCACGCACAAGAACGTGATTTCCAACGGGCAACAGGGCGACCACATCATCAAACTGCGCCGCACCGACGTGATGACGGCCCTTTTACCGCTGTTCCACTCGTTCGGATTCACGCTCACCTTCATGATGCCGCTTTTGGACGGCGTCCCGATGGTGCTCTGCCCCGACCCGACCGACATCAAGACGCTCGCCCGCGTGTGCGCCCAGTACAAGGCGACCATCATGATGGGCACGCCCACGTTCCTCCGCGCCATCGTCGTAAGCCGCTGGGTGCACCCGATGTGCCTCGATACGCTCCGCTACGTGATTGCCGGTGCCGAAAAGCTACGCCCCGAACTGCGCGAAACGTTCAAGCTCAAGTTCGGCAAGGACATCTACGAAGGCTACGGCTGCACCGAGCTCACGCCGCTCGCCACACTCAACGCCCCGAACGCGCTGCTCGACGACTTCCTCACCCTCGAAAAATGTACCGACCTGACGAGCATCGGTTTGGGCGTCCCCGGCTCCATCGCCGCCATCATTGACCCCGAAACCAACGAATTCGTGAGCCAGGGCGAAGAAGGCATGCTTGTCATTACCGGCCCGCAGGTGATGAAGGGCTACCTGAAGGATCCCGAAAAAACCGCGGCCGCCGTCATCGAAATCGACGGACGACGCTGGTACAAGACAGGCGACAAATGCAAACTTACTCCCGACGGATTCGTCCAGATTCTGGGGCGCTACAGCCGATTCGCGAAACTCGGTGGCGAAATGATTTCGCTTACCGCCGTGGAAATGCGCATCAGCGAAACGAACATCCTCGAAGGTACGGAATTCGCCATCACGGCCGTTCCCGACTCCGTCAAGGGCGAACGCATCGTGCTGCTAGTCAAGGGCGAAGGCGATGCCGAAGAAATTGCACGCAAGCTGCGCAAGTCGGGTATGCCGCCGCTCATGCTCCCGGGCTCCGTATTCTACGTGCCCGAGGTGCCGAAACTCGGCAGCGGCAAGTGGGATTTCACCGGAATGAAAAAGCTCGCCACCGAGCTCGTAGAGAACCGCAATAAATAAAGGACCGTTTTCACGGTCCCCAGTTTTCGCAAGGCTATTTATGGATAGCCTTGCTTTTTTACTCCAAAGGAATTATTCGTCCTTTACGCAGCGGATGCTGCCATAAATGACGTTAGCGTCATAGCCGTTATGGACAAAGGTCTTATTTTCCGCCGTTGGATTGATTACAAAATAGCGCTGTGAATTACCTGGAATATTGGCCCACATAAAGGCATTCAAATCAATGTTCTTAAAATCGCTGGCTATTTTATATCCGGCAGGCAAAAAGGAGAGTCCATATGTATCATTTCCAGCAGGGATCGCCAGCGTATCGTTACCCCAACCCTTCGCAGAGATCAAATCCTGGTAGGATGACGACAACGCCAAATCGTTCAGTTCCGTAGCTTCCGCCTTTGACGGAATATGCCACCCTGCCGGGCATGCGCCCTGAAGAGGGTCTGCCAGATTGCAATTTGTATTATACCCGCACTCGGTAGAATTCATCGCCGCTTCACGGGAATACAATCTACCATACAGTTCACAATTATTGTCGTCATTCCCGTAGCAAAGAGAATACTCTTTCTGAAGCGTGAAATCCTCGTTGTTGCCGGTAAAATTCAGGTTCTCGGCCATCCAGGTACGTCCCTTGATCACAACCGTCTTATAAGTCTTGCCATCACGAGAATCAGTCATAGTGCCGTATTCAATATCGGGGTTAAACTGCTCGCCCTTTTTCGTTATAGGCGTAGATATTTTTGCACTGGATGAACTGCTGGAATAAGAGCTACTCGACAGAACAAGCTCCCCCTTCACGCAGCGAACGCTGGTGCTGACATAAGAAGTGTAATCATGAACAAACACCGCACCGGATTCAATATTCAAGACCAAATAGCGCTGTTTGGCGTTTGGCTGATAGACCCACATAAACGCCGAAGAATCCAAATGTTCAAAGCCATTGGTGCCATCCAGGCCCGCCGGTATAAATGACATACCGTAAGTATCACCATTCGATCTGTCAATTGCCCAGCCTTTTCTTGACACCCAGGAATTCACTGTCATACCCAACAATTTAATCAGTTCATTCGTCTCTGCTAAAGACGGAATATGCCATTCATCCGGGCAGACACCTTGAACGGCTGAGCCCAAGTTGCATGTTGCATTTGGACTACAAGTATTCGAATTCAGCGCAGCCTCACGAGAATATAGACGTCCGTATATTTCGCAAAGTTCGTCATCATTTCCGTAACAGGAAGACTTACCCACTTCGTTGCCGGCAAAATTCAGGTTTTCGGCCATCCAGGTTTGTCCATTGATCTCGACCGTCCTGTAAGACTTGCCATCGCGCGGGTCTATCATGGTGCCGTATATAACATTCGGATTGAACTGTTCTCCCTTTGTCTTCAAGAACCGCTTAATACTGGAAGAGGATTGCGCGGAACTGCTCGAGGAATAGCTAGACGAAGATACGCTGCTGGAAGAAACGCTCGAGGAAGACAAACTGCTGCTGGAGTTACCCGAGCTGCTAGATGCTGCAGAACTGCTTGAGTCTGCTTTACCCGAGCTGCTGGAGGCTCCCGAACTGCTAGATGCCGCAGAACTACTGGAGTCGGCCTTACCCGAGCTGCTGGAGGCTCCCGAACTGCTAGACGCTGCAGAACTGCTGGAGTCAGCCTTACCCGAACTGCTGGAGGCTTCCGAACTACTAGACGCCGCAGAGCTGCTGGAGTCTTCGTTCTCCGAACTGCTGGAGGCTTCTGAACTACTAGACGCCGCAGAGTTGCTGGAGTCTTCGTTCTCCGAACTGCTAGACGATTCTGCACGGTGGAACTCTTCGCCCTCGGCAGTAAGCGTATCGTTTTCGCCCACCCAGAGGTAGACAGAATCCTGGCTGTCAAAAACACACTCGTAGATGTCTTTATCGACCTCGGCTCTGCGACCATCGCGGTTTTCGTTGCACGGAGTTTTCGACAAATCATCCGCCGACGTGTACATATAGTCATAACTGTGACTCTTCGCTACCGGAGAGAAACTACTATCGTCGTCTCCACAACCGGTAAAAGATGTTGTTGCCACGCAGGTCCACAAAACCGCCTGCATACCCAATAAAACTTGTTTGTAGCGCATTCACTTCTCCTTATAGAACTCTACATAAAAAAGGTCATATATAAAAAAAATGTCCGATTCAACAAAGACCTAAAAAGGCGCCTCCAATGCATGGAAGCGCCATTCAGAATAAACTAATTTTTTATTAAGCTATTTGTAAGTTTGACCGTGTCAAAAAAATATTTTTCTAAGATTATTTATTCTTATTGACAATCAGCGTCTTGGCCTTGAAGGTCTTCTTGTCGATCCACTTGACCATCAGGGAGACCTTGTTGTCCTTGTTCAGGGCAGCCCAGTACTTCTTGAGCGTGTCTTCGGCATTGTCGAAGATTGGCATCAGTTTCGGGAAGCCGTTGAAAGACGGAATCGGGCTGCCATCAGTTTCGTACGTGCTGATGAAGTGGCCAAGACCCGGCAAGGCCTTCTCGTATTCGAACGTCATGCGTTCGCAACCGGCTTCTTCGCTGTTGTTACGGCTCTTGAGAATGGAGAGCTTGTAAACGGCGGGGCTGGCGTTCTTGTAATGGATGCCCGAGATGCGCGGCGTGAAGTTCGGGGCATCATCTTCGTACTGGCGCGTGCGGAGGGCGCTCTCGAAGGTGCCACCGAGCTTGATGGCGTCGTAAATCGTGTCGGTCTGGTCGCCGTTCGTGATAATCTGGACGTCGGCTGTGTGACGGGCCGGGTAGTAGATAATCAGGTGCGGGTCGGTAAGCTTGGATTCGTCGAAAGCTTTCGTCTTCATGAAGCCGGTCTTGGCTTCCATTTCGAAAACGCGGTTGCGGCTGTTGACGCTGCGGCCCATGATCCAGTAGACCTGAACGTAGGACTTGCCGTCGGCACTTTCACCGAGGATAATTCCGCGTCCGGGATAGGGGTTATTGGAGAGGGCCTTGAAATTCTGTTTTGCTTCGTCTGTGTATTTCATTTTAGTGGCTAGTGGTTAGTGATTAGGTGTCAGCGTTTGGGATTATAGTTATTCATGAGCACCATGGCGACGGCGACGCATAGCATCACCACGCTACCGACAATGACTTGCTGACGGTGGTTGTATTCGCGCTTGACGTAAGTCGGATTTTCTTCGTTGAGTTCCTGGAGAGTCGGGCCCTGGTTCAACTTGGTAGAGTCGATACCGTAGAGTTCCGCGGCTTCCTCGTCGGTCATGTTCAGCGTGCTCACGTAGGCGCTGTCATACTTGTCGAGCTTGTCGGCCGCAGCAGCGGGAATCGCGAAGAACAGGGCGAGAAGAAGGATGAGGAGCGAGGCACGAGGCGCGAGGCTCGAGGTATGAGGAATGGGGCGTGAGGTATTCTTTACTATACCGGACGCCTGACACCTGATAGCTGGAGCCTTGTTCCAAAACATTTCTCTCGTCTCTCGTCTGTAGGGCGTAGCCCGTTCTCTCGTCTACTCCTTAGCGAGCTTGTCGAGGATCTGGTTCACGAGGCCCGGGTTGGCCTTGCCGCCGGACTTGCGCATGGTCATACCGACCAAGAAGCCCTTCAGAGCAACCTTGCCAGCCTTGAATTCGGCGAACTGGGCTGCGTTTTCGGCACAGACGGCGCGGACCACTTCTTCGATGGCGCCGGTGTCGGTCACCTGCACGAGGCCCTTTTCCTTCACGATAGCTTCAGGATCCTTGCCGGTCTCGAACATCTCGGCGAAGACCGTCTTTGCAATCTTTCCGTTGATGGTGTTGTCGGCGATGAGGTTCACGAGCTTGCAGAGGTCTTCGGGCTTGATCTTGAGGGCATTGAGGCCGCCTTCGAGTTCCTTCACCTTGGCCAAAAGTTCGGTAATCACCCAGTTGGCCAATACCTTGCCGTTCTTGCAGTTCTTAGCGGCGGTGTCGTACCATTCGCTCACGTCGCGATCTTCCGTGAGCACCATGGCGTCGTATTCAGAAACACCGAAGTCGTCCATGAAGCGCTTGCGGCGGGCATCCGGCAGTTCCGGAAGCGTGCGGCGGATTTCTTCCACGAAGGCCGGGTCGGTCACGAGGCGGACCATATCCGGTTCCGGGAAGTACTTATAGTCGTGAGCGTCTTCCTTGCTGCGGATGACGATGGTCTTGTCCGCGTTGGGGTCGTAACGTTTGGTGCACTGTTCCACTTCCTTGCCGGCGTCAAGCGTCGAGGCCTGCAGGTTCATTTCGCAGTAGAGAGCCTTTTCGAGGTTCGTAAAGCTGTTCAGGTTCTTGATTTCGGCGCGGATACCGAACGGGGCGTCTTCGCTGGCACGCAGAGAGATGTTGCCGTCGCAGCGCATGTTGCCGTTTTCCATGTTGGCGTTGGAAACGCGCGTGTATTCGAGCGTCTGCTTGATCTTCTTCAAAACGAGCACGGCTTCTTCGGGGCTACGGATATCCGGTTCGGTCACGATTTCGCAAAGCGGGGTGCCGCAGCGGTTCGCGTCAAAATGGGAATCGGTCGGGCTCATGTCGTGGATGAGCTTACCGGCGTCTTCTTCCATGTGGATACGGGTAATGCCCACGCGCTTCTTGGTGCCGTCTTCCTTGACAATCTCGAGCCAGCCGTTCTTGCAGATCGGGTGGTCGTACACCGGAAGTCCGCCCGTCTGGGTAATCTGGTAGCCCTTCGGCAGGTCCGGGTAGAAGTAGTTCTTGCGGGTCCACATCGCGTTCAGGTCGATTTCGCAGTTCAGTGCGAGGCCCAAACGAATGGCATATTCCACCGCCTTCTTGTTCGGCACAGGCATGGCACCCGGCATACCGAGGCAAACAGGGCAAACGTGCTTGTTCGGGGTCGTATTCACTTCGATTTCGCAGCCGCAGAACATCTTGGTTTTAGTTGCAAGCTGGCAATGGATTTCAAGACCGATAACAGGACAATAGTTGGACATAAAAACTCCGTAATTTTACGGGGAAAAGATAGTTTTTTAGACGAGAGACGAGAGACGAAAGACGAGAGAATGCTCGTTTATTTCGTGATTTTGAATTTTGTTTATTGCTGGCTGCAATTTTCTAAAGCCATGGCACGTTTTTTATCGTATTCAATCAACGTTTCTGGGCAATGTTTGTTACGGTTAAAACCTCTTCTACACTTGACTCTTTTTAAGGCTATATCGAATTTGCCAAAGACAATGCTATCCATATCCTCTCTACGCATAAGGCTGTCTAAAATACGTCGAATCTCTTTCTTATACGATAAAGAATCAAAACGGTTTGCACACGGACAAGTTTCATCGCAAATTTCAAGAACAAATCTAGCGAAAGTCGTACTGTCCATAATGTAGTTCGAGCGTAGAATAAATTCATCACCCGCTGCAAGGCAGGCCCTGCCACACGCATTGACGGGAATGATATTTTCAAAGGGACGGCAGGATTTTTCACATTCGTCTGCAAGAATGCGCACTTTCATATGCACGCGCACATTTTGGTCATCTAGAGAATCGCCTTCTTGATCAAGAATCTTCGCAGCGTAGCATGCGCGATAGCATTCGTCGACAGAATGCAACGTTTGAATGCGAGGCGGTTCCTCTTTCTCTTCTTTTCCCTCAATTTGCGGATTAAGTTTCTTTATTCGTTCACGTTCCTCGATTTGTTTTAGCGCACGTTCCCGCAAGCGGTTTTTCGACTCTTCCGACATTACAAACTTTCCATTTTTAGGTACAGATTGTTCTGTCTGCGGCAGATTCTGCGTTTCTTTTTTATCATCTGAGCAGCCGACAGACAACATGGCAAATAAAGCCACACAAAAAAGAAAAATTCGCACAATTCTATTCATCTAGATTCCCCTAATCGCACTTCTATAAAATACAATTCTATAACTTGAATATTATCGTTTTGAACTTATAAATGTAAGTGAATATTGGTTAAGAATGTACTAGAGTTCGTCCAGGGTCACCACAAGCGCGTCGGTTGCGTCGCGGAAGTTTGCGCATTCGGTAAAGATGCAGTCGGCGCCGTTCACAAACGCCGTCGCCAGGCGCAATGACTCCGCTTCGGTAAGCTTGTGATTCGTGCGGGAGGCCGAGGCAAACAGCTCGGCAGCCTTTAGAGAAACCTCGGCATCTACCGGGCACACCTTCACGTTCCTGGAATGTTCAAAGAACTCGCGGTACTGCCGGGCAAGTACGCCCTCGTTGGCGCCGAACGCCTTACGGCTAATTTCAAACAAAGTAACAGACGACACGAGAACCTGCACATTCTTTTCGTACACCATATCGAGCACGCCCGACACCGCCGGGTAAAAGTCCGGGTGCATCTGCAACAGCCGGACCAGCGGACCCGAATCCAAAAAAAGAATACGGCTCTGTGCAATATCCCTTATCACTCGTAGATTTCCATGTAGGCGATATCTTCGCGCATGCCGGCACGCATCATCTTGAAGCGTTCCGCCTTCGGATAGAAATACCAGAACATCCACTCGCCCGCCATATCGGTGCGCTTGGTCTTAATAATCACAGGCTTTTCGCCCTTGTAAAAGTCGCGCTTGTGCGGAATCACGTGTTCGAACGGCCTGTAGGTATGCACGTCCTCGCCCGCCTTGCGTTCGATAAAGCCGTTGCCGCCCTTGCTCCAAGTGATAGTCACCGGGCCATTGTCGTCCTTAACCTTCTCGCAGCTGTCAAAACCGCTACCGCACCAGAGGTACTTCTTGAACTTGAACTCCTGCTCGGGCATGTTGAACGTATCAACCTTGCGGGTATTTCCCTTGTACACGTTGTACTCGCCTTCAAGCTTGTACTGACCCACGTTGTAGTCATTGCAGCCACGCTGCACCACCTTGACCTGGAAGTTGTTCAGGCCGATATCCACACTGCAACCGTCTTCCTGGAAACTCAGGCGCGCATGGCCGTTCGTTTCGCGGATTTCGAGGTTACCCATCTCGATTTCGGCGCGGTTCCCTTCGGGGCCGTTCTGGATAATCACGTTAAAGTAGCGCGGGTTTGTCGGAGACTTCTTCAAGAACACGCTACCCGTCTTGGAGGCGTACTCGCCGCTGATGTCCTTGGATTCCTGCTGGAAACGGGCCAGGTCGGCGCGCTTGACCCAAAGATTACCGAACTTGCAGTCGACAGGCACAAAACGAGGCGGTTCGGAAGGTTCCTTTTCGACCCAGGTCACGACTTTTTTCTTCTTGACCTTCATCTTGGGTTTACCCTTCTTGTCCTTGACAACGTTGCCTTTACGGTCCAGGACTTCTTCTTTCTCTTTTACCCAGGTAACCTTCTTGACTTTCTCGGGAGGAATCGGAAGTTCCTTGATCCAGTCGGACTTGTAAAGTTTTGCAGCCGGGGCAGATTCATCGATATCGTTCCCTACCTTTTTATAGACAAACAAAGCATCGTCGGAAAAGGCAAAAGTGACCAACAGGACAAACGCAATTAGACAAAATTTCTTCAAAATAGACCTCATTTGCCGTATAAGTTAACATTTTACGGGCCATTAAACCACTTGGCCATGTAAAACCTCTGTATTTTACTACAATTTTAGTCATTAGAATTACAAGGAGACCACGAAGATGAAAAAAATGTTCCTCGCAACATGCCTCCTGGCGGCAAGCGCATTCGCAGCACCGCAGGAAGCACCCAAGGCAGCCGCTCCGGCAGCCAAGCCGGCCGCTGAAGCCCCGAAGGCAGCCGCCCCGGCAGCACAGCCCGCAGCACAGCCCGCCGCTCAACCGGCCGCTCAGCCCGCAGCCCAACCGGCCGCTCAACCCGCAGCACAGCCTGCAGCCGCTCAGCCTGCTGCACAGCCCGCAGCCGAGGCCGCTCCGGCAGCCCAGCCCGCCGCTGAAGCCCAGCCGGCCGCCGCAGAAGCTCAGCCGGCAGCAGAAGCCGCCGCACAGCCCGTAGCCGAGGCCCAGCCAGCCGCCGAAGCCGCTCCGGCCGATTCCGCAGCTCCGGCAGTCGCCGATTCCGCAGCTCCTGCAACCGAAGTTGCAGCCGCCGAACCGGAACAGAAGCCCGCCAAGAAGAAAAAACGTAAAAAGAAAAAATTGATCGAAAAGCCCGTCGTCGAAACGCAGAGCCTCGCTTTCGACATCCAGGCTGACTTTGAATTGGAAGCCGGCAAGGTATTCTGGGCTACCGAAGACGACCCGTACGGCGACAACCTCGAGACGTGGAACGGCGAAGCCAACTTCGCAGTCCTTGCCGAAGGTGAAGACTTCAAGGGCAAGATTGGCATCGCCTTCTACCCGGGCGACCTCCGCATGAGCGACGACAACATCGACAAGAAGGCCAAGAAGGAAGCCCTCCGCGAAGGCACCGACAAGGGTGTCGAAGACTACTTCAGCCTCGATGAAGCATGGGCCATGCAGAATACCGATAACTTTGTATTCAAGGTCGGTCGTTGGGACAACACCGACAAGAACGGCGACTACTTCGGCGGCTACGTCGACGGATACCTCACCGGCTTCATGTCGACCCAGCCCTCCGAGAACCAGTTGCAGTTCGGCTTCACCCCGACAGACAACCTCGACCTCTTCATCTCCCTTATCAGCGGTTCCCCGAACCTTGACAAGGGCGACCTCCGTGCAGCATTCAACTTCCACGGCCTCGAAAGCCTCCACGACCTGAATGTCCAGCTCGCCTACCGCAGCAACATCTTCGACAAGGTCTACGACGCCGACGTCGACGTGGTGCACAACGCCTCGCTCAAGTTCTTGCTCCCGGTCGTGAAGAACACCTTCAGCATCTTCGCCGAAGCAGCACTCCTGAACATCGACCCGAACGACGACATGGTCATCCCGGTCACGGGCGGCGTGGCATTCGAAACGAAGATTGTTGACCGCATCATCCTCGAAGGCGAATGGATCAAGGACCGTCACGACTACGAAGACTTCAAGACTCCCGGTGCCAAGCACGTGAAGGACGTCCTCGGAGCCATCTACCTCGAGAAGGCCTTTACGGACCGCTTCAGCCTCTCTGCCGGCTTCCACAGCTTCGGCAGCACCAAGGACTACATGCTCTCCGGCAACCTCGTCGGCCGCATCAATTAAGGCTTTGTTAAGCTTACAGAAAAAGCCCCGGTTCAACCGGGGCTTTTTCGTTAGCAAAAAAAATAAAGCGAACTAGACTCCCTTGCGTTCCAAATCAAGGAGAAGCGCCTGCAGGGAATCTTCGACAGAGTCACGGAAACTGGCCGAACCGAGGCTACAGCTCGCAACAACATCCTCCCCCTTCAATATGCGAATGACGGCAAAACCATTTTCATTCGAAAATACGACACTCAAACCCTTCTTCAACGCTTTTTCAAGCAGATCGCGCATAAGTACTCCTTTTGTTGCTTAAAGCCCTATCGGCAGGGCTCCCCCTTAAATTACGCTTTTTCCAAAAGAAAAACAACTGAAAAAGCTTTTTTTGAATACAAATCCGTGCAAAAACAAGGTTATACATGTTATATTCTGCACGATGCACGATTTTCACCTCCATTTAGCCAGATTAAGTAATCCCGAAAACATCGCCGACGAGCTCAATCGCCGCGGTTACCACTATGTGGACGTGGGCTGCGAACCCTGGGAATGGGCTAAGGTGCGCGACTTGAACCGCGCTGAGGTGAGCTGTACGGGGAAATGCGCAGAGGTGAACTGCGCGGCCTATGGCATCCACCCGATGATTGCGGAAAAGGCCACCGAAGAGGATTTCGCGACGCTCCGGAAGTTCCTAGAAAGCGACACGGACGCTCAGGTCGGCGAAGCGGGACTCGACCGGCGATTCCCGGGGTACGAACCCGGGGGTGTGCAGGAGAGCGTTTTCAAGCGACAGGCGGAACTCGCGCTCGAGCTTGGACGCGACCTCCAGATCCACTGCGTCGGGGATTACATGAGAATCGTGAAGGTACTGCGGGAGGCGGGATTCAAGGCGAGCCCGCACGGCAATTCCACGGCAACGGTCAATGCCCCGCGGCCCATATTCCACCGCTTTGGCGGCGACATTTCCGCCGTACGCGCAGGAATCGAACTGGGCGCCATCTTCTCGCTGCACAAGGACAGCTTCCGCAAAAAGTCTACCGTGGCGGCAATCCCCCTCATCCCGGCCGACAGCGTGCGTTTCGAGACCGACGCCGACGAAAGCTACTGCCCCACAACAGAAATCGCCGAAGCCCTCATCAAGGACCTCGGCGAAGTCAAAAGACTTTACGAACTAGCGATTAAAGGCGCTTGAGAACCGCGGCTGCGTGGTGGATAAAGCCCTCTTCGGTCGCGACGGCGGCAATGGCCTTCGCGTTCTTCTTGATGGCCTTCTCGCTGTAGCGGATGATGCTCATGCGCTTGAGGAAGTCGTACACGCCAAGCGGGCTGAAGAAGCGGCCCGTGCCGTTGGTAGGCAGCACGTGGTTGGGACCCGCAAAGTAGTCGCCCACCGGCTCGCTGGACCACGGGCCGATAAACACGGCACCCGCGTTCTCGATCTGCGCCGCCATGGATTCGGCTTCGGCAGTCATCACTTCCAAATGTTCCGGAGCGATGCGGTTCGCGATTTCCACGCCGTCGAACCAGTCCTTCACCACGAGGATGCGCCCGAAGTTGCCCAGCACCTTCTCAAGGAGTTCGCGCTTCGGGGAATTTTCGACCTGGACATCCACGCAGGCGCTAATCATCTGGGCGGTTTCCATGTTGTCGGTAATGCAGATGGCCGCCTCGAAGCCGGAACCGTGTTCCGCCTGGCTCAAGAGGTCAGCAGCCACAAAGTCCGGATCGCAGGTGTTGTCAGCCATCACGAGCACTTCGCTGGGACCAGCCACCATGTCGATATCGACGACGCCGAAGACTTCCTTCTTGGCGATGGCGGCAAACACGTTGCCCGGGCCCACAATCTTGTCGACACATTCCACGACGGTCTTGCCCTTCGCATCCTTCGCGCCATAGGCCAGCAGGCCAATCGCCTGAGCACCGCCGATGTGGTAAACTTCAGTAATGCCAAGTTCCTGCAGCACGAAAGCCACAGCGCGGTTGATCTCGCCCTTGATGGGTGTGACAACCACGATGTCTTCCACGCCGGCAACGAGAGCCGGGACCGCGTTCATGATGACGGTGCTCGGGTAGATGCCCGCACCGCCCGGCACGTAGAGGCCCACGCGCTTCATCGGACGGATTCGCTGGCCCAAGACCACGCCGTCCTTCCCTTCCATGAGCCAGGATTCTTCCATCTGATTCTGGTGGAAGTCGCGCACGTTCTTGATGGCCTGCTTCAGGGCCTTCTGCAGTTCCTTCGGGCACTTGGCGGCAGACTTCGCGATGGCCGATACCGGCACGCGGATGTTCTTGCCCTTCAAGCCGTCGAACTTCTGGGCGTATTCCGTCGCCTTCGCGATGCCACCCTTCTTGATGTCGGCAAGGATCTGCATCACCTTGTCGTGAATTTCCTTGCTCGGGGCGACTTCGCGCCCGCAAATGCGTTCAATTTCAGCAGATTTCGGAGTAACCTTAACAATTTGCATAAACTACTTCCTCTTCTTCGCAGAACGGGTGATGTCGGCAAGGTTCCTCACCTTGCGGGCACTCAACTTCTTGGCCTTCGCCGGAGCGGGTTCCTCTTCCTTCACGGCGCTTGCCTGCCCCGCAGCCGCAACCGGCTTCACATCGATATGCTTGTACGCGCTCTCGATGACCTTCTCATCCACGAGAATCTTGTAGGTCAGGCCGTCGACAAACGCCATCCAGCTCGCCTCGATGATGTTGCTCGAGACGCCGACCACGTTCCAGTAGCCCTTCTCGTCGCCAAACGTCGTCCACACGCGCACGGTAGCGTCAGATGCCACCTTGCTCCCCAGCACGCGCACCTTGTAGTCGTCGAGCTTGACCTTCGCCATGTTCGGGAAGAACGGAAGCAAAGCCTTGCGGAGTGCCGCATCGAGCGCGTTCACCGGGCCGTCACCCTCGCTCACCTGATGGCTGATCTTGTCGCCAATCTGGAGCTTGACGGTCGCCTGCGAAACGGACACGCCCTGCGGGGTCTTGTCTTCAATCACGCGGTAGCCCAGAACCTTGAACGGCTCCTGCACCATGCCCAAGTGGCGGTACACGAGCAGCTTGAAACTCGCCTCGGCGCTATCGAAATGCCAGCCCGCGTTCTCGCGTTCCTTGATGAGCGTGAGCAGCTTGCCCACCACCGGGTCCTTCTTGTCGATGCCCGGCTTGATGGCCCTGAGCTTTTCCACAACGAGGGAACCGCCCGCCTGGTCGCTCGTGACGAACACGCGGTCGTTGCCGACTTCGTGCGGGTCGATATGCTCGAAACTGCGGCTGACCTTCATCACGCCGTCAATGTGAGCACCGCCCTTGTGCGCAAACGCCGCATCGCCCACGTACGGGGCATGCACGTCGCTCGGCAGATTCACAATCTGGTCCACGTTGCTGCTCAGCTGGCGCAGCCTTGCAATCTTCTTCGCGGCAAAGAACTTCGCGCCCATCTTGAAATGGAGGTCTGCAGCGATGGTCGTGAGGTTCGCGTTTCCGCAACGCTCGCCGTAACCGTTCACCACGCCCTGCACCATGGTAGCGCCGCTCTTCACGGCAAACAGGCTGTTGCACACGCCCAGGCCCGCATCGTTATGCACGTGGATGCCGATAGGCGTCGAAACCACCTTCTTCACGTCCTTCACAATCTTCTCGAGTTCCCACGGCATCGTACCGCCGTTCGTGTCGCAAAGCACAATGAAGTCCGCGCGGCCGCGCTCCGCAGCCTTCAGCGTCTCGAGAGCGTACTGCGGGTTCGCCTTGTAGCCGTCAAAGAAATGTTCCGCATCGTAAATCACCTCCTCGGAATGGTCCTTGAGGTAGTCGACGGAGGACTCGATCATGTCGAGGTTCTCTTCGAGCGTCGTGCGGATGACGTCCGTAACGTGCAAATCCCAGCTCTTTCCAAAAATCGTCTTGACCGGAGCGCCCGACTTCACGAGTGCCTGCAGCAGCGGGTCCTTCTCGGGCAGCACCTTCGGGCGGCGCGTGGAACCGAAAGCAGCAATCTTCGCATGCTTCAGCTTGACTTCCTTGATCTTCTGGAAGAATTCCTCGTCGGTCGGGTTGCTCGGATTGGGCCAGCCCCCTTCGATGTAGTCAAAACCGAAATGGTCAAGAATTCGCGCAATCTGCAACTTGTCGGCGAGAGAAAGGCTTATCTTGCGGTCTTGGTTACCGTCGCGGAGGGTGGTGTCGTATAAAAAAACTTTCATGGACGTAAAGATAGAAAAATATACCCATGGGGGGAAGCCTCCCCCTCGCTCCAGCCTTGCCCTTCTGTCACCCTGGAGCCAAAGGCGATAGGGTCCAGGGCAAGTCTTCCGCTACCCCCACTGCGGGGAGCACCCCGCAACGCCCCCGATAGCATTGTCTTCCCCGACCTGGTCGGGAACCTCCTTCTTTTCGTCGAAGAGGACAGTCCTGCAGAACGTCATGCTGACCATCGCCCGCCCGTCATGCTGACGAAAGTCAGCATCGGATGTAGAACAGCTCTTTTTTAAGTATGTTTGCTACGAGGTCCATTTCGCACGCAGACAAAATCACTTCGTTCCATTGTCTGCTTAGCAAAACGCCCCTCTCCGCAAAGAATCACGAGAGGGGCTCCGGAATAAGACTGTTTATCGCAGGAACGTTTCGAAGCGGGTACTGCGAAAGCCTCGTGGCTGTTAGACACTTCGGCCTTCGCGAACTGCAGGTTTCGCATTAAACTGCAGATAGATTTTTTTGTAATTGTCACCCTGGAGGGCTGCAAGCCCGATAGGGTCCACTAGGCTTGCTTTATTCGGCTTGAGTTTCGGCCATCACACAGCGAATTGACATTCCATGCGTTTTGTAAACGCTCTGTGATGCATTTCCTGTAGAAGATTTGCTTTGAGAACCACTCAGTGCCGCAGGTTTATCTAAAGATCCCTCTTCCGGATAAAACCAATAAGTCGTTTCGTTTAAATTTCTGAATTTATAACCCCAATTGTATCCCGCACCAATCAAGCTGTATCCGCTATAGTTGTGCCCGCCAAATCCCATGGCACGAACGCCTTTCACGCCAGCATCGTTTCCGTCAGCATGAACAACGATGTAAAAATCATCATATGTCAGCAAACGCCAGCCATCAGGGCAAATACCCTGGTGCTTCGGCTTAATCTGGTCGGCACAGCTTTTTGTATTGCATTCGCTTGGCAGCTGCATAGCCTCCGCCCATTGGTAGAGGCCACCGTATTTATCGCAATTCGTCGTATCGTCATTATAGCAATAACGCTCAATTTTCGAATCATCAATTTGATCCTCACCACCAGCCACATCAATACCGATATTAAGATTCTCCGCCATTACCGTTACTGAAGCCGGTTTTCCATCCTTGTCCTCTCCATTAATAGTCAAGTAATAATATTTACGACCATTGCGTTCATCTATAAATTGTTTGTATGCTCCAGAAAGAAGGCTATCCGATGAGAAAACCTTCTGATGGTTGTAGGGTTTATATTCGCTGCTGCTCGACACCGACGAAGAACTCGATTTCGCGCTCGATGAAGACTGCGCAGAACTGCTACAAGACCCATTCGACTTCGCTGATTCGCTCGACTTCGGTGTGACGCTAGAAGAGGATTCCTCTTCAATGCTGCGCGACGATTCATCGTCCCGCGGGGCAAAACTGCTCTCGTCGTCCCCACATGCGACATAGAAAAATGCCAAGGCAAGCGCAAAAATGTAGGTCAAAGAAAAATGTTTCATAATACCCCAAATCGTTTGTCGGAAATATAGGAAACGTTCGTTTCCCATTTGTAAAAAAATCGTGTTAACAAACTTTTTCGACTCATTTTAGGGGCCAAATCCGTTTTAAGGATAGGAGCGTCCCAATTCCGGGATGCTACAATCCAAACGGAGAACATATGACCCGAAGCGAATTCATTGCCTTTGTCAAGGATGTCGCCGAACATCCTGAGCACCTGGCGGATTACAGAAAAATCTACAAGAATGTCTACCCTTTCAGTGACGGCATCTTCAAGATGCTCATGGCGAATGAGGCAAAGCCCGAACGGACCGTGAAATTTCTTAACGCGATGCTCGGACTCACCGGTGATAAAGCAATCAAAAACTATACATTGGGTGTGCCCGAGAACCCCGGCGTTCTCAATGACAAAACCGCCATCTTCGACATTTACGGCACCACACAAGCGGGAGAGCCTGTGCTCATTGAGGTACAGCAGAACTTCAACACACTGTTCGTAGATAGGCTCATCTACTATACCGCACGCGTCGTCTCGCGCACAGTCAAGAAGTCGCAGGACTACAACCTGCCGCACATCTACGTTCTTTCGCTGTTAACCGAAAACCAGTTCCCGACGGAAATCGACACCTACCTGCACCACGCGCAATTGGTCCGGAACCGTCACCTTTTCTACGAAAAACTTGACATCTACCTGGTCGAAATTGAGAAATTCTTTGCCATTGAGGACCGTACTCCGCCCGAAAAGCGAGAACAGTCCGATAGGGCCGAAATGTTACGGATTTTCCGTGATGTTCTCGAAGAAAAGGAAATCCCCGAAGAAAAGCTGAAAAAACTGCTTGACAAGGACTTTGCGAAAGATGTATCTTTAGAAGGGTACACCGACGAAACTCTTCTGAACGAGGTTGACGGAATGACGGACATGCTTTACGAAAAACAGGGCTCGTACTTGCAGGCAAAAGAAGAAGTTGCACTAGAAATGCTCGCCGACAATGAACCCATTGATAAAATCGTCAAGTACTCCAAGTTGCCCGAAGAAAAAATCCTCCAGTTGAAGATCCAGGCAACGAAGAGGCCCGTGTCAGCATAGTTAGAACAAACAGAAAACAAAAAGTCCCCAACTCGGTTGAGTCGAGGACTTTTATAGGCTTTACTTAGTTAAGCAAGAATTACTTAGCCTTCTTGGCGCACTTCTTGGCAGCGGGCTTCTTGGCAGAAGCCTTGCAGAACTTCACGTAGGCAGCGAGGGTGTCGCAGAACACTTCGTCCGGGGTGTTGTCGCCGTTGATGCGGCTGATGATGGACTTGCTGTACTTGCCGAGCACCTTGGCGGTGGATTCCTTGTACACCTTGAGGCGGTTCTTGATGACGGCTTCGTCGGCGTCGTCCTTGCGGCCTTCGATCTTGGCGCGGTTCAGGAGGCGGGCCACGATGGTCTTCTCGTCCTTAATGTCGAGCACGAAGATGTGCTTCACGTCGACAACGGATTCGATGAGCTTGACCTGGGCGACCGTGCGGGGAATACCGTCGAGGAGGAGGGTATCCTTATCCGGGTTGACCTTGTTCGTATTGATAAGGCCTTCGATGAAGCGGCCGAAAATTTCGACAGTGGCTTCGTCCGGAACGAGCAGGCCCTTGCTGGAGTAAGAAGCGAGGAGCTTGCCGGATTCGCTGGAAGGAGCAATGCCACGGAAGATGTCGCCCGTGGAAATGTGCTTGAGGGACGTGGTAGCAGCGAGCTTCGCGCCGACGGTACCCTTGCCGGAACCCGGTGCGCCGAAGATAAGAACTGCAGGAATTTTAGCCATTGTTAACCTCTTGGGTTTGATTGTTGAAATTTTTCGCGGTCAAAGATAGCATTTTTACGACTGAATCTTCTCGCACTTGAAACTGAGCTTGCCGTTTTCGACGCCGATGCTTATCGTGGAGAAGTCCGTGAGGGTACCGAGCAGGAGCCCTTCGGCAATCGCGTCTTCCACGAGGTTCTGGATGGAACGGCGGATGGGACGCGCCCCCAGGGTGGAATCGTAATTGTTGTTCACGATAAATTCCTTCGCTTCCTGGCTGATTTCCAGCAAGATGCCGCGGTCGGAAATGTTCTTCTGGAGGAACCCCATCTGGATGTCCACGACGGAGACGAGATCCTTCTTGCTGAGGGCTCGGAACACAATCTGCTCGTCGATGCGGTTCAGGAATTCCGGAGAGAACACGCGCTTGACTTCTTCGCGGATGGCGTTTTCCATGCGCTCGTAGTCGTCGGTCTCCCCTTCCTTGGTGAACCCCATGCCGCCGCTGTGGCGCACTTCGCGCGCACCCGCGTTGCTCGTCATGATGATGATGGTGTTCTTGAAGTTGATCTTGCGGCCGTAACTGTCGGTAAGGATGCCGTCGTCAAGAATCTGCAACAAGATGTTGTAGATGTCCGGATGCGCCTTCTCGATTTCGTCGAGGAGCACCACGGAATACGGGCGCTTGCGCACCTTCTCGGTAAGCTGTCCGCCACCTTCCTCGAAGCCCACATATCCCGGAGGAGCACCGATAAGGCGGGAAACGCTGTGCTTTTCCATGTACTCGCTCATGTCGATGCGGATCATGGAATCTTCGCTGCCGAAAAGCGTAAGGCTCAACACCTTCGCCAGTTCCGTCTTGCCCACGCCTGTAGGCCCGAGGAAGAGGAAGCTGCCCATCGGGCGCTTGCTGCTGCGGATGCCCGCGCGCGTACGGCGGATGGACTTGACAATCGCGTCGACGGCCTGGTCCTGGCCGATAACGCGCTGCTTGATTTCATCGGCGAGATGCAGAAGTTTCTGCGTTTCTTCGCCACCGAGGCGGCTTACGGGGATGCCCGTCATTTTACTGATGCAGTCGCGGATATCGCTTTCGTCCACGACAGGAGTCTCCTGCCCTTCTTCCTGCAACTGTTTCTTGCGTTCGGCAATGGCTTTCTGGAGTTCCTCTTCGCGGGCACGGCACTGGGCCGCATTCGTATAATCCTGGCTCGAAACAGCCTCGTCCTTCTTCTGGACGACTTCGGTGAGTTCAGCTTCCATGTCGAGCAGATCCTGCGGGACCTTGATGGAGTTGAGCTTCACGCGAGCACCCGTCTCGTCGAGCACGTCGATTGCCTTGTCCGGCAAGAAGCGCTCGCTGATATAGCGTTCGGCAAGCGTCACCGCCGCACGGATGGCCTCGGGCGTGTAATGCACCTTGTGGTGCTGTTCGTACTTGACGCGCAGGCCTTCGAGAATCTGAATGGAATCTTCCGAGTTGGGCGGATTCACGAGAATCGTCTGGAAGCGGCGTTCAAGCGCAGCGTCCTTCTCGATGTACTTGCGGTATTCGTCAATCGTTGTCGCACCGATGCACTGCAGTTCGCCACGCGCAAGGGCCGGCTTGAAAATGTTAGATGCATCGAGGCTGCCTTCGGAGCCGCCCGCACCCACAATGGTATGCAATTCGTCGATGAAGAGGATTACGGAATTGCCGACGCGCTGGAGTTCCATGATAAGGCCCTTCATGCGTTCCTCGAACTGTCCGCGGTACTTGGTACCCGCGACCATCGCCGCCACGTCGAGCGTCACGACGCGCTTGTTCGCAAGCAGGTCGGGAATCTTCTTCTGTACAATCTTTTGCGCAAGGCCCTCGATAATCGCAGTCTTGCCCACGCCCGGTTCACCGATAAGTGCCGGGTTGTTCTTCTTGCGACGGCAAAGAATCTGGATGAGTCGCTCGATTTCCGCCTCGCGTCCGATAATCGGGTCGAGTTTGCCCGCACGCGCCATCGCCGTAAGATCGCGGCCAAAATGGTCGAGAATCGGAGTCTTGGAACGGGAACCGCCACGCGTGTCGCGCTGCGCCTGGAACGGACGCTGGACATCGTCGGGCTGTTCGGTGGGAACGCCATCGTCGCCACCGTGCTTGAGCTGGTCCAGCATCTGCTGGAAATTCTCGAAAGTCACGTTGAACGTGGAAAGCGTTGCCGCAGCAGGGGAATCAGACTGCTGCAAGATGGCAAGCATCAAATGTTCCGGACCGATGTACTGGTCTCCTTCCATCTTGGCAATCTTGGCCGAATTGAAAAGGACCGCCTTGGTCTTGGCCGTAAACGAGAGCAGGCCTCCACGGGCATCGCCGCCCACGGTCATAATGCCGCCGTCGTTCGTCAGGTTCTTCTGGACCGTCTCGGCCAGGTCGTTCAGGTTCACCTTCAGGGCCTTCAGGGTCTCGGCAGCAAAGCCGGATTCCTCGCGCACCAGCCCGAGAAGCAAATGCTCGACGGTAATGCTGTCACTACCGAGATTGCGTGCAGCCATGCGGGCCGCCTGCATTACCGCCTTGGCCTTAGCAGAAAAGATTCCATTTCCGTCCGACATACGCACTCCTATTCCATACTCTGAATCAAGCCGTTGTGCATCACCACGCGGCGCTTCGCGAACGAAGCCAGTTTCTCGTCGTGAGTGACAATCAGGAAAGCCTGCTTGAATTTCTCGTTCAGTTCACCAAAAAGTTCGTTCAGTTTTGCCGAGTTGGCCTCGTCGAGATTTCCGCTCGGCTCGTCGGCAAGCACAAGATCGGGATGGTTCATCAACGCGCGGGCAATCGCGATACGCTGGCGTTCGCCACCGCTGAGTTCGCGAGGCAAGTGCTTGAGGCGGTCCTTGAGGCCCACCGTTTCCAAGAGCATCTCGGCGCGTTCGCGGCATTCCTTCTCGCTAGTCCCGAGGATGCGGCCCGGAACGCACACGTTCTCGATAGCCGTAAACTCACTGAGCAAATGATGGAACTGGAACACGAACCCGACCTTCACGCGGTGGTACATGTCGCGTTCGTCGTCGCTGAACTTGGAAAGCGACTTGCCCTTGAACAAAATCTCGCCCGAAGTCGGCGTATCGAGCATGCCCACCAAATTGAGGAACGTTGACTTTCCGGAACCCGAGGAGCCCGTAAGCGCCACAAGTTCACCTTCTTCCATCGAAAAGTTGACACCCTTCAAAATCTCGAGCTGTTCACCCGTCTCGGAGAAAACGCGACGAAGGTCGACGGTCTGCAATAAACTACTCATGTCTAATCGCTCCTACGGGGTCAAGGCGGCTCGCCTTCCATGCGGGCAACAGAGTCGAAAGTACGCAAAGCGCGATACCGATTACAAAAATAAGCACAACATCGAGCAGGTGCACCGAAATCGGGAAGTACGGAATCACATAGACATCGCCCGGAAGCTTGATGAAGTGGTAAGCCTCCTGCAACTTGCACAAGACCAATCCGACGGTACCGCCCACGATGGTTCCGCCCACGCCAATAAAGCTGCCCATGAGCATGAACACGCGCATGATGCCCGACTTGCTGAGTCCCATGCTGCGCAAGATGCCAATTTCCTTCGTCTTGTCGATAACGACCATGATGAGGGAACTGATGATGTTGAACGCCGCCACCAGGATGATCAGGCAGATAATCGCCGCCACGATGAACTTCTCATAGTTCATCCACTTGAGGAGCGTGATGTTCTTGGTCTTCCAGTCAAGAATGTAGTACGGGTAAGTCAACCATTCCGAAATGCGGTCTGCGGCCTCGCCCGCCTGCCAGTGGTCCTTGATGCGGAACTGGATTCCTGAAACAGCGTCCCCAAGGGAAAGGAGTTTCTGGAGTTCAGGGATACCCACATAAGCGAGGTTGCCGTCGTACTCATAGGTGCCCGTCTCGAAGATGCCGCTCACGACGCACATCATCATCTTGGGGCCGCCACTCCCGACCATCTCGTCGGGGCTCTGGAACGTCTGCAACACGAGTTTGTCGCCCACCACCACGCGGAGGCGGTTTGCAAGGCCCGAGCCAAGCAAGATTCCCGGACGGCGCGTGCCACCCATGTCCTCGAGGCTGTCGACCGAGTAGTTGCCCCACTTCATGTACTTGTGGATGTCGGTCACGGTCTTGGACGTCTCGGAATCGATACCGTAAATCACGATACCGTCATTTACCTTCTTGGAGCTGATGCCCACCTTGTAGATAATGAACGGGGATGCCGTAATGACGCTCGAATCGCGGGTGCGCACCTCGTTGATAAGGCTGTCGTAAGCGACAATGGGTTCGCTGTTGTACGACATGATTTCGAGGTGGGCGTCCTTCCCTATCATCTGGGCGGTAACTTCTTCCTCGAAGCCGTTGACCGCGGCAAGCGCCACCACCAGCGCGAACACGCCGATGGATACACCGAGCATACTGAAAATGCCGATAAGCGAAACGAAGAGACTCTTACGCTGAGCCCCCAGGTAACGCCAGGCTATTAGAAGTTCGAGTTTATTCATTCTTAGACGAGAGACGAGAGACGAGAGACGAGAGATTATTACTTTTTCGATGATTTCAAACCAGATAGCATCCTTGCAATTTCTTCAGTCTTCGGGTCTATTTCGTCCAGCGATTCCTTCGTAATGTAGTTTAACAATTGGGCTATTTCTAGTTGACTTTGTGTTTCCATCAACGATCCATAGCTTATTTCTAGAAAATGTACAACTTCTTTATTTGAAGTACGACTCATTCCTTCCGCAATATTAGACGTTACAGAGACTGCCGCCCGACGAACTTGACTTGTCAGAGCAAACTTTTCATAATCAGGAAAATTTTTGCATAGGCCATAAACGTCTAGCACCCATTGTTGGGCTTTTTGATAGACGCTTAGTTTCCTATATGCAAAAACTGCCATGCTAATTATACCTGATATATCTCTCGTCTCTCGTCTGTAGCCGCGAAGCGGCGTTCTCTCGTCTAAACTAGCAAGTCTCCGGTTTCATGAGCGGGAACAGCTGCACGTCGCGGATGGTCTGCTGGTTCGTAAGCAGCATGACCATGCGGTCGATGCCGAAGCCCACGCCACCCGTAGGCGGCAGGCCACTTTCGATAGCGTGCATGAAGTTTTCGTCCATCGGGTGCGTTTCGCCTTCGCCACCGCGGCCGCGGCGCACCTGGTCTTCCAGGAGCTCACGCTGACGGATGGGGTCGTTAAGTTCGGTATAGGCGTTGCCCAGCTCCCATCCGTTAGCGTAGGGCTCGAACTGTTCGATGAGCCCTTCGATGGTACGGTGCTTCTTGCAGAGCGGGGTGCTCTCGGTCGGCATGTCCTTGATGAACGTCGGCTGGATGAGCTTGTCTTCCACGGTGAGCTCGAACAGTTCGAGGATTCCGCGGCCGCGGCTGAATTCGCCGTCGAGGTGGCCGCCGAGTTCTTCCATCTTGTTCTTGATTTCGTCGTCGCTCATCTCGTTCACCTTGAGGCCGCCGAACTTTTCGATGGCTTCGATCATGCTGTAGCGGGGCCACGGTGCCTTGAAGTCGATTTCCTTACCCTGGTAGTCAATCTTGGTGGTGCCGTTCGCGGCAATGCAGGCGCGTTCGTAGATGTTCTCGAAGTGGACCATCATGTCGTTGTAGTCGGCGTAGGCTTCGTAGAACTCGAGGCCGGTGAATTCCGGGCTGTGCGTGCGGTCCATGCCTTCGTTACGGAAGTTCTTGCTGAACTCGAACACCTTTTCCATGCCGCCCACGATGCAGCGCTTAAGGTAAAGTTCCGGAGCCACGCGCAGGTAGAGCGTCATGTCGCAGGCGTTGTGGTGCGTGGTGAACGGACGGGCGTTCGCGCCACCGTAAATCGGCTGGAGCGTCGGGGTCTCGACCTCGATAAAGCCCTTCTCGATCAGGTATTCGCGGATAGCCTGCAGAATCTTGAAGCGCTTGATGAACACGTCCTTCACGTCGTCGTTCAGGGCCATGTCGATGTAACGCTGGCGGTAGCGGGTATCCACGTCGGCAAATTCGTTGAACACGACCTTGTTGCCGTTTTCGTCCACCTTTTCCTTCGCGACCGGAAGCGGACGCACGGCCTTCGAAAGCATCGTCACCTTCTTCACGTGCACGGAGTATTCGCCCGTTTGCGTCTCGAACATGGAACCGTTCACGCCGATAAAGTCGCCGAGGTCCGTCATCTTCACGACTTCGTAGTTTTCCTCGCCCACTTCGTCACGGGCGACGACTACCTGGAGGCGGCCATAGCGGTCCTTCAGGTGCATAAAGCACATCTTTCCCTTGCGGTTAAAGCGAACCACGCGGCCGGCGAAGGCGATTTCTTCGCCGCTAGCCATCAGGGCGTCCTTATTTTCTTTCAAAACCTTGGAATCGTGCGTGCGGTTGAACTTGTGCGGATAGGCCTCGATGCCCATTTCCTTGAACTTGTCAAGCTTCGCCAAGCGAGCTTGAACCTGGTCATTCATATCTTGCATTGCCATAATCAATAATCCTGTGATTCTATCACGTGAAATTTTGAACGACTCAAAAATAGAAAAATAAAGTCGCGCACCATCGCAAAGCGAGGGAATGGACGGAAGGGTTACACGGCAACAAAGTTTCAAAAAACGTTTATAAAACTTTACAAATCAAGCCAAATTTTGATACTACTAGTTATCACGCCTCAGTTCGGTATTTTCTTAAAAATTCAATCAGAATGTCAAAGGATACTGACAAGTACAGAAATCTCTTTATCAAAATTTTCAGCTCTACCATGCGTGAATTTCGTGGTCAGGCAACGCAGGAACGTTTTGCCGACATGATCAACGTTGCCAGAATGACCTACAACAAGTGGGAAAACAGGAAATCATGCCCTGGCGGCTTCGAACTTTTCATGCTCCTGTTGTCCGTCAAACCCAACGACATCGATTTATTGCATATCCTTCAAGAAAGATTCCTTGCGGAAGCCATGCCCATGATGCAGGCCGCCGAGCATGCAAAATTAAAGAACTACATGGAAGGGCTCAAAAAGAAGCGCCGCGGCTAGCTTTCGGGAATTTACGAGTCGCTCTCGTCCAACCAGCGCTGTAGTATAATGGCAGCGGCCAGTTGGTCAATCACGCCCTTGTTCTTCTGCTTTTTCTTCTTGCTGAAGTGAGCCGTTTTCTCTTGCGCCTGGACGCTAGAGTAGGCCTCATCCTGCGTATGGATGGGCATTCCCGGGAAATGTTCGGCAAGTTCGCGCACAAAGGCCTCCACCACCACGTTCTTCCCGTCGGTACGGCCATCGGGGCGGTACGGCATGCCCACCACGAACTCGTCGACCTTGTTGATTTTCACGAGTTCCTCGAGCCGCGTAAAGAGGTCCGTCTTGTTGCGGTCAATCGTCTCGCGCGAAAACGCCATGCGGAACTCGGAGTCCGCAAAAGCGACTCCGACGCGGTGTTCCCCAAAATCAAGAGCGAGGTAGTTCATACTACCCCGCAATATAACTTTTTCTGTCGAGCCTGAATTACTTGAATGTCGCCGTAAGCGTCGTAACCTGGCCAGGAACGAACGTGCGCGTAGCCTCCGTGTTGCCGTCGCTCCAGCCGGAGAACACGCCACCGGACTTGGGCTCGGCCGTGACCGTCACGGGCACATCCTTGAAGAAATTGATCGCCAAGCTCGACTGGTCGAGCGCGAGGCCATGCACCTTGATGGTTCCGCTTCCCTGGGAGGAGAGCGTTACCTGGGCAGTCTCACCCAAGTTGAAATAGCTCTTCATCTCGCTCATAATAGTCTGCTGGCGGGTCTGCACGAAGCTCTTGATTGTCTCGAGATTCGAGGAGAAGGAGTTCGCCTCGAACTTCCAGAATTCGATATCGCGGTTCATCTCGGACTGCACCTGGGACTGGAGCGCATCGATTTGCTTCAAGAGCCTTTCGGCAGAGAAGTTCATGGACAAAAGCACGCAGTAGCGGTTGATGAAGGCCTTCTTGAAGCCTTCGTTACCGAGCAAGCGGATCATGAGAATCGTGTGCGCCGAAATGGAGCCGTCACCGGGAGCCGGGGCCACTTGGCCACCGCCCATCTGGCCGCCACCGAAGTTTCCGCCGCCGAAGTCGCCCATGTTGCCGCCACCCCAGTCACCGAAATTCATACCGCCCATGCCGTTCGTGCCGTTCGCGTTGGTCACGTAACTGAACACGTTGCCGTTCTGGGTGTTGTACGAGACGCCGAAACCGAAGTCCACGTCGTACATAAACCATCTCCATTTGCCCTTCTGGCTTGCGACACGCCACTTCTTCATGTTGTTGTGCGGCCAGTCGCCGTTGTTCAGGAACATCTCCGCCTGCATGTAGTTCATGTAGTTGTCGATGTCCACCTGGTCGGCAATCTTCTGATAGTTCGCATCGCTCGTGAGTTCATTGCTCTGCAGCCAGCTGAGCATGGCCTTGTAGTCTTCTGCCGAACCGGCAGAAGCTTCGTCGGTCCCGCTCGACGTCGTAGCGAGAAGGTCGATATCCTCCGGATCGTAACCGTACTTGGTTTCGTAATAGTATTCGTTATTGCGTTCGCGCAAGTCGTGCAGGCCGTAGTACTGTCCGTTGTAGTACACCACCACGTAACGGCCACGCTGGTAATCAACGCCCAAGCCTTCTGTCATCTGGGTTCCAAGGCGGTCGCGTACATAGTCGTTGCCGCAGTTGTTACCGAAGTTTCTGACAGAGAATGCCTTGAACTTCTTGAGTTCCGGATAGTCCGGGAACAGCTGGTACTTGAGACGCTTGTTGCCGTATTCCTCACGCATGGTGATGGCAAAAGACTTCTTCTCCTTCGCACGGCTGTACTGGCCCGTAATCTTGTAGTCGCCCATCACGCCGAACGCGGGAGTTTTCGGGGAACCGGGTTCGAACAATTCGACATATACAGGAAGTTCACGGTTGCTCCAGAAGTTCGCGCCCTTCTTCGGGTCCATCATCGCAGCGTTATTGCCCGTCATATAGAGGCCGCTGTCCTGGCTGAACATCGAAAGCGGGTCCGTCGTCACGAAAAGCGTAGCCAGGGACGGCTGCTGTTCAAACACGTAAGTACGGATAATCTCGTCGCTCGGATACATTCCCTCGCCGTAGGTACGGCAACGCAGCACCGTGTTCGCAGTGATATTGAGCGTCTGCGTCACGAGGGCGCTATTCGGGGTCGCCTCGGCACCGCCCTGCTCGCAACGCGTATTCGCAGGGAGCGTGACGCTTACCGAACCGCTGTAGAATCCGGAAGCCGGCACGGACGTTTCAGCCGACTGCACCTGCGATGCAAAGACTTCGCCAAGGGTGTTACCGTACGGAGTCGGGTCCGAAATACCCCATGAGCCGGCTTCGCTCTTGGACCATGTCGTCCCGTTGGGAACGTCGTCGTAGGTCACGGAATCGAGAATCGCATTCTGATCGTTTGTCAGGAACAGCTGGCCGCCGTCTTCCGCCTTGAAGGTCGTATGCGGTTCGTGGCCGCGGTTACGGGCGATGTACGACGTCATCTTGATGGTCGTCGTCTCGCTACCTTCGGTCTCGAGAGTGAACGTGGAACCGGAGACGTTGCCCAGCTTGGAAGAATTTTCCTTGAGCCTCACGTAGAACACGCGTTCCTCGCCAGAACCGCGGAGATTCTTGCTCCAGTCGCCGCCGGTACCGTTAAGGCTCAAGCGAATCTTGTGGCCCTTGTCGATAGTACCGCGGAGCACGAGCTGGTCCGCCTTGGTCAAGTTGGTCGCACCGTTCGTATTCACCATGAACGACGATGTAGAGCCGCTGCCACCGAAACCCATGCCGCCAGCACTGACCTTCATCACGCTACCGAACGAAACACCTCCGTTCTCGCTAAAGCAAATAGAGGACTGGCCCGGGAGATTGTCGACATTCGGCCCCGAACTTGCGCCCGTATTGCCGCCCCACTGGCCGCCAATGCCACCTTGACCACCCGTAGACTGCGCACTACAGTTGGTGCTCACCATGTTCACCGAATCGGAAGGCGGGATGTAGTCGGGATAGTTCTTGCCCGACAGGAACACCACCATGTGGGACTTCGCGGGAATCGTCGCGTTGCCGAATACCCAGCGACGGGGCATGCGGGCATCGTTCGTAAGGCCCACGCCCTTCAAGTCGACCGGGGAGTCGCTCGTGTTGTAAAGTTCAACCCATGCGGGGTCGTTGCCGTCGTTGTCCTTGAGGCTAGCGTTCGCCGGGGACACCTCGGTAAAGATGACCGGGAACCCTTCCACACGGGCAAGAGGCTCGTCGATAATGACCTGGTCCGGATCTTCGCCGGCAAGCGGACCGTCGTGGCCGCCCTTGTCCTTGTCACCCTGGTAACTGTCGTTCACTGCCGAGCTGGAAAGCGGCACCGACGCAGAACTCAGGTTGCCCACGACCATCGAAGAACTCGAATAGAGGATAACGTCCCCCTCCTTGAGCTGGTCACTCGGGACCAAGACTGTTCCGCCATCGGGCGTAACAACCAGGACGGAATCCGGAAGGCCGGGAGGCAGCCCCCCGACTTCGGGCTCTTCGGCCGCGTTGTTAGTAGAATCACCAGAACAGGCGACAAGGCCGCCCGTAATCCCCCAAACACAAAACCCCACGAGGATTACTTTTCCAATATTCATACTTCAAAAATAGATAAAAAAAGACGCTCCAAACGAAAATATTTTTATACACATTACAATTTTACAGAAGAATTAAGGCAAATTTCGCTTTTTAAGCCGAGAAATTTTTACACACTCGGAAATTACAAGCCGTTAGTAATGGCAATAATCGTGAAAAACGTGCAACTCGTCGGCTTTCTGGGTCAAAAACACCATTAAATGGTACTAATTTTCTATCTTTACGCCCACTATGAGCATATCCAAGAACGATTTATGGGTCGGCGTGGACGTTGGTTCCACCACCGTCAAGATTGCTGTTGTCGATCCAGAGACCTCCAAGCTTTTACATTATACGTACCAGCGCCACAACGCCATGCAGGCGAAAAAGGTCCATGAGGTACTGAGGGAGGCCCACGGGCTGTTCCCGGACAAGAATTTCAGGGTCGCCTTCTGCGGAAGCGGCGGCCAGCCCTTTGCCGAAGCCACCCATGCCTTCTTTGTGCAAGAAGTCGTGGCCAACGCCCTCGCCGTGCGTGCCACCTACCCCGAATCCAGGGTGGCCATCGAACTCGGCGGCCAAGACGCGAAAGTCGTATTTTTCGAAAAGGACAAGACTACCGGTAAGCTCATTGCCTCCGACATGCGCATGAACGGAGTCTGCGCCGGCGGAACGGGCGCTTTTATCGACCAGGTGGCCGAGCTCCTGCGCATCAAGACGGAAGCCTTCGAAGGCTTTGCCAAACGCGGCCAGAAGGTCTACGAGATTTCGGGCCGTTGCGGCGTGTTCGCCAAGACCGACATCCAGCCGATGCTCAACAACGGTGTCGCCAAGGAAGACATCGCCCTTTCCAGCTTCCACGCCATCGCCAAGCAGACCATCGGTGGTCTCGCCCAGGGCATGGAAATCAAGCCGCCCGTGATTTTCGAGGGCGGCCCCCTCACGTTTAACCCGACGCTCGTGCGCGCGTTCAAGGAACGCCTGGGCATCAGCGACGAACAGGCTATTGTGCCGGAACACTCCGAAGTGCTCGTCGCCATGGGTGCGGCCCTCTCGCTGGGCTCCATGTTCGCGGGTCAGGAATGCCAGTACCGCATGGAAGGCTCGCTCGACGCGCTCGTACACTTCAACGAAATCCGCCAGGCCGAGAACAAGGCCAAGGCTGCCGCCGACCTGTTCTTCAAGAACGACGCCGAATACAAGATGTTCCTCGAGGAACACAAGATGGCCGACAACCATTACCCGCAGCCGGCTTCGGGTTCGACCATCAACGCCTACCTCGGCATTGACGCAGGTTCCACCACCACGAAGTTCGTGCTCCTGGACGAGCAGGACAACGTGATTGACGGGTTCTACGCGAGTAACGACGGCGAACCGCTCGCCGTGCTGAAGCGCGCCATGAACGAACTCGCCGACCGCTACGAGGAATACGGCTGCAAGCTCAACATTTTGGGCGTGGGTACCACCGGTTACGGCGAACAGCTCTTCGCCAAGGCCGTGCATGCCGACTACCATACCGTGGAAACGGTCGCGCATGCGAACGCCGCCCAGCACCTCTGCCCCGACGTAAGCTTCATCCTCGACATCGGTGGCCAAGACATGAAGGCCATTTCCGTGCAAGACGGCGTCGTCACCGGCATCATCTTGAACGAGGCATGCTCCTCGGGTTGCGGCTCCTTCATCGAGACCTACGCCCGCAGCCTCGGTATCCCGATGGAAAAGATTGCCGAGATGGCTTTCAATGCAAAGAGCCCCTCTCAGCTCGGAAGCCGCTGCACCGTGTTCATGAACAGTTCCATCATCACGGAACAGCGCGACGGCAAGCAGCCCGAAGACATCATCGCGGGTATCTGCCGTTCCATCATCAACAACGTGTTTACGAAGGTTATCCGTATCCGCAACCTGAACACCCTCGGCAAAAAGGTCGTGGTGCAGGGCGGTACGTTCAAGAACAACGCGGTGCTCCGCGCCTTCGAGCAGTACACGGGCCTCAAGCCCATCCGTCCCGAACGCCCGGGCGAAATGGGCGCTATCGGTATTGCGCTCCTCACCCGCAAGTTCATGGAAGAGAAGCGCAAGGAAAATCCGGACCTCAAGTCGAGCTTTATAGGCCTCGAGGCCATGCGCACCTTCAGCTGGCACAACCAGCCGGGTCAGCTTTGCCAGTACTGCACCAACCACTGCTCGCGTACCATCGTCACGTTCAGCGACGGCCAGAGCTTTGTGACCGGCAACCGCTGCGAACGCGGCGAAGTCACCGCCGACCCGAACGACCCGAAGACGAAGGCCCTCATCGCCGAAATCAACAAGAAGATGCAGTCCGTGCCCGACATGATCAAGCGCACGAACCAGCTGTTGGTGAAGGACTACGCCCCGGCCAAGCTCGCCCCCAACAACGGCAAGACCATCGGTATCCCGCGCGTGCTCGAATTCTGGGCTTCGCTCCCCTACTGGAAGGCTTTCTTCACGAGCCTCGGCTACACCGTCGTCGTAAGCCGCCAGAGCGACTACAAGATGTTCGAAGCGGGCCTCCACAGCGTGCCCAGCGACACAGTCTGCTTCCCCGCGAAGCTCGTGCACGGCCATGTGCTCAGCCTTATCGAGAAGAAGGTGGACCGCATCTTCTTCCCGATGATGGTTGCCGTCCCCAGCGACCACACCAAGTTCACGGCCACCTCCGTGTGCCCCGTGGTGCAGGCCTACCCGAACGTTTGCAAGAACACCGACGAACCCGAAAAGAACTACGGCGTTCCCATGGACCAGCCCATTTTCCACTGGTTCAACGCGAAACTCCGCCGCAGCCAGACCATCGACTGGTTCCACGAGAACTGGAAGCTCGACAAGAAGCTTTTGAACAAGGCCGTAGACGAAGGCGAAAAGGCTCTCAACTGCTACCGCACCACGCTCCTCGAAGAAGGCCAGAAGATTCTCGACGACGTCCGCGCCAAGAACAGCTTTGCAGTCGTCATCGCGGGCCGCCCGTACCATGCGGACATGCTCATCAACCACAACATCGCGAGCCACTTTACCGCGATGGGCATCCCGGTACTTACCACCGAGTCGCTCCCGGGAGTCTTTGACCAAGACGTGCCGGCACATACCCGCGTAGAAATCAAGAATACGTTCCACCTGCGCATGATCGGTGCGACGATGATCGCCTCGCGCGACCCGAACATCGAACTTGCCCAGATCGTGAGCTTCGGCTGCGGTCACGACTCCATCTTGACCGACGAAATGATGCGCATGATGCACAACGATTCCAACAAGGAAATGCTCATGCTCAAGCTCGACGAAGGCGACGCCCGCGGCCCCGTGGGCATCCGCATCAAGAGCTTCATCGAGACCGTGAAGGCCCGCCGTGCGGCGAACCTCCCCGACAAGCCCGAAAGCAAGGAACCGCTGTACCACACGCCGTTCGTCGAATCCGACAAGACGCGCCGCAAAATCCTCACGCCGAACCTCTCGCCCGCATTCTCCGTGCTCGCGAGCGAATACATCAAGGCGAAGGGATTCATGGCGGAATACCTGCCTGTGGCCGACAAGGAAGCCATCGAACTCGGCAAGAAGTTTGTGCATAACGACATCTGCTTCCCCTGCCAGGTGAACATCGGCGAATGCCTCAAGTGGCTCGTGAACCACCCCGAAATCAAGCAGACCGAAGTCTCGATGTGCCTAGCCAAGAACTGCGAGAACTGCCGTGCCGTGCAGTACCCGGTGCTTGCCCGCAAGGCGCTCGACGAGGCCGGATTCAAGGACGTTTCCATCATCACGACGGGAACCGACTACAAGGGAATCCACCCGGGCTTCAGCCTCGGTCTCGACTTCCGCCTCCACATGCTGTGGGGCATCGTGTTCATGGACGCCATCGAAATCATGTACCGTGCGCTCCTCCCCTACGAAGTCAACAAGGGCGATACGCAGAAGGTATACGACCACTGGATGCCGCTCCTGATGAGCATGGCTGCCCAGCTCAAGAAAACCGAGCTCCGCATGCCCAAGAAGGTGCTCGACATGTTCGGCGCCTGCGTGGATGCTTTCAATACCGTCGAGATTACCGAAGACCGCAAGAAGGGCATCCGCAAGCCGCGCGTGGCCGTGCTCGGCGAAATCCTGATGAACTACCACCCGAGTGCCAACGGCTTCGTGGAAAAATACCTGATGGACAACGGCATGGAAGTCTACCTGCCGGGCATGCTCGACTTCTTCCGCGTCGACGAGGTCGTGCGCGCCGAGAAGATCAAGCGCGGGTTCTCCGCGAACCCCATCATGGACCGCGTCGAAGGCGGGATTACCGCCAAGGCGTACACCCATGCATCCGGATGCGTGCAGAAGGTGATGCAGAATTTCAAGCTCTACGAGCACCACGCCGACTGTGTGGAACTCAAGGACTACGTCTCCGACATCATCGACCCGACGTACAACACCGGCGAAGGCTGGCTCATCCCGGGCGAAATCCTTTACAACTCGAAGCACGGCGTGAACAGCTTCATCATCTTGCAGCCGTTCGCCTGCCTCGCGAACCACATCAGCGGCCGCGGCCTCACCAAGGCGGTGAAGGAACGTTGCCCGCACGTCCAGATCTTAAGTCTCGACTACGATCCGGATACGAGTTTCGCGAACATCGAGAACCGCCTGCAGATGTTGATTATCAACGCCCGCGAGTTGGAAAAAGCGAATAACAATTGATAATGGATAAATGATAATGGATAATTTGTATTCTGGTGGAAAAGCTTTATGAAGAAAGACAATTTAATTGCCGAAAAAACAAAAGCCTTCGCCATCCAAATTATCCATCTTTATCTTTATTTGTCCAATGAGAGAAAAGAGTACGTTCTATCCAAGCAAGTTCTTAGAAGCGGAACAAGTATCGGTGCAAATGTAAAAGAAGCAACACAAGCACAGAGTAAAGCCGATTTCATTTCGAAAATGTCCATAGCCTTAAAGGAAGCTTCAGAAACAGAATATTGGCTAGAATTACTTAAGGAAACATCATTCCTTAAAGAAAAACTATTCAAAGAAATCTACGAGGAAAATGAATCTATTATCAAGATTATTACGAAAATAATCAAAACATCAAAAATTCTTCCTAACAACAATTAATCATCAATCATCCATCATCAATCATCAATTAACTAAATGCTCAACGTCTCAAATGTCAGTCTTCAATACGGTAGCCGCGTTCTCTTCAAGGAAGTGAACCTCTCGTTCAAGCGCGGCAACTGCTACGGAGTCATCGGTGCGAACGGCGCCGGCAAGTCAACCTTCCTCAAGATCCTTTCGGGCGAACTCGAACCCAACACCGGCGAAGTCACCAAGGACCCGGGCGAACGTATCGCCGTCCTCAAGCAGGACCACTTCGCCTACGAACAGAGCACCGTCCTAGAGACTGTGATGATGGGTTACCCCGAACTCTACGAACTCGGCAAAAAGCGCGACGAACTCTACGCACTGCCCGAAATGACGGAAGAACAGGGCATGCAGGCCATGGAAATCGAGACTCGCTTCGGCGAAATCGGTGGCTACGAAGCCGATTCAAACGCCGCGGTGCTCCTCAAGGGCCTCGGCATTCCCGAAGAATTCCACTACAGCCTCATGGCGGACCTCGACGGCGGCCAGAAAATCCGCGTCCTCCTCGCCCAGGCCCTGTTCGGCAACCCCGACATCCTTTTGCTCGACGAACCGACGAACCACTTGGATTTGGAAACCGTCGGCTGGCTCGAAGACTACCTCGAACGCTTCGAGAACATCGTCATCGTGGTGAGCCACGACCGTCACTTCCTCAACGCGGTCTGCACGCACACCTGCGATATCGACTACGGCAAAATCAACATCTACGGCGGTAACTACGAATTCTGGTATGCAGCAAGCCAATTGGCCCAGAAGCAGAGAAAAGACCAGAACCGTCGCGCCGAAGAAAAGATTGAAGAATTGAAGGCGTTCATCCGCCGCTTCGCCTCTAACGCCGCCAAGGCCAAGCAGGCCACCAGCCGCAAAAAGCTCCTCGACAAGATGACCGTCGAAGAAATGCCTGCATCGAGCCGCAAGTTCCCGTGGGTCAACTTCAAGATGGACCGCGAGCCGGGCAAGATCGTGCTCGAAGTCAAGAACGCAACCATCGACGGTGGCGACGGCATCGTCTGCAAGGGACTCGACTTTAGCCTGAACAGCGGCGACAAGGTCGCACTCGTCGGCGAATACGACACGCTCAAGACGGCCTTCTTCCAGCTCATCGCCGAAGAAACCAAGTGCCCTGAAGGCGTGCTCAAGTGGGGCAACACCATCAGCTACAGCTACTTCCCCAAGAACAACGACGCCTATTTCAATACCGACCTCTCCCTCGTGGATTGGCTGCGCCAGTACAGCAAGGAACAAGACGAGACGTTCATCCGCGGGTTCCTCGGCCGCATGCTCTTCACCGGCGAAGAAGCCCTCAAGAGCGCAAACGTGCTCAGCGGTGGCGAGAAGGTGCGCTGCATGCTTAGCCGCATGATGCTCAGTAACGCGAACTGCCTCTTGCTCGACGAACCGACGGCCCACCTCGACTTGGAAGCCATCACCGCCCTCAACAACGGCCTCACCGCCTTCCAGGGCCCCATCATCTTCTGCTCGCAGGACCACGAATTCGTGCAGACGGTCGCAAACCGCGTCTTGGAACTCACTCCGGACGGCGTACTCGACCGCAGCATCACCTTCGACGAATGGCTCGAAACCAAGAAGAAGAAAAAGTAATCAGCAGAATTTAAACAAACAAAAAGTCCCGCTCATCGAGCGGGACTTTTTTAAATGCTAATTCAAAATCTTGGAAGAAGCGAATTCAAATTCGAAGAATAAACGAGCAAGAGCAGGAGCGAGCCCCCGTAGCGTACTGAAGCGTACGTGAGGGGGCAAGCGACGAACTATTGCGACGTTTATTCGAAGTTAGCGGCGCTTCTTGCCTTTCTTCTTGCCCTTGGCAGGCTTGTCTTCCTTCGGTTCGTCCTTCGGCTCGTCCTTCTTCGCTTCGGCCTTCTTCTCGCCACCGCGGAGGTCCTTCATCTTGAAGGTAACGTTCACTTCGGCTGTGGTGACCTTGGAGTAGACTCCACCCGGATCCTTCACCTTGAAGGAGAATTCATCGAGGCCGGAGAATCCCTTGTTCGGGATGTACTCGAAGGAACCGTCGCGTTCGTTCAGCGTAATCTTACCGTTGCGCGGCTTCTGGACCAGCTGGACGGACACGGGCTTTTCGCCATCCGGATCCATCACGCCAGACATGAGACCGTCAGAAGCGGAAACCTTCAGCGGATCGCCTTCCTGGGTCATGTAGGTCTGAGCCTTGGCTTCAGGAGGATCGTTCACCGGAATGACCGTGAACAGAGCGGACTTGCTAGCCTTGGCGCCATCCGGGTCGGTCACCGTGAACGTGATGCGTTCCGGCTTGCCGTTCCAGTTTTCGTGCGGCTGGGCAACAGTCACGATTCTCTTGAACTTGTCATACTTCACGTCGAGGTACTTGTTGCCGGTAAAGGTCCACTTGAGTTCTTCAAAACGATGATCCTTGTCGCGGGCGTACTGGTCGAGCTTGATGTTGGCAATCACTCCACCGTGGTCATCTTCCTTGATGGTGTAGTCAGGAATATCGCGCATCACCGGAGCGGCGTTCACGTGCTTCACGACGAACTTCGCAACGGTCTTGTCGGTACCACCGGCCGGGTCAGAAGCGACGAACACGAGAGTTTCTTCGCCGAACCAGTCTGCCTTCTTGGGCCTGATAACCGCTTCGCGGCCACCGGAAACCATAGCTTCGAGGTTCTTGGCACCAGAAATCTTCCACTTAATTTCGTGCGGCTTGTGATCCGGGTCGGTCACGTACTGGTCGAGCTTGATGGGCTTGAAGGACTTGCCTTCGAGCGTTTCCTGGCCCGGGATTTCCTTGACGACAGGAGGATCGTTGACCGGCTTGACAGTGAACTTCACGTTGACGCTGGCCTTTTCGCCGGCCGGGTCGAAGACGTTCACAGTCACAGTTTCGTTACCATTCCAGAACTTGTTCGGGATTTCGGCAGTGAGGACACCCTTGTCGTCGATGCTGAAGTTGATTTCATGCTTGACTGTAGAGCCCTTGGCCTTGGTGGCCTTCTTGCCAGAGCCGGAAGCCGGAGTAGCATCGTCGAGAGTCCACTTGAGTTCTTCAAGCTTGTTATCCGGGTCGCTCACGAACTTGCTGAAGTCGACCGGAGCGAACGTCTTCTTTTCTTCGATGACGAACGGCTGCACCGGCTTCAGGGTCGGAGGATCGTTCACCGGAACAACTTCGAAGGAGGCCTTGGTAGAGGCGGTAGCACCGGCCGGATCCTTGACTGTAAAGACAAGCGTTTCCTTGCCGTTCCAAGTCGGGTTCGGGGTCAGCACCATGGCGCGGTTGCCCTTCACGTCGACCTTGAGGTCCTTGTTGCCAGAAACAGACCACTTGAGTTCGTTCGGCTTGTTATCCGGGTCGGTAGCGACCTTGGAGAGGTCGATCGGTTCGAACTTTTCGCGTTCCTTGATTCTCTGGCCAGCGATAGCCTTCACGACCGGCGGGTCGTTGACCGGAGTCACTTCGTAAACAATCTGGGCAACGGCGCGAGCGCCTTCCGGGTCGGTCACTTCGAGCTTGATCTTCTCGGAGCCGTTCCAGAACTTGTCCGGAGTGGAGACGACGAGCTGGTTCTTGTTGTTGACCGAGGCCTTGAGGAAGCGGGTCGGGCCAACGCTGAACTTGAGGGCGCCAATCGGGTGATCCGGGTCGGACACGAACTGAGCGAGATCGAGCGGCTTGAAGCTTTCCTTTTCCTGGATGTTCTGGATAGGAATCTGCTTGATTTCCGGAGCGTCGTTCACGGATTCCACGAGGAAGTTCACCGTCTTGGAGGCGGAAGCGCCTTCCGGGTCCTTCACCATGAACGTCACGTTGCGTTCGCCATGCCAGTACTTGTTAGCAATCTTGATATGGGCAATGTTCTTGCTGTCGATTTCGACCTGGAAGTCGTCAGCCGGAACTGGTGCCGGAGCTTCTTCGGCGGCAGGTTCTTCCTTGGCGCCCTTCTTACCCTTCTTGGCAGGCTTCTTGGGCGGAGCCTTCTTCTTCGGAGCCGGAGCAGCACCACCGACCTTCGTCACCTTGACTTCCCAGCTAAGCTGTTCGTTCTTGTGGTCCGGGTCGTGTACGAACTTGTTCAAATCGATATCCTTGAACTGGCCCTTTTCCTTGATTTTCTGGCCCGGGATATCCTTCAGCACCGGAGCGTCGTTCACGGAGGTGATTTCGAAGGTCACCATCTGAGAAGTAGCGGCTCCATCCGGGTCCTTGACTTCGAGGACCATGGTTTCGGGAGCGCACCAGAAATACTGATCCGGGGCAGACACCGTGAGGATACGGCTCGGGGAAATTTCAGCCTTGAGCTTCTTGTTGCCAGAAACGGTCCACTTGAGTTCGCTCGGCTTGTTATCCGGGTCCTTCACGTATTCATCAAGCTTGATCTGCTTGAAGGATTCCTTTTCCTTGATCTTCTGGTCAGGAATCTTCTTCACAAGGACAGGAGGATCGTTCACGCGGGTTACCTCGAAGGTCATCCTGTGACTTGCAGAAGCGCCTTCCGGGTCGGTCACGGTGAACGTCAGAGTTTCCTTGCCGTTCCACTGGTCGTTCGGGACAGACACGATCACAGTATTGTCCTTGCGGATATCGGCCTTGAGCTGCTTGTTGCCGGAGATACTCCACTTGAGGCTGGATGCCGGATGGTCCGGGTCTTCGGCGAGCGTAGAAAGATCGATGGTCTTGAAGCGGCCGCCTTCGCGGATGGTCTCGCCCTGCGGGGCCTTCTCGGAAATCTTCGGCGGGTCGTTGATGGAACGGACTTCGAAGCGGGCGGTCTTGGAGACCTTGGCGCCTTCGGGGTCAGTAGCCGTGAACGTGATGTTGGCGGCACCGTTCCAGAACTTGTTCGGGATGGCGATGGTAGCCACCTGGTTCTTGTCGACAGTCACCTTGAGGGTTTCGCCGGCAGGAGCCTTGGGCTCTTCAGCCTTGCCCTTCTTGCCCTTCTTGGCAGCCGGAGCAGCGTCACCGACCTTGATCGGCTTCACGTCGAAGCTCCACTTGAGTTCAGAATTCTTGTGGTCCGGGTCCTTCACGAGGTCAGCAAGCTTGATCTGCTGGAACTGCTTCTTCTCGTCGATGGTCTGGTCCTTGAGTTCCTTGACGAATGCCGGAGCGTCGTTCACGGATTCAACAGTGAACTTCACCTTGCGGGAGTCCGTTGCGCCTTCCGGGTCGGTCACGGTGAACGTGATGGTCTCGGAACCATGCCAGAACGGGTTCGGCTGGGCAACAGTCACGTTGTGGTTGGCATCCATAGAAACCTTGAGTTCCTTGGCGCCTTCAATCTTCCACTTGAGCTTGTTCTTCGGATGGTCGAGGTCTTCGACAAAGTTGTCGAGAGCGATAGACTTGAAGCTGCCCTTTTCCTTGATGGTCTGGTCGGCAATGTCCTTCATGACCGGCGGGTCGTTGATGGACTTCACGGTGAAGGAAGCCGTAGCCTTGGCAGAAGCGCCTTCCGGGTCGGTCACGGTGAACGTGAGCTTCTCGGTGCCGTTCCACATCTTATTCGGGGTCTTGACTGTCGCCTTGCCATCCTTGGAGATGTCGACCTTCAAGTCCTTATTGCCAGTAACTTCAATCTTCAACTTCTCGTAAGGATGGTCCGGGTCCTTGATGATAGATGCAAGGTCGATCGGCTTGAATTCCTGCTTTTCCTCGATAGTCTGGTCTTCAATCTTACCGATGGTCGGAGCGTCATTCACGGACTGGACAGTGAAGGTAGCCGTGCAGCTAGCCTTGCCGCCATCCGGGTCAACGACGTTGAACGTAATCTGTTCGGAACCGTTCCAGAACTTGTCCGGAATAATAATACGGGCCATGCGCTTTTCGTCAACCTTCACGGACAGTTTCGGGGTATAGCCCTTGGCAGCACCCTTGGCCGGCTTCACGTCGAAGTTCCAAGTGAGCTGTTCCGGCTTGTGGTCCGGATCAGTCACGATGTCGGCGAGATTGATGATAGCGAATTCACGCTTTTCCTGAATGGTCTGGTCCTTGATGGGCTTGGTAAACACCGGAGGATCGTTCACGGATTCGGCGGTGAACGTAACGGTACGCTTGTCCAGAGCACCTTCCGGGTCGGTCACGGTGAAGGTCACCGTTTCAGAACCGTGCCAGAACTTGCTCGGCGGAGTGATCGTCACGACATGCTTTGCATCCATGGCAATCTTCAAATCCTTCTGGCCAGCGAACGTCCACTTGAGCTGATTCTTTTCGTGGTCCATGTCGCTCACGAAGTCGTCGAGGGCAATCGTCTTGAACGATTCCTTTTCCTTGATCTTCTGGCTCGGGATGTCCTTCATGACCGGCGGGTCGTTGATGGACTTCACGGTAAACACGGCATCGGACTTGGCAGATGCGCCTTCCGGGTCGGTCACGGTGAAGGTCACCTTTTCAGAACCGTTCCACATCGGAGACGGGGCCTTGACAGTAGCGACACCATTCTTGTCGATATCAATCTTCAAAGCCTTGTTGCCAGCGACAGTCCACTTGAGCTGGTTGAAGGCATGGTCCGGATCCTGGGCGAGTTCAGCCAAATTGATAGAAGCGAAGGACTGCTTTTCTTCGATCATCTGGTCAGGAATCTTCTTGAGAGTCGGCACGTCGTTCACGGACTGCACCGTGAAGAGGGCCTTCGAAGTAGCCTTGGCGCCTTCCGGGTCGGTCACGGTGAACGTGATTTCCGCAGCGCCGTTCCAGAACTTGTTCGGGATATTAATCTTGGCGACATGCTGGGCGTCGATTTCCACAGCGAGTTCGCCGTCCTTGCTGCCCTTCGTCGTCGGCTTCACGTCAACAGCGAACTGGAGGTCAGAGAGCTTGTTGTCGAGGTCGCGAACCATTTCGCCGAGCTTGATCGGCTGGAACTGGCCCTTTTCCTTGATGGTCTGCGGCTGCACCTGCTTGGTAAATTCAGGAACGTCGTTCACGGATTCGACCGTGTAAGCGACAGAGCGTTCGTCGGTAGCGCCTTCCGGGTCGGTCACCTTGATGGTGAGCGTTTCGGAGCCGTTCCACTGCGGGCTAGGCGGCGTCACCTTCATCACGCGGTTGCCGTCAACAGTAACCTTGAGTTCACGGTTGCCGGTAATCGTCCACTTCAGCTTGTCCTTACCGTGGTCGAGGTCTTCGACATACTTGTCAAGTTCAACATCCTTGAACGCCTGCTTTTCCTTGATGGTCTGTTCAGGAATATCCTTCATTACAGGAGGATCGTTGATGGACTTCACGGTGAGCTTGAAGCTGGTAGAAGCCTTGCCGCCTTCCGGGTCGGTCGCAGTAATAGTAATAGTTTCAGCACCGTTCCAGAGTTCGCTCGGCGTCTTGAAAGAAACTTCGCGGGTCTTGGCGTTGATGTTGACCTTGATGTCCTTGTTGCCAGCAACTTCGAACTTGAGCTTGGAGAGGTCGTGGTCGGCATCGCTCACGTAATCGTCGAGAACAATAGAAGAAAGTTCCGTCTTTTCTTCGACAGTCTGGTCAGGAATCTTCTTGAACACCGGGATATCGTTAATGGACTTGACCGTGAAGGTCACCTTCTGCTTGATAGAAGCGCCTTCCGGGTCGGTGCAAGTAAACGTCACTTCGGCAGCACCATTCCAGTACTTGTCCGGAATCTCGACAGAAGCCGTACGGGTTTCGTCGATGTTGACCATGAGCGTACCGGTTTCCGGTTCCTTGCCCACGTGCTTCACGTCGGCTTCCCAGGAGAGTTCGGAATTCTTGTGGTCGGCGTCCTTCACGAATTCATCGAGCTTGATCTTGGCGAAAGTCTTCTTTTCGTCAATCGTCTGGTTCGGAATCTGCTTCACGAATTCAGGCTTGTCGTTCACGGAGTTCACGGTGAACGGGGCCTCGGATTCGGCGCAAGCGCCAGCCGGGTCGCAAACCTTGAACTTGATGGTCTCGGAGCCGTTCCAGAGCTTGTTCGGAATAGAGATCGTGGCGTTCTTGCCGCTGATGTTGACCTTCAGGTCCTTGTTGCCGGAAACAGTCCACTTGAGCTGTTCGAACTTGTGGTCCGGGTCCTTCACGAGGGCGCTCAGGTCGATGGGCTTGAATTCCTGCTTTTCGTCGATGGTCTGATCCTGCACGTCCTTCACGAATTCAGGAGGATCGTTGATGGACTTCACGGTAAAGGTCGCACTTGTCTTGGCGGACGCACCGGCGGGGTCGGTCACGGTAAAGGTGAGAGTTTCAGAACCGTTCCAGTATTCGTTCGGAATCTTGATGTTTGCAGAGCCGTACTTGTCGATGTCGACCTTCAGGTCCTTGTTGCCGGAAACGGTCCACTTGAGCTTGGAGACGTCATCATCGACATCGCTAACGAAATCGGACAGGGAGATCGATTCGAATTCGTTCTTTTCTTCGATGGTCTGGCTCGGGATCTTCTGCAGAATCGGAGCGTCGTTAATCGGCTTCACGGTGAACGTAGCAGTCTTGGAGTCGCTTGCGTATTCGCCGTCGGTCGCGGTAAACTTGATCTTTGCCGCACCGTACCAGTTGGTATCGGGGATGATGATGGTGGCCACGCGCTTCGGGTCGATCTCGACATTGAGGTCGCCGTCAGCTTGATCCTTGCCCACCGGTTGGATGTCAAATTCCCAAAGAATTTGGTCCTTCGGGTGGTCCGGGTCGTTCACGAAATCGTCGAGCTTGATCTTTTGGAACTGCTTTCCTTCGTCAATGGTCTGGTCCGGAATGGCGGATACGACCGGCGGGTTGTTCACGGATTCGACCGTGAAGGTCACCGTTTCGGAACCGACCGCACCCTTGGTGTCGGTCGCGGCGAACGTGATGTTCTCTTCGCCGTTCCAGTACTGGTCAGGAACAGTCACCGTAGCGATTCGGTCATTGGAAATGCTCACCTTCAGGCTCTTGTTGCCCGAGACGGACCACTTGAGCTGGGCGGGCTTGTCCATGTCGTCGGAAACGTAGCTGTCCAACTTAATCGGAGCGAACTTGCCGCCTTCCTGGATAGATTCGCCAGGAATTCCATTTACCATGGGCGCATTGTTTTCGACCGATGCGGCCCCATTCTTATCTTGAGCGATAACTGCAGTCGCAAGGATGCCAGCAGAGGCAACGAGCGCCGCAATTGTCCAATTCATTCGTTTCATTTATGATCTCCCACAAATACATTCCACAAGCAATTCATTATTCATGCTTTGATGCAAAAAACAACAAACACGCTTGCATTTCTATGCGTGATAACAGTCACAAAATATAGCCCTTTTATGTTAATTTTTGGAAAATTTTTTTTGATTTTTGCGAAAAAACGGCACATTTTTGAAAATTTGCTTGAAATGGATTTCGTAAGTCATTGAGTATCAACAACTTACGATAAAGCGCTCTAAATCCCTTTCAGTCAACGATTTCGGACTTTTTACGAACGCCCGCCGGTTTTCACCCTCCGGACCGGGTTTTCGGGGTTCTTTTTGTAAAATTTTTGTAAAATCGCACATCCGCGAGTCCGGCACCCCCGAAAACGCCCCCATTTCACGTGACAACGCGGGCCAAAAAGTCTATCTTGCACTTTGCACCAACCCAACAAGAAGGAAAAAAATGAAATTCGTATTTCTCTGCGACGCCAACTACCTCAAGGGCGACATGGTGAACTTCGTGAACAACTTCCCCACCAACCACGAACTCGTCACCATGACCAGCGATGACCTGCTGCAGTCCAAGTCCATCTTCGAAGGTACCTTCGCCATTCTGGCCGAACGTTCCACCTGGCAGAAGAACTTCAGCCTGTTCCGCTACTTCGGCATCCTCCCGCTTCTCGAGGTGCTCCCGCTCGGCATCGTGAGCCGCACTCGCAAGAACGAACCCCTCAAGGGCCGCAGCCAGAACAGGAACCAGGAAATCTACTTCAACCCGAGCGCAAGCGCCGAAGAACTCTACCTCCAGGTAGACAAGTTCGTTGCCGCCCCGCCCGCCGGATTCTCCTACCCCAGAGGTTCTGCCAAGGCATAGTCCTTATGCAGCGCAGGGTCCTCAACTACCTGTACAATCAAGGCGAGTTGACGTTCTTCGCATTCCCCGGCGAAGATCCCGATTACGAGACCTTGAAAAAATTTGCGCTAGCGCAGAACGCTGGCGCACGTTTTGTACTGCTTGATTTTACGGGCCACGACGGCAATACGGGCATTCTGCTCGAAGACCTTTTCCGCAAGCCCTATGCCGAAGACCTCCTCGCCCTCCTCGACAGCGAAAACCGCAGCGAGTACGTATTCGGCGGGATGTCCAAGGCTCCCGACGGCGAAGAAGCATTCCGCTGCTTCTACCACAACCTCCAGAAAATCAAGTCGAAGGTCCCGCACGTTGTGGCGCTGCTCCCAAGCGACGAACCGCAAGCAGGCAATAGCCACGTGTTCGACATCGCGCGCGCCTTTGTCGCCGCAGGCAAGAACATCGACGCCGCCTGTGCCTACATCGAGGACTCCCCCGCCCTGCAAAAGATTCCGCTGCTTTGGCTTTTACCGAGCCCGCCCGACAAAAAGCGCTTCCCCAGATGCTACAAGGCATTCAAGCGCGGCTATTCCAAATACAAGGAATTCCGCAAGTTCAACTGGAAGAACGATACCGAAAAATTCGCGGCAGCATTCGGCTTGCTCTGCAAGGCGGAAATCCTCCGAAAGAATCCGCTTGACGGGCTCCCGAAAATTTTCGTGAGATTTTTCCTGCTGTTCTTCGCCGCGGTACTCGCGCTCCCGTTCATTATCCCGAACAAGGTGGAAATGGACGTGTCCAACATGCGCGACCGCACCACCGAAATGAACAACCTATCGGCGGCACCGTCGTTCGAATTTACCTTCGACGGGAACGAGACCCTGCAAAGAATCGCGCGCTACGCCATCGGGCGATTCAACGCCGTCATCACCACCGACAAGATGGTCAAGCAGTACATCGACGAGACGATGGAAGAAAACGGCTACAAGTACAAGCTGTGGGAAAAGAACAACCTGATCTATCCACCTGCAGGTACCATCGTCAAGTTCTCCCGTCCCGAAAAGCTGAGCCGCGCCACGGCGGATTCCATTGGCGCCGCCTGGAAGTACTGGACCTCCGTCGTCTCCGACAGCGTCGCCTACCTTACTGAATTCTATCACGAGCAAGCCAACGCATTTCACAGACAACATAACGGCATAGATGTCGCAAGCCGCCAGGGCGCCCGCATACTGGCGCCATTCGCCGCAAAGGCATGGACCAGCCGCGACGAGCGCGGCGGTATCATCATCGGCCTTGTCCGCGAAAAAGACGTCGTGATCTTTATGCACTGCGACCAGCTCTTATACCTTGATGGTCAAGAAGTTATGCCCGGCGATCCCATCGCCACCGTAGGCACCACGGGCCACACCACGGGGCCGCACGCGCACATCGTCACAGGGCTTATCGACAGGAACGGACCCAAGAGAATCGGCAATGTTCGGTACAAAGTCATCAACCCGATCAGCTGGTTTTATAAATTCAAGCCCTCGCTCCCGTGACGCCCGTCACGCAGCCTAGTGATTTTTATCACAAATTCCGTTTTTTGAGCCAAAAACGTACTTTTATTTTACTTTTGTTTAACAAAAGTTACACGCAAACCATCGCAAAACGCCTCACAAATAAATAACTTTGCAAGCAGGGATGAGAAGGACGGATACAAGAATTTTTTTTGGAGAAAAAATAATGAAAACTGGTTTGATTGCCTCTCTCGCCATCGCCACCATGCTCTTTGCCGGATGCTCCGGAGTCAAGACGCCCACCGTCGAAGTCGCCGACCACGATACCGACCACAACATCCCGGCCATCGACCACATGATTGTCGAAATGAAGCAGGCCTACATCCAGAAGTGCTACCTCCCCGTCGCCAAGAAGCATCCGCCTGAAAATGCCTGCCAGTCCGAACTCTTCCAGATGCTCGAACGCCGCTACCACCTTGACTACAACCAGAACCACGTGGCCATGGCCAGCAACGACCTCTTCTTCAAGGACATCGACGTTGAAATCCGCAAGATGATGCGCACCGATCCCGAAGTCCGCGAAGCCCTGCGCAACGGCGCCTTCACGAGCACCGCCGAGATGATTGCCTACTACAAGGACAAGTACAAGTTCGACACCCAGCTCGAACAGTTCTAATCCGACAAGTTTAATAAGAAAACAAGAAAGCCCCGGCCAAAAGCCGGGGTTTCCTTTTTCCATACAACAATTCCCATATGGAGTCGGTTATTTCTTGATATACTTGTCGAATACGGCCAGGAGTTCCGGGTACCACTTGCCGGCCCACTTGTCGTACGCCTCAAAGCCGCCAACACCGACAAATCCCCAATAGTGCCACGACATGCCATACTTCTCGGCCTCGGCAATTACGGCATCGGTCCACTTCGCGCGCAGTTCGTCCGACACGCCGTTACCGCCACAGCTGGAGCCGCTCTGGCCCGACACGCCGAATTCGCCCACGTTCATCGGGATGTATCCGCCGTTCACGTCCGGGAACGCCTCCATGACACTCTGCACGTAATCGCTAAAATGCGACGTGACAACGGACGAAGTCCAGCCGCTCAACGAATTGTTACAATCGTAGCCGTGGCCCTGGTGCGTAATGGTATACGGTTCGTAGTAGTGTCCGCTCACGATGACATTGCCGTCATCGGGCATCGTCAGGTTCTTGATTTGCGCGAACTTGGAATAACCGTTGGATTCGAACATGATGGTCTTGCCCGGAGCGTTCTCGCGGATGACCTTGTACGCGGACGTCATGATGTCGTTGAGCTGTTCCATGTCCATGTCGTGCGGTTCGTTGAAGATTTCCAAGACCAGCAGGCTGTCGGGATAGCTGTCGAGTTCCTTGGCCACCTGCGCCCAAATGCCCAGCATGCGGGCCTTTTCCTTGTCGTAGTTGTCCTTGGACTTCTTGTAGTTCGTAGCGGCGTAGTTCATTTCCATGTAATGGTGGATATTGACAATCACGGCAAGCCCCTGCGCGATGGCGAGGTCGATATCGGCCTTGACTCCTGAGAGGCGCCCAGCATCGAGCGTATAGGGTTCACTGCGCCCGGCATCGGCAGGCCAGCGGACAGGCAGACGGATAGAGTTGAATCCCGCGTCTTTCACAATCTTGAAGTAACCGTCCTCGATGCAGTTGTTCCAGCCGCAATCGGCGGTGGCTCCCGAACCTCCGGCAGATTCCCAAGCATTCCCGAGGTTGAGCCCACGACCAAGGCGCTGGTTCATCTTGCGGCCCTTGCTGTAATCAATCGGGGTACGTGCCAACTTTTTCCACGTCTTGGAACTACAGACAAAATAAGCTGAATTATACTGCACGACAGACGAATTGTTCTCGGCAGTGCAGGCTCCCTTGGCATCGGCCACGGCCTTGCTTTCGAGTTCGGCTTCCGTAGCAAGGCGCCAGATATCCTTATGGCAGATATAGCTGTCCGAATTGGAATCTTCCTTGATGGTCCCTGCCGACTTGTCGTCACATTCGCCGAACACCTTGGAGAGTTCCATGCTCTTGACAAGCGCTTCGGACATCACGAGCCAGCCCTTGTTGCCGCACTTGAAATACCTCTCGTAGTTCTTGCTTTTCTTGTTCGTATTCTGCTTTATCACACCATCCGTACTGTCGGTGCATGAGCCAATGCCGTACTCCTGCGCCCAGAATTCCATCACGGCGGATTCGAAGCTTTCTACGGCACCCACGCCCAGGCGTGTCGCGAGGATGTTGGCGAGATAGTCTACCGACATGACGTACGCCTCGTCGGCCAGGGCGGCCTTCAGAGAATCGCTGTCCCACTTGCCATCGGAGCCGATGTCACCGGAAATGGATGCCAGCAAGGACGAGATTTGTTCGCCATTGCGCTCGCCCAGCAAGATGCTAGTCACCGCCAAAAGATTCTTGGCAGCGGTTCCCGACGAACCAAGGGAGATGTCCTCGAAACGCGTGGTATCGGCAGCCATGTGGAACGCGGCAAGGATTTCTGACTCGGCGTTTTTCTTCGCATCGGCGAAGGATTTGCCCTCCTCGGTAACAAGATGGTTCACGCGGGCATATTCCAGATGCGTCAAGATGTTCACGTTTGCCGTGGTGCGGCCCGTGAGGTTCGTGTAGGCGTTAAGCTTCAAGCTCGACGCGGTGTCGTTGTTGGCATAGTGGTAAAAACGTCCAGAAGCCTCGAGGCTCGCGTAGGCGGACCCGAGAGTCTCCGAGAAGGCGAAATCACCGCGGTTCGACGCGACCGTCGTCTTGAGCGGCTCGCCGGAAGCCTTAAGCGTCGACGGGTCAACAGCGGTCATGGAAACGGAGGCGCCGGCAAGGAACGGACCCGCCTCGGCAAAGCCCATATTCGCAGGAGCGCCGGAGCCGTCCGGCTTTTTACCGTCGGACTTGTCTCCAGAGCCATCGCCAGACTTGTCCCCGGACTTATCCTCGGTTTTGCCACCGCCTTCCCCGCCATCTGCAGGAGTCCCGTCCGGTATATCGTCCGGCAATTCCTCGCCTATCACCTCGGTGGTCGTTTTCGTCGAGGAATCGTCAGAACAACCCCAGAAGGCCAAGGGAATAAGCGATGCAACAATTACAGAAAAGGCTTTTTTCATGGTTCACCCCGTTATTTTTCATTAAAATAGATTTTGTGGGCCGCAAGCGTTGCCAAAGGCCAAGGCAAAAGCGTTTACGCCTGTAACCCATATTGAATGCGGGATTTATTTTTCTATATTTGTGCCCGCAATAAATCGTAAAAAAACAAAAAGAGACAAAATCATGGGAAAATCACTCTATCAGAAGATTTTTGAAAGCCACACGGTAGCAAAGCTCCCGAGCGGCCAGTGCCAGCTCTTTATCGGGCTCCACCTCTGCCACGAAGTCACGAGCCCGCAGGCTTTTGCGCAGCTCCGCGAAGAAGGCCAGAAGGTGCTGTTCCCGGAACGCACTTTCGCCACGGTGGACCACATCATTCCGACCACGTTCCCGGAACGTAACCGCCCGCTCAAGGACGGCATTTCCGAAGAGATGTTCTCCCACATTGAAAACAACACCAAGAACAACGGCATCAAGTTCTTTGGCCCCGCCACCGCCGAACAGGGCGTTATCCACATCGTGGGCCCTGAAGAAGGCGTGACCCAGCCGGGTATGACCGTCGCTTGCGGTGACTCCCATACGGCAACGCACGGTGCTTTCGGTGCTATCGCATTCGGTATCGGTACCAGCCAGGTGGCAGACGTTTTGGCCACCCAGACGCTCGCCATGAGCCCGCTCAAGACTCGCCGCATCAAGTTCACCGGCAAGCTCAAGCCGGGTGTGACCGCTAAGGACGTGGCCCTCGCCTACATCGCAAAGCTCGGCGTGAACGGTGGCGTTGGCTACGCTTACGAATTTGCCGGTCCGGTCATCGAAGAAATGGGCATGGAAGGCCGTATGACGGTCTGCAACATGGCTATCGAAGGTGGCGCCCGCGTCGGTTACTGCAACCCCGACGAAAAGACGTTCGAATACCTCAAGGGCCGTCCGTACGCCCCGAAGGCCGACAAGTGGGACGAAGCCGTCGCTTACTGGAAGTCCGTCGCTACCGACGCCGACGCCCAGTTTGACGACGAAGTCGAAATTAACTGCGACAACCTCGAACCGATGGTCACCTGGGGTATCACTCCGGCCCAGGCCATCCCGCTGAACGGCAACATGCCGAAGATCAGCGAATTCGAAGGCAGCGAAAAGAAGGTCATCTCCGAAGCCTACGAATACATGGGCTGGGAAGAAGGTTCCAAGATGATTGGCCGCCCCATCGACATCGCCTTCGTGGGTAGCTGCACCAACGGCCGCCTCAGCGACTTGCAGGCCGCCGCCGAAATCATCAAGGGCCACAAGGTCGCCCCGACCGTGAAGATGTGGGTCGTTCCGGGCTCCATGAAGATCAAGGTGGAAGCCGAAGCTCTCGGTCTCGACAAGATCTTTAAGGAAGCCGGTGCCGAATGGCGCGAAGCGGGCTGCTCGCTCTGCCTCGCCATGAACCCGGACAAGCTCAAGGGTCGCCAGGTGAGTGCAAGTTCCAGCAACCGTAACTTCAAGGGCCGTCAGGGCAGCCCCTCGGGCCGCACCATCCTCATGAGCCCCGCCATGGTGGCCGCCGCCGCCATCGAAGGCTGTGTCACCGACGTCCGCAAGTACATCAAGTAACGCTAAGGAGATTTAAAAAATGAATTCTATCGACATTGTTAAAGGTTCCGGCGTTCCTGTACGCGGCAACGACATCGACACTGACCGTATCATCCCGGCACGCTTCCTCAAGTGCGTCACGTTCGAAGGCCTCGGCGACAACGCCTTTGCCGACGATATCGCAGGCCTCGCCGCCCAGGGCAAGGTCCACCCGTTCCGCGATCCGGCCTACAAGAACGGCTCCATCCTCGTCTCGAACCAGAACTTCGGTTGCGGTTCCAGCCGTGAACACGCTCCGCAGGCCCTGAAGCGCTGGGGCATCCGCGCCATCATCGCCGAAAGCTACTCCGAAATCTTCTTCGGTAACTGCGTCGCCATCGGCGTTCCCTGCTACAAGGTGAGCCACGAAGTGGCTGACAAGATCCTCGCCTGGATCGAAGCACACCCGAGCGAAGAACTCGTGACGAGCACCGAAAGCCGTACGCTCAAGATGGGTGACGAAACCATCGAGCTCACGCTTGCCGACGGCCCCCGCGGTCAGTTCCTCGACGGCTCCTGGCACGCACGTTCCGCCCTCATGGCCAACGCCGACAAGGTGCAGGAACTTGCTGCTAAGCTCCCGTACATGCAGTTCCTTAAGTAGACGAGATATACGATACTTGGTGCTTAAGCACCATAGTAGAGTTATCCTCTTTGAGGAGGACGGCCCTACGGGCCTACAGACGAGAGACGAGAGATATCTTTCGGCATCGTCTGTATGAGTTGTCATCCTGAGCGAAGGGCGCCAGCCCGAAGTCGAAGGATCCAGACCAGAATTACAAAGCGTCCAGGTTCAAAGCCTGGGCGTTTTTTATTTAGAGTATCCAAAACAAATCACTTGCGAATACGTATAAACAAAGGTATATTCAGAAAGAAGTCTTATAGGGACTCTTTATGAGCAGAGGTAAAACTGAAGTCGTGATTATGCCCGAAGAACAAGTCTACGACGAGGCGGACATCCGCGAATATATCGAATTCATCAGGAAGCACCCGGTGAAGTTCAAACCGAAATTGATTGATTGCTGGGATTGGGATGTTTACTGTCTCAAGGCAAAATCCTACAACCGCCACAACAAGAACGGCGACAGTGTTGACCTTGGCGGAGAGGACTTCCACGACAAGCGATTTGCCGAAATCCTCGGCGACGATTACTAATTTTCAGGCTCTTTACGAGCTAAGAACTTCAGCGCGGCCCCATACCCTACACCATTTCGGCCTTGAGCTTTGCGGCGAGTTCAATCACAGCATCATCGACAAGGGTCTGGTAGTGCCCGCCAAAGCGGTCCGTGAAAGCCTTGATGACATCGACAGCTCCAGAGTGCAGACGAATCGTATAGGGTTTCTTTGCTGAGGCCCTAAATTTGTAGGAGGCATTAGCCAATGACGCAAGTTCTTTTCTGCGTTCTTCGGTAATCTGCGGCTTGCCAGCATGGTTCGCCTCGAAATCGGCAAGGATTTCTTGTTCCTCTTCGTCCAGATTAAACTTTTTCGCATGTTCCTTAAAAGACAACATTACTTACCTCCATATTTTCTCTGCGCGACTCTGCTCGGCACAATAGTCTTAAGCCAAATGTCTCCATCAGGTTCAGGCTTGTAAGGAACAACATAACAGTAGCCTTCAATCCTAACAACCATAATTCTCTGCCCTGGATACTTCTCCTGATTCGGGTGTTCGTAATCATCCAGGACCTCTTTGTTCCGCATAATTTCTTCGACTTGTTCGAAGGAAACATGTCTCGTTACCTTCAACAATTCATTTTTCTCAGAATTCCATCTAGCCACGAATTCTACCCCTTAATATAATTACTGTACACACATTTGTCAATACATTTGTAAATCATTTGGCTTTTTCGAGCGATTTTCACTATTTCCTAATGCCCTTCGGGTTAGGAATAGGCAGTTTGACACCTTCTGAAGGCCATTCCCAACAATCACCCTCTTTGCGATCCTTTTCCGGCATGTGACGTTCAGGATCAGCAGAACCCCGCAAGACATTTTTTGCCTTACGACGGAACTCTTGATTCGCCATTTTTTGAAACTTGACATCCTTTGCTATTTTCACAAAGGGTTTCTTATAGCTGCGACTCATATTATAGCCTCCGTTATTATGGTCGTATTTGACTGGTTATTTTTGAGGCGTTATCGCAATAATACGAAAACGCACCTCGCCTAAAAACAGCGAGATGCGTCGGACTTTAATGTACCTATAATTCAAAAAACTGGCAAGGGGAGTACAAAAAATTTACAGAGACAAGTGCGAGCTGCGCCCGCGGACCTCGCATACTAAAAAAACGGATGTTATCGAGTTTTATTTTTCACATTTAGGGCTATTCCCAAACCAAATCACTTGCAACCCCACATAAAATAAAGGTATATTCAGAAAGTAGATTTTATAGGTCATGGTATTTTTCATGCGAAAAGAATTATTCTTTCCAATAATTTTTTGTTTTCTTATGGCGTGCGCTCCCTTTGATAAAAATGCCACCCTTGAAACGCAAAAAGAACCAACTCCTCAAAGTGTTGAAAAGAATACGCCTCAGGATTCCATTCGGATAAAAATCCCAAAAGATTTTTTTGACAGCCTTTATCATGAATGGAGCCTGCAATGGAAGAAAAACTATAGTCGTGATACGGCTCTTTACCAAGGTATTACGAATTGTATGCATCCAGAAAATACAGATGTTGAAAAAGCTGAAATTGTAACAGTTCGTCCCCTAGTGGAAAACGTCGTTGCGGCTACTACAGAAGGCTTTTCTAAAGATGGCAAAACACACATATTCTATGATGAAACACCAATAGAACCTCTTAGAAAAAGGACGTATGATGAATATTTCTTTCCTTCGGCTTTTGCTTTTATCTTTTCAGAAGATTCCCTTTTAGGAGTTCGACCGCAATGGCAATGGACTGAGCGGGAAAGTACACCCGAATACAAGGTTCAGCTGTCCCAATGTGCGACGAAATTTGGCGTCAAGGTTTTAGATGAAATTACTACGCGACAGGTCTTTGATCAACAAAATCAAAGATTAGAAGAATTATTTAGGAATAGAAAATAAAACGACACGTGCCCCCAAGCCCATGCTTTCCTCACCCATCGACAACATTCTCGTAGAAAAGGCGAAGCGCCAAATGCACCTGCGCAACGGCGATGTCGTTGTCAAGTCATACAGAATTTCTTTGGGCAAGAATCCTGTGGGAGCGAAGGTCAAATCCGGTGACAACAAGACGCCCGAAGGCAATTACACCCTCGAGTGGCACAATCCCAAAAGCAAGTTTCATTTATCGCTCCGAATTTCGTACCCGAATGCGGAGCAGATACAGGCCGCGAAAGAAGGCAACTACGAACCCGGCGGCGACATCATGATCCACGGCTACCCGAACAAGGTCCCGGCATTCCTCTTTAAATTCTGGCACAAATGGAAAGACTGGACCGCCGGCTGCATCGCCGTCACGAACGACGAAATCGAAGAAATCTACGACGCCGTCAAAGACGGCACGCCGATAACCATCAAGCCTTAGAATTATGTCAAAGAAAAAGTTTATTTGGATTACTGTCTCTAGCACACTTGCACTAGGCCTCTTAGCTTTAATAGCCTTTCACGAAAAAGCATTGAGCAAGCTAGACGACACTGGAATTATCTTCGACTCGTTTCATGAATTTAATGACGATGACGAACATAGCTTGAGCATAAATTTAGGAGAACTTAAACTTTGGCCCATGTCCGCAGGGAAATTTTTCTCCATAAGGTATACCCTTAATGCAGACGACATGGGTGGATACGCACTCGACTTTACATGCGAAACATCAGATTTTTCAAAATGCTATAAAACAGTTTCCAACAAAAACAGCCTTAGCAACGATATACAAGAATCAGTCAAGCCGATAGACTCACACGAAGCAAAAAACATCTACGATGAATTTTCCGCTTTGGATGTTTTCAACTTAAAATCCGTCGAATCACAACCTTTAGGTGAATATCTAGGCGTTCAACTGGGAATATATTCATCTATGGTTTTCTCCATTGTCAGCATTTCTGTTGAGGTTTCTGACGACAAGCGCCTAAATCGCTTCTCCATCGTACCCGGCAAACATAAAGACGAGCGCTACATCAAGATTTTCAAAATATTCAAGAATCACGGCTTTTTGCCAGAAGAATCAAAAAAGAGCACAAGCAACGACGCAGACTCTAAAGCCATCGATAAAATCCAGACTTTCTACAGCAGGCATATCTTCGGGAACGAGTTAGCGAACGATTCCGTCATGGCGAGGTATTGCACGAAAGAGCTTGCCCAAAAACTCCGCGACGATTACGACAACGAATACAGCGACGGAGGCGGCTATGCCGTCTGGAAGTTCCGCAGTGGCGCCCAGGATGGCGAAGACATTCATGAAATCGAAAAGATTGAATCTCTTGGCGACGGCAAATATATCGTCCATTACAACGATATGGGCAACAAAGGCACTCACACCATCACCACCGTTATTCAAGACGGCGAGATTTTTTTCGACAAGCTGGATTAATCTATTTTTGCTTTCGTAAACCGCAAACGCATTTCAATGGATTCCGGATTGCAAAGGGAACGCAGTGACCGGAGCAAGAACAGCGTCTTTTTTATCAGCAGGATGGCGTCGGGTTTTAGGGCGGAGCCCTAGGCGAAGGGGTAGCGGAAGACTTGGCGAGCCAAGGCTGCAGCGAGGGGAAAGCTTTCCCCTCCCCTTTTCAATGCGTCCAGGTTCAAAGCCTAGGTATTTTTAATAATCTTTTTGCAAAACAACTTTATATAAGATATATTTAAAAAAGCTAAAAAAAACAGGTGCCTATGAATCGTTTAACAAATACGTTCTTGTTTGTCTCCGCCTTATTTCTATTTACATCTTGTTTTTATCCCGCTCCGTCAGGTAAAAATGGGAAAGTAGGTATAAATGGCTTTCTGGAAGGCTCCCCGGAGGTTGTGAAAAAATATCATATGATTTTTCTGATTGACGGGAAGCCGTACGAAACGATGGAATTGTTTTTGGATGAACAATTTCGTCCTTGGCCTAGGCCTCGTTCCAACGATGTCCGAACAAAGGAGTACATGTTTGGTTTTTGTCATGCGGCCTGGTCAGAATCCGTACTGGGCTGCGGGAATGCCAGAACAGGAGAATTTGATATAACCGTTCATCTTGTCAACGATTCGACAGGAACTTCTTTCCCATTGGGAACGAAGCATGTGCAAATGGGGGCTTACAAACACACGGAATTGATGGCGCAGGTTTATTTGGGCTCCAACCGTGAAGAATACAAAACTCGACCAGAAAATAATTTCGATTGGAATTCTGCCACGTTTTTTTATTCAGAAGAAATCCAGGACAGCATTTTCTATTACTTCAAAAAATACAAGCGCGACACGGTTGATGTGTATGACGTAAAATATTTTACAGAAGTCCCTTAAGCACTCCCCCACATTCAAAATTATTTTATCTATCTTTATGAAATGCAAAAAGAAGTGAAGAAAATCGGTTTCAAAGTTTCGCTCATCATGGCCATCCTGATGAGTTTCGCCCTCTCGCTCGTCGGGAACCTGACTGCGCAACGTCCGCCCGAGATGCCCTTGGCACCCATCGTCATCGGATTCCTGGCCAGTTTCGCTATCAGCTTCGTCATCAGCTTTGCCATAGGGCTCCTGGTGCCGATGCCCAAGGTCAACGAAGCGCTTTGCCGCACCTTCAAACTGCAGCCGCGCACGCCGAAGGCAAACCTCGTCCAGTCCGTCGTCACGAACTTGATCTACACGCCGCTTCTCACCACCGTGCTCGTCGTGTTCGCCTATTTCGTACAAATTCCCGACGGGCACAAGCCGCCCTTCCTGCCGATGTACCTCCACTCCATGGCCATCTGCCTTGTCGTGGCGCAGGTGCTGATTTTCGTCTGCGTCCCGCTTATCCTTAAGCTCGTGCTGCCCAAGGGCGGCCCGACGAACAACACACAGCAACAATGAAACGACTCGCATTAATCGCACTTTTGCTTTTCCTTGCCGGATGCGGCGAGGAAGACGCGTTCATGACCCCTTCCGAAAACGTCGTCGTCATCGACGTGAACTCGAGGGAATACTTCATCAACGGACAAAAGGCCGGGGATTCTTTCAAGGATTTCTTGCAGAACGGGGATTGGAGAGTCCAACCCATCCTGGATTTTTTCAGCCAGTTCAAGAAAGACCGGTCCAAACCGCTGGACGAAAAAGAGGTCCACCTGCATTTCGCGGGTAACTGCACCTTCAACGCGTTCGGCAAGGTGCTCACCACGTTGAACTTCGAACCGCTCGTCGGCAAGGTCCTGTACGTTTTCGACAAGAAATTCAAGACGCCCATCCCGGCCGTCAATCCTGCCATGGATTCCGAGGTCCAAAGGTGCCGAAACGTCAGCAAGGACAACGTCATCAAGGTCTCGCACATGTTCAAAAGCGAGAAAGGCTTGACTGACGACGAGATTCTGCAGAAGCGGCTCTCGGAAAAGCAGCAGGAAGTCGACTGCGCCGAGAATTTCATGATGATCCGCTTGACGCTGAACCCCTACGACAAGATGAGCCCCTTCATCGTGAGCCTGAACGAACTCGGGTTCCTTGGCGGGAATAGGACGTACAATTTTGCAACCGAAGACGAATTCTGGAAATATATCGACGAAATCCGCTCAAGGGAATCGCTCCAGAACAAGAAAGACCGCGACCAGATAATGGTCATTGTCAACAGGGAGGCCCCCCTGGCTACATCCAGCTCCGTCCTGAGGAAATTGAGCGAATACGGCTACGAAATCACGTTCGCCTTTACGATTATGAGTCCGGGACCGTAATAGGCCCGCTTATCCGAGGCGCTTGTTAACTTCGTCCCAGTTGACGATGCTCCAGAGCGCCTTGAGGTAGTCCGGACGGCGGTTGCGGTAGTCGATGTAGTAGGCATGTTCCCACACGTCGAACGTGAGGAGCGGCTTGAGGCCCTTGGTGAGCGGGTTCTGGGCGTTGCCTTCCTGCGTAATCACGAGCTTGCCCGATGCATCGGCGGAGAGCCAGACCCAGCCGGAACCGAAGAGGCCTGCGCCCTTCGCCTGGAATTCTTCCTGGAACTTCTCGAAGGAGCCGAAATCGCGAACGATGGCTTCCGCAATCTTGCCCGTCGGGGCGTTATTCGCTGCCGGAGCCTTGAACTGCAAGAAGTACATGGAGTGGTTCAGGAACTGGCCCGCATTGTTGAACACGCCGCCTTCGGACGTTTTCACGATTTCTTCGAGGGACTTGCCTTCGAAGGCGCTGCCCGGGAGGGCCGCGTTCAGGTTGTTGAGGTAGGTCTGCAGGTGCTTTCCGTAATGGAATTCGATGGTCTCCGCACTCAGAGCCGGGGCCAGGTCTGCGCCCGCGTACGGGAGGGCGGGCATTTCAAATTTTCCGTTTTTCTGTTCGGTCATGGGATTCCTCGCTGTTAGGCGGCTACGCCGCTAGTGAAAAAGACTTTGTTCATAGATTCCGGCTCGGAGGCCGGAATGACGTCATGGCGGGCTTGACCCGCCATCTCGATTCTAAATACTACTCTCAATAAATTCCTTGCGGAACGTGCCGTTGCCGAGCAAGATGTCGATGGGCAACTTCTTGAATTCGTATTCGTAGGGCGGCTGCTTCCAGGCAAAATCGTTCGGGTACTCGTTGAAGATGTACTGCAAGAGCTTCACCGCCATATCGAAACTGCGGAACTTGTCGCGGTCGAGCACGTGTATCTGCGCGCCACCGCAAATTTGCCCCGCGCCCTTGTGGAACGTGGGCTGGAAGTAGTTCTCGCGGAAGTAAACTCCGGGGAGCTTGAGCCCGTTCATGTACTTGCAGAGCTTGACCGCATCGATGAACGGAGCACCGAAAATTTCGAAGGGGCGCGTGGTGCCGCGGCCTTCGCTCACGTTGGTCGCCTCGAACAGGCACATGCCGGGGTAAACGATGGCGGTATCGAGAGTCGGCATGTTCGGGCTCGGCAGAATCCACGGGAGTCCCGTCTGGTCGTACCACATCTTTTTGTCGTAGCCTTCCATGCCGAGCACGTAGAGTTCGCACTTCGGGAAGCGCTCTTCCTTGAACTGCACCGCGAGTTCGCCGATGGTCTTCGCGTGGCGCGTGCGGATGCTGTGGAGCCCCACGAAACTCGTGTAGTTCAAATCCAGCACCGGACCTTCTTCGTCGATACAGTTGATGGGGTTCGGACGGTCCACCACGATGACGGGGATACCGGCCTTTTCGCAGGCCTTCATGCACAGGAACAGCGTCCAGATAAATGTGTAGTAACGTGCACCCACATCCTGCAGGTCCACGAGCATCATGTCCACGTGGCTGAGCATCTCTGCGGTGGGTTCGCGGTGTTCGCCGTAAAGGCTATAGACGGGAATGCCCAGTTCGGGGTCGGTGTAGCCTTCCCATTCGATCATGTTATCCTGGGTGTGGCCCTTAATGCCATGCTGCGGGCCAAAAAGGGCCGAAAGCTTGAAGAGCTTGCCGTCGTATTCCTTGAGGAGGTCTAGGGTATAGTGCAGGTCCGGGAGTACCGAAGCCGGGTGGAGGACGGCGCCGAGGCGCTTGCCCTTGAGGTTAGCGGGGAAAGCCTTTTCAAAACGTGTAAGAGCGAGAGATACCATGGTAATAGTAGGAAGTTGGGTTATCGGTTTACTATGCAAAATATAAATGAAAATTTCAAAATTGACACAAAAATGACATCTGTAATTTTTTATTTTTTCCACGTAAACAAAAAACAAAAGGATAAATCATGGCTTATTTAAATAAAGTGATGCTCATTGGAAACATCGGCAAGGACCCTGAAGTACGCATGAGCCAGACTGGCGGACGCAAGCGCGTCTCGTTCTCCCTCGCAACCAGCCGTCGCTACCGCGACAACAACGGCGAACAGAAGGAACAGACCGACTGGCACAACATCGTGGGCTGGGGCAAGATTGCCGACATCGTCGAACAGCTCGGTATTCGCAAGGGCATGAGCCTCTATGTGGAAGGCACCCTCACCAACCGCAGCTGGACCGACCAGAACGGCCAGAAGCGCTACGCCACCGAAGTCAACATGGACACGTTCCAGCTCCTGACCCCGCGCGGCCAGGGCGGCGCGCCTGCTGCAGGCGGTTTTAACCAGGGTAACAGCTACAGCCAGTCCAACAGCTATAGCCAGCCCCAGAACGGCGGTTCCTTCGATGCCGCCCCGATGCCCGAAGACGACGACCTCCCCTTCTAGCCTATGAACCAGAACGTAGCCGAAATAGCACTGATGTTCGTGCTCCCGCTCGGAGTCACGTTCATCACGATTCTCCAGGCGGCTTCCGCCGAGTACCGCTACCAGAAACTCACCGGGGCGCTGTTCTCGCTTATCGTTGTCGTGATGGACTGCCTGTTCTACTTCACCAAGAACTCGTTCATCAGCTACAACAACGACGGCGGTCTTTTGCTCGCGTTCGCAAGCCTGTTCTTCTTTGGACTGCTGTACGTGGTCCGCAGCAACGACCGTGCCGAGAAATGCGCGAACATCCTGTTCTCCGCATTCATGCTGGCCGCGTTCATCGGGATTGCCTACTGGGACCGTCCCACGTTCCTCGTGACGTCGGACTTCTCGCCCGCCGAAATCGCGGCGCAGAACGCCCGTTACCAGGACTACATCGAATCGTTCCAGAACGGCGGCAGCGGCAGTAACGGCGGCACATGGAAATCTGCGCCCAGGGCGGCACAGGCTTCCGGCGGTACTGTCGTGAATACTCCGGGTGAAAAGGTCGTGCTCTCGAGCGCGGCCAAGAGCCGTCTCGACCGCTACATCAACGAGACCGACAAGGTCATCGCCCGCATGTACGAGATCATGGGAGCCATCGACAGCTACGAACCCATCGCACCGAGCATTTCCGATGCCGAGCGCGAACAGCGCGGCAGCCAGGCGCTCGCCATCAACAACAACGCGACGGCCATCAACAAGAAGGCCCTCGGGCTGTTCCACCCGCACGAATCTAGCGAGGCGCATTCCGAGCTCATCCAGGCGACTGAAAGCCTCCGCCTTGCGGCCTACTCCCTGTACACCTACTCCCTGCAAGAAGACACCGAGGAGCAGATGAACCAGTACAAGCAGTCCCGCAGCCAGATCGCGCAGACAAAGATTTTCCTGGAGCGTTTCCGCAACGACATCCAGAACCTGATTTCAAACTATCAACCTCAACAAGAAGAAAACTAAAGGTTAAACTATGATTCGCAACGTAGCCATCATGGGTGCCACTGGCGCCGTCGGCCAAGAGATCCTCTCCATCCTCGAGGAACGCAACTTCCCGCTGCAGAGCCTGAAGCTTCTCGCCTCCGAACGTAGCGCGGGCAAGGAATTCAAGTTCAAGGGCGAGACGCTCAAGTGCGAAGTCCTGAACAAGGATTCCTTCAAGGGTATCGACCTGGTGCTCAGCTCCGCCGGCGCCGCGATTTCCCAGGAATTCGCCCCCATCGCCGTCGAAAACGGTGCCGTGGTCGTCGACAACACGAGCTTCTTCCGCATGGACCCGAAGGTCCCGCTGGTCGTGCCCGAAGTGAACCCCGAAGACATCAAGCTCTACAAGGCTGAACTCGGCGGCAAGGGCATTATCGCCAACCCGAACTGCACGACCATCATGATGGTGGTGGTACTCAACCCCATCGAGAAGATTTCCCACATCAAGAAGATCCACATTTCCTCTTACCAGAGCGCGAGCGGCGCAGGTGCCATCGCCATGGAAGAGCTCAAGCAGCAGTATAAGGACATCATTGAGACGGGCACCACCACGCACATCGCGAAGTTCCCCTTCCAGCTTGCATACAACGTTATCCCGCAGATTGACAAGATGACGGAAAACGACTACACGAAGGAAGAAATGAAGATGTTCAACGAAACGCGCAAGATTATGCACTCCGACGTTCGTACGAGCGCCACCTGCGTGCGCGTGAGCTCTCTGCGTTCCCACTCCGAATCCGTGTGGTTCGAAACGGAACGTCCGGTTTCCGTCGAAGAAATCCGCAATGCCTTGAAGAACGCTCCGGGCGTGACGCTCAAGGACGACCCGCAGAACTACGTTTACCCGATGCCGCTCGAAAGCGCCGGCAAGGACAACATCTTCGTGGGCCGTATCCGCAAGGACCTCGCCGACGACAACAGCAACACGCTGTGGCTCACCGGTGACCAGATCCGCAAGGGCGCCGCTTTGAACGCTGTTCAAATTGGCGAGATTCTCTTGAAGATGTAAGATCGGCGAGACTCTCCTAAGGCGAGAGTCGCTGGCAAAAATTAAGAACCGCTCCCATCGGGGCGGTTCTCTTTTTATGCGGTCAAAACCGAATTAGACGTGGTCGAACGTCCACTTGATGTGGTCGTCCATGAACTCGTGGGCGTCGAAAACAAGCCCGAAATGGTCCTTGATTTTCTGCACGTCGAACAGCATGGGTTCGTCACCCCACCCCATGTCGGACTCGACGATTTTGGACTTGCAGCCCGGACGCAGGGCGATCATCTTTTCGGCAATTTCCTTCCAGCTGATCCAAACGGAACCGAGACCGAGGTAGATGTCCTCGTTCTTGTCGCTTTCAAGCACGTTCAGGTAGAGCTGGGCCTGCTGGCTCGCATGGATGAACTGGGTACCGTCGTTCTTGATGATGTGGATGTCGCGGTTTTCCTTGACAGCCTGAGCCATCTCGAAAAAGCGACGGTCCGGCTGAGAGCAGCCGTCATTGAACGCAGGGTTGCCGAACGTGTAGCCCGGACGGATGATATTGCGGCGCATCTTGACTTCGGGGAACTGGGACCCGTAACCATGACGGAAACCGAGAACAAAGGCCTCGCCCGCCGCCTTGGTGGCACCGTACAAATCCATCGGGAGGTTGCTCGTGACTTCGCGCATGGAAGGACGCATGCGGCCCATCGCCGCCGTACTGCTCGTATAGATGAACTTCTGGCAGCCGGCACGGGCGGCCATTTCCAGCAGGTTGACCGTGGCGCGGGTGTCGTTCATGAGCATGGCCGAGGGGGTATCGCCCCATCCCAGGGCAATGTGGATGCAAGCATCGCAACCGACCAGCCCGTCTCCCATCTTGTCGAAATCCGTAAGCGAGGCCTCGACAAAGCTGACCTTGGAATGGCTACGCAGGGACGGGACCTTGTTCGGGTGCCTCGTAGCAATCACGACCTCGTGGTCTTTCTCCAACAGGGCCTTGACCACATAGTGCCCGATAAAACCAGTTCCACCTGTAACGAATACACGCATAAGGACCTCTTTTTATACCACTTCCTTACCTAAGATACAAACCTTTGGCAGGTAGGGCAACCGAAAATCCATTTTTACTACATTATCACCATAGATTTTTCAAAGAGGTTTACGATGGCACGCATGCGCGTTCTCGTTTTGATGGGTGGTCCGTCCACCGAACATGATGTTTCCGTTGTCAGCGGCACTGGTGTTGTCCGCGCCATGAATCCGGAACGATACAATATCCATCCCGTTTTGATTGACAAGGACGGCACCTGGCACTGGTCCGCCCGCGAACTCAGCCCTTACCAGAAGGACAACTTCTCGGTGAACTACTTCCGTAGCCTCGAAGGCACGGCCGCCTGCACCAAGAAGTCCCCCGCCCTCTCCGAACTCCCGGCCGCCGACATCGCCTTCTTGGCACTGCATGGCAAGTGGGGCGAAGACGGCCACATCCAGGCCATGCTCGAGAACTGGGGCATTCCGTACACGGGTTGCGGTCTCCTTGCCTCGGCACTCGCGATGGACAAGATCAAGTCCAAGGAAATCTACCGCGCGAACGGCATCCCGACCCCGCCGTACCGCGTAATCTGGAAGCACGACTTTACGGGCGATACGCTCGTGAGCGTTGCCGACGAGCTCGGCTTCCCGCTCGTGATCAAGGACCCGCTGGGCGGTTCTTCCATCGGCATCGGCATCGCGAAGGACATGGACGAAGCCGGCAAGATCGTGCAGGATTTGTTCAAGGATTCCAACCGCCTGCTGTGCGAGAAGTTCATTGCCGGCGGCGAAGCGAGCTGCGGCTACATCGAAGGCGAAAAGCCGCTCCCGCCCACCGAGATGCGCATGACTACCCGCGAATACTTCGACTTCGAGGCGAAGTACAACGGCGAATGCCAAGAAGTGACGCCCGCAGAATTTGCGCCTGAACTGACGGCGCGCATCCAGGAACTCGTGAAGAACGCCCACTACGCCCTTGGCGGCGCAGGCTACAGCCGCACCGACGTGCGCATCACGAAGGACGGCGAACTCTTCGCCATCGAGACGAACACGCTCCCGGGCATGACTCCGACTTCGCTGTTGCCGCAACAGGCCGCCTGCATCGGCATCACGTACAGCCAGCTCATCGACCTGATTATCGACAAGAGCGTCGCGATCAAGAGGTAGTTTTATTTGGCAGATTCCGGCTCGGAGGCCGGAATGACGTCATGGCGGACCTGATCCGCCATCTAAGCACAAAGTCCTAAGTTCATATGAAACTAGATCTCTATGTAGATACTTCCCGGAAGGGCATCTCGATGGCTGTCGCGACCGATGGCCAGGGCGATAGTGCCAGGTACGAGGAAATCGTGAATCCCGACGCCCGAGGCGAAATTCTCGGGGCCAGCGTCGACGAGCTCCTGAAGCGCCTGGGCGCCACGCTCGACGACGTGAAGCGCGTGATGGTGACTCTCGGACCGGGCTCGTTCAGCGGGCTCCGCACGGGAGTCGCGTTCTGCCAGGGGCTCTGCTTTAGCGGCAAGCGCGAACTCTACGGCGTTACCACATTGCAGGCTTTGCAATGCTTCGCCGGAGCGGAACTTTCCGCGAACAAAACGGCAGTCGTCATCCGCGCCCGCAACGGCTACTGGTACCTGCGCTACGACGGCAAGGAAAGCTTTATCGAGACGGCCGCCGTTGCAGACGCCCTCCGTGCTGGCAAGCCCAAGACGGTAGTCGCCGACGCCCCCGCGCAAGAAGACGAGACGCTCAAGGCCGTGTTTGCCGAAATCGCGGCGACAGTCACCGGCGATACGGGCAAGCCCCTCAGCATGTGGGCTACGCTCTTCGATACCGTAAAGCCTTCGCTGATTCAAGAAGCGAACTACATCCAGCCTTCGTACTTCGAGAAACTGAAGGCGTAACCGCGCCGCACAGGGGCCACACGGATGCCGATTCGCATAATGAAGCCGGACGACCTGCCGCAGGTGCTCGACATCCAGCGCGCGCTCGCCTTCCAGGACTGGAACGAAAAACAGTTTACGTCGGAAATAAACGCCAGCTACGCACTGTGCGTCGTGTACGAAGATCCGGAGGCTCCCGCAATTCTCGGCTACGCCGTATTCCACCTGATGGGTCCAGACAGCGAACTCCTGAGCATCGCCACCGCAGCCGACTCCCAGCGCAAGGGCATCGGCACGGAGCTTCTGCAGGCAGGCCTTACGCGCCTAGACTTTTCCGCAGGCGACAAGATGTTCCTCGAGGTACGCGAAGGCAACGAAAATGCCCGCGCCTTCTACGAACGCCACGGATTCAACGCTTACGCCGAGCGCACAAGCTATTACAGCGACGGAGAAACTGCTATCTTGTACCGCAAGGACCAATAGGGCAAAGAAGATGTCAAGAATCCTGATGAAAGACCGGAATATCCGCAAGAACCGCAAGAAACTTTTTGGCGTTCTCGCCATCGCGTTCGTATTCCTCGTTGTCCTCTTCTACGTCACCGTCGCAAAGAGCGGTTTCTGGCTCGTTCAGAATGACGAATTCACCCACGTGAAATGGGCCGTATTGCTGGACGGACAGACTGCCGATCTGGAACGCGACGACTTCGCGGCAAAACTCATGTCCGAAGGCAAGATCGATTCCATCGTCATTCTCGGACGCAGGGTTTATCGCGACAAGAGCAACGCGGACTTTTACGCCGAAGACTTCATGAGGCTCGGCAAGTTTGACAGCTCCGCCGTATTCCTCGCCCGCCACGACGATCCCTCCACCATCAGCGAAGCCTACACCGTCATTCCCTGGCTCAAGCTGCATAAGGCCGACACCGTGCTGCTCATTACCGCGGCCCCCGCGACCAAGCGTGCCGTCCGAATTTTCTCGGAACTCTCGGGCGAAAGCCCCGTCTACCTTTCTGTCGACATTCAGCATCACCAGTACTACGCCGACTCCTGGATTTTCAACAGGGAATCCCGCAAGAACTGGCTCCACGAATGGGCCGCACTCGCCCACTCCCATTGGGACCTCCTGGGCACAGACACCCTCGAAGCTGCCGACCAGACCTACGACAAGCGCATCCGCAACCTCAAGGCCGAAGCCGAGGATGAACCGTTCATCGACCTGAGCGCACTCCAGAAAAAAGAAATTCCGGAACCTGCAAAGGATACGGTCGCAAAGGATTCCGTGACGGCCAAGCCAGATTCCGCGAAGGCGGATACATCCAAGGCCGACGCGCCCAAAGACAATGGAGACTCTGCGAAGAGCGCTCCCGAAAAGAAGCCTGTCGCAAAAGCCGACTCGGCGAACAAAGATTCAGCAAAGAAGTAATTCCCTACAGGGAACGGAGCATCGCAAGCACCGCCGTCAAGGGTGCGTTCCAGTTGATAGCCGTCTCGTTGCTCGCGAACGAGCAGCGTTCATCCGTATACGAGAATCCGGGCAATTCGTTCGGGTACTGCGGCTTGCGGTGCATGTCCTGACGGTCGCTGTTGATGCCGCCCACGAGCAGCCCCGGGATGGGGTCGACGATTCCGTCGGAATGGCAAATGCGGTGGTGCGGGAAGACGGGCGAACTCCAGGCGGAGCCGGTCACAAAGCTCACGTTCACCGGATTGCGCCCATAGATGAAGTTGACGAGTTCCACGGCGGCATCGCGGTAGCGCCCGTCGTGCGTCCAGCTGTAGGCGACAAGGAGCGTGAGCGCATGGTTTGCGATTTCGCCGTTACTCCCCCACATGAACTTGCGGATAGAAAGCGAATAGGCGTCGTCGCGCTGCAGCGCAAGGATGGACTCGGCGGCATTGACGATTGCAGCACGTGCCTTTTCGCGCAGCTTGACCGCAGCCGGGGCCGTGGCGTCGTTCAGGGCGAGCGCAATCCAGCCGAAATTCTGCGTATCGCGCCAGCTGAGGCCGGGTTCGACAGGATTTTTCTCCATGTCCTGCATCAGCCGCTCCTCCGGCGTTTCGGCAGCGTACGGGAATCCTTCCCCGCCGAGTTCACGATACAGCATCGCGCGGGCCCAGAAGAACTCGTCTTCGACGTGTTCGTCGCCGTAGCCTCCGCTGCCCTCAGTATTGTGCGGCCATTCGACGGCCGGGTTTTCGAGCGCCCAGCGGTAAGCGCGGAGGCTTGCGGCGAGGCACCGCGTGGCAAAGGATTCGTTTTCGATACCGCCCGCGGCCTTGAACACGCGGTGCGCCTGGGCCAGCGCGCCCGCAAAATTGAGCGTCGACGTCGTAGACTTGCCCATGATGTAGCGTTTCTGCATCACGTCGGAATCCGTGGGCGTCACAAAACCGTCCCAATGTCCCGGCGTCACCTTGAAAAACACTCCACCGTCGCTGTCCTGCATGCGCAAGAAGAACTCTAGTTCAAAACGGATTTCGTCGAGCAGGCTACAAGGCTGTTCAAAGGTCGGCACAAAGCCTTCTCCGCCCATGATTCCCGCACCCGAAGGACACATCTCGCAAGCCAGCAGGAGCGTTCCGACGCTTACGCCGCCGTTCACGATGTACTTACCGTAATCTCCGGCATCGTACCACCCGCCATGCGCATTCCATGTGCCTTCGCGGTTCATGATGCTGTGGAATTCCAGGCAATCGTCCTTGTGCGCCGCAGGCCGTGCCCACTTGCCGGCAAATTCCGCAGGCAATTCGACGCCGCTTCTCTGGAAATAGAACGACTTGATGTTCGCCTTGAGTTCGTGTTCGAACAAATTATCGGAAATTTCAAAAAGGAACGATTCGGCATCGTATAGCTTGTTGCCGTCCACTCCAACGACAAGTACTGCAATCCTGTACTTCCCTAGAACGGCCACAGCCGAAAAATCGCCTTCGAACAAAGTTTCCCCGGTATACCCGCAATCGCCACGACGTTCAAGGTTGCCTTCCAAGGCAACCTTCCCCGCCGCATCCAGAATCCGGAACGACGCCTCGCGAACCTGCACTTCCATGGGCATCGCCACATAGAACACCTTAGGATACCCGGTGCCGTAACCGACATGGTTATAGCGGATAGAAAACTCTTGTTTACAATCCATGCTACAAGAATAACATTTTTGCCACGGCAAGACGTCTTTTTAGAACAAGATTCCGTTTACGCCCGTATCCTCCCCAGGAGTGCGGCCCCCGCGACCCAATATTGCTAGATTTTCAGGCATGAAGAAAGCTATCAAGATTATCGCCATCGTCATTGTCGCCCTTGTCGTACTCATCTTCGCGGCGCTCAAGTTCGCCCCGGGATTCGTCAAGGATTACCTCGTCGCCCATTCCGAAGAATTCATCGGAAGAAAGGTCGCCATCGAGAACGTAAGCCTGAATCCGTTCACGTTCACCGTGAACGTCGACACCTTCGCCCTCATGGAACAGGACGGCACCACGCCTTTTGTTGCGTTCGAGAAATTCCGCATCAACGTGGACCCGCTCAAAATTTTCACGAAGACTGCCGCCGTAAGCGAAATCTACATGAAAGGCCTCTACGTCCACGTGACGCAGAACGGCGACAAGTTCAACTTTAGCGACATCCTGGATTTCCTCGCCAAGCCCGACACGGCCGACACCGTGGCGAAAGATACCGCTGAAGCCGACACCGGCATGGTCAACGCGGCCGAAATCGCGAAAGGGCTCCCCGTCAACATTTCCGTCAAGAACATCGTGTTCGAGAACGGCAACATTATCTACGAAGACAAGAAAGTCGGCTCCAAGATCCACATCAAGGACTTCGGCGTGGCGATTCCTGCTGTATACCTGAGCAACAAGCAGACCGACGTGGGCGTGAACCTCAAGTTCGCCGATGGCGGCGACCTCGCCGTGAAGGTGACCGTCAACGCGGCCACGAACGATTTCAAGGTGAACGTCGGGCTCAAGGACTTCGCACTCGCCGCCGGAAAGCCGTACCTCAACGACTTTATCGCCTACAAGGACTTTAGCGGTAGCGTCTCGACCGACATCGCCGTCGCGGGCAACCTTGGCGACATTCTCTCGAGCAACGTGAGCGGAACCGTTTCCGTCGACAACGTCGTGCTGACCGAAAAGAGCGGCAAGACCATCGGCGTGAACCACGTGGGCGTCGGAATCGGCCAGGCCAACCTGAACCAGAACAAGTTCCTCATCGACTCCGTCATCGTCGACGGCGCCTACGCGCACCTCGACCTCTACAAGGACGGCAAGACAAACATCGACGTGCTGCTCGCCCCGCTGATGAAGAAATCCGCCCCGGCAGCCGACAGCGCCGCCCCGGCCGAAGAAGCCAAGGAAGAACCGAAGGAAGAAGCCAAGCCCGCCGGCAAGAAGATGATTGCCAAGGTCGGCAAGCTGTACGTGCACAACACCAAGGTGAGCGCAAACGACCTCACCATCACGAAACCCTTCAACTACACCGTCAGCGCCATCACCGTGAACGGCTCGAACATCAATTTCGACACCCCGTGCACCGTGAACGTGTCCGCGGCCTTCCCCGATGGCGGTAGCGTTTCCGTCAAGTACAAGGGCGCCCTCTCCGACATCGGCACGATGGACGCCTATATAAGCGTCAAGAACCTCGCGCTCAAGCATTTCAGCAACTACAGCCTCCACTACACGGGCTACCCGCTCTCGGCCGGTACGATGGCCTTCGCGAGCGAGAACAAGATCAAGGACTTCAATCTCGACAGCAAGAACACCATCGACATCTACAACATCGACGTGGGCGACAAGGACGACAGCGTCGACCCGGAATACATGGTCCCAATGAAGGTCGGCCTGTACATCCTCAAGGACAAGGACGATAAGATTCAGTTTGATGTCCCAGTCCAAGGCAACATGAAGGATCCGGAATTCTCCGTGCTGAAGATTGTCTGGAAGACCGTGATGAACCTCATCATCAAGGTTGCGCTCTCCCCGCTCAAGATTGTCGGTAACGTAGCCTCGACCGGTGCCGGCATGGTCGGCATCGACCTCGGCAAGAACGACGAGGTGGTTATCGATCCGATGAGCGCCACGTTCACGAGCGAGCAGTACGCCAAGGCTTCCAAGATGACGGAAGCCCTCGTGAAAGACCCGAAACTGAAGCTCGTCTTCACGCAGTTCTACAACCCCAAGAAGGTTGCCAACGAATACAAGCAGCACAAGCTGAAGACGGAATTCTACAAGCAGTCCCAGGGCAAGGAAACCCTGAACGAGCTCGACGAACGCGCCATCGCCGAAATCAAGGATAGCGACGACGCCTTCAAGGCCTACGCCAAGGATCACTCCGCCAACATCGACATGAAGGCCTTCAAGAAGGAACTCGCCGACCTCGCCGCAAAGAGGAACGACGACCTGCTCAAGGTTCTGCAGCAGCAGAAGGGCGTAACCAAGAAGAACCTGAAGGTCATCACCGCTCCCGCAGGCGGTCTCGTGAGCCATAAGGGCAAGGCGATGTACAAGGTGACCGTCGACGTGCAGTAGGAATTCCCAAATTATTCTACATTTGGGCGCGTTATGAGCGAAGAACTGTGTGCTAATCTTTCCCTGAAGGTGCAGGAGGTCGCAAAGGCCCCCAAGTACCGCGGGGCCATTTTCCAAATTGAAGCCGACGAGAAGGGACTTGCGCTGGTAGACGTGAAGGAGTCGAGCCTGAAGGTCTACCTGATGATAGATCCCGAGTGCGACAAGATTCTCGAAACCAGGTTCTTCACCTACGGCGGTCCCATCTTCACGGCCCTTGCCGACACGTTCTGCAAGAAAATCCAGATGGTAACAGTCGAAGAGGCCTGCGCCATTACCGCCGAGAGCATCGAGCTCGAACTCCGCGACACGCCCGACGTGCCCGCCATTCCCGAAAACGCTCCCGAAATCAAGCAGATGAATACGCTCATCAAGCGCATCCTCGAGACCTACCCCGAAAAGAAGGGAACGGCCATCCTCGTGCGCGAAAAGATGGAGAGGATCAAGTACCGCACGCAGACCGCCGAAGGCCGCGCCGAGGCAGACGCCGAATGGAATGCGCTTGCAAAGCACGAGAAAATCGAAAAGATCGAGGCCTGGCTGCACCAGTCCGTCCGCGGCATGCTGCAAGGCGACGGCGGCGACGTGGAAATCCTTGACCTCACCGAAGACAACCGCCTCAAGATCCGTTACCAGGGTGCCTGCGCCGGTTGCGGTTCCGCCATGGGCGGCACGCTCTTCTACATCGAAGACGAACTCAAGAACAACGTGTACTACAACCTGATCGTGGAACCCGAGGACCCGCTCGACAACTTTACGCCGAACGAAATGTCCGATGCCGACCGCAATTTGGCCGGACTGGACGACAACAATCCACCGCCAAGCCTGTTTTAAAAAATAACCCGCTCGATACGAGCGGGCTTTTTTTTGTTTACAGACTCTTTTCAGGAACTAGTCGTCTAAAACGCAGCGGACACTACCGAAGTCATAGTCACGAACACTCTTGGTTTCGAACAAGCCCGAGTTATACCAGTCCAAATCCGCGTATACGGCATTGGAGCCAATCAGCATGGTTTCAAGGTTCACCCTGTTCCAAGATTTTTCAGTCCCGCAATCTTCCTCATCGCCGCAGTAGCCGGGATAAATCAGGCTGAAGCCGACTTCGTCTTTGCCGCCCTCGACGACAAAGCCCTTGAAGTCGTCTTCGACATAGGCAGAACGAAGGTCGTACTTTTCCGCGAGCAGCAACGTGAATTCCTTATAGGTCGGCAAATGCGTCCCTTCGGGACAAATTCCCCGCACCTTGTCTTGCGGAATGGAATCTGCACCATTCAGCGCAATCTTCTGCGAGTACATCCTGCCATAGAAGTCGCAATGCTTCGGGTTTAATTCGTGGCAAAGGGAGCCTTCCACTTCATAATTCAGGTTTTCGGCAAACCAGGTCACGCCATCAATTTCAATCGTCTTGTAATACTGGTTGTCACGCGTATCCAGATATACGCCGTAACTCTTTTCGGGATTCAGCACAACCCAAGAAAACTTGTATACGGAATCGGTAGAGCGGTCGTACAGGTTATTGTCGCGGCACACGTACTTCGTACCATCGTAGCGGCGGCCACGGCAAAGGTCGTAGGCGACGTCGTCCTGGCAAAACTGCTCGGCGTAGTCGATGGTCTTTCCGCCGCAAATCAGCTTGTTGCTCAAGCAACGCACAGAAAGTCTCGTATCGGGCTCCGCGCTAACGAAACAGGTTCTAGTAGGCGAAGAGGTCTCCCTTCCCTGGCAGAAGGGCGCATACCCGTCACCGAGTTGCGGCTGGGGAATATCCGGATATGTTGTAGAGGTCGGATAGGGATCAAGCTTGAAGAAGTTTTCCGTCTCGTAATTGGAGTAATTGCGGTCGGAACTCCAGAAGTTTTCGTCCGTGCCCTTACCGTTGCCGAGAGAAATCGGCTTGGCGTTGAAGCCGAAGTCGTCGGTCCCGTTCCAGTCACCGAACGCATCGCTAACAGGCCATCCGGTGCTGCTCTTAAGCTTTTTTGCAGCAACATCTTCGCCGCCAGCGTAATCTACCAGCGTCCTGAACTCATCGATACTCGGCAAATGGAAATCTTCCGGACAAACCTTCATGGCATCCGCATAAACATAAAGGCTGCTGTCGCCATAGTTCAAGTCTTCGGCCATCCATATCTGCGTTCCGATATACGTAAGCTTGTAGGTCTTGCCGTCGCGCGCGTCGGTAAAGGATTCCTTCAAGGCGACAACGCTGGACGAAGACTGGTCCACGGACTGCGACGACGTTCCGGCCGACGAACTGGGACTCGAGGCGTTAGCGCCAGAAGATAAATTGGAGCTCGAAGATTCACCCACGGCAGACGAACTTGGAATTGAAGCAGAAGATTCCTCATTCACTTCAGGGTCTGCACTTGCCGAGTTGGAATCGCCACAGGCAGCGAAAGTCAAGGGCAAAGCGGCACATAAAGTCAAGAGACGTGCAAATTTAGGAAAATACATCCTTTTCCTCCTTTTTTCCCAAATATATTAAATCCGTGACTCCCTGTCGCCCCTACCATTCCAGGGAACACTTAGGGTCTCTAAATTTCTATATTTTAACGGTAAAATCCACAAAGGAAAACTTATGTCCGAAGAACTCGTTTTGAAATTTGTTGACCCCGTGCCTATGCGCTACGGTGAAAATTCCCACCAGTCCGCCGTGTTCTACCGCGACCCGACCTGCACCGAGGCAAGCCTCGCCACCGCAAAGCAGCTCTGGGGCAAGGAGCTTTCGTACAACAACATTGTCGACGCCGATGCAGCCCTCGAGATGGCCCGCGAATTCAGCGACGGCAATGCAGTCGTTATCGTCAAGCACATGAACCCCTGCGGACTCGCTACTGGCGAGACGCTCCGCGAAGCCATGGAAGCAGCCTGGGCAGGTGACCCGGTGTCGGCGTTCGGTTCCGTGATTGCCGTGACCCGCAAGGTCGATCTTAAGACAGCCGAATTCCTCAAGGGCAAGTTCGTGGAAATCCTCCTCGCCCCGGCATTCGACGACGACGCTCTCGAATTCCTGAAGAACAAGTCCAAGGATATCCGCCTCCTCGAAGTCGGCGAAATCAAGAAGGCCACCCGCTGCAAGGTGTACAAGCACGTAATTGGCGGCATGCTGGTGCAAGACCGCGACGTGGACACCTACGAAAAGTTTGAATGCGTCACGAAGGCCCAGTTCCCGAAGAACAAGGAAGACCTCGCCCGCTTTACCTGGCTTGTGACCAAGCACACCAAGTCTAACGCCATCGTGATGGGCTACGAATACAAGCCCGGTTACTTCCAGGTGATGGGCCTCGGCCCCGGCCAGCCCAACCGTATCGATTCTAACCTCCGCCTCTGCCAGCCGCGCGTGCGCGACAACGTTGCTCGCATGGAAGAAGCCAAGGCGTTCTTCGACGAAAACGGCAAGCTCATCAACGAAGCCGGCCTCAAGGAACTCGAAAAGAAGGTCTTCGGCGAAGTCGTGATGGGCTCCGACGCCTTCTTCCCGTTCCCGGACAACGTGGAAGCCGCCCACGACGCCGGCGTGCGCTACATCGTGCAGCCGGGCGGTTCCAAGAAGGACGACCTCTCCATCGAAAAGTGCGACGAGTTCGGCATCGCCATGGTATTCACCGGCATGAGGCACTTCCGCCACTAAGGTAATCTATGGCACCCACGTCTCAAAGGGAAATCAATCAGCGGGAAAAGGACCTCTATTATGCGGTCCTGTCCTTCCTGAAGGCTGTCCGCAAGGCCGGTAAGACTACCGATGCCGAGTGGAAGGCGTACCAGGAAAAGCTCCTAAAGATTGCTCCCTCCCCCGACATGGGCAAGGCGGCCGATCTCTGGACCATGGACAACCTCGACCAGTTCAGCCCCGACAAGAACCAGCTCCCGCCGCTCAACGACATGGACTACGTGGCGAACATTTCGCCCAAGTTCGCGTCGCAGCTGATGGAAGCCATGTACTACGGCATGCTGAACCTGACCCAGGCCAACCTGATTTCCGACGAGATCCAGGACGCCGACCCCGACTGCGTTTCGACAGCATCGCTCGAGGAACTTCTCGTGAAGCTCTGGATAGGCAACGCGAAAAGCTACCGCAAAGTGGTGACGAATTAGGTACGAGGTAAATGAGCGACCTCACAACTCAGAAAGTTCGCGTAATCGGCGGTGGTCTCGCGGGTTGCGAAGCGGCTCTGCAACTGGCAAGCCGCGGTTTTAAAGTCGACCTGTACGAGATGCGCCCGGTAAGGCAGACGCCCGCCCACAAGGACGGGCACCTGGCTCAGCTCGTCTGCTCCAACAGTTTCAAGGCACTAGGAATTACGAGCGCACACGGGCTCTTGAAGCAGGAACTCACGATGCTCGGGAGCTTTTTGCTGGATTCCGCTCGCGAAGCGGCCGTGCCTGCAGGCGATTCCCTGACGGTGAACCGCGACATCTTCAGCGAATCCGTGGAAAAGAAAATTGCGGAGAGCCCGAACATTACGCTGCACCGCGAAGAAGTCACTAGCCTTGCTGGCGACTGCCCCACGCTCGTCGCGGCGGGGCCGCTGGCCAGCGACGCGCTCGCCGACGATATCTTCAAGCGCCTGGGCTGCGAGCGCCTCCATTTCTTCGACGCCATCGCCCCTGTGGTAGAGACCGACAGCATCGACTTCGACCACGCCTTTTACCGCAACCGCTGGGAAAAAGGCGAGACGGCCGACTTTATCAACTGCCCGCTCGACAAGGAGACCTACACCGAATTCGTACGCAAGCTCTGCGAGGCCGAAGCCGTCGAGCCGCGCCCCTTCGAGAAGAACGAGCTCTTCGAAGGATGCCTGCCCGTCGAAGAAATGGCCCGCCGCGGCTACGAGACGTTGCGTCACGGCCCGATGCGCCCCATCGGCCTCGGGCTCGGCAATAACGGAAAACTCTGGTACGCTGTCATCCAGCTCCGCGCCGAGAACAAGCAAAAGACTTTGTTCAACATGGTCGGGTTCCAGACGCGCCTCAAGTGGGGCACGCAAAAAGAGATTTTCACGATGGTTCCGGCACTGCGCAACGCAAAGTTCGCCCGGCTCGGCTGCATGCACCGCAATACCTTCATCGAATCGCCCAAGTTCCTGGACGCCACTTTAAGATTGCGCCCGGACCTCGAATGCGCCAAGGGCATTCCGCCCACATGGTTCGCAGGCCAGATTACAGGCAGCGAAGGCTACACCGAAGCCGTCGCGACCGGCTGGTACGCCGCCTGGAACATGGCACAGACGATTCTGCACGGGCATGCCGACCCGCTCCCGAACGAGAGCTGCATCGCATCGCTCATGAACCGCCTCGTGGAAGAGAACGAGGACTTCCAGCCGATGAACTTCAACTTCGGGCTTCTCCCCAACCACGAGGGTCTCAAGAAGAAGAACAAGAAGGAAATCCTTGCGGCCCGCGCCGAGGAAGCCGTCCGCAAGTGGATCGCGGACAGGAAATTGGTGTAAACTGCCCTACTGGGCCAATTGTTGCTTGGCCTGTTCCGAACGACGTTTGCCTTCTTCAACAGAGACAATTTCTCCGTTCCCACACTTGTAACCGGACAAGCTGCCTTCAGCCTTGAGATTCGTCATCGGGCAATTCAAAATTTGCTCCGAAACCGTATTGAAAGTCCCGTTCACAGAATTTTCAGCACACCCCTCATAAGCCGATGGCTGTGTCGGCGTTGTGCAGTAGAGTTGTTCCGACTCAAAGAAACTACCATAGAACACGCCCTTGTTCAGAAGCGTCGAGTCTGCACATTTATCATTACAGTCTGCCAGCATCTTTATCTCATCTGCAATGGCCTGTTCGCATGCATCGTAGTCCTGCCCAGACATCTTGCCCACATCGAAAATCGGGCCGCACATTAACGATTTATCGACTTCGGGCACGTCATCGTCTACGCCATAGGCGCATGCAATATGCTGAACGGCCCAAAAACCAGCAAACACGCTGCACAGAAAGCGTTTCTTGTTGCCCCAAAAACAGGCAAAGATTCCAGCAAGCATTTTTCCAATAAATGTTCTCATCATGCGTTTAATATACAAATTAATTTGAAGATGGGATGTATTTTTTGAGAGGGGGAAAACTGATTTCACAGTTCGATCTGGCGTTAGCACGATACAAAACGCGACCCCCTCAAAGGGTGCGCATTTGTATCGGGGTAACCAGATTGCAAAATGTCGCTTTGCTCCATTTTGCCCTGCGGGCTTGCGCGCAGCGCAAGCGCAAAAACACCTTTACGTTCGCGTTGCTCACCAGTGTTTTTGTCGAACTGATTTCACAGTTCGATCTGGTTACCTTGAGATACACAAAAGCCTCCCATAGGGAGGCTTTTGTGTATCGGGGTAACCAGATTCGAACTGATGACATTCTGCTCCCAAAGCAGACGCTCTACCAGGCTGAGCTACACCCCGAGTACAGGCAAATATAGAAACTTTTTTGCTTTTGCGGTTATCTATGACTTGCTTTTTATAGGGTCCTGACGGACCCAGGGTAACCAGATTGCAAAATCTCGCTTTGCTCCATTTTGCCCTGCGGGCTTTTGCTTACGCAAAAGCGCAAAAACACCTTTACGTTCGCGTTGCTCACCGGTGTTTTTGTCGAACTGACGACATTCTGCTCCCTAAAAAGACCGCAAAGTCATACTGACTTTGCTCTCGCAATCACGCCTCGTTAATACGAGGCGTTTTTTGCTCACGGCAGACGCTCTATCAGGCTGAGCTACACCCCGAGTACAGGCAAATGTAGAAACTTTTTTGCTTTTGCGGTTATCTTTGGGTTGCTTTTTGTGGGGTCCTTACGGACTTAAATCAAATAATGTATATTAAATTCATGGGAAGGGTTTATTCCTCACTGATGGTGTTCGTATGCCTCTTTTGGGGGTGTTCTTCCGATATATCCGTTCAAAAATACCCCCATGACGATACCCCGCTCATCGAAAGCATATCCGACACCAAATACTACGGCGTCCCGCGACTGCTCATCGAAACGGATAAACACCTCAACGTCCTGGACCGCGAAACGGATTTGCATGCCACCATGCGCCTCTATGGCGAAGACACCTCTGTCGTCGACGAGCGTCCGATAACCATCCGCGGGCGTGGCAACACCTCATGGGACGGCATCCCCAAGAAAAGCTACAAGATTGAATTCGAGAAAAAGGCTCCCCTGCTGGGCATGCCCGAAAACAAGGACTGGGTACTGATTCCCAACTATTCCGACAAAACGCTCATCAAGAACTACATCGCCTACAGGCTCTCGGCCAATCTCGGGGCCACCTACACGCCAAGATGCGATTTCGTCGAGCTTTACCTGAACGGCCAGTACCTCGGCCTCTACCTTCTCTGTGAAAAAATCAAGGAAGGCAAGAACCGCGTCAAGCTCCCCAAAGACACTTTGTCGTACATCGTCGAAGTCGACTTCAAGTACCGCGCCGGAGAGCAAGTGGTCATCTCAGAATATGGCGTACCCTTCCGTATCCATTACCCCAAAAACGCCACGCGGAAACAGCGGCGGACATTGCTTGCCCACATTATCGAGTTCGAAGAAGCCCTCAAGGACATCGATTCCACGACAGACATCGCCGAATGGATTGACCTGGACGCCTACATCAGGCATTTCTGGATTCAGGAAGCGCTCAAGAACCCCGACGCAACATTCTTCTCGAGCGTCTACTTCACATGGACCGTCAACACCCCGATAAAGATGGGCCCCGTGTGGGATTTCGACCTTTCCATGGGCGGGCATACCACTCCGGAAGCCTCCGATCCCGAAGGATGGCTCACCAAGGATTCGTACTGGAACAAGTTCCTGTTCACCGACAAGGAATTTTCCAACCAAATCGACAAATACTGGAAAGAAAACCGCGCCAAATTCTACGCCATAATAGACTCCGTGGAAAAAAACCGCACCCGTCTGAAGGCCA
>Ga0256407_10000100_pt1 | contig 211612 bp, 282 predicted proteins | sample RumenRJG_04DNA_FD_193489 | JGI IMG/M metagenome (GOLD analysis project Ga0256407, IMG submission 193489) | Bovine rumen microbial communities from Lethbridge, Alberta, Canada - RJG_04 | ecosystem: Host-associated > Mammals > Digestive system > Stomach > Rumen | place: Canada: Alberta...
AATTATAAAAATCACAATATGCTTGAATTGCATTTTCTCCTTCACCAACATAAACAATATGTTTAGGTTCGCTCATAGATGATCCTTGATATGAAGATATTGCACATTTTCGTTTCATATTCTATTCCTTTTGTTTTATTATGTGTTTATTATATAAGAGAGTTATTTTTTATTCTTCCCACCCAAACTTTTCACTAATTTTTGTATCAGTATATTCATATGAACCAATTTTCCATGCAGGGATAATTGTCAACGTCATATCACCTTCTCTTGCATCCTCATATAGAAGAGTAATTTCTTTTTCTTTCATAATAGCTTTTACAACTTCATATTTAGTTATGTTCTGAATTTTCGGATATATCGGAAATCTTTCGCTATTTCCCTTATATATTTTGGATTCCACAAATGATTTTACGACCGCTTCATTCGAAATATCCAAACAATATTCATATACATTAGATATCCCATTATCGACGTCTATTGATTCAATTAATACTACTTTTTTATTTTTCATAATTTATTTCTCCATAAACAGTTTAGCATCATATTCGATGTCATTGTATTTTGTAAATGGATTGAAATTCTCTTCAGGAATGACACCGACACCACCTTTATCACTTGAAAGCCAAATTTCTTCTTCATTCCTAATACTTTCAACAACATCATTTGGACTTATTTTCCGTAATTTATCTTTCTCTAACCAGTTATAAACCCTATTAGCCACAAATGATCTTACCTTCTTTTTATTTGATATATCCAGATAATAATTGAATATTACCGATTCATAATATCTATCTGTTAATATCAAAGTTATTTTTTTGATCTTCATATTATACTCTTTTCGTTTTATTTAACATGTGTTTATTATATAAAAGAGTTATTTTTAAAATGGACAAAAAATTGGAATGTTTTTTGGATGTTCTATTATTGCTTTATAGTTAGATTTTGCAAAAACATCTGAATCTATTGTTTTAGTAGAGAATCTTGGAATACTTATTATATATTGTCTATTATTACCTACTATATTAATATAGTGAGTATATTTGGTTTTATTTGTTATTTTGAGTGGAATATTACGCGTCAACATTTCTGTAAGTATTCTTCGTAATATAAAAAGTGTGATATTTAAATGATATCCTAAAGGAGAATTTATTGTTATTCCTTTTTCACTATAATCTCTGATATATGCGTATGAATACATATTCAATATATCTATAGTATCATTTTGTTCATCTAATATCATTCTTTCGGGTATAAATCCATTTCCATACATATACATAAGCAAATTATTAAAAGGAAATGCATTACATATCTCTATATCAGAAGATGCTATTTTTATACAGGAATTTTCAAAATTACCCATTGTATTTTCGCAAAATATTTCAGACATATCTATTTTCGATCCTTTTGAAGCTTTTACGATACATACTGGTTTTATTGTGATATATTCTTTTTCTTCACAAAAAAGTGATTTATATCTATGCGCATCATCTAAAGTAGGAGAAAAATGATATCCATTTTTACATAACTCTATTTTTCCTTTAAGATGATATTTCTTTTCACAATCATACAAAGTTTCTTTTATTTTTGATAAAGATGCATGTGTATATAATTTTTGATTTTTTATTCCATCAAAAATCTTCACTCCATATATATCTTTCTCTAATATCATATTTTATACTATTCTAAAAAAGAGTCATACTTTGTAAATATTAGAATCCTTTTTAGTATTCCTTTCTTTTTTGATTGTTTTCTTGCGTTTTTGATAATTGTTCAATATATCAATCATTAATACAAACTTCTCTTTTATATACTTTATACAATATTTTAATTCAGATTATAATAGAAAGGAGGTCTATTTTTAGGATATTCTATTACTGTTGTGCAATCGGATTTCAATAAAACATCTGAATCTATTACCTTAGTAGAGAATCTTGGAATATTTACTATGCATTGTTTTTCTTCATACACTATATTAAGATATTGTGTATATTTTGTTTTATTTGTTATTTTGAGAGGGATATTATAACAACGTAAATTTTTTTTAAGTTTATCAAAATTTATAAAAAGTGTTGTTGTAATATGCCAATTTGAAGTATTTTCGATTATTATTCCTTTTTCATCGTAATCTTCAATAAATGCATATGGATGTACTCTCATGATATTTATTGTATTATCCTCATTCAATATTGCTTCATCAATTAACAGGTGGTTATTACGTATATAATTCGACAGAATATTAAATGGAATTACTCTCTCTATTTCAATATCAGAAGATGCTATTTTTATATCAGAAGTTCCAAAGCCGAGGGAAAAAACATCTTTGGGAAATACATCAGATATATCAACTTCAGATTCCTTCGGGGCTTTTACAATACATACTGGGTTTATTATTGCGTATGATCTTTGTGATGTTTGATTGAAAATTCTTTTGTATTGCAAAGCGGCATCTAAAGTAGGAGAAAAATGATATCCATTTTTACATAGTTTTATCTCTCCCTTAAGGTGGTATTTCTTTTTGCAGTCATACCAAGTCCTTATAAGATTTTTCATCCCGAAAAATTCGGAGTATAATTTTTGATCTTTTATTCCTTCGAAAATCTTTACTCCATATATATCTTTCTCTAATATCATATTTTATTACCTTTCTATTTTGTTTATGTTTATGGATTTATTATATATGAGAGTTATTTATAAAATGTATATATAACGCTATCATTTTCGGTTGTTCTTTTGATACCTTGATAATAACCTTCAAGTGTTTGTATAAGATCGAGTAATGCTTTTTCTCTATCTGCTGCATTGGGATATACCATTACCATATCTTTATTAAGATTAGAAGGATTTATATATATTACAGCACGATTTTTATACAATCCATCAACATAATTATATCCGCGGGATTTAACCAAATTTACTCCATCAAAAGGAATATCAGATGCTTTTTGTATCTGAATCACTAATGTTTGTGAACCCGGTTTCCATACTTTGAGAATAAGAGATGGGTTGTTATATATATCATCAGTATGAATTATTGCTTTTGTCCATCTCGTTGAATCAAATTTATCAATACATCCGATATACCGATACGACGGATCAGCATTGATCCATACCTTATCAGTCATGATCGTTTCAGGTTTATGTTCAAACTTATATACTTCTCCGCTTGCATCAACCGCGATCCAACCTTGTATCTGCTTATCATGCAAACGATTATATTGATTAACAGTATCGATTATCTTGTTTTTAAATTGTTTTGTAAGTTGTCCTGACATATATTTCCTTTCCTTTTATAGTTTATATGCTTCGTATATATCTTTTACTTCGTTACCAAATTCTTTCCATATTGCTTCTGAAATATCATCTGGAAGATAATTATGGACCCATAAAATATTTGCAGTAATTTGATCTTCGTCTTTCTCAGGATTATCTGCTTTGTATTCATCGTAACATGATTGAGGAATACGTTTAACAGCATGAAAATCATCAATATCAAATGTCCCGATAAATTCTCCTCCATTCAGATAAACATTATATCCACCATATTCACCATCATTTACATGGATTTTATCTTTACCATATATATAACATGCGATATAAGGCGAATCAATTTCTTTGAATTTTTTACTCATATATATTTTCTTTCCTTTTTAATTGTTTTCTTATGGAAATATTATGTATGAGAGTTATTTTTTAAATCTATTCCAGAAATCTTCGTTAATTGTATTATCTTCGAAATCTTTAAAACAATTAGTTTTTTCAGGAAGTATAATATAAGCTTCCCTAGAATCTAGATTGCTCAAATACGTCGGTCTTTCATTCATAATATCATCAACAATATCCATTGGGTGTGAAAGTATATATTCATCAGGCTCTTTATCTATATGCACCCGTTGTTCAAGAAATGATTTTACTATGTTTTCATTTGATATGTCTAGACAATACGTAGTCGTCGATAGAACATAAAAATAATCATAATTAAAATGTATTACTGTTAGTCGTTTGTTATTCATAACATATTCCTTTCTTTTTATTTTTAAGTTATGGTATTATTATATGAAAGAGTTATTTTATTTTACTCTTCTTCCATATCTTCCGCCCATGTATTTGCATCATATATCAGATTATCATCATCTTCTATCATGCAGATAATATAATCAACTACATTTTTAAGTTCCTTATCATCTTTAACATTACGATGGAGTTTAATGTAATCCCCTAGGCTTTGCCTGAGAGTGTCCAAGATCTTTCTTTCCGAGTTCGTCATATCAATATATCCTTTCTGTTTATTTTATTTTTACTATGATGATTTTATAAAATAGAGTTATTTATTTTATGCTATTTGGAAGCGTTCGTAGCTTCTTATTTTCGATGATTTATTAGTGGAATATTCATATATCTTATAATTTATACCTTTTTCTTTCAATGCATTAAGAAAATATGTCATATCACAATCTTCTTCAAGATATGCATGATTATTTCTCATATATGAAAACATTGTAATCTTATTAGGATCAATATTATACTTTTTGAAATGCGATATTGGTACTTTCATCCAACCGTGAGCCGGATCTGAATAATAGTTGTATGTCATGGATTTTTTACCTCCAAAGTTTCCCATAATCATAGGTGTTTTTTCATCTGTTTATTTACTTTTTACTATGGTATTATTATAAAATAGCGTTATATTTTTATTAGGTTTATTTTAGTTCAAACCCAATTCATCATTTATGTTTCGCAACCACTCCAAACCCTTTTCTTTCATTGTTATTTTAATATCAGTATGATAATCAGGATCGACTTTGACGTCCCATTTGTCTGGTTGTGATTTACACCACCACGCCATATCGTCATATACATCCCTATCAAATCCATTATTATTTTTGACGCAATATTTTTTGTAAAGATCAGGATCGCATATATCGATTTTTTCATCACAAGCCGAACGAGAATCTTTATTATTTTCTTCAAACGCTTGCGACCATATCGTATTAATTATTGAATTTGTGATATAAAATGAAAGATCAGTACCATGACCCATTATAAATCGTTTATACATATCCTTATCTTTCTTTTCATAGCATAGACGAAGTTTGTTGAAAATCTCTTCGCTTTCATCACTTTTGCAATGCTGAGCTATAAACAAAAAATCAGGAATAACATTATCCGGTTCGCCAGAAAATGGTGAATCGCCATCATTAAACCATTTGTATTGTATATGCCGATATGCTCTCAACAATTCTCCTGCAAGAGTATCTGCAACCCCTTCATTCGGAACAAGTAGTTGATTCATTTTTTCATCCACCTTTTCCCACATATTTTTATGAACAACCATATCAGCAGGAATACATGGCTCAACATTCATTTCATAACACATCAATGCTGCGTATATGATTTCTTTGACTTTTTTTGTATTAGACATATTTTTCCTTTCTATTTATTTACTTTTTACTATGGTATTATTATATAAAAGAGTTAAATATATTTTATAATTTTAACCATATGTTTTTCATTTTCTTTTGCTGTAGTGGTTATACACACAGATGAATGGCTTGGTATTTTAAATATATATTGAGTATCTGGGTATATTAAATTGATAAATGATGTATAATCACTTTCGTTTTTAACATACATTTCTCGCCACTCTATTCCCCTTACAAAAATAGTTGTAATTTTATCTATATTTTTATCGATCGTATAATGCCCAGTATAACCCAATCGAATATTAAAGTTATCTGTAAAATAACATTGACAAAGAGAGTCTTCAATAAAACATTTGTTATATTTATCAAAGAAAGTCATAACTGTTGACTGGTGCGTTATTAAATTTTTAAAATTTACTATACAATCAAAAATTGTATAGAGGTTAATTGTTGATGATATGATAATATCAGAAGTTGCAAACTTAGAACAAGGAAATGTTACATAACCATCGAATATATTTGTATCTATTGTTGCGTTTTTAGGGATCATTACATGGCACACAGGGGCAATATAATAATAACCCATATCTGATTTTTTTAAAAGATTTTTATAATGACATGCCTCATACAACGAAGGGGAATAATGAAATCCCGAACCACAAAGTGATATTGGATCATCTATATGATATGATGTATTTAATTTAAATTGAAATTCTTTATTTGATTTTTCACCCAACGGATAAGTATAGAATGATCCATCATGATAGTCATCAAATATTTTTACCCCCCATATTACATTCGGTTTAGTTTTGAATTTCATTGCTTACCTTTCGTTTTAATTTGTTATGGGTTTATTATAAAAGAGAGTTATATTTTTTATTTTCAACCTTCTTTATAATCTCTCTATTTAGTTGATAGGCGTTGTGATTTTAAATGCAAAGGTTTATAGTGATTGCTCCATAAGTATCCCAATCACCATATTTTTCTATGGGATTTATATGACACCCAAACGCAAAATCATCAAATAAAATAACCTCTTCTTCAAACTTATCACCTTTATCAATAAGAACACTAATACCATAATTAAGTATTTTATTCAAAATAACATTCCTGCAATCAGTTCTTGAATGTAGCCAAATATGATTATCAATAAATGGGATAAGAGTTTTTTGATAGGTTTTAAAAAGCTCTTTCTTTAATTCCTCTATTTTCTTTAAATTGTTGCTTGTATTTTTCATGAAATAATTTTAAAAGGGGTTATTTTATTTATCTTTTTCAGAATAATTTTTGATAAGTGTCCATACCTTATATGCATCTGATACTGTTATTACCTTTTGATTGGGAAATTCGTTTACATGATCATACATATAACCTAACCCAGTTTTGTTATCAATACTCCAATCGAGAGGGGTTTTCTTATCTTCAAATTCGATACGAACAACTTGCTTTATCTTATTCCTAAAGAATTTTACAATCTTATCCCAAGAAAGACCATAAAATCCATTACGAACTCGCCAATCGCTCCAACCACCTTGTAAATTTTTACTGATCCTGAGTTCTACCCATCCTTGCGGATTGATAAATATATCAGCAAACAACCAATATTTATCCATTCGATTACTGTTCTCCCAGATACCATCACTTAGTTGTCCGAGAACAGATCCGATAACAGAATATGTATCAGGATCGGTATTAAATACGATTGAACGATAATTGTCTTTTATTCTCATAATATATTCCTTTCTGTTGTTTTTGTATTATGGTATTATTATAAATAAGAGTTATTTATTTTAATGACCTATATATTGATAAATAATCAATTACTCTTATCGGTTTAGTATCTTTTAATATTCTTTTCGAGGAATATCTCGGAATACTTATTATTTTTTGTGTATATTGATCAAAGATAACAACATAATGAGTGATATTTGTTTCGTTAATAATATCAAGATGTTTGTTATGCTCAAATAAATCAAAATAACGATCATCTACAAATATTGTTTGATTAAAAGGTGTCATACTATTATCACATGGCGATATTGTTAATCTAACATTATTAATCTTTTGTTTATAATATAATTCTTTATATCCTATAAGAAAAAATTTATGATTATTTGTTATTTCTATTTCTCCGAAAGGTAATCTATTTTCGGGGGAAAATATATCATCTACCATATTATATAAACTTCGGATGCCATCAAATTCAAAAGCATTTGTGACAAATTTTACCTCATAATATAGTCCTTTAATAAAACAATCACTCATTACTCTAGCTCCTGGTGAAATCACAATATAAAATGATGGTCTTATATACGCATATTTATGATCGAAATTTATTCCATTTTTATATCTCAAAGTATCTTTAAAAGCAGAACAAAAATGAAATCCAGATTCACATGGGTGTATATCATTTTTATCCATTCTATTTTCTTTTTTAGTATAAAAGAATTTTTCATCAATACTGAATGATGTAAAAAATTTATTATCTTTTACCCCATTTAGAAGTTTTACCCCTGAAAGATAATGGTTGGGTTCAAGAATAACATCAACCATCATTGGCTTTTTTATTATATTATTTTGCATATTGATATTATATATAAGAGTCGTTTTTAACTTTTATCAAAAAGATGAGATATAAAAACTATAAACACCCCCACACTAACCATGATAATAAAACCAAATAGATCCTCCCAAAATGGTGTTGGTTTATCATAACTAGGATCACGTAGTGCACCATCTTTACACATTCGCAGTTTATCTTTCATTTTAATGCCATCTATAAGTTTCGTCTTCTATACTTCCTGGATATAATTCCCCGCGCCACCTTTAATATATCCATCATAATGACAATATATAACCCTAATAACACCAGATGAATCTTTTAAAGCTATTAACGAACGTGTAGACATATTCGTTCCTTTTATTTTATTAGGTTATGTTTTAGTAAGAGTTTTTACCGGTTTTTAAATTTTCTATAATAGCCATTAGATGATTATCATCAAATTCTCCGCTAATGCTATCCATATCCATTCGATTTATAAGAGTAATAGTGCTCTGAATCTTATTCTGTAAATCAGTGATTTGTTTTTTCAAATTATCAATCTCACGTTCTTTATTAACAATACATTCAACCAAATCAGCTGTTGTATTCATACTTCATTCCTTTCTATTATTATTTTATTTGTTATATGTTTATTATAAAAGAGAGTTATTTTTTATTTTTATTATTAATAAGGAAGTTGGATGATTTTGAATGGTGGTTTATTAGATTTTGTTATGTCTTTATCTATTTTTATTTCTGAATGTCTTGGAATATTAAATATGTATTGATAATAACGGTCAACAATATTAACATATTGAGTATATTTTGTTTTATTTGTTATTATAATGTATGACATTCTAGTACCAATCTCAATTAAATCATGGTCAATAAAAAGCGTATTATTTGTTTTCCTGTTACATAATATTGTTGGTTCAAATATTATATTTTCTATATCTATGGTATCATATCTAAGAAAATACCAATTTTGTGAATAAGTATTATCTAATAATATAGTATTATTTTTATGATTTATTACTTCATCATCACCAAATACTCTTCTATCTCGTGAGAGATGATGTAATATTAGAGTATAAGGAATGGGAGATATAATTTCAAGATCTGAAGTAGCTATTTTATTTTCAGCTCTTAATCTACCAAGTGTTGTAAATGTTGGAATAGTATCTATTTCAGAACCTTTAGGTGCTTTTACTTGATAAACAGGTGGTATATATACGAAATCATATTGTAGCGGGGTGATCAAAGAGCCTTTATCATGTCGAGCATCATCATATGAAGGAGAAAAATGAAATCCGTGTTCACATATTTTTATTTTACCGTCAATATGGTTTATATTATTTCGTCCTATATTAAAATATGTTTTTATTTCTATTTGGCTTTCATCAGAAGGTGCGCTGGGATAAACAATAGTATATGGTTTATCATTTTTTATCCCGTCAAAAATCTTTATTCCATAAACATCATTTTCTGCTTTCATATGTTATATTATATATAAGAGTTATTTTTTAAAATATGCAAATTTTATTTTGCAATGTTCTTGTCCATTGATAGTGGTAAAAATAAAATCTTGAAAATATACTTTCGAATTAATACCTTCTATAATATCTGGTGTATCAGTTTCCTTATTTTTATCTTTAACTTTCGATAAAACTTTTTGATATGCTGACATATATGCTTTAGATTTTGTTTTACCAAAACCATTTACCATATCAGTTTCAATTTTATAATTTTCAGGGATTTTATTCTGAAAAGTAAAACGAATAACACACACATATCTATTATTATCAGAATATACTGTAATATCTTTAATATGGTATTCTATTCTTGAATATTTTGATGTCAATTCTTCCAATCCTGAATTATATGCATTTTCTAAAGAATTGCCCCAACTACATATCTTATTATCAATAATAATAAATCGATATTTAATTTTAGGTTTTGATGTAATGGAAATTTTAATTTCCTTTGTAATATCTTTTTCTTTTATTATTTTCGCATCATAATTAGTATTGGTGAATTTTAAAGGAGATGCAAGAATAATGCATGAGGAAAACATATAAAAGAGATATATTAATACGTCTTTATATGTTTTCCTCATGTCTATAGTGTTTATTTGTTTATTTTCTTAGTGTGTTATCTATCAAATCCAATAGATAATATAAAATTTCTAAATCAGGATCATTCATTATTATTCCTCTGTTTCCTCAATAATATAATAATCGCCACGATAATTACTTATAAAATCAGAAGTCCATTTTACACCTATATTAGAAAGATTCAATCTTTTCATTGCATTAACTGGGGTATCTTTTTTAAGAACAATAAGAACATCTTGTCTTCTGTTTTTACCAGCAACGTTATCTGTGATATCATAATAATCAACAATAGATCCTTCGGGGACCAATTTTTCTTCTTTTTCAAAAAACGAAGTAACTTGAGAACATGTTTCTTGATCAAGTATGAGCCCCATAAATATCAACGAATTAGTATCGTTGTAATTCTTTTTTACTTCAGTATATAATATTTTTTTTAATGGTGTCATTTTTATTTTCTTTCTTTTGTATTATTATTTTATGTTATGGTGTTATTATAAATAAGAGTTAAATAAAAAATAAATCACTTTTTTATACGTAAAGAAAGGAATAACAACGTATAAGGATAAGTGAGAACCTTCATTTTAACTAACCTAGTATTTAGAAAAGAAACATTGAATAATTATTTGTATTGCTGCAATAATACACAGTACTGGTACGAAATAAAATAATGCATTCATTGTTACTTAATAATATAATTAGCTCGCAACATAGCATTACGATTCTTGCGCCTCGGATCCTTAACAGATATATAATAGAGAAAACTATTAATTACCCTTTTAGGTACCATCATAAACGGAATCTCATATGCTTTAGCAGGGACGTCAACATCGTATGTAACATTATCCGGCCTATAGTATTCATTACCGTTGATATATCTCACCAAACACCATGCATTATATACCCGGGTTGCGATTCCGGTATCCGCATCCACAAAATAATAAGTGAACTCAGACTTCGGTGTTTTATATACTGTTATATTTTTCATTGTTTTATTTGTATCTTTCTGTTCTTGTTTTATCTTGAACAACGATTTCATTGGTTGTTTCATCAACCGAAATAGTTGCATTGGTTGAAAAAATATCATTTTCAGGAATATATACAAAATCATTTTCTAAAAATACCCTATAAATAAATTCTACTTCGTTGTCTCGTCTTCCTATTTTTATTTCCGTTATTTGACCTGTTATAATGCTAGAATATTTTGCTCTAATATCATCATGTATAACATTGCGAGCATCTTTAATATAAGCACATACCAAAGAACCAAGTTGATATTTAGACGTCTTCATCTTTTTCTCCTAATGTTTTGATATAATTAATTGTAAACGCATCAGTTGGCATACCAAATAGAATAGCCCATCCAAGCATATACATAGCATAATTAATATCATATAGATACCAAACATACAATGAAACAAATGCAAGTATCACTGTAAGATGTAATTCGATTACTCGAAGCTTCATACTTAGGTTTTGTAATTTATTCATAAGTTTATTATATATGAGAGTTATTTTTTACGGGTGCCAGCAGACATACGTAATGGTAATATTTTTTCTTTCATGAGTTTATCAATTAAAAATAATAATTCAATTGATTTTTGATTGAGTAAATAAACAAATGGTGATCTACTAAATTGTCTTATCATATTTGTTAATCTTCTATTAAATATATTAACATCTCTTGATTTCATTAAATTACATATTGAATCTACTTGTTTTTTAGTTAACCAAAAATGTATCCATTGAAATTCTCGTTCTGCACATTCTTTTTCAATAAACGCAAAAATTTCTTTGGAAATCTGCCAAGGAGTTGAATCAATAAGTTTATCGCACATCTTATTATGTTCAACATCACCAACGCACATTCGAGGCTTTTCGATTCGTTCTCCAATTTTAAACATTATAATCTTTCTTTTTAATTTATTAAAATATTATACAAAAGAGTTAAAAAAATAAATCACTTTTTATGCCACTTGAAAGGAAGAAAGAGTGACAAACGATAAGTGAGAACGCAGAAATATTTATGAATATACAATTAAAATAAAATGGTACCCGGGATGGGACTCGAACCCATACGACCTTGCGATCAGCGGATTTTCTTACCACTATAGTTTTCACTACCAGTTATCCAACTGTTTGTGGTCTGGACTTTCCCTTCATCTTCAACATAACTTGGTCAGATGTGCTCCATCAAGTCTCTACACCTTCTTTTATAAATACCTTGATATGTTTAGAACTTCAAATAGTTCCTTGGTTACTCCTTATCAAGTAGGTTATAACTAAACGTTATAGATTTGCCACGTATTATAAAAGCTTGGCTCGGGATTAGCATTTTAAAGCCTTCCCCGAATTTGAAGCATTCTACTTAAGTATTTCTACTTAAGCACTCAACTTTGCCTAAGTCCGCTGCGTCTACCATTCCGCCACCCGGGCATAAATTATATTTTAAAGAACGTGAAAGTGAAGGAAATTTGTTTCATTGGATATTAGATCTCTCACCACAAATTTCCAAAAGGTGTGGTATGATTAAGTAACGTTTTATCATACGAATACGGAGCATTATGGGAAGTTTTAACGTGTAACGTCTACCAGCTCAGGTACTCTATCCACGGAAATATTTTTAATTATGTTTTAATTTTAAAGAAGAGTTATTTTTAATTATTTAATTCCTCCTCTGTTTGTTCGAATTTAGTCCAATAATAAAATTGTACTTTAGCAATTTCTTCATCGACTTTATCGTAAATATTATCTACAATATTATCGATTTCAACGTCAATGTTTAACATAACATTAACAGGTAATTTCTTTACTAAATATTCTTTTATCGCTTTCTTAAATTTTTCTTTCATGGTATAATTATAAAAAAGAGTTAAAATTATTTATAATCCTCTACAAATTATTCAAATGAAATGTAATCATCATTAAAAATAGTATATCTACTATCTTCCATAATATCTACCATTTTATTGATAATTTTTTCATCGGTCAATCCTTCAAATGTTTTTTCCAACATATCACTACTTTCGTGATTTATTATATATTGTTCATCATATAGATAATCTCGAGCTATATTATAATAAGTTAATTTGGAAAGTTGCTCCTGGTCAAAATCAATTATAATATTGCACCTATCCGCGTATTTTGCAACAGCTTGTTTAAATAGTTTAAACAATTTCGGATACCATGCACAATATACATAAAGATATTGTATTTTTTGTTCGGGTGATTGGTATCTATCATCACCATCACCAATATAATCTACACTAAAACTTTGTGTAGAAAATTCATCTGTAAGTTTTAACAAATAATTACCTGGAAGTCTAGTTATTATTCCTTCTTTTTCTTTATTGAAAGTTATAGCATGTGAACTAGATGAATTAGTTTCGAATATTCCTTTTCTTATTTTTTTAATCATAATATAATATTAATAGAGAGTTATTTTTTAAATGTTGTTCTTCTTGCAAGGTCGGCAATGGTTTCGCCTTCCGTATATTTTGCAATTATATCTAATTGAGCTTGAGCTTGTTTTATTATAGATTTGATAGAATCCTTCACACCTACTGAAATATATTTTCTTTCATTTAATTTTTTTATTTCAACACGCCATTGGCCGTTATACATTTTTTTACATTTCATATGAAGTTCAAGTTCATTTTTCACTTCATCAATATCATTCCATTTGGTTATTAACTTTAAAAACTCACCGTCATTTAACTTATCCGGAGATAAATCAAAATAATTAAAAGTTTTTATTAAATGTTTTATACCACATATTGAAAAATGTGTATATATAAATCCTAGAAAACTTTGAGTATAAAAAGTTAAGAATAGATCAGAAAAAACTATTGTTAATTCAGTATTACAATATTCTTCATAATATAATTTATACATATATTCGTATAATTCATATTTTAATGATTTTTTAGCATCCTCAATTGAAGAACAAATAGTTGAAGTCATACACTCAATTGGCTTATCAGACACGATAGAAACTGAATATTCTTTTCTACCAGAAACATCATAAGAATATATATTAAGTTCGACTGGTTTCTTACTAAGAAACCACATATCATTAACTAAAAATGATTTACTGATATATTCTGATCCTATTAATTTGCGTTTCGAAACTAATTCAGACTCCATTATAGGAGGATATTCTAATGTTTTTGATTCATTAATCGATTTAAATTGATTTTCATCTAGTTTAAATTGTTTAGTAAGATCATCTAACTTTTCTTGAAGTTTTTCAGCATGCTTACGCCAATAAATTAATTCTTCTTCTAAATCTGTTAATCTCATTTTTCTTCCTCTTCTTTTATTTTTTGTGTTAGTTCTTTCATCAATTTTGGGCAATTTTTCCATCTGTATGAACCCACAACATAAATAGATTCTTTATCAGGAGAAGCAGGATTCGCAAATTTAGTTTGAACTATCCATTCACATTCCGGGCATTTAGTCTCTAAATGTTGTTGAATTAATTGATCTTTAAGTTCTTTATGGTGCATAGATTGTGGAACAAACACAAAAAAGAAACAATACAAACCAAATACAACACCTACAACCAAAAAATTAAAAATAATCGATGCTATTAATGTATTATTTTTATCCGCAATATAGTATTTTTTAAAATACTGTAATATAGTGTCGGTATAGTAAACTCCGCGTTCCTTATCCCTTATGTATGTCCATACTATTTCCATAATAGTAAAAAGAATAGAACATACTAATATAGCAACAAGCAAATTAATCATTGTATTTTTCTTTCATTTTTTGTTTTAATTCTTTTTCTAATGTGTCGCAAGGTATGCAATTATAATGTTGATATACAGGACTCAATTCACCAGTGTTTTTATCAAATTTATACTCGGTATAATCATTTATCCATTTACAATCAGGACATTTGTTTTGTAAATGTTGTTCAATTAATGATTGTTTTATATTATATTCTTCGCGATTTCGGGGCTCTATAATTGTAAATGAAACATATAACAATACAAACATAGAAGATATAAATAGAGATGGTATAATAAAAAATATAATCGACCATCGATCAGATATAAAATCCCTCAGATAATCTTTAAATGTATTAAGTGATTTGTATGGTCTATATATTGGAGAATTAAAAGTATAGTCCAACCACAACAATATAGGATATATTATTATTCCTAAAATTATTGCACCAATTATACTACCAGTTAGTAAGTTCATTATACGATTTCAAATTTCTGTTCTGATAATTTTTTAATCCATTCCATGCACCATTTATATGCATCTTTTTTTGTAATAAATGGATCACCAAAATAAATTTGTGTCGAATTAATTTCGTCTGAATCTGGTTCACGGATTACCAAGTATACTTCACTTTGATAATAATCAGTCCTCACTTTAAAATACACAGGAAATCCTTCTACTTTAATTCGAAATGTTTGTAATTTAAATTTTCCACTCATAATTCTATTTTAAATAAAAGTTGTTTATTCCCTACCAAACATGAATTGATAATGAGGATCAATAACTATTTCATATAAATCATCTATACTAGTAATTATATCGATAGCTTCTCTATATTTTAATTCCCATGTATTAATATGTTCTGCATTTTCTTTCATGAAATTCAAATCTAAAAGCAAATGCTCAGCTTCCCGTTTCTTCTCCCAATCATAAATACTATAATTTTCTGTATTATTAGGTAAATGACAGTGAATAATTTCATTATATTTCCACCATTGCATTTCTACACATTTATCTATTATACGTTTACTTAATTTTTCAACGGGTTTAGATGCGTTATGCAATGTTATATTATGAATATCAATAATATAATCATCAAAATCTGAATATGGTATATCATCTATATCTTTATGATAATCATCAGATTCATCATAATAACCATATTGAAGAGCGATATTGATATTATGTTTACATTTGATGAGATTACATAAATCCATCATTATAATTTTACCTTTATCCTCCCAATATGGAGACCCTTTAATTCCTTTGTATAAACTAGTAAAAATAAGTTGAAGTTTTTCTATTGGTGTTTCATATAATATTTTAAATCTAAAAAGATCAATTGGAATTAAAGGAATATTTAATATAGAGCCATCTTTAAATTTAAATTTCGAATATTTTGAAATATCAAAGCCTGCATTATTGCGAACATCGCGTTTAAAAATTAAACTATGTTTTGGACTATTCATTTTCTCACTCATTTTTTTTATTCCTTTCTATGTTTATGTTTAATTTGTAAAAATATTATAAATAAGAGTTATTTTTAATATATTGTTTGTTTATTTTCTGGATAGTATGTATATCCACATTTTCTACAAACACACGGCGGGGGAACTATACCATTCCATATTGCTGGTGTATACATTTTGTTTCCACATTTAGGGCATGTATAAATCCATATCATACCTGGAGGTGGCATATCATTAAAATCGTCTTCATATTTAGGTGGGAAAGGTAGTCCAGGTAATTCTTTAAATACCGGATTGTTTTGTATAGATTTATCTGTTGTATTTACATTATTCATTATCTTTCGCCTCTTTGAAACAATTATATACGAAATATATAATTCTATTTTGTATTTAAGTAATCTTTAAAATATTCTAACTGTTTAATTTGTTCCAAAATATATTTTTTAATAGTATTTTTAAATAATTTTTTTGTTAAATTTATATTAAATTTACTAAATAAAATATTCCCCTCAGTATTGGATATTTTGTATTCTGTATCTGAAATTTTATCTTCAATTTTTAAAATTTTAATCATAGTATTATATTCTGTTTCGTTAAGCCAATATGAATCACCTATAAACATTGTATTTCCAATTTCTTGACTTAAAACGCAATTGCATGTATTACGTTTATTTTTAAGTTCATTATATAATTTAATAAATGTCCCATCAGAAGATACAGCGAAAGACATTTTTTCGAAAATTTTAATATCAGTTTTCATTATAAAAGTATTATAAAATAGAGTTATTTTTTTTCTATTTTATCAATTATTTTTATGATAAAAATATTGATATATTTTATTCAAATAAAGGCAAAATTAAATTTGCAGCAAATAATATAAGGACAATAACAAAGATCCAAGTTATTAAATCATAGCCATTGCGTCTCCAAAAGGGATAGCGACGCTCAAAAATATCGTAAGACATTATGAATAATATCCCGATCATTGCGAGTAATATAGGCGCTATAAATAAAAGTTCTGATAGCATATTTAATTCTTGAATTAAAATCTATCCTAAGATATGTTATAGACACTTTTTCCAAAGTTTTTGTATTATATTTTATTACAACCAATCATTTCTATGTTCGAAAATATCTATATACATCTCCCGTAGATTTAAATTATTTATAGATTTTCGCTGCGTAGAAGTAGATTGTTTAGCATACTTTTCCGAAACCATATCAATATACATTGTATGCGTCCCATCTTCACCCATATAATTTTTATCAATTATTTCTTTAGGAAATTGATTTAATATATCAAGTCGTTTAATTGCTAAATTATCGAATGAAACAACTCCTTTAAAAGTTTTAACAAATTCTTTTATATTGTTTTTCCATATTTCAGTAGAACTTTTAGGCTCAACGCATCGCAAAGCTCTACCAAAACATTTATAACCTAATATTAAAACTTTAGGATTCTTCCAATTACAATTATAAAGAATATTACTTATATCAGAATATTGATTAATACCTTCTATTATATGGAGAACAATATTGGAAGATGCTTCTTGTAGTTCTGTATCTTCTAAGAATTTGTTAATATTATCAAAACGAACAGATATTCCCAACCCTTTTATTAACCCAGTAAGAAGATAATACAATACTTGATATCTAAATTTACCAGTAGAATCGATATGCCTGTAGTTCATAGTCATATTAATAATATGGCCACGTTTTTTCGATTCTTTTAAAAACCAAGTTAAATCAGGGTGTTCGCATGGATTACCTCCTCCAATTGCGATTTCAATTCCGGCTGGAAGATTGCTTTTTTCAAGCAATTCGTTTAATTTTTTGAGATCTCCATGTGAACCATTTGGTGTAGAATTTTCATGACAAAATATACATTCTACACCACTACATTTATTAGTTATTTTACAATCAAAACTTTCAGGAAATTCGAGTTTAGGAGTGATGCCATATTTAGCATCATCCCATTCTCTTATTTTTGTACCATCTTCATAAATGGTTACATTAACTGGACCGTTTTGATATTTGAACATAATTGAATATATTTTTTAATTTTCTAATGCTTGTCGGTCTTTAAACTCTAAAATTTTAAATAATATAGAGTCATAATTTTTGTTTTCACCCATGTCATACCTATGTAATTGCAAAAGATTATCTAAACATTCTACTTCATCTTTATTCAACCATAAGTATTTTTTATTATCAGAAATTATTTTTTCAATATTTTCTAATTTTTCAATTATTTTTTCCGTTTGCATTTAATTTTTTAGATAGTGAATATTTGGTGATATAAAGTAATACAAGAAATACAAAATTAATACCCCAATCGATAAAAAATGGCAACACAACAAGCCACCAAGACCAATCGATATTATTTGTCAGTTTTAAACCAACAAATAATATCGTAAGAGCACCTAAAAAAGATATATCATTACGAGGTGTAAAATTATTCATTTACTTTACCTTAGCTCGTTTAATTTTCTTTTCGATATATTCGTAATTATTACAAATTATCTTTTGATAATTATCAGCCATCTTTTCAACGTCCTTACGAAGTTTAAGTACTGAATCCATATATTTCTTAGCTTCTTCTTCATATCTTTCAAGAAGTCTTTTAGAACATTCTGAATACACGTCATTGAAAAACAATGTATACTTAGTTTTGCCGTCTTCTTTCAACCCCGTAACTCTAACCTTAGTAAGGTGTTTATCAGTGTTAAATGAATTACCAACATTGGTAACTTCAATATTAGTAATTCCTTTCATACCGATTGCTCGCTTTTCAATCTTCGGGCACCCTGAACGTGTCGATGAAATAAAATAAAATTCATCGATATCATAACCTCTAGTAGGATAAACTGCTTTTTCAATAGGAGTAGAAGCATCAACTATATTGAGTATTTGAGCTAATTTAATACTCAATTGATTGCGCTCTTTATCCGTAAGAGACGTTATATCACCGATAGATTGCCAAAAACTATCGATCGCGTTATTAACGATGTTTGATTTTACTGTATATGCCATATTTCCTTTATTTTTTATTTTTGTTATATATTTTATTTTAAACGAGAGTTATTTTTATTTTGCGTCATCAACCACTTCAAAACCATTGTCATTCGGTTTCGATGTAGAGGCAGTATTTTGTTGCTGCTTGTAAACAGTTTGACCAATTTCAGATAATGATTTATTCAATTCTTCAATTGATTTATTAATTTCATCGATATTATCACCTTTAACAGCTGATTTAACATCTTCAATCAATGCTTTTATTTTTTAATTAACTATTTTTCCAAATTTATCAAATTGTTTAAATTCTACTGTTGAATATCTTGGAACAGGTGTAATATATTGTGCACAATCATACCTATTTACATATTGAGTATATTTAGTTTTGTTTCTAACAGTGAGCAAATTGCTGGTATTTGAAAATATTGTATGATTATAATCATTAGGTATTCTGTCTATTGTCACATCTTTTGCAAATGTTTGAATAAGACATCTATTGAAATAATATGGTTGATTGGATAATAAATTTATTTCATGTGTTGATATTTCTGGTTTATTTAGTAAAGAATGTGGGAAACTAGATATAGATTGCTCTAAAGCACAATACATTATTTCACTATAATTTAATTGCCTGCAAACATTTAAATTATTTGTAACATATTTACATGTGAATACACCATCTATTTTTCTTTCATATTCATCTGATTGAATTTCATCTTTTGCAGTTACATAAAACACTGGACTTATTATTACTGCATTTGGATATTTTTTAACAACATGTGATTTAAAAAGATATTTATAATCACTAGCAGAAGCTAAATCTAAACAAAAATGAAAACCAGCTCTACAAACCCCTATTTTACCATCATATTTATTTTCACCCAACTGATATATTTGTTTATTTTTATCAGGTTGGCAATATGGAAGCTTTGTTTTCTTATCTATACCATCAAATATTTTTATTCCCCGCAAAACTTCACCTGGTTTTAATTTAATTTCCATGTTTTTCTTTCTGTTTAATTTTTAATTGTTTAATTATTTTATATTAAAGTTCTTCAACGCATTCTTTAATTGTTTTTTTAATTGCTTCTTTTAATTCGGGAGTAATTTCTTTTTCAATAAATTGACTCAAGGCTTCTTTCAAAGATGTTTCTAATTTTTCAGCATCAAATACTTGAGGCTGCATAGCATTCACTGATTCAATAATTACTCCTAGAATTGTTTGTAATTGCTGTAAAGCTTCTCTATAAGATTTTGCTTTTGTTAAAATTTCAAAATGTGTATGAGTGTTATCTTCATTTATAATTATAATTTCAGCGTTAAAAAAATGATAAGGAATATCAATAGACTCCAATTCTAGAACGTGAATCCAAAATATTTGATAGCGTTGATTATTAAATATCTTTTTACAATCTTTAAGATAAAATAATTTAGCACCTTCCACTCCTTTATATTCTTCCCGAATATTAAATAATACCGAATCCAAATCTTCTAATAATATTTTGATATTTCCTTTATAACTTTTAAAAAGCGCTTGTTGTGCTGCATCAATTTGAGCGCTATTGATAAATTGCTTTTCAAATTTTTTATTATCCATGTTTATATTATTCTATTCAGTTTTGCCGTCTCTTAAAATTGTTTTGCAAAGCGATTCGATCACAGATTTATACGTCATATCGTCAGCTTCTAACATTTGAAATTCATCTTCTAAATCTAAGTACCCCAAAATTCTCCTTAGAATTTCGCACGTTTGTATTTGATTTGATTTCCATCCTCTGAATCGTCCATCGTCTTCAAAAAGATAGTCAAATATTTCTTTCCAATTAGTTATTTCTTTGCTTTTAATTTTTTTAAATAAAATGTTTCGAATATCTTCTAAACTTTGCTGTTTATTCCACTGCTTAATAGCTTCTTCTATGGTATCAAAAATCGGTGTATTTTCAGAAATCAAAACAATACCATCGTACTCTTCCCCCGGATCACAATCCTCTCCGCCGGCGAGAAAACTAGCCGGGCAATGACAAAAATATTTGCCGGCTTTAGTTATATGTATCTGAGGATATGCTCCACAATCTAAACATGTATAAACAGGAACGCCCATCATACTTCTAATATAATAGAATGGATATTCAATATCATCATAAGCTGTAGCCAACATAGATGATTTAGGATCAAAATACACAGTTTGATTACCATGTTTAGACGCTATCCAATTTTTCTGAGGTTTTAGTAACATAAAATTTCTTTCTTAATTTTGTAAAATTATCGCATATTTTTTGAAAAAGTAAATAAAAATTTTAAATTTATTTTTCAATTTCCGTTTCTATCAAATTTATTGGCTTCAAATATTATTGTTGAATGTCTTGGTATTGGTGTTATTACCTGATCCTGATCAAATAATGAGATTCTATTAACATATTGTGTATATTTACTTTTATTTACTACTTTAAATGAAGTTGTAACCCGCGAAAATATTGTTTGATTTTTTCCACCAGACTTACAAGCATCACCTTCGATAATTAATACACAGTCATCACAATATATTTGAAATAATTTATTATTATGACAATTATTTAAATTTATAATATTATATTCATTTTTAAGTAAAATAGATTCAAGATCCTTCGATGCATAACAATTATGACTTATATGAGCTTCTATAATATCATTATTACATATTTTCGATATAAGTTGTAGTTTATTAGTAACTAATTTATTTGTGGGATATGATTGATGTATAAAAATATCACCATAAGCTCTTACTATATATACGGGATTTAATATTGAAGCTTTTGGATATTTTTCGCTTATACCGAAAAATGGTTTATAATATCTAGCACTATTCAAATCTAAACTAAAATGAAATCCGTTACGACAAAGTAATATTTGTCCGTTGCATTCGTTTACTTTTTCTTTTGAATAAATATACTTTACATCTTCTTCAGGGCAACAATATGGATTTCCAGTTTCTTTATCTACACCATCAAATATTTTAACACCTTCAATAAATTCTTTAATTGAATATTGATCATTTATATAATTTTGTGTTTTAATGTTCATGTTTTTAATTTTTTATGATATATTTTAAAGAAGAGTTAAAACTAAATATATCCTAAAATTTTAAGTATTGCTTCAGTTTGTAATTTTCTTAATTGTCTATCCGGAATATCTTCTCTTAATTGTTCTCTTCTTTCCATAAGAAGTTCACCCAATTTATTTTGACCTTTTAAATAATGATATGCTGGATGATTATCTTTTTCTAAATCAAAGCTACAACCCCAATATTCATCTCCCCACCAATTCAATTCGACAAGTTTTTTGTTTCCTGTTTTGATGAGTTTCATGCAAAGATAAGGATTTCGTTGCCAATCAAACTTTGCTTGAATACAAAGCTCCATTATATCTAATTTAACATCATCCCAATCTTTTCTAAGATCTAAAAGTCTTCCTTGTTTTTTAGCCTCTTCTGGCTTATAATTGCTAAATTTTTCGCATAATTCACTTAATGATTTTTTATTGGCTACTTTATCTAACCACAAAGAAGATTTAGAAACTTGATATGCAGCTTCTACATTATCATAATAAGGATGACTAAAATTTTCAAATGCACTCAAATCTATTATATGAGCAGGACAAAATCTTCCTTGAAAATGCGTTTGATAAAAATTAGACAACCAATAATAATCACCAAAAAATCCCGCAATATTTTCATCGTTATGAATTGAATATTGTGGAATTAAATCTTTGTAATTCGGATCATCGTTATATAATATATCATTCATAATTTAATGCATTCTGCTTAAAAGATCTTGTTCATGTTCCTGTACTATGTCATAAATAAAGTCATCTAAAAATTTCTTGAGATTAGAATTACTCTGCATAACACTTTTGAAAATATATGACCCAGCCGATGCAAATTCATATTTTTCAATACCATATTTTTTAATAATTTCATCAAAAGTTATAGCTAATTCATCAGCTATTTTTTCGTCAACTAATTCAGCATTTAAGTAATCATATTCCATATATTTACAAATACATTAGTTCTAATTCTCGAATTTCATCTTCTGATATTATTTTTTCAGATTTAAATTTTTCCCAATCTAATTTCAATTTAGCGAATTTTTTTATTTGAGGATTTGGTATGTTATTTAAAGATTCAAAATCATTATTTCTAATCCAATAATCTATTTGATTAACAAAAACAAGCGGAACTTTATTTCGGCTTAGTTTGTTGAGTAAAATAATATGATAAGGTTGATGATTCATTTTTATTAAAAGTATAATGGGGAGTTAAATTTAATTTAAATTTTGCTGCCCCAATATTCGTTACAAGTTGCTTTGATATAGTCAATAAATCTTTCTCTAAAAACGCTTATCAAAACATCACAACAATCAAAATCATCAAGCTCATCTTCTTCTGAATCAAGATAAGTATTATGATAATTTTGATAAAATCGAGAATTAAGACATTTTACAAACTCATCTAATTTATTCTCCCATTTAAAAATTGCTAAATTTACATTTCTATCGAAATCTTCTCTATCTTTATTTTTTATTGCCAATACCATATTTTGAAAAATTTCATTTGATATTGGTTCGAAAATACCAGAATTTATTTCTGCGTGTTTTAAATCAAATTCGGTTGCTTGATAATAATAGGAAGTTATTAAAAATTCGCTACGCAAATTATGATAAGCATCCATTGCAAGATATTCATCGTACCCCAACAAACAATGATAATTTGTTTCTTGCATAATTTAAATATTTTTAAAATCCGCCAAAGTATTAAAAAATGCTATTTTAGTCCCATTATAAGACTCGCCAACTGCTATAGGGTCGGGCTTAAAATCCTCATCAGTGAAAAACTCATAAATATTACATTCAATAAGCCATCGATTATCGCCAAACGTAGGAATTTCATAAGAAGCTAAAAATTCAACCATATAGTCTTTTAATTCTTCTGAAATTTTTGATCCTTCTATTACAATCCCCTCCTGATACTCTGGAAGTTCATAATATTTTATATCAGGCTTATTGTTCCACCAATTTTCGAAATCCTGTTTTATTTTTTCGTAATTCATTTTTGATTCAATCTTTCATCTAATTCTTTTTCCAACTTTTATTTAATTTAAATGAGAGTTATTTTTTAGAGATTCTATTTGTTCATCAGTTAAAAACAAAAATCCGTCTTTGCGTTTGTTATTTGCAAATTGATTTTGCATTTCTATGACTGCCTGTTCCAAAGATTTATTCCCATCTTTAACCCAAATTTCTAAATATACTTTATTTTTGTCAGTGACAGTTACTTTAGCGATATCAGACTTAGTTAACGATCTTTTTCTTTTGATACTCATAAGGCGTCGCATCTAATTTTTTAAGATACTCGTCACATTCTTTAAACAAAGCTCCACAAGACCTTGTATCAGAAACCTTATCAAACAAGAATTTTTTGTCATGCATAAACCTTAAAAGCCCAATAATAACTTCTTCCTGTTTATTAACCCTTTCAGTTAAAGTTTCAATCGTCTCTCTTTCTTTAACATAAGAAGGTTCGCATTCAGAAACACACTCTTCATTATGTTTAATTTGTTGAAGAAACTTATTTACACTTACGCACGACTTTCGCCAATCAATTCCTTCCATAGAAGAAATACGTCCCAAAAATAGCGGAAGATTATTAGAATTTACAACTAACCACCATTCTTTTAAAATTTTATTTATTTTTGGTTTTTTATCAAAGCCCCATGTTTTCCCATCTGAATCAATAGCTATCCATTTAATCCATTCTGGGAATTTTGAATCTATACACAATTCAGCTACCGCCTTACAAATAGCATTTATTTCGGCTTCACCCGCTTCCGTATCTTGTTGCTCATCTAAACTTTTAATGAATTCTTCAGCTTTTTTTATAGCTACTAATTTTATATTATTGTTAGATGATTCATCTTTAAATTCTTGACTTAGAATAATAGTTTGACCCATATAATCAAATTCCACCATATAATTATCCTCAAAAGTCCTTATTAATATAAGAGCAGCAATAGGGTGTTCTTTAATATCAACTACAAAAGACTCGCCTTGTCCCATTTCAAAATTTTTAGCCTCAGCAAAATCTTTTAATCTATTGAAGTATTTTAAAAAACAATCTATAGTTAGAATCTTCTCGGTTTCGAAGATTTTTCTTAATTTATCTTTTTTTGTTTCGTATGTCATTTTAGTTTTTCCTTTCCATAGATTTTAAATTTATTTTAAATGTTTTTTCAAGTAATTTCCTTTTTATATTATATTTCAAAAGCATTTCTTTATAATCATCTTTTAAAATTTTTTCACAAATCTCTTTAATAAATTTTTGTTGCTCGGTTTCTTTAAAATAAACTTGCCAAGGAATTTCAGGATAAATTTTGTATGACCACTTGTTATTAATTTTTCCTTCAAACTTATCTGAATTAAATAAACTATAAGTCCAATCTAATTTTATAAAAACTGGATTAAACTTGCTGCGATCTTCAATATATAAATCAGGATATAATAAAGCTTTTTCCTTTTCTAAATTATATATTCTATTAAAATGTTCTTTAATAATATTTTCAGGTTTAAAAGCATCTTCTGGCAAATTAAAAACTTTTTTAAATTTTAAAAAACTTTGATGAGTTTTAGGGCGAAAACGAAATTCATAAGTTGTAAATTCCGTATTCATTAAAAATTTACAAGACCTTGTAATAACAATCTCTGAACTAAATTCTACTAATTTAGTAAGAGTTTTGTCATCAGGGTTAAATTTTTTGCATGATTCAATCAGGGTTTCAAACTTCATTTTTTATTCCTTTCTATGTTTATGTTTAATTTGTAAGAATATTATAAATAAGAGTTATTTTTAATATATTGTTTGTATTATTTTAAAATAGAGTTACTTTTATCGTCCAAGTCGTATGTAATTCGAAACACTGAATATCCCGATTCGTTGCTATCGAATCTTACTTCAGATTTTCGGGGAACAGCTGTTATTGTTTGTATTTTATGGTCGTATCTATTGACGTATTGGGTATATTTACTTTTATTGATAATTTCTAATGCTGTGTTAATCGGTGAAAATATAGTAGAATTATTTGTTTTTTGATTATCTATTTCAATAGAACAACTTTTACAGCGTTGGAAAAATAAATCAAAATTTTGCCAGATACTAGCATTAACATCATACCCACGATAAACAGAGAGTTCGTTATTACTTTTAATTATTTGATTATACGAAAGCCAACTATAATTTCTATCGACAAATTCATCAATTACCGCAACGTTTGACCATAGACTATGAATATATAATTCATCAGTAACTAATTTTAATTTAGGTTCTAATTGAGCAATACAATTTTTATAGCCATAAGATGTAACGCAAGCAACCGGAGCAATTATAAATCCACTATGATGTTTTTTGTATTGTTTGAATAACTCTTTATATGTACTAGCGGATTCCATATCTAAACAGAAATGAAACCCTGATTCACACATTTTTATTTTTCCATTAAACGTATTCGATCCTGTTTTATAAAAATATTTTTTATATCTCGGTTTACAGAATAGTTTACCGTTTTCAATACCATCAAATATTTTTACACCAGAAATCCGTTCATCTCCTATATGTATTACATTCATTACTTTTTAATTCTTTCTGCGATTAACAATAATATTACTCCGATAGTAATAGGTATCCAGGTGGGAGCTAATACCCACCACCAACCCCAATTAATAACATTGCATAATTTTAAAATAATGAATGTTAATGTAAGTAAATCACAGAAACCTACTGAAATGAATGATTTTTTATCCATGTGTTTATTTTAATTGAGAGTTAAATTATTTTTCATCATCAACAATCTCAACATCCGGTGAATTATTATTTGTTGAGTTGTTTTGAGTGTTGTTTGTATTTTGATATACTACTTCTCCAATTTTTGATAATTTCTTATTTAATTCTTCGATAGCATTATTTAATTTATCAACATCTTCATTTTCAGCTTTTACTTTATCAATTGCTGTTTTAATTTCATCGATTAATTCTTGTGAAAGCTTATCTTTATGTTCATTAATTGATTTTTCAGCCATGAATACTATTTGATCAGCTTTATTTTTTGCTTCAGCTAATTCTTTGAATTTTTTATCATTATCAGCATTTAATTCAGCATCAGCTTTCATCTTTTCAATTTCTTCTTTTGAAAGATTTGAACTGTTGGAAATAGTAATAGATTGTTCTTTATTAGTAGCTTTATCGGTAGCAGTTACTTTCAGAATAGAATCAGCATCCATTTCTAATTTTACTTCGATCTGTGGAATACCTCTAGGTGCTGGTGCTATACCTTCGAGATTAAAACTACCTAACAATTTATTATCACTAAATCTCGCTCTTCCACCGGTTGCTACTTGAATTGTGACAGCTGTTTGGTTATCAGCAAATGTAGTGAATATCTGCGATTTACTACATGGAATAGTAGTATTTTTTTCTATAAGTGTAGTAAATACATTCTGAGAAGTACAAATACCTACATCTAATGGTGTAACATCTAATAGAAGAATATCAGTAGGTCCTTCACCGGAAAGAATACCGCCTTGAATAGACGCACCCGCAGATACACATTCATCAGGGTTAATACCTTGACATGGCTGTTTATTTGTAAGTTTCTTAGCCAATTCAATCATCGCCGGCATACGAGTTGAACCACCAACTAACACTAACTTATCAATCTTATCAATACTAATATTAGCATCTTCAACCGCTTTATTAAATAGTGGTACGAGCTTATTAAGGAGATGTTCGGTCATCTGTTCAAACTTAGATCTAGTAAGTGTTTTGTTTAGATGTTTAGGACCGGTAGAATCAGCAGTAATAAACGGAAGATTAATATCAATACTCATCGAAGATGATAGAGCGATTTTTGCTTTTTCTGCTTCTTCTTTAAGCCTTTGAATAGCCAAAGCATCACTACTTAAATCGATATTTGTTTCTGTTTTAAAACCAGAAACCAACCAATCAATAATAGCTTGATCCCAATCTGAACCACCAAGATTAACATCACCATTAGTTGATTTAACTTCAAATACGCCATCACCAAGTTCGAGGATAGAAAAGTCTGTTGTACCGCAGCCGCAATCTACTACTGCTATAACTTCATCATTATCTTTATTTAATCCATAAGCAAGCGATGCAGCTGTTGGTTCTGCAACTGTTCGTAAAACATTTAATCCCGCAATTGTACCAGCATCTTTAGTTGCTTGTCTCTGCGCAGAATTGAAATATGCAGGAACTGTAATAACAGCATCCTTAACTGTATAACCCAATCTTGCTTCTGCATCGGTTTTAAGTTTTTGCAAAATCATGGAAGAAATTTGTTCAGGAGTATAATGTTTTTCTTCTCCTTTAAACTCAACTACAATTTCACATCCCCCATTACTACTTTCAATAACTTTATAAGGAAGAGTTTTAATATAATCAGAAACATCTTTATATGTTTGACCCATCAAACGCTTCACATTATATATTGTATTTTTTGCATTGGTAATAGCTTGTCTCTTTGCAGCTTCACCTACTAATATCTCTCCAGATTTAGTAAATCCTACAATTGAAGGAGTAGTACGCTTACCTTCTGCATTTTCCAATATAACAGGATCATTGCCTTCTAAAATAGAAACACAACTATTGCCTGTACCTAAATCGATACCAATAACTTTTGACATAAATTAACTATTCTGGATTGGCATATAAAATTTTACATTACACCAACCAACATTATCAAATTGTTTTTTAACTTCGTTTAATACATCTTCGGCATTCAATCCACCGATACCACAACCAAGTGCACAAAATGCTACTTCGAAAGGTGTATAATCATATTCATAATCATATTTAAGTTGTTGCTTAATATAATTAAGACCATTAATAATATCTGAAAGTTTAGCTCTCGAACCCGGATTTTTCATAGTTGGAAAATTAATAACATATTTTCCTTTTTCTAACTCTTGGATCCTCGGCCTTCCGACTTCATAAACACCTAATCTACAAAGTGTTTGATATGTTTCATACATTTTAGGGTATCTGTCTGCAAATTGTTTTGCAATTCCAGCTCCCATTATTCCTACACAATTAACTGCATTAGTAATATATTTTGCATTAGAATCAAAAATATTACCATTTTCAATTACTTCTACCATATTTAATTACGATTTCTCTTTTTTGTTTTATTGTTTTTATTTTTGTTTTTATTCAATTTAGATTCTAAATTCGAATAGTATTGAATATCTTCAGATGAAAGTCCTTTCAATACCATATTACGTTTATTTTTCATACTATTATTATATTTTATTTTTTGTTATTTTCAATCAAAACAATAAACCTAAAGTATACAATCTATTTATTTTTATACCTATTCGGATTATTTTTCTTACGTGCCGCAAAAATTTTAGCACTTACAGTATCATTCAACACTGGATCAACCACAGGCTTACCCCAAGAGCGACCCATTGTTTTATGAATAATATTTTTATTTTCACTTTTTTGTCTAATTTGTTTTTTAGCCATTTATTTTTTTGTTTTGAGTTAATGTTTTTGAAACTGTGTATATTTTAAAGGAGAGTTATTTTTTAATAAACAAAAAACTCTTCCTTTTTTGGAAGAGTAATTTAAATAAGAGTTATATTTTTATTCTAGAGTCCGAGTTTTTCTTCTTCTTTATATTTTATAAGCCTATTAATTAAATCATCAATCATAATTGCTCTATTATACTCATCATCTTCTATATTGTTTTCATTCATTTCTTGGAACATAAAAGATAACAAATGTTGAAGAGCTCTTTCAATGGAAATTTCTCTACGGGGAAAATCTTCCCATTTGTTATATTCCATAGGATCATTCGGTTTAAGTAACAAATACTTTTCAAGGATTATATCGTTATCCGATTTCATATAATTATTTATCAAAATATTCGTTAATAATTTTATAAAAATCTCTTTTTTCGTGGGTTCTTCTTTGTTTATTTGACATTCTTTTAGATGAATGACTTATCCTAATTGGTTCTCTCCATCCGTTGGTTTTATATTCACCTGCATAATAATGCCATCCATAACATTCGTTGTCTGTGACATATTTACATGCAACATAATGATATTTAACATATTCATTTTTACTAAAAGAGTAATAAAATCCAGTATGAGTTATTTTATTTCCCTCTCTTTTCCCATCTATATTATAATAGTATCTATTTTTTCTCCAAGTTTTACCGATCCTTGGTGAATAATTTTCTGTTAATTCTTGTATACTTTTATCTGTATTCATTTGCGTACCTTATTAAAAGGCCGCAAAGATAAAATTGTTAATGGTTCTCATAATATATAATTATTTAGTTTTTAAAATGGTTCCCCGATATTGACTTGAACAATAACTAGATGAACCAAAATCACCTGTGCTACCATTACACCATCAGGGAGAAATAAATGGGTGGCTCCCTTATAAATATAAAACTTCCAGGAGCCGTATATGCTGGGAAAGGATAAAACAGCATAAGTTTATTGCAGTTTCGGGTTCTCTGCCAACCGAAAATATTCTCACCGCTTCCGAGAATTGAACTCGGAACTCATGAATGAAAATCATGTGTTTTAACCATTTGAACTAAAGCGGCATACGTGGTAACGGTAAGACTTGCACTTACTTCAAACCCCTTATGAGAGGGTTGTCTCACTATATCCAACCTCGTTACCGTTTTAAAATGGTGGAGACGCAGGGAATTGCACCCTGGTGTTATATCGCTATAATTTCCAATTCGTTCACAAGTTTAGTTTGTTTAATCTTACTACAAACAAGAATTTCATTTCCATTCCTTATTTAATTTCAATATCGAACGGTAGTATATTGAAATCATATTCTTTCATTGGTCACTAATTAAGAATAATCCTTAGTTTTTCCATGCAGCCTTATTACTAAGCTGCAATAGCGTATGTATTGCCATTTATATTTTTGAATAATTTTAAAGTATGTTATTCATCTACTACTTGTATCATTTAAAAATTTTCACGACTAATCGATTCTAATCGTCCCCGTGATATATTTGATTTTATTTTACTACATTGGTTGGATTCCTCGATTACCAACAAATATAAGTTATAATCAAATTTTTCAGTCATAACCAATAAAGGTAGCTAATCTTTATATTTGGGTTAATTGGAATTTCACCAATATTATTTCAACGTTTGCGGGGTATTATGCCTCGGCGTTTACTTTAAACTTTTATTATCATCCTATGCATCCAGATAATAATAAAATACCTTATTTTTTCATAATTACATTATTTATGAATATAAACTACAAGCTTTCATCTATATTCATAATACTTTAGTCTCAAATTGATTATATAATCAACCTCGGCTGACTTATTCGGTCACAATGTAATAAAATAAAATCAAATATATTATGTCAAAGAACTTATGTATATTTTAAAAGAGAGTTATTTTTAAAATAATTGGACCTAAAGAGATTCGAACTCTTGACCCCATGAATGCAAATCATGTGCTCTTCCAACTGAGCTACAGGCCCGAAAAATTATTATTGGGCAATGTAGGTAACGCTCCTACCCAGCTAATAAGCAAGAGATTTACAGTCTCCCCTCCGTCTTTAGAAGAATAATTACCCATATAATTCAAAAATAGACGATACAGGACTCGAACCTGTGACCCGTACGTTATCAACATACTGCTCTAACCTACTGAGCTAATCGTCTGTAAAATTGGGTGCAGTCGCCGGAATCGCACAATCGGTCCTTCAGCTTATGGGGCTGATATGCACTTTACACCACCCTGCAATATTAGAAAGAACAAAGCCAGAAATCAGATTCGAACTGATGAAGCTTTCGCAACGGTTTACAAAACCGTCCTCGTTGGCCGCTTGAGTATTCTGGCGTTTATAAATTGGCTGTCCGAGTAGGGTTCGAACCTACCAAACCATTTATTTACGGTCACAGATTAACAGTCTGCTGCATCACCAATTCTGCTCGTCGGACATTCATAATTTAAATATAATTCAAAATTGTTTATTTATTGTTTTATAAATTTATTATAACCCTCGTTTTTTACCATTTTGTGGAATAAAATCTTTTACATATCTTTTACATTGATTTACAAAATTAACTTGTGTATTATTATAATTAGTAATTTCTTTTAATTTCGTCCAACCGTATTTACAATATAATTTATATAAATCAGTATAATATTTTTGTTTTTGTGTAAATTTTTGATGTTTTATTTTTAATTTTTCGGCATTAAACTTATTTCTAAATTCTAAATCTTCTTTAGTTTTTAATTTTGCTTTATTATGTTTATGATTTATTTTTTTAATAAAAGAATCGAAATTTATAATTCTACCATAATTCCAACCCGGTTCTAAAGATTCATTTTTATAAATTTTCTTAGATTTTTTAAGTTGTAAATTATATATCCAAACTTTGCCAAATTGAGAATTTCTTTTTCCTGATTGAGATTTAGATTGTATTTTACTAAATTGCATTCTTATCATTTCATACATTCGAGAATTGTAAATCCGCTGCTGATTAGGAGTTTTTGTAAATATCATCATAACACAAGCTTTAACCATTTTAAAATATGCTTCGTTGTTATCTTCATATATTTTCATTAACAATAAATGACATACATAATGCTCCCGTGCAGTTAAGTACACAATATTTTCTTTATCATTATTTCCTCCAAGACTTCTTGGAATGATATGATGTTTTTCTGTATAACCTGTTGGCATATTTTGTTTACGAAACGATATTATTTTATGGTAATATAAATAATACTTACTGTTAATTTTCATATAAGTATTTATATAATATAACACTTATATGTTAACAGTTATATCAAAGAACTTTAAATTAGATGCAGTCGCTGGAATTACACCGGACCTTCAACTTATGAGACTAAACTGCTACTACCAACTGAGCTAAACTGGAATAAAATTATTAAAGAACTAAAAAATATTTATAAATTCAATAGAAAAATGTAAATATATGCCATTACCTGGACTTACCCTTATTACCAGATCTCCAGAGTAACATTCTGGACTCTATTTTTCTTGTGACAGGTTATTGAGCTAATAATGGACTTCAGTTACTGAGACCCGGTTAACCGTTTGTCAATAAAAGCCATGTGCTTTTATAGGCCTATTTTGACGATAATAAGCATAGTCAACTGATGAATGGACCATCTCAATGTGGTGAAGTTGTCATCTTCTTGTTACGGGAACCTTAAATTTAAATAAATTATCAAAGAACCAGAAAGTAAATATGGGCCCGACAGGACTCGAACCTGTAACTGGGCGATTATGAATCACCTGTTCCACCAAATTAAACTACAGGCCCTAAAAATAAACACCATACTATCAATGGTTATTATACACTGATAGTATGGATTTCGCGTACAGACACCTAGTATAATAGTTCTACACAAGCTGATATAGTTGCTTGTGGATCGAATTAGTTAGATTCGAATATTATACGCTTATGAAGACCTGTCTGTTAGGTAAGGTTACTAGCCTTTTCTTGCATCAGACGCTTATAAATTTTTAGATCAACTGCGACTTGAACGCAGAACCAACGACTTAAAAGGTCGCTACTCTAACCAATTGAGTTATTGATCCTTAAATGGTCGGGTATATCCGATTTGCACGGCGACCCATCGCCCCAAACGACGTATGTTCCTATTACACCATATACCCGTATTTTATTTTTAAATTAGCTAAGTGTAGGATTCGAACCTACAATGTGCATTTCACAAACAGTTTTGCGGACTGTTGTCTTCAACCATTCGACCAACTTAGCACATTTCAAAGAACTAAAAATTTTAAATTATTTATATATAAGAGTTAAAATTAATCTTTTATATCCAACAATAATTTTTTTACTTCGCGATATTTTTTAATCTTCCGATCTATGGCGCGTTTAAATCCTTCACGAGCTACTGGAAGACCCTTAAACATATGAATAATATATTCCTCTAAATTCATCCCCAGCATTTCAACCAAAATGTCTGAATTATTAATGAATGCATCGATATCAAGTTTATCAGCTATTAACACTGCCGCATCGATTATTTTATTGTTTTCTTTTGTTTCTTTTTTCATATATTTTATTTTTAATTAATTGTTTTATTTTAACGCGGAGAAAGAGGGTCTCGAACCCCCACACCCATTTCTGAGTTAACGCATTTCAAGTGCGCCGTCATTAGGCCGAATCTTGACTTATCTCTCCGAAGTATTAAAATCTTCATCAAAATACATATATACATTCTTAAATGCAGTCCATGAACCAAATTCGCGAATGATATCACCGTATTTCAACATATGTGACATACAATTATCTTTTATTACTTCCCTAAATTCATCTCGATTAAAAGGAAGCGAAAAAATACCATCAAGAAATGCAGTATTGATTAATATTTTAATTTGAGCATCATTTAGATTGTATTTATTTGTGTTCATGGAGATATTATAAAAGAGAGTTATTTTTTAAGTTCTAATACCATTATATCATTACAGAATGTTTGATAATCGTTTTCATTTGTAAAATCTAAATCAGTATCAAACAATAAATCACCAAAATCTTTATCTTCAAAATCAATCGATACATCATTATCAATTTTAGCTGCTGATAATATATTATTGATTGTTTGTTTAGCCTGTTCTTCTGTTTTGAATAATTTTGTATATATAGGTTGATTGATAGAATCAGTATCAACTGTTAATTCTAATCCATCTTCCTTCTTACGATATGTTATTCTTATTTTCATTTAATTTGTTTATAATATCATAAACATTAACGATAGTCAAGCAATGAAATTTTATTTGTATTTGCTCGGGTTCCATATGAGTATCAATTGAACGAACTAAATCTTTTAAAATCTGTATATTATTACTTCGTGTAATAAAAATAGGCTCCTTATCTTTTTCTTCCAAATATAACTCAAATTTTAAATTATTTGATGTTACGTTGATTTTAAATAAAATACCTGTACCAATTTCAAACTGATAACAGCGTCGTTTATAATTAATAATCCATGGATCTCTCATTCCTACCGCATGTTTTCCTTCCGTTAAAATATTTATTTCTTAAAAGTAAAAATCATCGTAAAATTCCCCATAATCATCTTCCCCGATATTTTTATTACTTTTAAATAATTTTTGAAATATATAAGATGTGAAAATACCAATGATAATAACAATCGGGCTAGATAAAAGTAATATATAAAAATAATATGCAATATTATATGGTATTAGTGTTAAAAGATAACTAATAGTTCCTAATATTAATAATGTTATAGTACCCACAAGATAATATTTTAAACAGTTTTTTAAACAATCCATAAAATTAATCTCTTGAAACGTTAATTGAAAATCTAATATCAGTAACGAATTGATATAAATATATAATAAATAAAAATTGATAAAAATCAATAAAAATTTTTCAAAAAATAAACTATTTTACATAAATAATTATATGAAAGCAAAACAGATTGTATCTATTTTAGGTATATCAAAACCAACATTAACAAAATATGTTAAAGAAGGCCTAATAAAAATTGATAATGTTATTAATGGTAGATATTTATATAATGATGAATCTGTGTATGCACTAATAGGCAATCGAAAATGTTGTAAGAACAAATATAGTGTAATTTATGCTAGAGTTTCAAATCCACCCAAAAAATATCTCGATGAACAAATTCAACGTATTTCTAATTTTTGCATTTCCAAAGGTATTCAAATAACTAAAGTATATTCTGATATAAAATCTGGTATGTATTTTAATAGAGAAGGATTAGATAATTTAATTTTGGATATAGTTAAAGGTAATATAGATACAATTGTTATTGAAAATAAAGATAGGTTATGTCGTTTTGGGTTTGAATTGTTTTTATCATTTTGTAAATTTTATAAAACTAAAATTTTAATTATATCTGATTTATCGGAAAAATCTTATGAACAGGAGCTGACAGAAGATTTAATATCAATAATACATTATTTTTCTATGAAATCTTATTCCCATAGAAGAAAATTAAACAAATTACGAAAGGAAATAGAAAATAATGATAACAATTAAATTAGATATTACAACAACAAACCCCAATAGGATTTTAGAATATCAAAAACAATATTCGAATTTATTACATATATTTTATAATAGATATAAAGAAGGCATATCTCAAACAGAATGTAAACATCTTCAATTTAATAATATTGAATTATTAGATAGTTGGTTCAGACAAAGCTGTATATATGAGGCCATAGCATTATGTAAAAAATTTAAAGATAAATCAATTATATTTGGAGGAAAGAAAAATTTCTTTGATAGATTAAAGAATATTATTAGTAAAGAAGAATATAATAGAAATAGATTAAGTCCTTTATATTCAATAGGTGAGGGTTCTAATCCAGGCGTAAAAGGGAATAGGAAATTTTTTATACGAGATTTAAATACAATAATTTTTAAACCATCTAAGAAAGAAAAAATAGAATTAAAATTTCAAATTAATTCGAAAAAATATAAACAATATTTGCAATTATTAATGTTACATCAAGATAAAAAAGACTTATCTATTACTTACAAATTATCTCATGAAAAAATTTGGATAAGTTTTGATGAAACTATTTTAAAAACTGAATTAAAAAATTATAATAAAATTCAAAATAGAATAATTAGTATTGATTTAAATCCAAATTATATTGGATATTCTGTTTTAGATTGGTTAGATAGTGAACATTTTAATATTATTGATAAAGGTATTTTAAGTTTAAAATATTTAAATGATAAAGAAAATAAAACAAAATGCTCATCTAATGATAAACTGAAAATTTATTTAAATAATAAAAGAAATTTTGAAGTATTAGAAATATCTAAATTTCTTATAAATAAAATGAAACATTTTAAATGTTCTTTATTTGCTATTGAAAATCTAAATATTAAATCAAAAGATAATGGCAAAGGTCGTAAATTCAATAAACTTTGTAATAATCAATGGTGTCGGACAAAATTAGTTAATAATTTACAAAAATGGTGTAATATATATTCAGTAAATTTACTAAAAGTTAATCCTGAATATTCATCATTTATCGGAAATATAGTAAACAGAGAATTGAAATTACCTGATATGATTTTAAGTTCAATAGAAATATCACGAAGAGCTTTTGAATTTAATCATCAATATATTTTAAAAGATTGTCCTTTAAAAAAGAATATAATATGGATAGAAATGACTAATTATATTAAAAACAAAATTATTCAGTCATTGGAAGAATTGAATATTTGTTGTGATTGGAAAAATCTGTTCGAATTATATTTACACATCAAAAAATCTAAATGTAAATATAGATTTCCACTAGAAATAGATGGTTTTAAGGCAAAATTATTAAAATATCAATTAATTTTTTAATATTTTTAATTGATTTAAAATTATTTTGCTATTTAAATGTTTAATATTTGTAATTATAGGATTATATTTTTTGTTTTGGCTAGAATTATTCATTGTATTACATGCCACACGTCATATTTGGCATATATAGTTTTGATATGTTTAGTTAATTTTTCTATTTCTTCCAACATATCACTAACAAGATATCCAGATTCTAAATAACAATTTACCCACACGTTTTCTTTATTTGGATCTGCAGTTGATATTTTAATGGACCAAATTTTGGGATCTAAGTTATTGAAAAAGTAAAATAAAATCTTGTTAATTAAACACGCACCAATATCAAACCAAATACGTATAGGTTCTTTGTCATGACCACAACAACTACATGTAGTTTTAAGAGCAGGAATAGTATTTAATGCAATAACAAGATCACGAATTTCAGAATCAATATCTTTTATTTCTTCAATCATTTTTAGAGTTTCGTTGTGATATTATAGTGCAATTTCAAATATATGTTTTTAAATTAGAAATTTTTTCGTCTATTTTTGTTAATTCTTTTATAATTTTGGATCTTTTTATATTTAGAATTTTAAGCTTTTTTGAAATTTGTTTCTTTATAATATTTTCAAAATTATCAGAATCAAATAATTGTCGAATAATCTTCCTATATGTTTTACAAGATACATAAGAATTACCTTGAACACCAACTACCGCGTTATCAAATGTTTGTATATGCCATTTAATAAATTTATCATTATCAATGGCAATAAATTGACCCCAATAATTGTCTATCAAATTTTTAGACCACATATCAAATTGAATCCAGCCGTCACTTACATCCCAACATATATCTCTAAGATAAATTTTGATTTTGTCTAAATTAACCGTTGCGTATATTTCGCGGGTTTCTTTATTTTCATAATACCTAATTTTAGCTTTCATATGGTAATTATAATAAAGAGTTAAATTACTCTTAATCTATGTAACCCACATTTTGTACAATATTCTTCAACATATACAAATTTCCACCAAAGATGGCCTTCTTGATGATATTTACATATTTGCCAATCATGATCACAGTCTTCGTTTTGTTCCTTTTTTAAGTTAGTATCAAAACCCGGGGTATGTTGCAACGCAGTAAACACAGTAGAATCAATATGTTTATTCACCAATTCTTTATCCATATTTGGAAACTTATTTCTATAAAGAGAACGAGTATGAAATGCAATTTTTTCTGCTTCCGATAAATTGCTTATATGTTTTATGCCTTTATAAATATCAGCATAATGAGCAGGTAATTCAGGAAATTCATCATCTGTTATTTCCATATATCCATATTTTATTCTGAATAATTTTTCTTGGTATTTGTTCATTTTATTTGTTTATCTTTTATTTTTAAGATGGATTGTTTAATATGTCCCATCGGTTGCTGGTTTAATTTCATAATCGCCCGTACTATCCACGCGATTTTCTTCTATTGGTTTATTTTCAGAATTTTCTTCTTGCGTTTTTGATGATACAACATGAATATGATTTGGATACAAAAGATCTTCATTTATATCTTGAAAAACTAATGCATCGCATTCTACTATGTCTGCTCTTGGATTATCACGAAGCATAGACATAGCATATACTTTTAATTCATGTTCTAAAGTTTTTCTTGTAGATTCTGTATTAGGTTTATTCTTATATTTTTCACAAATATCCTCCAATGAAGATTTAAAATTTCCTAAAGTAAACATTTTTGACATGATATTCTCCTTTTTAATTTAAATGCATAATTGGTTGATTATTTATAAATCATTTCATGTTGTTTATATTTCATATCCTCGGATATTTTATCTAATTCTTTTTGTCTCTGATTGAAATTTATATATTCATCTTCATATATTTTATTTCTCTTTCTTGTTTTTGCAAGGACAAGATTCAGCATGAATTTTCTCTTTAGCTTGTTGATAGGTCATTGCAATTTTTGAAGAAAAACTTTTAGTTTATTTACCAAGTAGTTAACGCATTCTTCTAGGCTTTCCACTTGATCCTGCAGCGATTTAGCCTGTAAAGTTAGATAATTTTGTTTATTCTTAGGCAATGCTATGCAAGTGTTCTTCCAACTAGTAGAATCGAATTTTAATGATCCAATAAACCAATAGCGGTCATGTCCTTTCTTTACGCTAGGTTTCCAACAACGATCCGTGTGGTCTATAATTGGTTTACTTTCGAAAACACATACACCTCCATTGTGATCTACTGTAATATATCTCCAGTCTTCGTATTCGAAGCAGCCTTTGGGTCTACGATCATAAACCTGCATTATTTTATATTTTAATTGTTTTGTTAACTTTCTGCTCATGCTATTTTTATCAATTGTTGCATATTTATATTTTGAAATTTGAGTAATATGCTATGCGTTTTTAAGCATATTTAATACCATAGTTTTAAACTCTTCTTTTGATATTTTCATTTGTTTTTTCCTTTCTTTAATTTTTCAAGAATTCTTTCAACTGGGTAATCAGAGTATAACCATTTAAATGTTTTGCCATTCTTGAGGACAACAATTGTTGAAACTAAATCAATAGTAATTGGCCAGCTTCCAGTGCTTTCAGTTTTGCTATACACAGCAGCAACTGTAGAAGGTTTTATATGAACACCACCAATTTCAACAAACTCTTCTTCACTATCAGCTTTCAATTCACTCATGACAGCCTTTCTTTAATTTTTCAAGAATTTCATCAGCTGTATACCGACTTGCTGGAAATATAACTTTACCACCATATTTAAGTGTTACACATATTGCATTATGTTCATAGTTTGTATCTGCATATATAGCTACTGCATATTCTGGTCTTATATATGCTGTCATATATGTATTTCCAATCTTGATAAAACTTTCTTTGTTTTTCTCTAAGAAATCAAAAACATCAGCAGCAAATGCATGCTTTGTTTTAATTTCTTGGCCTCCTTTCAATAGAATTTTGATACAAGGATATTCAAAAACCTCTTCGTATATAGCAACTACAGCTGAAGGTTTTATATAATTATTGTTGATTTTAACAAATTCTTCTTCGGTGGAATCTGGTGAATATTTCACAGCTTTCTGAATTTGTTCTTCCGACAATTCAGCTCCTTCAATATCTTTCAATTCAGAAACATATTTGGTTTTATTATTAGGTTTATAAATTTTATATGCAAATTCTAGCGCTCTTTCTTCTCTAAGCTCTTTATCTAAACGCTCAAAAATTTCTTTAGCTTCTTGTACTAACTCTTGTGCAAATTTTTGCGACGGCTGTGCCCAAACTGTTTCTACAAAGCTAATATTATATATACTATCCTTATAAGAAAATACCATTTTATAACAATTATTTACTAGATGCTTAATGCCGAAATATGCATCTCCATTAAAATCGAAATGTTTGTAAGAATAGTCTTTTATATATGTACTTGCGGCATAAGCTTCTATTTCTTTCAAACAATCCAAAAAACCATCTATAGTGGCAAATTTAGATAATATCTTTTTTAAGTCTGTTTCGTTTTGTTTTGTCATTTGTAAATTATTTTTTGATTTGATATAAGAGAGTTATTTATTTTAAATAAATAGCATCTGCGTAATACCATAAATCGCGTATTTTATTTTGAATATCATCAATAGTATTATTTCTATCCTCGATCTCTTCTTCTAATTCGCGAATATTTTGTTCTTTATCTTTTAATTCATTTTCCAAATTATAAATTTGATTTTCTAAATCACTAATTTGATGTTCGAGATCATCAATTTTAGATCGCAATTCTTCTATTTCTAAATCGTTCATTATTGTATTATAAAAGAGAGTTAAAATTAATTTTAACTCTCTTTAAATTTGCGGATTTTTTCAACAATGCCTTGATATACAATAATTAAAATATCTAATTCGGCATTTGTACATTTTTCTAAATCAGGAAGTGATAAATTAGCTCCTGCTATTGCTTTTAAAATATAATCAGGAAGTTCAGGTGGCCAATTATCACCTGCTCTGATTATTTGTTCGTAATTTTTTTCGCTTTTTGATTTTTGATTTTCGTTTTTCATTTTTTTATTGATTTTACTATAATCATTGCACTTAAAACACTAGAGGCCAAGAAAATAGAAAAGTATAAATGAGGGAGAGGTTGCCCGGAAGGAGTATATGGTTTATCAATAATAGTTACAGAAAAACTTATACCACCATTACCATTGCCACCTATTTTATACAATTGAATACCATTTTCTGTTTTAGAAGTAGTCATCTTTAAAACAGTACCATTCTTTTTCTGTTTAACAAATCTTACTTCGTCACCTTCTTTAAATTCTAAAGCTTTCTTTAAATCTTCTTCGGTAAGTAAAAAGAAAGTTTTATCATTATTAAGATAATATCCAAAGCCGGTGGTATCACCAGATACAGTCAATCCAACTGTTGTATCACTATCAAAAATAATAGCATGTTTACCGTTATTAAAGGTAAATGAAGCAAAACAATTAAGTGTTGCTAATAAGATAAAAATAAAAAATAGTTTGTTCTTCATGTAAAAATTTATTTGTTTTTCTCTTTTATATTAAGATACAAAAGTTTAATCAACTCATCTGCAATTTTAGCGCAGCATTCATTAGCCTCAAACCATGTTTTTTCAAAATATCCTATAAAAATTTTATTATAAATTGATTCTGTATATCCAAACCAATGCAAAAGCATTTGAAGCCGCTGCACCGCGCTATATTCCATGAGGGGCTTAAAAATTTTCCAATTAATTAGCGTATTTTTAAAGTCTTCAAAATTTTTGCTATCTTTTACCATTTTCTCTACATCTGAAAGTAAAGACAAATCTAGATTGCTTTTGTTCCATTGTTTGATAGCTTCTTCCATAGTATCAAACATTAAATTTTTTTCAAGTTTACTTTTAAGATATACATTATTTTCTTCCTCATCATCATCCAGATAAAACGAACTAGGACAAGTACAATAAAATTTTCCTGTTGCTTTACTTATTCTTAATTCTGGTAAACACCAGCATTCACTACAATGAATAATAGATTTATTCAATAACCCTGCCTCATAATATTCTAATTCATCTTTTTCTTCTGGATCATACCAAGAAACATGATCAATAGTCACTGGTTCATTGTTTGACATGTAAATCTTATGCTGACGTTTTGTTTCATCAACATATGACCAAATAAGTTTCCAATCTTTAGAATTTTCTGGTTTGATAAGCATTTTATTTTCTAATTTGTTGACATAAAGATTCTAATTTCTTTATATCTTCTAATTTAATTTCAAATTCATCATATCCACAATGAGTATATTCATTTTTAAAAATATATCTTAAAGCATTTTTAATTCGTTTCCAAAATGAATTATACGGCTTAAGATAAACTTCAAAAGATAAACCATCTTCGCAAATATGCCATCTTAAACTATGATAAGGCGAATTACACCAACATTCTGTATATAATACTGGCTTGGTATTTTCGGGTATTTTAATTGTTTCCATTATGATGCTTTGAAATTATAAAAAGGTTTTAAATGTTTAATAATATCTGCTGTTTCTTTAATTGATTCAGCGATAAATTCTGGATTTTTATATGCCATAGGGGATTCATCAAGAGTACTTTCTTTAACACAGCTTGACCAAACACCTTCCATACTATTTTTAAAGTCTTCCATATTTAATTCTTTTTTAGCAGAAGTGCGTGACCCGATACGGCCAGCGCCGTGAGGTGCGGAATAATTCCAATCGGGATTACCTTTACCAATACATATATATGTTCCAGCAGCCATATTCATAGGAAGTAAAAAGATTTCATTTTCTTTTGCAGAAACTGCACCTTTTCTAATGACATATTTATCACTATCAATAATTTCTACATAGTTATGCATTGTTGAAATAGAATTTCCTTCAATACTTAAATGAGATTTATTCCATCCCATATTATCAAAAATTGTATTGAAAATAGCATAATGGTTCCAACTAGCATACGTCTGAGCAATAGACATATAAGAAAGATAATTAGTTGCATCTACTCCATCCAAATACATATAATCTTTTTTGATGTCTTCAATAAAAAATTGCTTTATATAAGCTTCTCGTTTAGAAGGTTCTATTGCTTCTAGTTCAGATTTTTTAACTTGCTCATTGCGTTCTTTATATCTAGCTTCTGCTAATTGTTGAAAATGTTCACATATCTTATATCCGAAATGTCTAGAACCACAATGGATAAGCAAATATTTTTCATCTTCATTGCCTTCTACTGATATAAAGTGATTACCACCACCTAGTGTTCCTATAGAATTTTTAAAATGTTCTACTTTATCTAAACATTCATCTGGGGTAAATTCTTCAACAATATCAAATACATCTTCCGAAATATAAGATGACTTTGTTTTTCTTATAGAATTGCCTGATGGAACATTGTTTCTTATAACATTATCTAATTTTGCATAATCGATATCATTTACAGGAATTTTATAAGCAGATACCATACAACCAATATCTACACCGATTGTATTAGGTATAACCATGCCATTATCAACTATTGCTGTAAAACCAATACAAGATGCTTTACCAGCATGAGCATCTGGCATAATTTTAATAATAGCATTATTTAATGCTTTTTGTGATGCAATTTCATTTGCTTGATTATATGTTTCTTCGTCAAACAAAATAGAATCACCTTTAAATTGTAAACATTTAGCTGGCATGTCTTTCCAATTTCTTTAGTAATGAAACTGCTTCGTTAAACGAATTTTTATATATTTTTTTATATTCAATTAAAATTCCAATTGCACCAATTAATTCAAAAAACGAAGCTATCGCTGCTCCGATATTAACAAAAGAAACCCAAGTAACTGGGCGATTATAAATGATATTAGTCATTAATATGATTAATATCATTATCATATATCCGATTGATAAAATTGCCTTTTGTATACGAGTAGATGCATCCCTGAAAAGGGCTGATTGAGCTTCATATTGGCCTTCAATTTTAAATCGCTCTAATTCTTTTTTATTCATATTTTAAATTTAAAGAAGAGTTATTTTACTCTTCTTCCTTTTACCATAACTTTTGGTAGGTAAGTTTCTGTATAATCTCCATATCCATCATAATCATAATGACATGTAGTCCATGGTATTACTTGAAAACAATTATCATTTTTATTCCATACATAAACCTGATCACCGCAAAGATTTTTTTGACAATACTTATACCATGTTTTAAATTCATTATCATATTCTGCTAAGATCCAGGGAGATTCAATATCGATCTTTTCACTTTTCAGATTAAAAGGAACCATTACATGTTTCTTAAAAAGATATGTATAATAAACTCCCTCTGGTTTTGTTTTATCGGGTGCAACATACACAAGAGGAATATACAATATCTCTTTGTTTGCGAATGATTTAATTTCTATCTCATTGATAGGAATAACAGTTTCAATCGGCTTGATTTGCTGATCTGAATGATCGGATTTCCTAGAAGAATCCAATACATAAATCGTGAAACATACAAAAAGAATCATGATAGTTGCATAGAGGTAATTAATTAATTTATTCATCATATTTTTATTTTATTATTGTTTATTGAGATTTCAATGTTTATTAATTTTTTCGTTTAAAATTTTAAGTTGTTCGTGTATATCATCTAATGATTTCATGATGATAGGATCATCAGAAGGTTCTATTTCATCCGAAATAACGTTTCCAATAATATCAAATGTAAGAGAAGATATCAAACCAAAAAGAGCACCAACAACAGCCGCCCAAGATACTGTAAAGAAATGTTTCATTTATTTTTATGAAAGTGTAAATTAAATTTAATATCCAAGTCCTCCAGATCTACTCCTATAACACCTTTATTTCCCTTTTCGTCGATATATTTAACATCAAAATATTTTTTACTATTACCTATAATATCTTTAATGATAATATTTTTAAGATTGATTTTATTTCCCTTATGATCAATGCCTGTGATATTTATTGTTTCATCTGCACCACAACAAAAATCAGCAGCCGCTTCGACCGAATGAAAATTACGCATTACACTATATGATACTCTACTTACCCAATCGAATTTTCCCATATATTTCCTTACATTATTTGTTTATTTTTAATTTTTGTATAATCATTTTTGCCTTTGTTTAAGATCTTGAATGTCTTTTTGAATATCAACCAATACCTTTTCTATATTAGTTTGGTTTTGTTGTTCTTGTTTTTCTTCTTTTATATCAAATTGAGATCCAATTAAAATTATGCCAATTATAATAGCAAAATATATACCTATTTGTACTAAAAATTCGTTATCGAGTAACCCCAAATCATCAAGATCCTCTTCTTTTGGTTTTGTATATTTGGACATTTTATCCTCCTATTTTTAAGTTCGTTTGATCGAAAATGCAAACACAATCCATGGCATTCTTTTTATTCAATTCAGTTCAACTTGAATCAAATAATACTCTTTAATCGTTTTGACTGTTTTTGATAAGTACATTATCTTGTATTTTAATTAATTATTTTTTACTATCATCTTTAAATAAAGATTTCAATTCATCCAAATAATTCATTTCATCAGATGAATCATTACTGATTAAAATTTTCAATACATGATAAATATAGTAAAAACATAAGAATCCAAACAACAAAGTTGCTATCCATGCAAGACAAGGTAATGTTTCAAAAAATCCTAACTCGTATAAACAATATATACATGATGCACTAATCCAAAAAGGAGAAGCCGCAAGGGTTAAAAATATCCCAACATAAAGTAGAGATATAATTAAAACAGGAAGGACCAATAATATATTCAATAATGCTTTAGCAGTAAAATCAAATATTTTATCTATAATTTCAATTGTTTTATTCATTTGTTTCTACATTAATTTTTATGTATTGTGTAATATCGATGATCGGTTCAATTCTAATTTCACAATTATAAACTAAAGTATTTCCTTCGATTTTGCTAGTAAAATTGGATATTTCCTTTCCAGTATTTATCAATTGTTTTATATTTTCTAATTTTTGAATAATTATTCCTCTTACAATTTTATCAACAAATTGTTTATCTAATTCACAAATAAATTTATCACCAACATTAAGTTTCACTCTAAAATTATTAGTATTTTTTTCAAGAGATTCTTCAAACGGCCAAGCAGTATGATGATTAATATTATTTACTTCTTCATCCATAACATTTATATTTTATTTTGTTATTTAAATTTTACAAGAGAGTTATTTAAAATATTTTAAATATTTAAAATCGCTTTTTTAAAAGCATCTGCCATACTTATATATGAATACCCAAAAGATATTTCATCCATTGGTTTTTCTGTGGTGGTAATGCTACATTCAATTACTTTTTTATTGAAAGCAAAAGTGGTGTGACCGAATGATGAGGAAAAATTAAACAAATAATCTTTTAAATTATTATTTAACGATTCTCCGCGAACAGTATATGGATGAAAGAAATCCGAATAATTTTCTAATTTTAATTGAGATAGTTCATCTTTATGTACTTCAAACCATATATCAAAATCTGTTATAGCTTCTCCGAAATTAATTTTATTTGTGTTCATTTTAATTAAATATTTGTTTTTTCTTTTCTATGAATTCTTTAAGTTCTTTTTGAATTTCTTCTTGGTTCATTACTAAAAAGTTTAAATCTTTTTTAAATTCAGTATAAGCTTTTCCTTGTTTTTCGGTAAGAGTTCGCATATCATCGCCAAAAAATTTATTAGCAAACTCTCTATCAGTATGATAAAAAGCACTAACAAATTCTGAAAAATTATAATGGTCTTGCTCTCGATCTTTAATGATACTATTTTTATAATTAAGCCAAGCTATTTCTTTTTCAATATTATCTATTGTATAATCACCAAAGATTTTTCTCAAATATTGGTTTTGTTCATGCTTAGTTGTAGGAATATACTTAATTTCATCTTTAGATTTTTCGGGTTGGCTCTTTAGCCATTCAAAAAATCTTTTAAATACTTTGCTATCGGCTTCTCGTTTCCTATGTTTGCAATTTGCTAGGCTGCTTTTAAATACTTCGTGTGTAGCAAACGGGCAACTCCAAACAAACTTAAAAGCATCTTCTTCGGTTTTTATATTTTTATATTGATTTTCATCTAATTGGAAAAATTCAAAAACTTTATAATCACTAAAACCATAAAGAGAATCTCTTTTAATTAAAATATCATAATTTCTAATTTTTAGACCTTCCATGCCAAAAGCTACACCCATATGTCTAGCAATAATACCAAGTAACATTCCTATACAATATGACAAATAGAAATGTTTTATTAGCATATCATAGAAATCAGTTAAAATAAAATCTACTTGATATTTATTTTGATATAGAAAATGAACAATCGGGCCATTTGTCTTAATAATAGAATCTTCTCCAAAATATTTCTTAATACGTTCTTGGAGAGATTCACTATCGATATATAGATTTTCAGAATTTTTGCAAACAATAACATCTATGTCTCCAAAACTTTCTTTATTTGTAAATTCGTTTGGAAACATAAAATATCCTTCAGTATAGAAAATGTCATTATCATTTTCCACTTCTCTTATCCAGTCTAAAAAGAAATCGGATATTTTTTGTCTATTATCAAAGTAAGTCTCTCTATCCATTTTTAGAGATTCTTTCCCGTTGAAATGTTCTTTAAAAACTCTACCGCCCATTATTGTTTTTATTTTAAGTCTTTTATAACTTTAAATATTTTAATAGCTTTTTGGATTTCTCCATCGGTTAAATCAGTATCAAATTTTACTAAATGTTTATAATCTTTGAATAATGGTTTAGTCATATCCAAAAATTCAGTTCGATTTCTTTCTTTTCTATTTTCTTCATCTAATCGTTTAAACATATCAATAGCGATTGAAATTACCATAACCTCAGTATTACATATTAATTTTCCATTTTTAACAGATGCATTTCCAAGGCATGAATTTTTATCAACTATGACATATTCTTCATTCTCATATGTAAATATTAATTTAAAATGATTATCATCCGTTCTTCGAAGTTCGAAAATTGAATTATAGGTTTCATTAAATATAACATTTATGCCACTTCCAAAAATTAAAGGAACGTTTTTAGCATATGTTTTAATAGTATCGAGACAGGATAAGAATCCATTTATAGTAGCATATCTAGATAATATTTCTTTTAATTCTATTTCATCTTGTTTAGTCATTTTGTTTTTCTTTCTTTTTTACTTTTTAATCATTTTAAAAATTATTAATTAATGTTCTCATTTTTATCCCGCATTATAAGAAGTACAAATCATATAAGACTGTTTTTGTTCTCTACTTTTTCCTAAAAGAATAACATCAACATTCTCTTTTCTGAAATAATAGTATTGTCGATTTTTGTCTATAATGTCTTCAAAATTAAAAGAAGAAATCTCTTTTTCATAAGTAGATTTATCTCCAAAAGCACATTGTAATGTAGAATCATAATTATGAATTGCTAATGCCTCTTCTTCATTTTTTGCATAGCAAACATATGAATCATGCTCTTCGTAATCTGGAGAATCTTTTCTTCTTACTAAATAAATATTTCTCATTTTTGTTCCCTTTTGTCTTTCTTCATATACAAACGTTTAATTATACAATTATTCCAAGGCCAATCATAAAATCCAGAACTAAGCAAATCTTCCATCTCTTCTAAATTATGATGATAGATAGTTGCATCTTCAAGTTTATCTACAAAAACAACAGGAGATTTCCATAAATTGTCGCATTTTAAGTAGGTTTTATTTTTTCTATTATAAACTATTGATTTTGCCATAATGATATTTTAAAAGAGAGTTATTTTTTAAAAATAAAAAACCATAAGGAATTTTTCCTTATGGTTATATTATATTTAAGAGTTATTTTAAATTAAATTATCAATTATTTTTTACATGATTGATCACTCGTGTATTAAAAGTTTTACCTTTATCAGCTGCATTTATATTAGAAAAAGCAGCTGTTCTATTCATAGATGGTGCATGACCGGCTCCGCGCTATTTCACGCGCTCGAGCAACCGAGAAACATCATGATTACCGTCACCGAAAAGATACGCCCAGTGTGTTATTCCTCTGAGCCCTCGTCGGGTTCGTCTATCGCCTTGCCGTTGTATCGGTCAGCGATAGCCTGAACGTTGGATATGCCGAGACGCGCGACGTCGTCCGCGTTCAGGCGTATGACGCGCCCTGGTGCGACAAGTCTGCCGCCGTCTGTGTAGATGTCACCGCAAACTTCGATGACCTCGATTTGCAGGTTTTCGTTATCGCCGATTTTTATGCGTGATTGATTTTTCATTTTACATTATGAGTTCGTCGTATGTTATCGCCGCTCGAAGATTGACGATTCCAGTTCCGGCGGCGTTGCGGAAAATGGAAATTGGAATGTTGTAATCGCCGCCGCCCCAGCAGTTGACAGACTGCCACGTGCGCGCGGCGGAGAATGTTACCGAGGAGGTGTATCCGCTCGCCGATACGCGGAGAGTTAGCGCTTTGTCGCTCCAAAGTTTGAGCGTGCAGACGCACTTGCCTGCCGCAGCCACGACTGTCGAGCCGCCTATTCTGGCGCCCGTATTCTTGGACAAATCGAGCGAGAAATTATCGTAACAAGCCGACGCGGGATTTCGGTTTTTGTCAGCGCTGACGCCGAGCCCGACGGGAACATATCCCTCGTGAAAATTAAGGTGGTTTCCGTTTCCGGACAGGTCATGTATTTGAGGCCCTGAAAGGGCGTCGTCGGCTTCGCAGAGGACGTCATCGGCGGTCGTTATCGAAAATCCTGCGACGGATATGGCGTAGTCGCCGTATGTGGGTGAGTTTGTCGGTGAGACGAACAGCGCGGGAATGTAAAGGCCGTCCTCAATGCTGTCAGTTATGACGGCGTCGTATTCGTGCCACGAGGTGTCGGGTGCGGTCGGCGCGTTGATTTTGACGAGTTGCTGCTCGGAGATTTCGGGCCCCCATATATAGACGCCGAAGAAGACACTGTCGGTCGCGCTCGTGAGCTTATTCCACTTATACTTAAACTTTATGCGGTATTTGCGCGTCGATGTGTCCGTCTGAAAATGCCCGTAAGAGTTGCTGAGCGCAGCTTGTTCGTAGATGTTGCCGCTGCCGTTCATCGCGAGGTCTATGGCGTAGCTCTCGCCGTCGGGCAGGTCTGACGCTCTGTTTTTAAGATAAGACACAAGCGGGCCAGCTACCCAGTCGCCATTTTTAACGGACGAGTATTCCTCCGGCGGCGTGGTGATGTTCCACGCGGACGTGGACGCGCCCATTGTCGTGTCGGTCGAATATCCATATCGACTGCGCAGCGCACGCGGAACGGATTTCCCCGCGCGGTAGTCGGCGAACGTGTAAGGCGCGTTCTCGTCCAGAATATCGAAGTCAAAAACCGCAAGCCGCGAAAAGCTGCTGTCGCCATTCGCATAAGTGGAGTTGAAGCCGAACTCAGTGACGGACGTGGAGAAAGACAGGCTCGTAGCCGCGAGAGACGAATCGTTCGCGGCGATTTTTATTTTTCCGTCGGACGTCCAGACGAACGCGACGCAGTATATCGGCGCGGCGGGAATATTGTTGAGCGTGACAGTGTCGAGCCGTTGGTCGTCCATAATTGTGAAAAACGCCGTCGCGGACGACGTGTGTCCGCCGAATGGGCAGCCGAACATTGTAAACAGCTCCGACTCGTTCATGCTGTCGGTCGTGAATACAAACGAACAAGTTGGCTGAATGTTATAATTTGCCCGATTGCAGGAGACCTTTTCGGCGCCAGCTGGCGCGTAAAATTTGCCGATGCGCTCTCGCATTAAAAATTCGCTCGAGGACTGAGCCACCTCGAGAATTTCGTCGGAAATGTCACCACTTAAAGTAGCACCATTGATAGTTGGTTTGTTTTCTAAATCGTTATAACTAACACTTAAATCAACAGTGGAAAGATCACCACTTAAAGTAACACCATTGATAGTTGGTTTGTTTTCTAAATCGTTATAATCTGATGTTCCACCATCATTTAATAAATATACTAATTTAGCATATCTCGGATATAATCCTTCTTTTCCAGATAAGGGTGGTATAACAGATGAATCTATTTCAACTAACGCACAATCTTCAGCATGTGCTGGATTATACGGATTTTCCGGGTGAATATCGTTATTATTGCCGTTATTTACGTTATAAACAAATGTAGCATATCTTGGATATACCCCTTCAAGCCCTGTTAGAGGAGAAACAACCGATTGATCTACCTCTGTTAAAGTTAAATCTTCAGCATGTGCTGGATTGTAAGGATTTTCTGGATTAATAGTTGACATTATACAAATATTTATCAAAAATTAATAAAAAAGAGAAGGATAATCCTTCTCTTAAAAACATAATATTTTTAGTTAAATTAATTAGTGAGTTTGCGCATTGTAAGGGCCTTTTTAATAGCTTGAAGTTCTTCAAGATTTTCCTTACCCCCACTAAGTAACATTTCGTTTTCAACAAGATCTAAGACTTTAATGCCCTTATCAACTGGCATTTTTGTTAAAACATCCCTTTTAATCATATCCCAGATATAATTAACACTGTTTCCCATCCCCGGTATTTTAGCAATAACCGTATCGTAGTCTTGCATAATCAAAGCACAAACCACAATTTTACCAAGCGGTGGTTGACAATTATTTAACTTCCAATTGTTTTTCTTTAACTTATCGTAAGCATTGGGTGTTTTACAAAATACAATAGCACTGAGTTGCAATACAACTATATCAGAAACATTTGTTATTTCTTCATGAAACATATTGTAATAAGGACTGAACATCACGTATGCCTTAAGTGTTGAATTTCGTTGTTCAACTGAAGTAGCGGTGTTAAATAAACTCATAGCTGTTTCCGAAGATTTGAATTTATTAAACTCCTTATCAAAATCCGCTTTGTTTGCTAAAATATAATCATTTTTAGCGGAATATGTATCATTAAACGGAAATTCCGAAATGAGTTGATTAAGGTCTTTTGCAAAAACGTTAAGACCAATTAATGTTGTGATTGTTAAAATAATAAGTTTTTTCATAGTTTTTATAAGTTGTTATTTTTGTATTAGTTAGAAATTTTACGCATTGTTAATACTTTTCGAATAGTCTGACAATCTTCAAAATTAGTATTAAGATCGTTTAACAACATTTCATTTTCACAAAGATCTAAAATTTTTATAGCTTTATCATTCGGAGCATTTGTAATTACTAATTTTTTGATAGAGCCCCATAGATAGTCTACGGTTTTACCGGAACCAGGTAAAAAAGAAATCAATAAATCAATATCTTGTGCATGAATGAGGCATGAAATAATATGGGGTTTATTAACGTAAACATTATTAATAGTCCAATTATTAGCTTTTAATTTGTTATATTTAGCTTTATTTTCGACAAATATTCGTGCACTAAGATGCAGTGCGACCAAATCATTGACATCAGTTATTTCACTATGGAACATTGAATAATATATAGTAAATAATCCATATTGTGAATCTGATGTTTTTCTTTCATCAGAAGTAGCAGTGGCGTTATATGGAACCATAGCAAGTTCTGAAGATTTAAATGTATTAAATTCTTTGGCTATATCTGTTTTGTTTGCGCTAACATATGCGCGTTTTTCATAAAAAGTTCCATTTGTGGGAAACTCTCGAATAAGTTGATTTAAATCTTTGGCATACATAGATATACCAAAGAACAAAGTAAATAATGTAATAAGTATTTTTTTCATAGTATTATAGTAAATTAGTTAGCAAGTTTACGCATCGTTAATGCTTTTTTGATGTTTTGACATTCTTCAAGATTTGTCTTAAGCCCTTTCATTAGCATTTCTGTTTCGCAAAGATTAAGAATCTGAATGCCTTTATCTGTTGTAGTTTCACGAAGCACAGCCTTTTTAATCAAAGTCCAGCAGATATCAACAGCGCCTCCAGACATAGGAATAACAGCGACAGCGGTATCAAAATCTTTAGATTCTAAAGCAGCAGAAAGAATTTGGTTCTTCTTAATTGAAACGTTACCAATTTTCCATCCATTAGCTTTAAGCTCCGCATATTTATCAAGTTTTACACAATATACCCAAACACTAAGGCGTAAGGATACAAGATCAGGAACATCATTAGTTTCACCATAGAATTGAATATACCAAGTATTAAAAAGACTATAAAGTTTATTAGCTTCTTCTTTTTCCGCATCGGTAGCGTTTTGTTTATAAGGAGCTAAAGCAATAGCTGATTTTTTAAATGAATTAAAAGCAGTTGCTAAATCGTCCTTATTTGTGGCTGTATATATGTACTTTTGACCTCGTGTTCCATTTGCAGGATATTCAGACAAAAGCTGGTTAAGATCCTTAGCATACATCGATACACTAAGAATTAATATTGATATTGTTGTTAATATTTTTTTAATCATGTTTATTTAATGTTAAATTTATTTTTAATAAGATTTATTTTTTGTATATTCGAAGTGGCATTCAAATAATCAATTCTAAAATAACCAATATCTGTCGCATTATCAGCTATCGCAATAATCATAAATACATCTGGATGTTTTTGTTTTAAATAATCCATATATGTAGCACTTATTTTTATAAATTGAGATGTTTCAATTTTGAATGTATTTATTTTATTTAATTCCTTAACTATTTTAACATCATTAATAGTTTTTTTCAAATCTATTAATTGCTGGATATCATCAGTAGCAGAATAACAAATATTAGCAGTTAAGGCTGATATTGATATTAAAATAAAATTTATAAATCGTTGTGTCATTTTTTGCATTATTCTAAAGTTCCATTTTGATAAATTATAGTCGGGGCAAACCAAATACGTTTGCCGTTGTAATCTTTTTGATGTTCTATTCTATTTTTTATAGAAACAACTATAGTATTATTGGGATCTGAAAAAATTTCTCGTATATTTTGTGATTCGGCTGTTGAAACCCCATTAATATCTGTAGTTACTCCATCTAGGTTCGGATAAAACTCAATAGTTGTTATTGATTTATCAGTATAATAACTTAAAGAAATATCTTCTTCGGTAGCAATACTCCAATTATGACTATTCCAATTATAATTTAATCGTGTTTTTGGGGATACACATGGATTATTTGTGCTAGGTAACGAAACGTAATAAAATATTTTACAATTTGGATCATGTACCGTTTTGTTATTATGATAAGTACTACCATCTGCTCCGACAGTTGATGCGTGATAAATTAAATAACCTTCTTTATTTAAAATTTTTAATTCCGCTTCACACCCGTAATATAATCGATATGATGAGGCGGGAATTGTTCCCCAATAAGTGTTAACCCGCACACAAATATAAGCAGATGCGGCAGATCCTAAATTATTAGCACTTATAAATGTTGAAGTGCTCGGATTTACCAATTTACCATTACTATCAACTGTTACTATATTATTAGTAGTTGTAAATTTAGATCCATTGGGATATGTTAATTTACCGTTACTGTCAACCATTACTGTCCTATCTGCATACAATACAGAACAATAGCACATTAAAATACATGAAACGAATGCAATGAAGTATTTGGACATATAAAATATTTATTTAATATTTACACATTAATACACACATCTGGAATAAAATGCGACGTACTATCATAATTAACATATCCCAAACTATTCTCGCATATTACAGTATCATTTACTACAAATTGTTTAGTTTGATGGGTGTGTCCATATATCCAAACAGCTGGGGCTTTTTTTGTTATCAATTCTGTCAAGTCTGTTGAATATGCACTATTTACTTTAGACGATCTATAACAGTCATCAATACATTTAGGATGACAACCATGATGAGTAACAAATACCATTTTATATGGTTTTCCATTATGTTTATTTTTAATATATGGTGGTACCTTAGCATTATTTAAAAATGAATATGTATTCAAATATTCTTGGATAGAAAGACCCGGATTAAATTTTACATTATCATCATACATAATACAATGATAATCATTCATATCTCGCGCCACATCAACGTATTCTAATGGATTAATATTGGACCATAATGTTGCCCCGTATAACAATATATTATAATCTTCTTTTGTTGGAATATCGATAAAATTATTGTTAATCAACACTACATTATCCCTTAAATTATACTTACGGGGGGTTTCTTTAATATGAAACCCACCATAGTATTCATGGTTTCCGGGCACAATAATCGTCATTTTCCATTTTTTATTACAATAATCCAAAAAATCATTACAATAATTTTCATATTGTAATTTGCCATCGGTTTGTTTTAGATAACCAAGGTCGCCAGCTATCACCAAATAATCAGCAATAGGCAATATAGGAGTTTCTTTAATAAATGCTTTATTATCAGGAAACTCTAAATGTAGATCAGAAACGTATTGAATTTTCATTGTATTTTGTAAATGTTTTCTATTCTTACTGTTTTGTATTTGTTTCTTATTTTTCTAAAAAACCATGAATTATCTTTATCTGGATAAATCCATATAGGTAATTTTAACCTACGAGCATAATTAATCACTTTAGAAAATAACCAAGTACCTAAACCAAGTCCTCTATACAAAGGTCTAGTAAAATACATTGATTGTATTCCTATTTCATCATTTATAACACCTTTAATATAAATACACCATCCAACAACTTTATGATTTCGAAATGTATCTTCTATATAATAAGCACCAAAATTAATAATTTTATCGAAAATTACATCCGATTTAAGTTCATTCTTTTTAAGAACTAAACTCTTATAAGTAGAAAATATCAAACCCCGAGGCCTTTTACATGTCTTTAATTGATTTAATATAAATGCGCTAGGTAATTTTCCTTTAGGTAATTTATGTATTTTAAATCTATTTTTCATTATGGATGTTCAGCGAAATAAGTTAACTCATCTATATATTCTTTGCTTTTTTCAGAAATAAATTTTTCTATATAAACAGGTTTTATCCAACTATCAGAAGACGTAGTATTAATTTTTAATTGTTCTGCTTTATTTAAAATTAATTCAACACCCTGTAATAACGCACACCAACGAGAAAATTCTTCAATGGGCATATATTCGGTTTCATTATTTAAATCTAATCTTATTGAATTATCGTAAATAAAATCTTTAATGTTATCATTTTCATATACTTCATTCATATTTCTTTAAATTTTATAAAAGAGTTAATTGTAATAATTTATCTGCAACTACTCTAGTCATGTATACATCGTTTTTCAAATATTCTAAAGCTTGTTGTTTAGTTTCAGGATTATTAAGTAGAATTGTAAATTCGGAACCTTTACCATTTTTACCTGATAAACCAAAATATTTCGCAATTCTATCTAATGGTGTTTTATCAGGAAGCCCACAAGACCATATAACCATCAAATCAATACACTTTGATTCTAGATATTTTCCCATAAAAATATGCGGGACATTAATACCGTTTTTCCATGAACGGCGAATCATAAAGGGAATATCAAAATAATTACTATTAAATCCTACTATATAATCATTTTCTTGATATAAGTCCCACCATTTAGTCAAAATATCTTTTTCGTCACCGTATATAATGTTAGTTTCACTAAATTGTTTAGTAACATTATCATATATGCAATATCCTAATGCAGACACATAACCTGTTAATGCAGACAAGGGTGCTTTTTTACCTTCGAGATATTCTTCTTTTGCTTCCTTAAGATATGCATCAATACTTTCTTGTTTTTTATAATTACCCGGGGCATTAAATTCCGGCATTACTTTTTCTAACTCTTCTTTAGAAAGAGCACCAGTTTCAATATCAAATATCAAATACTTCATGATTTTTCCTAATTTTACTTCGTTTTACTTATCTAACAGTATATTATGTTTTACATCTAAAAACATTGTATAAGCATCTATATAATTCATTATTATATCGTCAATTTTTACTATTTTATCTTCAGGAATAGCAGATAGAAAATTTTCACATTCTTTACTATACCCTTCAGTTTCAAACGTTTCTAATTTTTCTGTTACTTCTTTGATATATTTCGTTAATTTAATAACTTGTTCGTTTATCTTTTCGAATTCAATTGTATCCATAATTTTAAAAAATATTTCTAAATAATCGTTTAAATATATCATTAATTGAAAAATCATCCGATATTACTTTATTTGGTTTAATATCATTGATTATTTCATTATTTTCTATTTTTGTTTTATTTTCAGAAAGAGTTATTTTTTTATTTAAAAACCGTGTTTCAACTAAATTTCCTTTATTATTATATCGATATAGAATATAATGATTTTTATCTATATCTTTATTAAACACAATAACAGCAACGCTTTCTTTGTCATCGCAAATATCAGGACCAGCTATAATATCTCCAGATACAGCAACATAAATCGTATTATAAAAAGTATCTTCAAAAACTATCGTATTATTTTCAATATCAGTATTTATTATCATCGTATAGCACCACATTCTATTCCAGTTGTATATATAAAGCCAATAATAGTTGCAAGAATATCATAAATCATAATATATTTGTATATTCGCCGTCTAAAATTAAACATCCCATTTTCAGAACAAACTTCATACCAAACATATGTATATACCAAACCTACAATACCAAACCAAGTTGTTCCTAAAATAGGCGTGCACGCTATTATAATAAAAGCAAGAATACCTCCATGTATTAAATGAAATAATCTACTTAAAAAATTTCTTATTGGGCATTTACCGTATCTATAATAATCACTATCTCTAGGATCACCCCCAGCAGGTCCACCAATAAATACTTTTGGTTCAGTAGCTTTTCGCGCAGGCACTTCATATTTAAATTGAGTATATGTACTAGAAGTAGTTGGTTTCGATTCTTTTTTAATTTCTTCGGGATCTTTATACGCAACCGAATTAGAACTTACCATCTTACTATCATTATCAAATACATATGTCCACAGCGCACCATCTTTTATAACTGAAATAGTATATGTATCACCGTTAGTTGTAAATGAATGGGGTTTGCCATATACCATGGTACCACCAATAATATTTCCATTAACATCATATATGTTATATGTATATTGACCAACTTTTAAAACATATGCAATCTTTTTCATGATGCATATATTATAAAAAAGAGTTATTTTAAAAATAAAAAAATCTCTTCTAAAAATAGAAGAGATTTTAAATTATATATTTTATATATTTTATCCAAAAATCGCTTGATAAACCGCAGCAATTTGTTCAGGAGTTGCTTGGGCTAATGAATTAATTATTTCTTGTTTTTGCTGCTCTGGATTGGTTTGAGCTTGCTGCTCAGCATTCTGTCCTTGAACTTGCTGATTAGGATCTTGTTGTCCTTGATTAGGATCCTGCGCTTGTGCTTGTTGGTTTGGATCAACTTGTTGGTCATCTTCATCAAACGAACACTTCTTACATTTACACCACATTTCTTTGCCTTCCGATTCTTTTTCTTTATAACCGGTACTTTTCATAAAATCATGAAAAGCTTGATGGTATTCATCAGAATGATCAAAAAATTCTTTTGCTTCATCTTCGGTCATTTTAGGCTTGGGTTGCTCAAATGATTTGGTTTCGGAATCTTCATCATTAGATGATTTTTCAAAATAATCAAATCCTTCACGAATTGTTTTGTTCTTTCTAGCTACATAAGCTTCGAAAATTATATCGTCATCACATTTACTCATGGAAATATTTATGTTCAAATCAATTAGATTTGATTTCTTTTTCTACTTCCTTTTCAGTTTGTGTAATAACATCATTTAAATAAAAACGAGCTTTCTTTAAATCTTCCAATTTCTTTTGTAGCATAGTCATTCCTTCTTCTGCTTTATAACCTGCTCTCAGAACGTATTTAATAACACTACCCAAATTGAAAGGCATTTCACGAACTATATCGATACATTCAATACCTAACTTATTTTGTTTATAATGCGAAGGATGTTCTACTCTTCCCATTTGTTCTTTATTAATTTCATCTAATGTATATTTTTTACTCATCGAGTATATATTATATAAGCGTTATTTTTTAAATTCTACCGAATTTATGATTTCCTATCACAAAAACATCTTTCATTGCTTTGGCCCAAGAAGGAGATGCTAATTTTGGATTGTAATAATGATTTGAATTAATAGTAGGGGTAAATTGATTATTTACTATTTGATTTGCTAGATCTTTACATTCCTCCCAAATTTGCTTATGCAATTTATTGTTCAAATCAACATTAATATATCCTTTATTCCATCCTGAAAATTGATATTTTGCAGTGCATACTGCTGCTGGATTACCTTTATATTTTTTAGATTTTGACCTGTTAATTATAACAGAAGCAACAGCTTCTCTTCCGATTTTCTTTTCACCTTTTGCTTCATCAAAAATAGTGGCGGCAATAATATCAACATCAGAATCATTTTTCGTAATTCGTTGTGTATTAATATTTTGTTTAATTGACGTTGGATTATTAATAGTCGCTCCTTCGGTTTCTTGAGGTAACATAAAAGTAGATCCTAACATACCTAAACCAGCAATTGTTCCTTTTACATAATCACTAAAAGATTCATTAACACATTGTTGATATATATTTTCAAAATCAATAGATTCTTTTATTTGATGTGTTTTTATGATATTAGAATTTTTAAAAGATGATGTTACATTTTTTCGTAATTGTAAAAATTTATTAAATGGATATTCGGTGTTATATTTTTTTCTAATTTCTTGTATTTTTTGTTTAAACTCATTATCAGAAAGAATATTTTCTTTAACTATATGAAAATTTGGATAACTAATTATAGTAGATTGTAAATACCCATAATTGGTAAAATAATCATTTGGTTCTTTATAAACAGGTGTTGTCTTTGGTGGACATATTTGATTATCTCCTTTACCGAAAGGTTCAAATATTATTTCATACTTTGTCTCTAAACTTTCAAATATTCCTTCGCGTGCATACGCTATTTCTCGTTCACTATAGAGTTCTTCGCAAGTGGTAGCTAATTTTGATTTTTCCCCTTCATCAACATCAAAAGTATTACCATAACGTTGAACTTCTAATGCATGTGCAATTTCATGATTAAGCACATCTTTAAATATATTTTCATTGATATTGTGAATAAGAAATATTTTATTAAATCGTATTATTTTTTTAGATACATAACAACGACCAAGAGCTTCGGTATCATCTTCGTAAAACCACTGACCCCTACTCCATCCGCATTCTTTTAATGTTTTATTTTTACCTTTTAAAAATGTACTATATCTTGTATTTAATTGTTTATCTATAAGATGATTATATCTTATTAATTTTAATATATATTCTTCTCTTTTCTTTTTAAGATATTCATCACGATAAAGAGTGGATGTACTAGACGATGTATCTGCCATATAACTATTTATTTAATGTTTTATCAAATACATTTAACATCGCTTTTATTTCATATAACATATAATTGCAAGGTATTTTAGTCCATTTATTTTTCTCTTTATCTAAATGTAATAAAAATAATGTACCTATTTTAAATTCTGGATACATTTGTTGTAAAATATACGCATATAATGATAATTGTAACGAATAATAATTATAACTACAACATTGCAGATGATCTAATGGGTATAACATAAAATCATCATATTTTGAGATAAAATCAATTTTAGCATTTGTTTTAAAATCAACAATATTAATTGTTGGGGTATTAGCATATGAGGATTTATTTCCTTTAGTAAATTGAACAACATCAGACTGGCCAGCGATTTTATATTTGTGATTCCATATTAACATTTCACTATATAATCCGTTTACACCAATTTCTTTTTTTATAATATTATAAGCATCCTCACATGTATTTTTATATTCATTGTTATATAATTCCGGTTGATTAGTTATAAATCCCTCGACACCAGCATGTATCATAGTACCAAAATCAGTACTTTGTTTTGCCTTATCTGACCATTCTTTTAAAATTTGTTCTTTTGTGGTATTATATTTACGAGCACATAAAGTTGCCATTTTTTCTTTTTCAAATGGTTTTTTAAACTTCCCAATCAATGTAGTACATGATATATATTCTTCATTATTATCAATATTAAAATATTGATGGGTATCTTCTTTAAATATTACATCAGCCATGTTTAATAAATAATTATATATTATGTTAAACGAAAAACAATTATATTGGATCAAATTTATAATTTACGTTGGTACCGCTATATTAACACCATGGGCTACTTTATTCTCTGGATCTTCGGCGCAAGATATTGCTAATATGGGATGGCATAACTGGATGGGGGTTGCAATTTCAGATATTATCACAGGGTTAATTGCAGCACGGGCATTTTTAGATACTACTGCCGGGCGTATTGCTGAAAATAAAGATTGGGAAGAATGGGAAAACGATGTTAAATCAGAAGTAAAAAATAGATTGAATACTACTGTTCCAGTCTCCGGTAATAGCGAGGCTGAAAACGTGAAGTAACTTCTCCAGAATCTTTATCTATTTCTAATTCACCTCTTCTAGTTTGTACAATCACGAAATCGCTATAGTAATATAGTTTTCTTCCATAATCATCATACATAAGTTCACCATTTCTATTGCGAGCTTCGTGATAATACGAATTTGTAGTACATCCTTGTAAAAGGAATACAACAAATATAGTTGAAAATATTTTAAAGTATTTCATTTAGATTTGTTATAATTTTGGTTCCTAATTTAATTGCTTTTGTGTATTTCGAACCCGGATCTTTTCCAAGTAATAAATAATCAGTTTTTTTAGATACACTTCCGACTACTTTACCACCAAGATTTTCGATTTCTTGTATAAGTTCGTCTCTACTAATATCATGGGTGCCAGTAATACATATCGTTTTACCAGCTAATTTACTAAATGCAGGAATATTGGTAATTTTAAATGTTATATATTCTAAAAGATGTTTAACTTCGTTGTTATTAAAAAGACCGGTATATAATGATTGTTTTGCAACGTTACCAATTGTATTAATTGTATACAATTTAATAGGATGTTCTAATTGGCAATCATTAAATAATGCATTAAAATCATTATCATATGCCTTTAAAACATCTTTTGCAATGGTTTTACCTATTCCTTCAATACCTATTGAATGGAGCAACCGCCAAGGCTCAATATATGTTACTTTAGAAATATTAGATATTATTTTATCCGCTAATTTATCCCCCATTCTTTCCAAAGTAAGTAATTGCTCTTTAGTTAATTTAAAGAAATCGACAAATTCTTTTAAAAATCCCGCTTTTATAAATTTTTCAATCCAAGCTCCCGAGACATCTGTAATATCCATACAATTACGACTTACAAAATGTTCCATTTTTGCTTGTAATACACCAGGGCAATCAAAATTAGAACAATACCATTGTTTTAATCCGGGGAATTGAATTGCTTTGCTTCCACAAATAGGACATTTTTCATCAAAAACATATGGAACAATATCGGGAGTTCTTTCTTCTTTTATTGGCCCTAAAATGTACGGAATAATTTCACCTGATTTTTCTATCCATATATAATCACCAATACGAATATCCCTTGCGATCATTTCGTCTATATTATGGCAAGTAGCTCTTTTTACTATACTACCAGATATTTCAACCGGTTCGAGTTCAGCAACTGGTGTAATAGTCCCCATACGTCCAACTTGGAGTGTAATATTCAAAACTTTTGTTCGAACTTTTTCTGCTTCATATTTATAAGCAATACCCCATCTTGGTGATTTAGCAGTATTTCCTAAATATTTTTGATTTTCAATATTATCTAATTTAATAACAGCACCATCAATTGGGTATGGCAAATTTTCTCTACGGATTTCTATATTTTTAACACCCTGATACACAGTATTTTTATTACAATATTCGGTATATACAGTATTAATTCCCCACAATTTACAATCGTAATAAAATTCTTCCAAATAAAAATAAGGTATGTCGCTGCTTCCTAGAGTATGAGCAACAAATTTCAATTTTCTATCTTTAATTATATTTTTATCCAATAATTTTATAGTTCCCGCGGTTAAATTTCTTGGATTTTTATATGGCTCTTCACCGTTTTTAATTAATTCATCATTAATACGATTAAATTCTTCATATTCCATATATACTTCACCGCGAATATCTATGGTTGTATTATGTGGAATCGTATCGGGTATTCCTTCTATAATAAATTTATTACAAGTTATATCTTCGCCGATGGTACCATCACCCCTTGTAACAATTCGTTTCAATACACCATTTTCATAAACACAAGATAAAGAACATCCATCTATCTTTTCTTGTACACAAAATATATTATCTTCATCTTTATACGTAAATTTGAAAAACGTTTTGTTAACCCAATCTAACAACTCATCTGTATTATAAGTATTAGAAAGGCTTAACATAGGTGTTTTATGTTGCTCTTTTTTAAATTCATTTGTAGTATTAAGAGTTATTCTGTTAAGTATTGAATTTTCTGGTATATTATTGTTATATAATTTTCTTAATACAACACACTGTTCATCAAATTCACGATCTGATAATCCTGAATTTATACCTAAACAATAATCCATCTCCGCTTGTTCTAGTTTAGCTTCGAGATTTTTTATCTGATCTTCAATACTTTCCATATTTTAAATATATTATAGAGTTATTTTTTCCCATGGAAAAACAACCCACTTATTACTTTTGATGCCATAAACAATATCATGCTCATTACTGCAACATAAACAAGCAGATATAACATTATTAACCTTACGTTTCTTTAAATTTTCATTAATGTATTCAATTGTTTTACCTGAATCTATAATATCATCAATTACCAATACATTTTTATTATTTAAAACTTTAGCAGTGGGCAAGGACTGGTATTGTTTTATTTTTCCTCTTTTTTGACCTTTATATGATGAAACACCAACAACATACATTGGTTTATCTATTATATTTGCTAATATAGTTGCGGGAATACAACCACCTTTAGCAATTGCTATAATATAATCTATAGTATCCAATAGATTATCTTGTTTTAATTTATTAATAATTTTTTCAACTAATTGATTAATATCTAACCAACTTAAATACATGTATTTATCATCTTCTCTCATCGTAATTTCAAATTTCCTATTCCAGGTACATTTATTGTATTTTCATCAATCATATGATAATCCGAAAAATCATAGCCATTTTTATCCATATATAATTTTTTAATTCCGGTCGATCCAAAACGGTTTTTTATGATATTCATTTCTAAATCACCATCTTTTTTATTAATAAAAAATTGTGCATCTACCATATGAGCAATTTCGGAACTCCCTTTATAACTTCCTGTTTTTGTACTATGTAATATAATACCAATACATTTATTGTAATTTTTAGCACATTCTATTAATTTATTAACAACAAACATAGGTACTTGTGATTTAGTAAGTTTATACTTTGTTTTATTATATGTTACTGTTGGTAAAGAATCAATAATTATAATATCATAATTTGGTATAATATTAGTAATAAAATCAATATCAGTATTATCACAAATATCTAAATTAACACCTATACGATGACATTGCATAGCAAGCATCGACAAATCTTGCTCACCAGTAATATAAAGAGGTTTAATATTATTCGTTATTTTATATTGATAACAAATTTGCAATAAAAATGTAGTTTTTCCCACACCAGGAACCCCGGACAATACAAAAGTTTGTGGACTATACAATTGACCACCAAATATACTATCAATCAAATATATATTTGACTTATAATAATGATACTGCGAAAAATTAACAGAATCTGAATTTATAATGCATCGGTGTTCCATGCATTATATTTTAATAAAGAGTTATTTTTTAATTACAAATCATAATATTCTTTATAATTTTTAGCCCAACGTTCTATTCTACCGGTAACAGGATCTATTCTATATATTCCTTCATTGCCAGTTTCTACATCTTCATATGCGTAAGATTCAAATTCTTCTTTATTAGCATAACGATTTTTTATTTCATCAAATAATGCTTTTTCAATTACCTTATCCCCTGAAAATTCACTATTTACCAATAAATTAGTTACTGCATTGATAATATAATTGTTAACTCGGTCATTATCTTTATCAAATTTGATATCAACTATTTCTGAACTACCAGGCTTCCATTTATCACCTTTAAAGTATTTGATTATAAAAACACCAGTTGAATACATTTTACGTTTACATTCATTGATAATATCACAAAAATAATCATCTTTTTCATCAACAATAGAATCAACTATATCTTGTATTTGTTCTTTTGAATATTCCATAAAAATATTTATTTAATTTTTTAAAGTAGGAATCCAAATATCAGGGCATAAATCATACGATTTAAGATAATCTTCAATAAGGTAACCATAACCACTATCACCCCATTCTCTCCCCCAACTATTTTGAAATTCGAAATATAATTTATCTTTAATATACTTATACCCTGTCAAACAAATTGCGTGGTATCCTTCAAAATTTTCTTTTTTATCTTTTTCACCTATAATGCCGGTATAATCATCTATATCTTTACTATATACCTTAAAGCATAATAATACCGGAAGTTTGTCATTTTCTAATGCATATTTTATTTGTGTGATATTATTATTACAACGATAATAATTGTAAATATGGAAACATTTACTATAATCAGTATCAGCATCCGGTTCTGAAAATGGTGAAGACATATCACATCTATAAACACCATATTTTTGTAAAGCTTTCATTAAACTCCTCATTGTTGCACCATTATCTAAGTTTACAGGAGAATTATCCTCCTTTCTTGCAAAATAATAAACAAACCAAGGATTTAATTTATGATCTTTTGCCTCTAAAAATCTTGATAATATTATATTAGTAGCTGCGATACCTGAATGACCAGTACAAGAATTTGTTTGTAATTGATTTAATACGCTACAAGAATAATTTTTTAATGAGAAATATGATGAAAATCCTGCTTTAATATCAGATTTCGATATATCGGGTGAATATATATAATCCCTTTTATCATATGTATCTACAGATCTAATACCCAAATGGCGATTTTTTCTAATCTGTCGTGTTTTAAATAATCTGAATATTTTATTGAGAAACATTGTATATTTGTTTTGCTTTTTGAATTTGTGATAATGTATATTGTTTGTCTAGCCAATAAGAATCTGGATAATCAATTACTGATGGATTCTCCATTAATTCCACATATATTCGCTGTATTTTATCGGCTTCATATAAATCATCATTATTATAACTGATACATCCAGTTAAAACAATAAAAATAAAATATAAAAATATATATTTAATTTGCATGCACATAAATATTTATACCATGTCTAAAGATGATTCTGAATTAATTTATGAAGCTTATACAAAAAGCTGCGAACAAATAAACGAAGGTATATTAGCGAGAGCAAGAGCCGGTTTAAATAATAGTGTATTGGGTAGAGCTGTTAATGCCGCTGGTAATTTGGTAACAGGCAACTGGTCAAAAATTGGCAGAGATATTGGATCGGATAGTGCTCATCATAAGTTCGATTCTCTTTGGAAATCACATCAAAAAGCATTCCAAAAAACAATAAGCAATTTTGTTAATGATTTAGTTAAATCAGAAGTTTTAAATCAAGCACAAGGTGCACAATTAACACAAGAGATATTTAATACTATTACAACTTCTGCAAATAATATAATGGGCGCTAATAAAGGAACTGCAATAACTCAAACAGGTAATGCTATTGCTAACGCAAGTAAAGCTGTAGGTAATACAGTCGGCAATGCGGCCAAGAGTGCAGGGCAAGCAATTGGTAATGCTGGTAAAGCTGTAGGTAATGCATTAGCAAGCCCAAGTCAAACTTTAGGTAAAGCATATGGTGCGGGAAAAGCAGGTATTAAAAACTTTGGTACAGCCGCGAAACAACAAGAGAAAAAAACATTAATGAACCCCGCGCCAGTGGCATAATATAATTTAAATAATTTAAAACAAAAGAGCGGAAATATTTCCGCTCTTTTTTAATGTGTTAAATCTATATATTTTTGAATTTCTTTTGTTATATCTTGTGGTGATTGTGTTCCATCTATTACATATGTTTCAACATTTTTAAATAGTGGATCAATTATTGATTGATCATAATATTCAACCATATTAACAAACTTTTCACGAGAAAGATTATCATAATAATCTATTTTACCTGTTATTTCAGTTTTTCTATTTGATGAATTTCGTCTGTTAATAATATCATCCGCAGATATTTTTAAATAAAATCGTTTATAATCAAAATTAGCATTCAATAACGATATTATATCATATATAATTTCTGTAAATAATCTATAATTTGTTTCTAATAATTTATGAATACACCCTTGATATACATACATCGAAGTAATACCTCTATCCACAACATTAGAAACTTGATTTTTATCGTCTAACATTTTTTCGTATACAGAATAAAATGAAGCTGTCAATAATCCTAGTTGAGCCCTACTAGTAATATTAGGATCATATTTAATCAATTGTCTAATCTCTTCCCCAATTTTAGTAGAACCGGGAATACGTATGTATTCCATATTATATATAGATTTCAACGCATTTGCTTGTGATGTTTTTCCCGCGTATTCAGGGCCTTCTAATTCCACTAACAAAGGTTTACTCATAATTTAAATATAATTTGATTTTGTAAAAAATCAACAAATTAATTATTTTACAAATATATTATGCCAATTGCTAAATATAGCAGCAGCAACGGTACCTATAAAAGCTATCCAAGTTATTTTGGTCTTGAAATCAATTTTTGTACTATGCTTATAATTATCTTTCAAGTTTTCTAATTGCTTATTAACAGATTTAAATCCTTCATCCATCTGTTGCTGCATATTAAGCATTTTAATTTTTAATTCATTTAATTTAACTTGCGTAGATTCTTCTGCGTATTTAAATTTCATATCTAATACTTTTTCCAAATCTATATCTAACGTTTTTTTGACATTACTCATTTCTTTATTCAAGTTAGATACCTGAATTGTGATGGGTAGTTGACCATTACCTATATATAAAGTATGGTTTATTTTTTCTATTTCATCATTCAAACGTTGAATAGTGGAATCCATATTTAATATTATTTATTAAAAAAGGGTGAAAAATGGGATATACCCATTTTTCATTATCCCAATATCAATCTTAATGATTCATTATTAATATTATTATCTTTTATTTCTAGAACAATAATATTAGATTGTGAATACCATATACCTGATATGCATAAATCACCATTTGCTGAAACATCGGTGATTATACCTGATTGAGGCATTGAATTGGAATTTACTTTATATATTATTTGTTTTCCTATTTTGTCATTCATTTTACAGATCTAATTGTAGTTGACGGTTTATTATTTCACTATTTTTGTCAATTATTATGACTTTCTTTAAATTATAAATTTTATTTTTATCTTTCGCAACTGATATCGGAAATTTTCTAAAATAATATAAAGAATCATTATCAATAAAATATGATGGATGTTTCAAAATAAATGTTTCCACAATACGTTGAATCATCGCTTTAAACTGTCGTCGAGTAGCTAATTTTTTAGATTGTGTTGTAAAAAGAAATCTTTTAGGTATAGAAACATATACATTAATTAATCCATCATATTTGCTATATATAGTACCAAAATCTATTAATGCATCATCTGATTTTGTTTCTTCATCTGAACTTGGAACATATTGGGTTCCTTGACCAGGGGAAGTTGGACATTTTCCCTGTTGATAATAACTATCTTTAGTAGGAGACGGAATACCACTATATTTATACGAAGTTGGAGTATCGTAATTTTGATATCCCCAGTTCGCGGTTATATAATTTTCCCATATTAATTCTGAATCAGTCTTTTCCATTCAATATTAAATATTTATTGATTTTCATATGAAAGTACTTTAAAATAAAAAAATGAAACTTTTAATTATAGATGGAAATAACTTATTACATCGAGTTTATTGGGTGGCTAAAAAGCAAGAAACTTATAACATGAATCAAGTAGTTTTAAGTTTTCTAAAAAGTATAAAATACAATATTTCAAAATTTAACCCTGATAGAGTCATATGTACTTGGGATAAAAAATTACAATCGAATGTATCTAATTTTAGAATTGATGAATCAGATACATATAAAGCAAATAGATTAAAAAATGATGAAATTTATGAAGCAACATATATTATTGATGAATTTTTAGATACTCTTGGTATAAAAGTAATGTACCCGGGTTGTCTAGAAGCAGATGATATTATGCATTATATTTCGATAAAAAATCTTGATGAAAATATTATAATATCAACAGATAAAGATATATTACAATTAGTTAACGAACATACTAAAATTTATAACCCTGTTAAAAAAATACTTTATAATACAAATAATTTTGAATCATTGGTAGGTAACTCTATAAAAGATTTTGTTCTTATAAAAGCTATAGTTGGGGATAATTCAGATAATATTAAAGGATTAACAGGTTATGGAATAAAAAGAGCAAAAAAATTAATCCAACACCCAGAAAAAATAACCGATGAACAAATGGTTATAATAGAACAAAACTTAAAATTGATAGATTTATCAAAAGGATGGCAAGTGAACGAGCCACAAGAAGAATATATATATAGAGAACAATATAATAAAGAATGGCCTATTGCGGATAAAAATAAATTTTTTGAATTATGTGAAAAAAATAATATATCAGAATTTTTAAATATTAATTATTGGAAAATATTTTTTGAACCAAAAACAAAAAAGATTAATAATTTAATAGATTTTTTATCTGATTAAATAAATTATTCTTCTTCAAATACATATACAGAAGAAGTAGTAGGAGTACATATTCCAGATCTAGGAGGATTTTTATATCCAAATACTGTTAAATCTAATAATCCATTTATAACTGTTAATCCTAATGGATTTCCATCAGCAATTCCACAATTTTTAATATCTTTTACATAAAACATTTCACCTTCTTTACCTGATAAACAATCAGATTTAGTATTAATTATGGGAAGTATATGTTTTAATAACGTATTATTTGTTATTTGAAAACTATACAATCCATTTTCAGGTGTTATATGTTCATATGTATCCATAATTATAGATAATTAATTTGATATGTATTCCAAATATCACTAATACCTGTATAAATTTTTATTTGTGAATTATTATAAACAATATCCCCTGCTATTATTCCTTCAGTGGGAAGTTCCATATTTTCTGAAGATAACACAATATTATGAATAGGATTGCCACCCATAGTTTCTCCATCACCAACATATAAACGTTTGGCATCGGTTGCATAACCTAATTCACCTTCTGATAATATACATTTCATTAATTCAGAAGTTGTTCCTTTTCTTACTATAAAACGAAAAGGAGTATTTTCATTTATTGTTGCGATTTCCATAATTTTATGAAGTTACCACTAATGTTGTTACAGTTCTTGGGTACCAATAACTAACTGATTCATTACCACTTAAATTATCTATCGATGTTACAGAAGATCCGAATATAGAAGTTAATGTTTGAGCGTTCATATTAGTTAAAAATGAACTATCAATTGTTGATGTTAAAGTCGATACTGCAGTAGAAGAAAGTGAACTAACAGTACCCGTACTTAAAGCAAGACCTTGTCCTAAATATATAGTATCATACATCCAATCATGTTTCCGTTTTTCAAACTCTATCCAGCTGTTAGAAGGATATACAACTAATTTATCTGATTCATACGAAGGACCGCTCCCATCAGCACCAGCAGCACTGAATATAGAAGATATTGTATATTTAGGTCCTATGGGCCCATATTGAGCTTCCCAATAGTTGCCAGTTAACGGAGAATGTTCAAAATCAAAAAAAGGTATATCTAATCTATTTTCATAACATGAAAATACATCAGAAAAACGCAAATATATACCCGCATTTCCTAAAGTTGTTATAGGATTAGAATAAGTATCTAAAAGATTAAATGTAAATTGTGGATATGTGTCACCTGGAAGAACAGTTCCATCTGCGGTTGTTACTGGTTGAGAAGAAATTTCAACAGTTCTAAAAAACATTGGATCAAAATTTGTCCCTGCGCCTCCATTATCACCACCCAAAGATTTCCAATAACTTTGATCATACCAATACATTACACCATTAACCAATGCAATATCATTAGTTATAGGGTTGGTAATTTGTTGTAACGTATTTGCCTTCCAATGAACTGGTATGGGATTACCACCGGCAGTTTCCCCATCACCTATGTATAAACGTTTTGTATCTAAAGTATAAGCAGGTTCGCCTTCATCAAATACAACATCTTTACGTTCAGCTTCTAAACCTCTTCTAAATTTTAATTTTACTATTTCTGTTTTCATTTTTATGATCGTGATTTATATATTGCTGCAACAACTTGTAATGAAAATCCATAATGATCTGGATATTGTTCTTTATTTTTATATCCTCCTCTAACATATGTCCATCCTTCACCTGTCGAAGGCCTTGTTTGTAAAATTTTAAAATTTGTTGATCCTTGAACATATGGAAGAACATATATAGCATTAGAAAGTGTTTTAGGAATTGAGGGGTTTGCCTCCTTGGATTGTTTTGTTATAGGGGCATCAAATCCATCCCATAATCCAGGATATGTTAAATATGTATCACAACCTGTTTGTGAACCATAACTATCATGACTATTATCCAACATATATGTACTAATTCGCAATACAACAGCAATTGCTGTTGAAGCATTTGCAACATAACTAGCAAAATCCATTTCATGTGAAATAGAATTTGCCCCCCAGCCATCTTCATAATAAGTGTAACCTAGGTAACCGTACCCTTCTCTCTTACCATAAAGCATATTAGATAAAGTTTTATCAAATTCTATATCATTTTCGTTATTATTATCTTTTGGCCCCAATTTTAATATATCACCTTCATCAGCAGCAATATAAGGCCATCGGGTTTTTCCAAATTTTGCATAATTATTATCGATAAATAATTCACTATTTTTAAACGAATATTGTGTACCTAATTTATTATATAATAATGCTTGATGTTGTTTAAATCCATCACCTGATAAAACAAAGGATTTACCACCACTTAAAACAGTATACAATGAATGAGGATATAAATCAACTGTATTATCATGTACAATAGAACACCCTTCAACTGAAACCATTAGATTACTTTTTACACCACTTCCATCATATATACATGAATATCCAGAATAAGCAGAATTATATGTAGAGGAATTTAATGATTCTCTAATTTTGCTTTTATCATGACTTTTTATTAAAATAGGATTACCATTAGTAAATGGATCATTTACCATTACATTTGGATATGTTTTTGCTATATATCTATCAGTAAAATTCATTTATTATCCTTCTATATATTCATATCTATATATTCTTATTGCTGATTCACGTTGATTGTAATTATTTACGGCGTGCAATTGTCCCATACTAGTTAAATTATCATTAAACATGGATGCAGGAACAACCCCTGAAAAATTATATCCATATTCTGATATTTTTCCTCCGGTATCACCATATTCAGAAATATATATATCACCAACTGCCTCTATCCAAAGTCTTACAATTTTTCTCCCTGCTGGGGCTATATTTATGGTTGTCGGAACACCCCCAATTTTCATCCAATAATTATTCTGTGAACTAGATGCATAATCACTCACCGCATATAAAACAGGGTTATCAATTTTGTAATCTTTAAAAGTTGTACCTTGTAATACCAAAAAATTCGTGTTATTATCTGCATTGGGAATATTTAAATTAATATTTTTATATAAAATATTATTTCCACCATCTGTAGATAAAATACTGGCAGATATTCCCGTTATTGTATTATAATTATCACCTGTTACAAATATATTATTATTATATAAATTGTCATTATTTAATGTAGGATATATAACACTATTAAGTTTAATAGAATTATTTGAACCATCACCATAATATTTATTAACATATAATTGAGATGCCGTTCCATATCCATCCATAATTGGATTTCCGGTTGATAAACTCAACTGCATTACAGATTGATATGTTAGACTTATGCTATTTCCTGATAATGAATTTTCTGTCATAATTATTCCTTCGTCATAACATTTTATCTATAAGTGCTATCGTTTAATATCATTCCTGTTATCATAGCATTTCCAATTTTAAAATAACCACCATCAGAATTTACGAAAATGTATTGTTCTTTATTAGCCATAAGGCCATACATATTAACCCAATCGTTATTACGATTTCCGTATATAGGTGTGTTATTAATAACCACTGGAACCCTTGGGCCATTATTACTTTTTCGTATTTTTACATATGTAACTTTATTATTAAAATAACCATAAGAAGGGTGATACAAACTATTAAAATCAATTTCAGTCCCACTAACTCCTTGCCACCCATTTGCATTAAAATTACCAACACCATCAACAAAACTAATTTCTTTATTAATATTTAATCCTATATTATCAGCACGGAAAACACCATCTCTTTTTATATAATATGCAGAAGGCGTGTTGGTACCGGTGGTATTATTGAATGTATAAGTATTTTCACCAATTTTAATATTATTTTGTGTCGCTAATACTTTATCGGATTGAACTATCTTGTTGACATCCAACATAAATAATCGTGTTGGTGATATTGTTGTGGGATAAAAATAATTGCCAAATTTTACACTAGTTTTCGATAATGATAATGAAGTTTGATAAATATCATATATATAAACAGGAGAAATATTGATACGACTATCACCTAAATAATATGGAACCAGTAAATGATATACATTAAAATAAGAGCCATCAGTTACTGTTGTGGTTAAATTTTTAGTTCCTTCACCACCTATAACCTGATCACGTAATCCACTAAACCCATTATCACTCATTTTATTAAAATATTTATTAGTCTATTCATTAATTACAATATTATTTCAGCGTTGAGTGATTTTTTAGTATTAAGTATTACGGATTGCATATTATCTAATATTGTTTTCTCAAAATTATAAAATCTTTCGATTATTCTATTTACAACACAAACATCAATATTTTCATTATCATATATTTTTATATCATCTAAATTTAACAATTCATTTTGTATATAATCAAAACGTTTAATAAGGATATTTGAATATTCATCATATTCCATTACTGGTTTGAATATAATTTTAGTTGCGAGATAATTTAAATTATATGCTAGTTTAAATAATGCTTTATTATAAGTTAAAGATTGAACGTATTCATTTTTAATATAAATATCATCTAATTTATATATATCAAAATCTGAATAATAATTAACTATTTTATTATTATCATTAGCCAATAATGTATTATATGAAATATTATCAACACAATATAATATACGGCTATTTATAACAACAAAAATATAATCATATTTACTATCCACATGAACAATAGGCATACATTTTATATTAACAGTATAATAATCACTCGTTAAAAAAGTTGATGATTCTTCTGCTATATCATATTCGCCCCATTTATATGGATCTGCTTCCCAATTTAAATTATTGAAATTCCATTTACTATGACCACTTCTTACTATTTGATATCTACGAAATAGGAATGAACCAATATTTTCATGTAATTTCGTCATGAATTTTTTAAAAATTCTTCTATTAGTTACTACATAACAAATATTAGAAGTATTATATGATGAATACATTTTATGGCAAAATTCGTCATTATCTAAATATATGCCAGAAAATACTTTCTCTTTAAATTGAAATTTAATATCATATTTTAAAATATATGCATCACGAGTTAAAATATAATATTCCTCTGTAATATCGTTATAAATTATATCAACAGGTTTGTTTGCTTGGAAATTACGATTATTCATTGTTCCAAGCCAATTAAATGCTTTATCAAATATTTTTATTGAATCATCACCCAAATCAAATACCATTAATTGATTATTGATGAATCTAACGATGGTTGGATCAATAAATTTATAATTATTTCCACCAGTTGCATCTTGATCACCAAATATGTTAACTAGCATAAATCTTCGTTTAAACAATTTATCTTCATTAATAATATTTGATATATCATACATATATATATTACCACTTCCTCTATCTAATACATATAAATATTTTTCACCATCAAATGCAATACTATCTAATTTATTATATGTTAAATTATTGATATATGTTAATGAACCTACACGGCCACCGTTTTCATCAATCGTATCTATGTCTTGTGACGCACTATCATCGATAAATTGAGTATTTAATATTAATTTCATGTTGCTAATATTCGATTCTGATAAATTTTCAGTTTCTTCATCGAATTTAGAACGTAAACATATTATTCTATTGGCAAACGGTGCTTCTGACAATGGGGCATCAGCATCTGTTGTTGTAATAGCAAATAGAAATGAATATTCCCCCCTATTAATGGCAACAGCTTCGCGTATGTTATTAATCAAACGCATATTAATAACATCATTTGCTAATGTTCTATAATCAAAATCAACAGGTTTTCGTTCAATATCCTCTGTACCTTGTGTACCATTGGATTCTTGCCATACAAAATATTCATTCGGATTTCCATCATCCGTTACCATCATATTTTTATACCTGCCAGCCCAATCACGAAGTTTCAATGGAACATAATTATTAGGTACAAAACTATTAGAATATATATAAATTAAATTACTATATAATTTGTTTAACGAATTATTAAATATAGATGCTTTAACAGGTGAATTAACATCTATTCTGATATCATTTAAGGAATATGGTAAAGTTAATGTTTCGTTTGGTAAACGATCACGTAAATACGGAGAATGATTTAATTCATTCTCTATAACATTATCACATTCAACAGAATATATTTGATCGTGTTTACCCTGCCATGCGTTCCCATTATTATCAACATTATAAAACCCTTCTATAGGATTGCCTGTTATTTTGCTATAATATATATAATATTGATTTGGGTTCTTATCCCCTGATGGAATATATTCAAAATACTTCATGTTGTAAATCTAAAAATTATATCGTTAATATTTGTTTGAATTGGCAATTTAGATGGAATAATACTATTTATAGCTTTTTTTAATGATTTTTTATCATTTTCATTAACATCAATATTTTTTACTACGATATTAAATTTATTTGTTTTAAATCCAGGAACAGATTGTTTAAACATTCTATTAATTGTTTCGGTTTTATTACGTTCACCACAAGGTATATTTAAAACAATATCATCCACTTTATTATGTTGCATATTTAATATTTTAACTTCATCCTTTGTTAAAATGTTTTTATACAGTTTAAAATATTTTATTTGTAATCCGTCAGTAAAATAATTATTTTGTTTTATATGTTTAAACAACGGAATATTATAAAATGAATCAGTGCCAATTAACATATTTTCATCAAAAATATTTTCAGAAATATACTTTCCTATTTCAAAATTATCCGTTATTATTAGTTTTCCGTTTTTATATATTTCAATATTACCATCAATACCGTTAAAATTAATTACCATATTATTATCACCCGGCTCAAAATCAGGCAAATTAATAATACGTGTATTAATACGATTATTATATTTGTTAGTTAATTTATATTTAATATAATAATCATTATATTGATCGTGTAATTTTTTTATCAATGAATAATTAGTTAACCGAGTTTCTCCTTGTTTCAAATTATGCCCACGATAATTTGTTTTTGTTATTAATTCAAGATTAAAATCTTCTAATTTATATAACGAAACATAATCATAAGGATTTTTTCGTAATGTAAATTCAGAATCACCTGTTATTTCAGTAATTTCTCTACCATATTTATCATATACCTTATCAACAGTTACTACAATAAAATATTTTTTAATTTTATTATCTCTTATTTCACTAACATAATCAAATGCAAATATTTTTTTGTTAATATCATTAAAATTATATCTAAATAATAAATCTCTATCGGTATTATAAATATCTAATTTAGATTCATCATAAGCAATACCAACATAATCATCAAGTATTTTAAAATCTTGTATCGATTTAGCAGTAAAAAATATAGATGCTTGTTTGTTATCAATATAATTTATTTTTTTATTTACAGAATTAGGATTAAAATAATATATATGATGGATATGACGGTGATTATTATCAATGTCTTCACCATCATAAAACAATCCATATCTATAATCTTGTTCGGTAATACCAGCTGTACTACTAGCTAAGAAATACTTATCATCTTGCTTAAATACTATATTATATGAATTAGGAGATAATAAAATTCCGGTTTCGGCAGTTATGCTTTCATTTGTTATAGTTTTTATATCTTCATCATTATAAGAAATTTCATATATATTGCCAACATTACTTATACCATATAAATTATTTTCATCATAACTCACGCTTACTATATTTTCATTTATAATATTATTCTCATTAAAATTAAAAGATAACAATTCAATACCGTTTGAATCCATTCGCATTATTTGTTGTTGATAAACAACATAATAAAAATCATTGTGTTCTACACGAACTAATTTTAAATATGCATCATAAATAGGTAATATATCAATTAATGATAAATCGGTATTATAAACATAATTACCATTAACATCCATATCACTACTAAATAAAAATCTATTCCAATCATACAGATATGTACTCCAAGTATCATGGTTTAGATATGAAAGACCGCCTCCTAATGTACCATTAATAGTTTCCCAATTATCATTAGTCGTACCAAATGTAACACCACCAGCAAATGTTATAATCGGTAACGGGGTAGTAACTACATTTTTCTTAAATGTAAACCCATAACAATTTAAATTACCAAAAATTTGATCTGCAATTACTTTATTGTAATCTACACTGTTTAAACAGAAAGAAAAACTTAATTGATTGTTATACATGTAATCTTTAACCGGTACTTTAGCATATCGAGAACCGTTTAATGTATAAATATCATTTTCAACATCTTCATCGTATACATATGTATCATCAGTATTTAATAATTTAATAGAACTTAATATTAAATTTTTATTATTATTATTAAAATTATCAATTTCTCGATTAGTAATACGTTTATAAATATACGTTGTAGATGGATTGATAGTTAAATCGCTAACAATATCAATATATCCATCTTTAACTATTTCATTATGTTCGTAAAATATTTTATCAATATCTGTTACATTATTGATTACTTTAGCTGGATTTGTTGCAATATTTTGAACATTTGTTAATAATGGATTGTAATATCGACTTAACCATATACCTTTATCATCTAAATCAGAACAAGATAACCACGCATAAGATTTAATTAAATTATTATCATTTAATTTATAAATTTTATCAGCTAAGGATGGATTTACATATCCAAATGCACCTGAATCTTCAAATGCTATATCATTAATATTAATCGAAGACGGGAGAGGGGATAAACTTGAAGGAGTTGTAAATGTATTTACACCTGGTTTAATTTGCAAATCAGTCAAATAATAATTATAATTTAAAGTCAATAACGCATTACCTGTTTCCTGATTGGAACCTGTAAATAAACTTGTATATTCTCTAAAATTAAGATTAGGTGTTAAATCAGTTTTTGATAAATAACCACGGGGAGTAACTTGATTTTTTAAAACTAATAAATCAACATCTATATTATCTCCATCTAAATAAGAATATTGTGAGTTCATTAATATATTATTAGATAAATCATAAATTGATTTATAGTGATCAATATCTAACGTTTTATTTCCATAAACACCAAATCCAGTATTTATATTCACATTATTTTTAATATTTGATGGATTTGTTAAAATAAATGTTTGTGATTCATCGAAATATGACGTAGATCCCGTAATAACTTTAAATATTGATTCAATCAATGTTATTACACCATTTTGTGATCCCGAGTCTTCGTGATTAAATAAATATAATTTATCTTCGTCTAATATATAATTAAATTTTACTTTATTATTAATATCATCAGTAATACCTATATTCCCTGTAGGTGTAAGCATTAGATAATATATAGTACCAATATTATCCCCTTCTTCATTGACAGTATTATTTACAAATGTTTTAATATAACATTTTTCGTTTTCGAAACATATTTCAAAATAATTTGTTGGTGTATCACTTATTTGTAATCCTTGTGTTATATCACTAACCGATAAATAATATCCACTATTTTTAATATATGTAACCAAATGATAATTATTATTATCTACTTTAGTTATATCAACATAATCACTTAACTTTTTATTATCAGTTAAATAATATATACTATAATTATTAATAGAATGATCTCGAGAATTATGTAATATTTCGTTAAAAAATACGTTATATCCTAAATTAGTAGTTGAGTAAGAATTATTAAATTGCAATATATCATCATTTTTATAGTGCAATTTTAACGGACTTAAATACTTATTTACATTTTTAATATCCATTAAGAATTATCCGAATCTGATTTCGTTACATCAAGAAAATATTGTATATTATTTTCTTCATCTCTTATTTCGTTTATTGTTAATTTATACCAAGTATTGGATATTCCACCATCAGCTTTGAATAAAATTCCACCGTCTACAAATTTAAGACCTCTAATAGGAATACGGCGCTCATATCTTCCTGCGCTATCTCTTTGATGGCCATCATACCCAACTATATACAAATCTTCATCTGCAGCAGACGGAGTAGAAAACGAACTGAAGTTTACTTTATTAGCCATGTAAATATTTAGTTATCAGGGTCAAAATTATTATACATTATTTTAGACCAGGATGATGTTGTAACAGTGGTTGCATCGTATTGTTTGTGTGATCTTATAGCACTTAATGAATTATCACTATAATCTCGTTCATTTAACCCAGCAAAATAATTAGTATTAACTTGATAAATAAGACCACCTGCTGTATGTTCTGGTTTAAATAACCATGTTTTAATGGTAAATCCCAATGTTGCCTCATATAACATATCTGATTTGGCGTCTATACTATTTGTCGGCATTGATAAACTTATATTTCCATCCCATTCAACCGGCGAACGAATTTCATGAAAATTAGGCAACTGAAATTCTAATGGAACAGCCCAAGAAATAACAATATATGGATTGGGATATGGCGCAATATTTGATATCATTTGCCATAAATCGTCCTCGTTACGACTAATCATAGACATGGTTATTCCGATATCTATAGGCATAGGAGTATTGTATTCCCCTATTTGTTTTTCCGATAAATTTATATATGTATTTGGAAGTATTTGATTAAATAAACGAGAATTATCTCTATTGATACTTTTAATTTCAATAGCAATGACTGTTTGTTGGTAATTTTTTTGAGGATCAACAATATCCATCAACACACGCTGTTTGGGTGCATATACAAAACGAACCTTTATTCTATCTTTTTCTTGCCTATTTTTATTGTAACGTTTTACAACAACATCGTTAAAAGCGTTTTCAAATTGTTTTATAATATCTCGTATCTCAAAATGGTAATTATATTGTTTCATCTTCGTTTGTATTTAAGTCCTCAGGAGTTATTATATATATTGGATAACCATTTATAGTAGTTAAATATGTAGATGGTTTTTTTATTAATGTAATTTGCTCATAATCAACATCATCTTTGCTAACGATTTTTTTAGATGTTATTGCATTAGAACGATTAGCTTGTTGTTTTAAACAATAATTAATAATATAATTTGTTTTTGACTCAAGTGTCAAGAATACGTAATTATAATCATTAAGTATATATTGTGAATTTAAAATGGTTAAATCCCCTAAAATATCAAAAAAATCAAAACCTGTAAATAAAAATTTAATTTTTATATAATTAACTTCTCCATCCATTGTATAACATTTCATATATGTTAAATATGTCCCGCTTGATAACGACTCCCCATATTCTAATTTATATTCATGTTCAAATAATGACAATATAGGAGAATCATCGTCAGATTTAATAACATTCAACATATTCCCTCTATAATTTTTAGTATCACGATAATCTATACTGTAATCAGTATTAAATATTATTTTTGTTGAATCATTAGGATCAGTAGTTACATTCCAATCAATATCTATTTTAATTATTTTTTTATTTTGTTCATTTTTTAACAATTCTTTAATATTGAAAACTACAATATTATTATTAAACAAATATATATTTGTTGGATCACTGGTATTATTAAATCCTGTAATGGCTACATATGTTTTTTTCATTATCTTATTTCTATATAATTACCGGTTGAACTTGACAATATATCAAATGTGTTACCATATAATACGTCAACTATATTAATGTTATATGTTTTATTTGTTAACATATTAACATTATAAAATGTATTACTATATAATAAAATATAATCAATATTATTTATAAATGACATATTATATAAATAAGGAATATCATTATAATTATAACATATAATACCCAAATTATATAAATTATTCATTGTATTATATATTAATTTTGGAATTGTTATTCGTCTTATGAAATTAATAGAACTCCAATCGAAATTTTCATTTATAAACGATTCATTTGTTATTTTAATAGTTTCTATTGATAAATTATTTTTATCTATTAATTTTAAGGATGGGGCATAAAAATCACCAGTCAATGAACTAAACTCGGTTGAATAATTTATCATCTGAACATACGCAATTTTACCTATTGATTCTATATAAAAATACGTAGATGGTTTATCAATATAACCATTACGTTTATCTATATACATTGGGGAATATGGTGATTTAATAAATTTACCATTTTCATATATTATTTTGTCATATACAATATAATTTGGTGTTGTAACTAATAAAACATCATCAATAACGTCAATATCAATAATAGCTTTATCTTCTAATAATTCTTGATATAATAACGAAGGTATGCTAGGTTGGTAATATTTGTCAAAAATAGTTTTTAAAGCACTATCATATCGTTCTATTTTACCATCTGTTACGTTTTTAACGTAAAATTCGCCTACTTTTTCAGCGCGTTCAGTTAAAGTTGTTACATTATTATTAGAATAAGAATCGTCTTTTTTGTTTATTGACGGGTCAATATTTATTATATTAATTGTTTCAATATTTTCATCTTTATATTCATCTTGGGTGTAAAATCTGCCACCATCATATAATACAGGCATTTGTTCAGATGCTATAAATGTATTAGTAGACGAGAAATCTATAGTTGTTAATGCATGGGAATATAATTCATTTGTAAATTCAGGAATTGATATTGTATATTTACCTTCACTATTATTATTAACTATAGAAATCGCACCACATTCAACCAAAATATCATAACTTATATTTTTTTCATTAGGCCAATCACTCTCAGCTGTTGAATATGAACTTAATCCTAATGGGCTGGTATCAATTACATAGCCATCAACACAAATATTAAATTTACGATATTTATTTGTATTATAATCAAAATTATTATTACTAAAATTACCCATCGGTAATGTATAATAAAATAAAGATGAAACATCATTATCAATTGTTAACGGAGTATAATATGAAAAATTATCTAAATTGCTATTTAAAATTTTATTAATATTTTTATTAATATCGTATGTATTTGATTTGTTATAATTAATATCTTTAAATAATACATATTCATTACCAAATTGATCTATCTTATTCCTTGTGATAACTCCGTTATTTATAAAATTTTCAAATCCATGAAAAACTATTTTATCTTTATCTAAAGCATCTTGTTGTTGTTCAGCTGATGAATAACCATAAAAATATTGCAATAATGGGTCTGTTTTAGGGGTACCATAAGCATACTGTGAAGTATAATTTAATTTATTTTGATCATTGTCAACCACCCATATTAATTGTGGAATACTATATTTTGAATATTTATTAGGATCTGGATAAACATATATCGAATTTGGAGATAATTTCGATGTGTTGACTTCATATTTCAAATTATTTGTGTTATAAAATAATAAACCAAATTTATCAGGTTTAAAATTAACACCTATATTACGAATATCATCAAAAGTATTATATTCAACTGTAGGAGTATTTAAAATATCATTATTTAAAATATTAAAAATGGCATTATCCGCTTTTACTAATAATCCAGAAACAACTTCACTATTTGAATTTGTTGAAAGATAATAATAATCAGTGCCGGTATATCTTTCAACCATCGATTTTTGCAATGATAAAATAACATCATTAGTATTATTTGTTTTTGCATTTTCGATAAAATCTTTTATAGGTAAATAATCAATATCTTCAGTCGTTAACGAAGGGTTAACACTAAACGCAAATATTTTATTTTCATATAAATAAAAAGGATATTGTCTTATTGCATCAATTATTGCATTATCATAATCATAAAACGATTTGTAATTAATATCATTAGTTTGATATGCACTTAAAGAATTTTTTTCAAAATAATCATTATTATCATATAATTCTTCTATATCAACTGCTAATACTTCTTTTATATTATCAATTTCATCAATACCAATACTATAATTAGCATTATTTGATATTAATTCATCAATTATTAAATCTTTAATTGTCGTTGCTGCATCTTTTGATGTATTAATATCTAATAATTGAGTTGTTCTTAATTTAAAATCATTTCTTTTATTTAGATAATATTCACAAATTGTATTAATTTTGCGTATGTAGAAAGGTAAAATTATATCTAATAAATTATTTAATTCAGTTGGGTTATTTAAAATATCTTCAGTAATTATTAGATTTGATAAAAATCTTTTTTCTTCTGCTGTTGAATAATCTATTGAAATTTCTTTTAATAATGCATAATATTGTTGTTGAATAATTTGTTTATACAAATTAACATCAACTTGATTGTTTTTAGCAACACACCATTGTTGTATATATTCATTATACTCATTAATAATATATTTTACATTAATAGATTGATCGTAAAATTTTAAAAATCTTATAAACGAGTATGGCTTATCATCATCATAAACCTCATTAGAATTATTAACAATAGAATTGAGAATATCAGCCAGCATTTTTCAAAATATGTAAATATTTAGTGACTAAATTTTATATGTACAACAAATTAAGAAATAATCAAATTACTATATAATGTCTGTGAAATATATTTGGTTTTTGTTTCTGACCAATTATCTAAATTATCAATATCTGATAATTGAATGGTACTATATTTATTATCTAAATCTAATAAATTACCCAATATTTCCATATTTGAACTAATAGACGGAATATATTCATAAAATTCATAATAATCACTTAATTTAAATGATGGTGGTAATATTAAATTCCATCCCCATCCTATATCAGATAATTCTTTTGTTTCGGTATTTATATTTAATTTATAATTTTTTAATGGGTATACATATTTACCATCAATAGAAGAAATACCTTGATATATTTGATTTAAATCTGATAAGGGTAAATTATCTGTGTGATTTACTATTAAATTAGTATTTATTATCGAATAATGTTCTGAAAATTTTTCTTTAGCAAGTATATTAACACCTGCTGTTATATTATAAGTATTAATATCTAAAAGATTTCCTTTATTTTTTCCATAAACATTGCCAATATAACCTTTTTTATCAAAATCTATATTATAATAATTATAAAAACCTTTTAATCTACTTAAATTAATAGAAAATAAATCAATAACTCTACGGAAATTAGGTGGGTATATGTAATTTACATCAGCAATATATAAATTCATCATATAATAACGGTCATATAATGTATCAATTGTACATGTATCTATATCAACTAAATTACTAATATAATTTGATATTCTTTCAAATGTTTTAACCGTAAAAGAATTAGGGTCATTAACATTTCCATATAAAGTATCTACAAAATTATCTAAATTTTCATGTGAATTTAAAGTTGGTAATAAATTATTTTTATGGTATTGTTCTGCAAGTGAAAAATCTTCATTTATTTTACGTATATCTGTATTAGTTTGATCAATTATATTAAATGAATTTGATTGTGTTATAAATGGAGGATTTACAATTTCTTTCGTAATTACATTACACGATAAAGATATTGTTATAAAACAATTATACACATCAGAATTTTCTGTATTATAAGTTATAATACCTTTTAAATATCCTCCTTTTTCTGAATTATATGGCGACGGTTGTTGTATTTCTTCGGATATTAAATTGTATGAAGAAGTTGGAACTTTTCGTTCATTAAAATCACTATCCAAATAATTTATTTGAATATCCCCAATCGGTGTATCACTATCATTAAATGAAATATAATATTTTTCATCATCCTTATCTTGAACTTTGAGATTCCTTATGAAAGAAATAGGATAATTATATGAATGTTCCCCAGTATCAATAGGAATTGTATTTCTAAATATAAAATTTATTGGTAATCCTTTATATTTATAAGTAAAAATATCAAATAATTCACTATCAATACCAGATGAAGTTATATATCCACTTACTTTATTATTGAGATCTTCATAACTCAATATATTATAAAATTTAAACCCATATGGTTTAGATAGCATAATAGGATAATTTATTGCATTATTGATATTATTTTCAACATCATAATTAACTCTAAATGGAGCTTCATCCAATGAAACTTCAATAATAGTTGGAAATGCGGTTATATCATCAGAAGATAAAGAAGGATTACCACTGTATCGAAAACTACATGTTGCAGAAGTTCCTATAAAGGTAGCACCAGGAGCATAATCAATATATTCCGGTAGCCCATCAGTCTTATTTCTTGTAATATAAATTGGTGTCCCTTTTATAGTTACACTATTAATTGGTTGATCTTCATCATCAATAAATTTATCTGTAGCCGCCAAATGGGAATAAGCATGTGAATTATATACATCTGAATTTAATAAAGGATATAACGATTTATCAACATTTAAATTAACTTTATTTATACCTTTATTAATTTCATATGTTTGCCAAGATGTAAAAACATTTACACCAAATGTGATTACAGGCGATCTATCCCATAAACAAACCCAATTAGTATCTAATCCTGATAAACCAGATAATAAAGAAGATCCTGATATTGGAGATAATCCATCAGTATCAATATATGAAATAAAATCACTATAAACATTATATTCATAATCAGGGGTAAAATTATATATATGAACAGTTTTCGTTATACCATTTTTATAAATTGTATATTTTTTATTTTCATCAACACCAACTAATTGTAATGAAATTTCATATATACCAGGAGCTTTATACCAGTGGGTGGGGGATGTTTCACTAGAAAATGTTCCATCGCCAAATTGCCATATAAAATCATGGTCAGCAATATAATCCGGAATGGAATCTTTATCAACTTCAAATCGAAATTTATAGATATCTAATGTATATCCTTTATCAGTAGGGGTATTAGTTAGATCATCTAATATTTTGAATTGAACGATTGGATTTAAAGCCATTTATTTAACTTTCTATTTCAATAATAATATTATTATAAAGAGAATCTTTATTATATAAATATGGGTATTGAAAGAAATCCAATGAAATATCATTAGAAGTTGATATCAGATCAATTCCATTATATACAGGATTCCAATATAAGAAATTTAACCCGTTTATATTTACTCCATTACGCCTTGTATGAATACTTTTTACACCACTTAACCCTAATATATAGTTAACGATATTTGTTATACTAATTGTTTGACCCAACGTATTATTAGTAAATAATGCATTTATGGCCTCGTTTATCTCTGATTTTATTAATTCATTATTTCTTCTAGATGATTTATATTTAGTTATAACTATTTGTGTTTCATCTATTATATCGTCAATTGTTTGAGATGTAAATTCATTTTCCTTGTTTATCAAATCATCAGAAATAAACCCAGCACCGACTGCAAAAGCCATATATACAGGGTCCATGGCTACTATATTTGAAGTAACCATTGTATTATCAGATATTTTATTAACAATATTTTGTTTTTGTGCTGGTGAAACAAATGCGAATGTTCCATCACCATTTAATGCCCCTATAGAAGGCACCATATATACATATATATTTCCAAAATTACAAGATGTAGAAAAATTAACCTGATTAAATAATATACGAGCATCTTTATTTGCATTAGTCAACCCCAATGAATTTTGAAAATAATTCATATGGCCATTTAAAAAGGATGTATTATTAACAACAGCAACATCAGCTAAAACATTTCTAAAATTTTGTTGTATAAAAGACTTAATACTTTCCGCTTTTAATAAATTTGTATGTGTAAATACTTTTGGTGCATTATTTCTTATTTCATCAACGGTTTCGGGTAAAACAAATGGTGTTGATTTATTTTTATTTGAAAAATGAATTTTAATTATATCGGTAGTGGATATATAAGGAACAACCGCTACATCATTCATTATTTCATTAAACTGTGTAGTATTATAAAATTTTAAAATAGCATCATTATTAACATCGTTCGCATCAATTTCACCATTTGATCCATCTGATTTTAAATAATAAATTGCAACTTCGTCACCAGCATTTAATTGTTTACCATTTATATTATTACCAAATGTAAATTCGTAATATCCATTTTCATTTAAACGTTTGGTATATTTTAATGCTGTATTATTTTCTAAAAATAAATTTTCAGCTTCGGTATATTCTTGCCACAATTTTGTAATAGAATCTTTAACAAATACAGAAAAATTAAAATGATCCACATAAACTGCTGATTGCTCTAAACTTTTATTATTATTAGGTATGAGTGTAATTACTTCAAACGGTTCACCTAATGCAGTTTGTAAAGGATGTTCAATAATATTACCTTGATATAAAATATTATTTTTACTAAAAGTAGTTAATGTTTCATTTTCATCCCCCGTTTTAGTAAATGAAACATCTTGTGTAAAATAATATTTTGTTCCTAAAACATCTAAAAAAGTATACCTAGGTATATTATATATATTAGGGGATAATGATGCATCAGCAGTTGCTTCAAACGTTAATGTACAGGTGGAATATCCAATAGGTTTATAATTAATTAATTTAACAATTCTATTGATATTTTCATATAAAGACGCTTGTGTTATCAAACCTTCCGAACTAGTTTGATTCAAATAAAACATTAACACATGGCCTAAATAAGCAAATATATCAGTAAATCCTGATATATTACTACCTTCATATACACCATCAGTAAATATTTTTGTCTGGCTTAATCTATCATTAATGATTTGCTTCATTGATAATGCATCGAATGCAGCATAACCATTTTGATTTAAATAAAAAGAAGTATAAGCAGTATCTTGTGCCATGATATATTAATTATTTATCCTGCGTTATTCACTATAAACGAACCCTGTTTGTGTTAGTTTGCCTAAAAAACTAAATGGTTTATTAACTACTGTATCACTAAATGCAGGTAAAGTATAATATATATTAATTTCATATTCTGACTTCTCTTCATTCGGATAAACATTAATATTAGTTACAGTAATTCTAGGTTCATATAATTGTATTGATGCTAAAATTGTTTCACCGATACTTTGAGCATAATAATAATCAACAGGGTAAAATAAAAATTGCATTAAATTCATACCATATTCAGGATTTAATATTTTTTGACCCTGTGTAGTAGTGAACAATGTTTTTAATGAATTTTTAATTGCTTCTTCATTATAACTTAATACCAAATCCTTACGATTTAATGAATGATATAATTGATTCTGAAATGTAAATTGTGTCTTTAAATCAATATTTAAATCACTATATATGATATCAATATCTGTTTTAGATGTAACATTAAGTTGTTCATCTAATTTTTTGATATTATTTAATCTAATCATAAAAATATTTATTTCTTGCGGTTTTTTAATAAATACTTTATATGGCCAAACAATATAAATTGTTAATTGAAAATTTTTTAAACCGTGGTAATAACGCAGGTTTTGCTATTCGTGATATCGTTAAAATAGTTGATAATTACAAATCAACCGATTTTTTCAAAAAAGCACATAAAAATATTCAAAAACTTATAGAAAAATTTGCTTCTGAAGATAAACCGTTAAGAGTTCTTGATATTAAAACATCAAAACCTATTCCAGGTAATAGTATTAATAATGCTGAAGCACGGGGTGATGAAGTAAGTATTGAAATTGTCCAAGAATATGCACCACATAGAACTGATAATTCTCTATCTATTTTAGTGTGCCCTTGCTTATTAGAAATCGTTGAAGAAGGCTATCCAAATTTACCAAAAATTCCTGATTCTTATTATAGAAAATCCAAAGAATATATTGAAGAATTAGAAGATGAAGAAGGTGCAGTTACTCCTATAACATTCGATAATACTAGAAAGTCAATGCAAGAAGGTAAATTAAAAAATACAGAAGCATTTTTACAGAATAAAAATATAAAAATACCAACTGTTAAAAATAAAATTCCATCAAATATAGTATCGAAAAATATAAAAATTAAAGAAAGTAAAGATACCTTAATGGATGAATATGTTAAATTATTAAGCGAGTAAAAATTCTTTCCAATTTTTTATATTTTCATCAACAGTTGATTGGAAATCATTAATTTTTGAATTAAGGCTGTCATTAACAGATGTTATAGCAGCCTTAAATTTTGTATATTTATTAACTATTAATTTTGTATTTGGTGAAATATATAAAGCGTCGGATGCTTTTTGTGTTTTAACAATTTTCTTAGATAAATCTATACTTTGTAAAATTTCATTTGTAACAATTTGCTGGCTATCAATACCATTTAAAGCGCTCGTCGCTTCTTTGGTATTTTTATCATTAGTTATTTTGTTTTCTTCTTTGTCAAAAGAGTCAAAATATGCAGGAGAGTTATCTTTTTCAACATCTTCTAAACCTTCCGATGCGTAATTTTTATCATCTTTTTCATCTTTTTGTTTAAAACTACTAGTAAACCATTTTAAAGGCCATATACCACTTAGAATAGTTACAATATCCCATGATAATATAGATTTAACATATCCTTCAATTGTTGTTATTAAATTTTTCATTGGTTTAACAACTAAGGTGTTAAAAGCTAATGTTAACGCTTCACCTATAAAAACAATAATAAGTTTAATAATAGCAACTGTTTCATTATAAACTTTAATTGTAAAATCTTTAATATTATCAAATACTTTTCCAAAAAATATTTTTATATGTTTAAACAAATATTTAATAGCCCATATAGCATAATCTTTAAGTTTACTTACAAATGATGAAATATATCCATATATTTTAGAAAATTTCTTTTTAACATCTGTCCAATATTTATATATAAAATATAATCCAACACCAACAATAGCTATTAACATAATATACACAAGCAATTTATTATTTTTCTTTGCTTTTTGTATTTTTGATGCTTCTCCATTAAATTTATTAATATGTTGTGAAGCAATATCGTATATTAATTTATATACTTGTTTTTTAGATAAAAAATTACTATCTTCAATATATACTGTATATATTTTTTTAGATTTTTTTAATTTATCATTAGCTTTTTTAACATTACTTAATGTTTGTTTTTTAGATTGTAATATTAAATGCTCAGGTTTATCTACTTCGACACGTGGAACATCTTTTTTGCCGAATTTTAATTTATATAATATACTGAATATTAAATTGATTGGCATTTTAATTATGTTTCCTGGGAATATCTATTAGGTAAATCAATACCATTATTATTTGTACTTTTTTCGATTTCTTCCTGTTGTTCAGCTAAATCTTCATTAAAAATATCAATAATTGTATTAGCTTCATTTAAATTAATAGTATCATAATTACATATTCTTATATATTTAAATAAAGTATACTCTTTTTTTATCAAATCTCGTTGATCATATATAAAAAGTTTTTTTACAAATTCAAAAAGCGTTATTAATTGACAATTTGCCTTCAATTGATCATTAAAAAATGGTGTATTTTTTAAAATATTATCCCATTCGCTTATTTTAATTGATACTGCACTCAAAATGTTACTTGGTAAATTATCAATTATTATATGTTCTAATGGAACTTCTTCATTTTCTATTACTATTTTCTTAAAATAATTATATGTATTATAATTTAATATATCTTTTTGTAATGTTTCTTCATTATAAATAAAAAACGTATTAGGTATTCCTATAATAACATAAGAATCTTCATTTATTTTAATAGTATAATCTTTAATATTAATATTTTTAATAGTATTTAATATATTTTCAATTTTTATTGAATATTTAAATTTATCATCTTCATTTTTTAATGTAAATTCATAAACACTTCGAGTTGTTATTATTAAATTATACAATAACAATTCAAGTTGTTTGAATACATCTAAAGATTCATCAAAATTATATAATGAATTAAAATAATTTATTATCTGAGTATTATCATTTAATTGCAATAAAAGCTGTAGATTTTTAAAATCTTTCAGTTTTATTCCATTTATAAAATAATTTTTATCATTTATTTTATAACTAAAAACCATTTTAAATTGCTAATATATTATTCCAATTACCACTACTAATTTTTGCTATTAAATCAGGTATTGGTAAATATAAATTATTTTTTAAATTATAACGTTGAAATACCCATTCAGTTTTATAAGTCTTAACATCGTCACTATGTCTCATAACGTTCTGTCGGGAATCAACATTTACAGGCGCACAACCATAAAAAGACCAAACTTTTCTTGGAATTTGAGATAATTTTTGATAAGATCGTGTATATTCCATTACCAATATATTAGTCTTTATATTTTTTAATTGTTCATTATCATCATCAGGATTTCTCGCTGTTAACCCATAATGTGAAGTTAAAATGGACCATGGTCTTATAACTAAATCAGCAAAAGATGTATTAGTTTCTAAAAAACTTAAAGTTAATCGGTTATTTGCATAACCATCACGATTAGATATAGCAACACCAGGAATCAAACCACCATGATTTTCAATTATAACATCTTCTGTGCCTACACGATCCAATGCAGCGATATTAAATTCCTGTGCAAAAATACATCCAATTATTCGTTGAAACGGATATGATGTTAATAAAGTGCCAGTGGTGTTATTCGCCCATGCATCAGTATCCCCTTGAATTGGTTCCATTTTTTGTATAGGTGAAAGATTGTATGTACCAGTATCAACACCAAATATATTACCTGCTTGTGCAATTGCATTTCCTGCGGCATCTAATAAACCAGCCATCCAATCTTTAACGATTGCATTTGGAAAAGTTTCTATAAGGATAACAAATTGATTATTAGTAGGTATACTCGCGATCCATGTTTCCATCATTGTGAGGAAATAATCACGATACGAAATAATAGGAATAGCGGGAATATTACCACCTAACAAATTGAGATTACCCTGTCCTAAATTGGATAAATTTCCCGCATTTCCTAGTGTGTTCGAACTGTTTATAAGACTTGAGACACCCATAATATAATTATTTATTTTGAGGATTTATTGATTAATAGCCTCATGATATTTATGTTGTATTTCCTTTGCTTGTTGCGGTGCAGCTGAACCATAATCACCAGGATTTAATAATCGATCTTGTTCTGATGCTTTTTCTAATGTTTCATTAGAAACATTTTCAGCTAATTTTTTAGCATGTTCACGAACAATAGCAGGGCCAGTAGTTAATGTTAAAGGAAGATTTTTGAACACATGACTATGTGGATATACTCGTATACAATTTGGCTCAGTAATATAAATTTTATGCCAATGTTCTATAGGAGGAAATGTTCCCCAGCTGCCTAATGAAAGCTCTCGAGCTTCCCCAACTAATATATCGTTACCCAGGGTACCGGCTAAACCTTTTTGTGATTCAGTTACTTGGTATTCACAAGGCGCGGTAACATGTTGTAAGAACGTCTCACCTTCGATATATGCACTACCACCAATAATAATATTATTAGAAACACCTAATGTACTTTCCACCAATACCTGTTTATGATTTTTTTGACGCAATGTAAGTATTTCAGCAGCAATACTTAATCTACCACCAGATTCTATATTAATATCATTATTAGAACCAATATTTACTTGTTCACCAGAAACATTAACAACAGTACCCGCAAGGTTCGCAGATCCATAGGATTTAATATTAACCCCTCCAGCACCAACCATTACATTAAATGCATTACATACTGTTAATGTATAAGTCCCACCAGGTAAAGGAGGAACATTTACATATTCAACTAATGGGCTTGGAATGGCTTTTGTATATGTAGTAGTATCCCCGATTTGCATTTCAGCATTATACATTTTTCCAATACTATCGATACGAATAGATCCATAATCATTCATTACCATACCAATAGTTTCTGATTTATCTTTTGTAATATGGATAATATCAGATCCACCAAGACCCATGTTTTTTTCAACATCAATTAATTTAACTAATTTTTTATTATATAAATCAGCAATATTTTCTTTTAATTCTTCGGATTTAAAATCACCACCCATTGAAGATTCAGATAATTCAGGGGAATTTATAGTTTGATATTCTTTTATAACTGATCCGACTTTATTTAAAGTTGTTGGTGGATTTGGATTAACACCATCATTCTTATAATCTTCATTTTTTAACGTATTAACTGCCTCCGTAGCTGCATTAAAATAATTTTCATCATCTTCTACTGAAGTAACAGTTTTTATATTTTTAATATTTGGATTTTTACAATGTTTTCCATCTTTTTTTTGTAATGTCGAATTGAATTTTGCAATTACATCACCAGAAGCATTTAATAAAATATTATCAGCATTACATCTTTTTATATAAAATAATTGTTTAAGATTAGCAATTTGAGCTATTTCTGCTTTCCATGCAACCATTGCATTATAATTTAAATTTCCAACTTTTCTATAATGATCACCGTTTACATTAATATCTTGATCACCATATACAAATACATTATCAGAACCCCTTACTGTTGCAAATCTATTACCTTGTACTAATTTTTGATCATCATTAACAGCTAATTCTATAGTTGTGTTGTTGTTGTATTCTTTAAAAGAACCAGAATAATGAGTTAATTTAATTTTTTCATTATTATCAGTATTATTAATTTCTAAAGTTCCGCCTTTTTGATTTAAAATATACTTACTACGATATTTATCTACATTATGATTATATTCTCCTTTGACAATTTTTTTATTTTCATATGTTCCAGGATATTCTGATTCATTATATAAACTATTCCAATCTACTTGACCATATAACACATGAGTAACAACTGGAAAATGTGGATCACCTTCTAAAAATTGCACTAAAACATGTGCCCCTACATTCGGCACACCAAATTCTCCACGAGAAGATCGTGAATATGTATTTGGTTTGTAATTTTTAGCAGACGCATTAATATTATTTACATTTTTATTACTGCCATCAAATGCATCTGATAATCTATAATCGTTTTCTTCATAAATTGCTCCTGGTTTATCCCCATTTATGATAGTATTTCTTGTTTTTTTATCATTTTTATCAAATTCAGAAAATACAATATCGTTTCTATCAGTATTTAAAAGATTTGAATCATTAGAAGTTTTGGTAACATCAGCAAAAAAGTTATACCTACCTGTAGAACCTTCATTAGATACTGACATTGCTAAGGGAGCCCAAGGCAAAATTAGCCGTAATTCTGCAATAATATCTGCAGTTAGCCCAGATTTTTTATTAAATCCTAATAATTTTATCTTTTTATTTTTATTTAAACTATTAAAATTATCATATACAGTAGGGGATATACTGGGCACCCATACTTTTACTTGTCCTGCTCTATTTGGATCGTTATTTTGTATAACAATACCATTATAAACACCATATTTTTTATTGTTCGTCACTTGTTATCACCACTTTTATTGTTTTAATATTAATACAACTATAGCCAAGATTACTCATATCAATCCCAACATTATCATATGTATCACTATTTTCCATAAATTTTTGATCACTCATTTCAACTGCATATTTAACTAAATCTTCAGTGCATTGTTTCTTTATTTCTTGTATTTTTTCTAATTTTTTATCAGTATATTGTGAAATATCTCGTTTATCTCTATTAGTTAAAGTTTTTGTTAAATTATTAATACTACCTAATAAACTTTTTTGTACTGTCCCGTTTTCAGCTGTAACTTCATCTTCAACTAACGTATTATCTATATAATCATTTATGCCTAATAATTCATCTATTTCGCTATCGGTTGATAATTTTTTTATATAAACTGCGTTATCATCGCTATCAGAAGTTAAATATTCTTTAACACTATCATATGCATTGGAAACAGCATCAACTATTGATTCAACTGTATTAATGACAGATTTTACTGTATTAATAGCGGATTCTACTACCGATTCAACAACAGATGTTATACTATCAATTACTCCGTCTATAGCAGAAGTGATTTTATCTAATATGGCATCCCCTATATCCTCCATTATATCCAATGCACTTTGTTTAGCTTGGTTTACATTTTCGGATATTTTTGACTTCGTTAACCCTTTAGTAGAGTTACCTACATTTTTTGCTGCTGGATATTTAGAAGTAAAATTAAACATGTATAATTATTTATCCTCATTGTTTAAGGATAAACTAGCTAACTATTTGTCTAAATTGTTTTATATTATACATGATAGTATCGATTTGGTCTTGATTTAATTCAATTTCCATATTATCGGCCATTAAACCTTTTGGCTTTTCTTTTAATCCCAACGAAGAATTATAATGTATATTATTAATACCGGCCATTACTGGATTGCTTGTATCTATACTTCTTATGTTATATATGTTATTATTTTTATAAAAAGAAAATTCAGAAGGTAATTGAACACCTAATAAATGATGTGGTTTATTCCAATTCCATATACCATCATCTATTAACATTTGTATTACCCTTGTGCGCCCATTAGATTTAATTTGATCAATATTTAATCCTCTACCAACTGCATTATAAAATATACTACTATGATTTAGTCCTATATAATCAGCAACATCACTCATGTATTTGTAAGATTCTACAAATTCGTTATAATTTTTCCCATGAACAATACCCATTTTATTTTGTGTTAAATTTGGGTATTTAGTTATAAATTCATTGAACATCATACATGTTTTAAATCCGCCATCCATTATATCAGGAACTATAAATGTAGTAGGATTTAATTGATTAATACAATTAACATAATCATCTTCATTAAATTTTTCGTTAGTATGAGCAAATTCAAAAGCAGAATTATCTAAAATTATTTCTATATTATTAGCTTTACATTTGTCAAAAAATTGTTTATATTTTTCATTTTTAATATAAAGATGATACAAACAATATTGATAATCATTATACTTCAGACTATCTTCCAATAATGAGATAGGACTTTCATGTGAAACTAAAATTTTATTCATAAGTATATTTTAAAATAAAAAACACAAAAATCAATTATTTAAAATAAAAGGTTCCTAAACAGGAACCTTTTATTTTTTATTTAACTGGTAAACTATAAAAACAATTGTAATATACTTTTCCGTCAGGATATAAATCAATATGGTCACATATTTTATTATCCGAATATCGTTCTTTCATAGAAGATGGAATACTAAAACAAATCCGAAATTCTTCTTTATACCAATAATTATAATTATAATAATCATTTACATTTTCTACATGATCAAGACGAAAATCCGGGTCTTTTTCCAATTCTTCTTTTATTTCATCATATGTCCCACCAACATTATTTTGGCCGTCAGATGTATATTCAAATATATTTTCCATTTGTCTAAACGCAATATCTGATAATTCAAAAGGTCTATATGTTTCAATAAAAGTTTTGATATCTTTTACTGTATGAATACCGTTTTTCATTAACATACAACTCATACCAAAATACGGTTCATCAAATAATTCGCGCATCTTTTTTATAGATTTTAATAATGAATCATTTGTGGGTTTTGTTCTTAAATTCATTATTTTTTGATTAATATCATCATCATAATGAGCTCTAGAAATTTGCATACCACCGCAATTAGGTGCCATTATTTCTATTATTGGTTTCCCTTCATATTCAGAATCTAATGCAGAACCATTTGTTAACATATCAAAACGTATTCCTTTTCTTGCGAGGTGTTGAATAAAAGGAACAAATAATGTATTAATGGTTGGCTCACCTCCTGTTAACATAACAAATGGTACAAAATCTAATTGTTTAGTTAATTGGGCATATATATAATCAAAACGTTTTATAAATTCTTCAGGTGAAAGTTTATTTTTGGAAAATGCGTCTTTTGTATTTTCATGTGTATATAACGCTTTATTAATACAAAATGGACAATTAGAATTACATTTAGCTCCTATAAATATCTTAAATTCTAAATGATTCATTACTTGCAATTTATTGCCATCAATTTCAACTTCTTTAAAATCCTGTGGATTTATATTGCGGGGATTTAAGAAAAATACCTTTTTATTGATAATTTGTTTGATATTTTTTTTATCTTCTTCTGTTAATATAATATTCTCTAACATACAAATATTTATTCTCTTAAAACATAATTAACAATCAAAATTATATTTAAAAGCAATAAAAAAGGCTTCCTAATAAGGAAGCCTTTAAAATTGTTATAATGTTTTGGTTAAGATTAGAAGTAAATCTTATTGCCAGAAGCGGAAACAATAGCCTCACCAAGACCGGTGACAATGACCAAGCTGTAGTAGAGATCTGAACCGAAGATATTCGAAACGATACCATAACGGGTCATCACACCAATACGTGGAGCAAAGTCATTAGGACCAATTGTACGCTGTAACATCACAGGGATGTATGGGCAGTAGATTATACCGGTATCAAAATACTCTGAACCTTTGAAACCTAACAATGCATAGTCGATCTGTGATAAGTTACCGCTGCCATAAGCAGGACCACCAAATCCACCACCTTGTACACAAGAACGTGTATCACGGTAAACATTGAAACGGCCACCGAGATTACCAACTTTTGCAACACCAATTGAATTTGTGTTGACTGAACCCTGAATAGGTGCAAATTGGAACTCAGGAAGAGCTTCTAAGATTGCGCAAACCCTTGGTGTAGCAACAACGAAGTTAGCAGCGCCACGACGATTGCGGATAGCAATGTTGTTAGCTTCAATGACTAATTTCTGATAGAAGTCACGATTGCGCTCCATGATCCAGCGAGCGTCAGCAGTAGCAGGAGACCAGAACGAAACGTTACCAGCATTTAAGGTAACCTGTAACATACGAACGATAACCTCACGGTCGATTTCAGCCTGGATCTCATAGCTCATTGCATTAACGAACTCTGTATCGGCTTCAATACCATTCATATTCTTAAGGTCTTGCTCTAATTCTAACGAATAACGAGCAGCTAACCTACGTGTACCAGCTTCGATTGATGTTTTCTCGAATGTGATATCAACTGTTGGGATGTTGCCAGTGATCTCATAATTTTGTAAGAGAGCAGCAACACCATTATCCTGATCAGCAAATTTAATACCAGTTCCGCTTAATGTCGGCCCTAAGTTTTCGTTGCCGGATAAACCACCAGTTAAATAATCAGATGATGTACCAGTGAAACGGGTATCTAATAACTGGAAGCCCATTTCGTTATTATTACCAGTTAACGAACCAGCACCATAACCAAGGTTAATACCTGATAAGGTTGAACCAGCGTTGCCTGACAAAGCTTCGATAGGTCTGTTTTTACCATCGATGCCGGTACCGAGTGATTCGCTATTATACTTATAACGTAAAGCGAAAGCTAAACCAACTGGGCCGCTCATAGGTTGAACACCAACGATTTCGTTAGTGATTAATTCAGGGAATGTACGGCGGATCATTGGGATTAAAATCTTTGGAATACGCGCATCACCGGTAGCGTATGCGTCAGTACCAGGAGTACCAGCAGGACCCCAACCGCTATTTGTACCGAAAGCTGAACCAAACACCCCACCGCTTCCAGCTGTATTAGCTTCGATGAGGAATTGTTCTTGGTTTTCTAACAGCATAGCAGTTGCTTGACGTGTATGCTTATCAGTGATAGGTTTTAATGTCTTAGACTCAGCATCTAAGACTCCGCCCCACTTTTCTAATAACATCCTTGCACGTGAAGGATCTATTAATGAACTAGGATTATGTATTTGTTTCATATTGTTTATTAAATTTTAATTAGTGACTTGTTAATTCCGCAATATAATCACTCATAATTGAAGAACCATTAGAAGGTTTAGTAGGTTGAGCATTTTCAGTGATTATACTTGGTTTGTGATTGAAAGGTATAAAACTCTTTTTCGAAATATTTTTATTTTTTAATTCTTCTTTGAGTTCTTTTCTCTGTTTATCAATTAATTTCGATGAATAATCAAAACTTTCATTGATTGTTTCAATATCAGCATCTTTAAAAATCTTTTTTAATGCACTTCTTTTAGATGGATCAACAGAATTTAATTTTTCTGATAATAAAACATCTCTTTTATTGATATTTAATTGATTTTCAAGTTCTTGTTTTTCAGAAAGCAATTGATCAATTTGTTGTTTAGATTCTTTTATAATTTTGCCTGCTTCTAAAACGCCTTCTTTAATAACTTCATTTTCGGAAGCACTATCCAAAGCAAGAAGTTTTTTCATTTCATTAATTAAAGCACCTTGTTTCTTAATAGTCACTGCTTCTGCAATAACATCATTAGGAACGGCTTTATTGAGATACATTTCTAAGAATATTTTATTAGTTTTAACTAAATTATTCTTAAATTTATTAAATTCTTTAGCATAATGATTTTCATACAACGCCTGTATATTAGTCAGCTTAGCTGTATGATTTTCGTTAATTGCATCAACAACTTTATTTAATTGTGATACGTGTTTTTCGTCTAATTTGACCATCAATTTTTGCAATTCTTTCGCATATGCAGCGTCTTGTTCGTTCAATGCGACTTCTGTAGCAATTTTGACTTTAGATTCAACTGCATTTTCGAATAAAGCAACAACTTTATCTAAAGAGGCATCATCTAACTTGAGGTCTTCAAATATAGTTTTTAATTCAGTTTTTAATTTAGGATCCATAATAAATTATTTACTCTTTCTAATCGCGGTTATGATGCGTTTTTTGAGAGATTCGTTGACAACAGTTTTTAATTCTTTGATAGCAGAACTCATTTTATTTTCTGTTATGCATTTTACCATTTTGTATATGGCTTGATCTTGTTTATCACCGTTTAACATATGTAAATATTTAGTATTATTTGGTTAACAATTCAAAAAATTTGGAAATTTTTTCTAATTTATATTCCATTGTATTATGTTTAGGTAAATTACTAAATGATTTATCCAAATAATCGTAAGCTTCCTCAGCTTCAGTGAAATCTAAATTATAAGACTTACTTTCTAATATACCATTAACATATGCTTTAGAATAAGAAGGATCAGCAACAGCGTCAATTGCGATTAATCTCATGTTGTGTACTTTATTAATACCATTTTCAGCTTCTTCTAATTGACCTAAAGACCTTGTTGACATGCCAATTTTGACGCCATCATTAATTAATGAGCGAACAATATTGCCACAGGGATTGTTTAAAACTTTAGATTTACCAAACCAAACATTACCTTCCCTTTTTAATTCAGTAACAAGGTGACATGCTCTTTCCAAATTTAAATCAGCTGAGGGAGGGTGATTCAATTCACCCAAAGCACATTTTTGATTAACTTTTTCAACAATGTATCTATTGACTTCTTCTTCCATTTCTCTTGGATCGTATATTCTTTTATTACGATTAACTTCAGAAGCAGCCATGAATGGGCCAGTTATATATAACGAAGGATTCGCTTTACCAGCAGATTCATCTAATAAGTAATCAAAATCCTTATGATTATCTACACTATCAACTATAAGTTTGTAAACTGCCATATTTTTTATTTGATGTAATTATTTATTAGTAAAGCTGTATATATTTCGTTTATTGAGTATAATTTTTAATTATTCTATCGAAAACCATTCTAAAAGGTTTAGTTTCGGTATCTGATACAGCTTTATTTAATTCATCAGTTAAATTAGTAAAATATATTTGAACATCTTTAGGGCTAACATCAATACGTTTATAACCAATAGCATCAATAGATGCTTTAAAAAATTCAGCCCATAATTTATACATTTCCGTAAGAACAGCATTTTCTTTAAAAACTGTTCGTCTAGATGCCAAATTATTGGCAAAACCATTGAGTATAATATTAAAATTTTCTTTTATTTTATTATCTTTAATACTACGTATCCAATTAGATGTAGCTTTTAAAAAATCACTAATAAGGGTATGAACATCGTTACCTTTAGGTGCTGACAATGAATATTCTCCATTTGATAATTTTCTTACGTTTTTTTGATATTGTCTAAAGGTATTAATTGGATTTAAATTATTGTCTATCCATACACAATAACAACTATTTGTAGTATCTTCCGCACAAAATGATATATATAATCCATCTATATTTAATTCATTAAATGCCAGACGTATTTCTTCCTTCTCAGGAGTTGTATATAATTTTCCCCATAATTGATCAAAACTAGGATTAAGAGTTTGATATTCATTATAATGAAGTTGGTTAACATAAGTTACTACCATTTTTAACTCTTCATCATCACCTATAATATCTTTTAATGCGGGATAATATTCTAATAATTCCATTATCATATCATCTTTTACATTTATATTAATAATTGATCCGTTTACAATATCTTTTACATAATTTAAAGACATTATATATTGTCTATTTAACCATTTTGCTTTAGCATCTGAATACCCTGTAATAGCACTATTAACAGCACCTACAATTTCATCCAAATGACCACGAGAAAATGCATTTGCAATATCTGTCATTGAATTTGAGATATAATTTAATTTATTATACGCACGGCCAAGAAAAGAATCGCCTTGCTGCGCTGCTTTAATATTTTGTGCGGTAGGCAAAATACCTTCTGACAACATATATTTGTTAATAACTTTTAAAAATTTTTTATTTTTCATTTAATTGAACTTCTTTTTTAAGATAAAAATTACCATATGCAGGATTATATACAATTATAGTTTTAGATCTACCTAATCTTGCTTGTCCTATTTGTTTTAATTTTTCTAAATTAATATTATATTTTTTAAGAATTTGAGGTACCTCGTTAATATCCAACATATTATATGTATTATCACCGTAATTCATACTACGAATTTTTTCAACCGCGGTAAATTGTGACTTTTGAACATACTTGGGTACCATATTTAAGTGTTTGCGATTATAATTCGGATCTGTATCTGTATAACCTTTCTCATTTCTATGTTGATGTCCTTTGGATAACAAGCCATAAAATGATAGGGATTCTCTTAAAGGATTATTAAAATCGTAAAACATTTGTAAATATTTAGTTGCAAAACAATTCAACTCACTGTAATATATAATAATATGTCAGACATAAGCAACATTTTAAATAAAATCCAAAAAATAAACAATTCAAAAGAAATCATACTTCCTTCATCAGGAGAAAAAATTTCTTTAAAGCAAATTACTATCAAACAACAAAAAGATATTAAGGATTTACCTAAAAATATCACATTAACATTAGTTAATTTAAATAAAGTAATAAACGAAATCATAAGAACTAATGGAAATTTACCTTTAGATAGAATTAGTATTCTTGATCGTCCATTATTGTTATTTGTTTTAAAATCACAAATATCGGAAACATATGATGGTATAAAAGTATCTGATTTAATTGATAACGCATTAAAAGTTAAATACGATATAGCTCCTTTTACATCAAAAACAACTAATTTTATTTTTGAAATAAATACCCCAACATTAAAAAGAGACAACGAAATTAACAAATATATTCTAAAAAATTTCGATAGTCAAAGTGTTTCAGTTCAAGATGAAAATGAATTACAAATTTCAGCAAGTAAAACATATAATAATATGATTACATCTGAAATTTGTAAATTTATCACTGATGTTCGATTACTTGAAAAAGAAGAAGAAATTCAAACAAATTGGAATAAATTATCAGTAGATCAACAAATAAGATTATTAGAAGAAATTCCTGCTTCCGAGGTAAAAGATATAGTAGATTACATCGAAAAAGTTCGAAATAAGGAAATGGAATGTTTTACTTATAAAGCTACCGATGATAAAGGCAACCAAATCGAAAAAACAATAGAAATAACATTCGAATTCTTCAATCTTTAAATACATTTGATAAAAAAGCTGCTTATAAGCAGCTTTTTTTGTATTTGCAAATAAAAAAAGATATACGAAATACGTATATCTTTATTTTTTATCTTTATATAATTTTAATTATTCGATTACGATACCGAACTGCGCGCACTTCACGCGAAGATTATTAACTTCTGTAACTTCTTGTGATTTTGCTAACACATAAGTCGACTTAGCAAGTGTAGATTTAGCATCAACCGATGCACCACCAACGACACCATCAGCAATACTTGTAAGTAAGGTATTAAACCCTTGCAAACATGTACTATCTCCAATATCAAAATACTTATCATAGATAGCACTATACCACGACAACACAGCATCCATAGATGGGCTAATTAAAGGATACCAAAGCTCAGCGTTTTCACCAAGTGCCTGTTTAATATATTCTTTAATTTGAACTGTTGAATAGTCTGAATTGTTAATAGCAATTTTAAGACCATTGCCGGATGCAATAAAAATCTTATTTAAATCAGGATTTTTCTTACAAACAGCATATACAACAGCTGATGTAGCCGATTTGAGTGCAGGACTTACAACACTAACAACAGTGGTGAAATCTGCGGAATTAAGCCAACCTTTAATTGCGGTGCATCCACATACAGAAAGCATGGCGGTAACACCAACTAATATTGTTTTAATATACTTTTTCATATACTTTTCTTTGAACTTCTTTTAGTTTATATTATTTTTTTATAATTGCAATAGAAAAAAGAAAGGTTTGTGTTGTCACAAACCTTTTATAACATACATTATGTTTGTTATTCGAGTTCTAACTCGATATATTCCGACTCGGGGTTGCAGTCATCAATAGTAATGGTTAACATACCATTGCCAATAGAAGTTTTTACCTTATCGGATTTAATACCCTTTATAAACCATTCAAGACAAACTTTACCTTTTTTAATACCACAGTGAACATACTTTTTATTAGTATTATCAGCTTTAGCTTCAGGTATCATTTCAACTCGAAGATTATCATTTTTTACACTGACATGAATTTCATTTTTAAAGTATCCTGCAACAGGGATTTGAATAACCTGTTGTTTTACTTTATCAGTCTTCTCGTCAGTAACGATATAATGATCATATGGGTAAGATGCTACTTTGCTTTCAAAGATGGAAGGCATAAAACCACTCCTATCAAACAATGAAAACATTTTGCGAGTTAATGTATCGAACGGAACCAACGGTTCCCCCACGATTGTATCTATTTCATTCATATTTTTCCTATAGTTTGAGAAACCCTTTATTGGCATTTCTCGAAATTATTTATCGCGCGAGTCAAATATATTTTTAATTCGTTGTTTTTCTTCTTCTTCTTCTGATTATTTTCGCATTTATTAAATCACGTTTATCAAATATATTTTTAATTCGTTGTTTTTCTTCTTCTGTTAATTCCTTTTCAACTTCTTCAAAATTTAAATTATGTTCAAATTTAAAATTATCCTCAGCGTTTTCAAGTTTTAATAAAAGCATCTGAGTAATCGTTTTATTAAATTTCTTATTTTTTTCATTTATTACTATTTCTTCTTCTGTTAATTTTTCTTTTTTGGATAAGAAAATTTCCCTATTATACATTGCATCCCGTACACCTTCATTTTTAACCGGGCGTTGCAAAGACATAATAAGTTTAGTAAAATCATCAAGCCATTCAACGCTATCCCTGCGGCACGAATCATCAAGATCATCAACATAATATTGTCGAAGTGGATGATAATATTTCTTCTTATTAAAAGAGGATACATTGTAATCAATCAATAAATCAACATGTGGAAAATCTTTTGGATTAATATATCCCTTCGTTAAAGCGTCTTTATAAATATTTTGAAGTGTATCTTCAAAATAGTGACATTCTCTGGTTCCTAATCGTTGGAACCACCATATTATTTTTTTAATTATTTTTTTCATATTTATTTTTTTTTAATTAATTTTATCATATGTAATAATATCCATGCCTATATTAGTATCATCAATATTTAATTGCAATGAAGATTTGGTTTTCTTTCCTATTAATACAGGCAATAAAACCAAACCAACATTTCGAATATCTGTAAATAATACAGGCAACTGCAAATCTTCTTTTATACGTTTAAAATCATTAATTATTTGATTTATTACAATTTTTGTTACTTCTATTAACTGATTAGTACTTTCACTATTAAAAATATCATTTATTTCTTTGTTTTTAGCTAAATTAAAAATAGTTGATACTCTATCACCATTATAATAATAAAGTATTTTAATTTTTTTAGGAACTTCAATTATTTTTTGTTTATTCATTTATTTAAACAATATTCCTTAACATCATCTCAGTTAAAGTTGCGTTAGAAACATCTGGTGTTAAACCATTTTCTTTCGTTCCTTTTACAATTACAGAAATTGCATTATGTGAATGTAATGATTCTGCATGTAATGCTACTACTCTGAAATCAATTATTCTTTCATCTTTTATTAATTCAGCATAAACTAATCTTGCTGCATCTTCAACAAATTTGATATTTGCCCCATTAAGTTCGGCGAACGCTTGTTCGTCAACTCTTTTAACAATAACTTGCGTTTCGGTTTTTAATGCATTTCGGCATTTTTCAATTACCTCTTCAATCCAAATAAATTCATCAAATTGTATAGTTACACGCGCAATACTTCTCTGGGAATGAGGAGTAGCTAATACACCTCTCGTTTCCATCGCATGTAATGATAATTCAGTCGAACAAGGGCAAGTAGATGAATATACAAAATCCAAATGCATATATTTCTTAAAATTACCAGCATCATCTAATACACCTTCAAGGGTAATATTATAATATTGATAACCTATTCCGCCACTTCTCAAGCTTTCTATCAGCATTGGGTATGAGAAATTGATATATATTCTCGCATTAAAACTATCTAATTGTTGTTTATAACTTTTTAAAACTTCACCTAATTTTGTAATAGAGAAAATCTCATCTTTATATTCATAAAAACTCCTCATGATTCGGCTCATGTTGATACCTTTCTTATTAACCGCTAAAGAAACAGTGCCAGTTACCGAGGTTTCAAGGGTTATAACACCGTTATCTTTCGTCCTATATTTTAAAGGTAGTTTAAAATTATGAATACCGACATGTTCAATCGCAACATTAGCTCCTTTAATCAAAGATGAAGGACCATTTTGTAAATCAGGTAATGTTTCGACATATTTATCATCGGTGATTAGATTTTCGTTATATTCTCTTTTTAAGTTTAACATATGCTTTTATTTTAAATCAAAATTAACAATTTTCAATACCAAATAAATATTTACATGGATGAAGAAATTGAACAGTTATCTATTGAAGAATATAGATACATTCAAATTATTATGACCGAGGCAGCCAGATTAGGATGTTTTCGTGCTACAGACACCGAAGAAGCAATTAAATTATATAACAAAATTCAAAAAATAATAGAAAAATTGCACAAAAAGAATAGTTAATTATTGATTAATTGTTATATTTCTTATTTTTATCGGATTTTGCGGGCTTGTATTATAAGATAATCCGAACATAACCAAATTATTTGATAATATATTACTGGTATCAAAAGGAACTTTACATTCCATTATATTAACAAATGACTTATCCGATATTTTATCTGATGATAGTTCACTTGAATGTAATTTTAAATCAACATTTATTTTGGTTCCCATTTCTGAAAACCGTATTCTTAACTGATTAAATATATTTGGATCAGAATCTAAAGGATTATAATCTAATAAATTATATTTATACATATAATGTGGTATATTTGTTACGGTGTTATATCCTCGAATAACCACACTTGGAGTATTTAAATTATTATTTGTTATACTAATACCATCCCCATGTTGCGAATCACCGGAAATAGCAAAATAATTTGATTCGGTTAACGCTATATCATATATAGTAGGATATGGCATGGCGCTTAAATATGGATCATACATACCGGAATAATTATTATTTAATGGTATTGCAGTAAAAGCGTCTGAACTTAAAGTATCTAATGTATCAATACTAACAAAAAAACAAAATTGTTCATTTTTATTTTCATCTGAATAAGGCATATTATATTCAAATGATATAACTGTTGGTTTTTCTGAAATATTTAAAGGTGTTTCATTGAATAATACCTTACCCTTTGTTGTTGAATGATAATATGGCAACTTGGAATTATATTCAAAAGCACCAATAGTAGGAGTATTAGAACGAATTACATTTCTCGCATCGGTTTTTACATCACTAAGCACCACAGCAGTGCTTATAGCAGGACTATTTAATAATACAGGTATTGTTAAAACACTGCCACCATAATTACCTAAAGTACCTAATAACGGATTTGAAGATATTATATTAGTACCTGTATTGTAACCCCCTTCAATTATACATGTATTTATAACTTGACCTGGTCTACTATTGATTTCGTTATTACCATCATTAGACACATCACCCCACATTATACAATTAGTTACCGTTGGTGCGCCGGCATCTGTAAATATAGCACCACCGATTGAACTTATAGATGCACATGCAGAATTATTAGTAAATGTACAATTTTTTATAGAAGGTGATGATATATAATTATATATACCGGCGCCTCCTTTCATGTCAAAATTAGGTTGTAAGCAAGATGTATAATTACTGATAAATGTAGAATTTATAATATTCAAATCTTTGTCATGATTATTACATATTGCTCCTCCTTGATTTGCAACATTACCAATAAAAGTACAATTCTTAATATCTGCACCAGTAAGTTTATCAGTATTAAGTGCCCCGCCTTCATAATAAGATGTATTATTAATAAATTCACAATCACTTATAATCAAATGATCGGGGGTGTTTGAAGTATGTACTGCACCCCCGCGGCCGCCGCGGGAAACATTATCTTTAAAAGTACAATTTGTTATTATCGGAGAAACATAATTATTATACATTCCTGCGCCGTTTGAAAAACTATAACCATTTTGAATGGTAACATTGTCAATTATTATGTCACCGGTGATTGCGGTGTTTGTATTATATCCATTATCAAAAACCCGATAACTATTATTACCATCAAGATAAGTTATATTTTCACCATATATACGCTGATCTTTATTTTTTTCAAAACCTGCAAAGCCGCCATAAAGTGAAACACCTTTTTTCATTTTTAATGCAGATCCTTGTTTATATGTGCCAGAAGCAACCCACACTTCACATCCACCATAAACTTCGGATGCTTCGTTTATACCATCTTGAACTTTATTTTTTGATTCATTCCATTTTAACCCTGTATTCGAAGATAATCCCTGTGTAGAAACATAATAACGAGCTGTATCTATTGTTTCTATACGTAATGGATTAGATAATACAGATAAAGTACCGTCACTTATATTTAATGTATAATCGGCGAATCGAGTAGTCTGATTAGTTGTATATGTCGGTATATCTATATTATTACCAACAGGAATATTATTTTTACACCAAGTATATGATATAGAATTAGCAATCTTAGGTAAATTTGGTTGTAATGTAAATTCATAATTTGAAACAAATTTATAATAATTTTCAACTGTTTCAATAGAAAATTTATCTCTTGATATATCAACTAATGAATATTCACACGCTCCAATTGTTGGTTCGTAAATATACCTCGAAATACCCCGAGCGTCAGTAAGAACAACATCATTAAATTTACCTGTATTTATAGCTGAACTACCAGCACTAACTGGCATTGTTAATACAAAACCTTCATAACTACTTAATGTTCGAAGTTTTGGATCCGCAGTTATAACATTTGTGCCTGTACTATATCCACCAGAAACGATACAAGTATCAATAAATGTATTAGAATTGGATGTATTATAAAGTTCTTTTCCTTCTCCTTTTGCGGTATCACCCCAAAAAATACAATTAATCGCACTTGGTTTTGATGATTGGCAACTATACATCCCGCCACCATGAGAATTATTAGCATATGCAGAATTACCACTAAATGTACAATAAAGAAGTGATGGATTTGAAGATAATATATTATAAATACCGGCGCCGTTTGAACCACTATTAGAAAATAAAGTACAATTTACAAGAGAAGGATTAGAAATATTACTATTATATAATCCGGCGCCACATGTACTCGCCAAATTGCTATATATTGTACAACTTGTTAATGTTGGACTAGAGTCGTATATATTATATAAAGAAGCTCCATAAGACGCTATGTTATTTGAAAACGTACAATAAAGAAGTGATGGATCAGAAGAAGATAAATTAAATAAAGCAGCACCAAAAGTCGATGAATTATTAATGAAATAACAATCATTAATTCGTGGAGATGAATGATTATAATTGTATATACAAGCTCCACTTGTTGCAACATTCTGTGTAAAATAACCACTCAATATTGAAGGGTTCGAAGATATATTATATATACTACTATTTAAATTTTTTTCAAATGTACAATTTATTATTTGGTTCGAAGATAAAACAGAATTGTTATATACACATGAACCATTAATCGCGGAATTTTCATAAAAATTACAATTTTTTATTTCAGGATTTGAATAATTATTATATATAGAACCACAAACCCCTGACGCGGAATTTTCATGAAAATTACAATTTATTATTATTGGATCAGAATAATCATTATATATTACCCCAGTATGTATCAATGCAGAATTACCACTAAATGTACAAGTTTGTATAAAAGGAGATGAGTGATCGTTCCATATTGCCCCTGCGAATTTATTAGTAATATTTTTATTAAATCTACAATTTGTTACTGATAAATTAGAAGAAGATAAACTATATATCCCGGCGCCTGCATTACCAACATTTTGTGAAATAAAATCACAACTATTCATTATAGAGTTATTAGATTTTTCATCATAAATACCACTACCATTATTAGTCGCATAATTGGATGTAAATTCACAATTTATAATTTTATACTGTGTATCATAATTATAAATACCCCCACCGTTATTAGCGGTATAATTATTTTTAAATTCACATCCTGTTAATATAAATGATGATAATACATATCTATTAGAAATTCCGCCGCCAGCATTTAAAGCCGAATTACCTATAAATGTACAATTTATAGCAGTAAGATTTGCGGTATGGATTCCTATACCGCCGCCGGTATTAAATGTATGATTATTTTCAAATGTACAATTTATAAGTTTATTCGAAGCATGTTCGCTGGCAAATAATGCACCACCTGAACTTAAAGCGGAATTACTTATAAATGTACAATTTATAAGTTCGGGAGAAGAATACATACAACTATGTAATGCCCCTGCACCCGCAATACTATTATTATACCTAAATTTACAATTAGTTATAACGGGACTTGCATATCTATTATATAGTCCACTACCCCATCCAATTGATGATTTACCATTTTGTATTACAACATTATCAAGTTTTGCGGAATTTGTAAGTGGATTACTTTGAGTATAATAATTATAAATAACACCATACAAATTTTCGCCGTCTAAATAAGTTATATTGCCAGAAACACGTTGAGATTTATCGCTTTCAGTGCCAACAAACCCTCCATAAATTTCTACATTATTTTTCATAACTAACGCCGAGCCACGTTTATACACACCAGCTGCTATCCAAACCTCTCCCCCATGTAGAACATTGGCTACATAATCAATAGCTGATTGAATATCACTATACGCATCTGCCCAACTCGTACCATTTTTGAGACCCGCGCCTGTAGGTGTTACATAACTTATACCACTCATTTTTAATCTATTCTTTCCGTATTTATTTTAACACATTATTTTTATTTACATTAATAAGACAATCAATAGAAGAAATAAAATCTTTACATATTAATATGGGTTCATCGTTTTCAGTTCTATCACCAATACTAAACTGTACATTTTTAAATTTCTTATCGCCTATAATCATATCAAAACAAACAATTGGTCTGTATTCTTTATTTCCCGCACCAACATGAATAATGATATCACCATGTTTCTTCATTTTCAAGACTTTATTATCAATTGTTTTAAATTCAACCCAATTATCATCTTGTGATATTACAATCCCACTCAAAACATTTAATCCATCATTACCACTATCAACTTTTGCCGTTAAATTTTCTAAAACAGGGGTATTTTTACCACAAAAATACAAATCAACTTCTTCAGTAACCCCTATTTCCATTTGTTCTACGATAGTATTACACTTATCAATGAAATTATTCATAAAAATATTTATTAGGCTAATATTATATCAACTTTTTTAAACAATAAAAAATGCTATGTTTTTATAACATAGCATTTTTTTCATATGTAATTATTTATTTTTTTTTAATTATATCCATATTTTTTAGCAATATTTTTGAATTGTGGTTGCTTGTCTAAAAGTAATTTCCAATGATCATCATCAAACCTTTTCCAGCCATTATACTTATCACAATATTTTACAAACTGTGGTTGGTCCTTTAACATAACAGCCCAATCATACCCTTTAAAGTTTTCCCATACATTATATTCGGCACATTTATTTACAAATTGAGGAAAGGAACGTAATATATGACGCCAATCTTCATTAATAAACTCTTTCCAACCATTATATTCATCGCAATATTTTGCAAGTTGTGGAAACTGAATGATTGCATGTACCCATCTATCTCCATACATTTCATAATGATCATCATAAGGAATAAAATCAATATCAGGCTCGCCTGGTGGTGGTACACAAAGTGATCGCCAATTTGATGGTAATACACTAGGCCATGTATTAAGAAGAGGTTCAGGCGGACTGTTTGGTGATTGAGTAATTTCAATTTTTCCAGATTGGTATATCAATATAGCTAAAAAATCTGTTGGATTAACCTTGTATATTTTATTTTGTGTATTTTTATCTTTTATTTCTTGATCCAATAATGGATGCTTTCTAAAAGCAAAATAGAAATTTCCTTTATCACCGAATGCAACATATATTCCTTTATCATTAAACTTAGCCACATGTGTGGATTCAAAATCATCGTTGCTTTTATCTGAGTAAACTTCCCATACTTCTTGACCATCTTTGCTATCAGCAGCAATACACCAAGACACAGGTAACATAGCTGGCCAATCACACCCTTCGGGTGCGTTGTTGCCGGGTCTTACCAATTTTACTGCATCTTCGTGGGAAGGAACTTTAAATAAGATATATTCATCATTTTCAGTGAGTTTTAAACTTTCATATAAACTTCTTTTAGCTTCACCTTTAGTAATTTGAATGTCAGGAATTTTATCTAATTTAGATACTAGATCATTATATCTATTAACTATATCGTTATCAAATTGCTTTGAAAAATAAACATCGATATTTCTATATTCCTCCGGGATCTTATCTTTATTTTTTTGATGTTTCATAAACATCATTTTAATCAAATTAGGATCAAAATTAGGAATTTTGGAAGTAAGAATAGGAGTAATTCTATTACGAACATCTTTATATCCTTCGGAAATAACTACTTGATTATATACTTTTAAAAAATCTAACATATTATAATTATTTATTCTATCTATTCCATTCAAATACATAATTACCACAATCATAAATTTTACAATATCCATTATCAAACATATTTTGTTCTTCGGTTTTATTAGGATCAAAATGTTCTAAAATTTTTGATAATTTATGTTTTTGACAACTAATATGAGAAAGAAATCTTAAATTCCCATTTTTTGTGGATTGCTTGTAATATTTTCATCAGCAAAATATTTATTATTATATTGTTCTATAACAACCCATAAATCTGGGTATTGTTTTTAAACATAGCAACATAATGCTTCGGTTTAATATTTTTTAAATTTAAAATTGTATTTTTTATTGTTGTATATATATCGCCCGTCATAATTTATAATTACTTAGTAAAACAATATTCAAATCCACAATAAAAAACCTTCAAATACAAATTTGAAGGTTTTAAATTTTTAATTATTTTTACTCTGCTACGCTTGTTCGGTAGTTGTTATACCATTGGTACGCGTAGCATAGAAATTTGCCATGATATACTCTGCAGCTTTTGTCGGAGCAATGTAAATATCTACCACCATCTCATTGTTATCAATTACTTCACCGGTATTATTGTTTTCATTGCAAATTATTTTATAATTATACATACCTTGCTGCTGTTTTACTCTGTTAAATGTCGGATCTAACGTATTAAACACTTGTGTTCTTGTAAAATAGCTGTTAGGTTCAAATACAAAGTATTTAAGAGCACCTTTAGTAGCTTTTTCGAGATATAAGAACAACCTCCTTACATTCAATCTATCAAACGCACTCGGTTTTGTTTGTAATGTCTTTTGACCCCAAACAACTATACCATCATTCGGGAAGAATGCTATTGGATTTAATGATATCTTATATAACTGATCGCGTTGCTTTTGATTTGGATATAACGCAACTTCATCTAATGTATTAACAACACCTCTATTAAATCCAGCAGGGGCAAACCAAGGATAAGAAACATCCGAAGAATAGGCAATTACCGAGGCCATTGTTGCTGAACATGGTAACCAAATATAATTATCCGAACTTTCATCATACACTTTACCCCAGTTTGCGTATACCGCACCATATGAAGTATTTTGCGTCATAAATTGATAACGCATTGGCCAATATACATGTTGTGAGAAGTTGCAAGGCTCACCATCATCAGTAACAGAATCTAATACTTTTGTGGTTTTACCTTTTACACATGTAAATCTCAATGGGTCTAACAAGAATATATGGTCTTTTCTTGTTTTAGTTGCAAAAGTATTAAATAAATTTGCAATTGTGTTATATAATGTTCTAACTTGATTAGCTGAACCTTTTAATTCGACCAACCCGGTGTTGTAAAAACCACCGCCTTGACCATTATTATCAATGTATTTAGTAACATCTATAGTATCATCAAACACATTAGCAGCGGTATCGGACAAATCAGCAAGTCCATCAACACCAGGTGTAAGTCTACCATCACCAATATTTGTATAAACCCATACAGTACCTAATCCAGCTTCAACTGTTCCATCAAGATTAAACAATTCATCATCTTCTATCTTAGATAAAATACGACTTATCTTATTAGGCAATGCACCAATTTGTTTTGTTGTAGCTGTCGTTGGACTATAAGAACCAACTGGGAATAACGCCTTGGCGGAATCATTAAATTTAATAGCTTTCGTTGGGTTACCATTAATATCTAACCAAGATTTAGTGTCTTTATTTGTAATAAACTTATTAGCAAGGAATTGAATATTAGTTGATTGATTATCAACTAAATTACCCATATACATACGTTTAGCAGGGCCTCCATTTTCAGATTGCAATTGGCGCCAATAGTCAAAAGAACCGAGATAAGCTTCTTGTAAACTGTAATCTAATTTAATAACATCAGTGCTAAATACTGTCTTCCTTAATTTGAATAATCCCATCACAGCAGAATCAACAAATTGTGAACCGAAAACATTAAATGTTGGAATATTTTCTAATGTTTCAGATATACTATTAATATTAGAATCTGCAGGAGATTGTAATTCGAAATCTAAACGGGCTTCTGGCAATTCAACATATGATCCGCTATTAATACCTGATAACGGAACTGCTTTATTTACACTTTCAATGTTTACCACACTGTCATAAGGTGAACTTGGTTCTAATTTTTCATTATCAGTAATACCAATATAATAACCTTCGAATTGGTCATTAATGGTCGTTTGTGAATTATTTAAAATAACAAATCCATAATCACCAAGAGATGAACCAGGAGTAGTAACATTATTATTCCATGTAATTGATTCAACAGCATTAGAATATTCTTCTTTTTCTAAATCAATATGTTTAGGAGCACCAAATACGATATAATTAGCAGCAGATAAATTTGATAAAGAATTAGTAACACCTGATAAATTATATAATGAATTTAAACCTGATGAACCTTCTCTATGTAACCCAGGTATATCTAACTGTTCAGACATCTGTTCAATAATACCAATATCTTGCATAATATCTAATGGACTATTGACTGTTATATCTCTGCCATTCGTTATTAAATGTTTCAAAGAAGTGAAAAATTTATTCGCTTCTATTGAATATGTAGATTCAGGAAATGACATTATGGATGATAATGGGAGATATTCACCACCAGCCGAAAGAGCATTCACTGGTTCAGCGCCACCTGTAATAGGGGTTGTCAAATGTGAATATTCAGTTGAATTTGGATTCCATAAACTAATATTTTCTGAATAAAAAATAACATCACTTGATGATAAATCAACAGTTATAGAAGCATTTTCACTTAATTTATATGCCTTTACAACCGGATATGCTAATGCACCATATTTGTTACCAAACCCATCACCCATATTTCTACCATATGGTAAACGGGCGCAGTAAACATTCGCATTAGACGAATATAATTGATTTGCGCTATGATAGAAATATCGTTCAGCCGCGTTTGTCGGTTGACCATATATTTCTTTAAATTCTTCAAAATCTGTTAATTCTAATATTTCATCAGTCGGTCCTTTATCAGCAAACCCCATTAATAAGAAAGTAGTTCCTACGGGGGCTACTGTATAATTGGACTGATCAAATTCTTTAATTTCAACTCCGGGAGATGCAATTGTCCTTGCCATATATAGATATTTATTGTTTTTAAATGTATATTTTTTATATTTTAATACAAATCAACGTAAAATTGATTAAATTTAAATGTTGCATCACAACTAATTTCATCTCCTTTTGAATAATCAAAATTTATACTATTTAATTTTACAGGAAATGCATCAGTATATGTTAATTTTAAAATTTTATTATTATATTCATCCATTGCAATAATTGTTTGGGTTGCAACTAATTCTTGAAGTTTTTTAGATATTGTTTGTTTTGATAAATTTAAATCGTTATTAATATCAAATATACTTTCCTTTTCATCGTTAAATATGTTAATCCAATTATATATACTTAAATAATTTAACCATTGATTATCAATAACATATTTAATATTTAAATCAGAATATTGTTGCCTAGTAAAATTTGGTATATTCATATGTTGTCCAAATATTGCCAAATTATCACTATTGATATTTATTTCAGGAAATACAGTACCTTGAACAGAAAATTGTAATTCATTTAAAGAATACATTTTTTTATCCATTAATTTTTTGGGAAGATTTAATACCATTACGAATTTATTAACCCGCGCCTTGTTTAATATCGCTTGTGATATATTATTACTCATGATAATATTTATTTGCAAAATTAAATGTGTTTTTTAAAATATATACTGAATGTCTTTATTACCTGAAAACTATATTATTCAAAAATTTTATGAATACGCTGGTTATGTCCATTATATAAAACATAATAATACATATAATGGGTGTTGCCCAATATGTCATGAGGGTAAAAGTTGGGGTAAAAAGAAAAGATGTTTTTATATTCCTAATAATGATATTATATACTGTCATAATTGTGGTTGGTCTTCCAACCCTATAAAATGGATATCATATCTTTCTGGTAAATCAAATAAAGAAATTTTCCAAGAAAGCAATAATAATGAAGAATATATACCAACATTTAATTCATTACATGAAAATAATATTCAACAAATAGATAATACACCTTCTTTACCAGGGGATTGTGTTAATTTATTTGATAAACAACAATTATTATTTTACAAAAAAGAACATATTTTACAATTAGCGGTTGCATATTTAAAACAACGATTATTATATCATGCTATCAATAAACCACCTGCATTATTTTTATGCAGAAAAGATTTTATACATAAAAATCGAATAATAATTCCATTTTACGATGAAAATAATGATATAATTTATTATCAATCTAGGGGTATTTTGCCTAATGATTTAAAAACCAAAGCAAAATATCTTTCTAAATTTGGTGCAGAAAAATCAATTTTTGGAATAAATCAAATTGATAATAAAAACGAAAATATATTCATATTTGAAGGCCCTATAGATTCATGTTTTACAAGAAATGGTATAGCAGTTGGTGGAATACAAGAAAATTCAGTATGTAATTTTAATAAAAAACAACAAGAACAAATAAAATCTCTCTCATTATTCAACAAAATTTGGGTGTTAGATTCACAATGGAAAGATACTGCGGCATATAATAAATCTAAAATATTATTAGAAAATAATGAAACAGTATTTATATGGCCTAAAAATTTAGGTACTCAATATAAAGATTTTAATGATATATGTGTAGATAAACAAATTTTTGAAATTCCAAATTCGTTTATTGTTAAAAATTCATATAAAGGAATACAAGGATTAATAAAAATGGGAGAAATTAAATAAAAAATAACTTGGATCAATTGATCCAAGTTATTAATAAAGAAAATGTTTATTATATTAAATACCGCGTAACCGACTATTTTGTGTTTGTGATAAATATCCTTTGAATATTTCAGCTAATGTAGCTAAATCAACAGCAGCACGAGCAATTTTCTTGGATTCGGCGGTTTTGATTTTATCAAAAATAGTTTCGGGAATAGCTTTTGTCAAATTTGATTGTATCGAGTTATCGGATGTACCATTTAAGAAATCAACAAACCCTTGGATTTTATCAATCCATTCTTTAATTTTATTAAACATTATCTGATTTTGATTTCCAACAACATTCATTAAATCTTGCGAAGCTTGTATCGCTTGATCTTCACTTGTTTGTAATTGATCAGGTGTTTCTGCATCAAAATCAGCAGGTGTCGAATTTTTATCCAATGTTTCCGCCATTGCTTGTTCATCTGATATTTCATTTTTCATATCAGCTTCTAATAAAGTAACAAAACGCTTTTTGAATTTATTTTGAATATCCATATATGAATATTTATTACTTTTTGTATTAAATCAATGATTTTAATAAATATTCATATATGGCAGATACGTATAAAAGTAACGCTGATAGACAAATAATGGGATTAAAAAATGTATATAATCCCAAAAATATCAACGTTCTTGATACGATTCAACAACGAGATACTAAACTATCGGATATTAATTTTAATATTATCCCTTTTCCTTTAGATAGATTACCTAAACAATTATCTGATTTATACATATATATTTTAGATTTAAAAAAAGAATTAAGATCATCTATATTAAATAATCCAGAAGCAAGAAAAAGAATGAAAACGATCAATAAAATAGATATTGCTCTAGATAAAATTAATGAAATAATTTTAAATGATATTGTTAAAGAATTAGACCATCTTTAATTTGCTTTTTTACTAAAATAACCTAAAATTATATTATGATAGGACTATCTATAACTTTATTAATAAGTTTAATATGTGCTTTAATAGCATATTCATTTTCATCATTTCAAATTGCGATATGTGTTTTTGTTGCTAGTATATTATTACAATTTTTAGTATGGTACATATTTATAAATTTTAAGAAAAATAATTTATTGTTTCTTCAACAAAAACTAAAAATCGCTGAATTAGACGTATTAAATCGATATACATATAAAGTTAAATGCGCGAATTGTGATTTTGAATATGATACATTAGCGTTTATAAATGATGAAAACATATCTATATGTCCTAATTGTAAACAAAAAAATAAATTAATAATAGATATTAAACCTGTTATAGTGCTTGAAAATATACAAGATATAAACTTGGCGCAAAATGAAATATATAATAAATTAATTAATTTACAAAAATGACACCCGACGAATTAGAAGAAATAAAAAAATCTTATATATTTAAAAATGCAGTTGATGTAACTCAAAAAATAGATACACCAACACAAACAGTAAATAAAGAAAATATAATAAATTTATTAGATCAATATATTAAACAAAACTACCCACAGTATTGGAATAAATACATGGAAGGTAAAATGTATGGCAAATCAAATTCCACAATAGATAATTTACCTAATATAATTAATAAATACGTTTCAGTGATATGTAAAGAAATGTTTTTACAAAATCATGAAATTGATAAACAAACTAAACAACTTATCACAAATCTTTTAGATAATCAAACTGAAGCATCTTTTAAATTAAATAAAATTTATAACAATCTCCAAATTGATTATAATCCAATTTTAATTTATTTATTAAGCTTGGTCATACATAGACTTTGATTTCTTTTTAAACAATAAATCCTTTCTTCTAACAGAAAGCTCTTTTCGTATTTTATGAATTAATGATTTCATATTCATTAATAAAGCGCGCGCCCGGCGCCCAGAAATTAAAAAATCTTTGTTATTAAATCTATCAACTTCTTTTAAATATTGTTCGAACATTTCTTTAAATTTTTCTTGGGTTTCAGTTGTCATATTTTTATTTTAAAAACAAATTATTGAAAATCAAATAAACTAATACACCTAAATATTTTAAACGATATGGCACAAGTTAAAAAATTTAATGATTTATTAAATGAAACCATGGCAGAAATGCAAGCTATGGGTCAACCTGCACTTGGTGCTAATTATAATATTTCTTCTATTCAAAATGTGCCTGCTCCTGGTTATACTTCTCCGGGGAAATCAATATTGCCAACAGAAGAAAACGAAGAAAATGAAGGAAATATTGAAACAAAAATTAATCTTTATAATAATATAAAAAATATTGTCTTAAATTCAAAAACTAAAAAGCTTCAGAAATTAAGACAAATTATAAAATTAATAGATGATTATAAAGAAATTAACTAATTGTTGTATTATTATTAATAATTGTTTCTAATTTATTTAATACAGATTTTGCATTTTTACTGTTAATATCTTTTATATTAATCATATCTGTATATTGCGAAGGGTCTAATTCAGTAATTAACGCCTTATAAATTAATTGTATATATAATAATTCTTTACTATCCGCTATATCATCACTTTCCTGTTGATCTGGTAGTTCGGAATTTTCCGGCTGTTCTATTTGACTCTGCGGTTCAGGTGATGTTTGATTTACAGTCTGATCATCAACAATTGGTTGATCTGTTAGTTGTTCTTGTGGGGCCATTTCAGGTGCAGGACCGGCTTCAATAACTAATTCATGTTCAGCTGCAATTTTATTAATTAATTGTTCAAATAATCTACTCATTTTATTTATTTCCACTTAAAATTTTCTGTGCAGTTTCTGTAGTATTGGCAATAACTTGATCCATTGCTTTACCATACATATTTAATGCTTTTGTTGCATTATCACTCACTTGCCCCATACCAGCAGCTTGTAATTTTTCTTTATTGTTTATAGCATTTGTTAATTGATCAATATCATTTGGATTCATTTGTATTTCAATATCACTATTTTCTTCGTCTTCTTCTTCAAATGATAAATCATCATCAATACGATCTAAACATTCAATTCTAAATTTACTTACAATTTTACCTGTCCTCTTTTGTCTCACATAAATAATATCTGATTCCGGACGGCAATCAAAATATAATACGGGATCTTTAATAATTACATTATTTTTAAACCAGTCAAATAAGGATTCGCAACTTAACGATGGATCTAAATATGTTTTTATTTCATTTAAAAGTTTTAACGTTTTACTCATTATAAATATTTATTCACAAATTTGATATTCTTTATATGGAAATTTTTCTTTAGAATATATTTCTTTTCTGTTATTTAAATGTTTAATACCATATTTTAATTGATCTGCAATATCAATAACCAATAATTTGTTCTTATTTTTATTCAATCGTATACCACGACCAATTGATTGAACAATTCTAATAAAAGATTGACCACCAGCAGCAAACACAACCATATTAATATTACTAATATCAATACCGGTAGAAAATATAGTGCTCATTGCAACGCAGATTACATTATTTTGTTCTTCTAAAATTTTAAATATTTCTCTACGTTCGTCAATTTCGACATCTCCTTTAATAAAACAAACTGTTTTTTCAGGGCAATGTATTTTAATATAATTATATAATATATCTAAATGGTGTAACGAATTTACAAGTATTAATATATTTTTATCGAATGTTTTGCAAACTTTATTAATAATACTATTTCTATATTCATTTTCAAAAATCCAATTATATTCTTTATCATATACTTCAGTTGAATCAACTATATATTCATTGCCATGTTCATCTGTTCCTATATCAAATTTAAATTTAGGTGGATGCTTATATTTAATATTCAATATTTTTACTTCGGTATTGGTTAATTTATTTTCTTGTCTTAACTCATGGCTGGATTTTTGATAAACTACACTTCCGAATATCCCTTGGACGGTCCAACTATCTATTTGTTTAGGTGGTAAAGTACCTGTAAATCCGTATTTATGTAGGATCAATATACTATCAACAAATTTAGTAATGGCATTTCCTTTTGTTGCATGATGTACTTCATCCATTATTAACAAATCAATACCTTTTTTAAATATTTTTTTAGCTAAATCAATATTCTTTTTATTTGTAATATAATGATTATTAATAATATTACAGTTATATTTTAATAAAATATCATCAGATTCCCATTTTCCTATAGAAAATGACGCTCCATATTGTTTAAATTTTTCTATAGTTTGTGGTATCATACTAGTACCATCAACTAATAAAAGACATCTGAAATTTTTCCCTATAGCTTTATAATAACTTTCAATTAATCCTGCTTGTATAATTGTTTTACCACCACCAGTTCCAATTACACATAAACCACGACCTTTATTTAATAATTTTCGCAAGCAATCTTCCTGATAATCATAATAATCATATAAAGTAAAATTTTGTAATTCATAATCTGTAGTGGGATATATTATTTTTCTTATTTCATCTGAAATTTTAAACTCTATATTTTTCTGTCTAGCATAATTTTCATATTCTTCGATCATACCAGTTCGACAAAGACCAGTAGGTGTAATTGTGTATTCCATGGTACTAATATATGGATTACGAGAGTGTTTAGAAGCCTCATTAAATACACTAAATTTATTACGAATTATATCAAAATCAATTTTAGAACCTATTAGTTGACATAATCCTTTATTTGCTAGATAGTTTACTATCATTATAATTGTTCCATTTTATTCAATTCAATTATGTTTTTTATATCATAACTCATTGAACGAAATATTTGTTCTGATTTTTCTAATAATTCAATGATAAATACTAATTCTTCTAATCTATTATCAATTTCTTTTATGGGTTTAGATTCTAAAACAGCTTTTTCTGCTGTTGCTCTTGAAATAGATACTTTAGATTCTTTTATAATTTTTTCTATTAATTCTTGTAATATTTTTTTTCTTTTTTTCGTTAATTCTATTTGTTCTTTTTTATATAAAACTAACTTAGTAGCCCAATAATGTTTTTTAGATGGCAACATTTTTTGTTGTTCTAAAATATTCATATCATCTATATGGGTATCTTTACGAATTTCTTCAATTATAGTATTTAATTCATCCATGCTAATAATTATATGATTTTCATTAAATTTTGCAATAAATATTTACGATGTCATCATTTTTAAAACTTTGTAAATTAATAATAGAAGATAACACATCTTTTAGTTGTTTAGGATCAACCAATTATTCTTGGGATGCAGATGGCACCAATATTGATTACGCTAAAGGAGACAATAGAATACCTAAAATTTTAGGAACAAAAAAGAAATCTAAAAAGAATAAAAAAACTAAAATAAAAATTTTAAGAAGAAATTTCAAATAATTTTATGGAATTAGGACATTGGCAATTAATTCCCGGATTAGAATGGGATAATAATGCATTTGGATTTGTATATCTTATAACCAATCTGACTAATAATAAAAAATATATAGGTTGTAAGATGTTAAAAAAAATTATTAAAAGAAAACCTCTTAAGGGGAAGAAAAATAAAAGACATTGTGAAGTTGAAAGTGATTGGAAAGAATATACAAGTTCTTCTAATGAACTTAATAATGACATTACTACATTAGGTAAACAAAATTTTAAATTTGAAATAATTCAATTTGCTTATAGTAAATCCCATTTAAAATATTGTGAAGCAAAACAACAATTTGATAATGATGTTTTATTAAAGGAAGGATGGTATAATGGAATTATTAATCTAAGAGTTGGTAGAATCAAATTGACATAAAATATTTTTATTTTAAAATAAGTGTATGTCTGATTCTATTAATGATGTATTAAACAATTCATTTGATGATGCATTATCGTTTATATTAAATAATAACATACCATCTGAAAAATTTGATAAAAATATCAAATCTATATATAGATATCATATAATTAATAATATTTGTAGATATTTAATTGCGAATAATCTTAAAATAGTATTTTACAATACAGACCAATTAATTTTTAAATATTTTAAAAAAACAGATATAATTAAATTAATTGAACAAATTTTTAAAAAATTAAACATGTATTTACCAATAATAATATCGGATAAATCACCAACAGATCCTGGTATAAAAATTGAATTACGTAATTTATTAGAGTCAAATTCAAATAAAATAATTAATTTTAACAAATTAAGAAAATTTATTAATACTAATAATATATCCTCCTTAAATGATGATTTAGTAAATTCTTTAAAATTTCGACAATTTTTTTCATAATTTTTTTTATTTTTTCGAAAAAAATCGGTTGATTTTTAATTTTAAATTTTTATAATATATATATAAAATATAATATATATATAAAATATAATATATATATAAAATATAATATATATATAAAATATAATATATATATAAAATATAATATATATATAAAATATAATATATATATAAAATATAATATATATAAAATTTTTATGTTTTTGCGAATTGGTTAAATGATTTTGTGTATTTGTATTGAAAAATGATGGGTATGGAATATAATGGGTAAAAATGAATATTTCATACGACTTAAAATTAACAAAAAAAGAAAAGAAAAAATTATTTTATATTGATCGGGATGTTTTAGAAGAAGAAATAAAAAAATATTATAATACAGATGTTTTTTCTGAAGCATTAGGATCAATGATACAAAAAATTGCTTATGGATTAAGTTATGCAACTAATTATATCAATTATACATATAAAGAAGATATGATTAGTGATGCAATAATGAATATGTTTAAAGCAATTTATAAAAAGAATTTTAATTTTAATAAAGTTAAATGTCCTGAATGTGAACATATTTTTCTTTTAAAAAGTACAGAAGATAACCCATATCCAACACCTAAAAAAACTAAATGCCCTAATTGTAAAAAAAGTATAGTACCTGTTAGATTTAATCCTTTTTCTTATTTAACACAAATTGCTTCATTTGCTTTTATTAATCGTATCAAAATTGAAAATAAACTAAACGATTCAAAATTAGATTATGCACAAAAAGTATATGAAGATATTATGGTTGATAACCCTTGTTATTATGCATATATAAAAAGTATTGATAATAACAATGATGATAATTTAAATGAATAAAATAGCATTATTTACTGATATCCATTTTGGTATTCATCAAAATAGTAAAGAATGGATACAAATTACTTTTGAATGGTTACAAAATTTTAAAAAATATTGTATTGATAATAATATACAAGATATTATATTTTGTGGCGATTTTTTTAATCCAAGAGATATAGTAACTTGGTCTACTGTTGATTATGGTAAAAAATGTATTGAATATTTAAGAAAGAATTTTAGATTACATCTTTTAGTTGGTAATCATTGTTGTTTCCATAAAGATAATACAGATATTAACAGTCTTAATATTTTTAAAGGATTAGAAAATGTATATGTTTACGATCAACCAAGTAGTGTAACAATTTGCAATAAACAATTTTTATTTATTCCATGGTTTGAAAATAAAGATAAATTAAATATGGTTTATGATTATTTTAGTGGCAAATTTGATGCAATAATTGGACATTTTGAAATTAATTCATTTAAAATGTCAGGGAAAATTTGTGAAAATAATATCGAATCATCATATTTATTATCCAAAGCTCCTCTTATATTTTCAGGACATTTCCATCTTCGACAAGTAAGACATTATGAAAATGGTGATATTGTATATATTGGAACTCCTTTTCAAATGGATTTTAGTGATGAAGATGACACAAAAGGATTTATGATTTTAGATACTAAAGATATGTCTTATGAATTTATAAATAATACAAAATCTCCTTTGTTCCATCGATTAAAATATTCACAATGGGAAAATATAACCAATACAGATAATGCAAAAAAATTAATAAAAAATAATTTTATTTCATTATCTATTGATAAACCAATAACTAACGAAGAATTAGAAAAAATAACAAATAATATTAGATTATTAAACCCTAGACAATTAACAGTAGAAGTTCAACCTATTGAAAATATTGATAATTCTAAAATCGAAATTGATACTATTGATATGAAAAAATCTTTTATTAATTTTATTTCATCATTAGATTATAAATATAAAAATGAATTAACATCTTATATCCTTGAAAAATATGCAAAGAGTCAACTTTAAAAAAATTACAATACAAAATTTTTTATCCATTGGTGATGATCCTGTTGAAATCAATTTTAAAACTGGTGTAAATTTTATAACAGGTATTAATAAAGATAAATGTGATAGACGTAATGGCTGTGGAAAATGTCTACATCCATTGACTGAGATTGATGTGAAAACCAATGATAAAACGGTATTGGATAAACTGCAATTATTTTTAAATAACAAATAATACATTTTGCCTACTCCATTCTATAAATATTTTATATGAAATACAAATCAGGGATGGATTGGCATATTTATCTAGATAAAATAAATCCAGATACAAATAAATTATATACAGAAGAAGAAGCAAAAATTCATGTTAAATCATTTAGAAAAAATTCTATTTATTATTGGTTAAAACATGGGTATTCTGAAGAAGAAGCTGAACGTAAGAGAATGGAGTTTCAGCATAGTAATATATATAAAGCTATTGATGCTGCAAAAAAAGTACCTAGTAATACGCAAATAGAGTATTATACCCAAAAAGGATATTCAATAGAAGAAGCGAAAAAAATAATAAGTGATAGACAACGAACATTTACACTTGAGAAATGTATAGCAAAATATGGTGAACAGGAAGGGCGTAAAAGATGGAAAGATAGACAAAATAAATGGATGGAGTCTTTAAATAAAAAAACTCTAGAAGAAAAACAACAAATTAATAAACGAAAATCATTATCTATAACACAATATATTAATAGATTCGGATTAAAAAAAGGCTTAAATGAATATTATAAATTAAGATGTATCCATAAATCAGATTTACATTTTCTTAAACGCACTATAAAAATTATATATAAAAATAATTTCAAAAATGTTAATGATTTTTCTAAAATATATAATAAATTAAAAGATAAATATGTTTCATACAAAATAAAAGGCACGTCGTCTAGAGAATCTCTTAAAGTTTTAAAACCTCTTTATAATTATTGCATAAATCATCTAAATATGGAAAAATCAAATGTAAGGTTAGGTATTCCAGGTTCAAAAGAATTGTGTTTACGAAATCACAAAAAAATGTTTTTTTATGATTTTTGTATTATGGATAAAAAAATAATTATTGAATATAATCATTTGATTTGGCATCCAGATCCTCGATATATGTCATTTAAACAATTTGAAAATTATAAACATCCATATTCGAAGAAAAAAACTGCGAGCAGTATATATAATTATGACCATATAAAAATTAAATATGCAAAACAGTGTGGATATAAAGTGTTTATTATGTGGAATTTTGATGATGTTAAATATAAAATAAATGAATTAAAAAACATAATTAAAAATGAAATTATCCATTAAAGATATAAGTGATTTTTATGAACAATATCCAGAATATAAAGGATGCATTGAGGTCAAAACACGTTTCGGGTATAAAAAAATAGAAGAAGCATGTATAACCAAAAGAAACGAACAGTTATTTGTTGTTGATACATTAAATCATACTATTAAAGGGTCTAAGAATCATTTATTATTTGGAAAAGATGGTTGGATTGAAATTAATTGTTTAAATCCTGGTGATTTTATATTGTGTGAAAATGGCTATGAAAAAATAATTGATGTTTATTCAACTGAAGAATATCTCGATTTATACGATCTTCAGGTTGAAGAAGTGAAAGAATTTTATGCGAATGGTGTAGTATCCCATAATTCTTCAATAGTTGACAGTATATTTTGGTGTCTCTTTGGAGAAATGGTTCGAGGGGATCTTAAAAACGATGAAATAATCAATAACACCACTAAAAAAAATTGTTTAATTAAATTAGAATTTGAAACAATTTTTAATGAAGAAAAAAACGATTATATTATTATAAGAGGACTTAAACCTGGTAAATTAGAATTGTATAAAAATGGTGAATCAATTACTCTTAGTAGTAAAAGCAATACTACAGAATATATTAGCGATATAATAAATGCAACACCACAAATGTTTATGAATTGTATTATAATGTCTTTAAATAATACAATCCCATTTATGGCACAAAGTAAAATAGAAAAAAGAAAATTTATTGAACAAATATTTAATTTAGATTTTTTCAATAAAATGTTACTTTCTATAAGAGATGATTTTAATAAAACTAATAATGAATATAAAGTAATAGATGCTATTATTCAGGAAAAACAACATATTATCGAACAAAATAATGAATTATATAAACAGTATTTAATAAAATTAGAAAACAAAAAAATAAGTTTAAAAGAAAAAGAACAGCAATATATTAAAGAGATTGAAAATATTGAAAAAGATATTGAAAAATATAATAAAAAAGATAATTCGAAAGAAATATCAGAATGTGAAAATAATATTGTTAAATATACAAATGAACAACAAAAATTAGAAGAAACAATAAATGTTTTTAATCAAGAAATAAATAAAAACGAAAAAATAATTGAAAATGAAAAAAATGAATTGTCAAAAATAGATATTAAAGATATCGAAAAAAAATATGATAAATTAAATGATGCTATAAGTAATATAACAATTGAAAATTCTAATATTGAAAAACAAATAAATAAGTTATCAAATTTTAAAAAGGGTGATAAATGCCCAACTTGTAAAAATATAATAGATGGTGATAATTTCGAAAATATACAACAATTAATATTATCTTTAAGTAATGATAAAAATATTCTTTTAAAAAAGATTGAAAAAATAAAAGAAGCATTAATCAAAATTGATTATGATAATATTAAAATAAAATATGATAATCATAAAACGAATATAGAAAAATTACAAAAAGAAAATGATAAAAAAAATTCAGAATTATATACTATAAACAATAATATATTAAATTGGGAAAAAATTATTAATAAATTAAAAGAAAAAATTATTAATTTAAAAAATATTGACGAATCTAAAAATACATATATTAATAATTGTAATAAACAAAAAGAACAAATAAAAAAATTTTTAGAAGATATACAAAATCAATATAATAATATTAAAGATGAAAATCCTTATATAGAAATTAATAATAACATTAAAAAAGAATTAGAAAAATCACAACAAAAATATGATAATTTGAAGCAACAACTGGATATTTTAAATACAGCTAAATTCGTTGTTTCAGAAGAAGGTATAAAATCACATATTTTAAAACAGGTTATCGATATTTTTAATAATAAAATTTTATATTATTTAAATAAATTTGAATCTAATTGTATAGTGAAATTTAATGAAATGTTTGAAGTTATTATCACTAATGAAAAAGGAGATGAATGTTCATATTTTAATTTTTCTGGCGCGGAAAGAAAAGGCATTGATTTGGCATGTTTGTTTACTTTCATGGATATGAGACTCTTATTACATGGAATATATTATAATATTAATATATATGATGAATTAATAGATACTTCTTTAGATGAAAAAGGTATTGAATTGGTAATTAATGAAATTAAACATCGTGTTGAAAAATATAATGAAGCTTCTTATATTATATCCCATAGAAAAGAAAGCCTCAATTATGCAACAGGTGATATTATTATGTTAGAAAAAGAAGATGGTATAACAAGAAAAGTTATGACAAATAATCTATGAATTTAAAATCTTGAATTTATTAAATATTCATTTAAAATTCTTCATAGATGTATAGGAATATAGTTTATAATTCAAGAAACAAGGAATGTATAATTTTTGGATGGGATGAAAAAGGAAATAGAACTAGAAAATCTATTCCTTTTAAACCCTATATATATCTTATAACAAATAATAATAACAGTGTAGCAACTTCAATTTTTAACGAACCATTAATTAAAAAAGAATTTGAAACCCAATACGATAGACATCGTTTTTTAAAAGATCATGAATATCCACGAGTATATAATAATCTTGATGTTCAACAAGAATGTTTAGTTGATTTATTTTGGGAAATAAATGAAACACCTGAATTTTCAAAAAATCCATTAAATATCGGATTTATAGATATTGAAACATATTCACCAAATGGGTTTCCTGATATTAGAGAAGCATCTGACGAAATTAATGCTATTACGTTATATAGTACGTTAACAAAGACATTTTATACGTTTGGATGTAAACCTTATAAAGTAAAAGAATCTGATGTTGAATATATATATTGTGAAAATGAAAAACAATTATTAAAATTATTTGTTGATTATGTTAATAAATTAGATATTGATCTTTTATCTGCTTGGAATGGTGAAGGGTTTGACTATCCATATATTTGTAATCGTATAATAAATGTATGTGGTGAAGAAACTTTAAAAAGATTATCACCAGTATATGAAGATATTAATAAACCTGTTTCTAATAGAGATGTTATCGGAGATAGAGGAGAAGCATTACAAAAATGGTCTATAGAAGGTTTATCCCTTATAGATTACATGTTGGTATATAAAAAATATACATATGTTGATAGACCGAGTTTTTCATTAAATTATATTGCTAATGTTGAATTGAGTGATCAAAAAATCGAACATGAAAACGAAAGTTTAGTAAGTTTAGCTGATAATAATTGGGAAAAATTTATTGATTATAATATCCAAGACGTGCGCCTTTTAGTTAAACTTGATCAAAAATTAAAATTTATTAATCTATTAAAACTACAAGCATATGCTGGTTGTTGCCCAATAGAAAAAGCAATGGGAACCATTTCGGTTACGCTAGGGGCTTTAGCTGTAAGATGTAAGCATCATGATAGAGTATTGATGACTAAAGTAAAATTAGGTGGTGAAATGGTGTTTGAAGGTGGGTTTGTAATGGAGCCAGTTAAAGGATTTCATGATGATATTGTATCAGTAGATGCAAATTCACTATATCCCAATACATGTATAAGTTTAAATATTTCACCAGAAACTAAATTAGGTAAAATAATACAAGAAGATGATCAATTTATCCAATTTAAATCTAATAGGGATGGTAAAATAAGTAAAATAAATAAAGATAAATTTAAAGAATATTGTAAAAAGAAACAAATAGCAATATCTAAATCTGGTGTATTATTTACACAAGATACTGTCGGTATTTTAGCTGAATACATGGATTATTATTATAAGAAACGTGTTAATACTAAAAAACAACTTAAGGCTACATATAAAGAATTAGATAAAGCTAAAAATGAAAAGGAAAAAAGTGAAATAAAAGAGCGAATTGAATATTTGGATTTATTACAATTAGCTTTAAAGATCCAAATAAATGCAGCATATGGATTTTTCGGAACTCCATACTGTCCTTTAGGTGATACCGATATTACATCCAGTATTACTAAAACTGGTCAAGCTGTGGTAAAACAGGCTGGAGTAATTGCTTGGAATTATATGAAGGAACATGGGATAGATTATGATCCATTAGTATATGTTGATACGGATAGTTTGGTTGGGTCTTCTATTATAATTGTGAATGGTAAGAAAATAAAAATAGAAGATTATTATAATCAATGTAATGGAATATTAATAAAAAATGATATTAACAACCAAAATTTTATAAAAGAAATTAATAATGATGATAAGGGATTATCATATGACATTAATAGTCAACAAATTGTAAATAATAAAATTAAATATATTAAAAAACATAAAGTTAAAAAAGAATTTTTTAAAATATCGTATAAAGACAAAGAAGTAATTATTACTGAAGATCATTCTGTAATGATTGAACGTAATGATAAAATTATTGAAATAAAACCAAGAGAAATTAAACAAGATGATAAAATTATATGTATTCAATGAATAATTTTATATGGATACAGATAAACAAGTTTTGGTATTGGCTCGAAAATATAAAAAACAATTTATTAAATATGGTTTAAAATATAATTTAGACACATTAAATAATCAATTATTGAAATGTTTTTTATATGATCAATTTGAAAAATTAAAAAATAATAAAAAACCCAATGTTGAACATTCTATTAAAATGATTAAAAAATTGCAAGAATATAAACATTCGCAATATTCTATTTTTGAACGTTATAAAAAATTATATAATATTAGTCATGGTGTTAATAAAGAAAAACTATTATTGCGTTATGGTGAAGAAGAAGGATTAAAAAGATGGAATCATTATTGTAGTAAACAAGCTGAAACAAATACGTTTGCCTATAAACATAAAAAATATGGTATTACAAAAAAAGAATTCGAAGAGTATAACGCATCTCGTGCTGTTACTTTAAATAATATGATAAAACGTTATGGTGAAGAAGAAGGATTAAAAAGATGGAATGAATATTGTAAAAAACAATCTTATGTAGGTGTGTCTAAAGAATATTTTATAGAAAAATATGGTGAAGAAAAAGGTATTAAAAAATATAAAGAAGTATGTAAATCACATTGTTTAACATTAGTTAATTTTCAATCTAAATGGGGAAAAGATTTAGGTATAAAAAAATTTAATGATTGTTATTCAAATCTTAATAATGGTTATTCAAAAATAAGTCAAGAATTATTTAATTCAATAACTCCAATTGAAAATAAAGGGGAAACTTTTTATGCTACTAATAATAAAGAAAAATATTTTCATCATATACCAACCAATACATATGGATTTATTGATTATTGTTATAAAAATAAAGTTATTGAATTTTATGGAGATTATTGGCATGCAAATCCAAAAATATATAAAAAAGATGATTTAATTAAAATTAATAATAAAAAAATGATAGCAAGTGATAAATGGATTTTAGATAAAAAGAGAATTGATGTATTGAAAGAATTAGGTTATGATATTAAAATAATTTGGGAAAGTGATTATTTGAAAAATAAAGAACAAACAATTCAAGAATGTAAACAATTTTTAATAAATTAATATGCAAATTCAAAAAACAACCGATTTTAAAATAGAATCTTTGGGTATTCAAGAACAATATGTATATGATATTGAAATCGAAGATACTCATAATTTTTTTGCTAATACTATTTTAGTTCATAATTCTAACTATTTGACATTCAATAAGTTATTCAAACATTTAGGTATCAAATCACACAATGAGAACTATGATATTACAAAAGAAGCATTAGATGTGATATTGGATTATGAAAATTATTTAAATAATGAAATAACTAAATATGCTCAAAATGAATTTAATTCAAAAGATTCAAGATTTTTCTTTAAAAGAGAAGTTATAGCAGATAAAGGATTTTTTATAACAAAAAAAAGATATGCTGTTCGTGTTTTGGATGATGAAGGAAAAAAAGTAAAGAAATTAAAATTTAAAGGAATCGATATAGTAAGAAATAGTGTCCCTGAAAAAATTAAACCAATGGCTAAAAAATGGTTAGAGTGTTTAGTTGTTGAAAGAGATAGAATAAAATGTAATCAAATATTAAAAGAAATATACAATCGATTAAAAGAAATGTCTATCGAAGATATTAGTTTTACAATTAATTGTTCAAATATGGAAAAATATACTCTTAATTATAATCAAATAACTAATAGATTAGGGGTTAAAAATGATTTAGATGAATTTAAAATGGAATTACATTGTCCGTATCATATCCGTAGCGCACATGCTTATAATGTTATAATAAAACGATTAGGATTACAGAGCAAATATGATTTAATACATTCAGGTGATAAGGTAAAAATAATAAGAGTAACTGAAGATAATAAATACAAAATAAAAGTATTAGCGTATAAAGATAAATTTCCGGAAGAATTTAAACCATTATTTAAAATTGATTATGATGCTATTTTTGATAAAATTATCTTTAGTATGGTTGAACGTTTCTATAGTATAGTTGGCTATGAAGCAACAAGACCTACTGAGGCAGTTCATACTGACTTATTTGATTTCCTTGCTTAAATATATTGAATTTTTTAAATAATAACGTAAAATAAAAATTATGATTATAAGAAAAAGTTTTAAAGCAGAAACGGCGCATATTGTCCGAGGTGCATTTTCTTCGAGATGTGATAAAAATATTCATGGTCATTCTTATTTATATGAATTAGAGCTACTTACAAAAAATACCACTCATTTAGATAACGCAGGAATGATCACTGATTTTTCTTTTATAAAGAAATATTTTAATCCTCTTTTTGATTCATTTGATCACGCTTCGATTCTGATGAAATCGGAAAAAGAAGAAATAAAAGATTGTTTTAAGAATAATTTTGAACGAGTTATTATAGCAAAATGGAATAGTACAGCTGAATTACAATCATTATTTTTTGCATGTATTTCAAAATTTCTTATAAGATATTTGAATGAAAATAACTTATGGGAAAATGGTGAACGAAATGTAGAATTTGGAGCTGTTACAGTTCATGAAACAACAAGTGGTTATGCAAAATCTACCAATTATGATGTTTGTATTGATGAAGGTATTGATGTAGGTATTGATGTAGATATTGATAATATTGGTTTAGTAGCTGACAATGACTGGATTATAGAACAGATAAAATTTCAACGTTCTTGTATGTTAGATGTTGAGTTTAGTGAAGGAATTATGAAAGAATGGACACCCGAATTTAAAAAGTTTTGGCATTGGGTTCAACAATATAAAATTTAAAAAAAAATGGATAGAAAAATTTTAGATAAAATTCTTGCGGATGTTAAAAAAATAAATCCGTATATCACATATTTAAATGATGAATCGTTATCAACTGTTCACGAATGGGTTGATACCGGTTCAATGTTATTGAATGCTATAATATCAGGTTCATTATATGGTGGAGTACCTTCTGGGCGAATAACATTATTTGCCGGCCCTTCCATGACTGGTAAATCATTTATCATGCAGCAAATTCTACGTAATGCTCAAAAAATGGGAAAAATTCCTGTTATTATTGATTCAGAAACGGCTATTGATTCTCGTGGTGCCGAAAGATTCGGTATAGATACTTCTCAAGCAATTTATGTTCCTACGACTACTGCATTAGAAGCTCGGAATATTATTAACAATATTCTTACGAATGCGATTGAACAAAAACAAGAAGGTAAATTTATCGTTTGTATTGATTCTATTGGTAATTTAGATAGTGAAATGCAAATAAATCGCATGGAAAAAAATAGTACATCGGCTGACATGGGTAGTTTTGCGAAGGATGTTAAAAGTCTTTTGAAAACATGTGTACGTGTGGGTGGTAGAGCAAGATGTCCTATTATTATGACTAATCATATTTTTGAAGATCCTGCTGCAATGTTTACCAAATTAGTGAAAGATCAACCAGGTGGTAAAGCTGTTTGGTTTTTACCATCTGTGATAGTTCAAATGGCGCGTTCTGATGCAAAAACTGAAGATACAAAAGAAGCTGGAACAGTAGGTGGTAAAAAAATATCAGGTGCTATTCTTAAATTTTTAACCGCTAAAAACAGATTTGTAAAACCTTTATTGACGGGTGAAGCGTATTTGTCTTTTAGTAATGGTTTACACAAATATTATGGTTTAACAGAATTAGCTAAAAATTTAGGTGTAATTCAACAATCAGGACCATCATACAGTCTTTTAGATGGGACAAAGTTAGGATATGAATCTAAATGGATAAACGATAAAGAAATTTGGGAACAGCATATTTTACCTAAAATTGAAGAACGAATACAACAAGAATGGAAATATTCGGAATATAAGGAAGATGATGATATAGTATCTAAAGAATTAGAAAATGATGATACTACCTTGGAAAACGAGGATTTAAATAATGAGTAATTTTATTATTGAACGTAATTTAGTTGATAAAATTGAAGTTGACGGTTACAAATATTTACGTAGAATAATATTTACTTTTAGTGAACCTCCAAAATTTGAAATTATTTGGTACGAATATTATAGTGGAAAACGTCAAATAAAAGATAAAACTTTATATAGTAAATTAGAACAAATTTATAGAAATAATAGGGATAGAGTACATGGATACGAAGCAAAATAATATAAATGATAATACATTACCTAAAAAATGTTTATTGCCATATTCAGGTGGATTAGATTCTACTGTAATTTTATGGCAATTGTTTAATAGTGGATTATACGATGAAATTCATTGTATATCGTTTGATTATGGTCAGCGACATAAAGTTGAATTAGATTGTGCAAAATGGAATATCGAATATCTTAATACTAAATCAAACAAAACCAAAGTTATTTGGAAGGAAATTGATATTAAGTTTATGAGGGATATTGCATCTACAAGCTGTTTAACTAATGATGATATAAAAGTTCCTGGTAAAGATGATAATAGTATAAAACCAACTAGTTATGTTCCTAATAGAAATATGATTATGTTAAGTATTGCAGCAGCTTACGCAGAATCACATCATATTCTTGAAATTTACCACGGTGCGAATGGTGATGATTATGGTGGTTATTGGGATTGTAGACAAGCATTTTTTAATGGATTGAATACAATATTTTCGGATAATCCTGGATGTCAAATTAAATTTTATACTCCTTTATTAAATAAAACCAAAGTTGAAATTATTAAAAACGGATTAGACGAACATGTAAAATTTGAACATACATGGTCTGATTATTCTGGTGGAGCTATGTATTTTGATTACGCAAAAGGTTTGATTTATAAAGCTGATGCTAATTCAGCAAATTCTCAATTACGAATTAATGCATTTGCTGAATTAGGAAAAATAGATCCTTTACCATATCAACAAGATTTAACAGAATTTTGGAAATCAAAAAATTGTTCTAAAATATAAAATAAAAAAGACAGGTTTTAAACCTGTCTTTTTTTTTAATTAAAATCTCGGTAATCCTTTACCTCTATGTTGTTTACCGGTTTCGTCCATATACCTATTGATAGGTCTTTTATCTTTCTTCCATTTAGCTATGGATGAATAATCACTAGCTGTCATTTCAGGGTCATCTTCATCTTTTTCAAGATATTTATCGATAGCTTCTTCTGACCAATCAATATTATCGTCAGACATACCTTCATCTTCAGGGCCTTTAAATGACATATATTTATTTAAAGATACTCCGGTCGCGTCCTTAGGATTATTTTCAATATTAGTGAGAATATCTTCAATAAATTCGATATTTTCTTCAGAATTAGGATCTTCGCCTTTTGGTGTGATATATTTTTGAATAATGGCTTTTTTTAATTTTTCCCTTAATTCATTATATAACTTATTATAATACGCTTCTAATTCGTCTTTATCTGATAATACTTTAGTCATATGCATCATAGCATCATTTTCTATAGCAGCATCGTCAATATCTTCCGTTGCGCTTTTTTCGTATTTATCTTTAATTTTTTTTAACATTTCACCACGAGACAGAGTAGCTTCGTTTAAATGTTTAAGTTTATAGTTCCAACTAAATGTGTTTTCTAAAATTAAGTTTTTCATTTTTATATAAATTATTTATTTTTATTTGCGTAATACCAATCCTTTATATATTTTAAATAATCTATTTTTTCGTCATTACTTGCATCATTCCATTCTTCATCCGACATATAATTACGTTCTTTAATTGCATTAATCACTTTAGCCGGTGATTCACCAGGATATTCTTTTTCTAATACACTATTCCAACTTGTTACTATGAAATCATCTTCTTCAATATCATCAATTTCAAGTGGAGCACCTTCTAATTCAGCAAATTCTTCTGGTGTAATAGATTTAATATCTTTTAAATTATTACCAGCCATAACCCATGATCTTATTTTATCAATATTTGAATTAAAATATTTGTAAACATCACGCTCTTCATCATTTTTTGGATAATAAAATATATTATGTTCTAAAGTTAAACTACATAATTTTAAAACAGCTAATTGTTGTTCTGTGTTACCATTAACCAATTCCATTAAATAAATCCATGGAACTACAATATTTGTTCTAAGAATAGGAGTTGGTGAATTTTCTTTAATTTTTCTAATAAATTCATTAATATATTCATTGTCAACATCACCTATTTTAGCAATATTTACAAATGTTGCTTTTAATTTAGCGCCTAAATTTTGATTATATTTATTACTACCGTATAACGTTTTATTTCGAGCACCCAATTCAACTGCGATTAATTTATCTCTTCGAGATCTATAACGAGGTAAATTAATATCATAAGAATCTTCATTATAACTTATTGATGATTTGATTTTCGGGTCTATTATATTACTATATAATTTAATGAATTTTTTATACGCTTCAATATCTTCTGGGTATTCTTTTTTTACATAATATTGTTTTCTTCCTCGCGGCGCTGTAGTAATATGATCAGTATTTTTTAAATCATCAGCCTCTATTTCTTTTCTGATTTTATCTGCTATATCAGTAGGTAAATTATTATATAAATTTTCACGGACGTTATTAGGAGTATGTTTATCTTTAATCATTCTAATTATATTCAGATATTTTGGATCATACATATTTCCATTTAACTCTTCTAATGCTTCATTGAATAAAATATCAAATGTTGTTAATTTTATAGCCATATAAAATATTTATTTGTTATTGATTTAAAATAAATGAGAAATATAATATAATTATGATTTTTAAACATTTATTTGTTTCTGCATCAGCGGATTCTAAAAAAGATACATTAATTTATAAATGTCATCAAATAAATCAATCATTTAATAAAATCGATCAAATAATTATAGACCATAATAATATTGGATTGCCCAAAGTTTATAATAATATATTAAAAGAGTATAAAAATAAATACGATTTTATACATTTTGTTCATGATGATGTATTTATATATGATGATATGGATAGTTTAGAAAATATCATAACATCATATAATTATGATATTATAGGGGTTGCTGGATCAGGAAGGATAGCTATTAAACACCCAGCGCTATGGCATATAATGGGTAAAGATAGAATGTATGGGGCAGTTGAACACCGTAATAATCAAATACAAAACGATTTTCAACCAAAACAATATACTGTAGTTTATGGCCCAACAAGTGGTGAGGTAATTATTTTAGATGGTGTTTATATTTGTGTTAGGACAAAAAATATAAATGAATGGAAATTTAATGAAAATTTTAATTTTCATCATTATGATATTGCTAGTTGTATTGATGCATTTAAAATTGGATTGAAATTAGGTGTATTACCTATTCATATAAGACATGAACCAATTATATATGATCCAACTAAGAATGAAAATTGGATACAATCAAACAAAAAATTTTTAGAATTATATGCAACAAAATAAGATAACATTAGATTTAGACTATTTTGAAAATATTGTTATATACAAAACACTAACTGATTCTTCATATCTAAATTCAATTATTGATAAATTAGATGAAAAATATATACATAATAAAGATAATAAAATAGTTTATAAATTAATTAAGTCATTTTTTACCGTAAAAAATAAAATTCCAAACGCTGCTGAACTTCGTCAATATTTAAACACAGAAGAATTAAAAAATGCTTTTTATAATTCATTAAATAGAGTTAAAAACTTAGAAAAAGATATTAGTAATGAAGAATTATATCAAAATACTGATAGATTTTTAAAAGAAAGGGGTATATCTACTGTTGTATGGGAATATGCTCAAAATATTTCAGAAGGTAAAACTATTGAACCTACTGTATTATTAGAACAAGTTGAAAAAGTATGTGGTATTTCAATTCATAATGATATTGGATTAGATTTATTTAATGATACTGATAAAATAATTACATATTTTAATAATCCAAATAAACATATATCCACTGGTTGGAGATGGTTAGATAATGCAATAAAAGGTGGATGGTTAGCTGAAGGCAATGCATTATATACTGTTTATGGAAAACCAAACATAGGTAAAAGTATTGTATTAGGTAATTTAGCTGATAACGTAGCCAAACAAGGTTATACTGTTTTATTAATTACTCTTGAAATGAATGAAATGTCATATGCTGAGAGATTATTATCGAGAATAACACAAATTAAGAATAATGATTTAACAAAAGATATTAATTTATTTAAACAAAAAATAGAAGAAAATAAAAAAGGAAGAATATTAATAAAAGAATTCGGCACTTCAACTATTACACCTTTCGAATTAGAAGCTTATATTGAAAAAATTCAAAAAACAGGAATAAAAATTGATTTTATAGTTATAGATTATTTGGATTTATTAGTATGGCCACAAGCAATCGAAGATTGGAAGGCAATAACTAAAATAGCAGAAAAACTTAGAGGAATGAGCAAAAAATTGAAAATACCCATCCTCACGAGTTCACAAATTTCCCGTCAAGGATATGATGAATCACCAGATATGAAATATGCCGCTGGTTCTACCGGTATTAATAAAACTGGTGATGTTATTATTGGTATTAGTCGAACAGAAGAAGATATTGAAATGGGAGTTATGAGATTTAACTTAATGAAAAATCGTGAGGGCCCTAAAGATATATTTAAATTATTGAAAATTGATTTCGATACTTTAAATATTATTGATGATGATACACTTGATCAAATTGAAGAACACGCTGAACATTATAATATGTTCGAACAAATGAATGTATTGAAATGAAAAAAATATTAATAATAACTGATAGCGATTTAGATGGTGCTGGAAGTGCTCTGGCATTAAAATGGTTTTTGCCCGCCGCATTTGATATTAAACTAATAACAACCACTGTTTCTAAATTTAGAAATGAATTATTAGAATGGCTTAAAGAAGATAAATTATCCAATTATGATATAGTATTTGTTTGTGATATGGATACTACTGAATCGATTGACTTAATTGATCTTAAAAATGTTTATATAATAGACCATCACGAAACACATAATCCTGATATATATACAAATTGTAAAAAATGTATCAAAAAAGCTAATTCTACAACAGGTTTAATTTATGAATTATTTTTACAAAATAAAAATATTTCTAAAGAACAAAAAATGTTAATTGATTTAGTAGATGATTATGATTCATTTACATTGAAATATAAAGAATCCAGACAATTGAATATTATATATTGGGGGTTACCTATCAATAGAATATTAAATTTTATAGATACTTTTAAAAACGGATTTAAAGGTTTTGATAAATTTCAAACAAATTTTATTGAATTATATTTTAATAAACTTAAAAAAACTATCAAAGAATTAAAACTATTCACTGGCGAAGTATCATATAATAATAAAATATATAAAACATTAGCTACATTTGCTGATAATTCAATAAATGATTTAGCAGAATATTTGTATAAAAAATATACTGATTATGAATTAATTTTTATTGTTAATATGAAATCTGAAGTTGTTTCTCTTAGAAAAAATAGAAATTGTGATGTTGATTTAGGAAAATTGGCTAAACAAATAGGTAACGGTGGTGGTCATCCTACAGCCGCCGGATGCAAAATGACAGATACTTTTATGGAATTAATGAAAGGATTTTTGCCGTATGGACAACAATAACCAAACAAATATTACTCCTTATGTAGATTTTATAAACACAGAAGAAGAAAAAATATTTAACAATTTTTGTACATATATCTCATTATTAAAAGGAGGGAATCCTAATATTGCTAATATTTTTTTAAATTTATTAAAAAATAAATACGAAAGAAATTTATTTAAAAAATTTCTATCTATTGATTCTGATATAGAAATGGTTAATATTTTTATAAAATACTTTCCTCAAATAACAAAATCAAAATATATTTTTAAAAAATTGAATAAAGGTAATTTTTATAAAAAATAATGGTTAATGAATTTCAACAGCAAATATATAATGCATTTTTAAAAGCATCTAGAAAAGGGCAACCCTTTCAATATAGGAAAAATTTTGAAAATATATCATCATCTATTGAATATTATCTAATAAAATTAGAAATGTTTTTTAAACAATTTCCCCATATTAATTTGAATGATTATTTTCAATCACCATATGAAGTTTTGGATAAAGATGGTTATTATGATTTGAAGTTTTATAACACTTTAAAAGCAAAATCATGTTATTCAATTTATATCAAAGATAAGCGATTAAATAATGATATAACATTAGAAGAAATTAAGAATAGTTTAAATTTTGTTAATAACTTTTGTGTTAAAAATAATATAAAATTTAAAGATTATATCGTATATAAAAATAAAAATTATGTGTTTTTAAAACATTTAAAAGAAAATAAAATACACATTTTTATATTATTTGGATTTCCTATGTTTGAAAAAATTATCAATCAAATAGATAATGAAACACTACATTTTTTATTTGGTGATTTATTTGATAATCTAAATAAATTGCGGACTAATTTTTATAATTCTCAATATAAAGAACTCATACGTAAAGCAATAGAAAAATTATCATGAGAAATAATTCAAGTAATTCTAACAGATCAAGATTTCGAAGCGGAGAATTTGTACCTCTTCACCCCGAAAAATATAAAGGATCTAAACCTATATATTATAGATCTTCATATGAATTAGAATTTATGAGATATATGGATAAAGATCCTAATGTAATACAATGGGGATCAGAATCTAATGTCGTTATGTATCGTTCTCCTGTTGATGGACGCATGCATCGATATTTTATTGATAATTATGCTGTTTATAAATTTAAAGATAAATTATTTAAATTTATTATAGAAATAAAACCATATAATAAATTACTTAAACCTAAAGCAACTCAAGGAAAGAAAAAAACAACGCTAATCCAAGAAGAAGCCGAACATAGTATAAATATGGCTAAGTGGCAAGCAGCCAATGAATGGGCGAAACAAAAAGGATATATTTTTAGAATATTAACAGAAAAAGAAATTTTTGGAAAATAAGTCATGAAAAATATAACAAGAATTGATATTATTAATTATCTAATTTTTACATATAAACTTGAAAAATATTTAGAAATTGGAACTAGAGATGGTGAATGTTTTTCCCATGTCCGTTGTAAACATAAAGAATGTGTTGATATTGCATACACATATTCCGGGTTAACACATTGTTGTTCCAGTGATGAATTTTTTAAATTTAACGAAAGAACCTATGATTTAATATTTATAGATGGTAACCACGAAGAAGAATATGTTACTCGTGACATATTAAATTCGTTAAATTGTTTGTCTAAAAATGGATTTATTGTTTTACATGATTGTAATCCGGTAAAAGAAGAACACACCCATTCTACATGCAAACATTATAATGGCACGGTATATAAAAGTATAATATGGAGTCAACAATTTATATCAGATATAAATGTTGATATAGTAAATACTGATGAAGGTTGTGGTATAATAACAAAAACAGATACATGGAATAAATTAATTATTAATAATGGGAATAATAAATTGCCACTTGCATATTACGATTTTAATGAGTTTTTAAAAACAAAATCGAAACTTTTTAATTTAATTACTATTGAACAATTTTTAACCAAATATAAAGTATGAAAACGATAATTATATGTTGTAATTATTTTGAAGGCAAAACAGGCAATTTAGAAGAAACATTAAAATGTTTACAAAAAAACAAACTATCAGATACATATATATCAGTTGTTGATAATAATTCAAAAGATAATTCTTTAGAAATACTTAAAAAATATAAGGATTTAAATGTTATTGATTATGCCATTGTAACGGATAAAAATGTAGGTAAAGCAAAAGCTTTAAACATTTTATTTAAACAGGTAGAAAAAAATATTAAAATTAATGAAGAAGATATAATATTACATCTTGATAGTGATATAAGATTAATAAATGATGATACTATAAAACATATTCAAGAAATAAGTATTTATTTTAAAGAACGATTTAGTTTTATGGCGTTTCAAACTTCGGGTGTTAATTATTTTTATTTTGATATTGAAAAATTGCCACATTATGATTATTTTGATAGTAAAATATATGTAGCATACTCCCCACATGGTATTCCAGGCCCTATGTTAGCAATTCCTTATAAATTTCATAAATTAGTTAATGGGTATAATGAATGTTTAGGAAAAAATAATAGTCCAGCTATATATGGGGGAGATGATGCGGTTATAACAAAAGATTTGATTTTGAAAACAAATTTACCATGTTTAATTCCTAGTTATTTACAAATATTTCATCCAGAAACACAAGATATAAATTATTCAAATTTTAAGAAACAGTGTATTAATAATATGTTACAATATGGGTATGGATCTACAGGTATAACAGCAACAAAAGGTTTTTATGACTAAAGTCGATAAAATAGCTTGGGATCATTATTCCTCTCTTAATGAAATTCATAGACTTCAAAGGGTAAATCCATTTATTCGATTTAATTGTAATATAAAAGATGATTTAACCCCAAATTACAATAAAGATTTAAATATTGGTGTTGTTATTGGCACTTATGGTGGATTATCACCTTATATAAAATTACAACTTTATTATTTAAAAGAAATTAATAAAATAGATAATATTTTAGTAGTTGATGATTATAGTGATGAAAGAAACCAATTAGCTAATTATTGCAAACAACTTAATATTGATTTTGCATCAACTCCGATACATTTACCATATATTAAAAATGTTGGTTCTAATGGTGATACATATTGTTTTTATAAAGGATTACAATGGGCTAAAGAACATAATATTGATATATTGGTAAAATTATCAAAAAGATTAATACCTCAATTTAACTGGAAATCTAACTTCATTGAGCTTATTCATCAAACAGATGCTCTTACATATTCGTCATATTGTATTAAAGATCGTTTTAATTTTAGAACTGAATGTGTTGGTATGGATGTTAACTCATGGTCTCATTTTTTAAATGTTATGAATTTTTATTTGTCACAACATTATATTATTTTTGCTGAATATTGGTTTCATGAATTAGCTAAAACTTTAAGTTTTTATAATAAATCAAAAAAATGGTCAGAATATCAAAATACATTGCAATATGATAAATCCGGTTATGCACATTGGTATGACATTTTAGGTGATGATCGATATTCAACATCTAGAAGACATGATGGTGTTTTATGGCATATGTATAATACGGAAGAAGATTATATAAATTGTTTAAAAAAATTAAATATTGAAAATATAAAAAACTAATATAATATAAAAATATGTTAAATTCATTAATATTATCTGATGATTATGCATTTTCTGCAATACAAGGTGAAGGTCCTTTTATGGGACATCGTGCTGTATTTTTACGGTTAGCTGGATGTAATCTTACATGTATTGGTTATAAATCAGAAGGTGCTCCATATGGTTGTGATACGCACGATCAATGGAATGTAAGACATTTAATGTCATTCGAAGAATTAAATACATATTTTGAAATGAATGGATTTATTGATAATCTTCGAAACGGTGCTAGATTGATTATAACAGGCGGAGAGCCATTTTTACAAGGAGAACAACTAGCACATTGGTTGACACAATTAATTGAAAAATATGATTTAAATAATTTAAATATAGATTTTGAAACTAATGGTACAATTCCATTTGATACATTTTATAACAATTTTATACAAAATAACAAAAAGAAAGTTTCAATTAATTTTATATGTTGTCCAAAATTATCATCTAATGGCGATCCGCTTGAAAAAAGATATAAGCCAACTATTTTAAAATGGCTAGATAATTATAACACAGCACCATCTTCATTAGGATTAGCGGCATTTAAATTTGTTGTAAATAACGAAGATGATATTAAAGAAATTTTTGAAAACTATATTTATCCACATCATATTCAGCAAAAATATTGTTGGTTGATGCCTACTGCTGGTTCGAGAGACGAATTAATAGAAAGATCTCCAAAAGTTATTGAATGGTGCATAAAATATAATTTTAATTTTAGTAATAGAACACATATAATGGCATTTGATAGAAAATTAAGGGTTTAAAATGAGAATAGCATTAACAAGTATACCATATATTAATAGGGAAAAGTTTTTTATTGATTTAAAATCAACTTGGCCTCAATATAAAATTCATGATATTGGATTTAGTAAAGTATTTTCCAGTAAATTAACAAAAGAAGATATTGATAATGAAGTGGAAAACGCAATTAAAATATTTTCCCAATATGATAATCATTTAACGGATAATGTGATATTTTCTGAATCACCTATTGATTTGCTGGCGAAAATTATGTTTGCTGTTGAAGATCAATGGATTGATTCAACATTATTTAAAGAATATGTTGATAAAATAAGACCATTATTTAATAATGTTGATGTTATATTTTATTTACCGATATCAAAATTTAATGATATTAAAATTCCAGATTCAATACAATATGATGAATTTTGTGACGCAAAATTTTTAGCGGATTTAAATGAAAGTCTTCAGAATATTATATCATTGTTTAATATACATCTTAAAAATCCATTTTTTGATGTAGAAAATTGTCCGCCTGTTATAGAAATATTCGGAACGGACGAACAAAAAATACAAAATGTAAAAATGTATTTGGATGATAAAGGAGTTCTTAGAGAGCCAAATAATATTCTTAATAAAGAACAAAATGAATTACTAAAATCAATTGAAAATGATTTAGTTTTACAAGAAAAAGAAATTATTGAAAATAAAACAGAAAAAAAAGGTTCGTAAGAACCTTTTTTATTTTTATGCAATTGAAGTTAAATCAATTATACTAGCAGATAAGGATTGCCTAGTAGAGGCAGCCAATCCATTATCAACTTTTAATGCGTTTATTGCTTGATTATAACAATCCACTATATATGAAATTCGATTATTTATCAACGCAACATTGTTTTCTAAGTTTCCAACCGCAGTGGCAAAAGTAGTATTTTTTAAATCAATTACAAAATTTTTAAATTGTAAAAGTGATGTTTGAGTATCAATATTATCATTTTGAACAATAAGATAATCATCATCATTAATAGTGTTAACTTTTGGTAAATTTAAAATATTTGTTTTATTATAAATATCGTTTGCCATAAAAATATTTATCAAAGAGGTAGAAAAACGAAACAATATACATAAAATATTTCAAAATGCAGGAAAATAAAATACTTAAATTATCAGAAATTGAACATGTACTTAAACGCCCTGGTCAATATATAGGGAGTTTAAATTATTGTTCAAAAGAAATGTTTTTATTTAATAATGATAAATTTATATTCGATAATGTATCGTATATTCCCGGATTAGATAAATGTTTAAACGAAATATTAGATAATTGTATTGACGAAGCTATCCGAACTAACTTTAAATTTGCAAATAAAATAGAAATTAATATAAATGAAAAATCAGCTCAATTTATAGATAATGGTCGAGGAGTACCATGTGAAAAAAATGATGACGGTATCTCACAACTAGAATTAGCATTTAATAATGCAAGAGCAGGAGCAAATTTTGGTGATGATTCTAAACGCGAAACTGTTGGTATGAACGGAGTCGGTAGTTTTTGTGTTAATTGTTTTAGTAAACTTTTTATTGTTAAAACCAATACTGATAGTGCATCAGGAACATTAATAACTAAAAATAATTTATCCGAAAGCGACTGTAAAATTCGTAAACATGTAAATAAAAAAACAGGAACCGATGTTTATTTTGAACCTGATTTTGAAAAATTTGGGATATCGGGATTTGATAAAACACATATAGATTTATTATATCAGCGAGTATTAAATCTTGCTATTTGTTTTCCTGAAATAACTTTTTATTTTAATAATACAAAAATAAAAATTAATAACAAAACATTTATAAAATATTTTAACGAAAACTCATTAGTATACGATTATGACAATGTTTTAATAGGTATATTGCCAAATGAATATGATGATTTTAAATACTACTCATATGTTAATGGTATTAAATTAATAGGTGGGGGTAATCATATTGATCTTATTACGACAAATATTGTTAATGGATTAAGAGATAAACTACAACGCAAATATAAAAACATTATGCCTGGTGATATTAAACATAAATTATCACTTGTTGTATTTTTTAAACATTTTAAAAATTTAAAATTTGATTCACAAACAAAAGAAAGATTAACAAATTCTAATACTGAAATTAATAACTTTTTAAATGAATCGGGTGTTGATTATACCAAAATAATCAAAGATATTTTAAAAAATGAACATATTATAACACCTATTATTGATGCATTTACAGTTAAAGAAGAATTAAAAGTTCGTAAAGAATTAAAAACAAAACAAACTAAAAAAATAAAATCTGATAAGTATTTTCCACCTATTGGTGATTTGGATATGCTTTTTATAAATGAAGGATTTTCAGCTTCTGGTGGCATATCATCCGTATTGGGCCGCAAAGGAATTGGATATTATGCATTAAAAGGTGTTATATTAAATGTGTATGATACTTCATTACAAAAAATAGCCAATAACGTCGAATTAAAAGAATTAAGTCAAATATTAGGATTTCAATTAGGTGTACAAAATGAAATTGATATAAAATGCAATAAAATCGTAGTAGCAACCGACCAGGATGCTGATGGATTTCATATATCACTCTTATTATTTGGTATGTTTTACAAATATCTTAAAAAACTTTATAAACAAAAACGGATACTTAGATTAACTACTCCGCTTGTGGTTTTATATGATAATAAGAATAATCCTGTTCAATATTTCTTTACATTAGATGATTATAAACAATACAAAAATACAAATAATTATCGTGTTAAATATTACAAAGGGTTGGGCAGTTGGAAAAAGGAAGAACTGCAGGTTATAATAAATAAAAAAGGTTTAGATTATTTTTTGCAACCTTTCATATTAGATGAACAAACAGAACAATATTTTAATTGGTGGCTATCAGATAAAACATCTGATAAGCGAAAAGAATTTATACAAAATCATTCATTCAACATAGAGGCAATTTAATGGAAACAAAATATATATATCAGGCAATCGATAATTTTTTCGATAAATGTTTTGAACACACCCGTAAAGCTGTTATAGAAAAACAGGGTGGTTATACATCGGGAAACCCCTTTAGTATTTTTATGGGTAAATTAATTGAATGTATATATTATGAAAATAATAAACCTTATTCAACTGAACCTAATTTTGATTTAAATGGATTTGACAATGGAGTGGATTTATATATTAATAATGAACCAGTTTCCATTAAAATGAGGGTTCTACCACATTCAAAAAATACTTATTTAGATTCAAATAATATGGTATTTGGTCGACAATTTATAACATCATTTAACCTTATAAAAGATTTACCTTTAATAAAATGTAAATATATGTTGGGTGTCATACGATATGAATCTAATAAATATTTTGAATGGTTAGAAGCATGGGATCATAATAATATTCAACAACTTAAAGAAATTATTAAATTTATATTAGAATATGAATGTATTTGGTTTTCAACTAAAACTGGTAATATAATTTTAGATTACTAATATGGAAGAAAAAACAATAACAGATTTTTGTAACAATGAATATATATCTTTTGCTAGTTATGATGTTTATCGTAAAATAGCAAATGTAATTGATGGGCTAAAAGTATCCGCTCGTAAAATTTTATATACATGTATTGAAGATAATAAACAAGATAAATTAAAAAAAGTAGAAGCTTTGTCAAATAGAGCAGCTGAATTTACAGATTATCATCATGGTAGTACATCTTTAGTTGGTGTCATTGTTGGAATGGCACAACGATATGTAGGAAGCAATAATATTCCTTTATTAAAAGCGGATGGTCAATTTGGTATAAGATTAATACCAGATGCGGCTGCTCCTCGATATATATTTACATGTAAAGAAACATATATAAATTCATTGTTTAATGTTGCAGATAATAATATCTTAGAAAAACAATATTCTGATGGACAAGAAATAGAACCTAAATTTTATGTTCCTGTTTTGCCGATGTTATTAGTAAATGGTGCTGTTGGATTATCTGTAGGATTCGCTCAAAACATTTTACCACGCAATCCGATTGATTTAATAAAATATATTAATAGGAAGTTAAACAATCAAAATTGTAATAATCCATTATTACCATATTGGAGAGGATTTAAAGGGGAAATAAAAGAAGTAAGCCCGGGAGTGTATGATATATATGGTATTTATAAATTAGAAAAAGGAAAGATAATTATTTCCGAAATCCCTATAGGAATAAAATATAAAAAATATATAGATATTTTGGATAATTTAATAGAAGAAGGATTCATCACATCATACAAAGATTTTTGTGATACTCAAAATGATTCTATATTATTTGAATTAAAATTATCACCAGCTAAATATCAAGAAATTATTCAAACCTCTGATATTGATTTATATACTATTCTAAAATTAAAAACTAGAGAAACTGAAAATTATACTTGTTTAGATGAAAACGGATTAGTCAAAACATTTAAAAATATACAACAAATTTTCGATTATTATATTGATATTAGATTAAAATATTATGTTAAGCGCAAACAATATATTTTAAATAAATTAACAACAGAAATTAAATTATTATGTTCTAAATTTATTTTCATTAAAAATATAATAGATGAAAAAATTGATATCAAAAATAAACCTACTTCTTTTATAATTGACCAATTACAAAAATATGATAAAATTATAAAAGAAGAAAATTCTTATAATTATCTTTTAAAGATGCCTATATATTCTATGACAAAAGAAAAATTAGAGGAATTAAAAGAAAAAATCGGCAATATAAAAAATACTATAGATTTATTGAAACATCAATCCGAATATGACATTTGGAATAACGATTTAGAGGAGATTAAAAAATGGATAAAATAAGACGAATTGGATTTTTAGGTGGGCCAGGTACTGGTAAATCCACATGTGCTACTAGAATTTTTAGTGATCTAAAAATTTTAAATTATAATATCGAATATGTTTCTGAATATGCTAAAAAATGGGCGATAGATAAAAAGCCTATTAAAGAATATGATCAGATATATATGTTGGGTAAGCAACAACATTATGAATATCAAAATTTATGTAATGGTTATACCCATATTATTACAGATTCACCGATGTTATTAACATATATATATGCGAAAGTTTATTATCCTAATAATAAACGTTTACAAAATGGTATCAGAGAATTAGTATTAGATTATGAATTAAAATTTCCATCTTTAAACATATTTTTGAATAGAGATGAAAGAATTTATAATCCTCTCGGGAGATATCAATCGGAACAACAAGCTAAAGAATTAGATGAAATCATCAAAAAGGAATGTGAAGATTTTTCCAAGGATTTAGGTCGCCAATATATTTGGAGTTATTTTAAATTTAATGATTACAAAGGAATTTTAGAATATTTAAAACAAAGAATTGAAAAATAGATAAAAAATATTAAAATAAAAAAACATATGATTATTAGTAGAGACGAATTAAAACAAATTACATCATTTGATTACTATCAAGGCAATCTCATACATGAGCCTTTTGCATATAAGGTATTTAGAGAAAAAACACTACCAATTGGTAATATAATTGCTTTCAGGGCACCAATGAAGGTAGAAACTGATGGTATGATTGATTTAGAAGATGTACTGGCGCATGATTTCATATATTCAGACGATGCTATTTCATTTTGTTGGGAAATTCCTAATCTTTGCCCTTTTGGTGCAACATCTTTTCAAAGATTATTTAATACACAGATAGCTAATATTTTATATCGTTATATTCAAAAACCAATTGAGATGGATGGTGATGATATATTAGTACATAATGAATTTGAAGGTTCTGATGGAACTATTCAGAAAAAAGGTAAAGCATCTGTAAGTATTACTTATAGTCGTAATAATACAGCATTAGGTCATACTGCAATTAATGTTAAAGCAGGTAGAACAGCGCCAAATTTTGCATATTCAACAAATTTATCTGAAGAACAATGTAATGATTTTATGAAAAATGTGATTGATTGTTTCTATCAGATAACAGATGATATATTTTTAAGTACCCGCAAAATTAATAATATAAATTAATTACAATGAGTAAACAAATTATATTTGATACAACAGCTCGAGAGAAACTTTTAGTTGGTGTTGAGAAAATAACTAAAGCTGTTAAATCTACATTAGGACCAAAAGGTCGCAACGTAGTAATCGAGCGTAAAGATAACCCTCCGCTTTTCTCCAAAGATGGTGTTACGGTTGCTAAATCTATTCAATTATTGGATCCTATTGAAAATATGGGGGCTCAAGCCATTGTAGAAGCATCATCAAAAACAGCAGATCAAGCAGGTGACGGTACTACAACAACAACAATATTAGCAGAAGCAATATTTAAAGAAGGACTAAAATATCTTGCAACTGGTTATAATCCTATTTTTATTAAACGGGGAATTGATGAAGCAGTTGATGCTATTGTTGAAAAATTAAAATTAAGTTCCAAACAAACCGAAACAAATGAAGAAATAAAACAAATCGCTACTGTTTCAGCCAATTGGGATAATGAAATAGGTGAAATAATCGCAAATGCAATTAACGAAGTCGGCAAAGATGGTGTTGTAACAATTGAAGAATCTAAAACATCTGAAACAACTTTAAATATAGTTAAAGGAATGCAGTTTGATAGAGGATATTTATCTCCTTATTTTATTAATGAAGAAGAAACATCTAAATGTGTATTTGAAAACTGTTATATACTTTTATATGAACGTAAATTGAATAATCTTGCTGAATTATTGCCTATTTTACAAGCAGTTGGTAAATCAGGAAAACCTCTATTGATTATTGCTGAAGATATTGAAGGTGAAGTTTTATCCGCATTGATAATTAATAAAATGAGAGGGACTTTAAATTGTTGTGCGATTAAAGCTCCCGGTTTTGGTGATAGAAGATTTGCATTTTTAGATGATATCGCTGTATCAACTGGTGGTAAATTTATTAAGCAAGATGGTATTGATAAATTAGAAGACATTACATTGGATGATTTAGGTGTAGCTAAAAAAATTATCGTTTCAAAAGAAAATGCTACAATTATTGAGGGTAAGGGTGATAAAGATAAAATTCAAAAACGCATTGAATTAGTACGCAATTGGTATGAAAACACTGAAAACGAAATCGAAAAAAGTAAATATCAAGAAAGATTATCTAAATTAGCTGGTGGGGTTGCAATTATTAATATCGGGGCCTCGACTGAACCTGAATTAAAAGAAAAGAAAATGCGCGTCGATGATGCTCTCCAAGCAACCAAAGCAGCTATTAGCGAAGGTATATCAATTGGAGGTTCTGTTGCTCTTATTAGATCTAAAGAACAGGTTTGGAATGATACTTCTATATTAAAATCAAATAACGAAGAAATTAAAGCTGGATATAGTATAATTAATAAAGCAGTGGAAATGCCCATTAAATGTTTATGTGAAAATGCAGGGATTGATAGTTCATGGGTATTAAGAACCATTCTTGAAAATAATGATCCTTATTTTGGTTATAACATATCAAGTGGTAAATTTGAAAATTTAATTAAAGCAGGAGTAGTAGACCCAACTAAAGTTACCAGATTATCATTACAAAATGCTGCATCTATTGCGAGTTTATTATTAACTACTTCATGTGTCGTTTTTGAAGAAAATGGAAACAACAATATTTGATTATATTAAATCGATTTTATTTTCTAAGAAAAAATTAAATGTAAATATAGAAGATAAATCTTTTATATATTATATGGTAAATAAATGGATATCCATGTATTCACCAGAAATGTGTTCTTATATAAACGAAACATCAAATAAGTATTATAATCAATTTACAAATATTGAAGATCAATATAATTTTTTATTCCATATTATGCCTAAAGTACCTAATAAAATAATTAATTATATTAAGAAACCTAAAAAAGATAAAAACATAAAACAAGGTAAAATAAAATCATCTGAAATTGATTATATTAAAGAATATGCAAATAATTATGAATTATCTCGAAGAGAGATTGAAATGTATTTAACCCTATCTAAATAATTGTATGTCTGATATAGATAAAATTTTTAAACAATATAATATCGAACAAGGGGGTCGCAGTTTAATTGATCTTTCCTCCTCTGAAAGACAATGTTTAGATTTTGAAGGATATATTTTATCTAAATTATTTGATGATATTATATTAGTAGAATTAATAGATGAAGATGATAAGGGAAATATACAGCGTAATGGCATCTATGTTCCTACTGGCAATACAATAAAAACATGGAGGAAGGGTAAAGTTTTATTAAAAGGAAAAAATGCAGATCAATGTGAAATTGGTGATATAGTAGTATTTCCTCATGATAAAGGTTCTCCTGTATCTAATGTAAAGGTTAAAAATTACGGCACTCTTAAAAGAGGAATGTTCTTAAATCAAGAACGTATTTTTGGTGTTTGTGAGTATGATAAATAAATTTTTATGTACGTTAGTAAGGGGACATTACAAGATATTTTAGATAAAAACGTTTGTGAAATTAAATTTTTACTCAAACGTCCTAAATCAATTCGATATAGAAGGATGTTGTGTACCCGAGCTATGAAAGATTTATTAGATACACCAAACGGCTATAAATCTTTAAAATTTAAAAAACCACCAGCATTTCCAACTAAAAGATTTGGTATGACATATAATTGGCCATCATATCCTAATTTATTGATGGTATGGGACATATTTAGATGTGATTGGCGTGTTATTAATGTTCAAAATTGTAATTTAATATGGACTATTCCTGCTGATAATAAATTTTGGGAATATTTTAATAACGCGTTATTAAAAATGACACCAGAACAAAAACTTTCATTCATGGCTTCGTAAAATGATTCATTCTTTCATAGATTTATTTTCTAATTATTTTCAACAATATTTTCAAATATTTGTTGGAAATCAAATCTATCGATCAGGAAAATTAATTTTATTATCTTCTAAGGAATTTTATATAAAATTTATATATATTGATAAAAAAAATAATAAACAAAAACATTGTGAAATCCCAATTCCTTATAATACAACAATATTAGATAATAAAATTATTTTAGATTATACTAATGAAACATTTTGTAATAATGATAAAAATTTATTGTTATCTTTACAAACAATTAATAATTCGTATAATCATCATGCATTTTACAATAAAAAAATCATAATAAAATTCGGTGACGTTGATTTAATATAACTCTTGTATACAATTATTGAATGCTGTTAAATTATTTTGAAGATGGTTATCACCCAAGTGATACTCAAGTATATATTCTTAATCAAATAGAAAAAGCATTAAACAATAAGAAAAAATTTATTATAATATCCGCACCCACAGGCAGTGGGAAAAGTTTTATATCTAAAACAATATCAAATTATAGTAGAGATATCGATCCGCGATTAATACAAAAGGTTAATAATCATGATTATAATTCAATTACATTGAATAACTTTACATCTGGTGGATGCTATTGTTTAACGATAACAAAGAATTTACAAGATCAATATTTAAAATTTTTTGAATATGCTTATTCATTTAAAGGTAAAAGTAATTATCAATGTACATATAATGAAAATTTAGATTGTGATTGTGGTTCATGTATAACCGTTCCTCCACTTAAATCAAAATGTATATTTAAACGCGCTTGTCCTTATTATGTGGATAGAGATGAAATATTAATTAATAAATTTAGTGTATTAAATTATGCTTCATTTTTTAAATTGGCTAAACCTATGAGAAAAAGACAATTCATTGTATGTGATGAAGCATCAGAATTAGAAGATGAATTGGTTAATAATTTTTCGTTGGAATTAAAATATCGAGAATTGAAATATTTTGGTATTGATATTAATCCAATTTCAAAAAATATATCAGCAACCAAGTTTAAACTTTGGATATTTGATTTAGAACGGCAGATAAACGATGAATTAAATCATCATTTAAATAAAATGAAAAATGCTAAAAAGGAATTAAATATAACCACTAAAGATGCCTCGAAGTATAAATTTTTAATGAATTTATCTACCGTAATTTCGTATGTAACTGGTTATTGGGAAGAATGTGATTATTTAATTGATTATGCTGATGATGTTAAAATTAATATTATGCCTACATATGTAAATCCATTAGCACGATATATTTTTAATTATGCGGATACAGTAATATTAATGTCAGCCACGATAATAAATCATAAAAAATTTACCGAAATATTAGGTATAGATGATTATGAATATATTGAAGCACCAAGTACATTTGATGCTAAAAAAGCACCTATTTATATTATAAACGGTAACAATTTAAATTATAAGAATTTAGATAATATGTTACCTAAATTAAATAAACAATTAAATGATATTTGTGAGTTTCATAAGGATGTAAAAGGGATTATTCATACACATACACAAAAAATTGCGGATTATTTCAAAAATGCAAATTTTGGTAATGAACGATTTACAGTAAGGAGTAAAGAATTAACTAATGATGAAGTGTTAGAAATACATCGAGAAAAAGAAAATTCTGTAATAATAAGTCCATCAATGGCTTTTGGTGTTGATCTTAAGGATGATTTAGCTAGATTTCAAATTATAGTAAAAGCACCATGGTTGCCATTAGGTAGTGAAAGGGTTAAAAAATTAGCAAAAACCGATAGAGACTGGTATATAATGAAAATGTTTAATATTCTTATACAAGCATGTGGCCGCGGTATAAGAACAACTGAAGATTGGTGCAACACTTATATATTAGATAGTTCTATTAAACAATTATTATTAGATAATTATAATATTTTACCAAAATATTTTATCGAACGCTTCGTTTAATTCTCTTTTTTATAGGATAAATATTTAAATGAATAACAGCCGCAGTAGCAGCTTTTTTAAGAACCTTCGTAATAGCATACCTTGGAATAATAATGCATTATTGGATTTAGAAAATGAAATAAAAATTTTAAATCCAAAATTTAGTGTTTTTGAAGATAAAGGCCCGAAAAGGACAGAGATTTTGCAAAAACACTCGGTTACTTACGGTTCTACTGACAATCAACCATTAGCACAAGTTGGTAACGCTAATGATATCCCGTTATATGCAAATATTCAAGAAAATAAAATAGGGCGTATTAGGGATTACCGCGTCATGGCAGCATACCCACGCGTTTCTGAATGTTTAGATAATATATGTAATGAAATGATAAATCTTGATGATTTAAATAATATTATTAAGATTGATTTAGATAAAACTGATTTACAAGATAAACATAAAGATGAATTAGAACGTGAATTTAAAGAATTTGTTGAAATTTTTGATTTAGAATCAAATGGATGGGATTATTGCCGTAGATTATTAGTTGAAGGTGAATTATTTTTCGAGCATATTATAGATAAGGATGACCCGACTTGGGGCATTTTGGGTGTTGTCCCTATCCCAACAGAAATGATTGATCCAATATATGATAATATGCAAAATTTTATGGTTCGTGGATTTTTAGAACGCAAACCAATAATAGATCCTAAAAATCCATCAAAAATTGAAAAATGGGAATTAGTTCCATTACAACGAAACCAAGTTACATATATAAATAGCGGTATATGGAATGATGAAAAAACATTCAGATTGCCATATATTGAAAACGCAAGACGAGCATATAGAGAATTATCATTAATCGAAGATTGTATAGTTATATATCGATTGGTGCGTGCGCCTGAACGTTTAATATTTAACATTGATGTTGGTACAATGCCTCCTGGTCAAGCAGAAAATTATTTACGAACATTAATGAATAATTATTGGAATAGTAAAACATTTGATATTGCTAAAGGTGGAATAATGCAAAAATTTAATCCACAATCTATGTTAGATGCTTTTTGGTTTCCAAAACGTAAAGGTTCAGAAGGTTCTAGTGTTACCACACTCCCGTCTGGTGCTAATTTAGATAAATTAGAAGATTTGTATTTCTTTGTTGACGCTTTATATACCTCTTTAGGTGTTCCTACAAATAGAAATAAGCCCGATGATAAAGCACCTGTAAAATCAGATGATATTTTGCGTCAAGAATTAAAATTTGCAAGATTAATAATAAGATTACAACGATTAATAGCTACTGGTATCAAACAGTCTTTTATTACACATTTAAAATTAAAAAGATATGCGGATACTGAAAATAATTGGTGGAAAGAATTTAATCTTTCAGAAAACGAAATTAGAATAAAATTGAATCCACCATCTAATTATTATCAACTAAGAGAAACTCAAAAATTGGAATTAGCTATGAATTTATTTAATACAGCTAAACAAACTGATTTTATATCACCTTCTCTAGCTGCTAAAGATTATTTACATTGGGATGACAATAGATTAAAAGCTAATATGGAATGGAAGCGAAAAGATAAAGCTTTTGAATGGGAATTATCTCAAATTCTTAATATGGGACCAAAGTGGAAAGAAGCTATTAACGCTCAAAACGAAAGTATGGCCGGTGGAGATACTGGAAATGCTGGAAATGTCGGTGATGCCGGAATAATGGGCGGGATGGGTAGTGACACTTCATCATTACCTCCCGCAGATATAAGTAACCCATCGGCTGATAACGGAGGAACCGGTGGAGCCGATGATCAAGCCGCTCCTGATTTTGGTGGTCCCGCACAAGTTTAAAGGAAAAATATGTGGTCAACATTAGTTACATCAATTTTAAATATAATATCTAATATTACTGGTTGGTTGAAAAACAAATCAGAAAATAAAGATTTAACAAATAATCAACAAGCAATTAAATTGCAAAAAGAAACAGAAAAACATAAGAAAATTGTTAAAGATGCATTAGATACAAATAATCTTGATGAAATTAGGAAAGAAATATCAGAATGAAAAATTTTAATTATTTACTAATTTATATTTTATGTTTTAATCTTTTCGGGTGTACATCATGGACTAATCCAACCCCGGATATTATTAATAATGAGATAATTAGTTATGATGAAGGCGTTCAAAATGGTGGTATAATCCAGACATATATTTATACTGAAAATAATACAGAAAATAAAGGATTTATTATAACTGAAAATGCGAAAAATCGTTATAATGCTTTGATAAAAAAATATGGTAATCGATTTATTCCAGAATTAAAACAAGATATGGGTATAAAAATAATTAATATCAATAATAAACAATATTATTTTATATCAGCACAACATATGGTTTATTTTGCTGATATGATGGATTATTATCGTTTAGATAAAAAAATAAAAGATAAATAAATTTAAAAATAAAAAAAAATCCTGAAGGTTTCACCTTCAGGATTTTTTTTGCCTTAAGTGTTATTAGAATAACGATTTACCAGCAGCAAGCGAACCACCGACTTTATTAGAAGCCTTGTTCATAAATTTCTTGCCCTTTTCGTCACTAAGTTCTTCAGGATCAGCTTTTGGCTCTGGAATTTTACCTTTTTGGGCAGTGCCGCCTTTAGCAACAATTTTACCACCAACCTTATTAGTGGATTTGTTCATATATTTCTTGCCTTTTTCGTCACTAACTTCCTCAGTCTCAATTCCCTCACCAAATGTGCTATCTTCTTCGACTTCGTTGTCTTCTTCACCTGCTTCTTCAGAAAAATCTTCTTCATCTGTTTCTTCTGAGAAATCTTCTTCTTCAGTATCAGCCTCAACCTCAACTTCTTCAAAAGCGGCTTTTAATTCTTCAAAAGCGCTTTTAGATAATTTGATTGTGACTGTATCTGTATCATTTTCATCAGAAGTATCGAAATCAGTTTCTTCAACATCAGAACCGACTTTCAATTCTTCTTTTTCTTCAGGTGACATTCCGTTAAGAATGTTTTCATATAATATATCAAATTTAGTTTTCATGTAATTATTTATGTTGTTTATTTATTAAATCAAAAACAATTCTTCCAATTCTTCTAATTTCATTTTAAATTAAGCCTGATAAATACTTATATGGCAATTAATAGTAAAAATGCATTTTATTTAGGAGATGAAAGTCTTCCTACAAAAAATATGCAAATAGAAGCATCTCCTGAACAAGTTAAACAATATGCACATGAAATGAAGAGGTGCCAAAATAATTTATTATATTTTGCTGAAAATTATTTTTATATTATTAATCCTGATGAAGGTAGAATCAAAATTAAATTACATAAATATCAAAAACGGTTTTTAAAAACAATAAAAAATAATCGTTTTGTAATATTTAATACTTCAAGGCAAGTTGGAAAAAGTACATTATTAACAATATACGCATTATGGTATGTATTAAATAATCCAGATAAAACAGTATTATTATTAGCAAATAAACAAGATACCGCAATCGAAATATTTGGTCGAATAAAAATGGCATACAAAGAATTACCGAATTGGTTAAAACCTGGTGTTGAAAAATGGGATCAAACTAAAATGATTTTAACAAATGGATCTAAAATAATAGTATCTACCACCACAGAATCAGCGGCCCGAGGTTTTACTATTAATCTTCTTTTACTTGACGAGTTTGCATTCGTAGAATGTTTGGATTTTGATACAAAAATTAAAATTCGTAATAAAACAACCAAAATAGAAGAAGAAATATCTATAGGTGATTTATACTTACGTTTATTGAAAAATTCATAAATAATTATATGTTCGACAAAAGTCAAGCGCGTCAAGAGATTATAGAATTTTACTCCCATTATAAACCATCTAGATTTTGGAATGATCCTAAATGGTATGGAGATAAAAAATATATTTATGATTATGTTAATAATTATTATAAAGATAACGAAGAATTAAATAAATTACCCATAGCTCGTAAATGTTATCATATAATACATAATTTAAATTATATTCCAAAAACTTTTTATAAAAATTTTTATGAAGGATATTATGATATTAATAATATAACATCTGCGAAAAAAATGTTTAAAGAATATAATAATATAATATTTGATAATATAAAAAAATATAATCTTCTTTCAAAAGACGAAATTAAAAAAATAATTTTATATTGTTTAAAAAATCAAAAATATAAAGAATTATTAAATAACAGCGATTTAAATTATAGTATTAATCATTATGTTCCATCTAATATAAACGATTGGGAAATTAAATTTTTATATATTATACATAATGGTGATATTTATTGCCCAATATGTGGAAATATAAAAAAACATGATAAAATAGCGACACTGAGAAAAACATGTGATAATTCTATTTGCAAACATGCTTATTTATCTAATATATCAAAAACAAGAAATTTTTCACATTTATTTGACCCGATAATAATTAAAAAGAAAACTGAAAGTCGTAAAGGATATAGGCATTCAGATGAAACCATTAAAAAAATTAAAGAAAGTAATAAAAAAACTTGGACACCAGAGAAAAGAAAAAAATTAATAGAACAAAATAAAAATAATGGAGTCTATATAAAACAATCAGAAACCATGAAAACAAAAATTTTAAATGGGGAATTTACACCGGCTACAAAAAATAGATTAACACATAAAACATTTTATTCATCTATTACAAAAATAAAATATCGAAGTTCTTGGGAATTGAAATTTCATGAATCTCATTTAAATTTCGAATATGAAAAAATGCGTATACCTTATATTTTTAATAATGAAAAACATGTATATATTATTGATTTTATAGATAATAAAAGCAAAAAAATAATAGAAATTAAACCTAAATCTTTATGCAAACAGTCAAAAAATATATGCAAATTCCGTGCCGCGGAGGATTGGGCTCGCGCTAATGGGTTTCAATTTATTATTTTAACAGAAAATACGTTAAATAATTATCAATAACATGCAATCAATTGTATTAAATGATACTTATGAAATAAAAACCCCTTTTGGATGGAAAGATTTTAAGGGAATAGTTAAACATAGTGATAAAAAAAGTATCAAGCTTAAATTTAATAACAATTTAACTATCATATCATCCCCAAATCATTTATTTAAAAATATTGATAGTGAATTAATAGAAGCAAAAAATTGTTTAAATCAAACATTAATTACTGAAAATGGTGAATTGATAATTTGTATTGAAATAAAAGAAACCGATTCAAGAGATTTATTTGATATATTAGAAATAGACGGATCTGAACATTTGTTTTATTCAAATGGATTAATATCTCATAATTGTAATCTTGCTAACGAGTATTTTAGATCGGTATATCCCACTATTTCAGCTTCTAAAACATCTAAAATAGTAATAACATCCACGCCAAATGGAGATTCTAATATTTTTTATAGATTATGTCAAGGAGCTATTAATCACGAAAATGGATGGGTTTATGATACCGTTATATGGTCTGATGTTCCTGGTAGAAATGAAAAATGGAAACAAGAAACAATGGCCACTATGGATAGTGCCGAAGCATTTGCTCAAGAATTTGAAGCAGTATTCATTTCATCAAAAAGTACTTTTGTTAATGAAGAATTAATCCAATCTTTAAAACAAAAAGCTAAAGATCCTTTATATATATTTGAAGATGGAAAATATAAAATATGGGAAGAACCGAACGAAAATAATATATATGTTGCAGGTGTTGATACTAGTGAAGGAATTGGATTAGATAGTTCAGAAATCAATATTGTTGATATAACAAATTTACAAGATATTAGACAAGTAGCTACTTATTCAAATAATTCTATTCCCCCATATGATTTTGCTACTAAAGTATATGAAATATTACAACAATGGGGATGTCCTTTAGCTTTAATAGAACGAAATAATCAAGGTACAGTTGTTGTTGATAATTTATATAATAGATATGGATATGAAAATATCGTATCCTGGGGATCAAGTTTATTCAATAGAAAAAATATCCAATTGGGTATTATATCACATGCAAATATTAAAAATAAAGCAGTCAATCTTATGAGATATTTATTAACTGAATCTCAAGTGGTGTCAATTAATAATTTAGAAACATTGGAAGAATTTAGAAATTTTATAAGATATCCCAATGGAACATGGGCGGCTCGTAGAGGTGATAAATATCACGATGATAAAGTTATGTCATTAATATGGTCGTTATTCATATTAAATGAAGAAATTATAACTTCATATTTTGAGGTGAAACAGCGGGATAGAAACGGGATTCCATTAAGAATAGAAAAATTTGATAATGGTATTAATTATTTTACTAATACACAAAAATCATCAGAAATTCAACATTATAATACGAATAATAAAGTAAATGATGTATTTTTAATGAATCCTGGTGATGCCACAAATAACATAAATACAGAATGGAATTGGTTATACACATATGGAGAATAAAACACCAATAGAAGAAATTATAAAATTAAATAATAAACTCAAAGAAATAATAAAAGAAAAACTTAATATTTCTAAAGAAAAAACTGTCGATTCAGATAATTTAAAAGAAAATACAGACACACAAAACACATCAAAAGAAGAATCAAAAAATAAAGAAACATCGGCTATTAATGAAAAATATAATAGTTTAAAAAAATTTGTTATATCAGAAATAAACAAAATTAATAAAATTGTTAAAAAAATAAAAACTTCTAAAGAAAAAGAAGAAAACAAAGAAAAAGAAGTAGTAGAAAAAGCTAAACCTGTTTATTTAGAATCATTTGGTGAAAGAGCTTTATTAGAATTGAATGAAATTTTTCAAAAAGTTTTCAATATTAAAATTGTACAACCAAAAGATCAAACAACTAAAAAAAGTAAATTATGGTTAGTCGCATTAATAGCAATTGTCGCGGTAATTATTGCTAAATTTAATGATATTAAAAAATATATTTTATCTATCGATTGGAATAAAATATGGGGCACTATAAGAAATTATATTGTAGAATTTTTAGCTGATTTGCCTTTTAAAATAATAGATGCTATAGTTGATGCATTTAATCTTATAAAAGATGTAATTCTTAAAATTTTTGAAAAAGAAGAATTTCAAAAATTAATAGAAAATATAAAGAAAACATTAATACCAACTGACTTTATAAACAATATAAAAAATTCCATTGTTGAATTTTTTACAAAAACAATTCCTGATATATTTAAAAAAGTGACTGACAAGGTTAAATCTTTTGTTAATAAAATATTTTCAGCTATTAATGATTTTCTAGGATTTAAATTTTTTGATACTGGCAAAGATGATAAAGATAAAACAGATGCTATTAATGCTGAAGAAAAAATTGATGAATTAAATAGTCAATCCAATCAAACAGAAGGATCTAGCGGAGAATCGCCATCGAGTGAATCCTCTAAAGAATCTAAAGAAGAAAAACCAGTAGAACCAAATATAATAGTTGCTAATAATTTAAATAAATTTAACAACATTAAAGGGGGTGCAATTGATAAATCGTTTGTCGTAAATGATAATAAAGAAATTACAATGACCCCGTTGCATCCTAACGATAGTGTCGCTGTTTTGAAAGAAGATGGTATTATAGATAAACGATTAAATGAAGTAATAAATTCCGTTAATACACAAACAGCTGCTTATTCTAAACAATTTGAAGATATCAATAATGAAATAATTAAACAGAATGATATTTTAACAAATTATAACAAAAATAAAATAACTAAAGAACATATTATTAATAATGATAAAGCAATGGTAAAATATGTTCAAAATAATGTTAATAGATTACAAACTGAAATTACAAATAATAAACAACCACAAATAGCAACTTCAAGTATAAATGATTTGAGACTTCAATACTTAAATGGATAAAATTTTACCCAAAGTTAACATTGTTGAATTACAAAAAAATGTTATAGGTTCAAAAATATTACCTATAAACATAACATATCATCTCACAACATATAAAACAATTAAACCATCTCTTATTTCACGAGCTATTGGTTTGATAAAAAGTATTTTTTCTGCCAAATCATTTATAAATATATTCAAAAAATTTAAACAGTTTAGTAAAAAGGTTCGAAAAATTTTTAAAAAAGCTTTAAAATTTTTCGCAAAAATTTTAAAACCTATAATTAAATTTATTAGCAGAATTCTTAAATCAGGTGTAAATTTGATAATTCGAATGTTTAGAAAATTTTTACGATTAGCTAAACGTATTTTTAAAACCATAATAAGAATTCTAAAAAAACTTTTACGAATAGTATTAAAAATTTTTAAATATATTGTTACAAAAATATTCGATATAGTATTACGTGTTTCTAAAAAAATATTATCTGTTTTATCTAAAGTGGTAAGAAAAATAACTTTATTTATATATAAAACAACTAAAAGTGCACGTAAACTTATATGGTTGATGCGTAAAGCCACTAAAGCTTTAGGGTTTAGAAAAACGAGTAAATCTTTAAAAATTTTTAAAGGAAAAGTACATAAATCCCCACCTGGGATGAAAGCAATATTTAAAAAATTACCACCATTAATAACAGATAGTGTTGGTAAAATATTTAAAATGAAACCTTCACCTAAAAAAGGTTACATAACAATGATTAAAGATATTACCAAACCTATTTTAAAATCTATGGGAGGAATAATAAATTGGTTTAAAAATCTCGGAAAAAAAGTTATGAAATCTGCGAGATTAAAAAAACAATTATGGAGTATTTTAGGAAAAGTGATAAAAAAGATTGCGGCTAAATTAGGGCTTACATTCGCGGCATCCGCCGCGTTGGCATCAGGTATCGGCTTTCCTATTGGGGTATTAATTTTTATAGGTAAATGGTTAACAGGTATTGCAGGAGATTTATTGTTATTTGGTGGAGCTGCAAAAACAACATGGAAAGAATTAATCACAGCAATATTAGAAAATATGCCTTATTTGGATATAATTTTTGTTCTTGATCATATGTTATCCGACTTAATGGGTGCTTCATTAGGTATATTTAATACAGCATTTGATTGGCTTAAATCTATATTTTTTATAAAAAATGAAGATTTAAACAAAAGAGTTGTTGGGGAAGAACCAACACAAAAAATTAAAAAAGTTTCAGATCCAAATTTCTTTGTTTTGAATAATATGAATGATATTAAAAACATAAAAACTAACCAGCCACATATTTTTAATATCATTGATGAAATATACAACGAACAAAATATTGGATTGGTTAATATAATCAGCAAAAATATTAAAAAATTTCATGAAATATTGAAATATCGAAATGAATATATTTTAAAGAACGTGGGATAAATATTTTATATAATAAATTATGGCCATAAAAACAAACATAAATTCCAAACAAAGTTACCTATGGAACATGGTGCCATTTGGTAAAGATCGGAAAAAAACGGATGATACCGATCTTAAAAAAGTCGCTACATATAAATTATTTCCTGCTAATATTACAATTAATAATAATGATGATTATTTTACTAAATTAAAAGAATTCAAATCCCCCCGGTGTATTGTATCAGTGCTTAATGACTATAGTTGGACATCAAGCCCTGCTACAGCAAGAGAAGATGTTCCATATATTATCTTAAATGAAAAACAAGTATGGAAAAATAATACAATAGCCAAACTTATATATAGTTTGACCATTAGTAAAGAATTTCTTGATTCTATTTTAAATGCAACCGGAATTATAAATACTAGTAAAAAAGTACGTGATATAATTAGTTATGCTGGTGAAAAAATGGGGTTCTCAATGGCAGAAATGACAAAAAAAATTAAAGATGCGATAACCCCTAAAAGTGTTGTAACTCCAAGCTCTGCGAAAGGAGCAAAAGGAGCACAATCAGGGGCAAAAACAACAGCAGCAAAAACTGGTGGTAAAACTGCTAATGCGACAGGAACGGAGAGTTCTCCAACTGAAGAAGAAGGGTTTATAGATGAAAAAATTAAAATGGCTAAAAATGTTATTTTAGAAATGGTGGAAAAGGTTAAAGACCTTACCCTTTATAATGATGTGAAAATGTGTGATGCGCATTCGAATTTTATAGGCCCAAATTCCCCATATCGAAATTTATATCTCTGTTTGAATTCTGGATTTAGATATTATCTTCCTTATTTTGAAAATGAAATGAGGGGTGTTAATAATAATTGGGGGGAGCCAGCTAATATTAGTCAAAATCCTTTAGCGGAATGGTTTGATAAAGGATTTTCGGCATTTAACGTTTTCGCCGGCGGTGCAGAATTAATGCTTTCGACTGAAAAACGTGGATATTATTTTGAACAAACAAAAGCATTTAATTATCCCACTGATGGAGAAACATTAAACATTAGATTTCCATTAATTAATACAAATACATGGGAAGATGTTGTTAAAAATTGGCATTTTATTTTCTTATTATTATATCAAAATCAACCTAGTCGCAATGATATTTCAATCATAGAACCACCCGCTATATATGAAGTAGAAATTCCTAATATGAGATATATTCCATATGCTTATATAGAAAAATTAGCTATTGCATATAAAGGTGTGCGTAGAAATATGAAAATACCAATTTTAAAAAATGGTAAACCAGATGAAATAGAAACTATAATACCAGAAGCATGGGATGTTAGTATAACATTGCGAGGATTAACGAGCGAGCCTTCCAATTTCAATATACTTAATAAACATATAATAACAACTGACAAACTATAATGGATACTAACTTTTCAACAGGTAAATATCAAAACGATATCGATGATTTAGAATCATTATCTAAATATCGATATGAAAATATTTTCAAAATATATCAAGATCCAAATACATATTATTATTATAATATTCTTAAAAATATTAATATACCGGATAATATAGATCCATCTTATTACACTTTAGAAAATGTTAATTTTAATGTGCCTTTGACAATAATTAGTTATAAATATTACCAAACAATTGAATTATGGTGGCTTATATTAATAGTAAATAAAATTACCAATCCATTTATTTCTGGCACCCGTCAAATTAAGATTATCAAATCTGAATATATCAATGAAATTATAAATACTATTCAAAATCAATTAATGTAAAAATGGATTTAGATTTTAAAAAATATATCGAATCTTGTTCATATCCTTATGAAACAACAGATGATAAATACACAATGTGTGTTGTTTTATTTAATAATGGAAATGAATGTCCATTGAGACAACAAACCATTAAATCTTTAATCATCAATGATAATTTTAATAATACTTTTCATGATGGTATATTAGATATACGAAATGATAATGATATATTAGAAAGTAGTAATGAACCTGCTTTGAAATTATTAGCACCTGGATTTAAATTAATAAACAATGCAAGAGATTTTGTTTTTATATATATTTCAATTTATGATGAAAACAATACTGCAAATATTGATAATCCAAGTAATTTAATGATGTTGTTTGTAATTGATAAATCAGAAGATTTATTTATTAATTCAGAAAAAATAAAACGATTATATTTAAAAGATTATACAGAAGAAGTATTAACGGAATATGTTAATGGGTTTTCAACAAGTGGTTACGCTTATAAATTGGCGCAGTTTGTCGAACGCGCCCAAGAAAAAAAATCAAAAAATAATACCCAAATTAATTTTGATTATAATGATACAAATTTAATTAAACTTAATGATGATGATAAATTAACAATCCCTCAACTATCTAATGAACAACGATCTTTATCAACTGGGCGTTGTATAGCATTTTTACTCAAAAAAGCTTTTCCTGATAGTACTATCAATACTAATTTATGGGATTTTGGTGGGCCTAAAGTTTTTTATAGTAGTTCTAGCAATGAATCATTATTAGAAACATTGAATAATTTATTGATATTACATAATGCAAGTTCAACCGATAACGATAAATGTTATTTGGATTATCAATTAAATTATAAAACAAATGATTATGAATGGTCTTTTTTCAGTATAAGTAAAAAATTTCAATATTCTAATAAACAATTTTTATTAGAATCGATGGAATTGTCTTTAAATAATGTTGATATGAATGGAAGTCAATCGGATGATGCAAACAATAAAACACCAGCAGCTTTTAATTTTGCAGGTAATACCGGTATAATTAAAAATTTCTTTTTTTCGGATTTTTCAACACATGATAATATACAAAATATTAAATCTCATTTTATTTATAATTATAATAATATAAATAAAGAATTTTTAATTGATAGTGAATCAAGTAATTTCAAAAATATTTTGCAATCTTTTTTGGATAATTATTCATCCGATTTATTCCCAAATACACCATATAATGCGTTGCAATTAAATAATAAAAATATTTCACATGATATAAATTTATATCCACCAGATACAAATACTTCAGTTGGTCGCAATCAAAATTTATATCGATTATTATGTTTAAATAATTCAATTCAATTTACTGTTATTGGTGGAATATATAGAAAAGCGGGTTATTTTATCGCATTAAAGAAAAAAGATGCACCAGGCGATAACCAATTCTTCAATAAAATATTAGGAAACTATTTTATATTAAATACACAGCATATATTTAATGATAAAAATTATATTAATAATATAATAGCTGTTAAACCATATTATAATAACAAACCAATAATACTTAACAACTACGTAATACCAAATGAATAGCCCAATCCCATATTATCTTTTTGATATTAAAGAAAATAAATTAATTTTCTACAATACATATTTACCTGAATATATAAAAGAATTTAAAAAATATATTAGTGAATTACAATTATGTTTAGATTATTCATATTATAGCAATTTAAACACTGATAATAAAGTATCTAAATTAATAGATTTTTTTTCTAATCTTTTTTCTAAATTTCAATGTGATACCTATATAATGGCGGGGACGTCAGTTAAATTAGCTGATAAAAAACAATTAAATATAGATTTTATTAAATTTTGGATTGCTAAATTTAATGGATTGTCGGAAAATATTAAACAAGCTGTTTTAGACAGCAATACACCAAAAAATAGTTGTATTAATATAAGTCAAATTAGTAATAGCATAGGACATTTAACACATTTACAAAATATATTGGATAACAATACAAGTCCGTATTATGATTATGGAAATGATTATACCCAATTAAATATACCTGTGGGTAGCGCTGTATATAACAAATTATCTAAAAATAATTTAAGAACAATAGCACATTTAGAATATAAAACAAATATTATATTAAAACATAATATAAAAACTATACAAAACAAGCAAGTGCAGATAAAAGAAGCTCCGCAAATAAAAAAAGGATATACTTATGCATCCACTTCGCATGGTGATAATTTAGTAACTGATATTAGTGCTAATTTCTTTTTATATGATATAGTTGATAGTTTAAACAGTTCATTAGCTGTTAATTTAAACATTTTATATGATTTAGTTAAATATTATTCAAATATTAACACAACTATCAATAAACAATCGGTTAAAACACTAATATTTAAAAGTATAGATAATGAAGGTGAAAATTTGGTAATAGATAATTATAACAATGTTATTTAATTATTTTTGAACATCCAAATCAATTGGTTCATCTTGAATACCTTCTTGTTTCTTTTTACTCATTATCATCTCAAATAATTGATCACGGGTAAAAGTTATTTTATCGTTATCTTTTTCTTCTAATTTTAATTTAGTATCCATTTCTTTTAATTCTTTAGCTGCTTTTATTTTTTGTCTGGTAATAGACATTTTATTTAAAGATTCAATCGCAGCTGCTGATGCTTCAACCGCAGCACTAAATGCTTTTATTTCATCTGGTGTGCTATTTAATTGAAAATGTTCTTTTAATTCTTTAATATATTCAACACTATCTTTAACCATTTGGCCAGCATGATTTAAAATAAATTGGTCAAGATTTTCATCTTTCAATTCTAATATTTCAGTAGTGTTGTTTTTTAATTCACTTTGTGGTATATTATTTAATATATCATCAATATCACTAGATTCAGTTTTTGGTTCTTCTAATGTTACAGGTGTAGGTAATTCTTCCTCTAATTCCTTTTTAATTTGAGGATCAGTAGGAGTACCATAAATTTTTTGAATTTCTTTCAATAATATATCATTATTTGATTTATCAGACATAAAAATATTTAAGGAATCAATTTGAAAAAGCAAAAATTTTTAATATAATAAACATGTGAAAAATGTAGAAATTAAATTTAAAAAAACTCATGAAGATGCTAAACTTCCGTTTAAAAAACGCGAATCTGATACTGGTTGGGATGTTTTTGCTGTTGAAGATAAACTCGTTCCTGCTAAAGGAAGCGCGGTAATTGACATTGGATTAAATCTTGCTTATATCACGCCTGGGTACTGGATTCAAATAGCAACCAGAAGCGGGCTTGGATTTAAACATGGATTAATGTGTCACGCTGGTATCGTTGATTGTGAATATAGAGGAAATATGGGAATAAAAATATACAATTTATCAGATACTGATTATCAAGTTCAAAAAGGCGATAGAATTGCTCAATTAATTGTATTCGAAAATTATAACACTACTGTTGATTTTGGTGAAATAGACGAAACCGAAAGAGGAGAATCTGGTTTTGGTAGCTCGGGTCGTTAAATATGTCATATAATTCATACAACGGAACAACACCAGAAGCCGCTGGGTATCCTATTAGTAGAGAAGATTTGGATGGTGAAATGGTATCGAATTTAAATTTACAAAAATGTAAATTATCATTTGATACTCAGTTTACTTTTGCAGATTTAAATCTACCTTCAAATGTTGTCCCTGTTGTTTCTATAATATTGCCATATTTGACTGAGTATAACGACATTGATCTTACACATAAGTTAATAAGCTACGTTTCGTTATATTCAAACGATGGTAGTTTTGTATTTAAAATTATTGAATTGATAGAAAAGTTCCTAACTAAAAATATAAAAATATCTCCTGAAAATAGGCAACTTATCTATAAACATATGATAAATCACGATAACGAAACAGTTACGTTAATCGGGTCAAATGATAAACCATATAGACAAAATATTTTCGATGAAATTCACGAATGGTTAATTCTTTCGGATGATTTAGATAAAGATTGTTTTATATATGAATTTAAAAATTTGTTTAAAAATAAAAAAATTATTTTTAAAAACAAAATAAGTGATTATATTATAAATAACAGTACTATCAAATTAAACGATTGGAAGATTTTATACAGTACAATACTATATAAATGTTTTATGTGTATTGGGCATGTTTCCATCAGATCACAAGATTCAGAAAATTTCACAACTGAATTTGATGTTGGATTGTTTGTTCAAATGCTTTCCATTTTATCTGGAATTGATAAAACAATAGTAATGAAATATATTTCAGAATATAATAATTTAGATTCTGAGTTCATGCCTTATGAAAGCAATAAAAAATGCTTATTACAATTTATGTATAATTCAATTTCAAATGGAGTTGAAAATATTATAAATTATAGCAATGCATTAAAAAGTAAATTAGAATATAATCAGGATAATATTTTTGCTGATAGTATTTCGTATGTGTTTCAAAACATTAAAATAGATAATATCAAAACATATGATTTACATACATTTGATATTTCAAAATATAATATTGATTGTATGTGTAATTTATTAAAACAAAAAAAATGTAACATATTAATATATGGACCTCCTGGAATAGGTAAAACCGAATTTGTTAAAGCTATTTTATATAAAATACATAAAGATTATTTAAATTATTGTCATACAGAAGTTGAAACAGTTAAAGCAAACGGAAGAAATAGTTCGTCTTCTGATGATGCATTCATGCTTTTCTTTAATCGTATTCAGAATTACGCTAGTTCACATAATAAAGCAATTGTAATAGATGAATGTGATGCATTAATTAACGTATTAGGATTTTATAATGAAAAAACCTTGAAAAAAAGTCAATTAAATGAATTATTAGATCGTTCAATTACTAATAATATCTGGATCACAAATTATATAACATCGATTAGTGATTCTTCTTTGCGTAGATTTGATTTAGTAATTAAATTTAATGATTTATCTAATAAACAAAAAAATAAAATATGGAAAAATATTTTAACTGATCATGATATAAAATATAAAATTTCAAATAAAGAAATTGAAACTTTTATAAAAAAATATAATAAATTAACACCATCTAATATTAATAACATAATAAAAAATGCTAAATTAAATAATATATCTAAAAATAAAACAAACTTTATATATAATATTAATAAAGAAGCATCTAATATATATAATAATATTTTTGGTATTGAGATAACAGAAAATAAGGAAAATAACAAAAATAAACCTGTTAATCAATATTTGTTAAATACTATCAATATCAATTATAATCCTAATGATATAATCAAAACTATTGGGGAATATATTAAAAATTCAAATCCTTCATGTGCAATGTCTTTATTGTTCACAGGCATGCCGGGAACAGGTAAAACAGAATTTGCTAAATATATTGCAAAAGCAGTTAAAAAAGAACTATATATACAACGTTATTCTGATATATCAAATTCTTATGTTGGTGAAACAGAAAAACAAATTGCTGCGGCATTTAAAAAAGCCGAAAAAGAAAATAAAATTCTTTTATTGGATGAATGTGATTCGATATTCCAAACAAGAGATAATGCAGTTCGTTCATGGGAAATTACCCAAACTAATGAATTTTTGACACAGTTAGAAAGTTATAGGGGTATTATAATATGCACTACTAATTTTTTGAAAAATTTAGATGATGCTTCAATGAGACGTTTTAGATATAAAATAACATTTAATCCATTAAAATATGATGATAGGTTATTAGTTTATAAAAAATATTTTAATAAAAAAGAAATACCTGAAAATATTAAACATGAATTATATAAAATGGATAATTTATGTTTTGGTGATATTAAAATTGTATATGAACGTTTAAGTATGTTATCAAAAAATTTCAAACATAATGAAGTTATTAAAGAATTGAAACATGAATTATCATTTAAAAAATCTAATAATGAACCTATAGGATTTTATTGATTTTAAAAATAAATGAAATAAAATAAAAATATATGTTAAATTTAAATTCCATTTGGGTAGAAAAATATAGACCCACAAAATTTGAAGATATGGTCTTATCTTCTACTAATCGAAAATATTTCCTTTCTTTAAAAGATAAAAAAGATATTCCTCATTTATTATTTTGTTCTAAACCCGGAATGGGTAAAACTACCGCAGCTAAAATAATTGTTAATGATATTTTAGATTGTCAATATATATACATTAATGCATCTGACGAAAATGGTATAGATACAATTAGAACACGTATATTAGATTTTGCACAAACAAAAGCGTTATACGGTGATTTTAAAGTTATTATATTAGATGAATTTGATGGCATGACATTACAAGCGCAAGCTGCTTTGAGAAATGTTATGGAAGAATATTCCAAATATGTTCGATTTATATTAACAGCGAATAATAAAAATAAAATCGCACCTGCAATTCAAAGTAGGTGTGTTGCTCTCGATTTCGAATTTGACCAAAAAGAAGTATTATTAAGATGTCTGCATATTTTATCACAGGAAAATATCCCAACATCAAAAGATGATATTAAAAATATATTACAAATTGTTAAAATGTATTTTCCGGATATTCGGAAAACTATTAATACATTGCAAAAATTATGTGTTAGTGGTAAATTAGAATTTAATATTCAAACTATTTATAATTTTGATTTTTGTGAACAAATATGGAATCATTTAAATAAAGATCAAATTATGAATATGCGAAAATTTTTAATTGAAAATGAAAATACATTCAATTGTGATTATATTAACTTATTAACAAATTTATTAAATTATATATATACTATTGATGGCCTTGAAAATGATTTAAAAGTAGATATAATATTAACCATAACTGAATACATTTATAGAAGCAATTTTATACTTGATCAGGAAATTAATACAACATCTTGTTTATATGCAATTTATAACAAAATAAAATAACAAAAATAAAATAATAAAAATATAAAAAATTATGGATACAATGTCAATGTTTGCAACTATTAAGAACGCGCTTAAAAATAAGAAGAGCCCGACAGGGAACGAAATTTTTAAGAATTTTATGAAATTTGAGCCAGGTAAGGCTGGATCAGGTAATGAATATATTATAAGGTTTTTACCTTATGTAAAAGATCCTAAAAATACATTTTTTGAATATATTTCTTATAATTGGAATAGTGTTTCCACCGGAAAATGGATTAGCGAAGTATCACCAGTTACATTTCAGGAGAGATGCCCAATTGCAGAAGAAAAAGCACGGGTATTTAATGATAAAACTTCTTCACAAGAAGATTTGGATCATGCTCGTTTGCTTAAAAGAACAAAACAATGGTTAGCTAATATATATATTATTAACGACCCCGTTCATCCACAAAATAATGGTACTATAAAAATACTTAGAATGGGTAAACAATTATATGAAAAAGTTTACAATGCGCTTGATGAAGAAAATTCAGAATCAATTGGTAATGATATTTTCTTAAATCCTGATGATAGCAGTGGATATAATTTTAGAATTATTTGTGAACAAGGACCAAAATTTCCAACATATTCACGATCTGATTTTTCAAGAAATAAAACATCTATTCCTGAATTATCAACATCCGAAAAAATTAATGAAGTACTAGAATCTGCATTTGATTTAAGTTCAGTATTTACCGTAAAAAGTTATGATGAATTAAAACAAATACTTAATGAGCATTATTTTAATTCATCCACATCAAATGTTGAAAAAACAAATATCGAAAACAATTCATTAATTGAAGATGAATTAGATACTTCATTAAATAGTGAATCTTCTAACACAATTACAATTCAGCAAAAGCCTTCAGAAACAGTTAATTCAATTGATGAAGATTTTATTAATGATTTGTTAAAACAATAATGAACGATACGGATTATTTAAACGCATTGTTAGAACAGGAAAAGCAGAAGATGCAAACATCTTCTGCTTTTCCTCCCGTGGCACCTACTGTAATACCTGCGGTTGAACAACCAAATACTTCTTACGAAGCACGGCCTGCGATTACTCGAGAACCATCACCTGAAGAAAAAATTAAATTAATGGGGATGATGTTAGGGGAAACAATGCAAGGGGCTATGCATGCGGATTCAGCATATGTAAATTATGGAAATGCTGCTGGTTTTGCAGAAAGAGATGCGGCTCGGGCTAATTTATATAAAATTGCTGAAAATTTAGACAAACAACGGGATGCTTTACGCCGGGGGCAACAAAAAGATTTAAAACCTGTTACCGTGCCTGTTATTGCTGAACCAGTGGTGCCAAATTTTGTTGATCCACAAATAACAGCACGGCCGCCTCAACCGCTGCCTGAAAGTATACCATATACCGCAACACCCCGAGAAGTTTACCAAAATAATGATCCAGCGCAATTAGAATTTGATTTTAAAAAAGCAACGCTTGATGATGTATTGGATAGTTTAATAAAATTAATTAACAAAGTAAATGATATTGAATCTGAAATACGAGATATTAAAATATTAATAGCTAATAAAGGTAAAAAAAAATTGAAATAAAAAATTTATGGATAAAATTCAAATCATTTTTAAAAATAAATCATTAAATAATTTTTTAAAAAGTATTGCGGCTTTTTCTGATAGAGTTATTTTAGAAGAAAAAAATAAACAATTAATTGCTACAACTTTTGTAGATCAATGTGTATATAAAGGAATATATAAAAATGTTTCTTTTGAAAATTTACCAGAATCATTAAAATTAAATATTCCCGATATTAAAAATTTACAAAAAATAGTTGATAATATTAAAGAAGATAATATTGTTTTTAAATTAACAAATAATAGTTTAATTTATAATAGCAAAACATTTAAAACTAAATATGTTTTGTTAGAAGATGGAATAATATCTTCGAGTAAATTAAATGTTGATAGAGCGTTAAATTTAAATTGGGATGTTTCCTTTGAAATAACGAAAGATAAATTTGCCGAATTGATTTCATTAACCACATTAAGCAATTTAGAACAGAAAAAAATATATTTTTATACATCTGAAAATGCATTATATTGTGATATCGGAGATAAAACAAAAATCAATACTAATGAAATAACTACTATGTTATTAGAAAATGTAAATTTCGAACTTTCAGATATAATTATTCCAGCAGAAATAATTAGGATTATAAATACAACACCGTATGAAAAAATAAATATTAAAGTAAATAAAGAACGTTTTATTGTTGTGTTTACAATTGATGATCCTGATTATATTTCACATTACGTTGTTGCTGGTAGAGAAAATTAAAAAATGAATAAAAATAAAGTTTTAATTTTAGGAGATGGATTTCTTGGATCTGAATTTATAAGGCATGGGTTTATATATTATACTTCTAGAAAACCTTATAAAAAAACATTAGCTTTTGATGCTAATGACAGATTTAATATTCAGCGTAATTTACAAACATTATATAATGAATTACATTTTGATACTATCGTTAATTGTATAGGATGTGCGAATACACGTTATTGTGAAGATCCTAAAAATTTTAATTATATAAAATGGATTAACGGGGAATTTGTTCACTATTTAGGAGATTGGTGTCATACACATAATATTAAATTAGTGCATATTAGTACCGGATGTCTTTATGATAATGTTGGCAGAGGAACAGTAAGAGAAACTGATTTTATTGCAGCACATTGTAATTATGTAGTAAGTAAATGGATCGGTGAATATGGTTGTAATATTGAAAAGGATTTAGTGATACGGCCTCGTTTATATTTTAGTGATATAATAAATCCATTAAATTTAATTTGTAAATTTCCGAAATTTAAAACAATTTTAAACGAATTTAATTCTGTTACATCTACCAGAACAATTGTAGAAGCAGTAACTGCATTATTAAAAAACAATCAAACCGGTATTTTTAATGTAGCTAATGATGGTGCATATACAATAAAACAATTATCAGAAGCCATAGGATATAAATGGAACAATGAACAAATTGTATCTCAAGAAGAACTACATAAATCACAAGGATTATATCTAGTTAATAATGTTATGGATTTATCAAAATTAAAACAATTTTATTCGCCTAGAGATGCGGTTGAAGAATTTAAATGGTGTAAACAAAATTTACATGAAGCAGAGTGATGGTATATATATTAAAGAAGGTGATAAAGAAATTTTTATATCAGCTTCCGATAATAAATTTCAAACAATAAAACAAAATTTATTAATTAATGATAAACAAACAATTATAAAACAATTGTTAAAACAATCATTAATTATTAATAGGTGGGAAAAGTATAAAAATTTAGATAAAATTGTTGATGAAATTTATAATATAATTATACTCTTTATTAAAACTGATAAAGATTTATCTAAATGTATTAATACATTAAAGCAAATAATTGAAAAGAAAAATATTTTAGATTTTAATAAATTATTAAAATATAAAAATTTGAATATATATCAACATTTAAGTAGTACAAATTTTTTTAAAAATAAAAATCTACTAGAAAAACTTTTTAAAATAAAAGAAACAATGATTGGTGAAGGGGAAATATTACTCACCCTTATTACTAATTGTAGAAAAGGAAAAATAGTAGATTTGTTTTTAAATGATGAATATAATAAAATATATAAACAGATTGAATTAAAAAGTAAAAATGGTAGAATAGGTAATGAACATTATGTTCGAAAATATATAGATAAATTAAAAAATAATAAAAATAATTTTGGTGTTATTAAAACAGATTCAGATAGTATTATTTTCAAAAAAATATTAAAATGTATACCTAAATTATCAATTGACGAACAAATAAAAATTTTATATAATATACGAACCGAAAAATGTTCTATATTAAAAGATTATTTTATTGAACAAATAAAAGCAGTTTTAGAAGAATTTAAAAGTATTCAATATGATAAATTAATGTTAGCAATTCAAATATATTCATATTGTAGTAATTTAAATGCAAATTATTTAATTTTATTAGATAATTTAGATGTTTTAATATTACATCCAAGTTGTTTATGGAATATATATGATCAACTTTTAGAATATAATATTAAAATAGGTTATAATATATCAGACAGAAAAGGTTTTTCAGTTACATATATCGCTAATAAATAATTACATGACCAATTTCACTAACCCTTATGAATCTCCGACTATAAAATCTGGTTATAATTTAATTAATTTTTTTAAAAAATTAATACCAGAATTTAAAAAAACAGCACCTGAGATATTAGTTGATAGTATTAATTTTAATATTAAATTTAAAAATATTGATGGTGAAATTGTGGTTTATGGTGATTTTGGAAAAGTAAATCAATTAGATATTGACGGATTTACTTATAGTGAATTAGACACTAGATTTGTTGGAAATGATAGAATTAAAAAAATATATAAATTAATTTTCAATGTTTTTAATAACGCTAGTAATGATATTAAACAAATTATTAAAAAATTAAAATTATTTAATGATAATTATATCCTAAATTGTAAATATATTAAAACTAATCATGGCCGTATAATTATATTAAATGACATATATAAAACATCTATAAAAAATAAAATAAGATTATTTGAAAAAATAAAAACAAAACAATCAGTATTAGATGAATTGATTCTTGATATACAACCATACGCACAGGATGTAAATATAACAATCACAACAAATTTAAAAACTAGTAAATTAAGTGAAAATATTGACACAACATTGTATGATGATTTATTGAATACTATCTATACAATTCAAATTAAACCAACTTTAGCAATATCAAAAACATTAAAAAATTGGTTAAGAGGTTGTAAAAATCCTAGAAATAAACATATTAAAATAAATGATATAAAAATTAATTTATTTGATAAAAAATTATATTTTAAAATTTTAAATAATATTCCGATTTCTGAAATATTAGAAAATAAATCGGTATTTAATAGTTATAAAAAAGATATTATCAATGCTTTTATATTACAATTAACCACACAATCATTAGGACAAAGAATTTTGGAATGTTTAAATCTCCCAAACAAAAATATTCAAAATGTATATGGTGTTGCATATAAAAATATTCAAATTATTGGTGATAATATGATTAAAAAATACAACTACTATAATGAAGATGAACAAGTAGTTAGTTATATTTCTAATCCACCATATATGACTAGTGATTGGGGAAAACATACGGTTACTAATGAATCCAAATCTTTCTCAGATTTATTAGAAGCATATGATTTGGAACAAGAACCACATTCTACCCTATATACATATTTTATTTTTAGACCTCGACTTTTCTTGAAAAATGATTTTGATTTTTTTAATAAATACTCAACATCATTTCATAATAATAAAGCACAAATATTAATACCCCATTCAAAACGTATTAAATTTGATTATATTAAAGAAACTATTAAATCATTCGGTATAGATGAAAATAATATAATAGAATGCACTAATGATGAAATAAATCCAATTGATAATATATATGCAAATGGTAATGATAAAGTTTTATTTATAATGATACCATCAGCTGCAAAATATTTTAAACCAGATAATAAAACTAGTAAAAAATTTATTTCTGTTAGTCAAATGAAACCATATAAAAAATGTAATTATTACTCTATACAACCAAATGAAAAATTAGATTTAATTGATTATAAAATCGAAACCCCTAAACAATTTTTTGAAAAATACGAAAAAGCTGATAGTAAACAACGTAATGAATTATTAATTGCTATGTATGGCAATACAAATTTAAAAACTATATTTGATCGTATATATTGATTTTTCGTTTGTTTAAAATAAAATAATTTATATGTTTACTAATTTGTACCCTAGCCTGGCTATTAATGTCACTAATAATAAGCCAGTTAATGAAACACCCAACGTATTACATTTTTTTGCTGATAGCTCAGGTTGTTCATTATATAGAATGCGCATGCCCGGACAATTAATGTTATATTCAGGCAAAGCTAATATTCAAAGCATAAATCGAATGATTGGTGATCCCCGATTTTACGAAGGCGTTGATGTAATAAGAATGCAGAGACAGGTTACACAACCACAATTAAAATTTGTAGAATTTTTAAAAGAAATTCAGAAAAAATATGGGTTTAGATTAATATATGAAATAGATGATATTCCTTTTTATGATGATATCCCAGAATATAATATGGCACGAAATGCATATAAAGATAAATCAGTGCAAGATAGTATATTAAAGATATTAAATTTAATGGATGAAATGACTGTTACTAATCCTTTTATGCAACAGTATTTCAAAAATAAAGGAATTAAAAATGTTACTGTTATTCCTAATTTTCCAGCAAAATTTTGGATGGGAAATATGTATAATCAAAATAAGCTTAATAAAAATTTTGATGACAATAAAAAGAAACCTAGAATTTTATATTGTGGATCTAAAGCACATTACAATATAGGTAACAATGCGGGTATAAAGGATGATTTATCAGATGTAGAAGATGCTATTATTAATACCATTAATGAATATCAATGGGTATTTTTAGGTGGATATCCTAAAAAATTAGAACCATATGTTGAACATAAAATGATCGAATTTCATCCATGGGTCCCATTGGTTAAATATCCTTATAAATTATATGAATTAAATATCCAAGCAGCCATCGCCCCGCTGGTTGATAATGTATTTAATAGAGCCAAAAGTGATTTAAAATGGTATGAAATGTGTGCCTATGGTATTCCTTGTGTCTGCCAGGATTTATGTACATATGAAAATGCTTGGTGGAAATTTGATTCTGGTGATAAAATGCTTAAACATTTAGATGATATTATTCATCATCCAGGGACTTATAAAAATCTCGGTATACAATTATTTAAAGAAGCGGAGAAAAGATGGTTAGACAACGATGAAAATATTGGATGTTATGAAGAATTATACAAATATCCATATGATTCACCTAATAGAAAATATATAAAAAAATATAATTAAAATGGAAATTAAAAAACTTATAGTTACTGGATGCAGAGGATTTATTGCAACTAATTTTTTAAATTTATTAGCCGAATCAAATCGATATGAATATTACGGTATTGATGCCTTATATAAAGGGGCTAATACATTTGAAACTAATGGAACGAAAAATTTAGCTAAAGAATATAATTTAGGTTTAACTAATGATCTTCTATATGATGAATTAGAAACTGATTTTGGTGATTTTAAAAATACATGTGTAGTGCATTTTGCTGCGTTCAGTCATGTTGACGACAGTATCATCAATCCGATAAAATTAGTTAGTATAAACATAAACGCAACTCACCGACTTGCGGAATTTTGTGCTAGAAAAAATATACCATTTATTTTGATAAGCACCGATGAAGTATTGGGAAGTATTACTGATGAACAAATGCCATTACGCGAAGAAGCTAAATTAAAGCCTAGAAATCCATATTCTTATAGTAAAGCAGCATGTGAATTATTAGTTCAATCATTATCAGAACAATATCCATCATGGAATTATAGAATTACACGCTGTGTTAATAATTTTGGATCATATCAAGATCCTACAAAATTAATTCCTGTATGTATTAATAAAATATTAAACAACGAACAGATTCCTATATATGGTAAAGGACTTCAAAAACGTTCATGGATTTATGTTGGTGTCCATAATCGGGTGGTATTAAATATTATCGAAAATATGGTAACTAATTATGATTCTTCTAATGATATATACCATATTGGGAGTAAATATGAATTTAGAAATGTTGAATTAGTTTCAAAAATTTGTTATATGATGAATGTTGATCCAGAACAATATATTCGATTTATTGACGACCCAAGAGGATTTGCACATGATTATAGATATTCATTATCATCCGATAAAATAGAAAGAAATTTTGGATCACTAGATTTTAATTTTGATAAAGAATTGAAGTCAACTATAGAATTTTATTCTAATAATAAAAATAAAAATATGTGGTATTAAAATGAATATGTCGTTAATTAACAAAATTAAAAATTTTTTTACTTTTCCTAAATTTGAAGAAAATAATATATTTAATTTACCCGAAACAAAATATAAAAAGCCAAAAGGAATTATATTAGCGGGTGGTGCTGGTACCAGATTATATCCATTAACAAAATGTGTTCCAAAATCATTAATACCGTTATATAATAAACCAACTATTTATTATCCTTTAAATACACTTAAAAAAATGGGATGTCGGGATATATTAATAATTTGTCAGTCCCAATATTTAGATTTATTTAAAAAATTATTAAATAATGGAGAACAATTTAATTTAAATATCGAATACGCGATTCAAGATATTCCAAACGGAATAGCAGAAGCATTTATAATAGGAGAAAATTTCATACGCAATGATAATGTTATTTTATGTTTAGGTGATAATGTATTTTTATTAGATGATGGAATACAACAAATAACAAAAATACAAGATAATGAATTTTGTAATATATGTGAAGTCAAAGTATCAGATGCATCCAAATATGGGGTATATGATCGTGAAGATAATATAATAATAGAAAAGCCTAAAACAAAAAAATACAAATACGCCATTCCTGGTATATATGCATTTGACAAATCAGTATGTGAAAAAGCTAAAAATATCAAACCTTCCGCAAGAGGTGAATTAGAAATAACATCGTTAATTGATTTATATAGACAAAAAAATAAATTAAATTGTAACACATTAAAAAATGCTATATGGGTAGATACGGGAACTCATAATGATTTATTAGAAGCTTGTAATTTAATAAAAAGTATTGAAGAGCGAATAGGAGAAGATGTTTGTGAAACGCTTTATAAGTAATTGGCTTAAGAAAAGATTATCACCTAAACCAAGATGTATGTATGCATGTTTGCATGGTGTATATATAGGTAAAATGTTTGTATATATTGATTCAATTGGAGATAATTTTAATTTTTTAATATTACCTGATATGGTAAATATTACTATGACTTTTGAAAATTTTAAAAGCGGTATAGAAAATAAAATTATTGATAAAGTTACTATTATAGATAAAAAATATTGGCAAGTTTGTTGTGAAAAATTTAAAAGAAATATTATTGACAAAAATAAAAAATAAAATAAAATAAATATATGGAAAAAAATATTATTCTATTTATAGACAAATTTGGACGTACATTAATCGGTGAATTAATTGCTGAAAATGTATGTAGTATTCAAGTTAAAAATCCTAGTGTGATTCATATTTCACAAAACGCACAAAATAAAAGGTTTGATTTTCAATTATTGCCTTTAATTTTGTTTGAAATTATTGATGTTGCTACTACTAAGGCATATGTCACAAGATTTGATAAAGAAGATATTAGTATTTTAACAACGGATGGTGAACATCGTGTTAAGGTTAATGAAGCATTTATTAAACAATATAATACTATTTTTGATGCACTAGCAAAAGGTCTTCAAACAGCCGAAAACAATCAAAACACCCAGCAACAGCCGAATATTTTAGAAGTTAAATAAATGAATGATATTATTGAATATACTGCTGTAATCGAAGTTAAAGATGTCGAAGGGGTTTTAAAAAAACATAATATTGATGAATCCCTTCAGCAAATCATATTATCTGATTTATCTTCAATAGCGGAAAAAACAATAGAAAATGTCAAAAGTAATATAACTGAAGAAAATTTAACTAATAAAGAAGAGAAAGAAGAAGAGAAAAATTCAGAACCTAAGGTTAAAAAAGATTATATTATTTTGGTGTCTGATCCCAATGAAAAAATTAAAGATGAATTTATTGGGTGGTGTTTCCAAATAGATGAAGATCAAAATCCCGGGGAATTAGTTGATAAAATAAAAGCAGCGGCTCGGGATTTCAATGATTCCAAAAAGGGTAGAAAAGTACCTGTAAATACTATAGGAGAAACAGTACAAAACGTACCTTCTAAATTCTTTAAAGAATATAAAATATATCCTAAACACAAAGAACCTGTATATATTTGCGCAACAAATAATAAATTAGTATAAATAATTTTATGAGTAAATATATTGAAAATGAAGTTCCTAACGTTTTTGTTGATGAAAAAATGTTAGTTTCGCCTTCTGGGATGCCTGTAAAACCAAGAATATTACAATATTCTTCTAATACATGGGAAAAGAAAGAAGGTAGATGGATAGATCCTAGTAGTGGTCAAGTTTTTTTCCAAGGTGCATTAGAATTTAAAGACTTGACAACAGGCAAAACATACAATAAAAATAATCCTTATAATTATTAATTATTAAACATCAGGGGCACCCCTGATGTTTTTTTTTTTTATTATTATTTTCATAAATAATTAATATGAATAATAAATACGATAAAACAGATATCGATATAATTTCCGAAGCATATGATGAATGTTGTATGAGCAAAAAATGCACATATAAATCAGAGGATTCAGAAGATAAAGATTTATTTTTACAATATGATGAAATTATTGATCGCATTGCAAATAAATGTTTATCATTAATCAAAAAGGAACTTGTAATATTAAACATACGCGATTCAGAAAAATTAGAAGATGCTATTTATGAAATCGGTAATCGCATCGGTGATCGTATAAAAGAATTTACTATGGATTTTAGTGATAATATACATTCTGATTATAAAACAGGTGATGATGAAATGTATGATTATTATATGAATGAAGACGAAGAAACAGAAGTTGAAGAAAATGCTTCTGAAAATGAAGATATAGAGGAGGATTCTTCGGATGACGATATGAACGATATCCCAGAAGACGAAGAAGGTCCTCGTTATGGCAGAAAATCATTTTTAGATGATAGTATCCAACGTATTTATGATGCTAAAACCTTTGATGAAGCTGCTGCATTTTTCCGAGATCTCACTAAAACAGCAAATATTTATCCCGGAATTAAAAGAAAAATTTTAAATGAAATTGATAATTTAGAAAGAAGAGGAAAAAATTTAACAAGACTACAAACATACGCAACAGATAGTATGTTTAAATGGAAAAATATGGGTCTTAAATAAATTTAAAAAATAAAAAAAAAAGATATCTAATTTAGATATCTTTTTTTTTAACTCTTTTTTAAAATATATGAATGAATATATTTTTTATTGATGAAGACCCAATTAAAGCAGCGCAATCTCTATGTGATAAGCATATTGTAAGATTAATTACGGAAGCAGGTATTCTTCTTTGTGGTGTCCATCATCGTTTGAAATTTAAATATCCAAATGTTAGACCACCATATTTAACAGGGCCAATAATTAATGGTGAATTAGTATCTTGGTTATATAAATCATTATCAAATTATAATTGGTGTATTAATTATGCAATGGAAATAGGTAAAGAATATACTAAAAGATACGGAAAAATTCATGCAGCACAAAAGGTTATTGAATGGTGTAAAGATAATCAACCAGATATACCAGATATAGGATTAACAAAAATGCCACAAATTATGCCAGATCAATACAAACAAGAAAATACAATACAAGCTTATCGAGATTATTGTATTGCAGAAAAAACTAGATTTGCTAAATGGAAAGTAGGTAGTAAACCTGATTGGTGGTGCTAATTTTTATTTTATTTTCAATTGAATTTAACGTAGAAAATAATATAATAATATTAGCGATGAATATTATAAAATCTAGCGTTGCATTAGAATTTATAACACCAAATGCCTTACAATTAATCGAAAAAGCGGGTAGAACATGTTATAAATCAGAAAATAAAATAACAAAAGATAGTTCTGAAAATTTCTGTAAAATGATACAGACCCGCAACCACATGTCTGTATTAGAACATGCTTCCGCAACGTTTAGAATTATATGTGATAGGGGAGTTAGTCATGAAATCGTTAGACATAGAATTGCAGCATATTCTATGGAAAGCACAAGATATTGTAATTATGGATCAGATAAAAAAGGAATGCAATTTATTTTACCATCATGGGCTAATTCTTCATTGATCGGTGAATATAATTATAATACACCTTTACCATATGCATCAAATACACCAGAAAATATATTTTTAACGTCATGCATCAACGCAGAAATTTTATATAATCAACTTTTGAAATCAGGTCAAACACCACAACAAGCTAGAGCTATTTTACCACATTCTTTAAAGACAGAATTAGTTATGACAGCCAATTTTAGAGAATGGTTGCATTTTCTCGAATTAAGAACGTCTCCGCAAGCACATCCAGATATGAAAATTATTGCAAATATGATTAAAGATGTTTTAATGAAAGAATACCCTATAATTTTTGGAGAAAAATAAAATGATTAAATTAGATACAACAAATTTTAATGAAACTATAAAATCAGAAACACCGGTATTAATTAAATTCGGTGCTATATGGTGTGGGCCGTGCAGAGCATTATCTCAAACATTAAAAGGAATAGAAACATCAAAAACTCCTATATATGAAGTAGATGTAGATAATAATCCCGATATTGCAAAACAATATAAAATTTCTAGTATACCGGTATTGGCATTATTTAAAAACGGGGAAATGATTAAAACCCATTCAGGAATGATGTCTAAAGATGATATACTTAAATTTATGGCATAAATTTTAAAATAAATAAGTATTTTTAAATTTAACATTAACAATATTTTAAAATTTGACAAATACATAATTTAATAATATTCAATCTTTTAAATTTATTTATTTTGAAATTGATATTTTAAATTTTACCTTTAAATATTTTTTTATATGAGTATCAAAACAATGTCTGATTACGTATTTTATGCAAAATACGCAAAATATAATCAAGAAAAAGGCAGAAGAGAGACTTGGTCAGAAACTGTTAATAGAGTTTTTGATATGCACCAAACTTTTCTAAAAAATTTCTTAAAAACAAATAATATACCAGATGAATTACAAGAGTATTTGGATTTAGCAAAATTATTTGTAAAACAAAAACGCGTTCTCGGATCGCAACGAGCTTTACAATTTGGTGGAGAACCGATATTAAAAAAGAATGCTAAAATTTATAATTGCTCAGCAACGTATGTTGATCGTGTGAGAGCTTTTCAAGAAATTTTATATTTATTGTTATGTGGTTGTGGTGTTGGTGCTTCTGTTCAAAAACATCACATAGCAAAATTACCAAATATCACCAAACATACTAAAGGAAAATGTCGTTGGGTAATTGATGATTCGATTGAAGGATGGGCAGATGCATTAGGAGTATTAATGCAGTCATATTTTGAAGATGGTCAGACAGGAGATTTTGATGAATCTATAATTGGAAAAGATATTGAATTTGATTATTCACGTATTAGACCAGCTGGTGCAATGATAAGTGGGGGATTTTTGGCTCCGGGCCCTGATGGACTGCATCAATCATTAGATAAAATTAAACTTGTAATAGAAAATAGATTATCTAATAATGAAAATAGATTACATCCAATAGATGTGTATGATATTCTTATGCATTCCGCGGATGCAGTTTTAAGTGGTGGTGTTCGTAGGTCAGCTTCTATTATTATCTTTTCTAAAGATGATGAAGAAATGTTAAAAGCAAAAACTGGTAATTGGTTTGAAAAAAATCCACAACGAGGCAGATCAAATAATTCGGTTCTCATTAAAAGAGATGAATGTACTGAAGAAGAATTTTTCAATATCATTAAAAATATTAAAGAATTTGGTGAACCCGGATTTGTATTTGCTGATGATTATGAAACAATGGTAAATCCATGTTGTTTAACTGGTGATTCAAATATATCCACTGATAAAGGTGATATCAAAATGGTTGATCTAGTAAAACGCATTAATAATGGTGAAAAGATAAAAGCTTTAAGTTACGATGAGATTAATAACAAATTATCATATGAAGATATTACGTTCGCAAATAAAACTCGAAAAAATGCTCAGATAATTGAATTAACATATATCGATGAAAATAATAACGAAAAATCTTTAAAATGTACACCTGACCATAAAATTTTTACTAAAAATAGGGGATATATTGAAGCAAAAGATTTAACTGAAGACGATATAATTTTAATGAAGTAAATTTATGTTTGATTAAATGATATTTCTAATAAATATTTATATGGATTACATTAAAGAAATATCATTAATCAAACATATAGAAAAATTAACTAATCGCAAATTTCGTAAAGATAATTTATGTGCTAAAATTATTACAAACGATAATATTAAAAAAATTATTAATATGTATACAAAAAATATTAATGACATTAATGATTGTAATTGGTTAATTGATTATTTTAATACATGCAATTCTAGTATTTGTGAAAGTTATTGGGTATTGCGTAAAAATAAAACAATATCAGAATCAAAAAAAATGATATTGCCGATTTTACAAAAATTTGTAAAATCGCCTTATACATATATATCTAGATCAGATACCGCAAAATCATTTGTAAAACAAAATAAATCTCGAGGATATGCTGGTTGGGTATATATTATGAATTATAAATTTTATTGTAGATCAAAAGGTGAATTTATAATGTTGCATTATTTAATTAATAAATATGGTGTTGGCAACATAAAAATGGAATGTCAAAATTATATTATAAATAATATTTCATATAAACCAGATTTTTTTATTTTTCAAAACAATAAATTAATAGAAATAATTGAAATTAAATATTCAAAAACCGAATGCGATCAATATATACAAAATTTTAAACCAATGTTTGATAAATTAGGTATAAAATATAATGCTTATTATAATGTTAAACCATATTATACTGATAATATATTAAATAAATTAAAATTATGGATACAACAATCATCTATAAAATCAAATAGTGGGTCAAATAATCCAATGTGGGGTAAAAAACAAACTAATTATACTAAAAATATAATAAGAGAAAAATGCATACAACGAAATAAAAACCCCGAATATAGAAAAAAATTATCACAAGCACAACTAACGCATAATTTACCTAAATATAAAAATATAATCATATTTTTAAAACAAAATAAATTATTAAATAATGATGTAAAAAGCATCAAAGAATTAAAATATAATATATATAATTTTAATCACAAACAACCGATACCAGCTACTAAAAGACAAAAAATATATTATTTTTTAAATAAAGTATGCGGCAATATACAGGATATTTTTAAATATGAAGCAATGTAAAATAAAATCAATAAAATTTATAAACACAAAAGAAGATGTTTATGATATCACAGTGGAAAAAAATCATAACTTCTTTGCAAACAGCATTTGCGTCCACAACTGCGAAATTTCATTTAATTGTCATGATGAAATTACCGGTGAATCTGGTATATCTTTCTGTAATCTTTGTGAAATCAATATGAAAAAAGCAAAGACTGAAGAAGACTTTTTTGCGGCCTGTAAGGCTGCAGCCGTTATAGGAACAATTCAAGCAGCTTATACTACATTTGATTATTTAACAGAAGCAACTACAAATATAGTAAGAAAAGAAGCTTTATTGGGTGTATCTATGACGGGTATGATGGATAGCCCTGATATTGCTTTCAATCCCGAAATTCTTAGAAAAGGTGCTAAAATTGTTAAAAAAGTTAATAGGCATATCGCTAAATTAATTTCCATAAATCCTTCAGCTAGGACATGTTGCACCAAGCCTAGCGGCACGGCATCTTTAATTTTGGGTACAAGTTCGGGTATTCATCCGCATCACGCGAAAAGATATCTTAGAAGAATACAAGCAAATATTCATGAATTTCCTCTTAAAAAGTTCCAAGAAACAAACCCAAGAGCGGTAGAGACATCTGTTTGGTCGAACACCGGTACAGATAAAGTAATTGCATTTCCTTGCGAAATTCCAGCTGGTTCAATTACTAAAAATCAACTCGGTGCTATTGAACTTTTAGAAAAAGTTAAAATTGTCCAACAAAATTGGGTAGAATATGGAACGACAGAAGAATTATCCATTAAACCATATCTCAGACATAATGTATCCAATACAATATCAGTAAAACCAGAAGAATGGGATGATGTCGCTAAATACCTTTATAAAAATAGAAAATATTTTACTGGTGTTTCCCTTCTTTCTGTTTTCGGTGATAAAGATTTACCACAGACACCGTTAACTACTATATATACAGCAGATGAAATTGCAAAACAATATGGGAATGCATCGATGTTTGCATCTGGATTAATTGTACATGCTCATAAAGCATTTGATGAAAATCTATGGCGCGGTTGTAACTGTGCAGTTGGTTTAGAAACAATTGATGAAAATAATGAATGTCAAAAAACATGGATTGAACGCATAAAAAAGTTTGCAGATAGATATTTTGATGGTGATATTAGACGTGTAACATATCTACTTAAAGATGTTGACAATCTTAAACTTTGGTGTGATATAAATAGAGAAAATAAAGATATTGATTGGTCACAAGTTTCTGAACCAAATCCATACAACATCGCTATAGATACAACAGGTGCGATTGCATGCGCAGGTGGTAAATGTGAAATAATTTAAGTTTCAGATAATGAAACAATTTGTCAAATATGCGTTACGATGGCAATTGTCATCGTTAATATTAGCGCCTTGTATTTATTATTTACCAAATAATGCAATAGCATCAGCAGTAATAGCAAATCTAATTGGTGCTGCTATTTTCTTCTGGATAGATAAATTTTTAATTTTCCATTCAAAGTAAAGGGGTTCCCTTTACTTTTTTAATTCTTTTAATAAATCTCAAAATAAATAAATATTTGTATCTAATGGCAGATTTAAATAATAAACAATCAGATGAAGAAATAATATATAAAGCGTATAATGATGCAAAACAAAATTATACTCTAAAAAATTTAATAGCGGATACTATTGAGTTAATAAAATATTATATACCAAATTATAATAAAATTCCTGCCAAATGGATTTTCGATATAAATGATAATAATCGTAGATTAAGATTTAAAATTAAATTCTCCGACGATGATTTAATACCAGAATATGATAAAGAATATGAAAATTACCCCATTAACAAAACAAGAGCATTTAGACAAATATATGATATATTGAATTATACAAGAGGGGAAGACAATGAAAATATATATAATACGAATTTAATAGGAAATAGTAATTTAGAAACTACAATGTTAGGTTAGAAAAAAACACCGTTAAACGGTGTTTTTTTATTTTTTATAAATCATCAGTTATTGGATGTTTTGTACACAAATTAATATCTGGTTTCCATTCATCAGATTCTATATATAAAACTTCTGAAGAATACACATCACCTATTGTTACTCTGCGTTTTAACCCCCCAGCAATAGGAACAAACATAATAATATCATATCCACCACCCAATTTACGATTGGTCATGTCTAACATTACATCTTTAATTAATAATTTAATTTTGCCATCATACCCACGTTCATATAAATTAAAATGTAATTTATTCTGCCACATTAAATTCATAATATTATGGATTTCATATTTATTATAAGTTAATATATCCTTTTCCACTAAATCCCTTGTATTATAAAAAAGTTTTGCTTCTCTATGCTGACGGTCGTGATCACTATCATCATATTCTCCTTCATATGGTTTTGGTTTATCATCTTTTTTTGATAAATTTAATATGGATTTATCATTATCTACATAAATTTGTTTATATAATTTATACATATCAAAAAGAGCTTTTGCTGATGGGAATCCAAATTTTTTAGCAATGGGGCCGTATCTTTGCTCTAAATGTTCTTTAGTAAAATAATCTTCAAATTGTGCATATTCTGATGCCCATTTTATTGCATCTTCGTTTAAATCTTCCAATAATAATAAATTATTAATTTGTTGATATGCTTCTAAAATTATGTCAACATCTGTATCCATAAGTATAAATATTTATACAAAATAATGCCTAGTATATCTAAAAAACAACAACGATTTTTTGGGATGATTCACGGCGCCAATAAAAAAGGTAAAAAATTAAAAGGTGCTGCGGGAAAAGCTCAACGTTCAATGTCTAAAAAACAAGTAAAAGATTTTACAGTCTTAAAAGATAATTTAGATTTTTTAAAAGTTTATAATTATATTATTTCTAAAAAATGAATAATGATATAATTCCAAATCCAACTGATAATTTAGCATTCTACCCTGGTAGGGTAGGGTGTGGATTAACCATGATTGATAATCCACAGTATATTGGAAATACTGATTGTAATTTTAATTTTAATAATGACGGCTTATCATCAAATGATAATGCATTAGTTGAATCAGAATATAACGATATGATAAATAACTACGGTATAGTAGTTGATTATTTCGTTCATAATTATGATAAAGACGGATCAGCTGATAATATGACCGGTACTGATTTAACTAAAAAATATAATTATCCAGTTCAATTAAAAATGTATATTAAATACAATCCGGGTGCAGTTTCTTTAGCGAAATTCGGATATGTTAGTGCTGATGAAGTAGAAGCTATAATTCTTATAAAGACATATACAGAAACAATGTCTGGGTTAAAAGCTTATACTGAATACGGTCAACCTTGTGCACCAAAAGCTGGTGATATTATTAAATTAACAAATTTCGGTAAAACCCGTCCAATTGGGATGGATGGTAAAATGTTTATATGCACCGAAAGGCTTGATGAAGATTCTGAAATAAATCCATTAGGTGGCCATTATATTTGGAGAATGAAATTCAAAAGATTCCAATACGATTATGAAGGTGTTGAAGATAGTCCTGATGGTTCTAAAAACGTATTGGCTGAAAAAAGGAATGATCAGGCATCAGATGATAGTATATTTGGTAGATTATTAAGTGGAGAAAATTTTGCAACTGAAAACGGTGTGGATAAAGCAGATACACTACAAGAATTAAGTTCACAAAAAATTTATCCTTATGATATAGAAGAAGAATCTAATACATTATTCCCATTCCTATCAGGAATAAATAATACATCACCATATGGATATTAAAATTTATGATTGATTTTTTAAAAGTATATAATTATATAGTTATTAATGAAGGTTATAAAGAAGTAAAAAGCCGCATAACGCCTATTCTTACTTCCAAAATTCCTAATTTTGATCCCGACTTGGTTAAAATGGTTTTTAGCAAACATCAAAAGAATAAAGATCGTTTACCAGAAGAATTTAGAAATATTGATACTTATTTTTCTAAAAAATTTGATAATGATATAGTTAGTAGATATAATGATTTAGTAAATGAATTAGATAAAATTCCCGATGTTCAAATTACTAAAGGAGAGATTAAAAGAGAGTTATATAATAACCTCAAACTTGCTGAAAATGATGAATATATCTTATTTAAAGTTCCCACACATGAAGATGCTGTAAAATTGGTAAGGCCTGGTAAAAATGTTCCTGAAGGATGTAATTGGCCATCTATATTGCCTGTATCTTGGTGTATTACAGTAGACACAGAACAAGGGAAATACATGTGGGAAAATTATACTTTAACTGATGATGAGGAAGTAATACCATATAAAATCGATGATAAAGGAGTTCATTTCAAAGTATCCGATGCCTTAAGTTATTTCTATTTTGCTTTCAGGAAACACCCATTATTGGATCAAGAAATAGAAAGCTTTAATATGCAAGGGGAACCAGTGATATACAAAGTTAATCCAAAAGACTTTTTGGCTATTCAAGTATATGCAGACGGTCATTTTGAAACAACACAAAGTCCTAATGATACTGATCAAACTCCGCATATAGAAGGTTGGCCTGATACTGTTCCATCAGAATGGAAAAAATATTGTAAATTTACAAATATACCAAGAGAATATTTTGTTGAATATTCTGATCTTACTTATGATGAATGGTTTAGAACTTTTCTCAAATTTCCTGATATTCTTAAAAGAAGGGATATGTTGATAGATGTAACACCATATGGATGGTTAAAAATTGTATCACGATATCCCGAATTTGCTGATCGTAATACTAATTGGGAAATATATGATCCATATGATTGGACATTCCTTCTAATGGATCATCCAGAATTTGCTGGAAAAGCAAATGAATATAAAATATGGAATAAATTCGAAGACAGACATTGGATCGAAGTGTTAAAAAAACAACCACAATTTGCTAAGTATCTAGATACTATACATGAAGAACATTTATCACAAAAGGAATGGAAACACATTTTAGAAGAACACCCATTTGTGTTGAAACATGCTTTAAGAACAGCACCTGGGCAGGCAGCCGCTGTATGGGTAGATCCTTCAAATTTTTCTAAATGCAATAAGGCTGATAAGTTTAGTAGTTTAGAATGGGTTCGCATCATATCAGCTCATCCCGAGATGATATCGAAATGTCCTATTTTAGATCAATTTAGTAATGAATATTGGAGTCAGTTAACATATAAACACCCACAATTAAAAGATATAGCAAAACAATACGGTGCGGAAAAATACGGTTGGTAAAAAACATTTTTTGTTGAATATATCTTAAGTTTCGTGTAAAATATACATTTATTACAATAAACACGAAATGAAAAATGTATTAATTAAAATTACATCGAGCATTATTTTATCGCTCACATTATTAATCACAGGTTGCGGGCAACCGAAACCTTCCCTCAATGTATATACTTGGTCTGATTATGTTGATATTTCACTCATCCAGGAGTTTGAAAAGGCAAATAATTGTAAAGTAGTCATTGATACATTTGATTCTAATGAATCTATGTATTCTAAAATTAAAGCAGGGGCTGTTGGTTATGATATAATTATTCCTACTAGTTATATGGCTAAGCTCATGTATGAACAAAAGCTCATTGAAAAGCTTGATTTGGAAAAAATTCCCAATTCTAAATTCATCGATAAAAGGTATCTCAATAATCTCGCGTTTGATAAAAAAATGGAATATAGTATTCCATATATGCTTGGATATACATGCATTGCCTATAATAAAGAAAAACTTGGCAAACTTGATAACTCATGGGATGTATTTTCAAGAGAAGATTTAAAAGGCCGAATGACGATGCTTGATGATTATAGAGAAACCCTTGGTGCTGGATTGTTTTTCATTAGTGCTAAAATAAACTCAATCAACCCAACTGAAATTGAAAAAGCTAAAAATCAGGTGCTTAAATGGAAAAAGAATCTTGCGAAGTTTGATAATGAAGTATATAAGAATGGTATAACTTCTGGTGAATTTGTTATTGTTCAAGGTTATAGTGGTGATTTGTTACAGGTTATGGAAGAATCTAAAAACATTGAATGTATGATTCCAAAGGAAGGTGTATCCATAAGTTGCGATGATATTGTTATTCCAGTATCGGCACCTAATAAAGAATTAGCTTATAAATTTATAAATTTTATTATCGAGCCACATAATGCAGCAAAAAATATGGCATATACTCAGTTCTTCCCTCCTGTTCCAGAAGCCAAACAATATGCTGAAGGAGTAGATGTTAATAGAATATTTCCTGAGGTGTTATATGAAACAGGACAAATTATACAAGATTTAGGGAATAATAATATTCTATATCAAGATGCATGGAATAAAGTAAAATCTTCAAAATAAATCAAAAATATTTTAAACAAAAAGGTTACGATATATCGTAACCTTTTTTAATAAATAAATAATTATATGTCAGACTTTTGTGAACTACACACTCCTGAATTTTTTTGTTCAACTAATCTTAATTCCAAGATAGACTCATATAATAGATTAGCTAAACGCATTTTATGGCAGCTAGGGGTCCCCTCTATTAATGTTGAAATTGCGAGAGATGCTTTGTATGAAAACATAAGTATTGCAGCAGATTTCTTTACTACTTATGCAGGGCAAACCGATGAATATCTTGTATTCAGTTCTGAGCTTTATAAGAATAAACACGGTTTAAGACTTGATCATCTATTCTCAGTAAGAGATTCTTTAACAGGTAACAATAATACTAGCACAACATTTAACACTAATATTGAAACCCCTGAATATGTCTATGTATGTAATTCTGACGTAGCTTCAAGTTATACTACTGATATATCATCTTTATCTGGAATATACCCAAATGGCATCAAAGAAGGAGAAATTATATCACTTAGTGCTTATGGCATATTAACAGATCCAACTCAACACGGAGTTGAAGAATTAAGTGCTAATTTCACTCAATCAAATAAACCAAACTTTTCTATAAAAGGAGAAAGTACAGATCCTGTTAATCAATATAGTAATGCTTTTGATTATGATATAATGGATTATAGGAAAGTGAATAGCATAGTGGGCTTAGAGATGGGTGAAAGCACTGGGATCAATACTCTATTTACAATCGAACAGACACTCGCACAACAGACATATTTTTCATATGCGATGGGGAATTATGGCTTCGACCTCATTAGTTGGTATGTTCTTAAAAATTGGCTAGACACCCGTGAAAAATTACTTTCAATCAACCCCACCTACTCATTTAATAATAGAACTCAAATGCTTACTCTTTTTCCTGAACCGAGTAACTCTAGGTATTGGGCAGTATTGCATTGCTTAGTGGAAAGACCTCTTAGAGATATACTTAAATCTCAATGGGTACAAAAATATAGCCTAGCTTTAACTAAAATAACAATTGCGAACATAAGAGGTAAATTTAATAACCTATCATTATTCGGTGGCGGTGCTTTGAATTACTCTGATCTTTATAACAGTGGGACGAAGGAAAAAGAAGAATTAGAAAAAGATTTATTAGAAGGTTCAACACCTGGGTTAGGAGATTCAAGACCCCCCATGTTCTTCATAGGATAATTTTTATTTTGTTATTCAAATTATATAAAATATCAAAATTCATGTTTAACTTTTATTGAATATTGAATAAGTGCATTACCCATCATTTGTAAAACTTCGTGATATACTGGATACGCTTCTTTATAATATCCATGTTCTCTTCTTTCATCCGCAAATTTAAGTTTATTTTTTACAACATATTTATCATTTATACTAAATTCATTATCTGGAAGTTTCATAAATTTATCATAAAATATTGCTATGTCTTGACTTAATTCGAAACACAGTTGTTTTAATCGTTTATCATATATATGATAAATATCAATACATGAAAATCCATCGATTAATGTCTGTCTGTTTTGTATTTTAACCATAATTATATTTAAATATTTAAGATAAATATTTTAAATTAACAACATGTTAGATTTTGAAAAAGTATATAATTATATAATTATTTCTGAAGGTTATAAAGAAGTAAAAAACAGAATTATACCGTTATTGCCCTCCATATCCCCAAAAGATATTAGTGATACATTAAATAAGCATCGTAAAGAAAAAGATAGGATTCCGGAGGAATATAGAAATATTGATGCATACTTTTCCAAAAAATTTGACAAAGATATAGTTAACAGATTTAATAAGTTAAGAACTGAAATAAACAGTATTCCTACTATTACTAAAAATGAAGCTAAGAAAAACTTATACAATTCTCTTAAGCTTACCGAGAATGATGAATATATCTTATTTAAAGTTCCCACACATGAGGATGCTGTAAAGTTAGTCCGACCTGGAAAAGCTGTCCCTGCGGGTTGTGATTGGCCCCCCGAAATACCCGTTACTTGGTGCATTGCTGCTGATACAAAAGAATCTAAATTGACATGGTATAATTATATCGATCAAAATAACTTTAAATTCGCCAAAGCTGATTCAAAAGGAGTATATATATTACCAAATTGTAACGAAAGCAATAACTTTTATTTCGCATTTAGAAAACATCCTATAAATGATAAAATTGGTTCTAGGAATAATTTCTTAGCCATCCAGGCTTATGCAACCGGCAAATTTGCATATACATATAGTCCCAATGTGTATCCATCAATCGCCGGATGGCCTATCTCAGTCCCCACTACCTGGCAAACTTATTGTAAAGCGCCTGATATCAATGAAACTAAATTTGTTAATTACAATGATATAACACCAGTTGACTGGAAAAATATATTATCAGAACATCCCCAATTAGCAAAATATTGCAACAAATGGGATGAAATTGATTTAGATGGTTGGGTTTATTTGCTACGAACACAACCACATCTAATCCAATTTTTTAATAAACGTGATAATCTAGATGTTTACCAATGGTATAATATAATAAGGGATCAGCCTCAATTAATAAAGTATTGTGATAAAATAGATAAATTTGGGCCTGAGGAATGGGTTGGATTGTTGGAAGTTAGGCCTGAGTTAGCAGATAAGTGTGATAAATGGGATAAATTTTTACCTAGTTATTGGTATGAATTATTAATCAATCAACCTCAATTTGCTAAATACTGTAATACATGGAATAAGTTTGATGGAAGAGAATGGGGTGTTTTATTATCACACATGCCTCAGTTCGCTCCTTATTGTGACAAACATGGTGGATGGGAAAAGATTAATGAACGGAACGAATGGGGTAATTTATTAGCAAACCAACCTCAATTCGCAGATAAATGTAGTGAATTTGATGGATGGAAACAATTTGATGGATGGACTTGGGTATATATAATATCAAAATATCCAAAAATATTTAAATACTGTGATGAGTATGAAGGTTGGAGAAAATTAGATGAATTTGATTGGTGTAAACTATTAAAAAAATATCCTCAATTTGCTAATAAATGCACTCAATACAATGGATGGAAAAAATTCTCCATGTATGAATGGAAAGAGATACTGGAAAAACATCCACGGTTTAACGATATATTTCAAGAATATAAATATAAAGTCAATAAATAAAATTTGAACCTAAATAATTGTATGGCAGACGTAACAAGTACAATTCAAAAATTTTATGAAGTAGCACAAAAGAGGGATTTCTCAAGGGATTGCTTTTTCCGTGTTTTATCTATTTCATTTGGAGATGGTTCCAAAGTGAAATTCGATGAAGATGATTTAGTGTATGCTAAAGGAGGCAAAGTCCCTGGTAGAAACATAACCAATCAACAAGTTCCATTCATGGGAATGAATTTCAATGTTTCAGGGACGGTTCAATATCCAGGATCTGAAAATTATACATTACAATTCTATTGTGATGAAAAATCAATTATCCATGATAAATTAGAAGCTGCTTCCCGTGAAGTATTTGATGATGAAACTTCCACTGGTAACTATCATATTGCTAAAGCTTCCGCAGTGATGGACTTAGTACAATTAGATCCGGATTTAAATATTGTAAAGCATTATCAATTGATTGGTCTTGCAGTGCGTAATGTGGGTGATATAACTTATACTTATGATGGTAACGGAAAGCCAGTGCAATTCGATGCTTCTTTCTCATATCATTTTTATAAAATAATTAAATAAAATATAAATGCCTAATCCTGTTTCATTTTCTAAGCTTTCCAGGACTCAAAAAACTCTCATGGAGGCTTACACTTCTAATAATCTTTTAAAGAAAGTAAGGCTTAAGATTGATCCCATCAATCGAAGTAATGTTGATCTTGCTAAGTTTAATGGCTATGAAGGTTATATACTAAGTGAAGATATTGATAACAAGACAATTGATGTAATGGTTATAGGGGATTTAGAAGAGCCAATCATAAAAAATCTGCCATATGATTGCGTAGATAATGAATCTATTATAGAACCTCTTACCAAGTTTAAAATTGCAACCAAGGCTTATTTAAAACATAAATTAGACATTGAAGAGGATAATGAAATATATGATAAGGTTGATGCTTCAAATTCTCATAAAGATATAGAAAATAATTTAAAAGAATATGGTTTAAATAAAGAAGCTATCAATGAAATATACAAATTATATGTATTAACTAATGAGCCTATTATTTAAATAAATTAAATTTCGAAATAATTAATATGAATAATAAATACGATAAAACTGATATTGATATAATAACAGAAGCATATGATAATATGGAAATGGCTGGCATTGATAGTACTATTATGATAGCCGTTGGAAATAAAGAGGATTATATGCCATTTATTAAATTATTGAAAAGATTTACTGATAGTAAAATATTAGGTGTTACTAAAGAAGGTAGCCCTATTATTTACATATCAGATGCAAATCCTAATCAATGCGTAAGGATTTTTAGAAAAGGTATTCCTAATTTCGAAGAATTGAATTTCGCAGATCATAAATGTTGTATATCTATATTTGACGAATACAATTTCCATATATCACTTGTATCCATTATACCACCACGTTAATATAATAAATTTATAAAAATAAAAAAGAGTTACACAACCGTGTAACTCTTTTTTATTATTTCTTAAAATATATTAAGTGTTTTGTTCTATGATATCACGAATTTCGTTTTCGTTATCAATAATCATAGATATAAATTTCATTTTATCTTCTTCTGATACATCCAAATCATTTATTTTTTTCAAAAACTGTTTCATGCGGCTATCATCTGTTTTTTCTTTCATTTCTGATACATTATCCGATGAATGAAAAAGTTTAATTAAATAAGGAATACCAACACTCATTATAACGGGAACAAGTGAAATAGCAATTTGCATCCAAATATTACCAGTGAGATTCTTGGTTGCGGTGGTCATGCTTTCTTTAGCCCCTTTACCAATATCTTTAGTCGCCTCGTACGTACCAGCCGCTAAACCAATTTTTACAGCATGTTTAGCAAGAAATCTACTAACCCATAAAGCAGTGCGCCAAGCCCACATTCCAGCAACCCCGACGGCAGGCCAAAATTCATACAAAAGTTGTTGTTTAGAATATGCTTCTAAAATGAGTTCATTATCTGATTTCATATAATTATTTATTGTGGTTGAGATATTTAATTATTTTAACTCTCTTATATAATTCATGCGAAATATGAATAAACGTATAATGAATATAGAAACAGAGCTAAGTATGCATAATAATATATTAGGGCTCACACTAACTCTAAATTCGTCTTATGATTACTACCAGTTAATTTCATTTTTATCCGAGCCTATTGAAAAAAATTATGATAATTGGTTTAAAATATGGCCAAAGAAAATATTTGTTTATAAAGATAACGAAGATATTAAAGGGGTTGATACAAAAACATATGATGATATATTTTCAATTAAAAATGATGATTTTGAATTTTTAAAAATTGACTCTAAACCAAAATTTCGCGTAATATTAAATTCATACATTGATGAATATAATAAATTCAAAAATCTTATTAACATTTAACTTTTATTTAAAAATCATCAATAATTAAAAAATGAAACAAATAACTATATCAGAACTAACTAAAATATTACCTATATTTGATTACTGTAAAAAATCAGTACAACTTATTGGTACCTATGGTATTGGTAAATCAATGTGCATAAGGGAATATGCTGAAACAAAAGCAAAAAATGAAAATAGAATATTCATTGATTGGAATACCATATCTAATGACGAAAAGAAAGAATGTATAGCGAATGCTGAAAAATATTGTGTATTTATTGATTTTAGATTAGCACAGTGTGATCCATCGGATTTGAAAGGTATACCCAAACTTAATAATGATCAAGATTATCTAATAACTACACCATTTTCATGGGCAATATATATCACACAGAAAAATGCTTCTGGTGTATTATTTTTCGATGAAACAAATCTATGTACACCACTAGTTTCAGCTTCTTGTTATCAAGTCATTAATGATCGTGTCATATCTGATAGAGCAATTGCTGATAAAGTATTTATTGTAGCTGCTGGCAATACGGTCAAAGATAATCCTGATGTTTTTGAACAACCAGCGCCTCTTAAAGATAGATATATTGAATATGAATTAACATTCAATACCGATGATTGGCTCTCATGGGCTGCAGGCAAAATATTGCCATTAATATATTCATTTTGTTCATGGAAAAAATCTATTATACTTCAACACAATGAAGGAAAGGACAAGGATGTAACACCAAGAGGTATCGTACGGACATCTGATTGTTTAAAATATATGTTGGATTCTAAAATAATATCAAAACTGGATGAAAGACTAGCAGATATTGTTATTAGTGGATCCGTAGGTATTGGATGGTCTGTTCAATTCAGAGCATTTATCAAAAACTTTAATGAACTTAATTGGAATAAATTATTCCAAAATCCTGAAAGTGTTAATGAATTAAATATTGATAAAAAATATGCAGTAATTGGCGGTATCATCGAAAAAATATTTGAACTAAGTACCAAAATGGAAAAAGATCATAAAATAACTCAATTCGTAAAAGATACCCCAGAAGCCAAAACCTTTTATAAGTATTGTAAATTACTTTTATCATTTGATACAGAATTATTTGTGCTTGGTAAACTCCAGATCCAAAATAATAAAACGGCCAATAGTTTATTCTCAACAAATATAATGTATAATCCTATATACAATGATTTAAGAGAAATGTTTATAACAAAGCATAATACAAAATTGGATTAAATATGGAAATCACGCTAAAAGAAAGATTGGAAAAAATCCGTATTCGATTAATGCGACATAAACCATTTTTTGGATATGTTATACCCAAATTAACTTTTACAGAAGATCCTGATTGTCCAACGGCTGCTATTGATGCGCGCGGCAATGTGTTTTATTCCGAAGATTTCTTAAACAAATATAATGATGGGATAATCGAAGGAATAATATGTCATGAATTACTCCATTATGTATTGAGGCATCATACACGCGGAGCTGATTTTAAATCACAACAAGTCGCTAATATAGCTCAAGATTTGGTTATCAATGATATATTAATTCATCTCGAAAAGATGGATTTCCTGCCACATATTGATACGTATGATATTAATAAACGTTGTAAATCTAAAACAGTAAAATGCTTTGGAACATCAAAAATTGGTATATTTACTATAATAGATTCATCAGGTGTATCAACACCAATACAAGTTCGTGGTAAACCATGGGAATATGTGTATGATTGTCTTATAGATATTTTGGAACACGATAAACAAAATAAACAGAATCATAAGAAATCAACATCAACAGGTGATACCGAAGATGACGACAATAACAGTCCAACAACTATCCAAGGGGATCATGGATCTCATACAGACTCCGAACAACAGGGATCTTCAAATGGCGAATCCAATAACAATTCCGATGATAAATCAGATGATAATTTTGACAATAACCCACTCGGAAATTCTTTTGATAAACACATTTGGTCTGATTTATCAAAAGAAGAAAGGGAAAAGATTGAACAACAAGTTAATGATATACTAGCTGAAGCGAAAACATTTGATGATAAAACAAATAAAAGAAATCCAGATGATTCCGATGCCAATTCATGGATGGGTAGATTATTGCGAGAGAACCTCCAACCGCAGATAGACTGGAGAACACATTTAAGAAAATCAATACAATCATGTATACCATATGATTTTACATATTCAAAACCAAATAAAAGATCGTACTCTTCTGGTTATTATATACCCGATACTATAAAGGAACAATTTGAAGTTACACTTGCAATAGACGTCTCTGGATCTATATCAGATAAAGAGTTCAGTACGTTTATGGCTGAATTAAAAGGTATACTCAATTCGAAACCCAGAATAAAAGTAAGAACCCTATTTTATTCCACAGAAGTAGATGAAAAAAATGATCAAATATTTACTAGATCCAATCTATATAACTTACCAGATAAATTGTCTGTTATATCAACAACCGGTGGAAATCGTGAATCTTGCATCGCCGAATACCTACACAATCTAAAAAATGATAAAAATAAATCAGCATTAGAAACGATGATTTATATAACAGATGGATATATAGAAGATAATCCAGTATTATATAAATCAAAAAACATAATATTCGTAATAACACCCACAGGCTCAGATGAAATAATTAAAAAAATACACAAAGGTACTATAATAAGATTGAATAATAGACAATAAAAGAATATTTTATTGTCTATTATTCACTTTAATAAGGATTGAAGAATTTGTAATTTTATATTATTACCCCTATTAGTAATTCATAAAATTTTTATAAAAAATTTTTTACAAAATTCGCGATAAAATAAGTGTTTTGGTTTTACGGTATATATCTATATACCCGGTTAATATATATTAAATATTTGCTTAAATTTTGTAAGAAATAGAGAGAGTTATGTATAGAGAAAATATGATATAAAGGAAAAAGACTTTATATAGAAAAAGAGAAATAGGGGCCCTTATAGAAAAAGAGAAAAATTTGGGAAAAATTTTTGCTATATGATCCCTCCCAAAATTCCATCCCATTTTGGGTATAGAATTTTATAATACCCGACCGCGTAAATTTTGACGCTATGTTATAATAATCGGTTAATATTTTATTATATAATCCCAAACGCCACCCGATTAAATTTTGACTCTCTTATAAAATTAAATCATAAATTAAATATTATATAGCGAATATAAAAATTTAATTTATAAAATTGATTTTATAAAAATCAAAATTAAATTTTGACGCTTTTATAAAATTAAATTATAAATTAAATATTATATTTAAAATAAAATTTATATTTAATTTAAAATATAAAATAATAAAAAATATATAATATATAATTTATGACAGTCTGTAAAAAATAACTCTCGTATATAAAAGTCTCATCAGTTAAAAACTAAAAAGAAAGGAAATAAGAATATGACAAATGAAAATACGAAATCCGTTATCGATATGAACAACGAGCTCATCTCGTCCAAACCTCGTGAGATCAAGACTCATAAGTTTGCTGATGGAGAGTTCAGAGTTCCTACTGAATACTACTGTGTTCGGTGTGGTCAGAAGAAGCATGTTCGTCAAGAAGTTCTGATCAAGAGGATCGAGAAGCAGTATGGTAACAGCATGTCTCGATTCTTAGCTGAAGCGACCTGTTCTTCCTGTAAGAAGGAAGATAAGATCGATGCAGAGATCAAGAAGCTCGAAGAGCTCAAAGCGAAGCGCGATGCTCAGAGAGAACAGAATGCGTAGGATCTAAGTGATCCTATTGTATAACCGAAGATATTATATTTTCAATATGAATATAATATCTTCGTTTTAAAAATAATAACTCGTTCTTTTAATATTAAAATAATGATATCATAGAAAGGATACACACAATACCATGTTTTCAAATAAATCTAAAAATGCTAAGAATATGAAATTGAGTAATATCGTATCACAAATCATTAATAGTAATGATGTTACGGTATTGGCATCCTTGGGTGAAGATACTTTCAATGAGCTCTTGGATATTCTCCCAGTTGTCCAAGAAATGCTCATGAGTTCCATAGATCAAAAGATTAAGGAGATTGAGAAGAAGAAGAGAGTAATAGATGCAGAATATGATAAGTATAACAAGATAAGAGACTTGTTGTCTTAATCATATGCGGGAGGGAGGAGATTGAGGATTTCAATCTCCTCCCTCGGTCTTAGTGATATAATATTAACTCTTTTATAATATAGAAAGGAACATATAAAATTATCATGTCAACTAGAAGTAGAATAGGAATAATAGATAAGGATAAACATATCAAATCTATCTATATACATTTTGACGGATATGTTCAAGGTGGTGTTGGAGAAACTTTGTTTAAATATTATCAGGATGTTGATACTATTAAAGCACTTATAGAATTGGGGGATTGTAGTGTTCTCCGCAACACACCACAAGAAACTGCACTTGAAGCATATGGCGAAGCGCCTGCGGTAGAAAATTGTTCATTGGAAGATCTTTATGATAATTGGGTAGAAGCTGTAGAAGATTATTTGTATGTTTATAGTATACCAGAGAAGCAGTGGTATGTTCACTATCTGGGTGATGAAGGATTCAGATTGTTAGGAGATCTTATTAATGAAAAATAACTCTTGTGTATAATATACACATAACTTAAAAAGAAAGGATTAAAATGTTTTGGAGAATTGTAAACATTTTTATAGGTATAATAAACACGGCCTTTGCATTCAGTGCATTGATCAATGATACAAGTTATAAAACGCTATTTATCAATTCTTTTGTTGCTGCGTTGTGTTTCGCAATAAAAGATGATATCAAATAGTGATTTTTATAAAAATAACTCTTTTATATAATTTACATGTTGTTTAAAAACAAAACAACAAACAAAAATAAACAAAATATAAAAATATGAATAATAAAATCAAAAACATTACACCAGCGAAGTCTATTATTCGATACATATGGGTTCGGATGAGAGAAGAAGGCGCTACCAATCTTAGAGATAAGATTGATGTATGCGTCGACGTTCTCAATGAAGCGATCGAGAATCGTTATATTCAACGACATACAGGAGAATATATGATTGATAAGATTAAGAAGATGAGGTCTCATCAGAGTCTCGATTGGTATCTTATCAATAGTAAGAATTATTTTGAGAAGAATTTCGTCACCTACGAATAGTGGGTGATAGAAATCGATCCAAGAGTTACGATCGACCCTTCCCTTGTTAACATTCTTAATTAAGCTCCTTTAATTAAGAATGAAGGGAAGATAATAAAAGGAGACGGGGTTTGAAGGTGCCGACGTTTTGATGAACCTTCCGAGGTAGGGTAAACCTTAGTTACATTAAACTCATGCCCAAACGGAGTTTATTCTTAAGTTCTTCCGGATAAGAAGTAAGAGTAACGAGGGGTCTCCGTGGCCATTAAAACCCCTTTGATCTTTCTAATATTGCAGGGTGGTGTAAAGTGCATATCAGCCCCATAAGCTGAAGGACCGATTGTGCGATTCCGGCGACTGCACCCATTTCGTTAACAATGAGTTGTTTCGTATTCCTCATTGTTTTTTAAAACTGGTTGTGTGTATAAAAGGGTTTTGCATGTTTTATTTATCCCTATTTAAAAAACATGCATCCAATTTTTAAGCCGTGCTAATAATATAAACCTTGAAATATTGTAGGTGTGATTTATTTTTAAATAAAACTTTATATTCTTCTTCTTAAACAATTTATATAATTTATTACATATAAACTCTTTAAGGTTATTATAAACAACTATATATTTAAAAGCATATGCTTATCTTATTCATAATAAGAATACAATAGGCACATGCTTTTTTTTGTGTTTATATATTCTTTTAAATCCACTAAGGCTTTTTTATATGCCTCTATTTCCCCATTATATAATATAAAGTTATTTTTAATTTATTCATTAATCAACATATTCATTATGATATATTTACAAACAAAAGATACAACTATATAGTAGTTTATCTATGTTTCATATCGATAATAATCACCCTACCCCCGGGGGTGCATTTAAAATGCCCCCGGTATAATCCCGTCAAAATTTTGTAAAAAATTTTTTCGCCCCCGGCCCTGGAAATATTTGACTTGATTTTATACGACAAAAAGAGTATGATATACCACTTCGCCTATATTATACACGTGCAACTATTAGATAAAATTTTATCATATATTCAGATTGAATACACTATAAACACAAAAAAAGAGAAGATATTGCTATCTTCTCTTTTTGTTAATTATTAAACTATTACCATTTCGAACTATATTCTTTGGTGGGATCCTCGATTATTTTATTAAGGATTTCATTCTTTTCCAGTGGACGATTAGCGTCTCCAAATCCGTGAACATAATTATATATTTGAAAATCCTCTCCACTCGGATAAATCTCACGATCAATTCTCAACAACGTGCTTGCTTGAACTTCATGTGCGTGTTTAACTCGGAAATGGATAAAACTTTTATCATCTTTAGTAAAAAATGGCATACCCCCCGTGCAATACACTTTGCGTAGACGATTATCCACTGCATAAGGATAATAGCCATACACAATACGGTATCCACAATCAATCATTCTTTTCGCGATACTTATATATCTATCAGTGGCATACCACATCGCATTCTCTATTTTTGTATGGATCCAAGCAGGATCGAAATACGATGAATAAAATATCATTTCACGAATAAAATTGTTATTAGGAGTATCAACACACGATTTGCATCCACCATACAACAAATCATCTGCAGTAAAGGATGCAAATATCTTAGCATATCCATGACTTCTAAATTTCTTATTCCTTGATTTGCAAGGAAAATTCAAATCAATTATTAGCAATCCTTTCCTTCGCAATCCACTCGATTCGAAACAATCGATACTCCACAGATCCGCTTTGAATATTGGCCGTAGCATATCATTATATCTATTTACCAACGGCAACATAATATCTTCGTATTCTTTTTTGATTTTATCGCTATCCATATATTTTCCTTTTCTTTTTGGTTGTGATTAATATTATGTGATTATTATAAAATAGAGTTATATTTCACTATTATTTTTTAATAACTTCGCAAAGACCTTCTTATTTAATTATTAATCCAAGGTTATCCAAATAATCTATGGATTCCATAAAATCATTCTTAATTTCATCCAACGTAGGTTCGAGAACATCATCATAATGTTGGTAATCGCATCCAATCACTACGGACTCTCCATCCACCTTCATATTAGCCATTTTTCTTTGAAAAAATGTAATACCACCATGAATAGGCATTTCAGATATAAAGGGTATTTTATAATAGTCATATGAAATCCACCCATCTTCGGTAATTGAAGGTTCTATCCACAAATCATTAAATTGTTTATAATTTCTTTTAGATAAATGAATATAATAAGCCCAACAATTTGATCTTTGTAAAAAACTAATGTTATTATTCCAAGATTTTACTTGAACGAATACATTTTTGTATTTGAAATTATATACTGTTATTATGTCAAGTGGTATTAAATCTGAGTTATTCATTATCTTTTACCTTTCTATTTTATGGTTTGTGATTTTAAGCTATCTCGTCAGCTAATCTTGCTTTTTATTTTGTTGTTTTTTTATTATAATTTTTATATAACAAAAATATTATATAATAAAATTACTTCATAGTTTAAACTATATAAAATATATACGAAATTTAAACTATGAAGTAATTATAAAATAGAGTTATTTTTTATAAAGTAATCACAATATTTCTGCTCTCTTTGCGATCCTTTTTATAAATCTTTCCCCACCTGTTTTAGCTGTTCTCAAACTTGAATATGTATTTATAAGCAATTCATCCCGACTTCCTTTACGTGAAACCATATACAATACCCATGTATCACTAGGATAATGTCTACTATATATGGTTTCGTCAATCCGAAGACCAAACTCTCCATCTATATCAAATCGATATGTTTTTACGGTTTTGTTATTATATTTGTCCCGATATGTATCAACAAGCTTCCATTTGACATCTTGTTGTTTTGTTTTGGGATTTTTTGTATTCTTCTTTTTAGAAGAATTATAAAAATCACAATATGCTTGAATTGCATTTTCTCCTTCACCAACATAAACAATATGTTTAGGTTCGCTCATAGATGATCCTTGATATGAAGATATTGCACATTTTCGTTTCATATTCTATTCTTTTTGTTTTATTATGTGTTTATTATATAAGAGAGTTATTTTTTATTCTTCCCACCCAAACTTTTCACTAATTTTTGTATCAGTATATTCATATGAACCAATTTTCCATGCAGGGACAATTGTCAACGTCATATCACCTTCTCTTGCATCCTCATATAGAAGAGTAATTTCTTTTTCTTCCATAATGGCTTTTACAACTTCATATTTAGTTATGTTCTGAATTTTCGGATATTTTGGAAATCTTTCGCTATTTCCCTTATATATTTTGGATTCTACAAATGATTTTACAACCGCTTCATTCGAAATATCCAAACAATATTCACATACATTGGATATCCCATTATCGACGTCTATTGATTCAATTAATACTACTTTTTTATTTTTCATAATTTATTTCTCAGTAAACAATTTAGCATCATATTTAGTATCATTGTATTTTATAAATGGATTAAAATTCTCTTCGGGGATAACACCAACCCCACCTTTATCACTTGAAAGCCAAATCTCCTCTTCATTCATAATACTTTCAACAACATCATTTGGACTTATTTCCCGTCGTAATTTATCTTTCTCTAGCCAGTTATAAACCCTATTAGCCACAAATGATCTTACCCTCTTTTTATTTGATATATCCAGATAATAATTGAATATTACTGATTCATAGTATCTATCTGTTAATATCAAGGTTATTTTTTTGATATCCATATTATACTCTTTTCGTTTTATTTAACATGTGTTTATTATATAAAAGAGTTATTTTTATAAATTTTTATATAACCAGATTTATTGGTATTTCCTACAAACTCCCCTTCGAGTGTATAAAGTTTCCCTTTATTAGTTGAATAATCATAATGTTGAACAATTATCATTTCATTTGGTAATTTATAATATCTATAAAAAGGAATAGAACTTTCTGGAACATACTCCCCAATTATATACTCCCCAATTTTTTCCAACTCTTGGTTGTCAAATTGTTTCAATTGCTCATATGTTTCTTTTTCCATAATTTATCCCTCAGCAGACATTTTAGTATCATATTTGATGTCATATGGACAAAAAACTGGAATATTTTTTGGATATTCTATTATTGCTTTATAGTTAGATTTTGCAAAAACATCTGAATCTATTGTTTTAGTAGAGAATCTTGGAATACTTATTATATATTGTCTATTATTACCTACTATATTAATATAGTGAGTATATTTG